>JACCDQ010740308.1_pt1 | contig 579611 bp, 487 predicted proteins | sample 7446031 | NCBI WGS metagenome assembly JACCDQ01 (sample SAMN15323442, study PRJNA562643) | freshwater metagenome | isolation source: river surface water | place: USA:Blue River Watershed | collected 2017-08-17
GGTATTTATTCGGCACGTTGTTATTCATCGAGCAGTACGGGTACGAGCTACGGGTCTTGGGAGTTTTATGAAATCTGCCGCATAGACCCGAATCCAGTGGTGATTACGGCAAACAAGACATCCGTCAATCCGCTTGAACTCTTTGAACTCACGGGCTCAAATTGTGTATCGGGTGGTGTGCAATGGTTGACCCCTTCCGGTGAATATGTTTGGGGGAATACGCTAACCGCAGCCGGCCCGGGTATTTACCGCGCCCGCTGTGTAGTTAGCGATCGGAGTATCGGCGCTTGGACGTCGTTTACCATGACCGCCAAACCGCCCGGTCTTCTGACGATTACCTCCAATAAAAGTCGCGCCCGTTCCAACGAACCCGTTACCCTGACCGCCACGGGCTGTAGCAACGGGCATGTGATGTGGTCTTACGTACCGAACGGCAAAACGACGGAGGTTCTCGAACGGGGCCAAAGTATCACGGCTTTTGGATACGGGACGTACTACGCGTGGTGTGTATCCTTGGGCATGAGCGGCACACGCGCAGATTATACGGTGTCTGAACTGACGGGCAATATTCCGAGTGTGACGACCGACAAACAAAAGGCTGCCCCGAACGACCCTGTGTTTGTCAGTATGTCTGGATGCTCGAACCCGGAATGGTATTGGCTAAAAGTGACCTTGCCAGACGGTCGGGTGGTGTACCCAACCAATACCAACGGGAAGTCGTCTGTGGTGTACGGGCCTTTTACCTACGAGGCAGCCTGTGTGACTTCTGGGGGATGGATAGACGGCAAGACGACGGGCTCTGTGGGTCTTTCTCTGGTAGATCACCTACGTGTAGTCCCCAACAAGAGCCGTGTTGGCGCAAACGAGAGTGTGCTTGTGACGGCGTATGGCTGTGACTTCGGGAAGCTAGAATGGCGCATTGGGGGCGAGATTCAGCCCGCCTTTTCAGGGCAGACGAGTATCACGCAGGTAGGGCCTGGGAACTACTATGCCCGCTGCCGGGGAGATTTGTTCAAGTCAGACGACTGGGTATTGGCGATCGTGAATCCGGCGACGGAGATTATCCCTTCCATTAGTTCTCCTCTTCGTATATGTCCGAATACGCCCACGACGTTATCCGCCTCGAACTGCCCGAGTGGTTGGCTTTACCAATGGTTTACGGTAGAGCGGGGCTGGAACAACTTCAACTCCAGCACGGTGATTCAACTCCCCCAGCTGGTGAAATGCCGTTGTTTGAAGCCCGATTATAGCTGGTGGGGTGCGGAGCAAGAAGTGAACATAGATGCGTCTTTCCCGAATCTGTTCACCGCCACGAGCAATAGCCCCGTGCCGCTGGGTGGGGAGCTGAAACTGACGGTGACGGACATCAGCGACCCCACCGCAACGTATAAGTGGACACCGCCGCCCGGGATGACTTTACCCACCACCAATACCCGAAATCTGACCTTGCCGAATGCCACGACGAGCTTTGGCGGGACGTACGAGGTGGAAGTACGCTCAGGCAACTGCCAAGTGACAGCCAAGACGGAGGTAGCGGTGCGGGCTTGCGAGGACTTGTACATCAAGACTTATGTGCCGTCCACGGGGGAACAGACGACGCAACTCAAGCGCAAGCCTGGGGTAGTTCCGATGGCGTACGAGTCGTTGGAGCTGTCGGTGGAGACGTTAGACGGTCAGCGGCTACCGGGAGCGGCATACAGTTGGTCGGGCCCTGTGGGGGTAAGTTTACCGTTGGATGCCTCGAAGCCCTTTCTGACACAAACGAACCAAGTGGGGAAGTACAAGGCGACGGTCTCCTTTGGAGAGGGGGATGTATGCGTGTTGGAGACGAACCTGAGCGGCAAGCCTTGCCAAGTGTTTACGGATGGCGACTGCAACAACACGCCAGTAGGAGTATCCGCCAATGCCGAACCGAACGAGAACATCCGGAATTTAGCGGTGGGGGATGTGTTTAATGCGGGCGATTACGAAGTAACGGTAACGAAGCTCACCTCCGGCAGCCAAGCCCAAGGGTGGACGGGCGAGGGGATGGTGGAGCAAAACCTGATCGCTCGTATCAAGATACCGATGACGGTGGAGTTTAAAAACATCAAGATCAACGCGTGCTACCAGTATTACAATAGAGGCGAGAATGGGGCGGTGGTGCATACGAAGGTGGATCCGAGTTGGGGACAAACCGACCCATTAGATACCGAGAATGTTTCTATTTCCGAAAACCAAGGTAAATCGTTATTTGCCAATTACGTGAAGGTTAAAGATATACTTCGTTTATTTGATTGTAGTGCAACCCAAAAGGCGGATTTAAAGCGATTGATAGCTGAACAAGATGCTTTAGCTATCCGTTCCCAACAGAATACAGATTACAATGCTGACCAAAAATCGTTAATTTTAGCGAATGTAAAGGAGTTAAAGGAAAAACTGGAGGCGTTATTAAATTGCTGCGCCCCATCCTCCAATGGTCGGATGAATGTAGCTAGTTGTGCGCCACCCGAGAGTTTGGTCACTTTAATTGAGACAAAAGAAGGGTTTTTTAACCAGTTACCCGTGAAAGTATTTAAGCCATTAATTATATTAGTTAATGGGCATTATAGTTCTTTAATTCCAGGTCCATCTACAGGAGGAATTGGGTATTGGGATTTTTTCGATCGAAATCATGCGAATAGTGCGCGTAGTTTGTTCTCCACTGCAAATAATGCTGAAATCAAATATGCCAATGGTAGTTCGTTATTTGCAATTGATTCTGATTTTTCGGATAGATTTAAAAAAGGTCAGGAAATTGTTAATAACTTTTATAAAACGGATTGGGAAAAAATAAATGGAGATAGTCCGATTTATATCATTGGACATAGTGAAGGCTGTGCAATGGCTGCTGGTATTGGTGATGAATTAGTTACAAAATTCAAAAAAAATGTAAAGGAAATGTTGTTGTTATCTTGTGATGAAGGGAGAGAAACAGGGGCGAGGGTAAATAATTCAATACCAACGTATCAACTTGAATATATGTATTGGGATAAAGATTTAGTAACGGGAAACTGTGAGCCTGAATTTGACTGGGTAATTGGAACCGACCACAGTTGGAGGACGTATAAAGGAATACCTGGTGTTAGAAAATTTGGCATTATTTCTACGAATCTTAATTTTTCAACAGTACATGGTACTAGTGCAAATTTGAGTAACTTAAATTTCAAGGAATCGTTGTCTGAATTAAAAAAAGTGTCTGTAAAATTGAGTATTGATGCCAATGGAAAAACTTTTTATTCCCAAATTCCATTGGGATTAAAAAGTGATTTTTTTAAAATCGATAATACTATTTTGAGGTCAATTAACTTAAATTGCAACAATTAATGAGATATTTATGAGTAGTAGAATTAAGAAACTTGTGCTATATTTTTTTTTAACTGTGTCTTCTATATTTATTTTCTTGATAATTGCGTCTGGAGGATTCCTTATGACTGCCAGAAAAACACAATATGCTGAAAACACAATACTAGAAAAAGATTTAATTAGAAGATGGAAATACAAAGGATTTTTGTTTCAAATATATCATCCAATTGAAGATGGAAAACAGATATCAAGGGTAAATCATATTTATGTGAGTATTATAGGTACGCCATATCCAAGTGCAGATAGTTTAGCAATATTAACAGATAAACTTCATTTAGAAATATTACAATCAATAAATAGTAATTATAGATATGATTCTTTGTTTTATTCCATTTACGTATTGGAACCAAATGAGAATTATATTTCTAATCCAGAAATGAGTTCACCCACAAAAACTAATCAATTATATTACAAAGGATATAAGATGACAGGTGCAAAATGAATTATGATATTAGTGTTTTTGGATATTTCTACCGATGGTCAGATTGTTATAATTAATAGCGTTTCTTCATTTTATCTGGAAATCTTTTAGTGACTAAAGACCCTTCTAAAACTGTTGGACGGGCGAGGGGATGGTGGACCAAAACCTAATCGCTCGGATTAAGATACCGATGACGGTGGTGTTTAAAAACATCAAGATCAACGCGTGTTACCAGTATTACAACAGAGGCGAAAATGGCGCGGTAGTGCATACGAAGGTGGATCCGAGTTGGGGGAGTGTGGTGAGTGTGGGGGAAATAATCTCAACACTCCAACAAAGTTTGACAAATTTAGAAGATGTACTAAAAAACTTTTCAGGAGTCGCCTCGGATGTAGAGCAACTGAAAACTTTGAATAAGCAACTGGAAGAAATTTATCTGTTCATTGTTAAAGTAGAAGAATATACGGATGAAGGAAAGGATGCTATACGAAAGAAAATTGCTGAAATAAAGTCTGAGAATGAGAAATTAATCAGTAATCCTTCTATTTGTAAAACCTCGTCTGGAACTTCCAATGGAAGGGTAATGGCTAGTTCTTGTCCTATTGACCAAGCGGAAGTTTATATTGAGGAAATTCGATCCATGCTCGGAGTTGGAGGTGTAAATGATTGTTCTGTCCCTCTCACAGCATTTGAAAAAGCCAATCTAAGATGCCATTCAACGGCTAGAGGTAATATTTATTCTTGGATGTTAAAAATGACGGATGGAGACTATAAACAAAACTTTGCAGAAGGTCTTATCGCACACCACATAATTCAAAATAAGTATCGACTTTTGTACGGTGGCAGCCGTGTTGAAACGGAATATGCCATTCCGAAAAGTTCAGTAGCTGGGAATCAAGGTTATGCCGATATTGTCAATTTTACCTCAAATGAGATTTTCGAGATTAAATCTACCAATGGCGAGACCCAGGGAGCTAAAGAAGTGGAATTGTACGTGTGTAGAGGTAATGAAATCTGTCGTCCTGCAAGTGGAAATTGGCGAAAAGGAACTGTTTTTCCATCATTTAAATTTATTTGGCCATTGGATCCTTCTAAAGAGATAGATGTAAGAAAGAGTGATTATGATGGTGTAATATCTTATGTGATTCGCGAAAAATCAAATCTAAATGTTAAGCCAGCTCCTGAATATGAGCCAATACCTCCAGCTACTCATCAACGAATTCAAGATTTAATTAAGCGAATACTCAAAGAAAAACCAACGGAGTTGGAACAAGAAAGAATGATTCGTGTATTTCTAGCAGGATTATCGACGGCTGGGATTTATGCTTTGGTTACGACAGGTGTTGTAGGAGATATGTTGGCAGTTGTGCAAACCTATGTTTCAGGAGGAACGTTGGCACCAGCTGCGGTATTACAAGCGAGTATTTGTACAGCATTTGTTGTAATTGGAATTGAAATTATTAATTCAAGATAAAATATGAATTTACTAGAATTTGGATATCGAATGAATGATGAAAGAGTTTCAGTTGAAATATCAAATAGTTTCCGAAATGAGTTAATTAGGCAAATTGGAAAACAGTTTAAGAAGGATTTTTCTAATATAATTGATTTAAATCTAGTGACCTTAACATTTAATAAGTTTTATGACGAAAGTATAGGTTATTTAAGTTCTTTGCCGAAATATTCTTTTCAAAATTGTTTGTATGTAACAGTAAATTTTAAGATGTTTTATGGAGGAAGTGCTTTTGCTTATCCTGGAGAATTATTAATAGAAGACAAAAAAAAACGGGTTGAGGAATATCTGCCATTAGATAGAGAAATCGAAAAAGATGAGTACATTTTTGAGTTTAGGTTTTATGAACATGTACTTCCAAGTGTAGAAAAGCTAGTTGAGGGTATTATTAAACGTAAAAATATCAAATTATTTACGGAGTTTGTCTTTCCAGTGAAGATGCAAAGTCCTGGCCTAGATTGTGAAATTAAAGTGAGTTTTTTAGAAGTTCAAACAAAAGAAAATAAGTCTATTTTTATTTCCAAAGTAATTGATGCTGTACGAATATACAATTTGGCGAATGAATTAGGAGAAAATTCAACGGGCTTAATCCATAATATAATAAAGGTAAAGTCAGAAAAAACCACCTCAGATAGTTTAACTTTTGTAGTAGATTTAGGTAGTTCTGGAGAAGAAGGGTTAAAGGTTTTTTTCAAAGCATTTGAGGAGAGTAAGTTTGAAATAGAAAGTGTGGAAGTGAAATAATTCGTGCTTGCGAGGACTTGTACATCAAGAGCTATGTGCCGTCCACGGGGGAACAGACGACACAACTCAAGCGGAAGGCGGGGGTAGTTCCGATGGCGTACGAGTCTTTGGAGCTGTCGGTGGAGACGTTGGACGGTCAGCGGCTACCGGGAGCGGCATACAGTTGGTCGGGGCCAGTGGGTGTAAGTTTGCCTTTGGATGCCTCGAAGCCCTTTCTGACACAGACGAACCAAGTGGGCAAGTACAAGGCGACGGTCTCCTTTGGAGAGGGGGATGTATGTGTGTTGGAGACGAATCTGAGCGGCAAGCCTTGCCAAGTGTTTACGGATGGGGACTGCAACAACACGCCAGTAGGAGTAAACGCCAATGCCGAACCGAATGCCAACATACCCAACCTAGCGGTAGGCGACATTTTCAACGCGGGCGATTACGAAGTAACCGTTACGAAGCTCACTTCTGGCAGCCAAACCCTGGGCTGGACAGGCGAGGGGATGGTAGACCAAAACCTAATCGCTCGGATTAAGATACCGATGACGGTGGTGTTTAAAAACATCAAGATTAATTCGTGTTACCAATACTACAATAGAGGCGAGAATGGGGCGGTGGTGCATACGAAGGTGGATCCGAGTTGGGGGAGTGTGGTGGATTTGGGTACTATTTTCTCTTTAACAAACGCTTTACGTACCAAGTACAATGAATTGGTTGATTTGCTTAATCTTCACGATAAGTCAGCCGATTCCAAAGCCAAGATACTCAAGAAAGTTGCTGAAATTAGTGCATTAAAAACCAAATTAAGCTCGAATACAGGTTTATCTGAAAGTGACAAGACGGCTCTATCCACCGCCATGGATGCTGCCAATACCGAGGCGATTTGTTTTGCCAACAATGAATGTAGTTTGGGAAGTGCATTGACCAAAATTGAGGCGGTGCTGGGTTTGTTGCGGAAGAATGGCTCTTTGCCTTTGCCGGAATCCTTCACTCCGTTGGAGGCTATGGGTTCCATATCCAATGCCCGCACAAGCGCTTCCAATCCATGTTATGATGGGCTGCTTTCGTTTTCGAATTACAGTGGAGGTGCCAAAATGGAGTTGGCGCAAATGCAGGAATGTGAGCTAGGCAACGAGGGGTACAAACTGGAGCAACTGAACGCGAGTACGTGTGGAGATGGTTTGTTTTACCATGGCACTTGGGGGGAGGACGAGGATAATCAGTATTATTCCTTGGTAACGCCTACGGAGACGTACTATGTGTACCGAAAGATCAACGTGTCGTGCCGCCAGTATTATGCAGCCAAGAAGAGTTACTGGACAGGGCCCTGCAATCTAGGCCAAGGGAACTGTGGGGAACTCTGGACGCGGGTAGGTATTCCGTATGGAGAAAGTACGGGGGAGAAGGCTGCGGATGCGATTTCGTATGGATTTGTGGGGACGTTGGCTTCTCTGGGTTTGGTTGAGGTCGCGGCTTCGGGTTTAATTAGAGAAGGTTTAGCTGCTGGAGGTGAGTATCTTGTATCCAATAAAGTAGAAATTTTAATTACATTTGTTGAGACCTTAGTTGATTGCCCAGACTGTACAACGGCCGAGGATTTTGCGGTACAATTTGCAGGCAATTACGCAGCCAATGTAGCACTTGAGAAGTTTACGGGTGCGGCCTTGTCAACGCCTATAGCGCAGAAGGTGGGTCGTTACATGTACCAGAAGTTTTTATCAGCGGGCAGTGCGATTGTCAATTCTACTAAGAAATCACTCATAGCCATCACGGAGCTGAAAAACAAAGCATCAGGATACTTGGATGAGGTTTGGGGAAGGGTGAGGGGTAGGTTGGTGTTGGGTGTTAATAAGCAATTACTTGGAACGCAAATCGATGAATTTGTTACAGTAATTACAAAAAATGAAAATCTACCAAAATGGATTCAAAATTCATTTTTAGACGGAATATATTTAACAGTTAAGACAAAAAATAAAATTGTTCTTTATCGAGATTTTGGAGGAATGGCTTTTATGGATGGAAGTTTTTGTACAACAATTAAAAATGCAACAAGAGAAGAATTGGCTTTACATTATTCTTTCAAAAACAGTATGAGATTCAAATCAATTATTGATGTACCTTCTGGGGTTGTTCTGGATATAGGAAAGGTTGGACCTTATCCTCCTGGAAGTATCGGAGCACTCAAAGGGGGAGCTGATCAAATAATACTTCCATTAGATTATGATCACAATTGGATACGAAAAATATTTGATGTGGAAACTGGTAAATCGTATACTGTAAATGAATTTAAGTTAAAATTTCCAGAATTAGTTAAAGTGTTGTGAAAATGGAAAGAGATCTAAGTTTGAATTTTCTTGAAAAGGTGATTGACTTAATTACTAAATTAGAATTAGAAAATGAACTTCATTTACATGTGTATATTTTCTTAAAAGATAAATATATAGAATTAAAAGATGCGGTTTTAAGAGATTCAGAAAATTTACCAGAGTTAGTGTTTTGGAGTAAGTATTTTGCTCCAAGAATAGTTTTTGAAAGTGTAGCAAATAGCGATTTGCTTGATTTTATTGAAGAATTGAATACTTATTTATAGTTTTTTCAAATTTATTTTATTTATATTTTAAATAAGTTTATTTTAATTTATTTAGATTAAATTAAAATAATTCGCAACACGCTTTAATTACATTTGTTGAGACCTTGGTTGACTGCCCAGACTGTACAACGGCCGAGGATTTTGCGGTACAATTTGCAGGCAATTACGCAGCCAATGTAGCACTTGGGAAGTTTACGGGTGCGGTCTTGTCAACGCCTATAGCGCAGAAGGTGGGTCGTTACATGTACCAGAAGTTTTTATCAGCGGGCAGTGCGATTGTCAATTCTACGAAGAAATCACTCATAGCCATCACGGAGCTGAAAAACAAAGCGAAAGGATATTTGGATGAGGTTTGGGGAAGGGTGAGGGGTAGGTTGATCTCAAATTCTGTAAGAAAATCTTTGTTTGGAAGGGAAATTATAGAGGGGATCAATGGCTTTTCTGATAATATTGCTACAATTTTAGCAAATAAAGGGTTGACCTTGAGCGAATTTAGATTACTTCAACAAAAACGTTATGATTTAATGAGTGTTTCGGAAAGGAGTCTGATAGATGCAATTAGAAATTCCGTGGCAATTCCCGATGGAAGTACAATTTTACAAAAAGTAATCCCGAAAAGTGATATTTCAAAGTATATTTCAGGTGATTATTCTCAAATAGGAGGATTTGTTACTTCAGCTAAAGATGCTAAACATCTTAGGACTTTTGAGGATATATTTTATGGTTTGAGGTTAGACTATAAAAAACTCGATGGAACAAATCCTTTTAAGTTAAGTGATGGTAGTTGTGGCGTAATTCGATATAGAACTGCCAATCCAAATTTAACTATTCCAAAATTAAAATATTCTCCCGAGGATCCGCCTTTACCATTTACAGGAAATGGTTTTTCAGGAGGAAACAATGGTAGACTTGGTGTTCCAGAATGGAATTCTCAATTTAAAACACCATTAGAGAATTCCGAATTATATGAAGTTTACTCTAATGGTTCTGAGGTTTTAGTTGCCAAATTTTCAACTCAATATAATAAATTTATACCTGTTGAATGAAGATTAGATTGGGGACATATACAATTATAAAGGGTATTGAAATGAAAATATCCGGAAACAGATATGAAGTGCCCACATCCGAGTTTGAGAAAACATACTCAATATCTTACCCTGCCGTTCTTGGGAAAATGGATGAATTTAGACTATATAAGCAGCCTTATCCTTATTTTGATGAGTACATGAAAGAAGTTTATATAAAGGATATTAAAAATGCTTTTTTTGTTGTCACAAAAGCAAAATATCAAGGAGAGGTTTTTGAAGTTGAGCCATACTATGGAGATGAGATACATTTACATTTAGCTACTAAAGATTTAGAATTAGGAAAAAAGCTAAATTTTTATGAATTACATGATGGTGAAGGTAATTCATATTATTTAGGTGAAGTAAAAATAACAGAAGTAGAAAAAATTTGGGAGGAAAGACAAAAGTCTAGTTTGGATATTCCACTTCCTGAAAATTTTGAATTATACAAAGAGATAAAATTAGAATCAGAATAAAAAAGTAGTTTAAACCTTCGCCACCAGCAATAGCCCTGTGCCGCTGGGTGGGGAGTTGAAACTGACGGTGACAGACATCAGCGATCCTACTGCCATGTACAACTGGATACCGCCGACGGGGATGACCCTCCCCAGCAATGGCACGCGAGCGCTCACCATTCCCAATGCCAATACGACGTTTGGGGGAACCTATCAAGTGGAGGTGACCTCGAGCAACTGCAAGGTGGTGGTGCAGACAGAGGTGGCGGTGCGGGCCTGCGACGACCTGTACATCAAGAGCACAGTGCAGGCCACGGGCCAGACAACCAACCAACTCCGCCGCAAGCCGGGGGTAAAGCCGATGGCGTACGAGTCGTTGGAGCTGTCGTTGGAGACGTTGGACGGTCAGCGGCTACCGGGAGCGGCATACAGTTGGTCGGGGCCAGTGGGGGTAAGTTTGCTGGTGGATGCCTCGAAGCCCTTTCTGACACAGACGAACCAAGTGGGGAAGTACAAGGCGACGGTCTCCTTTGGAGAGGGGGATGTATGCGTGTTGGAGACGAATCTGAGCGGCAAGCCTTGCCAAGTGTTTACGGATGGCGACTGCAACAACACGCCAGTAGGAGTAAACGCGAATGCCGAACCGAACGAGAACATCCGGAATTTGGCGGTGGGGGATGTGTTTAATGCGGGAGACTACGAAGTAACCGTTACTTCACTAAAAGAAGGCAGCCAAGCCCAAGGCTGGACGGGCGAGGGCATGGTAGACCAAAACCTGATCGCTCGGATCAAGATACCGATGACGGTAGAGTTTAAAAACATCAAGATCAACGCGTGTTACCAGTATTACAATCGAGGCGAGAATGGGGCGGTGGTGCATACGAAGGTGGATCCGAGTTGGGGGAGTGTGGCTGGAACTAATTCAAATGATTTAGGCAAGAACCATGCACAAGAAGTTGCAACTCGACTTAGTTCTCTTGTAGATATTTTGGGGATATTTGAGTGCAGTACTTCTCAAAGGACAGAATTAACAAGATTACTGGGTGAATTGGAAATACTAAGCAGCCAAGCGCAAGGGAATTTGGATTACAGTGATGCACAAAAGGCACTGTTAAAAGAAGGTGTATTGGAGGTCAAGACTTTGGTAAATGGTTTACTTTCTTGTTGTGTAGCATCTAGTCCGAACGGGCGAGTGGCAGCAGGCACTTGTGAGCCAACAAGTACGATACAAGCCAAGACTCAGACCAGAATTTCTCAATTGCAAAACTTCCCAAAACCGTCATTTTCGCCGTATGTGATTGCTAAATCTCGGCATAGAAAAGGAATGAATGATGAAGGCACAGGCCCACATCACGATATGATGTCATGTGATATGACCGACCAACAAATCATTGATTTGAATCCATTAGCTGCGGTGCAGTTGAATTTCGGCACAGTGCAGAGTTTGGTAAATAATTGGAAGTTAATGGCAAGTCCCATGTCAATGGGTAATTTGCATGGAGTAGCTATGGAAATGATTGATAAATTTGTAGGAGGCTGGGAAGGCCCGTTTCGAAATGCAAAGCTTGACGCAGCAGCCGCTAATCATGCAAGTACTAGTCGGTTCTTTGATAGAATTAAAGAAAGTCTTGAATATGAACTACACTCAAATTCTAATTTTATTTCCTCAAAAAGAGTTTTGAAATTTATAGATGAAGGGAAAGAAAGTCTTGTGAGAAATGATATTCCGAGTCCGTTGTGGAATGATTGGTTTACAGGATTAGGAATTATGATTAACGATACTTGGGGATATGATGCAACAATCAATAATTTCGCAATTGATAAAGAAAAAAGAACTTATTCTGCAACAATTGAAGTGGTTGTATTTGATCACTTTGGTTTAGATCGCAATGATATTGATCCAAAAATAAAGCCTGAATTTTCACTTTTGGCTGGCTTTAGATCTTGGTTTGTCTTGCAACACTCCACTCGGTTTTGTAAAAAGCCATTTGTTACATTAGTACATTTAAATCGAACAATACATGGAACTTATTAAAGGTATATTGAAAATTAAATTTGCAATTTTACTTGTATTTATCACTATGTATTTGGTTTATAAAAATTCAAGTACAGAAATTTATAAGTTTGATTTGAAATTTGAATCAGAAGGTAAATGTGTTCTTTACTTTTTGGTTAAAAATCCGCCAGTCGATTCTGTTGAATTGTGTGATTTGTTGTACAGCCATTCGCAATTAATTGTTAAAAATGAGGATCTAAAAAAATATGTAGCATATTCAATTCATTATTACGAAGAATCACTAGCTTTTAATAGATTTTACAAGCCTGATTATAAATGGTACAATATGTATGTGTTAGATGATATACGAGACGGGGATTCACACATGGATAACTTTCTTGCATCTGTTAATTTTGTAGATATTAGAGACCAATCTACAACTAGTCCTAATTATCCTAATATTATAATTTATAAAAGGGTTATTTATTCTCCACTTGGATTTAAGAATTCTATCAATGAAAAATGGAGACGAATAAAGTAGTGTTTAATTTATGTAATTAATTAAATCTTTAGACCTTAATTATTTTGTTTATAAATTTTATAATTATTTTCAAGATTTCAGGTACACATATTTATAAATTAGATACCCATATTTCTGATGAAATAGATTTATCGGATTCATTGTATTCTGAGGATATCGAGATATTTTTTGTACAAAATCCACCTTCAACCCATCAGGAGATGGTGGAGTTGATATATGAATTCAACAAAGAAAATAAGATAGAGTCAGCTAGATTACCTCTTAAATACTCTCAGACTTTTTATAAAGAAACCTGGGATGTAAATAGATTTTTTGAGCCATATTTTAGTTTTTTTTCTGATATTGAAAGTAATTTTTTTCAAGGTAATTTTCCAAATTACCCAGTTGGGAGGATTCAGTTTATTTATAAGAAAAGTCAGACTAATTCATTGGGTAGTATGACGTGTTGTCAATGGAATTTGCCATATTTCGAGTTTGATGAAGTGGATAGTACTCCCAAATTTTATCTGCCAAATGGGACGAAAGAAAATCCAAATGATAAGAAGTATGATCCTTTTGTTAAATCACGAAAGGCATTTGTAGATTAACCGCCGCCACCGAACGAGAACATCCGGAATTTAGCGGTGGGCGACATTTTCAACGCGGGTGATTACGAAGTAACGGTAACGAAGCTCACCTCCGGCAGCCAAGCCCAAGGCTGGACGGGCGAAGGCATGGTAGACCAAAACCTGATCGCTCGGATCAAGATACCGATGTCGGTGGTGTTTAAAAACATCAAGATTAATTCGTGTTACCAGTATTACAACCGAGGCGAGAATGGGGCGGTAGTGCATACGAAGGTGGATCCGAGTTGGGGGAAACAAAATAGGCTTCGGAATCATATCCGAAGCCTATTTTTTGAAAAAAAATCTATCTTTAAACCATCTCAGCCAATTCTTCTTTCGACATCAGCCAAGTTGGTTTGGTTGTGCGTACATTGGCTTTTAGGTCGTTTAGAAGGGTATATAAACCAAAATAGGTGCGATTAATGTATAACCCATGTTGCGAACCTCTGGCTGCACTCGCCGACTTAAGTTCCTGCACATTGGCGACGTATTCAAAAAACGCATAGACTTCATCTACGTAGCTATCATCTCCAAAATTAAACGTCTGCTGCGCAAAAGGTCTGCCAAGAATTTCAATCATTTGTTTGAACAATCCATGGAAAAACACCTGTTGGTCTGGTTTGTCTTCTTCCAAAATAAATTCTAACTCCCTGAAAATCTCGCCCATACGTTTGTCATCGCTCATCAAATCCCGATTAATCAAGGCGAAATAATTTGTGTAGAAATGGTCTGGAATTTCTTTTATACAACCAAAATCAATAATTCCTAGACGACCGTCTTGTGTAAACAAGAAATTACCAGGATGAGGGTCTGCATGAACTTGCTTCAAATCATGAATCTGAAAGTTATAAAAATCCCACAACGCTTGGCCAATCTGGTCGCGTGCTTCTTGCGAAGGATTCGTCTGCAAAAATTCTTTCAAGTGCTGCCCTTCAATCCAATCCATAGTAATGATGCGCTTGGAAGAAAGTTCAGGATAATAGGACGGAAAGAACAAGTTCGGGATTTGTGAACATGCAGACGTAATCTCAACAGATCTTTTTAATTCCAGCTCGTAGTCAGCTTCTTCCAAAAGTTTGGACTGTACTTCTTCAAAATAACGGTCGATTTCAGCATCATTTAAGTTCAATAATTGAACGGCCAGGGGTCTCGCCATGCGTAAATCGGATGTTATGCTGTCTGCAACGCCTGGATATTGAATTTTAACAGCTAGTTTTTTGCCATTTTTTGTAGCCAAATGAACTTGACCAATGGAGGCTGCATTTTTGGCTTCCCACTCAAATGTATCGAAAAGTTGTGTAGGCGATGTGCCAAAATAACTTTTGAATGTTTTCATCACAAGCGGTGCAGAAAGTGGAGGCGCCGAATATTGTGACATAGCAAATTTGTCTGTGTAGGCTCTTGGGAGTAAGTTTTTATCCATACTCATCATTTGTGCCATTTTTAGCGCCGAACCTTTCAAATTACTCAATGCCTGATATACGTCTTTGGCATTGGCTTCGTGCAACTCATCTTTGGAAAGTGAGGGGTCTATGATTTTTTTTCCGTAATGTTTGACATAATTGCCGCCCACTTTTACGGTTGCCTTCACAAATTGGCTTGCTCTTGCCACTTTGGAAGTTGGTATATTTTCTTGTGATTTCATTTCCTATTTTGATATAAAAATTTGCCAAGATCAAACAAAGAATCAAGGGGAGAACGTCCCATCCAATCTAAACTTGTATTGACATACTTTTCAATGAGTGTATCTGTTTTTTCGAAAGCTTTGCTGTAGTCATTCGCCCAAAACTCCAGAATAGTTAAGGTTTGCATCCAAAGCATATCTGGGTATTTATTCATCAATTGTGGGATAGGTCTTTGCTCAATTTCGCGTGTTTCCCGTCCTTCCATCAACAATTCGTTCATATAATCCTTGAAGAAAATAGCGGATTCTGCCAAAACTGGATTTTTCTTCATGGCGATAGGACGCGGCCATTTTGAGATACTCAGCAAGATAAAACTTCTGTCCTCTTTGAGCGTCTCAATCCAAGTAAAATAAAAAGATAACATTTTCTCGCGGACGCTGTACGTCGCATATACTTCTTCTTGGCTAATACTTTCAATCGTTTTTTTAAATGTATCTTTCCAAACTTCTGATTCCATTTGTTGGAATGAATTAAAATGCTCGTAGATAGCTTTTTCTGTTGTCTTTAGTGCTTTTGCGAGTGCATAAACGGAAGCGGGTTCCTGCCCATTTTCAAGAATATGTGTCTTGTATTTTGAGATAATCTGATCTTTAGTCATGTGATTAAGCGTAAAAATTTGATAAAAAAGCAGTGGATTTATTGAATGCTTGTAAAACAGAAGTAGGGAATCTCTGAGGCTCTATACCTAGCATATCCGCATACGTTGAACCTAATAATATACGTGCTTGTGCCCGAAAGAATTCACCTGCAAGAACGCTTCCAGCCATTTCTGTGTAACAAGTCATAAGTGATTTTGTTAAAGAAAGACCGACTTCAGAGCTCCTAAAGTTTCTTTGTGCAATGAGTTTATCTAATTGCAATGCCTCCTTAAAATTATCACAAAGCAAGGTTTCTTCAATACCCAAAAGATAACCAATGACTTTCCATGTATGGAGGTATGCACGTTCGTCAACTACGTCAATGGTATGTCCTAGTTTTTGCAATCCGCGTAATAAAATCCACGAGAATGCAAGGTTCGTACCTGCCATATCTTCTTGGTTAATTGGCACTCCCCATTGCATGTCCCATTGACCAGAATGCAAACTAAAATGCCGAACAGAGGCGTGTAAAAGGCGAACTTTAAGGATAATTTGGAAGATTTTACCATCTTGCCAATGGTCATAATTCATGACTTTTCGCAAGAAATTGCCTGTTTCTTTGAGGCGATTGTAGGTATCTTTGTGTATTCGTTCGGAGAAATACAATACACGCGCGCCGTCTTCCCCGAGATAGCAATACGGAAGTGAATAACAACCTAGCACCATACCAATTTCTTGTTGGTGTTTGAGGTAAAAGTCGGTCGCGCGAATAATCTCTTTTTTCTGAAAGAAGGCCGGGAATTGCGCGAACGAATGGTAAAAGTCTTGAAATTCTGCCGGAAAAACGTGGATATCCGTGTGAGAAAAATCACTGAGTAGTGGCATCAATTGGCGAATGCCTTGAAGCCCTAGCCGGCCAACAACCGCTTGAATAACAGCGTCTGCCTTGTAGTCACCCTGTTGTCTGAGTGCACTTAATTGGTCGAGCAAGTTAGGCTGAGATATCATTCGGTACTAAATTTTCTAATATACATGCTAGCAACTTTCGGTTGAAACCAATTGTTTGGCATCCAAATTAAAAATTAGGGGAGTTCAAAGAAAAAGTAAATTTCACCGTAAATTTGTCCAACTATTCCTTTATCCAGCATGACTCCACACGTACTTAACAGTCCAATTTTACAGTTAAATGGGCATTTACAGACGATTATTCCTAGCTTATTTCGCAAAATTCCGGTTCACTACAGAAGAGAACGCCTCGAATTACCCGATGGAGATTTTCTAGATGTAGATTGGGCACAAAAGGGTTCAAACAAATTAGTAATTATTACCCACGGGTTAGAAGGTGATTCGACACGTCATTACGTGACTGGAATGGCTAAAATGGCAAATGATACGGGTTTGGATGCCCTTGGTTGGAATTGCCGCAGTTGCTCGGGTGAAATAAATCGTTTGCCTCGTTTTTACCACCACGGTGATGCCGAAGATTTACGATTTGTCATTGAATATGCTGCAAATCTAGGTGTATATGAAGAGATTTATTTGGTTGGTTTTAGCATGGGAGGTAGCCTGACACTCCGGTATTTGGGAGAAAAACCGAACGACGTAAATCCGTTGGTTCGCAAAGCATTAGCTGCTTCTGTTCCCCTTGATTTACCTTCGTCCGTGCGTGAATTAGCTAAAAAAGGAAAACAGTTTTATATGAAACGCTTCATTAAAAAGCTGCGCAAAAAAATCGAAGAAAAGGAACGGATGTTTCCCCAACATCCTATCTTGACAGCAAAAAATTACGACACTGTACGAAATTTTGAGGATTTTGACTCGCGTTATACAGCGCCCTTGCATGGCTATGCAGACTGTCATGATTTTTATGCCAAAGCAAGTGTGAAGCCGTTGCTTAAACATATTCAGATTCCTGCTTTGGTTGTACAAGCTGCAAATGATCCTTTTTTGACACCCGAATGTCTTGAACTCGGTGAAGCAGCCCAAAATTCTTTTGTTCAATTACTCGTCACAAAAAACGGAGGTCATGTTGGATTTGCGCAAAAAAATAAGTTACATACTTGGGTAGAAGAAACAGCACTCGCCTTTTTTCAAAAAAAATGAGAGGATTTCTCCTCTCATTTTTGGTCTTTTAATTCTGTCCACCAATTCGACTTTTCTCTAATTCAGCCGCTGATTGTCTTCTTTGTCCTACTTTAACTTGTTGATTACCAAAGTTGTAGGTAAATGTAAGTGTTGCTCTTCTACTTGTAAAACGACTTGAGATATTGAAATCCATGTTTTGGTAATTCACTTGACCATACCAAAATGACGTTAAAAACAGATCACTTACATTCAATTTTAATCTAGCCTTCTTGTTCATGAAACTTTTTTGGATGCCCATGTTTACGGCATATTGTGGTTTCACATTTCTGAAAATTCCATAAATACTAGGTGAATTATACCACATAGAAAGTTCTGCTGACCATTGTTTTGGCAACGTAAACTGATGCGAGGTATTGAAATTGTAAGCGACTTGTCCTGCCTGTAATTGTCCACCTAGTAAACTATCATCCGTGAAAGCGCTGTAGTATAGATTTCCCTGGTTTTGAGTATTCCACCATTTTGCAATAGGGTACGGAAAAACAACATTGAAGGAGTAATTTTGAAAACGTTGCAGGTTGCGCTGAATAGCTCTGGTTACACTTGTTGCATCGTCTTGCTCAGTTATCTGAATCATAAAATCTCTCGTATTCGCATAACTCAAACCAAAAGACAAACCACCTTTGTAGGTATATGTCAACTCAATATTATCTGTAAATTGTGGCTGCAAGTTCGGATTCCCCTCTTCGTATGTATAAGGGTCTAGATAAAAAACAAACGGGTTGAGTTGTCCATAGTTTGGTCTATCAATACGTCGGCTATACGAGTAACGTGTCGCATGATTTTTGGAAAGTGTATGATTGATGAATAAAGTTGGGAAAAGCGAAAGGTAATTTCTTTCCAATTTTTCATCCAAAGTCACAGAATTTCCCAAAGATTGTGTGTGTTCAGCACGAAGCCCCGCTTGAATACCGATTTTCTCCCATTGTTGTGAATAATTGATATATCCTGCATTAACAAACTCGGTATATTTGAAATAATTGGTTTTCGTTGGGTCATTTGTCCAGTTTTTCCCCATCAGTTGCTCAAATACAAAATTATTATCCGTCTGCACGTAGGCCGTTTTTGCGCCAATTTCCCATTTTGTTTTTTCATTTATCGGGAGTGTATAATCCGTTTTGGCAGTGAAAATATCAATATATGTTGGCGTGAAATTCCGTTGAAATAGTTGATTTGTCGGGTTATTCTGCGCGTCGAAAAAATTGGTTTCAAAATTTTGCGTATTATCTCCTTCAAATCGAGAATAATCAACATCGAAAGTAAGTTCTTTTCCTTTTTTATTGAACGCGTGTTTTACTTGTAAGCTGGATGAAAGATTTTTTCTAATCATATCAATTTTAGATAATTGGTCTAAGGATGACTTCTCAAATCCTTGGATATGGGTTGCGTTACTTCCATCAAGTTCCCCCGCCCAATCAGAACCATCCATCAAGATCCCAATACTTGTTTTGTCATTGATTGTATAATCTAAGCCTGTTTTAAATGAAATGGCTTTGCCTGTTTGTACACGTTGCGATAGTTGGTCGAAGGTCGTCAATACATTTTCGAAAGCTACCCGTCTGTTTAATGTATTATCACTGTAAAATAAATTTCTGTTCGCAGAAACATTGGCGAACATATTTACCTTTTTGGTTCGGTGGTTCACTTGTAAACTTGAGTTGTAGCGAGACAAATCTTTGGGAGCATTCGGAATAAACCCATTTCCTGCACCAAGCGTAAATGTTCCATTTGTACCTACTTGTTGGTTTTTCTTTAACTTAATGTTAATAATACCTGAATTTCCTGCTGCATCGTATTTCGAAGAGGGATTAGTAATGATTTCTACAGACTCAATCTGGTCACTTGTCATGTTTCGTAACATTTGTGCTAAATCAGCTTCTGACAAAAAGGTGCGTTTACCGTCTATCATGAATAAAACACCTGATTTATTTCGCAACCGAATTTGGTCATTTTGGCTATCAATGGTCACTCCAGGTGCTCGCTCGAGGATTTCAAGCGCGGTACTTCCACTCGATACAATACTGTTTTCTACATTTAATACCGTGCGGTCAATTTTTTGTTCGATGAATGGCTTTTTGGCGACAACTTGCACTTCTTGTAGTGTTGCGGATGCCTCCTCAAGTACGAGATAAGGTAATTGAATACTTGGATTATTGGCATTTAATTGGAAAACGGGAGAGATGCGTTGCTCGTATCCGACCATAGATGTTTGTAAACGAAAACTACCCTCTTTCTTTAATTCAATTTGGAAATTTCCATCAATATCTGTGACGTCTCCTTTGACCAAAGAGGAGTCTAGAGCTGAAATAACGAGAACAGTTGCAAAGGGAAGAGGTTCGCCTTTTTTATCTTGAACTTGTCCTTTTACCGAATACAAGAAAACACTTGATTGTGCTTGTACGGCACCAAAACAGAACAAATAGAGGAAAGAAAATAAAAATAGCTTTTTCATTGGAGTAATTTAGATCAACATTTTAATGCTACAAATCTAAAGTACTATGTATAACAAGGTAACTTATAATACATAAATGGTGAAAAACTACTTTGAATGGAATTTGCCTATACGATGTGTTTTTTTGTAGTTTCGTTGCATCGTTTAATAAATAAATTAGGTGTAGGTATGAGAAAAATGAGTTTAGTCTGGTTATTTATGAGTTTTTTTATGTTTCGAGTAGAGGCGCAATCCCTGAAAGGAGCATGGGAATACAAAGAGGGACAAAAAACGACACGTCTGGTGGCGGACGATGCGTATGTGATAGTGACAGAATTTTCGGAAGCGGAGCGAACGTTTTTTCGGACATGGGGTGGTACATATACCATCAGTGTACAGGGCCAGTTGGCGGTAAATGTAGAGTTTGATACAAAAGAGCCCGAAGCGGTGGCGTCTATTCAGACCTTTTCGTTGAAAGTAAAGAAAAAATCGCTGGAGTTACAAAAAATGAATTTTGACCGTTTGGATCAGGGTACTGAAACGCCCTTGGCTGGAAATTGGCGAATTACAACCAGAATGCAGCCAGATGGGTCTGAGGTTGTGATGAAGCCTGGGCCGAGAAAAACAGTGAAATTATTGACGGGCTCGACGTTCCAGTGGGTAGCTTTAAATAAAGAAACACGGGAGTTTTTTGGTTCCGGTGGAGGGCGATATACGTTTCTCGATGGAGAATACATAGAAACCATTCAGTTCTTTTCACGCGATGCATCACGTGTTGGCGCTCAACTTCGGTTTCAGGCAGAGGTAAACGATACGACTTGGATTCATTCAGGGAAAAGTTCAAAAGGGGAGCCAATTCGTGAAGTTTGGACAAAGAAAAAGCCTGATTAATCAGGCTTTTTCTTTGGGTTATCGTCTAGTTGGATAAGGTATAACCAATTTTTCTCCGCGTTCCGCGTAATTCTGTTTTTTATTATTGGCAAGCATAATTTTTTCTACACTGACATTATATTTTGCACTTACAACTTTCAATATATCTCCAGGCCCAACCGTATGAATGGCCAAAACGGGTACTTTTATTTGAGTAATTCCAACTTTAATTGCATTTGGATTAACGTCTGGGTTTTGCTTTTGTAACGTCGTCAAGGCTAAATTGTACTGTGTCGCGATACTAAAGAACGTTTGCTCCGCCTGAACAACATGCGTGTGAAAAGTGCCATCTGTTGGAATAACTTCCTTTTTTTCTTTCGGTTGATTGACAGACGTAGGCTTTTGCGCTGGAATCGTTTCCAAAGATTCATCAGTTACAACGTTCTCGTCCATCACCTCAGGTTCTTCAGGGGCTTCTTCTGCTTGAGACAAAGGTTGTTCTGCAGTTACTTGTAAATCTTGAATAGTGGAAGGTTCATCCGAAAGATATTTCCAAAAAATAAACAGAAGCAAACATACAATACCAACCAGAATAATTAGTACTGCCATGGGTAGATTGGTAGACGGCTCCTTCATGGGTAGATTGGTAGACGGCTCCTTGGGGCGTTTGTTCGATGTTGAATTTTCTTCACTCATGGTATTCATTTATTTGGGATTTGCTGAATTTCTTGACTCATTTGTCCTACCTGTTCAATCATTTCTTTTTTATGGATTAGTAACTTTTTTGCCGTTTCTTCATCCAGTAAACTCATCATTTGAGCGGCCAGAATTCCTGCATTTTTAGCACCATTTAGAGCAACTGTAGCAACAGGAACACCATTTGGCATTTGTAAGATGGATAAAACAGAATCCCAACCATCAATAGAATTACTGGATTTGATGGGTACGCCAATCACAGGAAGTGTAGTACTTGCTGCTACCATCCCTGGTAAGTGTGCTGCTCCTCCTGCTCCTGCAATGATGACTTTAACACCTCTTTCACGCGCATTTTCAGCAAAATCGACTAATTTTAGCGGGGTTCTGTGCGCAGACACAACATCTACTTCATAGGAGATGCCAAAAGTTTCTAACATATCCGCAGCTCCTTTCATTATTGGCCAGTCTGAGCTACTTCCCATTACTATACTTACCATGTGTATTTTTATTTTTGATGTGAGATGACACGTAAATGGTTCTTTACCAAATCAACTTTTTCCTTCAATTCCTCTATATTTTTACCGGTGATTGTAACATGTCCCATTTTTCGAAACGGTTTTGTTATTTTTTTACCGTATAAAAATGGATGAATACCAGCTTTGGCTAAAAGTTGATCCATTCCTTCATAGATAGGCGTACCAATGTATCCGTCTTCTCCTAAAATATTGACCATAGCCGCTGGAATAAACGAGTCTGAATCACCAAGTGGTAGGTCTAAAATAGCCCGAATATGTTGTTCAAATTGAGATGTATGATTGGCACGCATGGTTTGATGACCGCTATTGTGCGGGCGAGGAGCGCATTCATTGACAAGTATCTCGCCGTCAGACAACAAGAACATTTCTACCGCCAAAAGGCCGACAATTTCCATGTCATGCGCTACTTTTTTCGCGATTTCCTGTGCTTTTGCACTCGTTTGTTCAGAAACCATGGCTGGTGCAAAAAGATACTCAACCAAATTCGCTTCTGGATGAAAAACCATCTCAACAACTGGAAATGTGCGTATTTCTCCTGAAGCAGATCTCGCTACGATGACTGCCAATTCTTTTTCAAAAGGAACCAAGGTTTCAATAAATGTATCACCTGGTAGGGCTTTGGGCAAATCTTCTATTGAGCGAAGTACTTGGACTCCTTTTCCATCATAGCCCCCTGTTTCTGCCTTTTGAACAACCGGAAATTGTGAAATAGATAATGCTAAATCCTCTGTAACCCGTTTGAAATCAGCCGTAGGTATATGATGTTCAACAAAAAACTCCTTTTGAATACGTTTATTTTGAATTGTTCTTAAGACGGAGGGTTGTGGATATACTTTTTTACCTATGGAGGCTAGATAGTCAAGTGCATCCACATTTACATGCTCTATTTCAATTGTAATAATGTCACACGAAAGTCCAAACTGAATTACCTTTTCATAGTCAAGTAAAGAGGCACAAACAAATTCATGCGCGTAAGTAGAACATGGGGCACTGGAGTCAGGGTCCATAGATTTTATGTAAATATCAAATTCCATGGCTGCCTGGACAAGCATTTTACCAAGTTGCCCACCTCCAAGTATTCCGAGAGTTTTAGTTGTGTCAAAACGCATGAGTAATCCGTAGTTCAGTATTTTGGTAACAAAGATACGGTCAATCACCAAAAAAACTTGCAACAAAATAACAGTTTTAAAAAATGCGTTTGGGTTATCTATACAAATTTTACATATTTTGGAGAAAAAATTACAGACTTTCATGTAATATTGCCTTATAATCTAGTGCTTCATGCGGTATATATTCCTATTATTCGTTTTATTAACAACAACGAGAACTCTCGCCCAACAACCTCTTTTGGATATATATCCGCTTGAAAACATTGGACTAAACCCTGCTTTTACGGGTAGTAGAGGTTATTTTAATTTATCGGGTGTTCTCGGAAACCAATTGAATGGAACTTTTCGTCCGGCACAGGTTTCCCAAGTTTTAACGGCAGATGCGCTGCTCATTAATGAGAAAAGCGGGTTTTCTTTTCAAGGATTCAATAGTACGGCTGCTACGTTTGTAAATTCAGGCATTAAACTAAACTATGCTCGTGTAATCGATTTTGAGACGTTCCAAGTTCGTGCTGGAGCATCATTAGGGGGACGTTTTCGTACTTTTTTTAACGGAAATTTTGATAACCGTCAATTTATTGACCCTCTGGTAGGTCTCGGGATTTTGGTGAATACAGATGACTTTTATGTAGGTGCATCGTCTCCTGCGATTTTACTAAAAGGAATTGCTTTGGATCCTAGAATGAACCCACTTATTTTGAGTTTTGGCATTGTTAAAGGTAACTCTAATCTTTTGGCGCATCTCAGTGGACACCTTTTTAGGGGTACAAAGGCTACTTCCACCAGTCCTTTTGGTGCACATTTGGCAGCTAAAATTTGGTTTCAAGAAAGATTGGCCTTAGGTGTTACAGCGCAAGCAGACGACAGTCCTCTGGAGAATAACACGGTAAAGTTTAAACCCATATTTCTCGCGGAGCTTCGAGTGACAGAAGGGGTGCGAATTGGAGCATCGTATGATACGAAACCCCTAAGTTTGTATCGTTTATCTTCTGGAACTATACAGGATATTGGACTTTTTCAAGTTTTTTTTAGATACGAAGGAGTGAAAAATGGACTTAAAAAGAATGTTTTTGAATATCATTAATAATTTTGGTGTACCATGTAATAGTCCAATAAATGTTTCGTTTTTAGTGGCTAATTATTGAAAAAACACAAATTTCTTACTAGATAAAAATAATTGAAGTGACAACATATAAATATAATAACTTTTTGTTACGTATTTATCATTGTTCTTCTAACTTTGCAATAAGTAAAAATCAAGCAGATAATTTAAATAATAATGGATCAATTTTCGTACATTGCTAATGCAGATGTAGCCGCGTTAGATTCGCTTTACCAACAATACAAGGAAAACCCTAGCTCCGTTGATGAAAGCTGGCAGAATTTTTTTAAAGGATTTGAATTTTCAAAATCTTGGAATACTACAACAGAAACTGCTTCCTCAGACATACCAACTACTAGCGAGCATGTAGCCAAAGAAATTGAAGTCGTACACCTCATCCGTGGGTATAGAGCAAGAGGCCATATGATGGCTTCGATTGACCCGCTCTATCCAACTAGAAAATATAACCCAAATTTGGAGTTATCTGACTTTAACTTATCTGAAAGTGATTTAGATACAGTTTTTCATGCGGGTGTCCAAGTCTTTGGGAAACCAGCCAAGCTTCGAGATATCGTAGATACACTCAAAAAAATATACACAGGGAATATTGGTTTTGAATACATATATATTCGTGACAGAAAAATAAAGGGTTGGTTCCGTCGTAAAATTGAACAAGAGTACAGAAACTTTAATCCTTCCCTTGAACAAAAGAAACGTATTCTAAGCAAGCTAAACTCAGCTGTTGCTTTTGAAGGTTTCCTTCATACGAAATTTTTAGGGAAAAAACGTTTCTCCTTGGAAGGAGGGGAATCCACTATTCCTGGACTTGATGCAGCCATTTTAAAAGGTGCAGAACTCGGCGTTGAAGAAGTTGTAATTGGTATGGCACACCGTGGTCGTTTGAATGTCTTGACAAACATCATGCAAAAACCATACGATCAAGTCTTCAATGAATTTGAAGAAAATGTACCTACTTTGGAATTCTCCGATGGCGACGTAAAATACCACATGGGGTATTCTTCACAAATTGAAACTCCTTCAGGGCAACGTGTTTCCATGAAACTCATGGCAAATCCATCCCACCTCGAAGCAGTTGATCCTGTTGTTCTTGGATATGCACGCTCACGCGCTGATGCGCACTTTGAAAGTGAGGGAACAAAAGCAAATACATTTGATGATATTTATGATAAAATCTTACCTATCATCATACATGGAGATGCTTCGTTAGCAGGTCAAGGAATCGTGTACGAAGTGGCTCAAATGTCAAATCTTCCAGGATATTACGTAGGTGGCGCACTTCACTTCATCATTAATAACCAAGTTGGTTTTACGACTGACAATAGTGATTCGCGTTCAAGTGTCTATTGTTCCGACGTAGCAAAAATCTTGGATACACCTATTTTCCATGTGAACGGAGATGATCCTGAGGCGGTAGTGTATGCCATGCAATTGGCTATTGAGTTCCGTCAAGAGTTTAACCGGGATGTCTTTATCGATATGATTTGTTACCGAAAACATGGTCATAATGAAGCTGACGAACCGCGCTTTACGCAACCAACGATGTATCAAATCATCTCAAAACATCCAAATCCACGTGAAATTTATTTAAAACGCCTGCAAGAATCAGGTGTGATGGATGAGTCTTTGGCTACTCAAATGAAGTTGGAATTTGATAATGCCTTACAAAGTCTTCTTACAAAAGTTAAGCAAAATCAATTGCCTTATCAATTACCAAAATTGGAAAGAGATTGGGCTAAACTAAGAAGATCTACTCCTAGTGATTTTGAAAAATCCCCAACTACAGGCATCTCCGAAGAGGCAATGTATGTAATTGGAGCAGCTCTCTCAAAAGTTCCTGAAACCTTCAAGCCAATCAAGCAAATTGAAAAGGTATTAGAAGAAAGAAAAGAAATTTTCGCAGGCAATCGTCCGTTTAACTGGGCTGCTGGAGAATTGATGGCTTTTGGTTCTATTTTAAATGAAGGAAAATTGGTACGTATGTCTGGTCAAGATGTACAACGTGGTACTTTCTCGCATAGACATGCAGTTCTTCATGATATCAATACCAATGAAATTTATAACAATCTCTCCTATATTCACGAGAAGCAAGGTAAATTTGAAATTTACAACTCCTTCCTCTCTGAATATGGTGTAATGGGATTTGAGTATGGGTACTCAATGGCGAACCCAAATGCATTGGTTATTTGGGAAGCACAGTTCGGTGACTTTGCAAATGGGGCTCAAATTATGATTGACCAATTCATTGCAGCGACCGAGTCAAAATGGAACGCCATGAATGGTTTGGTGCTTCTTCTTCCGCACGGATATGAAGGCCAAGGTCCTGAACACTCGAATGCTCGTCCTGAAAGGTTTTTGCAGCTTTCGGCAGAGTACAATATGTATGTGTGTAACTGTACGACACCGGCGAATTATTTCCACATGTTGCGCAGACAGTTGGCACTGCCTTTCCGCAAGCCTTGTGTCCACATGTCGCCTAAGTCAATGCTTCGTCATCCGATGGCTATTTCTGCCAAAGAGGATTTCTTAGGTGAGACGACTTTCCAAGAAACAATCGGAGATTCGTTCGTAGATCCTAAAAAGGTGAAAAGAGTCTTGTTCTGTTCGGGTAAAATTTATTGGGAGTTACTTGAAAAACAGCAAGCTGATAATCGAAAAGATGTAGCCATTATTCGTGTAGAACAATTACATCCTTTCCCGAAAACTCAGGTTGAAGCACACTTAGCGAAATATAAAAATCCAGAAACTTTCTGGGTGCAAGAAGAACCTAAAAACATGGGAGCTTGGACATTTATTCTTCGTGAATTCCCAGAAATTGGTATTGATGATGTCATCTCTCGGAAGAAAAGTGCTTCACCAGCAACGGGTTACACAAAATTCCATGTGCGTGAGCAACAAGAAATTATCAACAAAGCATTTGAACTGAAAAAATAATCAAGACTAATAGAACGTAGTATGGCAATAGAAATGAAAGTACCTTCGGTTGGTGAATCGGTAACAGAAGTAACCATCGCCTCGTGGGTCAAGAAAGACGGTGACTTTGTTAAAATGGATGAAGTCCTTTGTGAATTAGAATCCGATAAAGCAACTTTTGAGTTGCCCGCTGAAGCTGACGGTATCCTCCGAATCATTGGTCAAGAGGGAGATACTTTAGCTATCGGTGCACCCATTTGTATAATTGAAGCTTCCAGCGCCGTAGCTGCAACACCTGTGCAAGTTGAAAGTACACCATCTGTAGAAGTGTCATCAAATACACCTATGGTAACTATAGATGTTACAATACCTACAGTAGGTGAATCAATCACGGAAGTAACTATCTCGGCATGGTCGAAAAAGACAGGAGATTTCGTTCAGATGGATGAAGTTATTTGTGAGTTAGAGTCAGACAAAGCAACCTTTGAGTTACCAGCTCCACAAGCTGGAATATTAACAATTTTATCTGGAGACGGAGAAACTGTTCCAGTAGGACAAATTGTAGCTCAAATTACATCGGGTGGTGCAGCTTCTTCTTCTGTTCAAACAACATCTGTTTCTCATGCCTCAGCGCCTGCTTCTGTAGCAGCTTCTGATTCTTCTTACGCCGCAGGACATCCTTCGCCAGCTGCCGCAAAAGTAATGTCTGAAAAAGGACTAAGCAATTCGGATGTAGTCGGAACAGGTGTAGGTGGTAGAATTACGAAAGAAGATGCAATGAATGCACAAAAAACGGTTGCTGCCTCTACACCAGTAACAGCGAAACAAGAAGCAAAAGTTTCTGTGGTTTCAGATGCACGTGGTGCTAGAAGAGAAAAAATGTCTTCATTGCGTAGAACAATAGCACGCAGATTGGTAGCTGTGAAAAACGAAACAGCTATGCTGACAACCTTTAATGAGGTAGACATGAAACCAATCATGGATTTACGCAAACAGTACAAAGATAAATTCAAAGATACGCATGGAGTAGGACTAGGTTTTATGTCTTTCTTCACAAAAGCGTGTTCAATTGCTCTTCAGGAGTTCCCAGTTGTCAATGCATATATTGATGGAGAGGAAATTGTGTATAATGACTTTACTGATATTTCGATTGCTGTATCAGCTCCAAGAGGTTTGGTAGTCCCCGTTATCCGCAATGCGGAGAAAATGTCGTTTGCTGAGATTGAAGCAGAGGTCGTTCGTCTAGCTGTGAAGGCAAGGGATAATAAATTGACGGTAGATGAAATGACTGGAGGTACATTCACAATTACAAATGGAGGTATTTTTGGATCGATGCTCTCAACCCCAATTATCAATGCACCTCAATCTGCTATTTTAGGAATGCACAATATTGTTGAAAGAGCAGTGGTGATAAATGGTCAGGTTGTTGTTCGTCCGATTATGTACGTCGCATTATCGTATGACCACCGCACAATTGATGGAAAAGATTCTGTTGGATTCTTAGTTCGCGTAAAGCAACTTTTGGAAGATCCTATGCGGATGCTTTTACATGTGTAAAATTTTAATTTCAACAAGATGGGCATAGACGAAAGTTTGTGCCCCTTTTAACTAAAAGAAAAACGTATGCAATACGATGTAATAATAATAGGTTCAGGTCCTGGTGGCTATGTGGCCGCTATTCGAGCAGCTCAATTAGGCATGAAAGTAGCCATCATTGAGAAATACAAAGTATTGGGTGGAACTTGCTTGAATGTGGGTTGTATTCCGTCCAAAGCACTTTTGGATTCTTCAGAACATTTCTACAATGCAGCACACCATTTTGCAGAACATGGGATTGAAATCAATACACCTACTGCTAATCTTTCTCAAATGATTTCCCGTAAAAATGGGGTGGTAGAAAAGATGAACAATGGGGTTTCGTTTTTGATGAAGAAGAACAAAATAACTGTGCATCACGGTTTAGGTTCTTTTATCGATGCAAATACAGTAAACATTGCGAAAGAAGATGGTTCATCGGAGCAGATTATTGGAAAGAATATCATCATCGCGACGGGATCCAAGCCAACTATTCTACCCTTCATGAATTATGATGGCAAACGGATTATCACGTCTACAGAAGCTTTACAATTGTCTGAAATTCCGAAAAGACTGCTAGTAATTGGCGCTGGGGTAATTGGTGCGGAACTAGGTTCTGTTTATGCACGACTAGGATCGGAGGTTACTTTTGTTGAATTTGCTTCAAGTATGATTCCAACAATGGATAGTTCGATGGGAAAAGAACTTCAAAAAGTACTTAAAAAGCAATTAGGTACGAAGTTCCACTTCAATACGAAAGTTAGCTTGATTGAGAATAAGGGAGAGGAGGTAGTTGTTACGGCAGAGGATGCAAAAGGAGAGACGATTACATTAACAGCAGATTATTGCCTTGTTGCGATTGGAAGACGCCCTTATACAGACAATCTAAATCTTGAAGCCGTCGGAATTACGACGGACAGAGGGAAAATTACCGTGAATGATCATACATTGCAGACATCTGTTCCGCATATATATGCGATTGGGGATGTTGTTCGCGGTGCCATGCTTGCACATAAAGCTGAGGAAGAGGGAGTTTTGGTTGCGGAGGTAATTGCAGGTCAAAAACCGCACATCCATTACAATCTAATTCCTGGTGTAGTTTATACATGGCCGGAGGTTGCTTCAGTAGGCGCTACAGAGGAGGAATTAAAAGCTTTAGGCAAAGCATATAAAGTTGGACAGTTTCCATTCAAAGCATTGGGTCGTGCAACTGCGAGTGGAGATGTGGATGGTCTAGTAAAAATGCTTGCTGATAAAGACACAGATGAAATTTTAGGTGTACATATCATTGGTGCACGTGCAGCAGATATGATTGCTGAAGCTGTTACAGCTATGGAGTTCAGAGCATCGGCAGAGGATATATCACGAATTTCGCATGCTCACCCGACATATATGGAGGCAGTAAAAGAAGCCGCACTAGCTGCAACTGGAAATAGATCACTTCATACTTAATGTATAGCGTGTCGTATCAAATAAAAAAGCCTGAATTGAGAAAATTCAGGCTTTTTTATTTAAAATGCAATTTTTTATTCTTTTGGAGCGCTTGTATCTCTGAATTCAACTTCATCAGCCAAGAATTCATCCATCGCAATCGATGTTGGCTTAGGTTGTCTTTCGTAGTATTTTGAAATTTCAATTTGTTCTCTATTTTCAAAAATTTCTTCTAAGTTATCCACATTGGATGCGAACTCAGAAAGCTTTTGAGTTAATTCATCTTTGGTTTTTGACGAAACTTGCTTTGCTCTTTGTGAAGCCAAGAAAACGCTAAGATAAATATTACCTGTTTTAGCAGAGATTTTATCTGTATCTCGTGTGATAATCGATGGATTAGTTACTCCTTTTATCATATTGTATATCAATTTTAAAAATCAAAGGTACTCAAAATTATTTAATGGATGAAATAGCTGGTTTTGTCGCAACAGAATCTTTTGCTATTGCTCTCTTTTTCTCATCTTCTTCTATTAGTTTTTCTGTTTTTGCGACTTCTAATAGACCTTTATTGGCATTATCATAAATGCGAACTGCTTGTTTTTGATACGATGAAGTAGGGAATTTATCCACAAAGCTTTCATATAGCTCAATGGATTTAGTGTATCTCTCTCGCTGTTTTCTGAAAATACTAACCTCCGCAAGTTCATACATCGAAAGTAACCGAATAAATGAAAGCTCTTCTAGGTACTCAGAGTCTGGAAAATCTTTCTCGAAATTATCGATGGCAACTGTTGCAGCTAAAAAGTTAGCAATGGTTACTCCGTTTGTTTTGTAGTATAACTTTGCTTTTTCATACGCTTTTTTCTCTAATCTTTTCCGTAAATCAAATAGATTATTTGTACATTGATCTGCGTATTTGCTTGATGGATAAGTGTTTATGAAAGTCTGTAGGGCGTCAATGGCAGTCAATGAACTGGATTGATCTAAGTTATAATCTGGTGAATCTTTAAACAAGGAATACGCATACATATAGAAGGCCTCTTCGGCAAACGGACTATTATTGTATGTGGAGTAAAAAGTTTTGAATTGATATGAGCTTAGTTGGTATTGCCTTTGTTGGAATTGACAATAGGCGCTGTAAAATTGTGCTTTTTCAGCAGTAGAATCCCCACGAAGAAGTGGTGTAATTTCCTCAAACAATAGACCTGCCCTATAATAGTCTTCTTGAGAATAATATTCAAGTGCAGCTACATATTTCTCTTGGATTGTTCCGTTTTTCTGAAGATTTGTGAATTTCTTTGAGCAGCCAAATAGGAAGAGGGTTACTGCAAATAAAATAGAAAGAGTTGGTATAAATTTCATCTAGCAAATTTAAGAAATAACTGCAATAAAGAACGCTTTTGAAGCTTGGTAAATTGCAAAGGTAGGGTTTCTATCAATGATTGACAATGAATTTTTTTGTGGAAACCTTTTTATCATCAATCGTAAGTTGGTAGAAGTATACACCAGAAGGCCAGTTTCGCGTATTTATACGTATTTTGTCAGAGACAACATCAGTATGTATCGATTCTATTTCCGTTCCTAATAGGTTAAAAAAGCTAATTTGTACCTTATCCACACGAGACATTATTTTATATTCTACGAAAGTATAGTCGTTGGCAGGGTTTGGATAAATGCTTGTCGTATAATTTTTTTCTAAAGTGGAATGTGTTTGTTTTTCAACCTCCTTGGTATTTGTTTTCGTATTACGAGATATGAGAGTCTCTTTGTAATATTTATTAAGTGTGGTGACATTTGATATTGTAGTAGGCTTTACCTTACTCAATTCAAAACTAGGCTTTGGAGATTTTGATGTATTTTTACCTAAATATAGCCGCGACTTTTCGGAAACCGTTTGCGCATAAACCGCAGACAGCGAACTTCCTAAAAAGGTGGCGATAAAAAGTAAAAATAAAAATCTTCTCATTGAATTGGTGGACTAAAATAGTACGTTTCTCATATAGACGTAAATTCCTTTAAAAAGGTTGTTAAAAATATAAAAAAAAACTGAAATTTTTTAATTTTTTTCACGATTTCACGTTGAGTGGTCAAAATTTGGGTTTTAGTGGTCTTTTCAAGTCAAATAATTCAAACTTTTCAAGTCTTGCTTCTTTCAAATCTATTGCTTTGGGTGGGGACAGTTTAGCATCCGGGTTTCCGGAAAAACGTATAATCTGGACTTCATTTCGTTTGAAATCAATTTGCATCTCACTCGATTCGACTCGATTTAAACCTATCATTTTTTGGTTGTCGTCCAAGGCAAAATACAAGGTTTCCCCATTCCCATTGGCTAAAACTTTTTCCAAACTTCCATCTTCTCTTGAGATATATGCAGTTATTTCACGTGCACTCACTTGATTATAGTTTTGAATCGTATCTGGGGCGATGACAAAACCATTTGTAATTAAATGTATTTTTCTGAGTTTATTTCTTTCAAGAAAAGAAACAATGGTATCTGCCTTCATCTGATTATTTTTTCCCCATACTATCGGATCACCTAAAAAATGAATGGTTGAATCCATTAAATCGTAACGCAAAGAATCACTTACGGATTGAAAGTCGTGACGCCAAACGCGTACTGAATCATGCGCAATTAGTAACTTAAATTCCTGCTCATTTGCTTTCTTGACACTATCTACTTTTTCATAGGTAATAAAGTGCTTAGCTTGAATAAATAGACTATCAGAATTTGTTATTCGAATGAGGAGTGCATCACCATCCATATATGTTTCTCCTAACTTGCCCTTCCGAATTCCAGTTTTTGAATAAATCGTAACACTATCTTTAAATGATTCAAACCGTACATGTCCTTTGCCAACTCCCAATTGGTTTTTTTGATCATAAGAGAGTGTATCTGCCTCAAGTATATATGTAGCAGATGCCATACTTGATCTCCCTTGAAATTTAGAAATTTTTGTTTTTGTATTGTATTGACCTTTATCTGCACTTGCAACCCCATCCGTACTTGTAATAGTTGTTTTAGACTGAAAAAAAGCATCAAATGTATTGCTATTATAATCTAAGGTGTCTGTACATAATAATATGGTGGGACTTTTTATTTCTACATCTCCCACATAATTGAAAATTTTTGTGCGTGTGTTGTATGTTCCTTGGTTACTAACTAGAGTACTTGAATCTTGAACGATATAACCTTTGACAGGATAGTAAGCAGAGGAAATGGGGATATTATAGTTGATTCTTTTTGTCGTGAGGGTTACTTTTTTGTCTTTAAGAACCACTTTTTTTCCTAAAATTTGGGCAAAACGGTTATTCCCATCATAATATAATGTATCACCTGTAATCGTTAATGTATCACCTTGCACGATTTTAACTCTTCCAAAAGATTCAAGTGTGTTGGTTGTCATGTTTTGAAGTGCCAAATCACATTTGAGGACGACCCCGTTATGTTTGAATGCGACATTTCCGACAAACCTACGAAAGGTAACATTTCCTTCAATGCCGGAAAGGGAGTCCGCATATAAAATTTCTATGGTGGACTTTGCTCCTCTGTCTTTTGGTGGATTAAGTGGTTTTTGTGCAGTACAGATAAGTGAGGTTGTTAGTGTTAGCCACACCCACAGGAGGTTTTTTAATTCAAGTCGCATTTCGGTTTTTATCCTTATTTTTGTCAAAAACAAGGCAATTTACATGATTCAGGCATTTCAATCCTACATTGCTACAAATAAATTATTTACAAAGCAGGACAAGTTGCTTGTAGCCGTCAGTGGTGGTCGAGACTCCATGTTACTCGTTGATTTGCTTCAACAACTCGGTTATGACTTTGGAGTGGCACATGTAAACTATCAGTTACGTGGCAAAGATTCTATGTTAGATGAACGGTTTGTTTCGGAATATTGTGAAAAACACGTCATTCCGTTATATGTACATCGTCCTGATATTCAATTTTTTAAAAAAGAAAATGGCGTATCAACCCAAATGGCTGCTCGTACAATCCGGTATGAATGGTTTGAAGAAATTCGTTACCAAAATAACTACCAATATATACTTACGGCACATCATGCTGCTGACTCCGTGGAAACCATTCTGTTGCATCTTTCGCGTGGGACTGGTTTAGCAGGTTTACAAGGGATTTTGCCTATTCAAGGATTGATAAGAAGACCTTTGCTATTTGCTTCTAAAGAGGAAATGCAAAGATATGTACTTGATAGAAAGGTAGTTTGGCGAGATGATTTGTCGAATTTTAAAACGGATTATGCGCGGAATAAAATGAGGTTGGAGATTATTCCACTTTTGGAGCAAATAAATCCAGCATTCCAACAAAATTTGATTCGTACAGCAAAATTTGTTCAGCTAAATACAGAATTTGTACATACACGTCTAGCTTTTTTTTTAGACCAAAACAAGACTCATACGGCATTTAATGAAGAAATTATAGATTTAAATGTATTACGTGCACAAAAAGAAAAAGAATTGATTTTGTTTGAATGGCTACATCCCAAAGGTTTTGGTTCAAAATTGATTGAGGATTTAGCAGATTGGATCGATGTTGAAAAAAAAGAAACTAAACGTTTTGATTCTGCTTCGCATCGACTTTGCATAAGTCGAAATCAAGTAATCTTGACAAAGAAAACTGAATTCTTAGAAGAAGATGAATATATAGTAGATGAGGTATCAGTCCCAGGAGAAATAGCAAATTTGTCTTTTTCAATTCAATCCAGTTTGCCTGAAAAGTATGATTTGAGTTCGCTGTATATTGCTTTAGAGGATGTTTGCTGGCCTTTGAAAGTCCGAAAATGGAAAATGGGAGATAAAATGTATCCATTCGGAATGAAAGGGCGGAAGAAGATTAGTGATATTTTGATTGATAAGAAAGTACCTATCGTAGAAAAATCACGTATTTTTGTTTTGGAAGATGGAAAAGGAGAAATATTGTGGTTGATAGGCAAAAAGCAAAGTGATAAGGCTCGTATTTACCCAAATACCCAGCGATTTTTGCATGTTCAACAAGTAGTATAGCTTTTCTATGCACAAAATACGAATATATTAGCGGTTCGTTTAACTATTTTACCCTTTATGCTTACGAATTTATTGATTCGAAATTTTGCTTTAATTGATGAACTGGAAATTCAACCAGATGCGCAATTCAACATCATCACAGGAGAAACTGGCGCAGGTAAATCTATTTTACTTGGTGCTATTGGGTTACTTCTTGGTAATCGAGCAGATACAAAGTCATTGTTTTTAGAGACAGAAAAATGTGTAATCGAAGGAACTTTCACACTTGCTGACGACCGAATGGCGTCACTTTTTGAACAAGAAGAATTGGATTTTGACCATGTGTGTTTGGTTCGGCGTGAAATTTTACCTACAGGAAAATCGCGCGCGTTCATCAATGATACCCCTGTTACCTTGGAAACCCTTCGGGCTATAGCAGGTCAATTTATGGATATTCATTCCCAGCATGATTCTATTCAGTTGGGTTCAAACGAGTATCAATTATCTATTGTCGATACATTTGCTCAATCAGAGGAAATGGTTTTTGCGTACCAAGAAAAGTACAAATTATACCAGCGACTGAAATCTGCTTACGAGAAAATGCAAGCTGAGGCTACAGCGAATCAGAAAGAATTTGATTACAATCAATATTTATTAGCTGAGCTTCAAAGTGCAAACATTAAGCACCATGAACAAGAAGAATTAGAGCAGGAATTGACGGTTTTGGAACATGCCGAAGAAGTGAAATTAAAATTACTTTCAGGGCTTCAACTTTTGGAACAACATCCTGAAACGTCTATTATTCATTTATTAGCAGAAGTTAAAAACCTCATTCAAACCATCGCGCCGTACTCGCAAACGTACCGCGATTATGTCACTCGATTGGAAAGTTGTGTCATTGAACTCAACGACATCTCTACGGATATGTTGAACGAAGAGGAAAAAATCGAATTGGATGATGCACGAATACATGCCATTCAAGAGCGGCTAGATCTGTTTTTCAGATTGCAGCAAAAACACGGAGTGACTTCAACGGCGGCTTTATTGGATATTCAAGCTATTTTGGCAGAAAAAGTAAGTAAAGTATTGAATATCAGTGATAATCTTTCCGCAGCTAAGGAGCGTTTAGCTATCGCTGAGCAAGAAGCACGAATAGCGGCTGAAACTTTGTCTGAAGTACGGAGTCGTGTTCTGAGCCAAATTGAAAAGCAAATTATCCATTATTTGCATGAATTGGGTATGCCTAATGCGGCTTTGTCTTTTGAACATCAAAGAAAGGAGCTTGCATTAGACGGAACAGATATCATTAATATCTTGTTTACAGCAAATAAAGGCATGCGCTTGAGACAATTGCGTGAAGTAGCTTCAGGTGGGGAGTTTTCTCGATTAATGCTTGTCATTAAGTATATTTTAGCAGATAAGCGTTCTTTGCCTACGATTTTATTCGATGAAATTGATACCGGAATTTCTGGTGAGGTAGCGATAAAAGTAGGTGGAATGATGCAACAAATGTCTAAATCCATTCAAGTAATTGCTATATCGCATTTACATCAAATTGCTGGGAAAGGCACTGCGCATTATTTTGTTTACAAGGATCATTCATCTGAACGGACAATCAGCCGAATCAAACAGTTGAACGAAGAAGAGCGAATCCTTGAGATTGCAAAAATGATTGGTGGAGATAATCCTTCCGAAAGCGCACTCAAAAGTGCGCGAGAAATGTTAGTAAATAATTGATAATCTAAAATTTAAAAATGAAAAAGAGCTTAATCGTATTTCTAGGTTTGATGACTTTCACATTTGCATCTTGTTCAAACCAAAATGAAGAGGAGTTGAAGAAATTAGAAGCAGAATTGATGGTTGGACATGACGTGGTGATGCCTAAAACAATGAAATTGCTTGATTTAAAAGAAGAAATCATGGCAAAAATAGGTGAAAAAGACAGTGCAGCTGTTGTGAAAGTCGCTTCGGAGCTTCAAGCGGCAAACGACGAAATGTATGCTTGGATGGACGAGTACCAAGTTGTGATAAACGATGTACAAGATGAAAAAGAGAAGTTGAAGCGTTTTACTACCTTAAAAATACAGATTGACTCCATTCAAGTGAAGACTGAAAAAGCAATGAATGATGCAAAATCGCTTTAAAATTTTAAGCACACTTGTTTTGATTGTTTTCATAAGTTTGACAAGTTGCCAAAATAAACAAGACGCGTTACCTATTCTTGGGCATAAATCAATTGAAGGAACAGATACGACGTTTCACCAAATTGCTGACTTTGCTTTCATTGACCAGGATAGTCAATTAGTTACAAATGCTACCTTTTCTAATCAAATATATGTGGCAGATTTCTTTTTCATTTCATGTCCAACGATTTGTCCTGTCATGAAAAAACAGATGATTCGGGTGTATGAAAAGTTTAAGGATAATCCGGAGGTAGCGCTTTTATCGCATACGATTGACCCAAGGCACGACTCCGTTTCTGTTTTAAAAGAGTATGCTACCCAACTTGGAATTGAAACTTCGAAGTGGCACATGGTAACGGGTAAAACGGAAACCATCTATGATATCGCCTTGAAAAGTTACATGGTTACAGCAATGGAAGACTCTACAGCCAAAGACGAAGGTGGAATTATCCATAGCGGTGCATTTTTATTGGTTGATAAAAATCGACGAATCAGAGGACAATACGATGGTACGAAGGAGGAAGAAGTAGATCAATTAATAAAAGACATAGAGAAATTGCTCAAAGAAAATGCGAAAGAGAAGAATTGACTTTTTAGAGAAAGGAAGCATTGCTTCCTTTTTTTTGGTTTTATTCCTTGGTTGTCAAAGCCAAGAAGAAATCAGGTACGAACAATACATGGTGAACGGGGAAGAATTGTACGTGACCCATTGTGCGAATTGTCATCAGAAAGAAGGTACTGGGTTGAAAAATGTAATTCCACCTCTTGTTAACACGGATTATCTGAATGCAGACAATAAAGATAGGGTCATTTGTTTGATTAAAAATGGAATTAAAGAACCTTTGGTTGTGAATGGGCAAACGTATACGCAAGCTATGCCAGCCAATAAGCAACTTCAACCGATAGATATTGCTGCGATTACAACATATATTTATTCGAAATGGGGCGGAGAGCGCGTGCGAACAGACGTGGTAGAGGTAGAAAAAGTTTTACAAGCGTGTGAAGAGTAAAGTTAATTCTGTACAGAATAGGGTGTTGGTTGTGTGATGAGTGAATCAACTTGGAAAATACCACTGACTCGATTGAGTGTATAATTGGTAAAATCTTGATCAGCAGTCATCCCTATACCCGTAATTTTTTCAGTAGGAGTATTGATGGTGATACGCTTATCTGTTGAAATTTTTCGAGTCAACGGATTCCAATTAATAAGCTCAGAGGACATGCTTTGTTGTGCTAACCGATTGAAAAAGAAGACATTACCCGTAATAACATATTGATTTGTTTCTTTGTAAAAACGAGCTGAATCACCACGAAGGGTAGAGTATTGCACCCCATTTTTATCATAAAATGTTACATAGACAGTTTTAGGATAAATTTCGTCTTCGTTTTTTAATTTTAACTGTTTAGGTGTCGTCAATTTAATGGTAGTTCTCCCCGAATCACTGAGTGTGACGGTCAGATTTTCAATTTCCATGACTGGGCCTGTATATTCTTGAAGTGTTTCATTTTTTGTATCCGTCTTATCTTGACAGGATACAAAAAATGAAACAGGTATGATTAAGAACAGAAGTAATTTTTTGAAATACATGTCCAAATTAATCAATTCTATTTTTGATAAACCAGGAACTCATCAGAGAGAAGTTAGCTGAGACCCGTACATAGTTTTCTTGAATCAAGTTATTTGCTGTAGTTCCTCTTCTTCCAACTGCTACTGCGAAGTCAATATAACTTGGGCTTCTAAAGCCGAGAGGAAGAGAGATACCTCCTGAAAAGCTACGATCCATGATTCTTTGTGAAGCAATGACGTAAGGGGTTGTTGTTTGTGTATATCCGAGGCGATAAAATGCTTGGTCAAAATATTTGGTTGAAGTAGCATTTGGAATATATTCCATGCCAATGGATAACTGATTGGAAGCTTGCAAAATGTCAGGTCTTGGGTCAGCGTTATTTTTGTACGTGTTCCAATTGGTTACTTTGTAGTCAGCAGCAAAAATCCACTTGAATGGGCTTTCAATGCTTATTCCTATTGTGTATCTACTTGGTAAAGTAGCCTGAGCTGTAGAGAGTAAAAGAGTATCTGCTCGACTGGATAGTACAAAACCGTTTCCTGTATTCGTTACGTTTGAAAGTTGGCGTAAGTATTCACCAGAGACTTGGCTGTTTAGTTCGTAATTTCCTCCAATATTCACTTGCCATTTTTCCGATATTTTCTGTTGGAAAGCGGCACCGAATTTTACACCTGAACCACCAAATGACGTTCTGTTTGTAAAACGGGTTGCTTCTGGAGATGCTACTCCGCTAACGGTTATTAGGGAAGTTGTATCTCGAAGTATTACACCGAATGTATGAAATGCTTCGAGACCAAGATAAAGTGATTTTCCGATTTGAAAAGAGTTCGTATAGCTTGCACGAGATAAACCACCAGAACTTTCTATTAATGTTCCTCTGCTCTCAATTGTGCCTGGAATGGATGTAAGGGGAATTGTAGCTTTATGAGATACTTGAGAGTAGGGTTTCATTTGGATAGCCATTGCCCATTTCGGCTTAACTGGAAATGCAAATGAAATATGATTGAGGTTCATTCCAAAATCTCTTTGTACAGAACTTGAGTTTTCGATGGTTCGGTAGTTCCCACCAAGTCCAACATTGAATGCTACATATTTATATCCACCTAATACTCTGTTTTTTACAATTAGTGCAGGGTTGGCCGGATTGATGTAAAATCCATTGGCAAACGAAGCACTTACGCCACCCATACCGTCTTGAGCAGCAGATGTTTCATGTGGGGTTTCTCCGATTCCAAATACCGAGTAGGGGGTGTTTCCTTGTCCTTGACTAAATCCTTTTTGTTGTGTGAGGAGTAAAAAAAGTAAACTAACGAATGCGGTTGTTTTTTTCGACATTGTATTCTAATATTCTGTTTAGCCCAATCAATGTTAGGTTAGGCTCTGTAAATTTCGGTGTTTTTATCCGACTTTCAAAAAAAAGAGCATCTCCGCCTGAAATTATCACTTGATAGGGCTTGTTTTCAAGATATTTCTCAATCATGCCATTGATTTCATGCAACATGCCGTTCACAACACCACTTTGAATACATTCTTCTGTGCTTTGTCCGATAAGTTCAGGAAAATAACTCGCTTCTAAGAACGGTAATTTTTGCGTAAACGTGTGCAATGCACGAAATCGCATCGCAAGCCCAGGTGAAATGGTCCCACCCAAAAATCCTTCCGTTGGGTCAATGATATCTATTTTCAGTGCTGTCCCTAAATCAAGAAGTAGGACTGGTTTTTTGGGAAAAAGTGTATTTGCGCCTACTGCAGCTGCTATTCGGTCAAATCCAAGTGTATGAGGGGTTTTGTATTGGTTTTGTATTGGTAATTCTGTGTGATGGTTTAAAACAAGGCATTCGGGTATTCTTTCTAAAATTTTTGTGATTTGTTCGTCTGTTTGGGAGACATTCGACAAAATAGTGGGAATGTTTTTATTTTCTTCTAAAATTTGATCGAGTAAATGAGGTAAGGAATCATACGAATGAACGGATAGCATTTCTCCATCCTTAAAAAAAGCCATTTTCAAGCGAGTATTCCCAAAATCCAATACACAAGTTTGCATATTAAAAAAAGCCTATCCTTTTCTGAATAGGCTTTGAAATAAGGTGTTCAATTAATTTTCAAATTCTTTGTCTTTTAATCCTTTGTTGATTTTAATGGATTGAAGTTCTGATGTGATGGCACCCATGCCGGTTGTCTGTTGTCTTTTTGCCGCAAATAGAATTTCTGAACCTTTGAATTTTTTGTAATCTGTAAAAATGGATTTACTCTCAAAAGTTCCTCTCGGTGTCTTGTTTTCAGCAACGGTCATGTATTTTAGCCCTGTTTGAAGATCATAAAAATTAGTCCATTGCGTTGTTCCCAAACCAAGAACTACTTTTTGATAGCTTTTTCCGTCCATATCTATTTGTTCGGATGCTATGACTTTTACACCTGCTTCCTCAAAATAGAGCTCAGCAAAGGGGTGATTTTTGAGTATTTCTGCCTTGGCTAAATCGCCTTCAATGGGTTTTTGTGCTCCCCCCCAAGGACTAGATGAAACTAATTGTGTACCATTATATGTAGATGACATCATTTGTTGTCCTCCTGCATACACAGATAGTGCATATTTGAGTGGCATTTTAAACTTCATTTCTGTCTCCGATACGCCCCTTGGTGTTTCTGTTGTCATAGAAAGTGTCATGTCTGTAATCGACTGAATCGTAGCCTTTCCACCAATGGCATCTACATGTTTTTGAAAAATTGATTGGGCATCAGTTTGGGCATAACTTTTAAAAATGCTGAGCAAACAAGCAAGTAAAACGTATTTGTATGTATTCATTTGTAATTGATTTGTATAGTTAGAAAAACAAATTTGAGAACGGATATGTTAGAATGCAATCAATCATTTACATTTTTTGTCATTCTACCCCATTTTTATGCAAGAAAAAGTAGCTATTTTTTGGTTTCGTAGAGATTTAAGATTAGAAGACAATGCTGGTCTATTCCGCGCCCTTACGTCTGGTTTACCCGTTGTTCCCATTTTTATTTTTGATTCCGAGATTTTAGATAAATTAGAAGATAAACAAGATGCGCGCGTGCAGTTTATTCATCAACAAATCGAGGAGTTACATGAAAAACTTATCCAAATGGGTTCTTCTTTGCATGTTTTTAACGGAAATCCTTCCGTAGTTTGGAATTCTATCTTTGAAAACTGGTCGGTTGCAGAAATTTATACCAACCGCGATTACGAAGGATATGCCTTGCAACGGGATGAAAAAATCAAGGAAATCGCCAATCAAAGAGGAATTGCTTTCTACACGGAAAAAGACCAAGTTATCTTCGAAAAAAATGAGATTTTGTCCGGAACAAATTCGCCTTATACTGTTTTTACGCCATTCAGTAAAAAGTGGAAGGCCACATTGACACAAACGCCTTTTTCTTTTTACGAGACGGAAAAGCATTTTTCTCAGTTCTATAAGTCAATGCCAAAGGCAGTGCCTAGCTTGGCACAAATCGGGTTTCAACCCTCTTCTCTAACTCTTCCTTCGAAGGAAATTCCCCTCGCAATTATTGAAAAATACGATGAAACGCGTGATATACCAAGTATTGCTGGAACGACTCGTTTGAGTGTGCATCTTCGGTTCGGGACAATTAGTATTCGTAAATTGGTTTCTATAGCTTTGAAAACTAATGAAAAATGGTTAAATGAACTCATTTGGCGAGATTTTTACATGTATATCGCGTATCATTTTCCGCACATCCATGATGGAAAAGCCTTCAGAAAGGAATATGATGCGATTGAATGGCGAAATGACGAGAAAGAATTCGAAAAATGGTGCAAAGGAAAAACAGGTTTCCCGATTGTAGATGCGGGTATGCGGGAATTGAATGCTACTGGTTTTATGCATAACCGAGTTCGAATGATTACAGCAAGTTTTTTAGTCAAAGATTTACTCATTGATTGGCGTTGGGGTGAACATTATTTTGCCCAAAAATTACTCGATTTCGAATTTGCCTCGAACAATGGCGGTTGGCAGTGGGCTGCAGGGAGTGGGTGTGATGCCGCACCGTATTTCCGGGTTTTTAATCCAACGTCACAAGCCCAAAAATTTGATCCAGCGTATAAATACATCAAAAAGTGGATTCCTGAGTGGGGGACTCCATACTACCCGAACCCAATGGTTGATCACGCCAAAGCACGTGACCGCGTGCTGGCAGTTTATCAAGCAGCTTTGAAAAAAGAGAAATAAATAATTTCCTTTTCTCTATTTGATTTATCTGGTTCCTAAATGATCAATTAGCTATGGAACTAGATAAATCGAACTAGTTTAGAAGTATATCTTCAAAATGTTAGCCTTGTAGAAAAAATCAGAACTTATACATTTGTAATTTATTGATTGTATTATGCCTTACAATTAGAAAATTTGTCAATACGCGTAATTTTACATTCTTTTATATCTTCGAAACATAACGTACTCAAATAGTCAAAAATGAAAAAATTCCTAGAAGAGGTTGTTGATTCTTTCTTAAAAGAAAAACAAATCGCAGCGTTAGAAAATAGCTGTTTTGTATTGCCATCAAGACGTGCTTGCTATTATTTCAAACGAACCTTAGCCCAAAAACTACAAACTCCCGTTGTTAGTCCGATGGTCATTTCAATGGATGACTTTATTGTTCAATCTTCTGGGTTGACGAACATAGACTCCATGGAGTTACTTTTTGAAGTCTATGGTCTTTTTCAAAAAATAGATACTAATGTATCTCTCAATCGATTTTTGGGGTGGGGAAGTGCGTTAATCAAGGATTTTGATACAATAGATCAAGCATTGCTAGAAAGCCCAAGACAACTTTTTGCGTATATGTCTGAAGCAAAGGCTTTGGAACGATGGAAAGTTACTGTACCCAATGAATCTCCTTCAACAGAATTACAAAAAAACTATTTTTCACTTTTTGAGAATATTTATACCGTTTATCAACAACTGCACGAAAAGCTAAAAAGTGAAAACAAAGCGTATCGTGGGATGGCTTATCGGTACGTTGCGGAACATGTGCCAGATCTTCTTTTGGAGCCGAATCCGGCGCTATCGTATTTTTTTGTTGGCTTAAATGCGTTGAGTAAAGCGGAAGAGAAAATTATTACTTCGCTTGTGAATGCGAAACGTGCCACAACTTTCTGGGATACAGATACTTTTTATATGCGTTCTACACACAAAGCGGGTCAGGTCCTTCGTACATATAAAAAGGACAATCGCTTTGGTACTTGGAACTGGGAATTTGATTATCTGAAAAATACATTTAAAACAATTACGATTTACCCTGTGTCGAATGCATCGGTTCAAGCAAAACTGATTGCCGAATTGACGAAAAAAGGAGAGAAAGACATGGCTTGGGTTTTGTCAGATGATCAAATTCTTCCAACTCTTCTCCCTTCTCTTCCTGACTCCGTAGATTCTTATAATATTACTATGGGGGTTTCATTGAAACAATCCATCGTTTATTCTTGGCTGGAGGTTTTGTTTCAGCTGCATTTTCACAAAACGAAAGTGGTACTTAACACGGGAGAGACACGCATGATACCTGCTTTTCATGTACGAGATATTCGGAAATGTTTGGAACATCCTTTATATGTTAGATATATCCAAAGAAAACAAAAAGAGTCACCAGATTCAACGGTTTACAAGGATGTCAACGAATATATTTCAAATCGATCCACTACAGTAGATGAGAAAAATTTTTTACACTTTTTTGAGGAAGATGCGCTTGGCAAATTGGTGTTTGGTCGGTGGGGCACACAAGTGGGTACTTCATTGATTGCCATATTAGATGTATTTCGAGAAACATTTAAAGAGATGCAAGATGCTGTTGAAACGGAGTTCTTATATCAGTTTATGCTTTTAATCCAGCGGCTGGAAGGACTGGTTCAACGGTACGATATAAAAGAAATGAGTACGTATAAATATGTGCTGTTTGAGTTAATCAAGCAAGCAAAAGTGCCATTTTCGGGTGAACCAATTGCTGATTTACAAGTGATGAGTATGTTGGAAACACGTTGTCTGGACTTTAAACATATTTGTTTGTTGTCAGTGAATGAAGGAACAATACCGAGTAGTAAATCAAGCCAATCTTTGATTCCGTTTGATGCAGCCCAAGAATTTGGTTTGCCTGTATATATGGATCAAGACAGTATTATGTCGTATCACTTTTTCCGATTAATGCAACGGGCGGAGAAAATTGACATTGTTTATGTTCTGCCCTCTGGGTCAGGGGTTGGTGGTGGAGGAGAACCTAGCCGATTCATTCGCCAAATTATGCATGAACTTGTGCCAATAAATAATCGGATAAAGATTTCAACAGAATATGTATCATTTCCAAGTGTGGGTGCTGGCGATGAGAAGCGAGAAGATGTCATTATAAAATCAAGTGAATGGCCTGTTCAGCTACGAAATTATGTCGAAAAAAACGGATTATCTGTTTCGAGTATCAACCGGATGGTACAATGTGAACTCAAATTTTATTACACAGATATCTTAAAACTTCGCGCACTTCGGGATAAAGAAGAAATTGCGGGGGCAGACACGCACGGAAATGTACTTCATGCTGTGCTTGAGAAAATTCATAAAAAAGAAGAATGGAAAGTGTTTTCTAAAATGACCCTTCCAGAAATTCAGGCACAGCTTGCTGCTATTTTGGACGAAACGCTTATCCATGATTTTCCCAAATTTGACTTTAATGAAGGGTATAATTTGTTAATCAAAGCTGTGGTTTTAGAACAACTTACTCATTATTTTAAACAGGTAGAAAAAAGGGTGGAAGTGAGCGAGATTTTGAACGAAAATGCGGAATTTGATTTAGAAACAATACTGGAAAGAGAAATTTCAGATTCACCATGGAAAATAAAACTCAAAGGTCGAATTGATAAACTTGAGCGCGTGGGAAATGATCTGTTTTTGATTGATTATAAATCTGGAAAGGTGGAGACCAGTGATTTAAAATTAGTCAATGATGATTTATTGCAAACATTGAATCATATAAAGAAGGATAAGTTCAGGCAGTTGTGGTTGTATTTATTATTGTATCGGATGAGTAATTCATCTGAAAACGAAAGTTTGTTTGCACAAATTTATTCGATGAGAAATACCGAGGAAACGTATCTTGTTTCATACGATTCAATTTCTGCAAATTTTAGGTCAATATCCGAAGAGTTTATTGTGTCTTTATTGAACCGACTTTTGGATGCAGATAAACCGATTGTTGGCACCACAGATTCAAATGTCTGCCAATACTGTGATTTCAAAACGGTTTGTAAAAAAGATTAGTCATTATCTAACTCGTTTGCATAAAAAAACTCCATTTTCAACGAATGGAAATGGAGTTTTTTTGTAGTTATGTGTAAGCCGATTATTTACTCAAAATTCGGCTCAGTGCATTGTCATATAAATCTTTAGCTTCCATTACTTCGAAATAATTTTTACCATTGATTGTAAAATCTTTGGCTGTTACTTTTCCGATTGTCTCACATGGAATATCGTCTGCTTGCAATGCTTGTTGAACTTGTTCCAATTGAGCTGGTTTCACTGTCACAAGAATCCGTCCGGCAGCTTCACCGAATAAGTAAGCATCTAGGCGGAAGTTTGAATTTGTTTGAATGTCGAAACCTTTATGAGCTGCCATGGCAGATTCTGCTAAGGCAATAAACAAACCACCATCCGATAAATCATGTGCGGAGGCAATTTGTTTGTTTTGAATCAATGTACGTACAGCCTTTTGCAATTGGAAATCTTCTTCCAAATTAAAATAAGGCGCAGGACTTGCTTTTACGCCTACGTAAGAGTAAAGATACTCAGAACAAGAAATATCGTTTACGGATTTACCAACCAATAGAATGACATCGCCCTCTTCTTTGAAATCCAAGGTCATTTGTTTTTCGGCATCTTCAATCAAACCAAGCATTCCAATCGTCGGAGTAGGGAAAACGGGACCGTCATCTGAGCTTTGGTTGTAAAAACTTACGTTTCCGCCTGTAACCGGTGTGTTAAATTGGATACAAGCCGCGCTCATTCCTTTGATTGCTCCAACAAATTGCCAATATACTTCTGGATTGTAAGGATTCCCGAAATTTAAGTTATTTGTAATTGCCAATGGTTCACCACCTGAACAGGTAATATTGCGTGCTGCTTCAGCGACTGCAATTTGAGTTCCAATTTCTGGATCTGCCTGAACGTACCGTCCGTTACAGTCAACGGTCATGGTTAATGCTTTTCCTAAATCACCTCTTTCTGGTGTACGTAAACGAACAACGGCAGCATCTGAAGGGCGATTTGTACTACGATTGGCAGTTCCTACCATAGAATCGTATTGCTCGAAAACCCATTTGCGTGATGCAATGTTGGGATGACTTAAAAGATGCTCTGCTACCTTTTTTATCTCGGTTTCTTGAATATCTTTTACGGTATCAATCGAGAATTTTTTGTATTCTTGGTAATAGGCTGGTTCTCTGTATTCGCGGTGATATTGCGGTGCGCCCCCTCCTAAAACAAGATCATCTGCGGGAACATCCGCAATTAATTGACCATTTTGATAGAAATGAAGTCTTTCAGTATCTGTTACTTCACCAATTTGGGCACAATGTAAGTCCCATTTGTCAAATATCTGTTTGATGACATCTTCTTTCCCTTTCTCAATGACAACCAACATACGTTCTTGTGATTCAGAGAGGAGGATTTCCCAGCCGTGCATATTGGCTTGGCGTGTTGGTACTTTGTCTAGGTCAATGATCATACCGTGTTTTCCTTTGGCACTCATCTCAGATGTAGAACATATAATACCCGCTGCTCCCATATCTTGAATACCTATAACGTAACCCGTAGCAAGGATTTCAAGTGTTGCTTCCAACAGAAGTTTTTCCATGAATGGGTCACCAACTTGTACTGCTGGAAGTTTTTCTTCTGATTTGGCTGATATATCTTCAGATGCAAATGTTGCTCCGTGAATACCATCTTTTCCTGTGGCAGAACCTACGATAAAAACAGGATTTCCAACGCCATATGAAGTTGCAGACGCTTGTTTACCTACTTCTACAATTCCTGCACTGAAGGCATTAACCAATGGGTTTGTATTGTAACATTCATCGAAATAGAGTTCCCCACCGACCGTTGGAACACCAAACGCATTGCCGTAATCACCAATTCCTTTGACAACTCCTTTGAGTAGGCGTTGTGTTTTGGCTAATTTTAAATCGCCAAAACGAAGTGAATTTAGTTGTGCAATCGGGCGCGCACCCATTGTGAAAATATCTCTATTGATACCACCTACACCTGTAGCTGCACCTTGGTAGGGCTCTAGAGCAGATGGGTGGTTGTGTGATTCAATTTTAAAGCTACATGCCAGGCCGTCACCAATATCTACAAGTCCTGCGTTTTCCTCTCCTGCTTTCGCCAACATTTTGTCAGACTCCTTTGGTAAGGTCTTGAGCCAAACAATCGAATTTTTGTAAGAGCAGTGCTCAGACCACATGACAGAAAATATAGAAAGTTCTGTAAAATTAGGCATACGACCTAAAATGGATTGAATCTTATCGAATTCTTCTGGCAGAAGTCCCAATTTTTGGGCTGTTTCGACGCCGGGTAATTGTTCTGTTTGTTCCACTAGTGCTGAGGAGTATGGTTTAATTAGAAAACGCAAAGGTAACTCTTTACCCCGTTTTTATAAAATTTAAAAAAAACTTTCTACGAATACTTGACATATATATCTTTTCATACTACCTTTGCACCACGTTATCACAAACGACCTAGAGAGATGGCAGAGCGGTCGAATGCGGCGGTCTTGAAAACCGTTGACTGTAACAGGTCCGGGGGTTCGAATCCCTCTCTCTCTGCGAAAAAATCGCAATTTGCAAAATTTAGCCCATAACTTAAGTTATGGGCTTTTTGTTTTCATAGGCATTTGTTTTGTATATTGTAGGCCATCACTCTTCATCTTCTAAAATAATTGCACTTCTTATGTGGGAAAATAAAGAAAATAAACTTGTTCGCCAGTTTGTATTTAAAGATTTTGTGGAAGCTTTTGCCTTCATGACGAAAGTGGCTCTACTTGCTGAAAAAATGGACCATCACCCGACTTTTATCAATACATATAATAAGGTAGAAGTAATTCTTACAACGCACGATGCCGGTAATACCGTCTCTGAAAAAGACTTTAAGCTCGCTAATCTAATTGATGGTATTCTTTAATCATTTCATCGTATGCCCTTGACGCTCGTTCCGACACCCATCGGTAATTTAGAAGATATTACGCTTCGTGCAATTCGTGTTCTAAAAGAAGCAGACCTAATTCTTGCTGAAGATACCCGTACCACTGGTTTCTTATTGAAACATCTTGATATTCAAAAGCCTCTTCATAGTCATCATGCGCATAATGAGCATTTTACTGTTGAGAATTTACTTCTTCGACTAGCGAAAGAGGAGAAAATTGCCCTCGTGTCTGATGCGGGTACCCCCGCAATTTCGGATCCAGGCTTTTTACTCGTTCGCGCTTGTGTGCAAGCAAATATCCCCATTGAATGTCTTCCTGGGCCTACTGCCTTTGTACCCGCCTTGGTTAATTCGGGACTTCCAACTGATCGTTTTGTGTTTGAAGGTTTTCTCCCAGTTAAAAAAGGACGACAAACTCGCTTGCTTTCATTGAAAGAGGAGGAAAGAACGATGATATTCTATGAATCTCCGTTTCGTCTCGTAAAAACGTTGGAACAATTTGCTGAAATCTTCGGAGGAAATAGACGTGCAAGTGTCTCGCGTGAGCTAACAAAAATGTACGAAGAAACTGTCCGAGGTTCATTATTAGAAATTATTGCTAATTTTGCAGCTCGTACTGTCAAAGGCGAAATTGTTATAGTTGTTGAAGGTTTAACCAAATCGAATCAAAAAAATGAAGTTATTGCAGGATAAAGTGGTACTCGTAACGGGTGCTTCTAGGGGTATCGGTCGCGCGATTGCCACGCATCTAGCCACTCACGGCGCCCATATCGCATTCACCTACCTTTCAAGTGTTGAAAAAGGAGAGGCACTTTCCGCTGAATTACAAGCCCTAGGTGTGAAAGCCAAAGGATATCGCTCGGATGCGTCTGATTTCCAAGCAGCAGAGTCTTTGGTGACAGATGTTGTCCAAGATTTTGGCCAATTAGATGTTCTTATCAATAATGCGGGTGTTACTAAAGATACACTTTTAATGCGTATGACTGAAGAACAGTGGGACGATGTGCTTAGAATTAATTTAAAGTCAGTATTCAACTTGACCAAAGCGGCAACAAAACCTATGATGCGCGCTAAAAAAGGATCGATTATCAATATTACGTCTGTCGTTGGGCTAATGGGTAACGCTGGTCAAGCGAATTATGCAGCTTCCAAAGCAGGTATTCTCGGTTTTACAAAATCAATTGCAAAAGAATTGGGTTCAAGAAATATTCGTTCAAATGCACTTGCTCCAGGTTTTATTGAAACCGAAATGACAGGTGAATTGAATGAAGCTCAATTGCAAGAATGGCTCAAATCTATTCCATTAAAGAGAGCAGGAAAAGGTGAAGATATTGCCAATGCATGTTTATTCCTAGCTTCTGACATGTCTTCATATATGACAGGGCAAGTACTTGTTGTTGATGGTGGAATGTTGATGTAACGAATTTTCCTTCCTTACGTTTTAAAAGGTACATGTTTGGCATGTACCTTTTTCGTTTACTTTTGTAATACAAAGCTGATTAACTATGAATATCCCATCCCTTTTGCAATTTAACTTCGCCCAATTGGTGCTTCTTATTCTCATTCCTATCTCTGTCTCTGCTTTGTTGTATTGGAAGGACAAAGATACATCCCCAAATTTGAGATGGATTCTAGCCAGTCTTCGTTTTATCGCGGTATTCATTTTGGTTGTCTTACTTTTTAATTGGAAATGGTTTGGGCAGCAAAGTGTTGTTGTAAAACCTACAATAGCTGTTCTAGTGGATGATTCAGAATCAATGAAGGCGGATAGTACAGCTGTTTTTTCTTTTCTGACTAAGGATGTTGCAAATTTACAGAAGGCTGGATATCAAGTGGATGTATTCAACTTAGGACAAAATAAACTCAATCTTGATACGCTCACTTTTACAAGAAAGGAATCACCGCTTATTTCTGCGATGAATCAGTTGGTGGCTTCGTATGAGAAAGAAAGTCACTTATTTGGTTTGGTGAATTTATCGGATGGCATTGTAACATCTGGAATGAACGACGTCACCAACCAATCATTTTCAGTACCTGTTCATTCTATCGCTTTTGGAGATACAACAGTACGTAACGATATGCGTGTCGTGTCTGTCATTACTAATAAGTCTGTTTTAATTGGAAATAGTTTTGAAATTTCTGCTCAGTTTGCCTCTACTGGCTTCTCAAATAAACAAGTTGTGATTGTATTAAAGAAAGAAGGGAAAGTGATTCAAAAGAAAGAATGGTTTATCACGAATCGTTCAGATTATTTTCGGCTTTCATTCTTTGAAAAAGCAGTTGAAAAAGGAGTAAGTTCTTATCAGATTGAAATCCTGTCTCCAGCTGAGGACAAGAATAAACAAAATGATAGTAAGTCGGTTCTAGTCGATGTAGTGGAGGGAAAAAAGAAAGTGCTTATTTTGGCAAATAGCCCGCATCCTGATATTCGTATGTTTGAAGCAATTTTAGCCTCTAGTGAACAGTTTCAAGTGACAACTCATGTTTTATCTGTTTCCTCAAATAAAAGTACGCTTACTAAATTAACAGAAGAAAGTTACGAATGGATTATTGCCCATCAACTTCCCTCTTCGCTGACATATTCAGAAGATTTGATATCAACCTTTATCAAAAAAGGTACGCCTATATTTTTTGTAGTTGGAACACAAACATCAATTCCGCAATTCAATAAAATACAAGAGTCACTGCAAATCGCTGTAGCAAGTTCACGTGCTGATAAAGTGCGTGGTGTTTTAGCAAATGGGCAAGAATCACTTTTGATTGATGAAGAATGGGCAAAACTTTTACCTGATTTTCCAGCTGTACTCTCTCCTTACGGTACTTTTCAGATAGCACCGGCAAGTCAAGTTATTTTAGAACAAAGCATCGGAACGGTCAAGACGAACAAACCTTTGCTTTTTATTCAGACTTCTGGAGTTACCCCACTCGGTTTTTTTGTGGGAGATGGTCTTTGGCAGTGGAGGATGGCCTCTTTTCAAGAAAAGTCAGAATTTTCTGTATTTGATGCATTTTGGCTTAAAATGTTTCAGTTAATCGAGAAAAAATCAGAATCAAATCAACTGCGTGTTCGTCCAACCAAAGAAATATTTTATCAAGGAGAACCAGTTGAATTATTTTTGGAAACGTATAATGTGCTGGGTGAGCCTATTTCTAATCAAGTTGTTCATATTGAAATTCAAAATAAGCAGAACTTTAAAAAGTCGTATGAAGCAAAATCTGAAGTTCCTGCAACAACCTTTCAGCAATCTGGTTTTAATGCAGGTCTTTATACTTTTCAGGCGGAGGCCATTCTAGACGGTAAGAAAGTAAAAACGGCGGGTTATTTTGAAGTAAGTCTTGTAAATAAGGAAGCAGAAATGAAGGAAGCAAACCACGATTTGCTTCGGACACTGTCAGTTGGTTCGAAAGGTCAATTTACAATTAATCAAAACAAAGATGTATTAGTAAAGAAACTTATTGAAGCAGTACCAGCAGGTAAAGTAATTACACGGGAAGAATGGATAGATACGATTGATTGGGCTTTCTTGTTCTTTCTATTGGTTATAAGTCTATCTATTGAATGGGGAATTCGTAAATATATTGGTAAATAAATAAATACAATGGCATTAACAATTGGTGATAAGGTGCGTCTTTTGCACGGTAGAGAGGAAGGAAATATTGTCTCCATTTCCGCAGGAAATATCGTTGAGGTAGAAATTGAAGAAGGTTTTTTACTACCAGTTCATGCGTCAGAGGTAGTAAAAATTGCAGATCATGAATTGACCTATTTCAAGCCAGAAGCAAAGCCAAGTTCTCCATCGAGTGGGAGTGGAATGAAAACGAAGCCACTCGCTGAAACAGGCATTTATTTGTCTTTCCTACCTATAAATAACGAACGTATTGTACTCTATGTCTCTAATAATACAGATTGGAATTTGTCATATATATTGACAAATGAGAAGAATGGACAAACGTTCGGTCTTTTGGGGGGAAGTTTAGCTCCAAAGGAGACAGCTAAATCATTGACAGAATTTAAGTTATCTCAGTTTGAAGATTGGGGAAGTTTTCAGTTTCAAACTTTGTTTTTTCGAGAAGGAGCAATGCCTATAAAGCCTTTGTTTGAACACAAGCTTCGGTGTCGTGCCAATTCGTTCTTCTCCAAGAAACAAGCCATCCCGCTGATTCATGAGACGGGATATGTTTTCCAATTGGATGCAAAACCTGTCGCCCAAGTTGATTTAACAGTTGATTCTGCACAAAAACTCAAAGATGCCATGTTGAGTAAAAATGTGGATGAGGTTTCCACTATTTCATCTGTAGAACAGGTTGTTGATTTACATATTGAGAAAATTACGCCTGTGGGTGTGACAATACCACAGAATGAGTGCCTGGGTTTTCAGCTCAATCATTTTATGAAATGTTTAGAGGCTGGTTTGGCGAAAGGATTAGATACGATGACCTTTATTCACGGGGTAGGAAACGGTGTGCTAAAACAAGAAATTCAACGCAAATTAACTAAACATAGTTCTGTAGCATGGTTTAAAGATGCACAAAAAGAAAAATTCGGCTACGGAGCAACACTGATTAAATTCAAATAAATACATGAGATTCGTACATTATCTTTTACTAGGTGGGTTACAAATTGCGACCATTTCACCTGTTTTAGCCCAAAAAAATATCAAAGTAGATGCGCCTACAGAAATCCCTGCGGTTTCAAATGTTCCTTCGTTCCGGCTTGTTTCTACAATTGCATTACCTATTGATATATCGTTAACGGATTTAGAAAAACAGATTAATCAATCCATCGGGACTGAAATTTACAAGGACGATAGTTTTACAAATAATAATAACGATGATTTAAAGGTGTTGATTACCAAAACCAAAAACATGGTCTTTACATCAGCTACCAATAATATCTTTGATTTTGCTGTTCCTATCAAAATTTGGGTACAAAAAGGATATGGGGCATTTGGAATCAAACAATACGGAGAAACTTCATTCGAAGTGATTATGCGTTTTTCCACAGCATTTAATTTACTTCCCGATTGGAAAATTAAGACGGTGACTACTCCGAAAGGTTTTTCGTATGTAACCAAGCCCACATTAAAAGTAGGAGGAGTTGAGATTCCCATCGCAGCTGTTGTAACAAAATTAATGCAAGCTAATTTGCAAGACATCGCCTCCACGATTGACGAAACCATCTCCAAAGAAATTACCTTGGATAAATATGTTGTTCAAGCTTGGAATACCGCACAAACTCCTTACTTATTGGACGAAGAATACCAAACATGGTTGCAGTTTACTCCTTTAGAGGTGAGTACAACACCTATCACATACGATAAAAGAAAAATAAAACTCACAGTCGGACTAAAAGCTTACACGGAAACATCCATCGGGAAAAAGCCACAGCCAGCAGCACCAATTACGAAAGCTCCTCCATTTAAAAGTTCTACAACCATCGCTGAAAGTTTTAAGGTAAGCCTTGTGAATACAATAGGGTATGAGGAGGCTACCAATTTAGCGAAAAAGAAATTTATCGGTACGGAATACTCGTTTAAAGAGGGAAAATATAAAATTTCGATTGAAGATGTCTCTGTTCTTGGCTCAGGAGATAAATTGGTTTTTCAAATTCAATTGACTGGTAGTTTAAAGGGAACGATTTACCTAAAAGCATTACCTATATATGACCCCACAACCCAAGCCATTGTTTTGGGAGAGCCAGAATTCGATATTAAGACAAAAAATGTATTGGTGAAATTAGCCGCTTGGATTTTTGATGGCACATTGGAAAAGAAAATTCAAAAAGACTTTCAAGTTCCACTCGCTACCATGCTAGCTGACGGACAAAAAAGTGTGGCGGAGGCAATAAATTCAGAATATCTGAAAGGAGTAAAACTGATGGGAAAAGTGATTCACATCACACCAGACCAGATTTTTGTTACTTCTGACGGAATAACCGCTACAGTTCTTGCTGAAGGAAAATTACAACTTCTCATTCAGGGCATGAATTAACAATCAGATTAACTATCTTTGTGTCAAGAAAAGGTTGCCTTATCGCTGGCTAGTAATAGCAAGAGGAAAGTCCGAGCAACACAGAGTACCATGCTACCTAACGGGTAGGCGCTCAGAAATGAGTGACAGCTAGTGCCACAGAAATAAAACCGCCTTCGTTAGAAGGTAAGGGTGAAACGGAGGTGTAAGAGACCACCGCTATTTTAGTGATAAAATAGGCAAGGTAAACCTCATGGGTTGAAAGATCAAATAAACCGGTACGCGCAAGCAGGAGGTTACTCGCCTTCACCGGAGGGTAGATCGATAGAGAAATAAAGTGATTTATTTCCTAGATAAATGATAAGGGTGGATTTTTTCCATACAGAACTCGGCTTATAAACCTTTTCTTGTTTCTATTTTATTGGAATGCCATTTTTTTATTTTAAATTTGCATTCTAAATTTTTAACCGCAGGGACGGGTTCCCTCTTAATTTTCATTTTATGTCAGTTAAAATCAGATTAGCTAGAAGAGGTCGTAAAAAAATGCCTATTTATGACATCGTAGTAGCCGATTCAAGATCACCACGTGATGGTAGATTCATCGAAAAAATTGGTCAGTACAATCCACATGCAACTCCTGCTGGGATTTCACTTAAATCTGATCGTGCAATCTACTGGCTTATGGTAGGTGCTCAACCAACCGACACAACACGCAAAATTTTATCGGTATCAGGAATGATGTTGAAAAAACACTTGCAAGTTGGTGTTGAAAAAGGAGCTATCACGCAAGAAACTGCTGATGCGAAATTCAACGCTTGGTTGGAAGAAAAAGAGCGCGCTCGTATAGAGAAAATCTCGAAACTTAGCTCAGATAAAGATGCAGTGAAAAAAGCTGCTTTCGAAGCTGAACGTAAGAAAAAACAAGATATGGAAGCTGCCAAAGCAAAAGCTTTGGCTGATGCTGCCGCTGCTGAAACAGCAGCAGAAGAAGCAACTGAAGAGCCTACGGGTGAATCAGAAGCACCTGCTGAAGAGTCAACAGAAGCATAAGCTTGTATTGAATCAATTTATCTTATTAAAAATCCTCGCCCAAAGCGGGGATTTTTAGTTTTCATCCTCGCTAATTTCTTGTAATATGACGAAAAATGACTGTTTCCAGCTCGGAAAAATAACAAAAACACACGGATTAAAAGGTGAAGTCATCGTTTGGCTCGATGTGGACTTCCCTGAAGAATACGAAGAAATGGATTCTGTTTTCCTTGATGTGAAAGGGGAACTCGTTCCTTATTTCTTCGAAGAATTGCAACTGAAAGGAAAAAAATCAATTGCAAAATTTGAAAATATCAATACGTTCGAAGCGGCTCAAGCTATCGTTAATCTCGATATGTATTTGCCATTGGATACATTACCTGACCTAGACGATGACCAATTTTATTACCACGATGTAATTGGATATAAAGTCTTTGACGAAAATAGCAATCAGATGCTCGGTGAGGTAAAAGCTATTTACGAGGCCGTTCAGCAAGATTTAATTGCTGTTATGTTTGAAGGAAAAGAAATTCTGATACCTATCGCAGATAGTATCGTTCTACGTGCAGACCATACAGAAAAACAAATAGTGGTATCTCTGCCAGATGGGCTTTTAGATGTATATTTAACCGATAAGTAAACGATGTTTCGAATAGATATTATCTCTTGTGTTCCCCGCTTGATGGATAGCTTTTTTGCTCATTCCATTTTACATAGAGCACAACAAAATAAATTGGTGTCCATTCATATTCATGATTTGCGTAATTATGGATTAGGTGCAAGTCGCCAGATTGATGATTATGCCTTTGGTGGTGGGGCAGGAATGGTAATGATGATTGAACCATTAGTGAATTGCATTCGTGATTTACAAACTAAAGTGAACTATGATGAAGTAATTTACATGACACCTGATGGTGAAAGATTGGAACAGAAAACGGTTAATCAACTTTCTTTAGCTTCTAATTTACTGCTTATCGCTGGCCATTATAAAGGAATTGACGAACGCGTCCGCGAACATTTCGTGACAAAAGAGATATCTATTGGCGATTATGTTTTATCTGGAGGAGAATTACCTGCTGCTATACTCACAGATGCGATTGTTCGACTTCTTCCAGGAGTATTAAACGACGAAACATCTGCTCTAACCGACTCCTTCCAAGATAATCTTCTAGCACCACCTGTATATACCCGTCCTGCGGATTTTGAAGGGTGGAAAGTGCCTGAAATTCTCTTATCAGGCCACGAAAAGAAAATCAATGATTGGCGTTTGGAACAATCCATTCAGCGTACACAAACTAGACGTCCAGATTTGCTTGATTAGCCCTTTAAGTTGGGTTAACCTTATAAAATCTTCGATAAAATATGTATTTTTGCTTAATATTGATTTTTTACTAAAATTTCGCTTGACTAATAGTTTATGGCAGAAGAACTTGAAAATCTGGACAACGAAGGTGTGAATCAAGGAACCATTATTCCGATTCATATCGAAGATGAAATGCGTGGTGCATACATCGATTATTCCATGTCCGTAATCATCTCAAGAGCATTACCTGATGTAAGAGATGGTTTTAAACCTGTACACCGCCGCGTTTTATACGGAATGTCTGAATTAGGCGTGTACCACAATAGACCTTATAAAAAATCAGCTAGAATCGTAGGAGAGGTGTTGGGTAAATACCACCCACATGGTGATTCATCTGTCTATGAAACTATGGTTCGAATGGCTCAGGAATGGTCTCTTCGTTACCCTTTGGTGGATGGTCAAGGTAACTTTGGTTCAATTGACGGTGACTTCGCCGCTGCAATGAGATATACAGAAGCACGCTTGAAAAGAGTTGCAGAGGAAATGCTCGCTGATATCAATAAAGATACAGTAACGTACCAACCCAATTTTGATGATTCGTTGGAAGAACCTTCCGTATTACCTGCTCGAATTCCTAACCTTCTACTAAATGGTTCGTCAGGTATTGCTGTTGGTATGGCTACTAACATGGCACCCCATAACTTGTCAGAAGTTGTTGACGGTATTGCTGCATACATAGAAAATCCAGAAATCGAAATAGCCGAGTTAATGGAGCATATCAAGGCTCCAGATTTCCCAACAGGTGGTATTATCTACGGGTATAATGGCGTTAAATCTGCATTTGAAACCGGCAGAGGTCGAGTTGTTATTCGCTCTGTAGCTAATTTTGAAGTTAGTAAAACAGGAAAAGACCAAATTGTTGTGACTGAAATTCCGTACATGGTGAACAAAGCAGCCATGATTGAGAAAACGGCACAATTGGTTAATGAGAAAAAAATAGAGGGAATCTCTGATATTCGGGATGAATCTGACAGAGACGGTTTACGTATTGTATATGATTTAAAGAGAGATGCTGTTCCAAACGTTGTTCTGAATAATCTATATAAATATACGCAACTCCAGTCTTCGTTTAGTGTCAATAACGTGACATTGGTGAATGGTCGCCCTATGTTGCTGAACCTAAAGGAGTTGATAAAGTATTACGTAGAACACAGAATGAATGTGATAACGCGTCGTACTAAATTTGAACTTCGTGAAGCAGAAAAAAGAGCACACATTCTCATTGGTTTGTTGATTGCCCAAGATTTTATTGATGCAGTTATAGCTCTAATTCGCCGTTCAAAAGATCCAGATGAAGCTAAATTAGGTTTGATGAAAGGAGATTTTATGCTCCCTGACCAGAAAGCTGATTTTGTAGCTAATGGTCTTAATAGACTCGGAATAGCTGATATCGTAAACGAAATTTCGGAGGATTCTATCCTTAGCGATATCCAAGCAAAGGCAATTCTTGATATGCGTTTGCAAAGATTGACAGGTCTAGAAAGAGATAAAATTCTTGGTGAATTTGAAGAAATCAAAGCGACGATTATTCGTTTGAATGAAATTTTAGCTTCTGATGAACTCAAAAAAGGCCTAATTAAAGAAGATTTGGCAGACATCAAAGCAAAATTTGGTGACGCTCGTAGATCCAAGATTGAGCTCGCATCTGGTGAATTTAGTATTGAAGATATGATTCCAGATGATGAAATGCTCGTTACAATTTCAAATCAAGGATACATCAAAAGAACGTCTCTGCAAGAATACCGTACACAATCGCGTGGTGGAGTCGGCTCTCGTGCTGTAAAAACCAAAGATAATGACTATACAGAGCATTTATTTGTAGCTACAAATCACAATTATCTATTGTTCTTTACAGAGAAAGGTAAATTATTCTGGCTTCGTGTATTTGAAGTACCTGAAGGTTCAAAGGTTTCAAAAGGACGTGCGATTCAAAACTTAATCAATATCGATGCTGATGATCGAATAAAAGCAGTTTTGAATGTAAAAACACTTTCTGATCCAGACTATATCAACAACAATTACATTGTAATGTGTACAGAAAAAGGAATCGTGAAGAAAACGCTTCTTGAACTGTACTCAAGACCAAGACAAAACGGTATTATTGCCATTTCCATCAACGAAGGAGATAATTTATTGGATGTTGCTTTGACGAACGGAGACAATTTTATCGTTATTGCAGGTCAAGAAGGAAAGGCAGTTCGTTTCCACGAAGCAGGTATTCGTCCGATGGGCCGTGGAGCTGCAGGTGTAAAGGGAATTACGTTGGAAAATGAGACGAAAGCTATCGGAATGATTTGTGTATCAAGATTGGATACCCAACTTCTTGTAGTTTCTGAGAATGGTTATGGGAAAAGATCAGATTTAGAAGAATTCAGAGTTACTTCAAGAGGTGCAAAAGGAGTGAAGTCTCTCCAAGTTTCAGATAAAACCGGAAAGCTTGTTGCTATTAAAGAAGTAACTGATGAGGATGATTTGATGATTATTACCGTAAATGGCATAGCAATTAGGATGAATGTTTCTGATTTACGTGTGATGGGTCGTGCTACACAGGGAGTGAGATTGATTAAATTAAATTCGAATGATGCCATCGCTTCCGTTACTAGAATAACACGTGAAGAAGAAGTAGAGGAAACATCAGAAGGATCCTCGGAAAGTGTTGAAAACGATGTTGAACCTCAAAATTAATTTTTGCAAACAACTAAATTAAAGTACATATATGAACAAAAAAGTTTTTTTAGCCTCTTTGATGGGTATTGTTTCAGCACAAGCAATTGGACAAGATGCGTTACAAGATAAAATCAAGGAAGAAACGTGCATTGCACTTGATAAAGCAATTACAGCAAACTTAAAAAATGCGAACGACCCTAAAAAAGGTATTAAGTCTGCTACATGGGTTAAATTAGCTGATTCTTATCTTAGTATGGCTCTAGAGTGCGGTAAAGATTCTGTTGCCGCAATCAAAGCGTATGATACCTATAAGAAGGCGATTGAAGTTGAGGCAGGAGGGAAGGCCGCTTCAAGTCTTGTTGCAAAGCTATCGGATCCAAAATTATATTCCGGCTTGATGTCACAAGGAGCAGCCTTTTATACTGCACAAAGTTATGGCAATGCTGTTGAGATGTTCAAATTAGCAAACGAGGTAATGCCTAATGATACAACAGCCAGTTTATACACTGGTATCGTTGCTCAACAAAATCAGGATTATGCAACTGCAAAAACTTATTTTGAACGTTTCATTGCGAATAATGGCAAAGATCCAGCTGTTTTTTACAGTTTAGCTATTTTAGCTAAGAATGAAAAGGACTATGACGCTGCTATTCAGGTTTTGAAAAAAGGTATCGCTGCATCACCTGCGGACAAAGATTTGAAAGGAGAATTAATTAATACGTACATTGTTGCGAACAAATTACAAGATGCAATTACTGATTTATCTAAGTTAGTTGATTCAGATCCTTCAAACATTTTAAATATTCTAAACCTTGGTCTACTTTATGATAATTCTGGTGATAAAGAAATGGCTATGAAACAGTATCAAAGAGTTTTGACAATTGATCCTAATAACTACGATGCGAACTTTAGTATGGCAGTTATTTATTTCAATGAGGCTGTTGAGATTAAAAAAGCTGTAGATGCAATGGATATGAAAACGTACAGAGCAGAAGGCAAACAAGTAGAAGCTAAGGCGTGTGAGTCATTTGCTAAAGCTAATCCATTCTTTGAGAAATGTAATCAAGTGAATCCTGGTCAGGATGAAGTTGTTAACAACTTGGAAACATTAAAGAATATTTTAGCACAGTGTGGTAAGTAAATCTTAATTTATAAGATAAAAAAAGATACTAAAAAAGAGACTACCTTAATGGGGTAGTCTCTTTTTTTATTGCCGCAAAGATTGATTAGAGAGGTGTAGTGTTAACGTTATATTAAGAATATAATACATCTATTTAACATAATATAAATTATATAACATTCATTTTATGCCTTTGGAACAAATTCTACAAAGGTATTGTCACTATAAAAAACGAGTATCTTCTGTACTCTCTTATCATTAGATTCTGAATGTATATTCAAAGATGATGTGGAATTTGGAGTTGTTTGACTTTTTCCTTTATCGTTTTCAATTTGCTTTTCTTCTTTTGAAACCTCGGGTGTTCTTCTTTCAATCACTATATTCGTCAACATATTTATTGGCAAATCTTCATTATCTAAATACCACTTGTAACCAAGCTCAGGAAATCGGGTAATTATTTTTTGAATCACCTCTAAACTTGGTTTATTTCTGCCAGTAATTATGTGTGATAAGATGGGTCTACTCACTGAAATTTCATCAGCAAATTGTGAATATGGTATGTTTAATGCTTCTACCAATTGTATAATTTTTTGATTTAGATCTTTTACTTTTGTTAATGACATGATTGTATATATATTAATTATGTATCGTGCTACAAATGTAAATATACATATCTATATATACAAATATAAATCCACATATACTTAAGTTAATTAACAATTATAACTTACATATAGTATTGTTAACATTAATCTATTCTACTTAAGTTTAAGTATGTTAATAAAATAAAAAGGCACTCTTTAACAAATGTTAAGAGTGCCTTTTGGAAGATAATTAACTTTAATAAACTGTTACACAGTTACATTGTTATCACGTAAAGCTTGGTTTAGTGATGTTTTCAGATCTGTACTCTCTTTTCTTTTTCCAATAATTAATGCACAGGGTACTCCAAAAGAGCCTGATGGGAATTGTTTTTGTATTGATCCTGGAATCACAACCGAGTTTTCCGGAACAAAACCAGTATACTCTATTGGTTCATCACCAGTAACATCAATTATTTTAGAGCTACCAGTAATTGTTACCCCAGCCCCTAAAACAGCCCTTTTACCGATGTGTGCCCCTTCTACTACAATACATCTGGATCCAATAAAAGCCCCATCTTCTATAATAACAGGAGATGCTTGAGCAGGCTCTAAAACGCCACCTATACCTACACCCCCGCTCAAGTGAACATCTTTGCCTATTTGGGCGCAACTACCTACCGTTGCCCATGTGTCAACCATAGTTCCAGAGTCGACGTAAGCACCAATATTTACATATGAAGGCATCAAAATCACTCCACTTGCTAAAAAAGCACCGTATCTTGCAACTGCTGGAGGTACAACACGCACCCCAAGTTCGTCGTAGTTAGTTTTTAGCAACATTTTATCATTATAATGAAAAATACCTACTTCCTCTACTTTCATTTTACGTAAAGGGAAATAGAGGATAATGGCTTTTTTGACCCATTCATTGGTAATCCATTGCCCTGTATCTGAATCAGGTTGAGCAACTCTCAGTATGCCTTTATCAACTTGTTCTACAACCCATTCAATTGCACTGATAACATTGTTTTCAGCCAGAAGTGACCTCTGATCCCACGCTTTTTCTACTAATTCTTTGATTTCGTTCATTAGACTTTTCTAATAAATTAATGATAAAATAATTGTTTATATAAAATGGTTCAATAATTTGATAATAAAGCACTTACCTACTAATTTTTATAATTATATGAGATTATTATAAATTATATTATTCTAATCCAAATATTATATTGTAAGAAAAGTAACTTAATGATTATTATTGTTCCTTAGACACAAAGATATATGATTTCAGATTAAAAATTATTGGTATAAAAGGAATAGGTACTTTATTTTTTATATACTTGATGATATAAGATTAATACTCCTCTCCCCCATTTCGTTTATTAGGTACGGACTTCTCAAATTAATATATGGCGATTATTCTGGAAGCATTTTAGCTTACATAAACGGTAGTTTTACGATTATCTCAATGATCCAGTATTGTTTAATAAGAGGTAAACTCTATGATAGCAGTATAATGTCTACTATTTATTTTAGTATTCTACTCAACATTACTAACTGATTTACCAATTTTACTAATAAAGTTATCAATATTACCCAATTTTAGTAGTTAGTAATATGTAATTTATATTAGTTTAGTATTAGCTAAATATACTATTTATTAGTAATATTAGCATTTTATTAACTAATACCAATTCTCACTTTTTATGTATATTTGTGGATTAATTCACCATTTTTAATCAATCTACATGTCAAAAGTAAAAGTAGCAATTAACGGTTTTGGACGAATCGGTCGTCTAGTATTTCGACAAATTTACAATATGGAAGGTATAGATATTGTAGCAATTAATGATCTTACTAGTCCTTCTGTACTAGCTCACCTACTCAAGTACGATACTGCACAAGGAAGATTTGAACAAACAGTAACCTCAACAGATTCTTCAATTATAGTTAATGGAGAAGAAATAGTTATCTATTCGCAAAGAGATCCTAAAATGATTCCTTGGGGACAACACCAAGTAGATGTAGTTCTCGAGTGTACTGGATTCTTCACAAGCGATACTTCAGCACAAGGACATATTGAGGCAGGAGCTAAGAAAGTAGTTATCTCCGCTCCTGCTACTGGTAATCTTAAAACAATCGTGTTTAATGTGAATCACCAGATACTTGACGGTTCAGAGACAATCATTAGTTGTGCATCATGTACTACTAACTGTCTTGCACCAATGGCTCAAGTATTGGAAGAGCAGTTTGGTATTGTTAATGGTCTAATGACTACTGTACATGCATATACAAACGACCAAAACACTCAGGATGCACCACATCCAAAAGGTGATTTAAGAAGAGCAAGAGCAGCAGCGCAGAACATAGTACCTAACAGCACAGGAGCCGCTAAAGCGATTGGATTAGTACTACCAGCGTTAAAAGGAAAATTGGACGGATCAGCTCAGAGAGTCCCTACGCTAACAGGTTCACTTACAGAATTAACTGTAGTACTTGGAAAAAAAGTGACAGTTGAAGAAATCAATGCAAGTATGAAGAATGCTGCTAATGAATCTTTTGGATATACAGAGGATGAAATTGTATCAGGTGACGTTATTGGTATTTCTTACGGGTCATTATTCGATGCAACCCAAACAAGAGTACAAACAGTCGGAGATACTCAATTAGTTAGAACGGTTAGCTGGTATGACAACGAAATGTCTTATGTATCTCAACTCGTAAGAACAGTAAAATACTTTGCAGAGCTTATCTAATTTATTAATTACTAATAAGCAATAAAAAAAGGGCTTACAGCCCTTTTTTTATTGCTTATTCAATCTACACTTAATATAGCTTATCTTATGTCCCTTAGCAACAAAAAAAGTCTCATAGTATGTCTTAATTTCATGATGCTCTGGAAGTAAATCTGACGTATAAAGATCTGTAGTTTGATCTAGTACAATTAAATCTGAATCATTCTTTATCACTTCAAATGAATACTCATATAGAAAATCGCTATCTGTTTTCAAATGAAACAAGCCTTCAGGTTTTAAAATCTTTTTATACAGTTGTAAAAATCGGGAATTAGTGAGTCGTCTCTTTTCTTCTTTATCTCTGGGTTGAGGATCAGGATGGACCAGCCAAATCTCTGAAACTTCCCCATCTTCAAAAAACTCTTCAAGAAACTGTATTCCACACCGCAAAAAAGCGACGTTAGTCAACCCATTAACTTGAGCATTCTTAGAACCACGACTAATTCTATCACCTTTGATATCAATACCTATAAAATTCATTCCAGGAAAAATTTTGCCGAGTCCAACCGTATATTCTCCCTTTCCACACGCAAGTTCTAAAACAATTGGATTGTTATTTTTGAAATAAACATCATTCCATTTCCCCTTGATTTTTGTATATAAATCTTTACCTTTCTCAATAACATTTTCCGCTTGGCGATTATGTTCAAATCTCTCTAATTTTCTTCTCACAACACTTTTTCTATATAATTACAAACTATTTAACTCAGCAACTAAAAAAGTACTACCACCGATAAAAACAAAGTCATCTTTACCCAAAGAACCTTGTAAGTGACTAAGCAATTCATTTACATCAACATGAACCTCGAAATTAAGCTGATGTCGCTCCCCTAAGGAAATCAAATCATCTTTCGAGCAAGACCGAAAATTTGATTTGATTTCACAGAAATAATAACGGCTCCCAGATGGTAACAACTTGATAATACTATCTGCATCCTTATCCCGCATGAATCCTAACACAAAATGAAGACGATGCTCATCCCATCTTGCAAAAAACATACTATGTTCTTCAAAAGCATGAGAATTATGACCTGTATCAGCAATAATGAGCGGATTTTCTCCTAAACATTGCCACCTACCCTTCAAATTTGTCAAATTTATCACCTCTTTTATGCCATTTTCAAATGATACCCTAGATAAAGAGAAGCGAGTATGTTCATTCAAATACTGATAAATTCCATACACACCAATGAAATTTTCACGCTGATATGAACCAAGTAAACTAGAAGATAGGCTAAATTCTAACCCTCTATTTCTATCATTTAAATTAAACTCAACAATCCTGGAGTGAATATTCACTCTCATATTCTTAACTTTTATATAATCTTTTAGAAATGATATTTCTGAATTAACACAATCAGCAGCATTTTGAAAAACAGGTCGAGTCTCGGTCAATGCATCTACGACTAAAATACCCGAATTCTCCTTAAAAATTCCAGCTTTTTCTTTTGCAATAGCTTCTTTTGTATTACCTAAAATATCTGTGTGATCAAGTCCAACATTGGTGATTAAAGTAACCAACGGTTTAATAATGTTTGTCGAATCTAACCTTCCACCTAAACCAACTTCAACCACAGCAATATCAACCTTCATATCTGCAAAATAACTAAATGCTATCAGGAGAGTCCATTCAAAAAAAGAAGGTTGAAACGTTGAAATTAAATCCTTATTTTTCTCAACGAAAGAAACGATGTAATTTTTATCTATTTCTTTTCCATCCACCTTAATACGCTCAGTAAACGACTTTAGATGAGGTGAAGTGTACATACCTACGTGATAACCAGCAGATTGTAAGATTGCTGAAGTCATATGAGAAGTACTGCCTTTACCATTGGTTCCACCAATATGAATGGACTCAAATTTATCTTGCGGATTCCCCAATAGCGCACACATTTGCCGGATATTGTCTAATCCTGGTTTGTATGCCTTTTTACCATCGCGTTGAAAAAATGGCAATTGTTTGTATAAAAAATCAATAGTTGACTCGTAATCAGACATAAAAAAGGGCTTTCTTAAGAAAGCCCAAAATTAATTAATTTCCTGATTTTATTACTATAGTTATCCTACCTTCTGACCTTGGAGGTGGATTCCCATCGGCAATTAATGATTTACTTAAATTTCTTGTAATATAATCTTTGTAGAAGTTCTCAACCGATGGTGAAACGGTTGAACGAATACGTGATATAGCAATCACTTGTCCTAAATCATCAACTGTTACTTTAAATACTATTTCTCCAGTTTGTGAGCTATTATCCTTTGGTAGAGTAAGGTTTTTATTCCTCCATCCCGAAATACTTACAGAAGCACCTCCACCTGTACCACTACTTGTACCAGGATAGTATACTTTACCATTTGGTGTTCCTTTGGTACTACCTTTATCTCCCACTTTACCTACATCGTCTCCATTATTATTTCCACCTTTTCCAGCTACAGTACCAACAGTACCATTAGAATTCGGTTGACCTGGTTTGTTATATCCACCAGAAATGCTTGGCTTTTTACTAACGGGCTCAGATGTACTTGTAGGACTTGGAGAACTAACTACCTTAGTCTCTTTAGGAGCCACTGAAACAGGTGACTCGGGTGAAGAGGTAGTGATAACTCTTGGATTTTCCGAAACTTGTTTAACAGGTCTACTCACAGTCTTTACAACGTCTACCTTCACATCGTTTGTTTTTGCAGACGCTGGTGGTGCCATCTCACGTGAATCTGTATATTTATCATTAGCTTCATTCAATGTCTGCAAATTACCCGAACCAACAAGATCTACTCCATAATTCAAGTCTAATCCCATTTCCGTACTCTCTTGCGGAGGTGTATACGAGATTTTTATAAAATACAATAAACAAATAAAAGCCGCGTAAAGTACGAGGCTTATTAAAAATGCATTCAAGTTAAAACCCGATGGAATCTCGGACTCAGTTGTTTCTTTCATCAATCTTCATTTTTTAGTACAACGCCTTTTTCACCAATTAATTGTTCTAGCTCTGCTGAAATATCCTCCACTTTACTGCCCTCAATCACATCTACATATACCCTTTTGTAGGTCTTCCAATCTTCAATATGAGAAGAAAAACCTTTATCCTTCAATAATTTATCTAAAAGAAATGCATTTTGTTCTTTGGCAAAAAAACCGACTACAATCTTATGTGTAACTTTATTTTTTTTAGTATCTGTTACTTCAGTAACGTCTTCCTCCTCCACACGCATATCATCGTCTTGGAGTAACGGCGCCTGCTCAATACTTGGTTTGGGTAGATAGTCTGCCGGATTTAAACTTGATAACGCTTTGGGCTCATCAAAAATCGATGTGGGTTTATCAAGATATTTAGAAATTCCAGCAATCAAAATTAACAAAATAAAAGGTACAGTATATGTTAATGTTCTCCTCAAATTAACCTTTCTATAATTGGAGGTATCATTCGGCATTTCTATAGATTCAATATCACCAAAAGTCATATACCTATCAATAAAAATAGACTGAGTTGGAGTTACCACCTGAGAAGTATAAATTCCCTCCAAACCAAAACTATCACCCAAGTAATTAACATCCGTTAAAGGTTTAAAGCAAATGCTTCCTTCACTTGACAGGTACAATGTTCCTATGCCATACAATTCAATTTGATCTTGATTGTAAAGCGAATGCTTAATCTGATAAACATACTCCTCTACAACCTTTTTCGCCTCTTGTAAAGATATACCTGATTGACTTGATAAATAGGTAGTCAACAGGCCATCGTCTTGCCTTAACAACTCATTGAATGAGACAAGTCTTGCAGGGGGTTGTAGTTTACCATCTACAGATTGGGATGGCTGGTAGTTCAAAATAAAAGCACCCAAGTTAGGCACGCTTACGTAATCGTGTTCAAACATGAGTGCTTTTATATATGTAGAAATATTTTTCATTGTAACTATTTGGAATGCATAAGTATATTATGCACAAGTTATAATGAAATATTTACACCTACAAGAAAATTCAAACCTTGTTGTGGATAATAAATATATCTTTGATAATTTTTTCCTAATAAGTTATTCATTTTAACAAAAACTCCGAACTGTTGATTGATTAAATAAGTAAGTTCTGAATTCAAATCAAAAATTGGTACTAATTTTTTAATAGGTTCAGTGAAAGAAAAAGGATCTGTTGCATACAAACCTCCCAAATGAAATAATTGAACATTTGCAATAAGCTTATCAGATACCGTAAGGGTATTACCCCAATACACTTCAACACTTGGTCTGTGAAAAGGTCTATCAAATGACTTTACTTCATAGTAATTATATTGTGCTTTTAGATTCGTACGCCACAAATCAACAGGTTGGTAATTCACTTGCACATCGAATTGTGCGAAATTTGTTCTTTCATTCTCATACTGAATATCAAAATTTCGCAATAAAATCGCATTTTCATTCGATAAGTCATTCGTTACAAAAAAGAATAAGTTTTGATATTTACCAAAAGATGCTCGAAATTGGTAGTTTAAGCCAGTAGTTACTTCCCCTTTACTTGAAATATAAAATTCCTGTAACTTGTCTGTATTTAAGAGATTTACTTGTGGCATTAAGAAGGGATTTTCTCGCAACATCGAACCAAGAGTATTTCGAATAATATCTCCATCATATCCTACTGAAAAATAAAGTAGTGAAGGCGTTTTATACGTAATATCTACCACTGGAAATCCTTTTGTTCTACTTATCTTTCTAATTTCATCAAATTCATTTACTGCGCGGACACCAGCAGTAACTGCCAACTGATTGTAATTAAAGAGAAATTTTGGCATCAATCGAAATAGATTCCTATCTCTTACAGGAAAATCAATATAATTATCTTTACGTTGCATACGATATGCTTCTGCATCTAATTTAGCAACGAGTTTATCCTCCATGATAGGATATGAAAAAGAAATATCTGTTGCCCAATCTAGTTCTTCTGCAGCTAGCAAATCTGAAATTTGATTTATCGTTGACTTAACTTGGTAGTCAACTTTGGAGCTTGGATTTGAATTTTGGAAACCTACACCAAATTGAAAAGTATTTACTGCCTGTTTAATGTCAGCTCTTTCTAATTTGACAAATGAAGAGTCGTAACCATAAAAATTTGCCAAACGCCTTTCATACCCGATTTGAGAAGACAATTTAAATTTACCAGCATTATATTGTCCATCCAATCGAATGCTATTTTTACTATTTCCTGAATTAATGTCTTGTATTGGGCCACGCTTGGCTGCATTATGTAGTCCATGAAACCCAATGATTAACTTTTCATTCTGAGGTGAATTAATGTACACTTCTCCAAAAGTACGACCAAAATTTCCAGCCCCTAAACGAACTTGGTTCGCGTATGCCGTCTCTTTTTTCGTTGACTTACTTGTGGTAGTCGGAGCAATAACAGAAGGTTGAAAATCAACCGTCTCTAAACCTGTTGGTTTACGATCAAAAAATGAATAGTTCAATTTAAAAGTCTCTTGACTTCCTTTCGTTAGAGGTACTTTATCCAAAACTCTATTGGCTTGGGGTATGGTCACACTACGCTCTTTTTCAATGACGATACGTTGGTCTCCAATACCTTGACTATAACTACTCACAGGAAATAGAGCTGTAAATCCTAACCAAAATAATGTGTTTTTTTGTTTCATATTTAGTATATGTTATCGTATTGTAGCTAATTTTTCTTTAGCAGCAGTACGCATTGCTTCATTTTTTGAATTTTCTATAATCGCGTTTAATACCTCACGTGCATTAAGAGAATCACCATCTCCCAAATAATTATCCGCTATTAATAGGTTATACATGTCAAACCAATCCGAGTAGGCATAATAATCCCCTCGGTATTTATCAATTAACTCATTACTTTCTTCATACTTTTTATTTTGGAATAAAAGGAACGCTAAATTATAGAGACCTTCGGCGGCAAATATATCCTTACCTGCCTCTTGTAATTCAACCCAAGTCTTTTCTGCTTGTTGCTTATTTCCCTCTTTTACAAATGTTTTAAGTTTATACAGAATTGCTCTATTTGATGCATTGGCAACAACCTCATTCCCTTCCAATATAATTTTATTAGATAGACTTTTCACACTTGAATAATCTCCTAATTCGTAATAAGCAACCATCATTTCTAATTGGCTTAAAATAATTTGTCTTTTTTCAGAAGAAGACTCTATGACCCGCTTATAAAGGTCAACTGCTTGCTTATAATATTTCTGTTGCATGTATATACCAGCAGCCCGATACGATGCTTTTGTTGTGAAAGAAGATTCTCCATTAGAAATTACCTTTCCATAGTATCCCAATGCTCTTTCAGGATTATTTAACATAGTATATGACTCACCTAAATAATAATTAGCTTCATCCGTATTGCCGTTATTCGGGTACGAAACCAAATATCTCTCAAGCAATTGCGTAGCCTGCAAATATTTACCATTAAAGAACAAATTCTTAGCGTTCTCAAACTGTAAACTCTCCACCGAATTATTTCCAGGGTTCTGTCTTTCATACTCTTCCAAAATACGTGCATATTCCTCCGGATTATCACTCATAGCATACACATCTTTCAAGCCTAGAAGCGCCTCTGAAGAAACAGGAGATTTTGGGAATCTACGCACAATAATGGTATAATCCGCAATAGAACGATCATAATTCTGAAGATTACTGAATGCAGCTGCACGTTTTAACAAAGCATCAGGAACCAGAGGGCTAGATGGTTTTTTTTGTAATAAATCTGAAAGTAACTGAACTGCTTCTTGGTTATTACCTTCCTCCATCGCGATAGTAGCTTTTTGAAACAGCGCCTCATCAATCAATCGAGAATTTCCAAATTGACGTAAAAACTGTGCTAAACGTTGTTTAGCTTCCTGATCCCTATTCATAAACTGTAGCGCAACACTACTATAATAGAGTGCATAATCTTTATCCACTCGATTAAGCTTGTAAGCCTCTTCATATAAACCCAGTGCCACAGAATAACGCTTCAATGCTAATTGGCAATCCGCGGAACGCAGTAGTGCATCTTCGTATTTCTGGGTAAAATCAGTTATTCCTTTTGCTTTACTAACAAAATCAGTAAAATAAGGAAGTGCATTTGCATATTTCTTTTCGTTAAAATACGCATAAGCAAGACTATATGTACTATTCAATCGAATAAACCTATCAGATGATGCAATCAAGGTTTTATAAAGATTTTCAGCTTCTGGTTTATTTTGGATCAAAAGCGCTTCAGCTTTCCAAAAATTAGCTTGTAAACGTAGTTGTGGATCAATGGGTGTTGATAAAGATTTATTAAAATAGACAACAGAATTATCGTAACGTTCTGCATTGAAATCCAGTACCCCTTGGTTATAAGTTATCTTCTGATAGGCTTCATTTATTTTAGAAGTCCTTTTCTGCAATTTTTCAATATAATCAATCGCTGCTTGGTAATTATTGGTTGAAAAGAATACTTCACTGAGTAACTCATTCGACTCATCTACATATTTACCTGTTGGATACGTCGCTAAATACGATTGCAGTTGATTAATTGCTTCAGTTGTTTCTTTGCCATCCAAAAGGATTTTAATCAAATTATATGTTGCTTCTTCTTTAATTTGAACGTCGAAATCTAACTTTTGAGCTACTCTAAATGCCACTTTTGCATCAAGTAACTGTTTATTTTGCAGTGTACTAATTCCTAAATAATATGCAGCTTGCTGAGCCAACATATCGTCCCCAGACGCCAACGTTTTGAAGAGAGCAGCAGCTCCGACATAATTCTCAGTTTTATACAAACTATAGGCATGTCGAAAGGTAACTTGTGGAGAAACACTTCCTCTTCGTAATGACTTGAACTTTTCATAATACATAGCTGCATTGTTGAAATTATCCTTGAAAAAGAATACTTCCGCAGTCACCAAACATATTTCATCAATTTTTCTACCCGTAGGATTTGCAATAATTGGCTCTGTATAAGCAACCAAGTCATCGTATCTTTTTTGTCTGAATAAAATTTCAGCAATCCAATTAGGTACTTCAATTTTATACGGATTCACGTTCTCTACTCTTCGTAAATCAATAAGTGCAGAATCATAATCTTCGTTACCAAAAGCAATCACAGCAGCATAATAAGCTGCATGAATTGCACTTTCAGCTACTGTTGATTTCACAAAATTAAACTCTGTTAGTGCTTTGTTTAACTCTTTCAGTTGATAATAAGAGATACCAAGCCTATACCTCATTTCATATGTTTCTAAAGAAGAGCCACGACTTTTAAGGGCTTTCTCATATAAAGGAATTGCTTCTTTGAAGTTCCCCGATAAGAAATAATCATCGGCTAAATCCGTGAAAATGAGCGCTGCTTTCGGGTGGTCAGGATAAGTATGAATAAAACGTTTGACTAATACATCTGCATCACGGGCATTGGATTTCAATGCCGCCACTGCTGCATAATAAGCCGCATTTGCAACATTAAAATGATTTGGACTTAACGAGCGCGCTGATACAGAAAGGTAATTTTCAAACTCTTTTCGAGCTGCTGTAAATGATTTGTTCTCATAGAGCTCTAATCCATTGTGATAGATGGACTCTGTGGAAGCATACGTGAGTGTGTTTTGGGTTACTCCTTCCGTTGCCAGACTCAGGAAGCCAAGCCCCAACCACATTTTTTTATAATTCATATATTACTCTTTTTTTGAAAATAACTCGACAAACAAAGATAAAAGAAAGAATTTTGTCAACAACTTTTGACCTATTGCTAATTGTAGGAACAAAACTAGGATTAGTCTCATTTTGGCATATATTTCTTTTATATACCGAAGTGTTTTGCTAGTTTCAAATTTAAAAACGGATAATCCAGTTTTTCATTGCACATTTAAATCTTCAAAAAAGTATGCTATCAAACACAATAAAGCACATTTTGCTCTCTGCATGTTTGCTTTTAACATCTATTTCAAGCTACGCTCAAACATATGCAACCAGCTATGAATTGAGCATGCCTAATCCACAAACGCATTATTTTCATGTCAAAATGAAAATAGCCAATATCCAAAAATCCTCATTATTGACCAATAAAGACAAGTTAACGCTAAAAATGCCCGTCTGGACTCCTGGGTCTTATCTTGTTAGAGAATTTGCAAAAAACGTAGATAGATTGACTGCTAAAAGTGGAAACACAAGTTTAAATACAAAAAAGATCAATAAGAATACATGGGAAGTTTCGCTTTCAGGAGCTGATCAGGTTGTAATTGAGTATGACGTTTATGCTTTTGAACTTACTGTACGTACATCTTTTATAGATGATACGCATGGTTATGTGAATGGAGCAAGTGTTTTCTTATATGTACCCCAATTAGTAAACGAACCAATGGATATCCAAGTGAAGCCTTACGAAAAATGGAGTACGGTATCCACAGCGATGGAACCAATTGGAAAATGGCATTACAAAGTCCCTAATTACGATTTATTAGTAGACAGTCCAATTGAGATTGGAAATCATAAGGTTATTACATTCGAATCAATGGGAATTACACACCAAATTGCCATGTATGCACTCGTTGATCTAAAATACGATGAAGCAGAATTAATTAAGACATACAAAGCAACTGTTGAAGCTGCAGCTACAGTTGTAGGCGAACATCCATGTGATCGTTACCTCTTTATTATTCATCATTTACCTGGTATTGGTGGTGGATTGGAACATCTTTACTCTACAACCTGCCAAACATCACCAAATGTATATCAGAGTCCGACATCTATGAAGCGATTCTTCAGTCTCATCGCTCATGAATATTTTCACCTTTGGAATGTTAAACGTATCAGACCAATTGAGTTAGGGCCTTTCAATTACGATGAAGAAAATTATACCACCTTACTTTGGGTATCAGAAGGATTTACTTCATTCTACCAAAATGATATATTAAGACGTGGAAATGTAATCACAGAGCAAGAATTCAAAGAAGATCTAGTTAGCTCTATCAATCAAATTGAAAATCAACCTGGACAACAAATTCAATCTGTGTCTGAATCCTCATGGGACGCATGGATTAAATTTTACCGACCAAATGAAAACTCAAACAATACAACGGTTTCCTATTATACCAAAGGAGGAGTATTGGGATCGCTTCTTAATCTTGAAATTTTGGGAAGCACAAAAGGACAGAAAAATTTAGATGATGTTTTTAAATATTTATGGAAATCATATTATAAAGAGAAGAAAAGAGGGTTTTCAGAAACTGAATTCAAAGAGGCAGTAGAAAAAATTGCGAATAAAAAACTAGATGATTTTTTCACAAAGTATGTATATGGTACGGAACAAATAGACTACAACTATTTTTTCCAATATGCAGGAATGCAACTGATTGATAAATACGCCTCGCGACAAACACCTGGATTTGGCGCAAATGTTCGACCTAACGGGGTAGTTGTTCGGGTTGATAAAGGAACTGCAGCATACGAAGCTGGCATAAATGTCAATGATAAATTAATTACAATAGACAATAAACCCTTTACAACTATTCAAGAGGCACTTTCAAATAAAAAAATTGGGGATAAAGTACTGGTTATCGTGGAACGCTCTGGAGTGAATCTAACCTATGAGCTAACTCTCAAAAGGGATGCGACTGTCGCCTATGAAATGGTTCATTTGCCCAATAAAACAGAAACACAGAAACTCATCAATTCGAAACTAATGCATTTATAAGTATCAAAAATAAACAAAAAAGGAGGCCGTAGGCCTCCTTTTTTTAATCTACCATGTCTATAACAGATTCTAAATCCTCATTCATTTGCCGAAAACGCTCCATCGCATTTTTATAAAAAGTATCGCCAAGCATTTCCTCAATCTCGTCAATACTCGATACGTCATATTCACTTACCTTAAATGTCTGTTCGTAATTTCCAGCTTCAAGTTTGATAATGAATTTGTTATTAAACGAAAAAACCGTTGTTTTGCAAAAATCGTTGGGAATTTCTTTGATAAGCCTCATGTTGATGATTATATTTTTCGGCAAAACTAATAGATTAAATGAATAGTTACTATCATATGAATAAAAATAAATCAATTATTTCTCCAAATAATTCCATTTCATGTTTTATTTTCTTCTTCTCAATTCTAATTCTACATGGATGTTCGAATAAAAATAAACAAGAAGCTGCTGAATTTTTTGAAAGGGCAAATTACCATGTATCCATCAATGAGCCTGATAAAGCACTTGGATTTTATACAGAAGCGATAGAAAAAGTACCTGATTTTGCAGATGCCTATCTAAACCGTGGACTGATTTACGAAAAAAGAGCTATGTACACTGAAGCACAAGCTGACTACCAAAAAGCGGTAGAAGTAGACCCTGAGTTTACTCAAGCTCAATTTAGCCTCGCACGTATTTTACATATCGTAAACAGAGCAAATGATTCTGAAAAAATTCTTTCTGAACTTTCGACACGCTACAAAGACTCTCTTTCTTATCTTTATCTTCATGCCAAAAATCTAACCGCGCTCAATAAACTAGATCAGGCCCAGACTTTTTTTTCAATAGCTGTACAAAAAGACCCGAAAAATCCAGAAATCTTGAATGACTTCGGATTTGTCTATTTTCTTCAAAATGATTTAAATGACGCTGAAAAGTTATTTTTGCAAGCAATTCAATACACAACCTCTAACCCATTCCCCTATCATAATTTAAGTGTAGTCTATGCGCTTCAGCAAAAATTTGAAGCTGCACTCTTTAACTCGCAAAAAGCCATTGAACTTGAACCAACTTCAGGACTTTTTCAGTCAAATCATGGATTCCACCTTTTATTAAATCAACGATCTTCTGAAGCCCAAGGCCATTTAGATAAAGCGGAAAAATTGGGTTATAAGGATAGTTATCATTTAAGAAACAAAGGCGTTTTTTTCCTCCAAACCAAAAATTTTCCAGAAGCAATACGATATTTACAACAAGCTGAAAAAGAAAATCCTGATACAAAACTTGTCTATTATTTTCTGGGGAAAGCATATGAGGCTAATCAAAATACTAAAGACGCTTGCCTTGCATTCAAACAAGGAAAACGTCTTCAAGATAATTGGTCTGATAAATTAGCCCGATGTCCTTAATTAAAGAGGGAGGTTATTTGAGTTTTTCGTTCATTTCCATGCATTTTATTTTCTTCGGAATTTGAGTGAAACTCAAGTATCCTAGCTCCCTCATTTTCGAGAAATTCCCGTAAGTCCTTACGTGTAAATGCTCCAGACTTGCCAAATACGTACGGAATTCGAAAGTTCGAAGCAATGCCTTCCATCTGGAAAGTGTGACCCGTTTGAAAAAAAGCGGTATAACTAGGTTGTTCCACTGGACCAGGAATCATTCCGAATATACCTCCACCTTGATTGTTTAAAACAATTATTTTCAAATTCGACGGGAATATGTTTTGCCACAATGCGTTTGAATCGTATAAAAATGAAATATCTCCAACCAAGCAAACATGTTGCTCATTGGGAGAAGCATATGCTGCACCTACTGCAGTACTCACACAGCCATCAATGCCACTTGTCCCTCGATTACAATGAATAAATGGAAAGTTTGACAAACCATAAAATAGATTCACATACCTTATAGCCAAGCTGTTACCAACATGTAGTTGAACTTCAGTAGATACAGAACAAACTAATGAAAGCACCAAATCAGCTTCAGAAAAAAGTATATCTGAATTTGATTTCTCATAATAAAGAATGAGCGATTCTTTCACTTTCATTTCTATCCCAACCCACTCATTGTAATATCTCTCGTTTTTATTGCTACCTTCTTTTGAAGCCACCTGAAATTCTTTAAAAAATAAAACAGGAGGTAAGCTGATATGCCAAGTCAAAGTTTGAAAGGGATCTTTCAGAATATCACCTATTTGTACATGCCAATGTTCTTTGGGTGGATTTGCCCGTACGAACTGTTTGAAAGGTTTTGAAATAAATGATTTTTCAGTCGTGATTAAAATATCAGGCTGTAAGCTTACCAATTGTTCAGTAGGAATAGAACCTAAATAATGGTCGTGCAATAATATAAACTCATCACCTTTTACTTGACTTATACTATCACCAAGAATAGGATACATTTGTGCAAGTTCACTTAATATTCCAGAAAGTTCAGGATTATCTTGTTGTCCAACCGCAAAAAGAACTTTTTGCCCACTTTGTACTATCTCCCTTACTCTTTCTTTTATTTTTTCAGAAACAGAAACAGAGGGAGAGTCCCATAGAATAGGCTGACAACTTGAAATCAACGGGTAGTCTTTTGTTTCTGGGTAAAAAGGCTCACGAATAGGAATATTGATATGTATAGGGCCACAAGGTTCTTGAACAGCATGCTGAATCGCCTCTGATGCAGTTCTTTTACACATCCATTGAGTATCGTGATTCGTGTAATCTGCTTGCCATTGGTAGGCCCTCTTGACGTGCTGACCGTAGATATTTTGTTGAAAAATCGTTTGCCCATCGTATTGATGTATCCACTCTACGGGTCTATCCGCTGTAAATACAAGCAATGGAACTTCCAAAAAATAAGCTTCAGCAACAGCTGGTGAAAAGTTCAAAGCTGCAGTTCCAGAAGTACAAACCAAGACAACTGGCTTTTTAGATTTTTGTGCTATACCAAGTGCTATATATGCTGCGCTTCGTTCATCCTGAACTGCACGACAATGAATTTTTGGATGCTCAGTAAATGCAATTGTTAAGGCTGCACTTCTAGAGCCTGGGCAAAGGATTGCATCTTGAACACCGAGTTCAGCACAAATTTGAGCTAAATCTATGAGTGGAGATAGGATAGCCATACAAAAAGAGTTTGGGTTAAAATGCAAAAAAGACACGAAACGTGTCTTTTTTGACTTACATAACTGAAATATCAGACGTTTTATCCAAGATAAGCGATTAAAGCCTTGCTTCGATTAGTTTGACGCAAACGACGAATTGCTTTCTCTTTAATTTGTCGAACGCGTTCACGTGTCAAATTAAATTGTTCACCGATTTCCTCAAGTGTCATAGCTTGTGTGCCATTTAAGCCAAAATAGAACATAATGACTTCTTTTTCACGAGGGGTTAATGTATCAAGTGCTCTGAGTACCTCACGACGAAGCGAGTCATTCATCAGCTCTTGATCAGGCTTTTCTTCCAAATCATTTTCCAATACATCCAACAAACTATTCTCTTCACCCTGTACAAACGGAGCATCTACAGAAACGTGGCGACCAGAAATCTTCATGGTATCAACCACCTCATTCGCTGTAATTTCTAGAACTTCCGCTAATTCTTCAGGAGAAGGTTCTCTTTCAAACTTTTGTTCAAGCTCGGAGTATGTCTTTGAAATTTTATTTAGAGAACCAACTCTGTTGAGTGGTAATCTAACAATCCGAGATTGTTCAGCCAAAGCTTGAAGGATAGATTGGCGAATCCACCAAACAGCATACGAAATAAATTTAAAACCACGCGTTTCATCAAATCTTTGGGCAGCTTTGATAAGCCCTAAATTACCTTCATTTATTAAGTCTCCTAAAGAGAGACCTTGATTTTGGTATTGTTTAGCAACAGACACCACGAAACGAAGATTGGCTTTTGTCAGTCTTTCCAATGAGCGTTGATCTCCTTCTCTGATTTTTTGAGCAAGGATTACCTCTTCATCCGGAGTTAATAAATCTACCTTACCAATTTCCTGCAGATATTTATCAAGCGATTGACTTTCTCTGTTGGTAATTTGTTTACTGATTTTAAGCTGTCTCATATATTTTTGCCCGAACGCTTTTTAAGTTAATTCAAAAAAGTAACACAAAATTTCAACTGAATGTTCAATTTACAGAAATTATTCAGCTGCTTTCTCTTGTCTAGGGGGTCTTGGTAACAAAACCTTTCTTGACAAACGATACTTGCCCGATTTTTTGTCTATCTCAATTAATTTTACTTGAATCTCTTCTCCGATTTCAAGTACACCATCCATAGTTGGAAGTCGTTCCCAAGAAATCTCAGAAATGTGCAAAAGCCCTTCTTTTCCTGGCAAAAACTCAACAAAAGCTCCAAATGGCTGTATAGACTTTACAGTTGCTTGGTATTCTGTACCTACTTCAGGAACAGCAACAATACCTTCCACTCGACTTCTTGCCATAGCCATTGCTTTAGCATCTTTCGCAAAAATAGAGACATACCCTTTGTTGTCTTTTTCTTCAATAGTTATTGTAGCGCCAGATTCACGTTGAATCTCCTGCACAATTTTCCCTCCTGGTCCAATAACCGCACCAATGAATTCACGCTCAATAATGATGACATGTGCACGAGGTGCATGTGGTTTCAAATCTGCACGTGGTGTTTCAAGTGCAGACTTCATAATTTGAAGAATATGTAATCTGCCCTCTTTTGCTTGCAATAGAGCTTGCTCTAAAACTTCAAAAGACAATCCACCAATTTTAATATCCATTTGGCAAGCAACAATTCCTTTTTCTGTCCCTGTTACCTTGAAATCCATATCACCCAAATGATCTTCATCTCCTAGGATATCAGAAAGAACTGCAAATTTACCTGACTCAATATCCGTAATAAGCCCCATTGCGATACCAGAAACTGGGGCAGAAATAGGTACACCTGCATCCATCAAAGATAAACAACCCGCGCAAACAGTTGCCATAGAAGACGAACCGTTTGATTCCAAGATATCTGAAACCACACGAATTGTATATGGATTATTTTCTTCTGGAGGTAATACCTTTTTCAAGGAACGCATAGCCAAATTTCCATGACCAATTTCACGGCGGCTCGCCCCTCTGTTTGGTTTCACTTCACCAGTAGAGAATCCAGGGAAATTATAATGCAAGTAAAACTTAGAGAAACTTAAGGACATAGCCTGATCCACTAACATCTCATCTAACTTCGTACCTAGAGTTGTTGTAGACAACGATTGGGTTTCCCCTCTTGTGAACAGGGCAGAACCATGTGCAGATGGTAAATAATCAACTTCGCATGTAATTGGACGAATTTCTGTCAAACCTCGACCATCTAAACGTTTACGCTCATCTAATACCAATTTACGAGAAGTATCGTATTTGATTTCACCAAAATACGTTTTAATCAAGGTTTCATCGTATCCATGGTCTTCTGGTAGTGATGCAACGAATTCGTCTAATACTGCTTGATAGCCCTCACTACGGACTTGCTTGGCGCTACCTAATTGTCCGACTGCGTATACTTTATCAAACAATTCATTGTACATACGTTCCTTTAACGCAAGATCATGCACTTCATGATTATATTCACGTTTTACAAGTGCACCTACAGCTTCGGCCAAATCTTTTTGTGCTTGAACTTGAATTTTAATAGCATCATGAGCCACACGGATCGCATCTATCATTTCTTGTTCAGTAAATTCATTACCTTCTCCTTCCACCATGATAATGTTTTCGGCAGTACCGGCAACAATCAAATCAATAGAAGCTTCTTTCATCTGACTGAAAGTAGGATTAACAACAAATTCACCATTTATTTTGGCGATACGCACCTCTGAAATGGGTCCGTTGAAAGGAATATCTGAAACAGCAATCGCTGCAGAAGCCGCAAGTGCAGCTAACGCATCCGGCTGTACATTTGTATCAGCAGAGTAAAGCGTTACTTGTACCTGTACATCCGCATGATAATCTTCAGGGAAAATAGGACGAAGTGCACGGTCAATAAGACGTGAAACTAGGATTTCATTGTCCGAAAGTCTCCCCTCTCTTCTTTGGAAACTCCCTGGTATTCTTCCTGAACCTGCAAACTTTTCTTGGTAATCTACAGAAAGAGGAAGGAAGTCAGTACCTTCTTTGTGTTTCTTAGCAGCAACGACTGTTGCCAACATCATAAGGTTTTCGTGTTTTAAGACAACAGAGCCATCAGCTTGACGAGCTAGCTTGCCAGTTTCAAGGATGATTTCCTTACCATCTGGCATGGTAATTTTTTGTTCTTTGATAGTAAACATCAGTAATAAAATTGGGCTACGGTTCCGCTTTCGACGTAGCGATAGTATCCTCTTATAAACTCCGCGGGGATATAGAAATGAATTAAAAATACAACGGGAAAAGGGAACCATTTCTGATTCCCTTTAAAATTACTTACGAATACCTAGTTCTGCAATAATTGAACGGTATCTCTCAATGTCATTTTTGTACAAATAATCTAACAAACGACGGCGCTTACCAACTAACTTCAATAAGCCAAGACGCGTAGAATAATCGTGTTTGTGTACCTTGAGGTGCCCGGTTAAGTGAGCAATACGGTAAGTGAATAATGCAATCTGTGATTCTGGTGAACCCGTATCAGTTGCTGATTTTTGGAAACCTTTCTGACCGAAAATTTCCTCTTTTTTCTCCTTAGTTAAATACATTTGATGTTAACTTAGATTTATAAATTAATTAAGATGCAAAAATACAAATTATTTAGGCAAGTTGGTTTATCTTATGTCTTTTTTTATACAATTTACCCTTGACAAAAGCAATTATTTTTTTAAACCCGTTCGAATCAAATAGATTAGCATCCTTAGATGCTTTCCGTAACAAGAATATACTTATTAGCGCTAGAACAAAATCTGCAAACCAGACGCCTACCAAGACATCAACTAGACCTTCTTTTGCATATTTATCACCTAACTGCATAAGTACATACATAAATATAAAGAATGAAATCGCAATTAAAACAGGCATTCCAAATCCTCCTTTTTTGATAATTGACCCCAAAGAAGCACCGATAACAAACATAATCAAACATGCCAATGCCATGGTAAAACGATGCCATTTTTCTACTTCCGCTCGAGCTATCAGCTTTTGTGTATTGTAGTGCATCGTTGTGGCGAGTTCAAGTTGAGAAATCGAGCTTTTGGATTGATTGTAGGCATTTTCATAGGTTAACTCTTTCGCATAACCTTGTTCCACCTGTTTCATTTTTTCAACAATCCATGGCCCTTCTTTTATAGCAATTGGTCTTTTTAAAGTATCTTTAATTTGAACCAATGGTTTAAATTGATACGAAGAATAGTTTTTTAATATATTAACTTGATTTTTAGCCGTCTTTTTTAATTCCAACCGTGTCGAGTCCACTTGATTATCCAACTCACGAATAGTCTTCATTAGTTCATGGTACTTGAACTGGTTTTCATCCGTACGTTTCATTCCGAAACTTTCTAGTGAAAAAACAATCTTATTTGACTTAAATGTATTTTTCAAGTACTGTGTTTCACGATTGGATTGGCCTGAGGCAGCACTCAACTGCTCTGAGTAATTTGCCCCATTATATAATTCCAAAACCAAATGCGAACTACCAAGAATAGAATACATTTTACCACTATCTGCGATAGTAACACTTGTATTTCCGTCATTTTTTGTGTGGTCATATATAATGATGTCTCGAAGCCAATCTCCTTTCTTTGCTTTTTCTCTAACCTTTATATTATAATTAGGAATTTCATTGTAAAAAATACCTTCTGTCAAGTTCACACTTACTTTAGCTGTGCGAATATCGTAGAGCAAACTATACCCTTTCAAATTAGCCCAAGGTGCTATTCGATTACCGAACCAAAAAGAAAATAAAGAGATACCTATTGCAAAGATGCCTACGGGAAGTATAATTCGGGGCAGAGGAATGCCCGCTGATTTGATAGCAGTTAGTTCAACATGTTCTCCAAGATTGCCAAATGACATCAAGGAAGCAAGTAAAGTAGCTAATGGCAATGAGATCGGGATTGTCATGAGTGCGAAGTAGCCAAAAAGTTGACCATAAGTAGCTAAGTCTAACTCTTTGCTTACTAAGTCCTCAAAGTACATCATCAAAAAACGCATGAGAAAGATGAAAATGACAACAAGAGTGGTTAGTATAAAAGGCCCAATAAACGACCGGAGAACCAAATAATCAATTTTTTTCATGCGAAGTTTACAAAATGAGACCGCAAATGTAAGAAATCAATGACTATCCCCCTACAATATTTTTTAACGCTTCAATTAATCCATCCCATAAATCTTCTAAATCATCTTCATCTGTACTTGAAGAAAAATCGGTTATTCGTAAATAGGTAGAGCCGTCTAGTTCACTAGCTTCCAACTTAAATTCTAAATAACTAAGCTCAGCGTCATCCCCTTCAAACTCAAAACGAGCCGATTTATTCAATCGAGAGGAAGTAAGTTTAGCTATGTGATCTTGATTTTCCCATAGAAAATGATATAGATGGTTCGAATCCACGGAAACTTTGTCACAAAACCATTGTTCGAGCCCACCTGGCGTACTAAGGTAAGGATATAAAACCTTAGCTGAATTACGGAAGGCGTACTCTCTCACGAACTTATATTTTGTAGTCATAATCAATTTAGGTATTTTTTTACTAGTTACTTATAATCAAATCAATATCCTATATCGTTTTACTTTTTTTTAAAAAAATCAAAAAAAAAGCCCAAAAAAGTTGCATCAAAAAAGTGTAAATTCTATTTTTGCACTCCGTTATGATAAACGGCGGGGTAGCTCAGATGGTTAGAGCGTCGGATTCATAACCCGGAGGTCACGGGTTCGATTCCCGTCCCCGCTACTTTCAAAGTCCTTACACACGTAAGGACTTTTTTTATGCACGTAGAATGCCTAAAATCAGCTCTCTATACAAATCCTTCTCTGTTCTACTTCCCATATCAACCCCTTTTGAAAGCACATCGATCCGTCGAATGACACCAATACTTTGCATGACCGATTGGATATCAAATCTTTTCGATGCAAATTTATAATCTTTTAAAAAGTAGGGATTTATCCCAAGTTTACTTGAAAGCTCCCCATCACTCAATCCCATATGACGATGTAATAATATCAACTTACTAAAAAAAGTAAATAATAGAATGACAAATGGTTGTATAGGATAGTTTTTAGGATCCCTGCAAAAAAAATCTACAATCTGAAAAGATTTAAACACGTCTTTGTCGGTAAGTGCTTTTTGAAGCTCGAAATAGTTGAATTCTTTACTTATACCAATGTATTTTTCAACTACATCAACCGTAATCGGCTCACCAATTGCTAAATTTACAATAGCCTTATCCAACTCATTAGTCAAATTTTTTAAATTTGTACCTAAATGATTGACTAGTAACTTCACAGCTTCACCCTCAAGCCCTACTCCTTTTGCCTTGCAGTAATCTAAAATAAATCCAGGCAATTCATTTTCGTATAATGGCTTAGAAGAAAAAACGACACCCATTTTTTGGGCTAATTTAATCCAAGATTTACGCTCATCAAATGACTTACTTGCTTGTAAAATTAAACATGTAGATACTGTTGTTTGCGAAATATACTTTTCTAATAATTGAGTTGCCTCTTTTTGACCTATATCCATGACAGCTTGCGCTTCTTTTACCCAAACTACCTGTTTTTCTGCCATCATTGGAAATTGTCTGCATTTAGAAACAATTGCACCAACAGACACATCGGGTCCATGTAATGTCCACAAATTAAACTCTTTATCTACCGATGAAAGGCTTGTATCCACGACCTTTTTAGCAATTAACTCGCTAAAATAACTCTCCGAACCATGCAATACATAAATAGGTGCAATGGAACTAGACTTTATATTTTTAAGGATATCATTTATTTTTGAGCTCATAAATCAGTGGTGAATTTTTTTGATAAATAATCAATACAAAAGAGTTGTAGTTGCGGATAATAAAGTAAAAAAAGATCTGAAATTACCGACTCATGTGTATAAAAATCATCGAATGCTGAATCAAATGAATGCAGAGTTGAGGTTCTTTTGCTTATACCAGCCAATGCCATGCGCACACCTTCCTCTGTTCTATATTGAGATAACCACTTATGCATAAGCAGAGATTGAACCATTTTATCCATCCTATCTGGAAAAAAATGCTGGTAGTTTGGTAGAACTGAATAAACATTGTTTGCAAAATCTTCAAGACTTTCACTTGCATGAAAAATCATCCAATTTTTTGCTAAAAGATGATCAAACAGCACATCCACTACAATACCAGCATATTTTCCTTGATTCTTGACGAAAAGGGATATTACCTCTTTCACTACTTCATGCTTGTCTGTGAAGTCATCAATTTTTCGATGCAAATGTATTCCTTGTTGGATAGACTTAGGTAGTGATGTAAAACGAGTATGAAACAGGCTACCTTTCATAAAGTCACCCATTAAGTTACCAACCAGAACGCCGGAATCCGAGCCAGACAACTCCAAGTGTGCCAAATAGTTCATACATCAGTCTTGTGTAAGCGAAGAATAGTGAACAACCTCAACACCGAATTTTTGTAAAAATGCAACCCCTTCGTCTATTTCTAACCCTTTATATTGTGCGTAAGAATGTAAATAGACCACTTTTTTTATTTTCATGGTAAAAATTACGCGGGCACAAGCAATACATGGAGAAAGAGTCACATATAAGGTTGATCCCTCCACCTTGCTTCCATTTTTTACTGCATATAGAATAGCATTTTGTTCTGCATGTAATGCCAACGAGCAACTTCCTTTTGAGTCCTTAGGGCAACCAGTTTCTCCAAATTCAATATCACAGTTATGCGTATCGGCAGGTGGTCCGTTATAACCAATGGAAATAATACGAGTTTCATTCGTTAAAACTGCCCCAACTTGTGCACGCACACAATGCGACCTAAGTGCCAAATTTTGAGCAAGTTCCATAAAAATATCATCAAATCGTGGCTTTGAGCGTAACATATCTATTAATAAATGATTATCCGTTTACTGATTAATTGATCCCCTATCTCCCATTTGCAGATAATAATACCTTCCTCACGCCAAGAGGTCGGGAATCGAGTAGGACGCCAAAAAAAACTAGGAGATTGAAAAAATTCTTCTCGTTGAATAAGTTGACCAGAAATATTATAAAAACTTACTGTAAAATCTTTATACCCAGGAACCAAAAACTGAATAGCCAAAGATTCCAAACTTCCCGGATTATTTAGCACAATCATTTCAGGAATTTCTACCAATTGATTAGCTAACAGACTGTTATCAACTAAACTCCTCCTTCTTTCAGATAAGTTGAGGACTAGACGAAGTCGATCTCGTTGCCCAATTGTAAAAGTATTCATACATGAATCTGGCGTATAATCCATAAAGTTTTCGATCATATTCAAGGTTCGAACTCCATCACAATTTGAAAATGTCGGGCGACAAAACAAGGTTTGATTGGGGGATTCAGTAGGTGGTGTATCATCTACAAAATCAGATCCACAAAACTGATCACCCCAGGTATGAATTAATCCAAGCCAATGCCCTACTTCGTGCGTAAGCGTACGTCCATATCCGTAAAAAGCATCAGACACAGTGCCCATTTGTTTTCCAAAAACGGTATGGTCAATAATCACACCATCTATCCTTGCATCTACATCCTCCACCTCTAAACCTTCCAAATCTCCACCAGGAAATTCACCCAAACCCAAATAATTATTTTTCAACTTAGTTACCCAAATATTTAGATACCTGCTGCTATCCCAGTAACCGAGTGAAGAAAGCAAAAAATTATCATCAAAAACATCAAAAGACTTTTGTGGAGTATAAACTCGATTAATACCAGAAGTAGGAAAACCATCAGGATCTTTTGTTGCTAGATAAAACTCAATTTTTGTATCAATACCATTCGTAGTTTTATTCTGACCATATAAAAGCATTTGATTTCGATAATCCTCGTTCAAAACCTTTAACTGTGAAAAAATCTGTGCGTCACTAATATTGCCACTTCCAGGCAGGCCAATGAGTCTAGATGCTTCCGAGTGTATCACATGAATAACAACTGGAATACGAATTAGTGTAACCGTATCAATATCACGTGCAGATTGGTGACGAAGTAAAAAACGTTCAAATTGGGCATATTTTGTAAGCGTTTTTGGCACTTCATTTTGCCCAACAGCACACAGTCTTTTCTGTTGTGCCAACGAGATTGAGCAAAACAAAAACAGAGCGGAAACAAGTATATATTTACACTTCGTCTTGTTCATAGGCTTTCAATATTTCTCGAACCAACGGATGACGAACCACATCCCTCCCATCGAGCTCAATAAATTTAATACCGTTCACCTTACATAGCTTTTCCTCCGCATCAACTAATCCAGAACGCTGTTTTTTCGGTAAGTCAATTTGCGTTTTATCCCCTGTTATAATTATTTTAGAGGTAGGCCCCATTCTTGTCAAAAACATCTTCAATTGCATGGGTGTCGTATTCTGTGCTTCATCTAATAATATAAAGGCATTATTCAGAGTACGTCCACGCATATAAGCCAATGGTGCAATTTCAATTGTATTTTTTTCAATATACCCTTTCAATTTCTCGGAATGAATCATATCCTCAAGTGCATCATAAATTGGGCGAAGGTATGGATCAATTTTTTCTTTTAAATCACCGGGCAAGAAACCTAAATTTTCACCTGCCTCTACGGCTGGTCGGGTAATGATAATTTTTTTAACCTGTCTGTTTTTTAGCGCTTGAACGGCGAGAGCAACAGCCGTATATGTTTTCCCAGTACCTGCAGGGCCGATTGCAAAAACAATATCATGTGTTTGCGCTGCTTCCAGCATACGTCTTTGATTTGCCGTCTTGGCCTTGATTACTTGCCCTTTATTACCATGCAAAATAATATCTGCTTCATTGACAGCTTTGGACATGGCACCTTCTATATCATTTTGAACGTATTGCCTTACTTGTTCTTCCGTAATTTGTGCATATTTTAACAAATGCGCTATCATTTGCTGAATGATAACCTCCACGCTTGCAACTTCTTCCTCTGTACCTTTCACAACAATCTCGTCGCCTCTTGCTACCATAACTAATTGAGGGTATGCATCAGCAATTATTTTGATATGTCTGTTTTGTACACCGACAAAATCCAGTAAAGGAACGTCTTCTAATAAAAATCTTTTTTCAGTCAAGGGATTTAAGTGTAATGATTTAGTATGAATAAACTGATTCGAGTCCTAAATAATCATATTTCTCTTAAAATACCTAATTTTAAATCTATGCAAATTGTTTAATTTAGTAGTCAAAAAAGTCTTTTCATCAACTCATTGATACTCATAGAATTAAAGTAGCTCTCTACCTTTCACCTTTTTTTATGTAAGAAAAAAATGCAATTTTGTGTAATCGTTAAAAAAATATGGACAAAACTGCACCGAACGCCCCACGCCCTACAAAGGCAGCTTCAACAAAAAATTTGTGGTTGGATAACATCCGTACAGAACAAGGTAAGCTACCTCCTCAAGCTTTGGAAATGGAAGCTGCTGTACTTGGCGCACTCATGATTGAAAAAGAAGCTTTGACGGCAGTCGTCGATATTCTTACCCCCGAAACTTTCTACAGGGATAGTCACCAACGCATCTACCGAGCTATTCTCCAATTATTCTCCAAGTCTGAACCTATAGATGTGTTAACAGTGATGAACCAACTGTTATCAACAGGTGATTTGGAACAAGTGGGGGGAGGACATTATCTTGCTGAACTTACTCGAAAAGTTCAATCCGCTTCAAATATCGAGTTTCATGCTCGAATCATCGCGCAAGCTGCTATTAAGCGAGATATGATTGGGGTTGCCTCCTCAATACTTAGAGATGCATACGAAGATACAACCGATGTTTTCCAGTTACTTGATAAAACGGAACAAGCTTTTTTCGATATTTCTGAACGCAACGTAAAGAAGAACTATCTCGATGCAAGTTCAATCCTTCGACAAACCATTGCAGAACTCGAATCCAAGAAAAACAATAAGGATGGACTTACAGGTGTTGCGAGTGGATTTACTGCATTGGATCGAATAACAGGTGGGTGGCAAAACACAGAATTAGTAATTATCGCAGCACGTCCTGCCATGGGAAAAACAGCATTCGTTGTTTCTTCAATGCGAAATGCCGCCATAGATTTCAACATGCCTGTGGCCATTTTTTCTTTGGAGATGTCATGCAGCCAACTTATGCTTCGGATGATTTCCGCTGAGGCAGAGATTGACTCTGAAAAACTCAGAAAAGGAACCTTGGAACCACATGAGTGGCAACAAATGCACAAAAGGCTTGACCGTCTTTCTAAAGCGCCTATTTTTATTGATGATACGCCCGCCCTTTCTGTGCTTGAGTTACGTGCTAAATGTAGAAGACTTAAAGCACAACATGACATTCAGCTCATCATCATCGATTATTTGCAATTAATGTCTGGAGAAACCACAAACAAAGGTGGAACTGGCAACCGTGAACAAGAGATTGCTTCTATTTCTCGGGCACTGAAAAATCTAGCAAAAGAATTAAATGTCCCTGTAATTGCCCTATCTCAATTAAGTCGTGCAGTTGAAACCAGAGGAGGAGATAAAAGACCCATGCTTTCAGATCTTCGTGAATCTGGTTCTATTGAGCAAGATGCTGACATGGTTATGTTTTTGTACCGACCTGAATACTATAAAATCACACAAGACGAAGATGGAAATCCGACCGAAGGTGTGGGTGAAGTTATCATTGCTAAAAACAGAAGTGGTACAGTTGATACAGTTAAACTAAAGTTTATCGGCAAGTTCACTAAATTCACGGATCTTGATGGATTTTATCGACCCAATCCAGGTACGTTTCCATCAAACTCGATGCGAAACCCCACGGACTCAATTCAAGACTTCGAGCGGGCATCTCCTCCAGGAGGATCTGTTACATTTGGAAGTAAGGCAAATAGTAGACCAGATGAGCCCCTTTCTCCACCAAATAGTGAAGAAGAATATCCTTTTTAAAACAAAAAGACTTGCGAAACCAGCAAGTCTTTTTGTTTTAAAATTACTACATTTCATTATTTACGAATGAGCGAAACAACATTTTCTACATGATGTGTATGCGGGAACATATCTACAGGTTGAACCTTTTGAATTTCGTATTGATGCATAAGAAGAGCTAAATCACGGGCTTGTGTTGCTGGATTACAACTCACATACACAATGCGTGTTGGATTAGCAGCCAAAATTACGTCAATCACTTCTTTATCCATTCCAGCGCGTGGTGGATCCGTAATAATTACATCGGGAGCGCCATGTTGTTCAATAAAACTTTCTGTCAAAATTTTCTTCATGTCACCGGCATAGAAATCGGTATTTTCAATACCATTTACAGACGAATTAATGAAAGCATCTTTGATTGCATCTTCTACATATTCGATACCAATTACTTTTTTCGCTTTTTTGGCGACAAAATTCGCAATAGTTCCCGTTCCTGTGTATAAATCGTAAACTAAATCTGTAGGTTTAATTTCTGCTAAATCTCGGGTTACCTTGTATAGTTCATATGCTTGCGTTGGATTCGTTTGATAGAAGGACTTAACGCCAATGCGAAAAGTTAAATCTTCCATTACTTCTTCAATGTATGGATTTCCGGCATAACATACAGGCACTAAATCTTGATAAGAATCGTTTCTTTTAGAGTTAATGAAGTAGTTTAAAGAGGTAATTAGCGGGAATTCAGCTAGCAAGGCTGCCATTGTTTTCTCGATTTGATCCATTTCAGGGCGGGCATACTGAACAACAACCATCAACTGGCCTGTAGTAGCCGTTCGGATCATCACATTTCTAAAAAAACCTTCGTGTGCGACATGGTCGTAAAAAGGCCACCCAGAGTCTAACGCGAATTTTTCTAGAAAGAGACGAATTTCATTTGATGGATCGGGCTGTAGAAAACAGTGCGAGATGGGCAACACTTTGTCAAAACGCTTGGGTACATGAAAGCCGAGTGCATCTTTGGAAAAATCGTTATCTTGTGCGATTTCATCATTGGTTAACCAACGGCTATTCGAAAAAGTATATTCCAGTTTATTTCGGTAATAAGTAATAGACTCAGAACCAAGTATAGGAAGTACCTCCTTAATGGGTAGATGTCCGATACGTACAAGTTGGTCATATACTTGTCTCCATTTTTGCTCAAGTTGCTTATCGTAGGCGATATGTTGCCATTTACAGCCACCACAAACCCCAAAGTGAGTGCAAAAGGGCTCTACACGTTCAGGAGAGTAAGAGATTATTTTCTGAACTGTTCCTTCTGAATAGTTCTTTTTCTTCTGCTTGACGAGCAAGTCAACGACATCACCTGGGGCGACAGATTGTCCATCAATAAAGATTACTTGCCCCTCGTGTTTGGCAAGACATTTTCCCTCTGCTGCAAAATCTAGCACGGAAATGGCACTAAGTAGTTGTTTTTTCTGTTTTCTCATGAACATTCTTTAATCTGCAAAGTTAAAACGAAGACAACGCGGTTTCAAGGAACTGCACGTATTTTTCCAAAACTAATATCCAACAAACCTTAAAAAACATGTTCAACGGAAAAGTAATTATCATCACAGGAGGTTCATCGGGAATCGGGAAGGCATTAGCCTTTGAACTCGGCCGTATGGGAGGAAGTATAGTTATTACGGGCCGTAGAGAGAAGGAATTATTTGATGTAGCTCATTCGCTACAAATGAAAAAAATCAAGGTATTGGCTCTTGTATCCGATGTAAGTATTCAATCCAATACAAATGAAGTGGTTCAACAAACCATTGAAAAATTTGGTAGAATTGATATATTAATCAACAATGCAGGGATGTCCATGCGTGCTATGTTCGATCAAGTTGATATTGATGCGACTATTCGCCGCTTAATGGATGTTAATTTTATGGGGGCAGTTTATATGACACAAGCTGCACTTCCCTATATTAAAAAGACAAAAGGCTCTATTGTCGGAATTTCTTCCATTGCAGGATTCAGAGGATTACCCGTTCGAACGGGATATTCGGCTTCTAAATTTGCATTAAACGGATTTTTAGAAGCATTACGGACAGAAGTAATGCCGCTTGGAATACATATTTTAACTGCATGTCCTGGATTTACAGCCTCGAACATTCGTTTTACAGCATTAGACAGTCACGGCGGTACAACAGGATCTACCGTTAGAGATGAAGGAAAAATGATGACCTCTGAGGAAGTTGCGAAACATATTGCAAAGGCTATACTACAGAGAAAACGCACATTGGTACTAACCACCGAAGGGAAATTAACTGCCTTCTTAAATAAATTTTTCCCTAAACTTACAGATAGATTGGTAATTCGTGCCTTGGCAAAAGAGAAGGATTCTCCTTTACAAGAATTTGTAAAAGAATTATAAAACAAAAAGCCTGACTTAGTCAGGCTTTTTTTGTGATCCCGCTGGGATTCGAACCCAGGACCCATACATTAAAAGTGTATTGCTCTACCAGCTGAGCTACGGAATCGAAAATTTTTTGATTATTGTTTTTTGTCTATCTTTGTGATCCCGCTGGGATTCGAACCCAGGACCCATACATTAAAAGTGTATTGCTCTACCATCTGAGCTACGGAATCTTGCATTTTTCGATGTTTTTGTGTCTCAAACGCGGATGCAAAACTATAGTTATATTTTTACTAATCCAAATATTTATGCACTTTTTTGCAAAAAAATATCTACTTATCCTCCTTTTAAGCACTCAAATCATTGATAATCAAGCCGTCGCAGCCAAATTTTATTTTGCAGATTCTTTGTACAAAAATCAGAATTATGCAGCTGCGATTCAACAATACGAAAGACTTGTAGCTAATCAACAAGATATTCATCCAATTGTTTACTTGAAACTTGCCAACTCCCATTCTAAGCAAGCCAACTATGCAAAATCAATTTACTATTTGAATAAGTATTACCTTTTTTATCCCTCGGAAGAAGTTTTTGACAAAATATTTCAACTTGCTCAAACGCATCAATTTGAAGGATATGAGCGATCGGACTTGAATTTTTTCATTACGATTTACCAACAGTATTTTATTTACTTAATTACTCTTCTTTTACTTCAAGGCATGTACGTATTAATCGTGTTTTGGCTAAAGAAGAAAAAACAAGAAGTTATTCCGACACGACATAAGTGGGTGCTTGTCATGTACCTTATTTCCTTATTTGGCCTTATTAATGTTCCAAGACTACTCAGTGAACGAATAGTACGTGTAGAAAAGGCGTATGTACGAAAAGAACCATCAGCAGGAAGCGCCATAGTGAAAACGCTGAACCAAGGAAATAAAATAACCATTATTGGTACAACTGATATCTGGTGCAGAATATTTTTTCAGGGACGATTTCACTATGTTAAAAAAACTGACTTATGGACAATATGAAAGTTAAAAAAAATTTGGTTTTTATTTTTCAATAGTTAATTTTGCAGACCAAATAAACGGCGTAGTGGTGGAATTGGTAGACACGCTACTTTGAGGGGGTAGTGGGCGTTAGCCTGTGCGAGTTCGAGTCTCGCCTTCGTCACAAATAAGAACGAACTTGAAAATTCAGGTTCGTTCTTTTGTTTACACTACTCACACTATTAAATATCAGCATGAAACTTCTGGAAAAAAAATAAATCAATCGCATGCTTTTCTTAAATATCCTATTATTTTTGAGATAGGCATCATTTTGTAGCCTTACTAAACCAAAGAGAATCCAATGAATAACCATTTTCAAAATTATGAATCTACCATTTTCTATGATGAGATGGTGGATAAGAGTAGAAATCCCAGACCGGGCAATGAGACAATCTACAAGCAGTTAAACAAATTAAGCACGCATTTTCTTCACGAAAAACAAAGAACTGCAGAAGCGTCTATGATGAATATGGGAATCACATTTAATGTGTACTCAGAAGAAGGTGGAACTGAACGGATTATCCCTATGGATGTAATTCCAAGGGTAATTCACTCCAACGAATGGAAGACATTAGAAAAAGGATTAAAGCAACGTATTTATGCATTGAATCAATTCTTATTAGATATATATGGTGATCAAAAAATTATTAAAGATAAGGTTATACCAAGAGAAGTTATAGAGTCTAGCAAAGGTTTTCTACCTCAATGCATGGGGATTAGACCAAAAAAAGACATCTATATTCATATCACAGGAACTGATTTAATTCGTGATAATCATGGTCAATTTCTAATTTTAGAAGATAATTTACGTTGCCCATCGGGAGTATCTTATATGTTAGCCAATCGAGATATTTCCAAAAATCTTTTTAGTTCAGTACTTCAAAATAATGGCGTATTATCTATTGCAGAATACCCTGCAAAATTATTTGAGGTTTTGAAGTATGTATCTGGTAAGCACGACCCAACAATTGCTGTGCTTACACCCGGTATTTACAATTCTGCTTACTATGAGCATTCCTATTTATCACAACAGATGGGTGTCGAACTCGTCGATTACAGAGACCTCGTTGTTCATGATGGATATGTAAAAATGCGCACTACAAAAGGCTTTAAGATTGTAGATATGCTTTACAGAAGGCTAGACGATGTTTTTTTGGACCCTTTATCGTTCAATAAACATTCTATGATAGGAGTTCCTGGCATTTTTGATGTGTATAAAAATCAAAAAATTGGCTTAGCCAACGCACTCGGGACTGGTGTGGCAGATGATAAAGTAGTCTATGCATTTGTCCCTAAAATGATTGAATATTATTTGGGTGAGCAGGCAATTATTCCTAATGTTGAAACATATCTATGTCAAAATCCAAATGAAATGTCATACGTTCTGGAAAATATCCACGAGCTAGTTGTGAAAGAAGCAAACGAAGCAGGCGGATACGGTATGTTAATTGGGCCAAAGTCAACGAAGGAAGAACAACAAGTATTCAAAGAAAAAATAAAAGAAAATCCACGTAATTTTATTGCGCAGCCAACCATTACTTTATCGACAAGTCCTTGTGTAATTGGAGATGAATTAGAGGGCCGTCATGTAGATTTACGCCCTTACATACTTTATGGAGAAGATATTTACGTAACACCTGGTGGATTAACTCGTGTCGCACTAAAAAAAGGTTCACTTGTAGTAAATTCATCACAAGGTGGTGGAAGCAAGGATACGTGGGTTTTAAAATAAATCGAGAGAATGAAAATTGTATTTATCAACACTAATGATGCTATTGGTGGAGCAGCAATTGCAGCGAAACGACTTCGAGATGTTCTTATAGAACGAGGAAACAATACTCTGTTACTTGTTCATCAAAAGGTAAATACAAATGACATATATACAATAGAATTTAATCCAACCATTTGGGGGAAATGGAAAGCAAAAATTACTTTTCTAATTGAACGCGCTTATTTTGTTCTTCATGAAAAAGCAAAACAACAACGCTTTTCATTCTCCCCTTTGGTAATCGGTTCTCGCATTCATACCCACAATCTTGTAAAAGAGGCAGATATTGTACACCTACATTGGATTAATTTTGGTTTATTAAACAATAAGCAACTCAGGCAACTCATACACGTTTCTCAACCTATTGTAATTACATTACACGATATGTGGTGGATAACAGGCGGTTGTCATCACAGTGGAGCATGTGAATCATACCAATTAATTTGTGGTGATTGCCATACCTATTTGCGTAACCCAACTTCCATTGATTTATCATTTCGTGAATTTCAACAAAAACGAAATACCATTCAAACGAAGAAAAAAATTGCGGTTATAGCCTGTAGCGAATGGCTTGCACAACGAGCAAAGAAGAGTAGTATCATGGAGGACAAACAGATTGTAGTTATACCGAACCCGTTAGATACAACTATTTTTAGACCATTGGAGCAACTAGCATTGCGAAACAAATATGGCCTATACCCACATAAAAAATACATAGTCGTTGCAGCAGCAAAGTTAGAAATAAGCTGGAAAGGGATTCAGCAACTCATTGAAACCCTCCAAATAGTTCAAGAAAAAACCGTTACTCCTGTTGAAATCATTGTAATTGGACAAATTGAAGAAGATACATTAAAACAATTTGCTTTACCGGTTCACCAATTGGGCTTGCTAGATTCGCCAGAAAAAATGGCGGAGGCGTATAACTTAGGAGATGTTTTTGTAAGTTCTTCTTTGTTTGAAAACTTGCCAAATACCATCATGGAAGCACTTGGTTGCGGAATTCCTTGTGTCGGATTTAAAACAGGTGGGATTCCAGAAATGATTCAGCACAAACAATCAGGATATCTTGCTGAATTTAAAAATACACAAGACTTAGCTAAAGGAATACTTTGGACTTTAGAAAAATCGGAAACAGAAACGTCAGCAATTAAGCAAGCTGCCCGAACATTTGCACTACGTAACTATAAAAAAGAAGTAGTTGCACAAAAGATAGAACATCTTTATCGGCAACTACTTCTAAATTAAACTAACAAAAATTAAAACATCTCTTTTCTACCTTTCCAGATAACACCCAAAAGAAGTAAGGCAAGAGCTATTGAACTAGCTAAGTCAATATATTGACCTTTTTCAACAGAAGTGGGTTTAAACTCAAATACCACCTCGTGAGTACCAGCCTCAATTGGCATCCCACGCAGTACATAATTAACTTTAACGTGTGGCTGTACTTGTCCATCAACAAAAGAAAGCCAATCTTGATTTCCTCTGTAAAAGACTTCTGAAAACACAAGAAATCCGGGAGATTTACTGCTTGTTTTGTAAACCAATTTATTTGGTGCATACGAGACAAGCTCTACTTTTTGTGATGAATCCACTAAAAATGTATTCTTCATATTCATCTCATTGGCAGTTGCTGCCAATAAAACAGCCGAATTTTTCAGATTTATTTGAGACAAAGCTGCCAATTCTTCATCAGGAGTAGAAACTAACTTCAGCGAATCAATAAACCAAGCGTTGCCAAATGCTTCTGGGTTCAATTGAGGCTCTAATCCTCCTTGTTGATTTTGCGTAATAAAATACTTAGTATTCAGCATATTGAATACCGGCATGTTCAATTGACCATTTGGTAGCATTTGTTGCTCAAAAAGCTCTTGCATTCGCTTCAACTTTGCTCCATGGTATCCACCTATGGAATGATGAAAATACGAATCCCGTGCATCCTGCCAAAAACTCGTAGCCAAATTCACGACACGATAGTGCGTTGTATCTTGTAGTATTTGCGTATCTGCGGGGGATGGTTCAAAAGTAGAAGACAATTGGTATTTCGGAATAAAATCATCGTTATTGAAATATCTTTTCCCGACGAATACCAAATCAAACACAACCAAACTTACTAATAGATAGGCAACATACGTTTGCTTCCATTTTTTGGCAGCATTAGTCCAAACTAATCCCAAAGTAAGAAAAATAAGAATAATTGAACGAATGATATCCATTCTTGCTAATCCCCCTCTATCTTCACGAAGTGCTTGAATGATATTTGCTGAAAAATCAGGCCCCAATGATTGTGCTAAAGATTGTTGCATAGCTACATCATTGGAAGAGGAAAACGTTTGAGAAACATATCCTAAGAACATGAATCCAACCAAAATAACTACTGTATAATAGGCTTTTTTCCGAATAATTGCCCAGTCTATTTCTGAATTAAACAAAAAACGAAGCGTTTGAACTGCCCCCCAAACAAACAAGAAATGAACGAGTGTCAAGAGCATGGTAATAGCTCGGAACTTATTAAAACCTGGAATAAACTCAAAAGAGAATGTATTAAACCCGGCAAAATTACTTCCCCAAGACCATACAATGAACAGAACAACAAGACCGAACTCTCCCCACTTCATCGTATCTTTACGAACAAACAAACCAAGTAAAAATAAGAAAACGATAATAACGCCAGAGTATGCAGGCCCAGAAGTAGACGGTTGCGTGCCAGTGTAAAGTGGTAATTGTTGGATAAATTGAGCAGCATCTTGGGGTTGAACTCCTCCACCAACAAGTACTTTATATGTTGCAGAAGACTCGGATAAAGATCCGGCAGAACCTCCGCCCATTAAATTTGGAACGATAAGTGTCAATGTTTCAGATATTCCGTAACTCCAGCCAAAGGCATAATTTACGTCCAAACCATTTTTTCCAGCTGTTGTTTTGGTCAACTCAGACGTACCACGCATGGTTTCAGCAGAATAGGTTAGATTATTCCATAGCCGCATCCCGTGTGAACCAACACCAATAAGTAAAGCAACAGCAAAAGAAAGGACAATACGCGGTAAATCTTTTCCTTTGTTTTCTTTCAACATGGCGACTAATTGAAAACCACTATAAACCAAAAGAATAAAAAAGAGATAATAGGTGATTTGCAGATGGTTAGCATACAACTCCAAACCAAGACCAAGCGTAGTAAGTAATGTGCCGAGCAAAAATTTTCGCTCAAAAACAAGAACAAAACCTGCCAAAACTACGGGTGCATACGCCAATGCAAGAATTTTGGACAAATGGCCAGCTTCTGTAAAAAGAAGATTATAGGTACCAAAAGCATACGCCAACGAACCGAGTATAGCCAGCCAAACGGGTTGTTTCGTGGCAGACATTAAAACAAAAAATCCAAGCATCAACAAAAAAATAACATTCGCTGGGCTTGGAAGAATACTTGAAAGTGCAACACCGATGTAAGAAACGAAACTATATGGATATTCACCTGCAATCATGAAACCGGGCATTCCACCAAACATGCTGTTTGTCCACCAAGCCCATTCCCCTGTTTTTGCATGAAAATCAACCAATTCTTTGGCTGCGGCTGTCGCCATATTTGTATCGTGCATGCTCAAAACTTTACCAGATAGCAACGGACTACAATATAAAACCGCTACCAGAGCAAAAAAAGCAATGCTTAAAACCGAAGGCAGTATTTTTTTTAGCATTATAAATTGGATAAGATTAAATAAATTTGTCAAAATTAACGAAAAAAGAAGAGTGCTACTTTCAAATTATACATTTAACATCGAAAAAGACTGTGTCTCAGATTGGGAAAAATTTTTATCTAATTCTGTAACGCCGTTAATTCAGGCGGAAAAAATCCATTCTGATTTCCGAATTTTTCAATTGCTTACTGAAATTGAAAACGACGGGACGACCTACGCACTCCAGGTGTATTTCGAATCAGAAGAAAAAGCCGCAGACTTTGCTGACTTTTTCCAAAACCGACTTTTACCCTCCATACATATTTTGTTTCGGGACAAATACGTATTCTTTCACTCACATTTGAAAGAGTTCAATCAAACAAAGGCCAATTAACTTGCATCGTAAACGAACGACCAAGCCCTAAATAGGTTGGAGATACAAAATACCCGTTTGTCAAGACCCCTTTGTTTGCATGTGTAAAAGAAAAAGAGAGCTTTACCCGATTGATCATGAAGGCGGTATAAACATCTATCACAGGAACTCCCCAAACGAGTGCATCGTCTTGTAAGATAAATTGCTGTGTCATCGGCTGGTATGCATTTGCATAATATGCTGATTTGTAATGAATTACACTACCAATGGTCATATCCAATTTCTTAGCCCACGTTAAGTAATATTCAGCTCGGAGTTGGGCAGTTAGCAGAGGAACACGCAAAACGAAGTCGTTGTCAGTCAGTCTTACACTTACATGAGGCGCTAATCGCCATTTTTTAAGAAGAAAGTTGGCATCCAAACCACCTTCAAAATAATTCATGGTTGATGCTTGTTGTGGGATACTTTGCGTGTCCCAATAGATTGCATTGAGTGCCAGTACGTAATTTCCGTATAATTCGACACGTGTGTTTGCTTTTGAACTAACGGGAAATGAAGTACCTAATTCTTGCGTAAAAGTTTGATTAAAATCAGAAGACCACGAAATAAATTCACTGAAGAAAGACTGTTCAAATAGAGAAGTAGGACGTCTAATTTGTTTAAAATTAATTCCGAATCGACGGTAAGCACCTTTACCAATAAGTAGAAACCCTCCATTTGTACCCAGTTTTACATGCGTTTGCAAGACAAGCGTGCTATCCTTTGTGGCATAATTTAAACGCCCGCCGACAAAGGTTTCAAACTGCCAAGGTGTAGTATTTCGAGAATCTTCTACTCCAACACGCCTATATAATCGTGGGTTTATGTACGCATTGTACCCAAATCCTTTCCAACTTCCTTTTAAACCGAAAGACTGATTGAGCGAACGGTACCGAACAAACAAAACAGCGGTATCAGCAACTGAATTTGACGTTGGGTAGACTTCACTCGCTTTATTTCTTCCATATGCAGCATCGATAAAAAACATTTTTTGATAACCATAATCAAGCTGGTGAAAAAGAGTAAAACCTTCTTTTTTAGCTAATTTATATTGGTGATATATATGCCAATCATTCCAATATTCTCGACTATATGCGGAGGCAAGTTGAGCTTGGTAATCTGTGTATTCTGGGGAAATGGTAGCTAAGCTCAAATCCAATGTTTCGAATCCTTGTACACCACCCTGTTCATTTTGTTTATGATTGAGATGGTTATAATGAGTTAAAAGTAGATATTTCCCTTTTTTGTCTGTATAATTGGAGGAAACATGCACTGCCCAATGATCTACCAAACGCTCTTCACGAGAGCTGCCTGTAAATCCAAATTGCTTCGAGGCGGAAAAGCGGTTAATATCTAACGTTATATTGAGTCTTTCGTTGATGTTTTGACTATGCGTAAAATCCAGGACAGCAAAATTGCGCGAACCTTGTACATAGTGCATATTGGTAAAAGGTGATTTGGTATTAAAATACCTAATATGTTCTTTTTGGAAAGCATACAAACCAAATGGAGAAAAATACAATGGTGTATTTACTTCCTCTTCGGTTCTCCAACCAATCCACTTGGCAGCCGTACCTAAATTACCCAAATGCTGAAATTGAAAAGACGATTTCGCTATCGTATCCACTAATGCGAAAGTACCAAGTGTAGAATCTGGGTGGTAGATTTTCACTTTATTATTCAAAATATCTTTTTCTAGTTGATATTGTACAGAAGACAAACCGTAAATCTGACGAGTGGAATCATCTACAATTTGTGCAGACAGTGACTTGCTCAAAAAGAAAAAAAGGAAAAGCGAGTATATTCGATATAACATGGTACAAATTATGTAATAAAAATCGACTGCAATTTACTAGAAATTAAGCCTGAAATGTGCGGTATTTTTCTAAAATATAGGTATGGAACTCGTGTTCATCATGTAACTTGACCGATATAGGCCAGACAAAAATAGACAATTCGATAGAAAGAAGGAGAAATTTCCATTTTACCGCATCTTTTTCTGTAATAAGGAGTGGTATACCAGGGTGTGCTATTGCTATTTTTTTAATTTCCTCTTCCTTATATATATGATGATCGGGAAAGAAATAAGTAGCTTGTACTACAAAGTGCTTTTGAGCAGTTTTTTGTAATTCTAGTGTATCAGCAATACCTGCAACCAGAATGATACGAGATTGGAACAATACTGTTTCCTTTTTTTCGGCATGAAAGGCGTACGGTAAAGCGTAGGTAAGTCCTGCAAAAAAAACGGGCGTGTCGGAAACGAGATAAGGACGGCTTTTTTGCCTCCAATCGCTCTTTTGATGTTCCGATAAATCTTCTGGGCAGTGCGTTATGACAAGTGCATCCGCTCTTTTGAGCGCACTTCTTCCCTCCCGTAAACACCCCAAAGGAAATGGAAAATCTGAAAAAAAAGGCGAATGATAACTAGATAGAACAAACGAAATTGTCGGCTTGAATGCGCGATGTTGAAACCCATCGTCGAGTAAAAGTACTTGTGTTCTTGGTTCTATTTGACAAATTTGCTTACCAGCTTCGTATCTGTTTTCACCGACATAGACAGAAAAATGTGGGATTTTCTTGTAAAAATGGAGCAAAGCTTCGTCCCCTACCTTATCGGGGCTTGATAAATCATCAACAAAATAAAACCCTCTCGACTTCCTTTTGTAACCACGCAACAAAATTGCTCCAGATTGTACGGAAAAGAGGGTTGATAAATAATGAACAAATGGTGTTTTTCCGGTTCCGCCTAATCGCAAGTTACCAACTACCACTGAAAATACTGGCAAAGATTTGGAGTTAAGTATACCAGTATCGAACAGAAAATGCCTGCATTTGGTTACTAAATGAACAAGAACAGCAATTGGGCTGAATATCCATTTACACCATTTTATCCATTTATTTATGCTTTTTGCAACCATTGCGAAACATTTACTTCAATTTACTTTTGATGCAGGAACATCGAGAGGGGTACTCAGACAAAAATATAGTTATTATATTAAAATACAATCCACAAAAAATACAGACTATTTCGGAATTGGTGAAATTGCTCCGCTCATCGGTTTAAGCCCTGAATTTGATGAAAATTTTGAAATTCGCGTACATCAGAGCGTAGCACGTTTTAACCAATTGCAACTAGCTGATAACCAATTAACAATCCACAACTTATATTTACATCTATCCCAAATACTGGAATTACGAGAAGCGTCTTCTCTCCTTTTTGGCTGGGAAACCGCATTACTGGATTTTCTAAACTTCGGAAAGCGACACTTTTTCGAACAAACCTTCTCGCAAGGAGAAAAGAAGCCTATCGAAATCAATGGGCTGATTTGGATGAATGATTTTAAGCACATGCAACAGCAGAGTCTTCAAAAAATTGAGGCTGGGTTTCATACCATTAAAATGAAGATCGGAGCCATTCGGTGGGAAGAAGAATACGAATTATTGACACAAATTCGGACACAGAACCCTCATTTGACTTTACGTGTAGATGCAAATGGTGCATTTGACTCCTCCAATGTCTGGAAAAAACTAGACGAACTCGCTAAGTTAGACATCCACAGTATTGAGCAACCCATACAACCCAAAAACCATGTTTTACTGAAAGAGCTTTGTGCACATTCTCCAGTTGACATCGCTTTGGATGAAGAGCTAATTGGAATTTATACCGAAAAAGATCGTCTTTTAGATAAAATCCACCCTGCATACATCATTTTAAAACCAACTCTTCACGGCGGAATTCAAGGTACAAAAGAGTGGATTTCATTAGCAGAAGAACGAGAAATTCAATGGTGGATGACCTCAGCGCTTGAATCTAACGTAGGTTTGAATGCCATTTGCCAGCTGACAGCCACCTACCCAATTCAATTACCGCAAGGACTAGGAACAGGACAGTTGTATCACAACAATATCCCTAGTCCGTTACATGTTTCTAACGGAACTATTCAATACAGAGAGGATGAGCAGGTGTGGGATTTTTCTCGTTTAATTTTCTCAGACCCAATCAATTCCCTTTCGGAGTAATTCCAATGTTTTTTGTTCGGGAGAATTAAGTTCTGGTTGATGATTGTATGCCCATTGCGCAAGCGGGGGTAAACTCATCAAAATAGACTCAGTACGGCCATTGGTTTCTAGTCCAAACTTAGTACCTCTATCCCAAACTAGATTGAATTCAACATACCTTCCACGGCGGAATAATTGCCAGTCTTTGTGTTTTTCTGTGTAGGGAATCTCCTGGTTTTTTGCCATAAAATGCGTGTAAATAGGTGCAAATTGTTGACCGACGCGTAGGACGAAATCAAATATTTCTTCTTTTGACTTTCCTTCGAGTACCGGTTTTAAGTAGTCAAAAAAGATACCACCGACCCCTCTTGTTTCGTCTCTATGTGGAAGATAAAAATAATTATCCGCCCATTTTTTATAGTCGGCGTAGGCGGTTGGTTTGTACGTGTCGCATACACTTTTCAACTGTATATGAAACCAGGTAGCATCCGATTCATCGATATAATGCGGGGTAAGATCAATGCCACCACCAAACCAAAAATCACCGTTACTCATTTCAAAATACCGAACATTCATGTGAATAATAGGCACAAAAGGATTTTGGGTATGCATGACAATAGAAACACCCGTTGCGAAATAATCAGCAGATTCTGTTAGTTTTAATTGTTTTTGAAGTGCCTCAGAGGTTTGTCCTTGGACCTGTGAAAAATTAACCCCTCCTTTTTCGATGATACGTCCGTTTGTTAAAATCCGTGAATGACCACCGCCACCGGAGTGGTGCGACCAAGTGTCTTCCTGAAAAACACCAAGTCCATCTGTTTTTTCGATTGCTTCGCAGATGGATAGTTGCAGATTCCGAAAAGAATCCGAAATAATTTCCTTTGATACCATTATTTTCTTTTCAAATTTTGTAGCCCAAACACAAAATTAACAACAATCAACACCTAATTACTAAAACAGACATGGATATTCAAGGAAAAAACGTGCTTATCACCGGTGGCAGCTCCGGACTTGGTGAAGCAACCGCTCTTTTTCTACACGAAAAAGGAGCAAAAGTGCACATCATTGATTTAAAACCACATTCTTTTTTACCTACCACGTTGGGTAGTGTAACAAACGAAGAGACGGTTCAACAAGCCATATCTTATTTTGAACAAAAACAGGAACACGTAGATATATTAGTCAATTGTGCGGGAATTGCTCCACCACAAAAGACATTTGGTAAAAAAGGAGTTCATGCTTTAACCGATTTCCAACGAGTAATCGAGATTAATCTCATCGGAACGTTCAATTGCATCCGACTTGCAGCTAAAAGCATGTCAAGGAATCATCCAAATGAAGGAGGTGAACGTGGAGTGATTGTGACTACTGCATCTATTGCCGCTTTTGATGGACAAATGGGACAAGCGGCATATGCAGCAAGTAAAGCAGGAGTTGCTGGAATGACCCTCCCGATTGCGCGAGATTTAGCATCTTTGGGCATACGCGTGATGTGTATTGCCCCTGGTATTTTCAAAACACCGCTGATGGCCTCTTTGCCACAAGAAGCACAAGACTCCTTGGCGACACAAGTTCCGTTTCCTCCTAGATTGGGCGAACCAAAGGAATACGCGCTTTTGGTGGGGCAATGTATAGAAAATGGCTTACTGAATGGAGAAGTAATTCGTCTTGATGGTGCTATCCGGATGGGAATCAAATAAATCATGTAAAATAATATATTCATATACAATTTAATAGATAAATGAGCAAGTTAACCACACTCATTCGGCCACACTTAATTGAGCTAACTCCTTATGCATCAGCACGTGATGAGTACAAAGGGAAAGAAGGCATTTTTTTAGATGCTAACGAAAATCCGTTTAGTTCAGTAACTGGCGACGCCTTCAACCGGTATCCAGACCCACATCAACAAGCAATTAAAGAGAAATTAGCACAGATAAAAGGGGTAAGCCCATCTCAAATATTTTTGGGAAATGGTTCTGATGAAGCGATAGATTTGCTCATTAAAACATTTTGTGAACCCAAAAAAGAGAACATCGTCATTCTACCTCCAACCTACGGAATGTACAAAGTTTGTGCAGATATTCAGCAAGTAGATGTTTTGAGTGCGCCATTGACGCCTGATTTTGACCTTGATTTGGACCAAATTAAAGCAACTGTCAACGAAAATACCAAGATGATTTGGATTTGTTCACCAAACAATCCTTCCGGAAATCTGGTAAATCAAGATAAAATTCGCCTATTGTTGGAATCCTATCCAACTAAAATCTTGGTTGTGGACGAAGCCTACATTGATTTTGTTCCCGAAAAAACTTGGTTGAAAGAATTGGATAATTTTGCCAATTTGGTTGTTTTACAAACTTTTTCAAAAGCCTGGGGAATGGCTGGATTACGCATGGGAGTTGCGTATGCACATCCTGAAATAATCCAAATACTAAATAAAATAAAGTATCCGTACAGTATCAATGTTTTGACACAAAAAGCAGTTCTGGAGGCACTCAACCACGAAGACAAAAAAAAGGAAATGGTTGCTAAACTAAATAATCTTCGGGAAGAACTTCGAAGAGATTTGGATCAACTTTTTTTTGTTGAGCACATTTATCCTTCCGATTCAAACCAATTGCTTGTACGTGTTGAGAAACCAAGTGAGATTTTTGACTACTTAATTCAACAAAAAATTATTGTTCGAGACCGCTCCAAAGTCATGCTTTGTGAAGGGTGCCTACGTATTTCTATCGGCTCGGAAACAGAAAATAAAGCACTAATTGCTCAAATGAAGCAATGGAAAGATAGATAAAATGAAAACAGCCGGCATTTTTTAAAAAATGCCGGCTGTTTAGTGAAAAGTGGAGAAGATCGGGCTCGAACCGACGACCTCTTGACTGCCAGTCAAGCACTCTAGCCAACTGAGCTACATCCCCGAATACCCCACAAATAAAACAGAAAAAAGCAGATTACCCAAAATTTTCTACAATTAGTCTTAAAAAGTTGTTCGCGTCACCCAAGCAAGCCGCTTCCACCAGTACGGCTGCTGCAGTAAGTCAATCCGGACACCTTTACTTGTAGAAGCATGTAAAAAATAAATTTCATCTTTGGATTTTTTATCTACGATTATACCCGAGTGATTGATTTTCTTTTGTGTAGTACGAAAAAATACCAAATCACCCTCTTGGCATTTTTCAACCGCAATTTTAGGAAATACCTCCGCTTGCTTCGCAGCAACACGTGGAAAATCTTGTTGTATTGCCTGAAATGAATTGAATATTAAACCCGAACAGTCTATCCCCTCTCTTGTTAATCCACCATATTTATAAGGAGTACCAACAAAGGATAAGCCTGCCTCTATGAATTGCCGGCGTTGCTTATTTTGGGTTCGATGAATCCTTTTTGAGCAACTCGACACCACAACAGTAAGAAAAAGTAAACCTGAAAGGACTGTATTTACCTTCATTTACTTCCTATTTTTGATTCTTTAATGTTTCATATACAAGCATCAAAATACCATCTTTTAACCCTAAATCAGGGACATAAATTTCTTCAGCACCGGCCCAGCGCATGGCTGAAAGATATATTTCAGAAGCATGTATAATTACATCCGCGCGATCTGGATTCATCTTTAACTTATGAATACGCTCCTCTTCTGTAAAACTATCTAAAAATTGGATCGTCTTTTCTAGTTCTGCCAAAGTTGCACAGCCCTCACTTGTTTTTTTGGCATGGTCTACAAGTTTAGTGATATTCCCACCCGTACCAACCGCCGTCACTTTTTCGTTTGTAGGAATATTTTCTTGAATCCAAGCGTGAATTTTCTTCCAAACATCCTTGTTTACACGACCTTCCAATAAACGTACTGAACCAATCTTAAACGAATTAGAAATAATTTTTCTGTGTCCTTTGTAGATATTCAACTCCGTACTTCCTCCGCCGACATCAATATGAAGGTATGTTTTTTTAGGATCTAATATTTTTACAATCACATTATTTATCAATTCAGCTTCTTTTTCACCAGAAATTAAATGGATTTTCATGCCTAATTCAAGCTGTACGCGCTCAACAATATTCACGCCATTTTCAGATTCTCGCAGCGCCGAAGTTGCGCAAATCATGTAGGCATCTACGTCGTGTAACTCCATCAAGAGCTTATAAATAGTTAATAATTTCTTGAGTTTTGCCTCTGTTAGATAACTGATTTTACCCGTCGTAAAAACATCGTGACCCAACCGAAGTGCGTAGCGTACATACTCAACTTTTTTAAAACTGATTTTCCCTTCGTCTGTCAAAACTGAGCTAATCTGCATTCTTGCAGCATTCGAACCGATATCAATTGCGGCTATTTTCATTTATATATGGTTATTGAACCTACAAAAATATATAAATTTGCTCCAACGAAAAGTAATTCACATGATTTCATTTACATCTCAGTATCCATCCTTCGATTTAAAGCCGAAAAACACCTACAAGAAGTGGCTTCGTCAAATTGCAGCTACCCATAAATTCGAGATACAAGAATTGACGTATATTTTTTTATCTGATGAAGAATTGCTCGAAATCAATCAAACCTATTTACAACACGATACTTTCACGGACATCATCACCTTCGATAATTCAGAAGAACACGATGTCATTGAAGGAGATATATTTATTAGCGTAGATCGGGTAAAGGAGAACGCAGTGAATTTCAAGGTTCCTTTTCAAACAGAATTAAACCGTGTTATTGCGCACGGTCTCTTACATCTTTGTGGATTTTTAGACAAGAAAAAAGAAGATGTACTAAAAATGCGTGAGGAGGAAGACAAAGCTGTTCAACTTTTTGAACAAATCAAGTAAAAAGCCAAAGTAAGGTTCTTTATCTACTATTTACACGTATTCATCACTTACAACAAAATAAACCTAAACTTGAGCGGATGAAATAAGTCTAAAGACAAACAACCAGTTTATATGCGACTTATTTACATCACCTCATTATTTTTATTCTGCAATTTTTCTGCCTTTTCACAGTTTGGTATCAAAGGAAGATTGATAGATAGCCAAGAGAAAACAGGCGTCATCGGCGCGGCAGTCAGACTAACATCTACGAAAGATACAACCAAGACACTTGGTGTTTTTACCGATATAGAAGGCGCTTTTCAGATAAAAAATATTGAAAATGGTATATATTCCCTTCAAATAACCTACATTGGCTACCAAACAATTCGTCGAAACTTATCGATTCAAAAAGATGAAAACTTGGGCGACATCGTTTTTCAGGCTGAAAACAAGTTATTAAAAGAAGTAATTGTACAAGGTAAACAAGTCCGGGCAGAGCAAAAAGGAGATACCGTACAATACAATGCCGATGCCTATAAAGTGAATAAAGATGCCTCCGCAGAAGAATTAATTACCAAAATACCAGGCATTACTACCCAAAACGGACGCGTAGAAGCACAAGGTGAAGCAGTGCGGCGCGTGACCGTGGACGGACAAGAATATTTTGGTGATGACGCTGCGGCAGCTTTAAAAAATTTACCAGCTGAAATCATCTCCAAAGTTGAAGTATTCGACCGCCTAAGTGACCAAGCCCAATTTTCGGGTGTGAACGACGGAAATACTGAAAAAGCAATTAATATCGTTACGAAATCAGGAAAAAATAACGGTCAATTTGGTAAATTTTATGGTGGATTTGGAACAGATGACCGTTTTGCTGCGGGAGGAAACGTGAATTATTTCAAAAAAACTCGACGAATTTCTGTCATTGGTTTATCCAATAATGTGAACATACAAAATTTTGCGAATGAGGACATTTTAGAAGCCATGGGTGGAGGAACCCAAAATGGCCAGCGATTTCGAGGAGGTGGAAATGGAGGAAATAATGATTTTTTTGTAGCTCCTTCCAATGGCATTACCCGTACGCACGCCCTTGGCATCAATTATAGCGATGTCATCGGCAAAAAACTCAAGTATAGTACAAGTATTTTTCTGAATGACACTAAAAATACCATTGAAACTACATTATCCCGACTTTTACTCCTACCTAATCAAACGAATCAATTGTACGAACAATTGAGTAACCAAGTAGGGCAAAACGCAAATACACGAATCAACGCGCGTATTGAGTATTCACCGAACCGAAACAACCAGTTTATCATTACTCCACGGATAAGTTTGCAGTCCAATGCTACGTCCACAGAGTTAGTGGGTAAAAATTCACTTCAGTCCATTTTTTTATCCCAACTTTCCAGCCAACAGGCGATAGAATCCAACGGAAACTCGGTAAACGGTTCCATTTTATACAATCACCGGTTTGCAAAAGCAGGTAGAACAGTATCGCTTAACACAACGCTTTCAAATTCGTTGAATCAAAGTAATGCCCTACTTTTATCCGAAAACTTGTTTGCAAATAGCACAAATAACCAAAATATAGACCAAGAAACCCGTTCTGACATCAACAGAAAAGGACTTACAACTCGGCTAGAATATAACGAGCCCCTGAGTAAACAAAGCCAATTGCAACTTGGGTATGAAAAATCGTTGTCAACGACTGATTCTGACCGCAAAACTTTTGATAAAGAACTTTCTGAGAACCTATATAACCGCTTGAATATTCCGCTTTCCAATGAATTTATGAGTGACTACAATTTGGATAAAGGGAGTATTTCTTACCGTTACAACAAAGGTCGAACTTTCAATGCAAACGCCTCATTGGCAGTCCAAAAAGCTACTTTAACAGGAGATCAAACTTTTCCATTTGCATTTGATGTCAACCGTGAATTTTTCAATGTATTACCGAATGCTTTTGTGCGCTATGCGATTAGTCCGCAAAAAAATATTCGATTTTTCTATCGAACATCCGCAAATGCACCAAGTATTACCCAGTTACAACGTGTGATAAATAATACCAATCCTTTGCAATTACGAACAGGAAATCCGGAATTAGACCAAGAATTTGGACACAATGGGTCGGTTCGATACAGTAGTTCCAATTTAAAGAAAGGGACAAATTTTTATGCAAATATTGGGTCACAGATAACAATGAATAACATTACCAACACGACGTTCATCGCCCAAAAGGATACGACAATCAACGGTGTTTTGCTCAATAAAGGAACGCAATTGACCTTACCAATCAATTATGGCAAAGGCTGGCGTATGAATAGTTTTGTGACGTATGGTTTCCCGCTAACAGTTATCAAGAGTAATTTGAATGTGAACGGAGGGATAAGTTACACAAATACGCCGGGTTTAACCAACGGACAAGAAAATAATGCAGAGAACATGTCCATAAACGGTGGGCTTGTACTAAGCTCAAATATCAACGAAAATATTGACTTTTCACTCTCCTACCGCATGGCTTACTCGTTTATAAACAACAGTTTGCGTCCAGAGTTGAACAGCAATTTCTATACACAGAATGCCTCCGCGAAGTTCAATTGGATAAGTAAAAAAGGTGCGGTTGTGCAATGGGAAGGCGCGAATACAAGTATTCGAGGATTGGGCGCTGGATTTGACCAGAATTTCACGTTGGTAAATGCCAGTATTGGACAAAAATTAGGCAAACGTCAGGCATCAGAGTTAAAAATAACCGTTTTCGATTTATTCAATCAAAATCAAGCGATTTCAAGAATACTTACCGAATCATCCGTTGAAGACAGCAGGTCATTGGTTTTACAACAGTATTTTTTACTAACTTATACCTATTTTCTACGTAAATTTAAATAAGAAAAGAAGAAGAAAACGAAGCCGCTTTTACAAATGCGTTGTAAAGGCGGTTTCGTTTTTAATTTCGCTCATGACAAAAATACTTTGCGTACTTCCTATATTATCAAGGGATGCCAATTTATTCATAATGAAGTTTTGGTATGATTTCATATCGGTTACGACCACTTTAATCATGAAATCATAGTCACCGGAAATATTTAGGCACTCAATAACTTCCTCCATTTTACGGATAGCCTCAACAAAACCCATCCCAGCATCTCGTGCGTGTTCTTTGAGCCGAATATTACATAAGACCATCAAATCTTTCCCAATCTTATCCCTATCTACAATAGCCACATACCTTTTGATGACACCTTCTTGTTCCATTCTCCGAACACGCTCATATACAGGTGTAGGTGAGAGATTCAGGCGAGCAGCAAGCTCCTTTGTTGTTAATTTAGCATCTGCTTGGAGATACGTTAAAATATCTCTATCTATGTCGTCCAATTTATGTCCTTTTGTCATACCTAATTAGATAATTTAATATATTTAACGAACAAATATAGATAATTTATCTAATTAATTAACAATTACTTTAATTTTTATCTATTTACTTCTATATTTGCAACTTCAAAACTAACGTTAAAGCTACCATGGTAACAAAACCAGCAATTCGCACCTTACTTCCACATCGCATCCTTGTTTTAGATGGAGCGATGGGAACCATGATACAGCGATACAAATTAGAGGAAGAAGACTACCGTGGAGAACAATTTAAAAATTGGCCTTCTCCTTTGAAGGGCAACAATGATTTATTGTCTATCACACAGCCTCAAATTATTAAGGAAATACATGCAGCGTATCTAGATGCGGGCGCTGATATTATTGAAACAAACACTTTTTCAGGGACTTCCATTGCAATGGAAGATTATAAAATGGCCGATTTGGTTTATCAATTAAATTACGAATCAGCCAAAATTGCCCGTGAAGTGGCAGATGAATTTACACGAAAAAATCCAGAAAAACCGAGATATGTTGCTGGTTCTATTGGGCCAACCAACCGAACGGCATCTATGTCTCCAAATGTGAATGATCCTGGATTTCGGGCTGTTTATTTCAATGATTTAGTTACAGCTTATTATGAACAAGTTAAAGCACTTGCAGAGGGTGGCGCAGATATATTTTTGGTTGAAACTGTATTCGATACACTGAATGCAAAAGCAGCACTTTTCGCGATAGACCTCTATTTGAACGAACAAAAAATTGAACGAAATGACCCTGAATTTGAAATTCCAATCATGGTTTCAGGGACTATTACCGATATATCCGGCAGGACACTCTCAGGGCAAACAACAGAAGCATTTTTAACTTCTGTTTCACATATGCCGCTGCTTTCGATAGGGCTCAACTGTGCCTTGGGTGCTGATTTAATGCGTCCTTACATTCAAACATTAGCGAAGGAGGCTGCATTCCCGGTTTCTGCTCACCCGAATGCTGGTTTACCCAATGAAATGGGGAAATATGACCAGTCGGCGGAAGATATGGGAGAAATCATTGAAGGTTTCCTCCAAGATAGCTTTATCAACATCATCGGCGGCTGTTGCGGAACGACGCCAGAGCACGTTCGAAAAATGGCCGATTTGGCGGCACTCTATCCACCACGTACTTTACCTGAAAAAGACCATACACTCCGGCTATCGGGACTTCTTCCTTTAAAAGTAACTGAAGAAACAAACTTCGTCAATATCGGCGAACGTTGCAATGTAACAGGTTCACGTAAGTTTGCTCGGCTTATTCGCGAAGAAAACTACGAAGCAGCACTACAAATTGCTAAAGAACAAGTAGAAAATGGGGCTCAAATTCTAGATATCAATCTCGACGAAGGGATGATTGATGGAGTAGCAACGATGAAAAAGTTTTTGAACCTTCTGGCAGCAGAACCCGATATTTCGACAGTTCCTTTGATGATCGACTCTTCCGATTGGGCAGTTATTGAGGCTGGACTTCAATGCGTGCAAGGAAAAGCAATTGTCAACTCGATTTCGCTAAAAGACGGAGAAAAAGCATTTATTGAACGTGCCAAACTTGTCAAAGCGTATGGTGCAGCGACGGTTGTCATGGCATTTGACGAGCTAGGGCAAGCAGATTCCTACGAAAGACGTATTGAAATTTGTGCAAGGGCTTACAAAATCTTAGTGGAAGAAGTACAATTTCCGCCACAAGACATCATCTTTGACCCCAACATTCTAACTGTTGGTACCAATATGGAAGAACACGCAAATTATGCGATTGACTTCTTTAAGGCAACCAAATGGATCAAAGAAAATCTTCCATATGCCAAAGTTTCGGGCGGTGTTTCGAATATCTCTTTCTCTTTCCGTGGAAACGAGACAATCCGTGAGGCCATGAATACGGCATTTCTTTATCATGCGATTAAAGAGGGCATGGATATGGGGATTGTAAATGCGGGGCAAACGGGTATTTACAGTGAAATCGACCCAATCATTCTTGAGCACGTGGAAGACGTATTATTCAATAGAAAACCCGATGCAGCAGATAGATTAACAGAACTTTCGAACAAGATTGTATCCAAAAAGTCAAATGGAAACGTAGAAGCAGACGAAGAACGGAACGCTTGGAGACAGCTACCTATCAAGGAAAGGTTAGCACATTCATTAGTAAAAGGTATCGACGAATTTATTGATGCAGATACGGAAGAATGTCGCGTTTTGTATGCACGACCATTGGAAGTCATTGAAGGCCCATTGATGGACGGGATGAATATTGTGGGGGATTTATTCGGGCAAGGAAAAATGTTTTTACCGCAAGTGGTACGTTCAGCACGGGTAATGAAAAAAGCGGTTGCTTACCTTCAGCCTTTCATTGAAGCAGAAAAAACAGAGGACTCCGCCCCTGTTGGAAAGATCCTCTTAGCAACTGTGAAAGGAGATGTACACGATATTGGAAAAAATATTGTAGGGATTGTTTTAGGATGTAACAGTTACCAAATTATTGACTTGGGTGTGATGGTACCAACCCAAACTATTTTGGATGAAGCCATTAAAAACCAAGTTGATATTGTCGGTTTATCTGGGCTTATCACCCCATCATTGGATGCGATGGTAGAAGTTGCTCAAGAAATGGAAAAGCGCGGAATGACTATTCCATTGTTAATTGGTGGAGCGACAACCTCGCGGATACATACGGCGGTTAAGATTGACCCTCACTATTCAGGGCCTGTCATTCATGTAAACGATGCTTCGCGAGCGGTTCCTGTTTCAGGGAAATTACTCCAAAATGAAGAAACATTTCTACATACATACCGAGAAATCAAGAAAGAGTATGCAGCTATTCGAGATAGATATTACAATACATTAAAAGAAGGAAGGTATATAACTATTGAAGAGGCACGTGCAAATAAATTCGAAACGAACTGGGATAACTACACACCGCCTGTGCCAACACAGACGGGTGTTCAGACTTTCTATTCATATGACTTGGCAGAGATTGCTCAATATATAGATTGGACTCCATTTTTCAGTACGTGGGGATTAACGGGTAAATATCCAGCGATTTTCGAGAATAAAATTGTTGGAACAGAAGCAAAACGTTTGTTTGATGATGCACAAAGACAACTAGAGCGTATCATTGAAGGGAAATTACTACATGCCAACGCGGTCATTGGTATTTGGGAGGCTTATGCAAAAACAGATGATATTTTCGTAAAAACAAGCGAAGGCGAAGAATTGCAACTGCTCCAACTAAGGCAACAAGGACAAAAAGCAGAAAAACTTCCTAATTACTGTTTGTCCGACTATATTGCACCACAAGAAGCTCAAAAAGTAGACTATTTGGGAGGATTCGCTGTGACGACTGGTATCGGTATTGAGGCTTTGCTAGAAGAATGCAAGGCACAAAACGATGATTATTCCTATATCATGATTCAAGCTGTGGCGGATAGACTCGCTGAAGCCTTTGCAGAACTTATGCACGAAAAAGTGAGAAGAGAAGTTTGGGGGTATGAAAAAGGACCAAAACAAACTATCGAGGAGTTAATAAAAGAAAAATATGTTGGAATCCGTCCTGCACCCGGTTATCCAGCTTGCCCAGATCATACAGAAAAAGAGAAACTTTTTCAGTTACTCGATGCGAATCGGTTAGGTATCCATCTTACAGAAAGCTTTGCAATGCACCCAGCAAGCGCCGTGAGTGGATGGTACTTTTCTCATCCAGAAAGTAAGTATTTTCCCGTATCCAAAATTGGGAAAGACCAAGTAGAGGACTATGCCAATAGGAAAAAAGAAACACTTGAATGGACAGAAAAGTGGTTACAACCTAATCTGAACTACAAATAAAAAAGAACCCAACTCATCCTGAGTTGGGTTCTTTTTTGACAATTAATAACCTGTGTGAAATAGTTCATTTTTAGTTTTCAATATTTCGGCATATCTTTTGTACCTACGTCTTGAAATAGGGACTTTTGTTCCATCAGTCATGATTACCTCAATACCATCGCTTCCTTTTGTAATAAAGGCAATAAAGCTAGAATTAACAATCCATGCTCTATGAATACGGAGAAACTTGGGAGAATCTAGCTCAAGACGAGATTCCACTTTTTTCATGGTGTAGGATGATAAGTAATGTTTTCCATCCGAGTACATCAGAATGGTATAATTTTTTACAGCTTGACAATATAAAACAGGGAAAGTAAACTTTTTTTTCATATTACTCATCTTTGATGTAGTGCAAATCTAATTCAGATCACAATACACTTCACTCGGTTAAAAACCCTATTTTTATAGGAAAAACACCCTTATTAATAGCGTAAATACCCGTATTATAGAGTGTTCACTACCGTATTTTCCCCCCTTTTTTTCAGTTTCACCAAAATTTTTAGCCATTCATTCGAATAAAACCAATTGAAAACTTAGCTTTACAAAAAAACTTACACATGAAAAAAGAAGAAAAAAACAAAAGAGGTCAACAAATTTCCAACGCTGTAGCCAAGAAAATGCAGGATAAATGGAAAGAAAGTAAAAAAGACAAAAAAGTAGCCCAGATGGAATTACCAAATGGTTTCTTTTTAGACAAAGAAAGTATTCAAATTCTACTCAACCAAGGTAAAGAAGTAGATGGAATCGCTGTTACGTTTGGCGTTGATGATGAAAATAAGATGGCAGTTACTGTGTATGCTGTACAGTCCGACTTGACTCCAATCAAAGCGAATACAGAAGAGAAATCAACGACAGAAGGGGAACAATCCTTTGTTGTGTACGATAGATACGGAACATGTTGTCCTAAATAGTAGTACGAATTTAAACGTATGATTGATTATATTATTTATTTGAGCATACTTTATATAGGCATTCTAATTGGTCTTTATAGGTGGAGGACAATGGACATAAGTTTACATTCCATAGTCCTCTACCTTATATTAACTTGTGGAGTAGAGTCAACAGCTTACTATCTAATGAATTACCTAAAGATAAGTCCCCTGTTTTTGTACCACTTCTATTCCCCTATATATTTCTCTACAATCGCTTGGTATTTTTACCAAGTAATCAAGCAAACAGTTGTTAAAAAAGGGATTATTTCTATCACCCTCTTTTTTATTTGCTTCAGTATTTATACAAGCTCCATACAGTCACTCAAAGAAGTCAATTCAGCAGCTACGAGTATTGAAAGTGTGTTCATCATTTTACTTTCTTGTTTTACAATTTATGAGTTATTTGAACGAATGGACTCAGTTCGACTAACTGACGAACATTCTTTTTGGGTAAGTCTCGGTTTTGCCCTATTTAATATAGGCACATTTATTTACTTTAGTTTACAATCATATCTTTTCAGGGAAAACCCAGAAATAGGAAAACTACTTTTTGTGCTTGTAAAACTATTAAACTTTGTTTTATATCCACTCTTAATCATAGCCTTGGTATGTCCAATCAAACTATCGAAATATACACGTTTATCGTAGCTGGAACCATCCTTTTACTTCTTATCATAGCATCTGTCATGACTTTATCTTTCTTTTATCAACGCAAAAAACACGAGCACAAACGAGAATTAAGGGAGATTCATGAAAACTTTCAACGCGAAATTCTTCAAACACAAATCGAAGTTCAAAATGCAACTTTACAACATGTAGGACAAGAGTTACATGACAACATTGGCCAATTATTATCATTAGGAAAACTTAATTTACATATCTTGCAAATGCAACCTTTAGAAAAAGAGCAAGCTGCAAGCGTTACAGAGATTAGTCAAATTTTATCAGATACGCTCCAAGAAGTTCGCGCACTTACCAAAAGCCTTGATGGAGATTTTGTAAAAGATTTTGGTTTTATCAGCAGTTTAAAAAATGAACTGAATAGAATTAACAAAACAAAGAAAATAATAGGTAGTTTTCATTCTGAAATTGAAAAAACAAATTTAGGTTTTCAAAAAGAAATTGTCTTATTTCGCATGTCTCAGGAAGTTTTGACAAATGCCCTCAAACATGCAAGAGCGAAAAATATTCGTGCTCATATAAAGAGAACCATAAATAACCAAATTCAGCTGATTCTTTCAGATGATGGTATCGGCTTTGACTTGTCTCGTTTCTCAGATTCCATAGACGAATCAGGGGCAGGTCTTAGAAACATACAAAGAAGAGCAAAGCTGATTGATTTTGAGGTTCAAATTGTCTCATCTCCTGGTCAAGGAACAACCACAACTTTTACACAAATAGTAGTTACCTAAATGAAACATTCTATCGCAATTGTAGATGACCATACACTGATAGCCAATGCATTAGCAGGACTTGTAAACAAAATGACGGATTTTGAAGTCGCTTTCATTGCAGAAGATGGAATACAATTAATTGAAAAAATCAACAAAGGGCAAATTCCAAGTGCCATTCTTTTAGATATTAATATGCCTAACATGGATGGATTTGAAACAGCCACTTGGCTACATCAAAATCATCCTACTCTTCCTTTCTTGGGATTATCTATGCACTCCGAGGAAGAATCAATTGTTAAGCTTATCTCGAAGGGTGCACGCGGTTATTTGTTAAAGGAAAGTAGCCCACTGGAACTACAAGCCGCTCTTTTACAGTTAGTTACGAATGGTTACTACTACTCTCCGTTAACCACTAACGCATTAATTAATACAGTCAAAAATCCACAAAAACAAGCCCAAGTCACCACGAATGAATCAATCTTAAGCGACAAAGAACTCATCTTTGTAAAATGGTGTATGACAGAACTCAAATATGCTGAAATTGCTTCAGAAATGGCTGTGAGCGTGCGTACACTTGAAAATTACAGAGACGCCGTTTGTGATAAATTACAAGTAAAATCAAGAGTTGGTATTGTTATAGAATGCCTACGAAGAGGCATTCTAACCCTATAATTACATTTTTTGAACAAAACTTGTTTTTAATACGATTCCCGTTTTTTCTACGCGACAATCAATTTCATCCTCATCATCTGTGAGTTTGATATTTTTAACAACCGTTCCTCTTTTTAATGTAATTGAGGATCCTTTTACCTTTAAATCTTTGGTTAATTTTACAGAATCACCATCATTTAATAGGTTTCCGTTACAGTCTTTTACTTCCACTTTTATTTTACGTTTAGATATTTTTACCAATTTCTAAAATTCTTTGTAGCAATGCAAATGTGTGTGAAGTATTTGTCAACGGATTCATCAATGAAACACGGAGATATACTTCTCCTCTCAATTCTGTTTGAACAATATAAAACGAACCCTCCTCCAGTAATTTTTTCCTAATTGTCGAATTTGTTTGTTTTTTTTCTTCAGAAGTCATACTCCCCTTCCCTATGTAGCGAAAACACACAATATTTGTAGCAGGGGTCAAAGCAAGTTCGAGTTCAGGGATAGCTTGAATTTGTTCAGCCATTTCTTTCCCCAAATCATACAAGTAATTTACATGCTTCTCGAATATAGCTATCCCCTCAGTATGTATCAAAGCAGAAATCTTCGCACTCATCATCCATTTGGTACATTCAAAAGTTCTTTTTCCACCATTAAACCAATCAAAACTAGACGAATTATCCCATAAATAATGTGCCTTTTGCTGAAAAGTATGAAAGGATGTTCGGTTATCTTTAAATAACAAAGAAGTTATTAAACCGGGCATTAAGAGCATTTTATGCCAATCAATAGCGATTGAATCCGCCTTTTCAATACCTTTGACAAGATATCTGTACTTTTCAGAGAACACCACTGCGCCACCGTGTGCACCATCCACATGAAACCAAAGATTTTTAGCTTTTGCAAATTCGGCTAGTATTTCTAAATTATCGTAACTACCCGTTGACGTCGAACATGCACTACCCACTACTGCAAAAATCTGGTACTGGTTATCAACGGCTCTTTGGAAATAGGAATCTAATAATTCTGTATTCATCGAAAAGTCAGGCTTACACGGCACTTTTATGACGCCATCTGATCCTAAACCCATAATACGTGCTGCCCTATCCACACAATAATGCGCTTCTTCAGAAACTAGTATAGCTAGTTTTCGACTCGTACCTTCTTCCCAAACAGGTGTTTTATTCGAACGAGCAGCCAATAATGCAGTTAAATTTGCCAATGTTCCACCAGATGTTAGTATACCACCAGCAAGTTTGGGATTATATCCTACTCTAGCGCAAAGTAATTCTGAAATTATCCGTTCTTGCGCTGTTGATGCCATACCCATCTCATACACAGCACTTCCATTGTTTAATAAACTTGACATTGCACCAACCCAAACTGTCACAGGCGCAGGAACTGCTACTTGATGCCCCATATAATGTGGATGATGTACATGAATTGAGTGATTCAATACCTTATCTGTCCAATCCATAATTGAACTAGATGAATTATTTTCTTGCCAATACAAGAATTCGTCTTCTGGACTTTGAAAAGGAATAACCGAGATCTGATTCTGTAAAGTCTGCTCCAAATAGTTAGAAAGTTGGTCAACCATCTGTAAACCCGCAGCTCTAAATGACTCCGTATGATACAATTTACTTACTTCTTCAGGGGTATTCATTTTTATAGTGCTAAGTAGCGTTTGATTTTATCACGTAAGACATCATTGATTTTCTTATACGACTCAAAAGTCCAACCAGCCACATGTGGAGTAATTAATACGTGTGGAAGCGAGATAAGTTGGTCGAAGATTTCTTTCTGCTTAGCAGTCAACGCATGAATTTTTTCATTTTCAAGTACATCCAAACAGGCTCCTTTTATTTTACCCTCTTGAATTGCTTGGAGTAAATCCTCTTGAACAACCAATTCTCCCCTAGCTACATTGCAGAAAAAGATGGATTTCGTAAAGGAAGCAAAAAAATCGTGGTTACACATCTGAAACGTATCCGATGCAAGCGGGACATGAAGACTCACGATTTCAGCTTCTCGAAATATCTCTTTCATGGTACATTCTGTTACCAAATGATTTCCAAATCCATACCGGTATTTATCATAGGCCAACACCTTGCAACCAAAGGCCACAAGACGTTCAGCGGTGGCTTGTCCGTTATTCCCATACCCGATTAGACCAACCGTTTTTCCAAATAATTCCTCACCTCGGTTTTCCTCACGCAACCATATTCCTTCCTTTACTTGTTGATGAGAGAGATGAATCTTATTAAACAGAGCGAGAATCATACCGATCAAATGCTCGGCTACAGCTACTCGATTTGCTTCATTGGCTGCAAAAACAGCAATATCTCTTCTTTTACATGCCTCTAAATCAATCAAATCTAAACCTGCACCAGCCCGACCTATGAACTTGAGGCGGCTGGCTTTTTGCAAAAAAGACTCATCAATACTAAACTTACTTCGAATAATTAATCCATCGTACTTTTCTACAATTTCAGCCACTTCATTCAATCCTAAATTAGGAAAATAATCTACCTCTAAACCCAACTCAACGGGCATTTGCACAATAGATTCGTGCATCTCATCGACAATCAACACTTTCATTTTTTCAATAAAGGTAGTTTATGATTAACTTTGGACAAATTTACAATTTATCGTTACAAAAGTAGTACGTATCATGAACGAAAACTTACCCAATATTGGCATTACACTCGGCGATATCAATGGTATTGGCCCAGAGGTAATTATCAAGGCATTAGCAAACCAGAAGGTCAGCCGTTTGTGTAATCCGATAATTTATGGGTCAGGAAAACACCTTAGCAGATATAAGAATCTAATCAATCAACGGGATTGGTCGTTTGTAACCATCCAAAATCCCAAAGAGGCGAGAGAAAAACAGATTAATTTAATCAATTGCTGGAACGGCGAATTTTTCGATATTGAATTGGGGAAGCCGACGAAATCTGGGGGTGCTCTTGCTTTAAAATCTTTACAAAGGGCTACAGAAGATTTGAAAAAAGGCTATTTGCAAGGAATTGTAACAGCCCCCATAAACAAGGATATGATTCAAGGCGAAGGATTTGATTTTCCAGGACATACAGAATACTTTGGGCAGGAATTTGGAAACGAAAAACCCTTGATGTTTATGATAAGCCCACTCTTACGTGTAGCTGTAGTGACAGGCCATTTACCGCTTGAAAAAGTCAAGAGTTCCTTGACTAGTACCTTAATTACAGAGAAAATTGAAGCTGTTATTGCCTCACTTCGCGTTGATTTTGGCATTTTTAAGCCAAAAATAGCGGTGCTGGGTGTCAATCCACATGCAGGTGAAAACGGTTTACTCGGAAAAGAAGAGATTGAAATCATTCAACCTGCCATGGAAAAACTTAAAATTAAGGGTAATCTATTGTTTGGTCCATACCCAGCAGACGGTTTTTTTGCTGCAAGTCAATGGAAAAAGTTTGATGCTGTTGTTGCTATGTACCACGACCAAGGATTAACGCCTTTTAAAATGTTGGCGTTTGAGGATGGCGTAAATTTTACAGCGGGTCTCCCAATTGTCCGTACATCTCCTGACCACGGTACAGCGTATGCTATTGCAGGAAAAAATGAAGCAGATGCTGGGTCTATGTTACATGCCATATATGCAGCAGTGGACATTGCAAAACACAGAAAAGAGTACAATGAAATTGAAGCCAACTCACTAAGAGCCAATCCAGTACACATGGAAAAACCCAAAAGAGAAAAGCAATTATAAATCGGCCAAATCTTCGAATGGTAAGCGTAAATTAACTGTTTTTACGGTTACCATTGGGAGGTAAATCGTTGTTGAACGTAGGTATTTATGCCCTAATATCTCTTGCAATACCTTCACGTCCATCCCCATTTCTAAACAATGAATGGCAAAACTATGTCGCAATGTATGAAAAGTAACCGGCGTTTGTATTTGACATTTTTCTACGGCTGCATGAAACATCAATTGAACACTTCGAGGGGTTAAAGGAATACCTTTTGCATTCGAAAACAAGTATTCCGTAGGTTCAAATTTAGCTAGATACTCTTTCAATAACTCAATTAAGGATGGGCTCAATTTAGCGTAGATTGGCTCGGTCTGGTCGTGGGGAATCGTAAAAATTCCGTTGGAAATATCTAAATGTTGCAACTTTACAGCAAGTAAAACACTGAGACTCAAGCCATAATGATACGTCAGTGCAATCATCAACCGATGTTTGATATTCTTGGTCTCTTTCAAAAGAAGGCGAATTTCTTCCTTCTTCAATACATAAATTTCTTTGTTTTCAATTAATTTACCGAGCGTATTAATTTGGACTTTCCGCTTGAAAATAATCTCGTAGAAGAGCTTGATTGCTTTACTAGATTGAATAGCATAATCTTCTGATTCTTTCTCTACAGCTAATTCCCGTAAATAATTCGATATTAACTCATCAGTAAAGGCTTTCTGTGGAAGGTCTCGGTATTTAGTATAGAATAAATAGACGTAATTTCTGTATGCAGCAACGGTTGATGCATTATATTTGCCTTTTTTTAACTGAGAACTGAATCTATCAATGAGGTGTATCACTTTAATTGAAATTGATTTTTAAAACTCGGTCGCAAATAAACAAGAAAAAGCAAATGTTGTCACTATTTATTGCCATTTATTTAGCCATGACCTTGGGAGTCGGCTGGTTCGCCTCCCGTTTTGTTAAAAATTCACGTGATTTTGCATTGGCTGGGCGACAAATGCCAACCTACGTTGTTGCGGCTGGTTTATTTGCCACTTGGTTCGGTTCAGAAACAATCATGGGTGCTTCTTCTGAATTTATGCAAACGGGTGTTTTAGGTATTATCGAAGACCCTTTCGGCGCTGCACTATGTTTATTTTTACTTGGACTTTTTTATACTAAACCCCTCTACAAACTAAATTTACTTACGTTTAGTGATTATTTTAGCCTCCGTTTCACGAAAAGAGTCGAACTGATTTCCGCCTTTTTCATGATTCCCTCTTATTTTAGTTGGATTGCTGCTCAGCTCATTGCACTTGCGATCGTCTTGGAGTCTATCATGGGTCTGCCGATTTCGTATGGCGTCGTACTCTGCGCCTCCATTGTACTCATTTATACCTACATAGGCGGGATGTGGTCTGTGTCGATTACAGATACCATTCAAACAGTCATTATTATTTTTGGGTTGGTCTGGATTGCCTGGCATCTTGTCGACCAAGTCGGTGGAATCTCCGAACTAATCTCTTCTGCACCTCCCGACTTTTTACGTTTGACCCCAAAAGAACAAAGCGCCCACGCTTGGCTTTTGTATTTTGGGGCTTGGATAACTATCGGTTGGGGCTCGATACCTCAGCAAGATGTTTTTCAACGCATCTTATCCGCCAAAAATGAAAAAACTGCCGTTAGAGGTGCTTATCTATCCTCTTTTCTCTATTTAACCATCGCCATTTTACCTTTACTTATCGTCTGGTGCGGCTCTATTTTATACCCTAGTTTAAAGTCAGGTGATCCACAAATGGCCATTCCCAAGCTTATCTTGACCCACTCAACCCTTCCCGTTCAAATCCTTTTCTTTGGCGCGTTACTTTCTGCCATATTGAGCACATGTAGCGGAGCTATTCTTGCACCCGCCACTGTTGTCGCTGAAAACATCGTCAAACCGTTGTACGGAGAAAAAATTTCTGATAAGACTTTATTGTACATCATGCGTCTTTCTGTGGTCGTTATCACCGTTATTTCTGTAGGCATGTCTTTCGTAAGTACAAACATTTATACCTTGGTTGGTGAAGCCTCCGCACTTAGTTTAGTTGCACTATTTGTACCATTAACCGCTGGAATTTATTGGAAAAAAGCAAGCGAATGGGGCGCTATTCTTTCCATGATTGGTGGAACGCTCGTTTGGGTGCTGTTTGCCTTTATTTTTAAGAATGATCTCGCACTCATCTATGGTTTACTCGCAAGTATTCTAGGAATGGTCGGAGGTTCTTTTTGGAACTTATTTCGTGATTGATTGGGCAACATGCCAAGCTCCTGTCCAAGCTGCTTGAAAATTATAGCCACCCGTAATGGCATCAATATTGAGAACCTCTCCCGCAAAAAATAAATTCGCATCTGATTTCCAAGCAAAAGTCGTTGGGTCAATGGCATCAAGGTCAATTCCACCCGCTGTTACAAACTCTTCCTTGAAGACTCCTTTTCCATTCACTTGAAAAGGAGAAGCAATCAGTTCTCTACACAAAGCTTGTCTCTGTTTTTTACCAAACTCAGCCCAATTCATAAAGTTTGAAATGCCTGCACGAGAGCAAAGGAATTTCCAAAAACGAACAGAAATACCTGGAAAGGGCGTATTGTATACTTGTTTCTTTGGAGATTCTTGCGCACAAGTTCGAAAAAAATCTAAAACTTTTTTTTCTGTATTCTCCAGTAACCAATTTACTTTAATTTCTCCTTTATATCCCTCTCTTGCCCAAGAAATCGCCCCCCAAGCAGAAAGTCGCAAGACAGCTGGTCCAGACAAACCCCAATGCGTAATCAAAAGCCCACCTTTTGTATTTATTTTTTCTTTCGTCCATTCAACCACTACATTCGGGAAACTTACGCCTTGTAAATCCAGTAAGTTTTTTTCTTGAATTTGAAAGGTAAACAAGGAAGGTACTGGCGAAACAATGGGTAAACCAAGATTTTCTAATGTCTCCCACATTCGTTTATCACTTCCAGAAGTTACGACTAAATGAGAACAAAGAAACGTTGATTTCTCCGTCACAACACGCCACAAATTTTGAACTTTTTGAAATGAAAGTACGCGCGTATTTGTTAAAATCTGACAGTTTCCCTTTTGTGCCAAACGATAAAATAAGTCAATGATGGTTTGTGAGGAATCCGAGGTGGGGAAAACTCGGCCATCTGGTTCTGTCTTGAGTGGAACACCATTTCTGTGAAACCACGCTTGGGTTTCTTTTGAACCAAAACGGTGAAAAGCTGATTTCAAGAATACTTGACCACGTGGATATCCCTCACTGAGTTTTTCTGGATTTGTCTGCGCGTTTGTAACATTGCAACGCCCGCCTCCTGAAATTTTTACTTTCTGAAGGCAGGCGTTGTTTTTTTCGAGTAATGCAATTTGTAACGAAGGATTTTTTTCTTTGATTTGGAGTGCAGTGAAGAATCCAGCTGCTCCTCCACCAATAATGACAACATCTATTTTATTTTCCACTTGCTTCAAACTTTTTGCGGAGCGTTTGCCGCTCTTTTCGCAACAAATCTAGCAATTTTTCTTGACCCGGCAGGTCATCGCCGTACTCAAAAGTAACGCGGTGACGCTTATTACCATCTATGATTTCAATCCACTCTTTGCCTCCATCGGCACAATCAGGGCAACCCAATAGCGTATCAATTGTAACAAACGACTTAAAATCAACCAATTGATACAATTCGTTCATTTGATTTTGAGAAAGTACAAAATCAGTAGTAAAAGTAGTAGCAGGCCCATTTCCTCCACGGAATGGAGTTTCTCTTACTACAAATTGACCTTTGGATCCTGAATAGATTACCTCTTCGTAACAAGGACCTACGCACATTCCGAACGATTGTCCTGATTTTATCACCCGATTTGTGGCTTCAGCGGGTATGGCTAAATTCAAATCTGAACAAGAAACCAAAGAAAAAACAAAAAATAAAGGCAGAAGTACGACTTGTTTGCGCATATTTTACGAAAATTGCAGTTGAATAATCTGAATTAATAGAGTCAATTCTCAAATAAATCGTTGGAATGATAGCAAACCACCACATCGCTTACATTGCGAAGGAATTACAAATTAACCAAAAAAACATTCAAAATACCTTACAACTTTTTGAAGAAGGCGCGACCATCCCGTTTATTTCTCGATACAGAAAAGAAGCAACTGGTAGTTTGGATGAAGTACAAATAGCGGATATAAAAAAATGGGCTGATAAATTTGACGAAGCCGATAAAAGACGTGAAGCCATCATCAAGTCTATCACGGAGCAGGGTAAAATGACCGACGCTCTTCTTGCCAAATTAAATCAAGCACTTTTTCTTCAAGAATTGGAAGATCTTTACCTTCCATACAAGCAAAAAAGAAAAACGCGCGCAACGCAAGCCATTGAAAAAGGGCTCGAGCCACTCGCAAAAATCATCTTCGAACAAAAAGAACGAAATATTCTTGCCCTAGCGGAAAATTACCTCAATGACCAAGTGACAAGCCGAGACGAAGCTTTGGCTGGCGCGCGTGACATCATTGCAGAATGGGTAAACGAAGACACAGATGCAAGACAAATCATGCGTAAAATCTTCACGCGTGACGCCATGCTTATATCAACCGTAAAAAAAGGAAAAGAAACAGAAGGTATCAAATACAAAGATTATTTCGATTTTTCGCAAGAACTTCAAAAAATCCCTTCTCATCGACTTTTAGCTATTCGAAGAGGAGAAGAAGAAGGTTTTTTGAAGGTCGGGATTTCTATCGACGAAGAATACGCCAGCGAATCCCTGTTTAGAAATTATTTACGCGGCTTTACTGAGGCAAAAAACGAAGTTGAAACTGCTATCCGCGATAGTGTAAAGAGACTGATGAAACCAAGTATTGAAAATGAATTTGCTCAGACGTCCAAAGAAAAAGCTGATTTGGAAGCAATTCAAATATTTGCAACAAATTTACGCCAATTACTCCTCTCCGCTCCACTGGGACAAAAACGCATTTTAGCCATAGACCCAGGCTTCCGAACTGGATGTAAAACGGTTGTTATCAATGAATTAGGAGACTTATTGGCCGATACCGTTATATATCCGATGGATAGACGTGTAGAGGCTGAACAAAAAGTCAAAAAGTTAATTCAAGACTTTGCATTGGAAGCTGTAGCGATTGGAAATGGAACCGCAAGCCGAGAAACGGAACAATTTATAAAAGGATTCATCAAGGAAACGCGCATCGAAAACCCAGGAAAGGTATATGTTGTAAGTGAACAAGGAGCATCCATTTACTCGGCTTCTGATGTAGCGCGAGAGGAATTTCCGGATAAAGATGTTACTGTCCGTGGTGCGATTTCCATTGGTCGGAGACTAAAAGATCCATTGGCTGAACTCGTCAAAATTGACCCCAAATCCATCGGTGTTGGTCAATATCAACACGATGTAAACGGTAAATTATTAAAAGAAAGCTTGGATTCTGTGGTTGTAAGTTGTGTTAATCAGGTAGGTGTAGAATTAAATACCGCAAGCAAGCATTTATTGAGCTATGTTTCTGGGCTTGGGCCTTCATTAGCACAAAATATTGTCGAATATAGGAAAGTCAATGGCCCATTCAAATCGCGAAAAGACCTTAAAAAAGTACCGAGATTAGGTGAAAAAGCATTTGAGCAAGCTGCAGGATTCTTACGTATCCGAGGCGGTAGCCATCCATTAGATAATACGGGGGTGCATCCTGAAAGATATGCCGTGGTGGATCAAATGGCGAAAGATACCGGTAAAAAAGTGGAGGAATTAATCCAAAATTCAACACTATTAAAACAAATCAACCTGCAAAAATACTGCTCAGGTGATGTTGGTTTGCCCACATTAAAGGATATTATAACGGAATTAGAAAAACCAGGTCGCGACCCAAGAGAACAATTGGAATCCTTCGAATTTGCCGATGTGCATAAAATGGAGGATTTATCGGTTGGGATGGTGCTGCCGGGCATTGTCACTAATATCACCGCATTTGGTTGTTTTGTTGATATTGGTGTACATCAGGACGGACTCGTACATGTCTCACAGATGGCAAATCGCTATATCAAAGACCCGAATGAGGTAGTCAAAGTGCATCAAAAAGTACAAGTTAAAGTAACAGAAATTGATATCGCAAGGAAACGAATTGCTTTAACCATGAAGTTTTAAAAAGATTTTTTTTCTTTATAGCGACTTTATCTCAAAAATAAAGTCGCTTTTTTTATACATTTGCCGAAAACCCTACGATAAACATGGAATCAATCAGCATTTTCGATATCATCAAAGTAGGCATTGGGCCGTCTAGCTCACATACAATGGGTCCTTGGCTTGCTGGCAATCATTTTCAAACAAAACTTACTAATAGTACCTTCGATGAAATTCGAATTCATCTGTATGGTTCGCTTGCCAAAACTGGAAAAGGACACGGAACAGATATTGCAGTTGTCTTGGGATTAGCAGGCTATGATTTTACCGAAATCAATGGAAATGAACTTAAAAAGCTCGTCGCTGAAATAAAACAAAAAGGTCTGCTTCCCGTTCAAAATAAATTAGTTCCGTTTGATTGGACAAAGCACCTCGTGTTTCATTATTCTGAGTTTCTTCCACATCATCCGAATGGAATGATAATCCGTGCCTTAAATTCAAAAAAAGAAATACTAAATCAAGATTACTATTCATTAGGAGGAGGATTTATCACTATTGGCAATATCCAATCTATTGAAAATCAAAGAATTACATCAAAATACCCTTGTCATTCTGCCTCCTCGCTATTGGAAAATACAAAAAAGTTGCAATTAAGTATTCCTCAGCTTGTTTTATTAAATGAACAAACCTGGTTTTCATTGGAACAAATTGAGGAAAAATGCGAGGCACTGAAAAACGAGATGATTGATGCCATTTACCGAGGTGTCCAGCAAGAAGGCATCCTACCTGGCGGGCTACAAGTGCAACGCCGTGCCAAAAGTTTGCATGACAAACTGCTAAAAAAGGCTTTTGATTTTACTTCAAAAGAAAATTGGATTCAGGAATTACGCCAACAGTCTCGCAGTTTTGAACAGGTAAACAAATGGATAAGTTGTTTTGCTTTAGCAGTAAATGAAGAAAATGCTGATTTTGGGCGCATTGTAACAGCACCCACCAACGGGGCTTCGGGCGTTCTTCCTGCCGTTTTGATGTACGCACATTGTTTCTTAGAAAGTGAAAATCCGATGTCAATCCGTGATTTTATACTGACAGCTGGCGAAATTGGTACCTTATTCAAAAAAAATGCAACGATTTCCGCTGCAATGGGTGGCTGCCAAGCGGAGGTCGGCGTATCTGCATCTATGGCTGCGGCAGGTCTGGTTGCCTATCTAGGCGGCACGGACGGTCAAATTCTCATGGCTGCTGAAATTGCCATGGAACATCACTTGGGTTTGACATGTGACCCTATCGGTGGACTCGTACAAATACCCTGCATTGAGCGTAATTCAATGGGTGCAATGAAAGCGATTACAGCCGCACATATCGCACTGGAAAGTAACCCCGAACAAGCCCGTGTAACATTAGACAATGTGATACAAAGTATGTGGGAAACTGCGCAAAATATGCACAGCAAGTACAGAGAAACATCTGAAGGTGGTCTTGCATCTATTATCTCTGTTAATTTAGCGGAGTGCTAATAGAACATGATTTTTTGCTTTTTAAAAAGCGACAAAAAACATAACTCACTTGTTATTAAACATTTAAAATAAAAAACGGGGACATAAATTGACTTTATATCCCCGTTTCGAAAAGAAATATGCCCTTATTTCACGACCAATGTCGCCTGCATGAGTGTATAATGTCCAGGAAAAGTACAAACTAATGTATAATTTCCTTTCTTTTTAGGTGCTTCAAAATAGATTGTTTCGCGTGTTTCTGGTTGCAATAAACCTGTATGAAAAAGTACTTCTGGCAAATCAGGAACGTAGGCTTTTTGTTCGCCCTCCAACCCTAATTCAAAGGCAGCTTGTCCGACTTTATCCACCGCATTGGGTTCAACGACCAATAAATTGTGCAACATATCGTCGTTGTTATTGAAAATCAACTGGACTTTACTTCCCGCCTTGATTTGAATTTTGGAAACATTGAATTTAAGACCAGGTTTTGTTCCAAGTTTGATAATCATATCGGGTTTACCATTCCAAGTTTCTGGCATTTGATTTTGGCGTTTTACTGAAACGATTTCAGTACCTGCGGTTTGCGCAGACATCGCATGGTGCGCGTGTTCATCCATAGCCATTGGTTTTTGAACGGCGTATTTCGTCAAATCTAACCCTTTCTTTGCCGTATTAATGGCATTCAAGGTAAAATAGCCGGTTGAATGTAGCAAAGGCATTGCCTCTTTGTTTTCCAATCCCTCCGCTTTGATTTCATAAATATCTCCTAATTTGAGAGAGTCCAAAGATAAATGAACAGATTTTCCATCTTCTGAAACACGTATCCCTTTGATTTCCAATGTTTTTGCATTGATAATTGGGCTACCGTAATAGTGATGATATTTGTAGTTGAACCTATTCAACGCATAAGAAGAAGGGTCTTCAGCTGACTTTTTATCTACTTCTTGCGTAAAGGTGAGCATAAATCCATCGGCTACAGATTCAATTTTTTGAATTTCGAACGGCATCTTCCCAGTATATACCAAACGTTGTAATCCAAAATTATCTTTTCCGGTTGAAGCCCATCCACGACTTGTCATTCCGACAAACATAGAACCGTCCACTCCCCAGCGCATCCGCAAAATACCTGATTGGAAACCCTCTCTAAACGGAAAACAAGCCCCTTGATAAACGCCATCCACTTTTTCGAGAAACATCCGCATGATTTTACTATGCCCCTGGTCTCCTACGAAAAGCTGTCCTGCAAAAGGGCCAAAAGATTGTGTACTATCTTCCAGTATATCTGATGTAGAAATTCCCATCAATGTATGCGGGAACCAAACAGCAGGTGGTTTGATGCCTGGCACACGTTTAGCTACATCATATAAAGTTTCGCCCGTATCTGGAATATCTTGTGGCGTTAACTTAACGGGCGAGTCTTTTTCTTTCGACCACAAAAGTCCCGAGGGATTCCCCGCAAAATCTCCTTTTTCAAGATGCGTTACCCGACCAGAACCTACCCAATCTCCTTGGTTTTCCGCATAAAAAATATCTCCTGCTTTGTTTATACCAAATCCAGCTGGGGAACGCAAACCCGTAGCAAAAGGAGTCATATTGCCTTTTTTGTCAATATTCAACATCCAACCACGCCATTTGGAGAGACTCGCTCCTTTTCCTATCCAATCCAGATTTAGAGTAAAAATCATCGATCCATCTTTCAATGGAACGGGGCCATACGAGTATTGGTGATAATTCCCTGATAGAGGCCATTTGTAAAAACTTTCGTACTCGTCGGCTACTCCATCTTGATTTAAGTCGTGTAAAATCGTGACTTCCCCTCGCTGCGTTGCCCAGATCTTTCCGTCAATATAGGCCAATCCCAGTGGTTCATGCAGCCCTTTTGCAAAACGCTGAAACGTAGGTTGCGACTGCCCAAACATGTACGGATTATGAATCATCCAAACATCCCCTTTTCGGGTACTTACTGCTAGTCTACCGTCGGGTAACGGTGCTAAACCGCCGACTTCGAGGTCAATGCCCGCTGGTATAGGAACCGTGATGATTTTGTAATAATCTTCTTCGTTGGCGACAGTTTGTTGCGCTTGTACTTTATTAAAAAGTAACAAACCAATGACACCAATTGCTATTTTTTTTGAGATATACATCTTTTAAATCTTATTTTACCAAGTGATTGAATACTGAAGTGGTTTCCCTGTTTTTCCGACCAAGAAATTCTGTCCGTCGTGTTTTTCTATCTGTAGTTTCGTTTTCCCTATCGGTTGGACAAATCGGTTGTTCACCAAATAGAAAGGTTGTTTTTGGCCAATTAATTTCCCAAAACCACTTTCTACTTTTTTCATAAATACCTGAATATCAGCATTTGAATAGTCCACTACATACTTCATTGTTGCATCAGATGAAACATTAGTATACAATCCATAATGTGTTGCGTCGTATGATACTTTTACCTTTTTCGAATCAAATACGTAGTTGAATGTGGGTTTATCTAGTCCGTCAAGTTGATATCCTTTGTACTGAATTTCACTATATGTATCCCATTTCATGGCTGGTTTACGTGTGAAAAAGGGTGAAAAGCCAGATAATTGGGTTGTAATACCATTAGGTACTAACAGTTGCGGTTCTCCACGCTCATGCCACATATCGGTTACATCTGCAAATCGTCCTCTCCAGGCAAACAGCGGCGCCCCTTGGTCTAAATCAAGTGCATAATTTACTTTTTCTGGTAAGCCAACGGCCATAACATGTGTTTTTTTCTCCTCACCGAACTGCATAAAAGCACGTGTAAGCGCAGATTTTCCATCTGTTGCATCTAGGAAAACACGTCCCACAGCATCAGGTTCTGCCAACGAATTGGACGCATGGAGTGGATAAGGACGAAAATCACCACTAGATACAAATAAGCCTGCGCCAGGTGCCCACCAAATACGTTGGTATTTGTATGTGAATGTATGTTTGCCCGCCTTCAATTCCAGAATACCCGTCAAAGGGATTCTGTAGAGATACTCCGTCGAACCAGCTACACTTTTTCCGTCTATGGAAAATTCGCCAACACCTTGATAATCAATTGTAAACGCATACGTACCTGTTTTTTCCACCAAAATTTCACCTGAGTACGTCAGAATATACTCTTTGAAATCATTTGGAATTTGAACAGTCAAAACATCCGATTTTCCTTCCTTTACGGGTGTATCTTTCAACTCGAAGGTTCTATCCCATCCGTACGTTTCTTGGATAGAGTACGATAAATTCGCCAAACGGACGGGTTGATTTTTACCAAATGATAAATATTCGAAATCTTTGAAAGCGAATTGGCCTTTTTCTACTTCAAATTGGAAACCGAGCGATGGTTTGGGATTTACGCCTTTTACAAAAATATTTTGTTGGACAGTTCTTCCATTCAACATTACTTTCTCAATTCTTGCCATTCCTCCTGCTTTATCTGGGGCAGAAAACACAATTTCACAGGTTTGCCAAAGTCCTGATGCTCTTGCAGCCCGTTCGGTTGGTAAAATAAGCTGATTTTCTTGAACCAAAACAGCACCGCTCGCTTGCGCCATATCTAAGGAAGTCAATCGAATGGGATATTTTCCCATCAAATAAAACAAAACAGAAGATTGTGTCGCTAAATTAAACTGAAACTTAATCTTTGCATCCTGCGTAGCAATCGTCGAAACAATAGATGCGCCAGGTAAAAGAGAGGCAAATCCTGCATTTCCACTCGATTCTTTGATTTTTTCACCTGTTGATGGATCAAAAACGACGTCGTCTATGCTGCGCCAAGCAGTGGCATCAAATTGCCAATTATCTGGTGGGATTTTCAACAAAGGAAAATCAGGAAGCCCCTGACTGAACCCTTGGCTTAGGTAAATGAATAGTAAAATGGTTGTAATGATAGGTTTTTTCATATAAATACTATGATTTTTTTTACAAATGTAAAATAAATGACCACTCATTAAAACTCTATCACCAAAATATGCGACCAAATAGGCGGAGGATTTTGTAAATTTGCCCAAACTTTTGAATGAAAAAAATGACAAAACCGACACTTCTGATTTTAGCGGCAGGTATGGGCAGCCGTTACGGTGGTACAAAACAAACAGATCAATTTGGTCCAAACGGAGAAACAATCATCGATTACTCTCTCTACGATGCAATAAAAGCAGGCTTTGGAAAAGTAGTATTTATCATCCGGGAAGAATTAAAAGCTGAATTTGAGGCTATTTTCACCCATAAACTGGCGGGAAAAATAGAAGTTGACTACGCAATCCAAGGTTTTCAAGATTATGTCCCCGCTTCCTTGGGTTCTATCGAACGTTCAAAACCCTGGGGAACGGGTCATGCGGTACTTTGTGCATGGAGCAAAACAGATACGGCTTTTGCAGTTATCAATGCGGATGACTTTTATGGCGCAGAGGCATTCCAAACAATGGCTGATTTTTTAGCCAACGATACAGACGATTCTTTGCATGCCATGGTTGGCTACCAGCTTAAAAATACGCTGTCAGAGAATGGATCTGTGTCTAGAGGGGTTTGTACAACCGATGCAGAAGGCCATTTGATTTCTGTAGTGGAAAGAACACAAATTGAGAAAAATAAAGCGAATGAAATCGTATTCATCGAAAACAACGTTGCTACTTCACTTTCTCCAGAAACAGTCGTTTCGATGAACTTTTGGGGTTTCAAAGCGTCTGTTTTTCCTGAAATCAAACAAATGTTTGAAGCTTATGCGCTCAAAAACCATCATTTACCCAAAGCTGAATTTTACATTCCGGTTGTGATGTCTAATTTAATGCAGGAGCAGAAAGGAAAATGTCAAGTTTTTGAGAGCGGTTCTGATTGGTTTGGGGTAACGTATCCTGAAGATAAAGAAACAGTCAAAACAGCTATTCAAGAACTGGTTCGCGCGGGTAAATATCCAAATTCTCTTTGGTCATAAATACAAAAAGCGGAGTAGGTTAACTGCTCCGCTTTTGCAATATATCGTAAATTTTCCCTTGCACAAACAACTCATTATCAGTGATTTTATACGAAGAAACACCTTGAATTGCGTCTGCTAAGGAATCAAACAAAGCCATCCAATTTCCCTTCTCTGTAGGCAAGCGATAACTCACTTTTTTACCCTCTTGCCAAACAGAAACCAATCCTTGAAACTCCGGGGATTCTTCGCCAAAGTGAACGGCAAGCGGTGAAACGCCTTCTTTCAATTGGTCTTCTTGAATATCAATACCGTATTTGATGAACGAGCCCTCTGTTCCATAGACAACATACCGCGGCAAAGGCTCTAGTGCGAGCAAACTTGCATGTAAAAAAACACTTGGCCCGCCTGTATAATCCAACAAAACATCAAAAGCATCTGAAATAGCAGAATTGGGACGTTCCATATAGGTTTTCCCAGTTATCGTAGCCGGTGTTCCAAATAAATCGACGGCTTGGTCAATGATATGCGCACCCAAATCGTACAAAATACCATTTGTGGGTATTGAAACTTCCTTCCATTTTTTTACATTGAGTGCTTGTTTAAAACGATCAAATCGGATTTCAAGTCGAACAATTTTACCCAAAATGCCAGATTGAATAACTTTCTTGACTGTCAAGAAATCACTGTCCCAGCGTCTATTTTGAAAAACAGCTAAGACCTTATTTTTTTCTTTGGATAAAGCAAATAATGCTTTCATTTCTGCCTCAGTCACCGCCATGGGTTTTTCAACCAAAACATGTTTATTGGCTTCCAATGCCAGCCGGACATACGGAACATGCGTTTCATTCGGTGAACAAATCGAGATTAAATCAATAGACGAATCTGTTATAACATCCTGAATATCAGTTAATTTATTTACAGAAACGGGTAAGTCAACCAATTGACTTGTAACTACTGAGACAAGCTCAAATTTTGGATGATGAAGAAAAAAAGGAATTTGCAAATACTTTCCTGACAAACCATACCCAATAATTCCAACCCGGATTTTTTTCACTTTTCTTTATTTGAATGCTTGAATACCTGTAATTTCTGCGCCTAAAATGAGCAAATGAATGTCGTGTGTACCCTCATACGTAATCACAGACTCCAAATTTGCCATGTGTCGCATGATGGGATAATCGCCCACGATTCCGTTTCCACCTAAAATTTGACGTGCCTCGCGCGCGATAGTCAACGCCATTTCCACATTATTCCTTTTTGCCATCGAAATTTGTGCTGAAGTCGCTTTACCCATATTCATCAATTGACCTAACCGAAAAGCGAGCAACTGCGCTTTGGTTATTTCCGTCAACATCTCGGCTAATTTTTTTTGAATTAATTGAAAAGCAGCAATTGGTTTTCCAAATTGTTGTCTTTCCAACGCATAATTTCGGGCGGTGACATAGCAATCCATGGCGACGCCAATTCCGCCCCAAGCGATTCCGTAGCGGGCTTTATCCAAGCAAGCAAACGGACTTTTAAGCCCGTCTGAACCAGGAAGAATATTTGATTTTGGAATCCGAACGTCCGAAAAGACCAATTCACCCGTTGCGCTGGCACGAAGCGACCATTTTTGATGAATTTCAGGCGTGGAGAAACCTTCCATTCCTCGTTCGACTAAAATGCCTTTCACACGTCCAGCTTCATTTTTTGCCCAAACAACAGCTACATCTGCTACAGGCGCATTTGAAATCCACATTTTAGACCCATTGAGAATAATGGAATCTCCATCTTCCACAAAATGCGTGGTCATTCCAGCAGGATTTGAACCGTGGTCAGGTTCGGTTAAACCAAAACAACCAATGAGTTCTCCCGTTGCTAACTTGGGCAAAAAACGCTTTTTTTGTTCTTCTGAACCCATTTGTTCAATCGGAAACATGACCAAAGAACTTTGAACAGACACAGCCGAGCGAATTCCCGAGTCGCCTCGTTCAATTTCTTGCATCATCAATCCATACGCGATGTAATCCAAGCCTTGCCCGCCGTATTCAGGGGAAACCGTTGGCCCAAGTAATCCCAATTTACCCATTTTAGGCATAAGAAATTGGGGAAATGTTGCTTTTTGAGCAGCATCTTCAATGATAGGCGAGATTTCTTTTTTCACAAAATCCCGGACAGTTTCCCGAATCATTTTATATTCGGATGTTAATAAATCATCCAATTCATAAAAATCAGGTGATTGAAATGAATCCGAACGCATTGATTTCTGATACGAGTGTTCAGCTGAATCCATGTTATTTGTTGATTATAAGTCAATTAACAATTGATTTTTGAGAATATCTGCCAAAGTTTCCCGTTCCCGGACGAGGTAATCTTTCCCTCCGAGGAGTAAAACTTCAGCTGGACGAATGCGAGAATTGTAATTAGACGACATAGAAAAGGCGTATGCCCCTGCATTTTTGAGTCCCAAAATATCTCCTTGAGAGACAAGTGGTAGCTCCCTATCTTTTCCAAATGTATCTGTTTCGCAAATATATCCCACAACATCGTAGATACCCGTTCCCTGCTCAAAAGTAGGATTTGAAACGTTTACAATGTCATGATGTGCATCATACATCATAGGGCGAATGAGGTGATTTAGACCAGAATCCACGTGAACAAAGGTTTTATTTGGGTTCTTTTTTACCACATTGACCGTAACGGCTAAAAGTCCAGCTTCACTGACGAGGTATTTCCCGGGTTCAAACCAAAGTTGTACTGGTTTTCCAAATTTTTGAACAAATTCATTGAAAACAACGACTACTTTCTCCCCTAGTGCTTGCATATCTGTCACATAATCATTGGCAGAATATGCCACTTTGAAACCAGAGCCCAAATCAATGAATTGAATATCTTGAAAATACGTAAATGCCAATGAAAAAAGCTTCTCGGCTGCTTCAATAATAACATCTGCGTTCTTAAAGTCAGAACCGGTATGTTGGTGAAGACCTAAAATAGGCACACCGTATTTTTTTGCAATGGTAGAGACTTCCTCCATTTGTTCGATAGAAATCCCAAATTTAGAATCTGCGTGACCAGTCGAAATTTTTAAGTTTCCACCCGCCATAATCAATGGATTTACACGAATTGAGACAGGCACAGACGACCCATATTTTTCTCCAAACCACTCCAAGAGCGGAATAGAGTCCAAATTCATTTTTAATCCTAGCGAAACTGCCTCTTCAATCTCGGCAAACGAAACACCACTTGGCGTATATTGAATTTGCGCGGGTTCATACCCAGCTTTTAGTGCGATTTGTGCCTCCTCAATAGACACAACATCGACTTCAACCCCATTGATTTTCATCAATCGAAGGACGGATAAATTGGTCAAGGCTTTGCACGCATATTTGATTTTCAAGTCCACACCAGCAAAAGCTTGACGCATAGATTGAATTTGTGCAATCATTTTTTCTCCATCATATATATAGAGAGGGCTACCATATTTGGCTATTAAGTCCACCACTGCGATACCTTGCGTTCCGTACCGACCATCTTCTTGAATCATCATGCTACACCGAAAAAATTAAGTTTTTGCAAAGATATAAACAGTTCGCAAACGGTAAAGGCAAATATCTATTAACTTTGGGGAGAACAAAATCAATCAATGAATGAAAAATACGACCAAATTTATTGCTTTTCTACTCCTCATTTCTGTACCTAGTTGGGGGCAAATTAAGGCGGGGCCTATGCTCGGTTACTCGGAGATGAAAGAAGTATTGCTTTGGGTACAGACGGAAAAACCGCAACCTGTAAAATTTGTATATTGGGATAAGCAAAACCCAAGTGTCAAGTTTTCAACGCAAGAACAAACTGGAAATGCAGAAACTGATTACATTGTTCGAGCAATTGCCAACAAAGTACAACCGGGCAAAAAATATGTGTATGAAGTACATGTTTCAGGCAAAAAGGTAGGATTTAACCACCCGCTTGAATTTCAGACGCAGACCTTATGGAATTTCCGAACAGATCCGCCTGCCTTTAAATTTGCGGTTGGAAGTTGTACGTATGTGAACGAACCAGAAGTCGATAGACCGGGCAAACCGTATGGCGGCGATATGTCGATTTTCTCACGAATTTATGAAAATAGCCCACAATTTATGGTTTGGGGTGGAGATAACGTGTATTTCCGTGAAGTTGATTGGAATACAAAAACAGGAATGTACCACCGCTATGCAGAATTTAAGAAACAGCCCGAACTACAACCTTTGTTTGCCAATACACACCACTACGCCATTTGGGACGACCACGATTATGGCCCGAATGATTCAGATAGAGGTTTTTGGGGAAAAGATTGGGCTTTGGAAGTTTTCAAGAATCATTGGGGAAATCCGAACTATATTTTTAAAGATGAGGCCACAACGGGTACATTTTTTTGGGAAGACTGTCAGTTTTTCTTGATGGACGATCGTTGGTTCAAAGCACCCAATGCGTTGAAAGATTCTACTAAGGATTATTTTGGAGAAAAGCAATTGAATTGGTTGATTGACGCACTTCGTTATTCGCAAGCACCTTTTAAATTTGTTGTTACGGGTGGGCAGATTGTAAATCCAGTGCCTGAATTTGAGAATTATTCGTCTTATCCGGTGGAACGCAAGAAGTTTTTAGACAAATTAGCGGAGCAGAAAATCCCGGGCGTAATTTTTATTTCGGGGGACAGACATAGCACGAATTTGCAGAAATTAGAAAGAGAAGGCACGTATCCCTTGTACGATTTCACGATTTCGCCGCTTACTTCTGGGGCCTATCAGCCAACGGAGCGCGAGATGAAAGAATCTCCGATTGTTGAAGGTACGATGGTCAATCAAATACAGACATTCGGGATTATGGAAGTTTCGGGAAAAAGAACTGACAGAGTACTGAAAATCAACGTGTTTGATAAAGAAGGAAAGAAAAAATGGGACTATGAAATCAAGGCGAAAGACTTGAGATAAACGAAAAAACGCCATTCCAAGATAAGTTGGAATGGCGTTTTTGATTTAGAATTAACCCTATCTTTTTGGAAAGCCAATTACACCCTATACAAAACATGCATCCCAAAGACTTGAAACCCTTACTTGACACCTATTTTAAAAATTATACCCTAGAACCCATGCTTGGTGGTGGGACTGACGCCAAGCTTTTCTCCATAAACATCGAAAATGGAAATGACTTTGTGGTGAAAATACAAGAGCAAAGTTTACGAAATGAATATCTCAATTATCAATTTCTAGCGGGTAAAGTTCCGGTCCCGCGTGTTCAATTTTATACATCTTGGCAAAATCACGACATATTGTGCATGACAAAAATCAAGGGTCAAACACTTGATAGTCAAAGACATGAAGCTAATCCTTCAGATATTGTACGACAGTATGCGCATGCTTTGAAATTGCTTCATGCTATTCCGATACAAAATGCACCAGTTCGGCAAAACATTCAAGAAAAACTAGTGGAAGCTGGTATTCGAATAAAAGAAAATCTTGTAGATATAGATGACTTTGAAAAGGAGAATCGAGATATGAGTTGTGAAGATTTATATAAAAAACTTTCCTCCAATATCCCTCAAATAACAGAATTGGTATTTACGCATGGCGATTATTGTTTGGATAATGTGCTTTTTGATGCTTCAGGTTTGACAGGATTCATTGATATGGGGCGCGGAGGTATAGCCGACAAATACCAAGACATCGCATTAGCGGTACGAAGCATTCGAGATGAATATTCTGAGGACTTTCTTCCTCTTTTCTTTGAAGAATATGGAATAACAGCTGTTTCTTACGATAAGATTGACTTTTATATTCTTCTTGATGAGTTTTTTTGATGGAGCTATGGCTTACCTTTTTGACTAACATTCGAAGAATCAAACAACGCTCTTCCAAACCTCACTTCCTCCGCGCCAATTTTCCAGCAATTTGACTAATGAACACCAATTGCAGCGCATGATACATCATCAACGGAAGTAAAATAATTCCTAGCTGCGGGGAAGCCGCAAATAGTATTTTCGAAAAAACCGTCCCGTGTACCAAGGATTTCTTTGACCCACAAAAGACAACTACGATGGATTCCTCCAACGTAAACCGCAGTTTTCTCGCCAAAAAAGTAAGTAATCCATACACCAAAAAGAAAAAGAGAAAGACGATAACACATAAAATACTCATTATTTGCCAAGAAACGGAAGAAAAAATTCCTAATAGAAAACTGGCGGCAAAACTTTTATAGACAATCAGTAAAATAGTGGCTTTGTCCATCAACGCTAATTTTTTGGCTTGTTTTCGTGCCCACGTTCCGCCCCAAGGGTTTAAAAATAAGCCCAAAATTACAGGCAAAAGTACCTCCAAAAATAAATTCAAATAAATGGTCGTCATTTCTGACTTCATTCCTACCGTACTTGCAAACGGCGACATCCAAGCTGGCGTAACCAACATCCCGATAAATCCAGAAATACTTGCATTAAAAATTGCTGCGGGTACATTTCCTCTAGCCATGGAAACCATCACGACCGAAGACGAGACAGTTGAGGGCAACACCGCCAAAAAGAAGAATCCTAACCAAATAACTTCTTGGTTTGCTGCATAAAAAAAGGGTTGGACTCCCAATGCAAGCAACGGAAAAAGCAAAAAAGTGGCCAATTGAACGACCAAATGCACGCGCCAATTCGAGATTCCAGCCCAAACTTCTTGTTTGTTTAATTTCAATCCATAAAAAAAGAAAATAAAAAAAATCCCCACTTTCGCGATGCCATCGAGGTAAGCAATCGTCGCCTCTCCTGCCCCATCCGGAAAAAAATAAGCAAGAAGTACGACCACAAATAACAGCTGAATAAAGGAATCTATCTTTTTACTAAACATCGTTTTTTCTATATGTATAAACTTTCCAAAAGTAAGGCATGACGGACAATTAGACAAATACCTCCGATTTTAAAACCAATCTTGATTTTTTAGAGTATATGCATAGAAAACAAAATAGAAATCAATGAAATATACACTCATCGCCTTTGTTTTGCTCCTGTTCGGTTGCAACAGCCAGGCACAAAAGAAAAATACGACCGCCAAAGCGACGCCCGATTGTGGGATTGTCAAACTCACCAAATCAGAAGCTGAATGGAAAAAACAACTGACTTCTGAGCAGTTTTACGTCACCCGAAAGGCAGGAACGGAGCGCGCCTTCACAGGAATTTATTGGGACAATCACGAAAAAGGCGAATACCGGTGCATTGGCTGTGGTTTATCTTTGTTTACATCCAAAACAAAGTTTGAGTCGGGAACCGGCTGGCCTAGTTTTTACCAACCCATCAACGACTGTCATGTTGTGGTTGAAAAAGATTATTCATTGGGAATGGTGCGTGAAGAAGTCAAATGTGCGCGTTGCGATGCACACCTCGGGCATGTCTTTGAAGACGGTCCCAAACCGACAGGCTTGCGCTATTGCTTGAACTCTGCGAGCTTGCAATTCGTCAAAAATTAATTTTGTACGAATCCAAACGGATTCCACCCGTATTTTGCCCCGATGGGGCGTGATGCAATGAATATTCTCTACCCGTGTTTCGCCCCAGTGAGGCAATTTTATGCGTAGAAATTTCGTGCGATGAACCTCAAAATTGTTTCTACCTTTTCAATTCAGAAAATAGCTGCTTAGATTTGCAAAAACGAACAACATTTCATGGAAAAAAACATCGAATTTTTATACAAATACTTGAATAATGCCTCTCCGACGGGCTTTGAAGCGTCTGGACAAAAAATTTGGTTGGATTATCTCGCCCCTTATTTGGACGAGGTCATCACAGATGTATATGGAACTGCCGTAGGTGTAATAAATCCGGGGCAACCCTACAAAGTCGTTATTGAGGCACATTCGGATGAAATTTCGTGGTTTGTTCATTACATCAGCGAGAGCGGCTATATTTATGTTTGCCGTAACGGTGGTTCTGACCATCAAATTGCGCCGTCGATGCGCGTTAATTTGCATACTCGTAAAAACGGCGTCGTCAAAGGGATTTTTGGTTGGCCTGCCATTCATGTCCGCGAAGCTGGGAAAGAAGAAACACCGTCGCTGAAAAATATTTTTATCGACGTGGGCGCTTCCTCAAAGGCAGAAGTAGAAGAAATGGGTATTCATGTCGGAACGGTCGTTACGTTTGAAGCGGATTTGATGGAACTCAACAACAAATTTTATGTAGGACGTGCGCTTGACAACCGAATGGGCGGGTACATCATTGCGGAAGTTGCCCGAAAAATCAAAGAAAATAACATACAACTACCTTATACACTGTATATTGTAAATTCGGTACAAGAAGAAATCGGGTTGCGTGGAGCGGAGATGATTTCTAGAAGATTGAAGCCAGATTTAGCCGTTTGTTGCGATGTGACGCACGATACGCAGTCGCCGATGTACAACAAAATCAAGGATGGCGATATTTCGTGTGGAAAAGGGCCTGTCTTGACTTTCGGGCCGGCTGTGCAGAATAATTTATTGAACTTTTTACGGGATGTAGCCGAAGAAGCAAAAATTGGCGTGCAGCTTTCGGCGGTGAGTCGTTCTACGGGCACAGACACCGATGCGTTTGCGTATTCTGGGGAAGGCGTTGCCTCAGCGTTGATTTCTCTGCCTCAAAAGTACATGCACACAACAGTTGAAACCTGCCACAAAGACGATATTCAGGCGTGTATAGACTTATATTATGCGTTTTTAGTAAAACTCGAAGCAGGACAAAGTTTCAGTTATTTTCAATAAATTAAAGAAAGATTGAACTTTTTACGGAGATAGTCGTGTTTCATTTTTTACACGATTGGGGATGACCGGTTTTGACGGCGTGAAGCAGTCGCGAGTATAAGCATGTATGGAGTTGGTGGAAGGTCTCCATTTAAAAAATCTACCGAACAATAACTGGCAATACTTCGTATGCCATGGCAGCCTAATTTCGGAGTAAATTAAGCTAACGCCACATCCCTCCACTGCTAACCTCTGTCGCGGTGGGTTCAGGGGTGTCGAAACACAGAGGCGCTACGCAACGGGCTTCTTACTGCGTGGTAGTATTTGAGAAGATACGGAATAAACAAGGTACGTTGGACGGCTTTTTATTCCCGACAAATAAGACCAACTAAACATGTAGAAGGCTCGACGGAGGCCATGTTCGGACCAGGGTTCGACTCCCTGCATCTCCACTCTAGGACTAGCTGATTATCAACAAATTAGCTAGTCCTTTTTTCGTAAAAACACCAAAAATCGCATTTGTGACAAATTTTTTGACTAATCGTGACAAATCGATGAAAAATTCTGTGACAAAAAAATCCCTGACCCTCACTTAAGATTATGGCGGACGTCCCAAATTTTGACAAGGCAACCCCAGTTATTTTTGAGAAAAAAGTCGAAGAATTACTTATTTTTTTATCCATTCCAAATGCAGAAGTATATTACGATATAGTTGAAGAACAAATGTGTTATGTATTTGAACCTGATTTAAAAAATATAGAAGAAACAAGGACGGAGCTCTATTTTTTTGTAGAACACTTAAAAGCAAAGGATTTTGTGGGAGATGTGGGACAAATCCAAAAACTCATAAAATATCTATCAAATTAAATCAATCCCAATTAAAGCAAAACCCTCCTGGAGTTAATCTGGGAGGGTTTTTTATGTGTAAATGGAAATACCCCCCCTATCCCTTCTCTTTTTTCCCAGAAATCACTAAATTGATGCCTCCATTTTACCTATTGAACAATGAACCAAACCGACTTCCTCCCCATCCTTCAAATTCTCGAAAACAGATTTCATGCCCATCCCCACAGACATCCAGAAATTACCTGGCAGGAGGTGGAAGCCGCCATTTTGGATTCGCCAGATAAATGGAGAACCCTGCAACGCATGGAAGAAACCGGCGGCGAACCAGATGTGGTTGGTTATCAAGCAGATATACGAAAATACATTATCTGTGATTGTGCGCCCGAAAGCCCCAAAGGAAGACGAAGTGCGTGCTACGATCAAGCCGCCAGAGAAGCAAGAAAAGAAAATAAACCCACTACCAGCTGCCTCGAACTAGCCGAAGAAATAGGTATTCAGTTATTATCCGAAGACGAATACAAACGTTTCCAAATCCAAGAAAATTGGGACAAAAAAACATCGAGTTGGTTATTGACACCACCCGATATCCGACAAAAAGGCGGTGCTGTTTTCGGAGATTGGCGTTACGGACACATCTTCGTTTACCACAACGGCGCCGACTCTTACTACGCTTCCCGTGGTTTTCGTGGATATGTTTTGGTCTGATATTAATCCATAAATTCCCACGCACTGTGGTACGTACCCTGGTTTTCAAAAAATTGGATAAGTGCTTGATAGAATGGATGATGACCAAACGTTGCACTGTCTCCAACAAGAATCAATTTCTTTTTGGCACGTGTCATGGCGACATTCATTCGTCGCAAATCGTGTAAAAAACCAATCGAATTTTCTGTATTACTTCGCACCAAACTAATCAGAATCACATCTCTTTCTTGTCCCTGAAAGCTATCCACGGTATTTATCCGTACATTCGCACAATTTGATAATTTACCTCCCTCATTATCAAGCAATTGTGTAAATATATTTACTTGTTCTTTGTACGGACTAATGACCCCCACCGTTGGTTTATTCTTTGATTTTGCTTCTTGTTCGTTCAAATAATTCTGTAAAAAACGCCAAGCAAAAGCCGCTTCTTCCGGATTTGCCGCACTCGTTCCTACTTGTTTTTCCTCGAATCCTGTTCCCGCTGTATCGATAAAAACAGCTGGCGTATCAGACGAGAATAGCTTTTTTTCTTTCACACTTGGATGCGCTTGTAGTCTGTTTTCATAGAAATACAAGGACGGAAACGACATGATATTTTCGTGCATTCGGTATTGAATATCAAGCATTACAACACTTTCCGCCTGACTTTCAACCAACTTTTCCAACATAGTTTTTGCCAAAGCCACTTCGTCTGATTTGATGGTCGGAGGCAATTGGCGGTGATCGCCTGCCAAAATAACTTTATCGGCGCGTAAACAAGGAACCCACATAGCCGGCTCAAGTGCTTGTCCGGCTTCATCAATCACAACGGTAGAAAACTGCATTTTACGGACAGAAAACTGATTGATTCCTATCAAAGTTCCTGTTATTACTTGTACTTTGGTTCGGATGTCATCCAAGATATAGGCTTCTATTTTTTCAATTTCCTTGGTTATTTTCTTGGCTTCATCGAACAACAATCTTCTTTGTTCGCGCTCCGCAAATCCAAAATTTCGTTTGTATTTATGTGCTAAATTTTTGTATTCACGGGCTTGTTTACGTAGATTTTTAATTTCCTTCGCCATCGGATGATTGGCAACGAGCGAATCCATGGTCACACTTTGGACTTCTGCCGAGACCCGCTCTGGATGTCCGACTCGCATGACTTTTACCCCAGCTTTCACGAGTTTTTCTGTCAATAAATCAACTGCCGTATTGCTTGCTGCACACGCCAACAAAGGTTTTTCTTGCTTTTTTACTAAGGCTTGAATAGCAGCCACCAAAGTCGTTGTTTTTCCTGTCCCCGGCGGGCCATGTAAAATAGCTAATTCATTGGCTGAAAGCATTTTATTGATTGCTTTCACCTGTGAATCATTCAAGTTGTTGTTGCTATAATCAGCTATATTTTTATCAAAACTTGCCTTTTTTGAACCCGTTAAAATCGGGATTAATGGCGACGATGAATTCGAGGCTTCTTGCATTGCTTCTTGCATTGTATCGTACGTGTAGGCATCAAACAGAACGTCCAGCCCTAACTTTCCGTCTCGCGACCAATCGGGCAATTCATCCACCCGAAAATGCACCCGAATCTGATTTCCACCCACAAATGTAACCACACCTTGGATTCTATCTTCTGTTGGATTGTGTTGACTAAAAAAAGCGACAGGAACACCCGTTTTGAAAGAATGACTTAGCTCGTGATGTGTCGTTCGTTCAAAAAGAACCTGCAAATAATCGCCCAAAGCGGCTTCCGTTTGCCGAATTGCAAGCGGATACCAAGTTAGTCCTTTTTCACGTCGTTGCGCAACAGACGTTTCTTTGGTTTGTGCCAGGAACTGCGCTTCGTCCACTTTTTTTTCTTTGGCGAGGGCGGAGGATAAATCGGAAAAATAAGGGTGCATATAAAAAAGAACGTCCGAACCGGCAGATTCGGACGTAGAAATAAAGTACAAAATAAATTAATTCAATAAAGACGCCAACCGGATACTTACCGCTTCTTTGTGCGCTATGAGCGATTCAGCTTCAGCCATTTTTTCAACGACAGGACCTACGACACGCAAGCCTTCTTCCGAAATATGTTGAACCGTGATTTTCTTCACAAAACTATCGAGCGAAACCCCGCTGTACGCACGTGCAAAACCATTGGTTGGTAGTGTATGATTTGTCCCTGAAGCGTAATCTCCACACGATTCAGGCGTATAATTTCCTAAGAAAATAGAACCCGCATTTACGATGCGTTCACTTACATTTTCTGGATTTTGCGTGGATATAATCAAGTGTTCAGCAGCGTATTCATTCAGTAAATCAATAGCTTCTGATAGGTTTTCAACAAAAATAGCTTTTGAATTTTGGAGAGCTGCCCGTGCAATTTCTTGACGTGGCAGAAGCGCAACTTGGCGTTCGACCTCCTCCAAAATGGGCTGAATGATGGCTAAATCTGTACTTACCAAAACCACCTGACTGTCCACGCCGTGTTCCGCTTGGGAGAGTAAATCAGCAGCAACAAAAGCGGGAATAGCCGTTTCGTCCACAAGAACGGCGACTTCAGAAGGGCCAGCAGGCATATCTATCGCTGTTCCTTCTTTGGAAACCAATTGTTTAGCACTTGTAACATACTGATTACCAGGACCAAATATTTTATAAACCGACGGAATCGACTCAGTTCCGTATGCCATAGCAGCAATTGCTTGTGCGCCACCTACTCTAAAAATTCGGGTAACACCGACTTTTTTTGCTGCATAATAAATAGCCGGGTGATTGCTTGGAGAACATAAGACAACCTCCTGACAACCCGCAATTTGTGCCGGAATCCCGAGCATAAGCACTGTAGAAAACAAAGGAGCTGTGCCTCCAGGAATATAAATTCCCACACGTTGAATGCCTACACTTTTCCGCCAGCAAGTGACGCCGGGCATGGTATCAATCTTGACAATATCCGATTTTTGTGCCTCATGAAACCGATAAATGGCTTCATAAGCAGCGTCAATGGCATTTTTTAAATCTGCGGGTACATGCTCGATAGCATTTTCTACCTCCGCTTGCGACACTTCAAAAGTCGAAACATCTAAACCATCAAACTTTTTGGCAAAATGAATAAGTGCTTCATCTCCTTTGGATTTTACAGCCTCTAGGATGGGTTGCACGCGTTTTTCGATTTCTGCGGAGTCAAAAACAGGACGAGCCAAGATACTTGCCCATGAATTTCTTGCCGGATTTTGTATGATTTGCATAAGATTGTGTGGAAATCCCTTGGAAGGAATTAATAAATCATTTTTTCAATTGGGATAACCAAAATACCTTGAGCGCCGGCTTCCCGAAGCGCCTCGATATTTTCCCAAAATTCACTTTCTTCCAGTACCGAATGAACAGAACTCCAACCTTCTTGCGCGAGTGGAACGATAGTCGGGCTTTTCATGCCGGGTAAAAAAGAAATGATATGATCTAATTTTTCGTTCGGGGCATTTAACAAGATGTATTTGTAATTTTGTGCCGTTTGAACAGCGTTAATTCTAAATAATAGCTTGTTTAAAAGTAAAGTTTTCTCTTCAGACAAATTTTCGGTAGCAATTAGAACCGCCTCTGACTTAAAAATGGTTTCGACTTCTTTCAAACCATTGCTCAAGAGCGTGCTACCGGAGCTAACAATATCACAAACAGCATCTGCTAAACCTATACTTGGCGCAATTTCTACTGAGCCACTGATTTCGTGAATGTGCGCGTCAATCCCTTTTTTTGACAAATAATCACCCAGAATTTGTGGATAAGATGTAGCGATGCTTTTTCCAGATAAATAGGAAGCGTCCTCGTACTGAATTTCACGCGGAACGGCGATGGAGAGTCGACATTTTGAAAACCCTAATTTGCGGCTAACGTGCACATTTTTAGCACTTTCAACCAAAACATTTTCACCGACGATACCAAGATCAGCGACACCATCCGCCACATAACCCGGGATGTCGTCATCGCGGAGGAAGAGGAATTCAGCGGGAAAATTTGCCGATTCGGCTTTGAGTTTTCCTTTGCCGTTTTCGAATTTAATTCCGCACTCTTTGAAAAGTTTGATAGAGTCTTCGCTCAAGCGACCAGACTTCTGAATCGCGATTTTCAGTATATTTTGATTTTTCATATCTCATTTAAAAATGCAAAAATACGGTGCTAATCATGGGAGGGCAAAGAAAAAGGGGAAAAATTAGACACAAATTCAAAATATTCGTCGCTAAAAACGAGGGGAAGAGACGTGAACACTTTGATAAGTGAGGGGTTACATAGATATTGCAAATTGAAATTCAAACTAAATCAATTACAAACTATGAGGAAATGGTACAAAAAAGTGGCTTACCTCCTACTCTTTGGAGTCGGAATATCAGCTACTGCCCAGCAGACTTTCAAGCCAAATGGCGTTCAGAATGAGCCCGTAGGCCTGTATGCCTTCAAGAATGCCACGATTCACTTAGATGGTGACAATGTTATTGAAAACGCCTTACTTTTTGTAAAAGGCGACAAAATTGAAGCGGTCGGCGCAAACTTCGCACTCCCAGCAGGTACAATCGTGTATGACCTGAAGGGCAAACACATTTACCCTGGATTGGTCGATGCCTATGCAAATTATGGTGTTCCAGAAGTAAAAAGAAGCCGAGGCGGTCGAAATTTCTATCAAACTCAATTTGACTCTGAGAAAAAAGGGGCGTACAACTGGAATCAGGCTGTACATCCAGAAGTAAACGCTGCGGAACAATTTGTTGTAGATGCGAAAAGCGCCGAAACCATGCGGAAAATCGGATTTGGCGTTGCCGTGACACACCAACCAGACGGAATTGCACGCGGTACTTCAGCACTCGTTTCTTTTTATGATGGTTCAGAAAATATTGCGTTACTTCAACCCAAAGTAGCCACACATTATTCATTTAATAAAGGGAGCTCTTCGCAAACATTTCCTGTTTCCTTGATGGGCGCGGTTGCCCTGTTAAGACAAACTTTGTACGATGCTGATTGGTATAAAAAGGGCGGAAATACAAAAGAGAGAAATATTTCACTCGAAGCTATCAACCAAACAAGTCAACTTCCTCGCATTTTCGAAGCAGCCAATGTCTTGGATGTTTTGCGAGCAGACCGCATCGGTGATGAATTTGGAACTCAATTCATCATCAAAACAAAAGGAGATGAATACCAAAAAATAGCAGAGGTAAAAGCAACGAATGCTTCTTTGGTTGTACCGATTAATTATCCTGACGCGTATGATGTCGAAGACCCGTATGATGCGGAAAGAACATCGCTTACAGACATGAAGCATTGGGAATTAGCGCCTAAAAACGCAGCACTTCTGCATCAGGCTGGCATTCCGTTTTCAATTACTTCGGCTGATTTAACGAAAAAAGATATGTTCTGGACGAATTTACGCAAAGCCGTTCAGTATGGTTTGCCTAAATCGGTTGCATTGAACGCCATTACTTCTGTTCCTGCCAAACAACTTCAAGTGGAAGGAATGGTAGGAAAAATTCAGAAAGGCATGTTGGCGAACTTCTTCATTTCATCGGAAGATATTTTCAATACAAACGCCAAAATTCACCAAAACTGGATTCAAGGCAAACCGTTTGAATTTATTCCATTGGATAAAGATGATATTCGTGGTGATTATTCAGTAGACATAAGCAATCGAATCGCCAAATTAGCCATCAAAGGAACAATAGATAAACCAACCTTTGAGATGATGGTTAATGATACAGTTAAAATCACGCCTAAAGTGACTTTAGATGGGAATTTAGTGACTATTTCGTTTGTCGAAAAAGGAAAAACAACCCGCTTAAGTGGCTACAAAAACGGAGCGAATTTCATGGGGAAAGGGTTGGATGGTGATGGAAAAGAAGTCGCTTGGACAGCCATGCCGACTACTCCTTTCAGCGAAACAGCGCCAAAGAGTGCAGCCGCAGAGAAAGAAATAAAAACGGGCGAAATCTTGTATCCATTTACCGCTTTCGGAGCCAAAGAAAAACCCAAAGCAGAAGATTTATTGATTAAAAATACAACTGTTTGGACTAACGAGAAAGAAGGTATTCTGCAAAATACAGACGTCTTAATCGAGAATGGAAAAATTGCTAAAATTGGAAAAAATTTAACTTCAAAAACAGCAAAAACAGTGGATGGTCAAGGAAAACACTTGACAGCTGGCGTTATCGACGAACATTCGCACATTGCGTTATTATCTATCAATGAAGTGGAAACAGTGTCATCAGAAGTAAGACAGGGCGATGTTATCAACTCCGAAGATGTCAATATTTACAGACAATTGGCTGGTGGCGTAACGACTTCACAGCTACTGCATGGTTCTGCTGACTGTATCGGTGGGCAATCTGCGATTATCAAACTTAAATGGGGTGAATCTCCGGAGAATTTAAAATTCCCACAAGCACCTGAATTTATCAAATTTGCGCTTGGTGAGAACGTCAAAAGAGGCAATGCTCCGTCGGCACCAGACCGTTACCCGGCAACTCGTATGGGTGTTGAGCAAGTCTATTACGATGCTTTTACACGAGCGAAAGAATATGCAAAAGCGTGGAAAGAATACAATGCTTTGAAGAACAAAACAGGCGTAACACCACCAAGAAAAGACCTTGAATTAGATGCCTTGGTTGAAATCTTGGAAGACACAAGACATATTACATGTCACTCGTATGTACAATCAGAAATCAATATGTTGATGAACGTAGCGGATTCAATGGGCTTCAAAGTCAATACGTTTACGCATATTTTGGAAGGATATAAAGTGGCGGATAAAATGAAGCAACGTCAAATCGCAGCTTCTACTTTTTCTGACTGGTGGGCATATAAAATGGAAGTAAAAGAGGCTATTCCGTTTAATGCGGCGATGTTACACAAAGCAGGTGTTTTGACTGCCATTAACTCAGATGATGCAGAGATGGCAAGAAGATTGAATCAAGAAGCGGCAAAAGCAGTTTTATATGGAGGTTTATCAGAAGAAGATGCTTGGAAAACCGTCACATTGAATCCAGCGAAAATGATGCGTATTGACCACAAAGTAGGTAGTATCAAAGTAGGAAAAGATGCGGATGTTGTACTTTGGACGAACAACCCACTATCTGTCTATGCACGTCCGGAGAAAACTATTATTGATGGAACAGTCTATTTTGATAGAGAAAAAGACGAAATATTGCGCAAAGAAGCAGCGGCAGAAAGAAACCGTCTGGTTCAGATAATGCTTGCACAAAAAGCGGGTGGAGCGCCTACCCAAAAAGCTCGTCCTATGACAAATAGTATGCACATCCACTGCGATACCATTGTTGAGTACGGCGGCATTTCGTCAGAAGCTTTGGATATGACGTTACGTATGAAAAATCAATCACAAGATTAAGTTTAATTTGAAAGGCAAATGAAAAAATATATTTGTTCAGTTTTACTCCTTTTGAGCGCCACAATGCTATCGGTAAGGGCACAAAATCCACTTCCGGGGCAGGCACAAAAAGCACCCATCGCCTTGGTTGGTGGTGATATTTATGTCGGAAATGGAAAAACAATTTCCAAAGGAATCTTGGTTTTTGACAAAGGGAAAATCACAGCCATTGGCACTGACAAAACGATTATCCCGGCAAAAGCAGAGGTGATTGAAGTAACGGGAAAGCATGTATACCCAGGAATTATTTCGCCGTATGCACAAGCGGGTTTGAATGAAATTGGTGCAGTTCGCACAACCCAAGATTTCAGTGAAGTAGGCGATTACAACCCGAATGTACGTGCTTTAATTGCGTACAATACGGACTCTGAAGTCATTCCTACGATTCGTGGAAACGGTATTTTGATTGGGCAAGTAACGCCAAGTGGTGGGATTATTCCGGGTACTTCTTCGATTGTTCATTATGATGGATGGAACTGGGAGGATGCTGCTCTAAAAGTGGATGACGGTATTTGGATGAGTTGGCCAGCGCGGATTAGCCGTAACTTTGATTTTGCTACGATGAATTTTACCACAGGTAAAAACCCGAAATACGAGCAAAATATCCAAGAATTACGTCAGTTATTTACAGAAGCAAAAAAATATGCGGAAATAAGTAATCCTTCCAATACCAACTTAAAATTAGCCTCAATGAAAGGCTTGTTTACGGGAAGTCAGCAGCTGTTTTTAGAAGTAAATGAAGGCAAAGAAATCATCGAAGCCATTCAGTTTGCTGAGCAGCAGGGTGTAAAAAGGTTGGTTTTGGTTGGCGTTGAAAACCCAGATTTGGCAATTCCATTGATCAAAGAAAAAAATATCCCCGTCTTGCTCTCAGGTACACATCGTCTACCCAATAAAACGGACGATGACGTTTGGAATCCATACAAATTACCTTCCGATTTGATGAATCAAGGAATTTTGGTTGGTATGTTCTACAATGCCTCATACTGGCGTACCCGGAATTTACCTTTTGTTGCAGGAACAGCCGCAGCGCACGGGCTCACGCCGGTACAGGCATTGCAAATGATTACAGAAAACAATGCCAAAATTTTGGGTATTGCAGACCGAGTGGGTACACTGGAAGTTGGAAAAGACGCGACTATCGTTATCTCTGCCGGAGATATTTTGGACATGCGTACCAACAAGGTAAGCCATGCGTTCATTCAAGGAAAAAAAGTAGATCTAGACGACAAACAGAAACGTTTATATCATAAATTTTCTGAGAAGTTAGAAATTGATCATCCATAAGGATAGATTTGTAAGAGAGAAAGCCGACTTGATGAGAAATTCAGTCGGCTTTTTTGTTTTTTTCCATTCAAATCAACCAATTGAAACCAAAATTGATTTGATTTGCAGGAAAGTTAGACGCGCATTGATTGATTAAAAATAATGAAAATAGGAATTATCGGATTGGGCGACATGGGCAAATTATTTGCCAAAACATGGGCAGACCAAGGTTTTGAAATAATTGGATGTGACAAAGAGGAGAACAAAGAAGCTCTTTTAGAAGAATTTCAAGCATACACAACGGTGCGAATTACGACTTCAGGTGTAGAAGTTTCGAGACTTTGTGACTTCATTTTGTACTCAGTCGAAACCTCCCGAATCCATGAAGTGGTGGCTGCTTACGGGCCTTCCACCAAGTTTGGTGCAATTGTAGCAGGTCAAACCTCTGTAAAAGCGCCTGAAATTGCTGCATTTGAGAAATACTTACCCAAAGATGTCCATATCATCACTTTGCACTCATTACACGGCCCAAATGTACACCCCGTTGGTCAAAAAATAGTACAGATTGTCCACAGATGTACAGATTCTACTGCATTAAATCAGGCGACAAAAATCATACAAGCCATCGGATCAGATGTAATTGAATTGGAAAATTATGTAGCACATGATAAAATGATGGCGGATATTCAAGCCATTACGCACATTGGTTTTGAAAGTATCGGAACAGCTTTTATGCACAGAGGAGTGTATCCTTGGGAAAGTCCAACGCAGCCCAACGGATTGGATAGCGTAAAGTTACTCATGACACTGCGTATATACAGCTACAAACATCACGTGTATTCTGGTCTTGCTTTACTAAACCCAGAGGCGAAAAAAGACATTCGCGTCTATGCTCAAAGTGAACACCAGCTCTTTGGGCAAATGATAAGTGAACAAATTTCGGCATTTAAGAAAGAAATATGGGAAGCACGGGATATTGTCTTCAATGATTTTTCAGGGCAATTAATGTTGGAAGACCAATGGATGAGTGAATACAGTTTAAATCCGACGATAAAACACTTGCCCAATTCACATCTGAGTTTATTGAGTATGGTTGTTGCTTGGAAAAATCTAGGAACCAATCCATATAAAAGTTTAATTTGTCAGACCCCTCCCTTTCGACTTCGTGTGGGTATGGCAGAGTATTTGTTTATGAATGATGAATTGTTGAACGAAACATTAGAAACGGCCTTATTTGACAAAAGTATCCGCCAAGATGATTTGGCTTTTCATACGGCTGTACACGAGTGGGCGAATATTATTGAAAAGGGAGATGTAGGAAGTTATCAAAAACAATTTGAAAACACACGACAGTTTCTTTCACCTCGTCTTGTAGAAGGACGTGAATTGAGCAGTCAATTAATTAACCGAATCAATCATGCATCGAAATAAAACAAATCTTGCCGTTTACGATAACAGTTGGTATCAACCTGGAAGTACTTTAAAAAGATTTATTTGGCTCATAATCAGTGGATTGTTCTTCGAAGTATTCATTCCTTTTCCTAGTAAATTAAAAATTATTTTTCTTCGGTTATTTGGTGCGAAAGTAGGGAAAGGAACAGTAATAAAGCCATTTGTCAAGATAAAGTATCCTTGGTTTTTAGAAATTGGAGAACACGTCTGGATTGGAGAACACGTCTGGATTGATAATCTTGTGCGGGTTTCTATCGGTTCAAATGCTTGTTTATCACAGGGTTGTTTGTTACTGACAGGCAATCACGATTTTACTAAACCTACTTTCGATTTAATTGCAAAACCAATCACACTAGAGGAAGGTGTTTGGATTGGTGCAAAGGCAACTGTTTGTTCTGGAGTTACTTGTTATTCACACAGTGTATTGGCGGTTGGTTCCGTTTTGACGAAGGATATGACTCCTTATCAAATTTACCAAGGCATACCAGCAGTATGTAAGCGGGAAAGACCACTGTAAAACCACTCACTCAATTTAATGTTTATTTATTTGGCAAATTATACCATAAAATAAGGGTAAAAGGCTAAATTTGTATAATTACAGCAACATTTCAAGCTCAGCAATTACTATTTTTATACGAATAGAAAAGATATATGAATCTAACATTTGAAGAATTCATACCAAACAATAATCATAAAATACTGATTTCGATGCTTATTTCGTTCGGAATCACATTTCGTTCCATACCTATTATTATCAATGTTTGTAATTTAAAGGGATTAATGGAACAGAACATCAAACGAAGTTCGCATGAGTTTCCCACACCCACATTTGGCGGAATTGCTATTTTTGCATCTACATTAATCGGTTATTTTCTTTGGAACTTTGGTGACGAGGGTATCATCATGCATCGAGTAATTGTGGGATTTATCATCTTATTTTTTTTAGGACTTAAAGATGACCTTTTTGCCCTAGCTCCTATAAAGAAAATGATTTCACAGATTATCGCGGCTGCCTTATTAGTTATTGGAAGTGACCTTCGAATCACAGATTTTTTTGGAATTTTAGGCATATATGAAATCCCTTATGTAGTTAGTATTTTGATAACGATTTTTATATTTATTGCATTGATTAATGCGATAAATCTTATCGACGGGATAGATGGGCTTGCAGCTGGGATTGGAATGATTACTACAGCAACGTACGGTTTTTGGTTTCTAGCCAATGGACATTATAGTTTCGCCTCAATTAGTTTAAGTCTATCAAGTACACTCGTTGGCTTTCTTTATTATAACTTTTCGAAAGAGAATAAAATATTCATGGGGGACACCGGTTCTTTAATATTGGGATTTATTATCACCACATTGACCGTAAAATTTATTCATTTTAATGTAACTCATGCTTTCAAAATTGATGGACTTGTGAGCGCACCTGTCGTTTCTATTGCATTACTAAGTGTACCCATTTTTGATACGTTGCGTGTTTTTTCTTTACGAATTATGCGTAAAAAATCGCCTTTCAAAGCAGATAGATTACACATGCACCACCTCATAGTTGATAATGGTTTTAGCCATATACAAACATCTTTTATGTTCTATGGTTATACTATTTTTGTTTCATCTTTGACTTATTTTCTACGTCAATACTTATCTAATACAGAACTTTGTGTATTCTTAGTTGGTATTTTTATCATATATATTATTTTAGGGAATACACTAGAACAAAGAAGATTAGAACTGAAAATTGCAGCTGTAAATGAGGAAAGAAAAGCTTATTCTACACCAAATAAACCTGCAATTCAACTCAGTAGATTTAGTGATACTGATTCAACTATAAAACAAAATTAAAAGAGACTTGCTGATTAATTCATAGAACTACTACCTTAGTATACGAACCTCTTCGAATCATGTACTACTTACGAATTGATAAGTAAAAGAATTTAGACTTGTATTTATATACAAAAATAGCCACGAGTTTTCGTGGCTATTTTTTTGAATTATTCCCATTCAATAGTAGCTGGTGGCTTTGAACTTATGTCATAAACGACTCTATTTACCCCTTTTACTTTGTTTATAATTTCATTCGAAATATCTGCTAAAAATGTGTAGGGTAAATGTGCCCAGTCAGCTGTCATTCCATCTACACTCGTCACAGCACGAAGGGCCACAACGCGTTCGTATGTTCTCTCATCTCCCATGACACCAACACTTTGTACAGGAAGCAACATGGCACCCGCTTGCCAAACCTCATTGTACAAATTGTACTTTTTTAATCCTTGAATAAATATCGCGTCTACTTCTTGAAGAATTTGTACTTTTTCTGCTGTCACATCACCCAAAATCCGAATACCTAAACCAGGACCAGGGAAAGGGTGACGACCTAAAATAGTCGCAGGAATATCGAGTGCTTTTCCTACTTCACGAACACCATCTTTAAATAATAATTTGAGTGGTTCAATGACTTTTAACTTCATGAAATCAGGTAATCCACCCACATTATGATGGGATTTAATGGTTACAGATGGACCTTTTACCGAAACAGACTCAATAATATCAGGATAGATAGTTCCTTGACCAAGCCATTTAGCATCTGTTACTTGTTTGGACTCAGCATCAAAAACATCAATGAAAACTTTACCGATTGCTTTTCTCTTTGCCTCTGGATCGGTCAATCCAGCTAATTCTGAATAAAACAAATCTTTGGCATTCACACCTTTTACATTTAGTCCTAGTCCTTTGTAGGATTCCAAAACCTCTTCAAACTCATTTTTTCGTAAAAGACCGTTATCTACAAAAATACAGAAAAGATTTTCGCCAATTGCTTTATGAATTAAGACTGCAGCAACAGTAGAGTCAACACCACCCGACAAGCCCATGATGACCTTATCGTTTCCAAGTGTTTCTTTCAAATCACGAACAGTTGATTCTATAAATGACTCGGATGTCCAAGTTTGCGAACATCCACAAATAGAAACTACAAAATTTTGAAGTAATTTTTTCCCATCCGTCGAATGCGTCACTTCAGGGTGAAATTGAATACCATATGTATGTTCACCTGTTACTTCAAAAGCGGCTACCCGAACGGCATCTGTAGAAGCTACAATAGAAAAACTATCAGGAAGAGAGACAATTGTGTCTCCGTGTGACATCCAAACTTGTGAATCTGTGGAAATTCCTGCCAACAATGGATTAGATTGTTCAACGGAAGTTAAAATAGCACGACCGTATTCACGAATTGCGGAGGGTTTTACTTCACCTCCTCCAGTATGTGCCAGTAGTTGTGCTCCATAACAAACACCTAAAACAGGAACTTTTCCCCGTAAGGCTTCTAAATCGATTCGAGGAGAATCTTCCTCCCGAACAGAGCAAGGGCTACCCGATAAAATAACACCTTTGATAGAGTCAGTTAGTTCGGGAATTTTACTAAAAGGATGAATTTCACAATATACGTTCAATTCACGTACACGACGAGCAATTAATTGCGTGTATTGTGACCCAAAATCTATGATTAAAATTTGTTCATTCATGAAATTAAAACTTATGTTTAAAACTGGAAATATATAAACTGTACAGGTCTATCGTACACGCCGAATAACAAAATTAAGAATAACCCTAAAATATAAATACTCCATCTACCTAATGTAGGAAGAGCAAAGATTTTTTCACGTAAACTTCCTATTTTTTGTAAATAATGTACAGTTTCTAATAAAATAATAGCGAGTATACTAATTAAAAATTCACGAGGTGGTTGTGACAAATAGATGTTTTTCTCTAGAAAATGTTGCAAACTCCCTTCAAGCTTAAATCCATCTAGTGTAAGCATTTGTCGCCCCATTTCTATATTCATGGAATAGTATAAATAGGATCCTCTGAAAAAAGCCCAAGCAAACAAGACTAAAATAAAAGTGGTGAATCGTTGAATAAGCGAAGTTAAAAAAGACCCTAACCGAAGCGATACAAATATTTTTTCTCTAAAAGAAGCAGTTGCTCTACCTACTAATAAATATATTCCATGTAACGCACCCCAAATTAAGTAATTCCAATTCGCACCATGCCAAAGACCACTGATGAAGAAAACAAAGAATAAGTTGAAATAAATCCTGCCCTCGGATACCCGATTTCCACCAAGCGGAATATAAAGATAATCTCTAAACCAAGTAGAAAGTGAAATATGCCATCTCTTCCAGAACTCTGAAATTGTTTTAGCGCTGTAGGGTCTATCAAAGTTTTTCATCAAGTCAAATCCCATTACTTTAGCCGAACCGATGGCAATATTTGAATAGCCAGCAAAGTCACAGTAAATTTGAAAACTAAAAAAGAAGGCGCCTACCCAAAATTGCAATCCTGAACTTTCCAAAGGGCGATTATAAACTTGATCAGAGAATGCACTTAACCTATCTGCAATAACGACTTTTTGGAACATTCCCCAAGCCATTAATGCCAAACCGCTTTTTACCCTTTCGTAATCGAAGTATTTTTTTTCTGAAAACTGATGCAATATATTCTGAGGGCGTTCAATGGGGCCTGCTACAAGCTGAGGGAAAAACATGACATACAGCGCATATTTAATAAAATCTTTTTCCGCTTTTTGGTTTTTTCGATACACCTCGATGGTATAGCTCATCGCTTGGAATGTATGGAAAGAAAGTCCCATAGGTAGAAGTATTCGCCAAAAATTAGTAAATTTTAAATCAGAATTGAATAAACCTACAATTTCATTATGAATTAACTTGAAAAAATCAGCATACTTGAATATAACTAATACGCCAATATTCGCCACAAGAGAGACAATCAACCATATTTTTCGCTTTTTACCCTCTGTTTTATCCATCCAAAGCGCAGCATAGTAATCAACGACAATAGTTCCAGCCAAAATTAATATATAGATTGGCTTAAACATCATATAAAAGAAGCAACTAGCAGCCAATAACCAAAGAGAACGCCATTTAAAAGGCAGTAAAAAATAGGTGCTAACAACAACAACAAAATAAATCAGAAAGTCAATCGAGTTAAATAGCATTATAGGTCATTTTTGAACGAATCGCACGAATCAATTTAAGGGTGTGCTCTTTACGTAGCGTAGGTTTGATATGGTACGGACTGTTGTGAAAGCTAGTATCGGGATACACACAATCTGTAGGATTTGTTAATACATCTACCGCTTTCATTTTAAATAATTTCTCCTGAATGTTTCTAATTCTAGAGGTATCCATTTTATAGGATTTTTCACTTAAAGTGGGATGAAAATAGTAGAACTGCGTGGCAGGATGAACTAATGCAACACTGTCCATACAAGTAATGACACCAAAAAAGGGCTTTTCAGAATCCATCGGGAGAATAGATAAAGTAGTGTCAGAGGGATTATTATTTTGACTAATCAAATCACCAAACACATTGATTCCACGCCTAAATAGCTCATTTTTTGTATCTTCAATTGTTGGATTTTGTTCGTATTTGGTAAAAAGTCGGAATAAAATACTTTTCACATGATTAAAGTAAAAAATCAAATAAGCAGATACTTTTTCTTTCAAATTTGGAAAATTTATCCAATCGCTTGCCTCCTCGTAAAACGATGCGGTTCGAATTTTTTCTGATACATAGCCTTCTTTGGTTACCATGTATTCAAAACCCATAATGACAATATCTCCTGGTTGTAATGCATTTTCTACTTGCTTAAGTAAAAAATCACTCCCAAGAAAATATTGCAAAGACATATTCACGACAGGCATCCCTAATGAATCTTGAAGTAGCTGACTATCAATACCATACAAAAAATTAGAACCTGCAACTAGAATTACTTTAGGAGATTTCAATGAATCCAAGCGGGCTTGTTTTTCTATAATTGACGCGCTAAAATGTATTTCTTTGTCTTGTATTTTGTACGGATTTAACCATGAAATTAAGGTAAAGAGAAGCGTAGTTAAAGCAATCAGTAAACTGATTTTTACTAATAACTTTTGGACTCCATGGCCTACACCCGAATCATTAATCTGCATAAATCAGGTATTTATTTCTAACTAACTTAAACTTTTCCAACTCTGGTTGCCATTTTTTTCGCATATCCTCCTCAGAAGCCCCATTGACTAGCATTTCTTTTAACCAACTATTTCCAGCTAATAGATTAAAATGATTGGTAGGTAAGAAGAAATTATTTTTGGCAGGCGATTTTTTGTAGAAATCAATCAAAAATTGAAGTGAAAACTGCATAGATAACGCATCCACTTTTCTCAAGTCTTGACCATAACATAACTTTCCTTCCAAAGGTGGATTTTGTGCACCAGGCATATCCATAGGAGTAAACTCATAGGTCCCATATTCTTTAAACTCACCACCAATTACCTGAAATTGTGTATTTGTACCCCTCCCAACACTAATATTTGTTCCCTCAAAAAAACAAATACTTGGATAGAGTAGAATAGCTTGTTGATTAGGTAAATTAGGCGATGGTTTTACAGGTAATACGTAAGGTGTTTTGTGCGTATAACCCTGACAAGGTACTACAAGCAACGAACAAGATACGCCTTTAGATAGATATCCTTCCGCATTCATTAATTGTGCTAATTCACCTACAGTCATTCCATGTACTATTGGAATAGGAGCAATTCCAACAAATGAGGTGAATTCTTTTTCCAAAACAGGTCCATCCACATAATGTCCATTAGGATTTGGGCGATCTAAAATAATTACCTGGATATTTTGCTCTGCACAAGCTTCCATGACATAAAACATCGTACTGATATATGTATAAAAGCGTAATCCAACATCTTGTATATCAAAAATGACTACATCAATACCTTTTAGCTGTTCAGCTGTCGGTTTTTTATTTTTACCATATAATGAGATGATAGGCAGACCTGTTGCTACATCTTTTCCATCTTTAACAACTTCACCTGCATCTGCATTCCCTCTAAATCCATGTTCAGGTGCAAAAATTGTTTTTATTTGAAAGCCATCAGCCACTAATTGATCTACTAAATGAGATTTACCAACCATGGAGGTGTGATTCACTACCATTCCGATAGACTTATCTTTCAATCTAGGGTAATATAAATCTTTTCGTTCAGCACCTAACACGATTTCTTGCTTATCAATCAAGGAATCTGTTTTATCTTTACCTCCGAAGAAAAAACTACCAATGAATACAAGATGAATTAATAGTTGCAAAATAGTATAAGTTTTAATGAAAAATATAGCAAAATTTCTAGCAAAGCGAATTAGAAATACAAAAGTCGGTTCCTTTACATATACAATAACCCGAATTGGTATGTCGAGTATTGCCATTGGTATTTCTATACTACTTGTTTCATACTCAGTCTTATTTGGTTTTAAAAAAACAATTAAAGAGAAGTTATTCAGTCTAAATGCGCATATACAAGTTAGTAAAATAACACTGAATCAATCATTTGACGAGTCTCCTCTCCAAATAAATAACGAAATTAAGGATGTTTTTGCAAAAAATGACCTCTTAGACGGGTTTTTTACAGTAACCAATAAGGCGGCCATTCTAAAATCTGAAACCGATATAGCAGGGATATTAATCAAGGGAGTTGATTCTTCGTTTGTTCATGCAAACTTTTCACAAAATATTCTCGAAGGCAAACCATTGGACTTTTTAGATGATACCTCTGAAAACCAAATACTTATATCCGAATACCTTTCAAAAAAATTACAAATCAAAGTAGGAGAATCGATTCTGCTTTATTTTATACAAAATCCACCCAGAGCACGAAAAGTAACTGTAAAAGGTATTTTTTCCACGGGAATTGAAGAATATGATAAACAATTAATTATTGGTGATAATCGATTAATTCATAAAATGAATAATTGGAGTCCTGATCAGATTGGACATTATGAACTTCTCGTCAAGGATATCTCACAAATAGAAATAGTAAAAAAACAATTACTTTCTGACCTTCCTTCCTTTCTAAATGTTGTTTCCATCATGGATATTTCTCCAGAATATTTTGACTGGTTTGAATTATTGGATCGAAATATACTTATCATCATCGTATTGATTATCATTGTGGCCAGCTTTAATATGATGTCTGTCATACTCATTATGATCATGGAGCGAACCCAAATGATTGGACTTTTAAAAGCACTTGGTACGTCTAATTACACGATTCGTACCATGTTTTTTAGAAATGCTTTATTTATTGTCTGGAAGGGACTACTTTGGGGAAATGCCATTGGTCTCACACTTTGCTGGCTTCAAGATACATTTCGATTAGTCAAATTAGACCCTGTAAATTATTACATGAGTTTTGTTCCTATCTCATGGGAATGGTCTTGGTACTTATTCGTTAATTTTTCTCTTTTCTTGATTGTTTCAAGTATTGTTTTTCTCACTACTAGTACAATACTCAAAATTAAACCAATAGCTGCTATACGCACGAAAAAGTAGTAAATCGCTTTACTACTTTTTCGGTTATTTACTAAAATCTAACTTTTAATATCTACTCACAGATAAATCTGATAAGCCACCTTGTAACCGGATATTCATTTTATTTGTTGCCTTATCATACCCTATACTACGCCATTGCTTTGAATTAATCTGCTCAAAACCTGGAAAAGTTGTTCCGTTCAATGCACCGGAAGTTTTTATCTCACATCCTACATTTTCAGGCACCTCAATTTTAATTTCAGCAAGACCTGATTGCACTTCTATTTCACTGTTTGGCGCTTTACTACCTAAACGTAACTTGAGAGAGGCTAAACCTGAATCTACATTTAGTTTCTCTACACGGTAGTCCGAAAAATCGAAATCAAGTTCTCCCAAACCAAGGCTTAAATCAATATCCCAAACCGGTTTTTTGTTTAATTTTAAAACAATATTTTCGTCTGAACTATCGAACTTCTTAGACCATTTTTTGGATGAATTATCAGAAAATTGAACAATTTGCTCATCTCCTTTTATTTCTTCAGACAATTTCATCACGCGCGCGCGGCTAGTCACGTCAGATTCAAACAAGAAGGATGTTGTTTCAGCAAGCTGAAAACCAGCTAAACCACTTTTAAAAACCAATCTTGCCTTCTTTGTAGTCGGCTGAAGCTCCACTGAATAAATCTGACTATTTAGTTTACCCTTTGGTGTTTTTTCTTCCTCTTGTTCAGAAGCTTCCTGATCTTCTTCATTCCATTCGAAAGTTGAAATGGAATCGGCTACTTTCATTGTGGATGAATAAATCGCCAATGGTATAGTTAGAACAAGTACAAGTATAGTACCTGGATTCATCAATCTTTTGGCAGGATCAACCAAAACTAATACACCTGCAAGGATTATAAGTAGCGGCCAATAAGGAGAAACATCATCTAGTGATAAATCTACCAATCCAAAATTAGATGCTAAAAAGTATAATCCCAGTAGAATAAACAATGCACCTGAAATAACTTGATTCGTTTTCATAGTTGATCACTTAATTTGGTGTGACATCTTTATCATCCCGAACAATAAACCAAACACCTATTCCTACCAAAGCTAAAGGCCAAAGCTTACCTAAGTATCTAAATATGTCAATATCAAAAAAGTTTTGAAAAGACAATGATACGCCCACTATAATTAATAAAAGACCAAATAAAAGGTTCTTTTTACTTCCTTTTTGTTCACTCATCGGTTCTGTTTGGTTTAAGTTTGAAAAATAAGTTGTATCTGCAGTATCTGTCATAAATCTCTCCTCTTCAGGTAGAACAATCCATAAAATTAGATATGCTATAAAAACAGGCGCAGGTGTAAAGAATAAAATGACAAAAAGGACACGTATCAAAGTAACATCAACATTAAAATACAAGGCCAAACCTTGTGTTACGCCACCTAAAAGCGTATCCTGGCTTTTTACTCTATATAATTTCTTTTTCATATTCTTCACTAAATTTATATTCAAACTTATCAAATTTAGCCTAGTACTTGGTAATACAAAACAGATAAACGGCTGAATTTTTCGCTCAAAGGAAATATCTTATTTTGGATTTACATATCAAGCGCTTCCAATACGTCCATTAGTGACCCAAAATCAGATTGACCTGGACGAACCTCCCTACCACTGTCAACTGCTAATTGAATTGCTTCATTTATTTCCCAAATACGAGCGGCTACTAATTCGGTCGTCAAATGAATAAATATTTTCTCATCCCAATTGGTGAATGAGTTAACAAACTCAAGCGAAGCATTTTTAATCCGTACATATGTTGCCTTCTGTCTAGCTACCATCAATTTATCCATAAATTGTAAATCTGAAGCATCCAAACATAACGCTATTTGAAATCCTTGATCTATTCTTTCCTCAAAAAGTACATAATTACTTGTCTCCCAAATGTGAAAAGGATATTCGTGGGCATTGGTTGGCCAATCTTGCTCTCCAACTTCACCAATAAAGGTTACACCAGATAGCCAATTTATCATTTCAGTGATTTTAGCTACTTCAATCCATTCATTTTGTTCATTTTTCAATGAAAAACCAATAAAATCTACAAACATACCGGCACAATAGCGTGCATCGGATAGATTATCCACGGCATTTACTTTAACTTTGTGTGTGAGCATTGCTTTCTATATTTTTCACAAAAATAGGAAAGAACCATTTGATTCAAACCATTGTTTCTATTAATCACATAAGTAACACACCAACCGGTAGGCTTTGAACCTACGCAGCGAAATGAGTAAACACGGAAGAATTTTAGTAGCCATGAGTGGCGGAATTGACAGCTCACTTGCAGCTGTCATGCTTCATGAAGAAGGGTATGAAGTCATCGGAATGACGATGAAAACATGGGATTATGCCTCTTCTGGTGGGAATAAAAAAGAAACAGGTTGCTGTAGCTTGGATTCCATCAATGATGCAAGAAATATCTCTGTTCAACTTGGATTCCCACATTATATATTGGATATCCGAGAAGAATTTGGCGATTATGTAATTGACCACTTTACAGGTGAATATTTAGAAGGACGTACACCAAACCCATGTGTTCTTTGCAATACACATATTAAATGGGATGCACTTTTGCGGAGGGCAGATCGCTTAGATTGTGAATTTATCGCAACAGGACACTATGCCAATATGAATCAATCTCCTGAAGGGCGATTCTATGTTTCAAAAGGAGTCGATACACTAAAAGACCAAAGTTATGTACTTTGGGGCGTATCTCAAGAAAGCTTAGCTAGGACCAAATTACCACTTGGTTACCTTAGAAAGACCGAAATTCGGGAAATGGCAAAAGAAAGAGGATTCTTTGATTTGGTTAATAAATCAGAGTCCTACGAAATTTGCTTTGTCCCAGACAACGACTATCGTGGTTTCTTAAAACGACGTGTAGAAGGTTTGGAAGAAAAAGTTCGTGGAGGCAATTTTGTACTCGAAGACGGAAAAGTTGTTGGAAAACACGAAGGCTATCCATTCTATACCATCGGCCAACGTAAAGGATTAGGAATTGCACTTGGCTACCCGATTTATGTTACCGAAATTCGAAAAGAAACCAACGAAGTTGTCCTTGGTATAGAAAAAGACTTAGATAGACAAGGTATGTGGGTAGGCAAATTAAACCTACAGAAATACGAACAAATCGAAGGAAAAATGCCTGCAACAACCAAAGTTCGCTACAAACACGAGGGTTCGTCTTCCATAATTGAGCAAATCGAACCAGATAAAATGGAAGTTTTCTTCCATGAACCCGTCAGTGCGATTGCTCCGGGACAAGCGGCTGTTTTTTACGAGGGAAATGATCTTATCGGTGGAGGCTGGATTTTAAAAAGCTTAAAATAATACATTAAACGGCGGAGTATAAACCTCTGCCGTTTTTTTATCTGTAGAATTATGAAAAATTTATCAATCCTACTCATATTCCTTTCTTTTGTATCTTACGGACAACTAAAAGTAGTTGTCAAATTCAAGGATAAGAACAATTCTGATTATTCTTCCCTCCCCGCTACTACATATCTAGGAGAAAAATCCCTAGTTAGGAGAAGTGTACAAAATATACCCTTGACGGCATTTGATTATCCTCCAAACAAAAACTACTTACAGGTTGTCAAACAAAATGGAGGAACTGTTCTTTATACGAGTAGATGGCTTAATGCAGCACTTGTAGCTTGCTCTGAAGAGTCTTTGAAGAATATCCTGTCATTGCCCTTTGTTTCTGGACTCGAGACAGCAGGCGATATTCGCTTTGGTGGTAAATTAAACCAAAATGAATTCTTTTCTCCCGAGTCGTTTGGATTCGCTGAAAATCAATTAAGTATGTTAGAAAGTCAAAAATCTTTCGATCTAGGTTTCAAAGGAAAGGGAATTCTTATCGGGATATTTGATTCTGGCTTTGAGTCAATTCAAACGATGCCTGCTTTTTCACATCTTTTCACAGACAAAAAAATCAAGTTCACGTACGACTTTGTGGCAAATAATGACAATGTCTATGATGACGATGATCACGGAACAATGGTGCTTAGTTGTATTTCCGGACTACTACCCAATGAATTCAGTGGTACAGCGCCAGAGGCAGATATTGCCCTTTTTCGAACAGAAGACGTTGATACAGAAACCAAAATAGAGGAATTTTATTGGCTTTTAGCAGCTGAAAAAGCCGATAGCTTAGGAGTAGATATTATCAATTCATCACTTGGTTACTCTATTTTTGATTCGCCAGCTCAAAATTATTCATACAATGATATGGTTGGAAATAAAGCCCTGATTACACGGGCAGCTAATTGGGCAGCTAAAGTCGGGATTTTGGTAGTCACCTCTGCGGGTAACGAAGGGCGATCAAGTTGGCGATATATTACTGCTCCAGCCGATGGGGATTCTGTTTTGTCCGTTGGGGCAGTAAATGCAAGCCAAGTAATTGCTAGTTTTAGTTCAGTTGGGCCTTCAGCGAAGGGAACTATAAAACCCGAAATTGTGGCACAAGGACAATCAGTTGCAGTCATTCCACCTACAAACTCTATCCGATTTGCCAACGGAACTTCTTTTTCTTCTCCGCTCATTGCTGGTTTTGCAGCATGCGTCAAACAAGCATTTCCGTACTTAACTGCCCATGAATTACGTGAAACAATCATGCAGTCTGGTTCGCAAGCACTCAGTCCAGACAATAGTAAAGGGTATGGTATACCCACATTTTCAGCAGTTGAAAAAAGGGAGAAAGCAAAAAATATTGTACTTCAAGCAGAACCTGTTCCTTCATTTACTACTCTTGAAGCGTGGATAAAAAGCTCAATTTCACAAGATAAAATGGAAAAAGTTACACTTTCCCTAGTAAATGGACAAATTCTGTATGAAGAAAATCTATTGAGTTTCAAGTTATTAGATTTGACAGTGCAATTAACTCGAGATACCCCCTATCTAATTACACTTTCAAATAGCGAGAAGTCTATTTCTAAGAAAATCTTACTTATACGGTAATGAATGAAGTATAATATTCTCTTTTTTGGTTCGAATTTTAATCCAATTGACCAACTTTTCATTCGTAATCTTGGACAAAATTGGCTCACTTTTTACAAGTAACACGAGAGTTGTATCTGCAATTCCTGTTTCTGAATAAATATATATTTCTTGCAAACCCATATTTTTAACTTGTGGGAACAAAATATTGACTTCTTTCATGGCTTGCGCGGCTATAGAATCTAGTTTTGCATTCTCCTGGATTTTAGTCTCAAATCCTTTCAACCGACCGTTCATCTCATCCATCTTTGAGGTAGACTTTTCCTGTGAAGTCGTGTTTAACAAAATGCCAGATGTATTATCTAAACTTGTAAATCCATATTTAAAACGAAGAGTTGAAGCGGCAAGTCCATATTCCTCCAGTTGATCTTCCCATCTTTTTTCAATTTCTGAAGTAAATGGAGAACCTAGAATATACACTTCTATCGAATTTTTTTGTGTATCAACCTTTTTCGAAAGAACATAAACCCCTTCTTTAGTTAATTCCTTTTCAATGAATTGATCTACTTTTTTGCGAAAAATCCCTCTACTAACAATATCAAACCCGAAATAAACACTTGGAATGAGGGTGACTAATACAGTAAAAAGTACATAATTCCTCATTTTCGTTTCTTTCTGAGGATCAAGAAACGTCTTTGGGGGAATTCGAAGGAAACGAACAATTAGTATCGTAGCTGTAGCAATAAATACACTGTTAATAAAAAACAAATAGGCTGCCCCTGCAAAAAATTGAAAATTACCCTTCGCTAATCCGAAACCTGCAGTACAAAGGGGGGGCATCAATGCTGTAGCAATAGCTACACCTGCTAATGCCAAACCTTTACTCTTACGTGTAATTGTTACGATACCCGCCAAACCACCAAAAAAAGCAATCAAAACATCCCAAACAGTGGGTGACGTTCTAGCTAATAACTCAGATTGAGCATCTCCAAGTGGAGAAACTAGAAAATATATGGTAGAGGTAGTGACACTAATGACTACAGCAATAAATAAATTTCTTGCCGCCGTCTTGATTAAATCCATGTCGTAAATCCCAATTCCGTAGCCAATTCCCATGATTGGCCCCATAACTGGAGAAATTAACATGGCGCCAATAACAACCGCCGGAGAATTAACATTTAAACCTACGGAAGCCACCATAATTGCGAAAATCAAAATCCATAAGTTGGTCCCCTTGAAGATGATTGAATTTCGAAAATATGCATCAATTTCAGCATGTGAATCTGTATCTTCCTGCAAATCGAAGTACTGAGAAAAGAAATCAAGTAAAAATCGGTATAATAACTTCATAAAAAAATTGCGTTTTCTGCATTCATAGAATACAAAAAACGCAATTTTATTGGGAATATAGAACCAATTAGTTCAATACTTTCTGTACAAGCTCAGCTGCTTCTTTCAATTTTACTGCTGAGTACACTTTTAAACCAGAGTCATTGATGATTTTCGCACCTTCCTCAGCATTTGTTCCTTGCAAACGAACGACAATTGGAACAGGGATTTCTCCAATCGTTTTGTAAGCTTCCACAATACCATTTGCAACACGGTCACAACGTACGATACCACCGAAGATATTTACAAAAATAGCTTTTACATTTGGATCTTTCAAGATAATACGGAAACCAGCTTCGACCGTTTTTGCATTAGCTCCACCACCTACATCTAAGAAGTTTGCAGGCTCACCGCCATACAATTTGATGATGTCCATGGTTGCCATTGCTAGACCAGCTCCGTTAACCATACAACCTACATTACCATCTAACTTTACATAGTTCAAGTCACTTTCAGACGCTTCAACTTCTGTCGGATCTTCCTCTTCTTTGTCACGCATAGCCGCAAGTTCTTTGTGGCGATACAAAGCGTTGTCATCCAAATCAACTTTTGCATCAACTGCTAAAATCTTATCATCTGAAGTTTTCAAAACAGGGTTGATTTCAAACATCGCAGAATCTGAATCTTCATAAGCTTTGTACAAAGCTGTTACGAATTTTACCATTTCTTTGTGCGCATTTCCAGTCAATCCAAGTTGGAAAGCAACTTTACGTGCTTGGAAACCTTGAAGACCAACACGTGGGTCAATCCACTCCTTAAATATTTTTTCAGGTGTATGTTCAGCAACATCTTCAATGTCCATACCGCCTTCCGTAGAAGCCATAATGACATTGCATTTTTTTGTTCTATCTAGCAAAATAGAAATATAATATTCCTTAGGCTCACTATCTCCAGGATAGTAAACATCTTCAGCTACTAGAATTTTATTTACTCTTTTGCCTTCTTCTCCCGTTTGGTGAGTGACAAGTACGTTACCTAAAAGGTTTGTTGCAATAGTTTCTACATCCGTTGCGGCTTTCGCTAATTGTACGCCACGTTGTTCCGTGCCTACAATTTTTCCTTTTCCACGACCACCTGCATGAATTTGTGATTTAACAACGGCAAATTTAGAACCCGTCATTTCAGCCACTTTATTGTACGCCTCAACTGCCTCCGAAGGGGTTGCTGCTACAAAGCCGCGTTGTACTCTTACACCGTATGAGGCCAAGATTTCTTTCCCTTGATATTCGTGAATATTCATAGTTAATTATTCTGAAAAATTAAACTTTTCTAATTTTTTGCCAAATTAAGGAATAAATCAATTGAATCACAGTATTCGATAAGAATTTAGCAGAATTATAGCTAAATTTAAAAATTCAATCTATTTTGTATGTTACAAGCAAAAAAAATATCAAAATCATACGGAAATTTGTCTGTTTTAAAAGACATTCACCTACAAATTCAAACTTCTGAAATTGTATCTATCGTAGGTGCTTCTGGTGCTGGAAAAAGTACACTTTTGCAAATTTTAGGCACATTAGACACCCCTGATTCAGGTGAGCTTTTTTTAAATGAACTACCTATTCACTCTAAAAAAGAACACGAATTAGCCCAATTACGAAATGAATACATGGGCTTTATTTTTCAATTTCACAACCTTTTACCTGAACTCACTGCCTACGAAAACATCGCCCTTCCCGCCTGGATTGCTAAAAAATCACCTGAATATGTGAAGGAAATGACCACTGAACTACTTTCTATACTCGGGATGTCCCAACGCGCTACTCATTTTCCGTCTGAATTATCAGGTGGAGAGCAACAGCGAATTGCCGTCGCACGTGCTCTGGTAAATCAACCAAAAATTGTTTTTGCCGACGAACCTTCAGGCAATCTAGACTCAAAAAATGCAGAAAGTTTACATAAACTCTTTTTTGAAATTCGTAACAAATACCAATGTGCCTTTGTTATCGTAACGCACAATGAGCAATTGGCTGACGCCGCCGACCGTAAATTAAGCATGCAGGACGGTTTTTTACTCTAAATTAGAATCGATGAATTTATCTCTAAAGTCTAAAAAAGAAGCCCTTTATCTATTCCTTTGCGGATTATTTATTACGAATGCGATTGTCGCTGAAATTATTGGAGCTAAGATCTTCTCTGTTGAACAAACGCTTGGCTTTAACCCTGTTCAAATCCCAATTCTAGGATTTACACTCGATTTTAATATGACTGCTGGTGCCATAAACTGGCCAATCGTATTCATAGTCTCTGATATTATCAATGAATATTACGGTGTTCAAGGGGTAAAACGCATTTCATACCTAACTGCAGGACTTATAGCTTACAGTTTTATCCTCATTTATGCAGCAACATGGGTTACTCCTGCCGACTTCTGGCTGAACGTAAACGCAAAGGATGCAAACGGAAATTCGTTAGATATAAATCAAGCATTTCGAATGATTTTTCGACAAGGTCTTGGCATTATCATTGGTTCTTTATTAGCTTTCTTGGTTGGTCAGGTTCTAGATGCACTCGTTTTTAGAAAATTGAGACAGTTTACTCAAAATAAATTTATATGGTTACGCGCCACTGGATCAACTTTATTTTCTCAACTCATTGATAGTTTTGTCGTTATTTTCATAGCCTTTTTTGTATTTGGTGACTGGCCCATAGAACAAGTTTTAGCCGTTGGCTCTGTCAATTATATCTATAAATTCATCGTTGCAATTACACTCACTCCCCTTATTTACCTAGCTCACTATTTAATTGATTCCTATCTAGGCAAGAATCAGTCAGAAGAAATGATTCAAGAAGCAACAGGAAATTAATCACTTCCTGTTGCTTCTTTGATTTTATCATTTAATTGCCCTACCTGACAATCTCCCCCACAACCCGGACAGTTGCTTTTTTTAGATTCAGAAAAACTATGTACAAATCTTCTAATAAAGAAATAAACAGCTGAACCAAAAAGTAATCCAATAAATAGAACTTCCATTATTTCGTATTTAAAGCCATTTTAATATGTTCAATATGGTGTTTACCGTGCCAACTGTATAATCCCAAAACAGCACCAATAGTATAGCTTCGCTCATAACCTGCATGAAAAAAGGTTCTATTTTTATAAAAAGCCACATCTAAGCTTTTCAAATTAGCTACTAAACGCGCGTGAAGCGCTTGAATCAACGCGATAGAAATGTGAATATCTACTTGATTATCAGGTGTATTTGCCCACTCTTTCTCACTGTAGCCAGCAACAGTCGGGTTATCTGAAGTCAACGCATTCTTCACTCGAATATACATATTTGCATGACTATCAGCCAAGTGATGTACGACTTGACGAATAGACCAGCCATCAGGCCGATAGGTTAAATCGAGCTGACTTTCGTTCTCAATTTGTTTACAGATTTCCACCAATTCAGACGGAAAACCAGCCAATATATCAATAAATTCCTTGATTTCTTCTGCAGAATAATCTGCTTTCGGCACAAATTTCCCAATCGGATACTTTAAGTCTTCCATATTTCAATATGCTGTATTTTGTAATTACCAATATTTTTTAATTTCATCCAATAAAGGGGTATGTACTGCATTCCCAGCCACAATATTACCACCGAAAAGGTGATTCTGTCCACCTTCAAAATCACTTACTTGTCCACCTGCCTCTGTAATTAACAAAATTCCAGCTGCCATATCCCAACTATTCAAATTAAATTCAAAAAAACCATCATAATATCCACACGCGACGTAAGCTAAATCCAATGCTGCGGACCCAAACCGGCGTAAACCATGCGTTTTCTGCATCAAAGCCTCTAAAATTTGCAAATATTTGTCTTGTTCTTCAAATTTATAGTAAGGAAATCCTGTTGCTAGTAAACTTTCACCAAGTGTTTTTGTACTGGATACGAAAACCTTCTCCGAATTTCTAAATGTTCCTCCTCCTCGTATAGCCCAAAAAATATCTTTGGTACATATATGATACACAACACCAAGTAGTGGTTCATTTCCATCAACTAGTGCAATACTGACAGAATAATGCGGTAAACCATGAATAAAATTAGCTGTTCCGTCCAAAGGATCTATAATCCATTTTAATTCCGTGTCTTTACTATCAGTAACTGTATCTTCTTCTGTAATAAATCCTGCTTCAGGCAAAATAGAGGTTAATCCTCTAACGATCAGCATTTCAGCTTCTTTATCAACATACGAAACAACATTATTTACGTATTTATACTCAACTGCACTTTGGTCAAATTTTAATCTTTCCTCAGCAATAAACTCTCCTGCTTGCAGAGCAATTCGCTTTACATCATTAATTAATTCTGTTAAAATCATGTGTATTTAGTTTTGATATTTAGGTAGGGTACTACGTCCAATCATTGCTGACTGAAGTAGAATGAGTGGTATAATTGCTGTGTGAACTTCTTGAGGCGACAGAAAAAGAAATACAAGAAGTACAAACCACGCAAGTGCGCCAATTCGTTTAAAAGTTTCTTTTTTCTGATAGTGAATCAGCCAAAAGTATGGAAATGTCCAGAGGATATTTAAATTTTGGCTGGTAACACCGTGATCTGTTGCGAACCAGAGCAATAATAATACTATAGTTACGAGTGCAAATAAAAAGGTAAATAGATGTTCAAGTACAAATGTTTCTTTATTTGATTTAAATTGATACAAAAGATAAAGAAGATACAAGAGAAATAAGAATGCAGTAACTACAAGGGGTGAAAAGGGATTTGATTCCCCCCTTATTGGCTCAATATAAAGTAACGACGGTTCCACTTGTAAGACCAAAGGTTGCCATTTCCCTTCTTTGAATATTTGCGCTTTATTTAAACCATCAAACAAATTATCAGGGAGAAAAAACGCCCCTGCCGCATTTGCTTTCTCATCAGCAGGGATTCCCAATGCTAAATCCATTCCAAAATCAGCCCAATCATTGTGATTCATTCGGGAGTATTTATCGATCCACTCGCGATATGTACTGTCTGCATGAAGAGTCTCATCGAAGCGAATGTTATCTTTCTTGACGGCCTTTAGCACATCTGCTAGTCGAGTACTACAATTGTCATAGAAGAATTTATAAAAATAATTCCTATTTTCAGGTCTATAATTCACTTCAAGATAATCGAAAATAGCTTGTTTATCTTGGGTAGAAAGGTTTAATAATTGTGCTTTTACATCTCTATTTTCATACCTCCATCCTGCTAATTGACTACCTAAATCGGCTTTACCAATTTGGTAAGACAGTTGCCCTCTGAGAAACTTCAAATAGAAATTATCTACACGAAAATCAAAAACACCGTAGTTATAAACGACTCTTAAGTTGGCATTTACATCTTCAACAAGTAGTGCACTATGCCCAAATTGGGAGTATAATTCGGTACCTGGTGCAACGGTTAATATATAAATTTGCGCATTGTCTGACAAAGAAAAAGTTTGGCTATAACTACGAAAAGAACCAAACAAGAGAAGAAAAAGAAAAAATGGGCGTAACATGTAGATTTTTTTAAGCAAAAATACATTTTAAACGACAAAAAGCACGATTGCTCGTGCTTTTTGTCGTTTAAAATGTATAAATTATACAGAAGGTGCATCTTCAGACTTCTTACTGAACTCTAGCTTTTCGCCTTCTCCAGAATAACTTACCAAAATGGTATCACCCTCTTTTAAGTCACCTTTCAAGATTTCTTCAGCAAGTGGGTCTTCCACATACTTTTGAATAGCTCTATTTAATGGCCTTGCACCATATTGTTGATCGTATCCTTTATCGGAAAGAAAATCTTTAGCTTCATTGGTTAATTCTAGCTTGAAACCAATGTTCTGAATTCTACCAAACAAGCGATTCAATGCAATATCAATGATTTTGTGAATGTCTTCTCTACTCAATGAATTGAATACAATGACATCATCCAAGCGATTCAAGAACTCAGGAGAGAATGTTTTTCTCAATGCACTCTGAATTGTTGCTTTCATCATATCGTCTTGTGTGTCTTGACGAGATTTTGTTGCGAAACCAATTCCCGTACCAAAATCTTTCAAGTCGCGTGCACCAATATTTGATGTCATGATGATAATCGTATTTCTAAAATCTACACGACGACCCAGACTATCTGTTAAAATACCGTCATCCAACACTTGCAACAAGATGTTAAACACGTCTGGGTGTGCTTTCTCGATTTCATCTAGGAGAACAACAGAATACGGTTTTCTACGTACTTTTTCAGTCAATTGACCACCTTCTTCATAGCCTACATAACCTGGAGGTGCACCAACTAAACGCGAAATACTGAATTTCTCCATGTATTCACTCATATCAATTCGGATGAGAGAATCTTCTTTATCAAAAAGATACTCCGTGAGTGTTTTCGCTAATTCTGTTTTACCGACACCGGTTGGGCCAAGGAAAATAAAAGTACCAATCGGCTTATTTGGGTCTTTCAAACCAACACGCGTGCGTTGAATAGCTTTTACCAATTTCTCCACAGCAGGGTCTTGACCAATGATTCTACCTCTTAGCGCATCCCCCATTTTCAGGATTCGCTCGCCTTCGTTCATGTTTACTTTCCGAACAGGTATGCCGGTCATCATCGCGATAACTTCAGCAACGTTATCTTCAGTAACGGTATGGCGCAAGGTTTTGGTTTCCTCTTCCCAAGCGATTTTGGCGTTTTCCAATTGTTCCAACAACTTTTTCTCTTTGTCTCTCAATTGAGCTGCTTCTTCGTAGCGTTGATTTTTGACAACGCGATTTTTCTCAGCTTTGATTTGATCTACAGATTCTTCTAAGTCGAGAATTTCCTGTGGGACATTGATGTTCTTAATGTGAACACGCGCACCTACTTCATCAATTACATCGATTGCTTTATCAGGAAGAAAACGATCGGTGATATATCTTTCCGAGTATTTCACAGCAGACTCAATAGCTTCCTGCGTATAAGTTACGTTGTGATGGTCTTCGTATTTATTCTTGATATTATCTAGGATTTCGATGGTTTCTTCAATCGAGGGTGCATCCACCATGACCATTTGGAAACGACGAGCAAGCGCTCCATCTTTCTCTATATACTGGCGATATTCGTCTAAAGTTGTTGCCCCAACGCATTGGATATCTCCTCGAGCCAATGCTGGCTTGAACATATTAGAGGCATCTAAAGAACCACTCGCACCACCTGCTCCAACAATTGTGTGTATTTCGTCGATGAATAAGATGACATCTTTCGATTTTTCTAGTTCAGCCATCACAGCTTTCATTCGTTCTTCGAATTGTCCTCTGTATTTTGTACCAGCGACTAACGATGCTAAATCAAGTGTTACGACACGTTTGTTAAAAAGAACGCGCGATACTTTTTTCTGGATAATTCGCAGGGCAAGACCTTCTGCAATAGCCGTTTTACCCACTCCAGGCTCTCCAATAAGGATTGGATTGTTCTTTTTTCTTCTGGAAAGAACTTGGGCAACGCGCTCGATTTCCTTTTCTCTACCCACAATTGGATCTAGCTTACCGAACTCAGCCATTTTAGTCAAATCTCTACCAAAATTATCGAGAACAGGTGTTTTGGATTTTTCTTGACTTTTCGAATCACGTCCACCAGCACCATAGTTAGATCCGTACATTTTATCGTCGTCGTCATCTGTTTCTGGCCGCTCCATCGTAGGATTTTTCCCAGTCAACTGATACTCAAGCATTTCTTTGATTAACTCGTAGTTAATTTTGAAGCGATTCAAAATTTGACAACCTAGATTGTCAGAATCTCGTAAAATTGCCAAAAGCAAGTGTTCTGTTCCAATCAAATCTGAGCGGAAAATCTTTGCTTCTAAGTGCGTGATTTTCAACACCTTTTCAGACTGTCTTGTAAGCGGAATGTTGGCTAAGTTCTTGATATTGTTTGTGGCTGTACCTTTGGTAGCAGTTTGGATGGCCTCTCTCAATTCCATTAGGTCAACTCCCGTTTTGACGAGTAATCCAAGTGCTCCACCTTCACCTTCACGAATTATACCAAGTATTAAGTGCTCAGTGCCGATGTAATCGTGCCCAAGCCGCAAGGCTTCCTCTCTTGCTAAGGAAATCACCTCTTTCACTCTTGCCGAAAATTTTGGTTCCATCGTGTGTGTATCTTGGTTATGTATGTGATATTGTTTTTGCAATATATAAACTTACAACGAAAATCCTAATAAATCTGTTCAATTAATCTAACGCAAATAGTGAATTGATTGCGGACCTTGCATAAACAGCAAATCTAGGATACTTAAATTTGGTACAAATTCATGTCCAAAATTTTGCATGTAGGGTTTAAACTCACCATAAACATGCCAATTATCTGTTTTTTTTGCTGATACATCGAAGAGAATTCGTCCATCTATTTCGGAATAGGAAATTGTTTTTTTTATCTGCAAAAGCTTTAATATCATCTTGAGTAAATCTGAATTAAAGGCAAGCAAACAGTCATTTTTTTGAGTATAAAACGGGAAAAGATACGGTTCGTAATGTTCAAAGAAAGGTGCCTTTCGATAGCAATTTTCAATCGTTTTCCAGTGGTTTCGTGCCCATCTCGACCGTTCATCAATAACAATATCTTTCATTAATTGATGATTAGATGCATGAACTGGAATAATTAGTTGTTCCACTTGATGAGGTCCAAGTATTCGGGACCGGTTTCGAAAACTTTGTTTGACGTATCTCTCATTTGTACAAATTTCCACCTGCTTCTCCTCAGATGCAACAAGAGCTTTGAAGTACAAAATAGAGGGTAAATAATGAGAAGGGAAAAGTAAATCGTGTGTCATTTCTTCTTATTCATATCAATGTGGCTGAACTTTATACGCCGCCCTTCTTAATTTGTCGTTTATCGCCAAACCAAGACCGAATTCTGGCATTAAATGGGTATAAATTGTCGTAATTTCTTTTTCGTCCAGAAGTCTCAAAAAGGCAAATAAATTTTTGGCTGCTTCTTTGTCATTATTTGTAGGAGTCAGTAAAAGCTGATTATCCCTCGAAATCCCCTCCAAATACGTATTCCATCCTAAATAACCAACTTTATCTGCAGGTTCTTGGATACGAATTTCTTCTTTTGAATTGGATAAAATTATTTTTTTTAAAGGTGCATAATGCGACTGTATCATACCGGGCGCTTGCGGTTTGGAACTAGAAATTGTCTGAACGCGCACTTTACCCACTTTCTTTTCAATTTCTTCTATGGTTAGCCCACCTTTTCTATAAATCACGATTTCGTCGTTTTCCATTCCAACAATCGTTGACTCCAAACCAATTTCACACTCTCCACCATCCAAAATGTAAGCAATGGCCCCTCCTAATTGTTTTTGAACATGCGCAGCTGAAGTAGGTGAAACATAGCCAAATGGATTTGCGCTTGGCGCTGCCAACGGAAAATCAAGTTTTTCCAAAAGTGCTAATGTAAGTGGTTGGTGAGGTATTCGTATCGCCACACGGGGTAAACCCGATGTAACCAAATCAGAAACCAAATCAGATTTTGGCAATAAGAGCGTCAAAGGACCTGGCCAAAATGCATCTGCCAACACTTTCAAAGGTGCTGGAAAATCTGAAATGTAGGGTAAAATTTGAACTGGAGAAGCAACATGCAAGATTAATGGATCAAAAAATGGACGATTTTTAACCGAAAAAATAGAAGAAACGACATGTGTATCCAACGCATTTCCTGCTAATCCATACACGGTTTCAGTTGGAATCGCTACCAATTGGCCATTGACCAGGGCACTGTATGCTTTGTCTAATGATTGTCCAATTTCTGCCATTTTAGTCTACTAATTGTTTTTCGAAATACAGTATATCCGCTTCTGGATTTACATTGTAAGGAGGGATTTCTTTAAACCCTAATCGGCGATACAATTTTACTGCTGGCACTAACCGCTCCAATGTATCCAATTTCATTGAGGTATAACCCATTTCTTTTGCCAGGTTGAGTAAAGTTAAGGTAAGCTTCTCTCCTATTTTTTCGTTGCGGTATTCGGGAACAACATACAAGCGTTTCATTTCGCAGCATGCGTTTTCCCACTTTTTCAATGCCACAACTCCAATGGGAAGATCATCCCAAAAGGCAAGTAAAATTATTCCTGAAGGGGAATTATAGGGGAAGGGCAATGTTTCCAATTCTTTTTCAAAACCTTGAAAACACAAGTCAACGCCAAGACCAGCAGCGTACTCTAGGAATAACGATTTAACTATAGCCATTTCGGAGATTTTGGCTTCTCGAATATAGTAGTTCTTTTCTATCATTTTCTCTTAAAATAATCGGTTGGATAACCTACCTCCGTCAAATACAAACCCTCTGCAGGAGCAGCTGAACCGGCACGTTGTCTATTTCTAGAATTAATAATCTCCAGAAAATCAGACAATTGAATTCTTTCATAACCAACTTCCAAAAGTGTACCTACCAATGCACGAACCATTCCACGAAGAAAGCGATTTGCTTTTATGTGAAAAACGAAACCCGTTTCATTAATCGAAAAATGAGCTTCGTAAATGGTACAAAAGAAGTTATTAACTTCTGTTTTTACTTTTGAAAAAGCTTCAAAATCATGGTAGCCAATTAAAAGTTTGGCTGCATCATTCATTTTATTGAGGTCAACTGGGCGTGAATTAAACCACGTTTTTCCTATCAAAAAAGGAGATTTGATAGTCGAAATATGATACTCATATTTTCGGTGTGTGGCGTCAAACCGAGCATGAGCCGTATCAGGAAGCGCATGTAAGGCATGAGCAGCCAAATCGGAGGGTAAAAACCTATTCAATTTATAAACCAAATCATTGGGTTGCTCAATGGGCTCAAAATCAAAGTGCGCAAACTGCTGTTTTGCATGTACACCGGCGTCAGTTCGGCTACTTCCTTGAATCGCAATCGCATCACGTAAAATCAAAGACAATGCTTTTTCTAGTTCGCCTTGTACTGTTCGTGCATTCGGTTGAATCTGGAAACCCGAAAAATGAGTTCCGAGGTAGGAAATTTCTATGAAATATCTCAAATCTTTCTAATTTTGGCACAAAAATACGCAGAACGAACTTAAAAAACGTCATCATTCTTCAACCCTAACCCAACACTATGAAAAACGTAGTCAAAATTCAACTTATGTTCATGATGTTCCTCATTTTCTTCACTTGGGGTTCTTGGTATGGACAAATGAGTAAATATATGTTAACGACTCTAGGCGCAACGGGCGACCAAGTGGGCAATGCATACACCGCTTTTTCGATAGCTACCATTTTATCTGCTTTTCTGGTTGGACTTATAGCGGATAGGTACTTTGCGGCCCAGCGTGTAATGGCAACCATCAATATCTTAGGTGCTATTATTCTTTTTTTTCTCATTCAAGTAACAGATCCTGACGTATTTTTCTGGTACATCCTAGCTTACACCATCACATTTACACCCAATTTGGCTTTGTCCACCTCGATAGCAATGCGACAGATGACGAATCCAGAAAAAGATTTTCCAAGTATCCGTGTCATGGGCACTGTAGCATGGATAGCTATTTCCTTACTCATTGGAAATCTAAATTGGGGAGACTCTGTTAAGATTTTTCAAGTATCTATGGTCACATCTGTGATTTTAGGGGTATTTGCGTTGACCCTCCCGCATACCCCTCCCACACAAACTGGTAAAAGTAGTATCGGTGAGATTATCGGTAAAGATGCTTTTGTTTTATTCAAAGACCGTTCTTTCCTTATCTTTTTTATATCCTCCATCCTGATTTGTATTCCACTTTCCTTCTATTATGCGATGGCAAATCCATCATTAACAGACTCTGGAATGGTGAACGTTGAAACTAAAATGGCGTTGGGACAGGCTTCCGAAGTCATTTTTATGCTTCTTTTGCCTTTTGCATTTACACGTCTAGGTATCAAAAATATTCTAATTTTAGGTCTCATCGCCTGGATTATCCGATTCCTGGGATTTGGTTTTGGAGATGCAGGTTCTTCGGAGTGGCTACTGTATTTAGCGATTGTGCTTCACGGAATATGTTATGATTTCTTTTTTGTTACGGGTCAAATTTATACGGATGCCAAAGCAGGAGATAAAATCAAAAGCTCAGCGCAGGGGCTTATCACGCTTGCTACATATGGTGTAGGGATGGGAATTGGATCGAAAATCTCTGGACTTGTTTTGGATAAGTACACAGTTATAGACTCAGTAAGTCTAACAAAAACAATTCAGTGGGTAAATATTTGGATGGTTCCAGCCGCAATTGCTGGTATTGTTCTCGTTTTGTTCATACTTGCATTTAAGGACAAAACAGCACCTAAACTTTCCAATTAACTAAACATGTCATTGGATTATTTCATTTGTTGGAAACCATTTGGTATGCTCTCTCAATTCACAAAAGAAGGGGAGCATACTACTTTAGCTGATTTGCCTTTTTCGTTTCCAAAAGATGTGTATCCCGTAGGTCGTTTGGATGCCGACAGCGAAGGGTTATTGATTTTAACGAATGATAATTACTTAAAAACGAAACTCTTAGAACCAAAATTTGGACATAAAAAAACCTATTGGGTTCAAGTAGAAGGAGATATCACCCAAGATGCTATCGAGCGACTCTGTCGGGGTGTTCATATTCGAATTAAAGGCAAAGAACATCGTACGAATCCGGCAAAAGTAGAAAAAATAGAGGAACCAAATGTACCACCACGCACACCTCCTGTTCGCTTTCGCAAAGAAATTCCTACCAGCTGGATTTCTATTCAGATTGATGAAGGTAAAAATAGACAAGTACGCCGAATGACCGCTGCTGTAGGTTTTCCTACTCTTCGTTTGATTAGAGGTGCAATCGAAAAAATTTCTCTTTTCCAGCTAAACCCTTCAGAAGTGAAGCAACTCAGTGCAAAAGAAATGTATGAACTAGTCAAATTAAATAAACGATTTTCTTGAATAAATCCAATTTCTACTGTTACTTTGCCCACTGATTAATATAAGTAAAATAAATTCATAAAATCATACATTTTAACAGATTACACATGGAATACAGGATAGAAAAAGATACCATGGGCGAAGTACAAGTACCTGCTCACGTATATTGGGGTGCACAGACCCAGCGTTCAATAGAAAACTTTAAAATTGCACAAGAAACGAATAAAATGCCCTTGGATATTATTCGTGCCTTCGCCTATTTGAAAAAAGCAGCTGCATTAGCCAATTTAGAAGCTGGTGTTTTGGAGCAAGAAAAAAGTGATTTAATCGGTCAGGTTTGCGACGAAATCATTGCCGGAAAGCTAGATGATCAATTCCCCCTTGTAGTTTGGCAAACGGGTTCAGGTACACAATCCAACATGAACTGCAACGAAGTAATTGCGTACCGTGGACATGTTTTGAAAGGTGGAGACCTATTGGATAAATCCAAATTTTTACATCCAAACGATGATGTAAACAAATCCCAGTCATCGAATGATACATTTCCAACGGCGATGCATATTGCTGCATACAAACTTCTCATTGAAACGACAATTCCAGGAATCGAGAAACTGAGAGATACGTTACAAGCCAAAGCGATTGCCTTTAAAAATGTGGTGAAAATCGGTCGTACACACTTCATGGACGCCACTCCATTGACTCTAGGACAAGAGTTTTCTGGATATGTATCCCAACTCAATCACGGACTCAAAGCAATTAAAAATACGCTTGCTCACTTGTCAGAATTAGCCTTGGGAGGAACAGCCGTAGGAACGGGTATTAATACACCAGAAGGATACGATGTAACGGTGGCAAAATACATTGCACAGCTAACTGGCTTGCCGTTTGTCACTGCAGAGAATAAATTTGAAGCACTTGCTGCACACGATGCCATCGTAGAAGCACACGGCGCACTTAAAACGGTAGCCGTTAGTTTAATGAAAATCGGCAACGATATCCGTATGTTATCCTCTGGCCCACGTTCTGGAATTGGCGAAATTTTCATTCCAGATAACGAACCAGGCTCTTCAATCATGCCAGGAAAGGTTAATCCAACTCAATGTGAAGCTATGACAATGGTAGCGGCACAGGTTTTAGGAAATGATGTTGCCATAAATATTGGTGGTTCAAATGGACATTTCGAGTTGAATGTATTCAAGCCGATGATGATTCATAACTTCCTTCATTCCGCACGATTAATTGGAGACGTTTGTGTTTCCTTCAATGATAAATGTGCTGTTGGTATCGAACCAATCGCAGAAAACATCAAAAAGCATTTGGATAATTCTTTGATGCTCGTTACCGCCTTAAACACCAAAATCGGGTATTACAAAGCAGCTGAAATTGCGCAAACGGCACATAAAAACGGCTCTACTTTGAAAGAAACGGCTGTTGCTTTGGGTTATTTGACAGCAGACGAATTTGACGAGTGGGTTCGTCCAGAGAACATGGTTGGTAAGATTAACCTGTAAGTAGACAACCTTTTTTTTGAGATGGGCGTTTCTAATGAAACGTCCATTTTTTTATGCTTCATTCCATTCGTTTATCAGTAGTAACGGCTTTCGTTTTTTTAATTGTAGGATGCCAACGAAAAGGCTTAAGTCCTTCTACTATTTCCATTGATTACCCTGTAGCTTATATTATTAATGGGGGAGAAAACTCCATTAGTTTACTGAATATCAATACATTAAAAATAGAAAATACACATTTTATTCCTGAATTTCAAGATAGATTCGCGCATCACATTTATCTCTCAGCAGATAAGAAAAAACTAGCGATTGCCATGCCTGCATATGATTTTTCGGGAGGTCACTCTGGGTTGCATGATATAGACGCAGTGGGCGGTATTGCTGTACTTGATGCAAACACATTGGCGTTGCTTCGAAAAATACCTGTAAATTTTGCGAATCACAATGCTATATTTGCTCAAAATGACCAAGAAATATGGACAACTACCCATGCGCATAGTGGTGATTTGGTTGTTTTTTCAACACAAGATGGCACTGAAATCCATCGCCAACCATTAGGGCCAGACCCAAGTGAAATTAGTATTACACCCAATCAATATGCACTCACAGCAATCGGAGAAAGTAGTTTTATAAGTGCAGTATCTACGCAAACCAAAGCAGAGGCAAAGTTTATAAAAGTTGATTTATTTCCAACGAATGTTTGGCCAGGAAATGATACTTTGGCAATTGTTGAAAACAAAAACAAGAAATCCATTAACTTAATCGATTTACGAACACTGAAAGGTATTGAAGCGATTGATACGCCCTTTATACCCGGATTTTCTTGCTTTGTGAAGAACGAACTTTGGATTGTAGAGCCGAACACAAAACAGGTTCATATTTACGAAAAAATAAGTGGACAATGGCAGAGGAGCGGGCAAATTGAGGCAGGTTTGGATGTACATTCGATGGCGTATATCGCTTCTAAAAATCTTGTTATAGTGGTGAATCAAAAAGAAGCGAGTATCAGCTTATTTGATGCCAATACTCGCCAAAAAATTAAAACGCTCCCGGTTGGACTTAAACCAAATGGTATTGCCGTTCGATTGAATTAATTATTGCTTTGCATCACGGAGTCTATTCATGAGCATATCGTGGAACTGTCTTTCTGTCCGAATAAGTGCTGCATATTGATTGGTACTGATGACTTGCAGAAATTTAGATTTGTACGAACTTGTTACAGAAAGCTCTTCTTTTTTAAGTTTAAGAATCTTTTCTTCCGCATCAATGGCTGCTTGTCCAGCTAAGTCACCGGATGAAATCCCTTTTTGTAGTTGACGTATTTGTCGAATAATTGTTCTTTTATCAGACTCATACGCATTATACACCGGCCAGAAACGCTCTGCTTGCTCGCTATCTAAGTCAAGATTTTCTGTAATCATGCCAATTTTCATTGACTGAATCTTCGATTGATCATGCCCTCCTCCTCTTTGTGCAAACGAGTTGGAAGCGAAAAGAAACACAAAAAGTCCCAGAAACAACTTATTTAAATTAATCATGTTTACATTCATTAAAATGTTAAATTCCATATTCATCCGCATATTTTTTAAGGTCTTCTTTCTCAATTCCATCTAAATCATTGGAAACAGGGACATGTAGGGTCTCAAAATCTTCTAAAATAAAATTTCCCGTTCCAGAATTTTCTAGATAAGCAATAATTTCTGTATCCGAGACCGTTTCTAATTCATTTGCAATTAAATTGACTGAAGGCGTATTTACTACATAAAGAAAAGCAGAAATACCAATGAGCAAAATGCTTGCAGCAGCGGCAAAGCGAGTCCAAGTAATTGTTTTAAAAGGTAAATTTTTGGATTGATTTTGAGAAGATTTTGTACTCAATACAAGTCGTGCCTCCAATGAATCAAAGTAGCCATTCGGAACATGGAATACATTTTTATCTCGCAAATCAGAATGCCAATTTTGATTTTTTTGCGATGGGATTGCCGATAAACGTTTCTCCAATGCCTTGAAAAAATCTTTTTCTGGCAATTGGCTTGAAAAATCATGCGGGTGCTTATCTGATTCCATTTTACGTTCTGTTATTTTTCTTTGACACGATAAAGTAGTAAAAGTTTATTCTTCCAGTAATTTTTCCTCAATTTTTTTCATCGCGGTATGATAGGTTGCCTTGAGCCCACCTACCGTAGTACCTGTAATCTCAGCAATTTGCTCAAAAGTGAGGTATTCAAAGTATTTCATTTGGAAAATTTGGCGCTGCTTATCTGTCAAAGTAAGCATAGCTCTTTGTAATTTAAGTTCAATTTCCTCACCTGATACACTTCCAGAAGCAACCCCTGCTTCCCAAGTGTCCACTAATGCTTGATTATCCTCAAGCGAAGTCAACGTAGCTTTTTTCTTCTTTTGCAGAAAAGTGAGTGTTTCATTTGTTGCAATTCGGTAAAGCCATGTATATAATTTAGAATCACCTCGAAATTTGTCAAGATTTTGCCAAATTTTTATAAATATTTCCTGTAGTAAATCGTCCGCATCGTCGTGGTCAATGACCATTCTACGAACATGCCAATACAATCTTTGTGCATAGAGGTTCACGAGTTGTTGGAATCCCTTTTCACGTGTTTCAGGATTTAACAGTAGTGAAATAAGTGCTTGTTCTTCTTGCATATATCTATAAAAAGACCTTGATACACAGTGTATCAAGGTCTTTTAGTAACTGATAGTAGAAACTAATTATTGCTTTCTTGCGATTACTTTCAAGACAGCCTCTACAATGGCAGCAGCAGATAAACCGTATTTTTCCATTAATTGAGCTGGTGTTCCCGACTCTCCAAATGAATCATTTACAGCAATATATTCCTGTGGAGTTGGCAACTCTGCACTTAAAACCTGTGCAATGGCATCACCTAGACCACCATTTCTTTGGTGTTCTTCACACGTTACCACACAACCTGTTTTTTTCGCACTTTTAATAACCGCCTTAACATCCAACGGTTTAATGGTGTGAATATTGATAATTTCAGCGTTAATGCCTTTTTCAGCGAGAATTTCACCCGCTTGAATCGCCTCCCAAACGAGATGACCCGTAGCAAAAATAGATACATCTTTGCCTTCGTTTACCATCCAAGCTTTCCCGATTTCAAACTTTTGATTTGGGTCTGTAAAAACAGGAACAGTTGGACGACCAAAACGCAAATACGCGGGACCTACATGTTCTGCAAGAGCAATTGTTGCCGCTTTGGTTTGGTTGTAATCACATGGATTGATGACCGTCATGTTTGGCATAGCACGCATCATGGCAATATCTTCCAAGATTTGGTGCGTTGCGCCATCTTCACCCAAAGTCAAGCCAGCATGAGAAACTGCAACTTTCACATTTTTATCTGAATACGCAATAGACTGACGAATTTGGTCATATACGCGACCCGAACCGAAGTTAGCGAATGTCGTTGCATAAGGAATCTTACCAGCAAGTGCAAGCCCCGCAGCAACACCCATCATATTTGCTTCAGCAATTCCACATTGCACAAAACGTTCAGGATGTTGGTCTATGAATGTATTTAACTTGAGTGAACCGATTAAATCAGCACAAAGAGCAACAACATTCTCTTTGGTATTACCGAGCTCCGTCATGGCATCACCAAAACCTGAGCGAGTATCTTTTTTTTCTGTATATGTATATTTTTTCATTGAATGAAATACAAGTTAATTGAATTAATAATCGCCGAGTGTTTCAGGTAATTGTGCAAGCGCATCTGCCAATTGAGCATCATTTGGAGCAACACCGTGCCATTTGTGACTGCCCATCATGAAGTCGACGCCAGCACCCATTTCTGTAACAAGAAGAATCATCACAGGCGTACCTTTCCCCAACAATCTTTTGGCTTTTCTGAGACCTCTAACGACCGAGTCCATGTCATTACCTTCCTTAATTTCCATGACATTCCAACCAAACGCCTTGTATTTTGCTTTAAGGTCACGGTTATTCATGACTTTAGCCGTTGGTCCGTCAATTTGCTGACCGTTTAGATCAATAATTGCGATAAGATTATCTAATTGGTGGTGCGGAACGAATTGGGCAGCTTCCCATACTTGGCCTTCTTGCTGCTCACCATCACCCATTAAGCAATAAATAGTCGATGTATCTCCATTCATTTTTTTGGCAAGTGCGGCTCCGGCAGCTACAGAAAGCCCTTGGCCAAGCGAACCCGAGGCAATCCGAATACCAGGAAGATGCTCATGTGTAGTTGGGTGACCTTGCAAACGAGAATTAATTTTACGAAACGTTGCCAACTCATCTACACCAAAATATCCACGTCTTGCAAGAACAGAATAAAAAACAGGCGAAATATGGCCATTCGACAGGAAGAACAAATCCTCGCCCGTGCCATCCATTTTAAAACTTAAATAACCACCTTTTCCTTTGCGGTTATTGATTTTCATTTGCTGAAAATACAGAGCAACTAATAAATCTGTACATCCAAGAGAGCCACCTGGGTGACCAGATTGGCAAGCGTGAACCATCCGAACGATATCTCTTCGTACCTGAGTAGCCACCGCTTCTAATTCGTGAATTTGCATTGACGTGTTGTTTGATAAAAAAGAAAAACTAAAAATCTATTGTCTTTATAAAAGCTGTGCCGAGTGGTTTTTCGTGTCCACTTTCTGAATGATTTCTTCTATATTACCTTCTTCATTAATAATAAAAGTGGTTCGGGCAATACCCATATAGGTACGACCATACATACTTTTTTCAACCCAAACACCGTAAAGTTCAGCAATTTCATGCGACTCATCCGCAAGTAAATCAAAAGGCAAATTGAATTTTTCAATAAACTTGACATGCGACTTGACAGAGTCTGGACTTACCCCCAAAACAACATAGCCTGCTGCAAGTAATTGCGCGTAATTATCCTTCAAATTACAAGCTTGTGCCGTACAACCGGGCGTATTATCCTTTGGATAAAAATACAAAACTACCTTTCTCCCAAGAAAATGAGACAACTGAATTTCTTCCCCTTTTTGATTAATACCCATAAAAGCTGGGGCTTTTTGTCCTATTTCAATGTGCATGATTTACAATGTTTTTGTGAAAGTACGCGTATTTCCTGCTCTATCTGTGACGAAGCATTTGATTTCTCCTCCGAAATTTACGGAATTATCTTTTTTCTCCGACCATAAAAGCCCGTTTTTGTATTCATACTTCATCAAAACCCATTCATCGTTTGTATAACAAGCAAAATCTTTGATACCCGATAGATTATCAGATATCTTGAATTGGAGAATATCTTTCGTCAATTTAATTGGTGTTACTGTTGGAGCGATGCTATCTTCTCGAATCGAGAAAACCCCAAATTCCCTTGATTGGAACTTAATTCGTCCATCCTGCCAAATACCTCCGATAAACTTTCCTCTACCATCCAAATAGGCATGTTTATTTGTCGTATTTCCCATATTTGGCACTTCCCAATCTACTGAAAAATAGTCTTTTAAAGGAACAATGTCTTTGTGAATCATCAGTTTTGAACCGTTTGTTGCCAACTGAATAAACGTTGAGTCATACAAAGATTCTTTCATATCCAATGAAAAAGCAGCGGAAGAAAGTGATGTTTTTCGAGGACTAACCAATCCTATCGATGGTACAGACTGAACTGTTTTTTCAACTCTAACTCTTGTTGGAATACCCGCAGCCATGTCATAAACAAATACTTTTTTATCTTGAGAAAGAACGGGTTGGCTTACTGGAAACCAATCTCCTTTTACTTCTACATATGCCACAGATGTAGTTGGACGCGGTTGCGATGCCTCAATTAATAAAAAGTTATGTTCTTGTATTACTTTCACTTGCGGACTTGAGGATGGCGTTTCTTCTTTAGTTTCTTGGAAGTACGCCTCCGATTTATCACCTGTCAGTGTAAATTCTAGGTTTTTCTTATTTCCAAATGTATCTTCCAAAAGAACCTTGACAGCGTGATTTGCTCGGTCATTGATATTAATTTTACCTTTATTGGCATTGGTTTTATAATGTGTAAACCGGTTTCCAGGTAAAACGTAACAACGGTGAACACGCTGCCCTTTTCTAAACATTCGTTCGTAATCAGTATGAAGGTTCATGTCCAATTTCAAGTCAAATGAAGTACGAAACATGTGGTAATCATAAACCAATTCGTCATCCATTTCGACTAGAATATGTTGTACACCAAGTTTAAACGGGGAGTTAGCAGCTTTGTCATAGGCAAGTAACTCTATTCCTATCGTTCCAATAACTTTTATATGAGCTGGAATTACCAATGCTTTGCCATTCCATTGTGGCGTAAACTCTACCGCACCAAAACGTCCATTAATTCGAGCATCTTTCTCCAACGTTTTGAGAATTACTTTTTCGACAACGGGAGGCAAATTATCCTTAATTTCGGAAAAACCAAACAAAGCTGGGTCAAGGACATTTTCGTTTACATCTCGGATTTCGAAGTGTAAATGTGGTCCAGCAGAACTTCCTGTATTTCCGGAAAGTGCCACTTTTTCACCTTTTCTGACCGATAATTCAGTAGCATCAAAAGATACATCCACCTCCCATTTTTTCTGTTTATATTGCTCATTTTTTAATTTTTCACCAATAGAACCACTGATTGTTTTCAGATGAGCGTATAATGTAGTAAAACCATTGGGATGCGTGATATAAATAGCATTTCCGTAGCCATCGCGGGCAATTTTAATGCGTGAAACGTATCCATCAGCAGCGGCATAGATAGGTACACCCTCCACACCTCCAGTCCGAACATCTAATCCGGCATGAAAGTGATTGGCACGAATATCACCAAAACAACCCGAAAGCGAAGCTACATTTGACGGATTTACTGGCAAAATAAAATAGCCTTTGGGTACATTAGGAGGTGTAGGCAGATAGCGCGTTCCACTCTCCTTTTTTTGAGCGAATATATTTAAACTGATTAAGGTAATGAGGAAAGTCAGCGGCAAGCGCATAAGAAATAAACTGATTTATAGGCAAATTGATGGATTATTTTACAGAAAAACGGAGCATTTCTTGATCACCCAAACGAGCGACAAGTTCATCCCCGATTTTAACAGGCCCAACACCTTTGGGCGTACCAGTAAAGAGAATATCCCCCACTTTTAACGTAAAATATTTGGATACATGGGCAATGAGGAAATCAATCGAATAAAGCATCAAAGACGTATTTCCCGCTTGCTTTAATTCACCATTTACGTGTAAGTCAAACGAAATATCCTGTATACTTGCAAAAGTGGACTTTGGAATAAACGAGGAAATAGGAGCTGAACCATCGAACGCTTTTGCGAGCTCCCATGGGAGACCTTTTGCTTTTAAGTTGGATTGAATATCACGCGCGGTAAAGTCAATTCCAACCCCAATTTCATCATAATATTTATGGGCAAAAGCAGGGTCAATATTTTTTCCAATTTTAGAAATACGCACGATTACTTCAACTTCATGGTGTATATCAGATGAAAAATCAGGCAAGTAAAAAGGCTCATTATTTCGTAAAATGGCTGTCTCTGGTTTGGTAAAAATGACAGGCTCTGAAGGTTTTTCGTTTTGAAGTTCGAGAATATGATCTACATAATTGCGACCGACAGCAATAATTTTCATTGATTTTTGCGTTACTTTGAACACAAAATTAGGTCTAACAATGAATATTTAAAACTAATTTTGATTTTATTACCAATTACAACGAAATAATGAAAAACGCAAAACAACTCCTCTTCATTTCACTCACCTTGGTCGGTATCATTTGGGCATGTCAAAAAGTTCCGTTGACAGGCAGAACCCAGATGGTCGGGTTAGTCTCACAAGAACAAATTATGGCTCTTAGCTTTGCAGAATATAAAGGTTTTTTAGACACATCTAAAGTAGTTCCTTTGAATAATCCACAGGCACAAATGATTGCACGCGTTGGCAATAAACTGAAAACGGCAGCTGAGACCTATCTCATTCAAAATAACTACAGTGAAGTCATCAATGGCTACCAATGGGAGTTTAGGTTGGTGGATGATAAGACAGTTAATGCCTGGTGTATGCCCGGCGGAAAAGTCTGTTTTTATACGGGTATTTTACCCATTTGTGAAACTGAAGCGGGTGTAGCGGTTGTCATGGGACACGAAATCGCGCACGCTATTGCCAACCACGGACGTGAGAGAATGAGTAGAGCGATGGCTGCCAACGGAATTACCCAACTTGGTGCAGTAGCAACCGGTGCATTAACTCAAAATGAACAATTGATGCAGTTAGCAGGTCAAGTATTAGGGGTAAGTACGACTCTAGGAGGTGTATTACCAAACAGCCGTCTACAAGAATCAGAGGCAGACAAATTAGGACTTATTTTCATGGCATTGGCAGGGTACAATCCACAAGAATCTGTTGCATTCTGGCAAAGAATGGCAAATGCAGGAAAAGGCCAAGCGAAACCCCCTCGACTACTTTCTACTCACCCTGCTGACGAAAAAAGAATTGACGATTTGCAAAAGCTTATCCCCGAAGCAATGAAATTTTACCAGCCAACAAAATGATTTAGTCAAAAATAGTTCAATCAAGAATACAAATCGATTGACTTTCTGATGAAATTAAAAAAGCCGAGTTACCACAAGCAATGGATAACTCGGCTTTTTATTTTTATATCAATTTGAGCAAATCGGATTACTTTTTAGGAACAAGAACGCCGTCTGCTACAAAAGTAAGTTCTACTTTTTCACTATCTATTTTATCAATCTCCGCGCGTGAAACGCCCGCATCCTCCGCATAATGTTTTTGGTCACTGACGGAAACCACCTTTTGTTTAGCAATTCCTTCAAAAATTACTTTTTGTCCGGCGATGTCTTTCGGAACAAAGAAACCATAATCTTTGAACGTAACGCGCATGGTTTCACCGTTTGCCAACTTCACTTTCATCCAACAACCTGCCATTGGACAAACAGACTCTACTTCACCTACTACCTTCATGGCAACTTCCTTATTTCCAACTACTTGTGCTGTCAATGTTATAGATTCTTTTGCTTCTTTTGTCGTGATTTTTTTACCGAATGATTGGTATTTTTGCGCTTGACTGATAAAACTTACAAGCACAAATGCAGTCATGAATAGGACATTTTTCATAAAATTATTGGTTTGATTTTGACTAAACTTACTATTTTTTCTTGAATTTATACGAACGTATATCTAATAAATTATCTGTAAATGCATATTCTTCAGGTTCATTGGAGGAAATAAGAATAATTTTAGTAGCAATGACTTCTTGTATTTCTTTCAAATACCAAGAAGCACCTTCTTTATCCAAATTTGCTGTCGGTTCATCTAAAAAAAGAACATTTGACTCAAAGAAAAAAGCCAATGCCAACTTCAACCTTTGTTTCATACCAGATGAAAAGTACTTGATTTCTTTGTTGGCATGCTTCTCCAAATAAACGCGGGAAAGGAATGTATCTTTGCAAAAACCAGGTCGGAAATTTTTGAAACGTGCATGGAATTCAAGTAATTCATTCAATGTAAATTCCTCAATTAGTTCAAGATAAGGGGATACAAACGCAATTTGCTTGAAAATTTGATCATCCTCTACTTGTTCATTTTCTGATTTCCACCACCGAATTTTCCCCTCTGTGGCAGGCGCACTTCCAGCTAATACTTGCGCCAGAGTAGATTTACCAGAACCATTTGGTCCAATGATAGCAACTGGTTTTCCGACAACGAAGACCTCTGTCAAATCTCTAAATATCCATTCATTTTTGTACTTTTTTCCAATTCCTTCTGTCTCAATTTGTATCATATATTTTCTTCTGAGTCCGCGATAAATCCTCCTTTACGAATAATTCCTCTTTTTGATTGCTGAATAAATGCACTAATTTCAGTTTTGTAACGAGATGAAATTAAACTCTCTTCCAAGATTCGTAATGCGTCGGATAAATTATTTGCCGATTGAAAAAGCAGCCGATAAATTTGTTGAATTTCATCTAAATCTTTGGCTGAAAACCCTTTTCTTGTCAGTCCAACATTGTTAATACCACCGAACGACAGCGGTTCACGAATCGCTTTGACATAAGGAGGAACATCTTTTCGAACCAATGAACCTCCGCCTACCATGGCGTGTGTTCCTACTCGTACGAACTGATGAATCGCCGTTGTTCCTCCGATAAACGCATGATCATCTATAACTACATGACCTGCCACTTGTACCCCATTTGCCAAAATTACGTGATTTCCGAGTTGACAATCGTGTGCAATGTGCGTATAAGCCATCAAAAGACAATCGGTACCAATGCGAGTTACTAGTTGGTCAGAAGTTCCTTTGTTTACCGTAACACATTCACGAATAACCGTTCTATCTCCTATTTCAACCGTCGTTTTTTCTCCACGATATTTTAAATCTTGAGGTATAGCTGCTATCACCGCACCAGGAAAAATCTGGCAGTTTTCACCAATTCTTGCTCCATCGAACAACGTAACATTAGGTCCTATCCATGTACCTGCTCCAATTTGAACATCTGCATAAATCGTTGTAAAAGGACCAATGACTACTCCCTCAGCAATTTTTGCATCAGGATGAATGGAACTCAAGGCGGTATTTGCTGTCATAGCATCCGTAGGCATTGAAATTATTTCTTAACTAATCGGGCAATCATATCCACACTACAAACCATGGTTTTACCGACCCATGCTTCTCCGTGCATTTTGGCTACACCCATACGAATGGAGGCAGATAGCGTACATTTAATTACCAAAGTATCTCCAGGAAGCACATTTTTGTAAAATCTACAGTTATCAATTCCCACCAAATACGGCCAATACGCTTCCGGATTTCCCGTGGAAGTTAATACCAATACACCACCCGTTTGCGCGATAGCCTCTAGTTGAAGAACGCCAGGCATTACTGGATTTTCAGGAAAGTGACCAGTAAATTGGGGCTCATTCATCGTAATATTTTTTACGCCAACGACCGTTTTTCCGTCTAAGGAAACAATTTTATCTACCAATTGGAAGGGATACCGATGTGGTAACAAGCGAGCAATGTCATTTACGTTCAAAACAGGTTCTGCATTGGGGTCAAAAGAAGGTGCTGTGTTTGCTGCTTCTGTAATCGCCTTTTTAATCTTTTTCGCCAACTGAATATTCGCGGCATGGCCTGGTCGTGCTGCCAAAATATGTGCTTTGATAGGACGCCCAACCAAAGCCAAGTCTCCCATTAAATCCAATAATTTATGCCTTGCAGGCTCATTTTGCTCCCGAAGTCCTTCTGGGTTGAGAACCCCCGTTGCACCGAGTGGTACATTTTGTTCTCCAAACAAAGGCCGAATCACCTCCATTTGTTCAGCCGATAAAGGAGATTCCGCAAATACAACAGCATTGGAAAGAGAACCTCCGCGTATCAAATTTTGCGTATATAATTTTTCAATATCGTGTAAAAACGTGAACGTACGATTGGGCGCAATTTCTTCTTTAAACAGATCAAGTTGGTGTAATTGAGCATGTTGCGGATGAACTTGCTCCGACTGATAATCCACCATGACAGTCAACCGGTAATCATTTAGTGGTAACGCAGCCAATTCAATGCTATGATCCTCATTTCTAAAATGAATAGCTTCCGTGACTTCAAAATAATTGCGAAGTGCATTTTGTTCTTCTAATCCTGCTTTTTCAATTAATTCGACGAATGGTGCGGCACTTCCATCTAAAATGGGAACTTCTGGCCCGTTCAAAGTAATTAAAATATTATCGACTTGCAGCGCAACCAATGCAGCCAACAAGTGTTCAGGCGTATGTACCCGCGCACCGTCTTTTTCTAAAACAGTTCCTCTGAGTGTTTCCACGACATAATCCACATCAGCCGGAACGAGCGGCTTATTGGGTAAATCTATACGTTGAAAAACGATTCCATGATTTAGACCTGCAGGACAGATTTCCATGGTCACTTCGACGCCTGTGTGAAGACCAATTCCTGTCAGAGAAAGACTGGACTGAATGGTTTGTTGTTTTGTGTTCATCTTTAAAAGAGGATTTTTGACTTTTTTTATTTCTCGATTGAATCGATTTTTTGGTTAATTTCTTTCATTTCTTTGTACAAATCTGGAAGTTTTTTAAATACGGCAAATGATTTCATAAATTCATTTTTATCAAATGCTGGTGTTCCAAAAAGCATGGAATTGGGCTTTGTAACCGTTTTTAATATACCCGCCTGACCACCGATTTGTGTCCCGTCTGCTAGTGTCAAATGTCCTGAAATAGCAACCTGTCCGCTAATCATGCAGTTTTTACCTACTTTACTTGACCCCGCAATTCCAGATTGGGCAGCCATAACTGTATTCTCACCTACCTCTACATTATGTCCTATATGAATTAGGTTATCCAGTTTTACACCTCGACATAGACGCGTAACACCCAAAGTAGCTCTATCAATCGTTGCGTTTGCACCAATTTGTACATCGTCCTCAATAACTACGTTTCCAAGTTGAGGAATTTGTCTGTAACTTCCATCTGGCTGAGGCGCATATCCAAACCCGTTACTACCGATTACAGCGTTAGGCTTGATAAGACAATTTTTACCAATCTGTGTGCCTTCTAAGATACGAACCCCGGACTGGATGACAGTTCCTTCACCAATTTGTACATTTTTATCGATAAAACAATGACTATCAATGCGCACATCTTCGCCTATCTGTACATTGTCCGAAATACATACGTATGGCCCAATTGCACAGCGAGAAGGTAAAAGAGTGGAAGTACCTACTAGTACTGTCGGGTGAATTTCCCATGTAAGCGAACTAGAAGAAGCCGATTGAACTTTCTCTAAAAGTAGAGTAAATGCCAAATAAGGATCTTCCACACGAATCAGCGTGGTTTGCACCTTATGAGTTAAAACATACGAATTGGAAATAAGAACGGCTGAAGCCTGGGTAGTATAAACGTATTTCTCGTACTTCTCATTGGCAAAAAATGCAATATCACCTGGTTTTGCATCCTCAATTTTTCCGACGCTTGAGATGAGCGCGTCTGGGTCGCCTTCGACATGGCCATTTACCCAAGATGCCAAAGTAGAAATAGAAATTTGCATAAGTTGCGATAGCTAAATGTATCTCTGTACGGGTTACAAATATAGGGGATTCGTATAACAAAGATAATATTTTTTGACAATATGACTAAGTGCCTTTATCGTAGGTAAGTCAGAAGCATCTGCCATATCTTGACAAGTACCGTCTTTCCGGACAATTAAAATATGTGAGTTTTCAGGAATATATCCTTTATTACTTACACTTCCCTCCCGCAAATAATAAGGTAAGGTTTCTTCTGTAATCCCTTTTGAAAGCAATAATTCACTCAATTCTTCGCGACGAAATGCTGAAATCGGTTCATTAAATAATTCGATTTTATACAGTTTTCGCTCCAAAAGTTTGCGTGCAATATCTTTGAGGATAACATCTTCCGCATGAGCCCATTCTTTGATATTCATCCAAATATCTATATCATCTAAAGAAGCAAAAAGTGCCAATAAAGAAGGATTTTGTAGAAAATCATTTTGAGAAAAGGTGGCTGTTAAGAAGTTTTTCAGGGGCCCAACAACGGGCACAGTAGCTCCGTTCTTTAACAAAAAACGAACCCGATTTAGAAGTAAAACCAGCATACTTTCCGCCGCAATTGCAGTTTTGTGTAAATATACTTGCCAATACATCAAGCGACGTGCATTTAAAAAATTTTCAACCGAAAGCAATCCTTTTTCTTCAACAACCAATTGATTATCAACAACTTGAAGCATTTTTATGATTCTTTCTACACCAATTGTACCTTCAACCACGCCCGTAAAAAAACTATCTCTACGCAAATAATCCATTCGATCCATATCCAATTGACTGGAAATCAACTGATGAAAAAATGGTCGTTCGTACGTGCCATTGAACATAGAAACAGCCAAATCTAAAGCGCCGTCTAAGTCTTTATTTATTTCTTGCATGAGTTGTTCCGAGAGCCACTCGTGCGGGATTTTTTCTAAAAGGTGATGCTCTAATACATGAGAAAAGGGACCATGACCCAAATCGTGTAAGAGTATAGCAATTTGTGCGGAAACAATTTCGTGGTTTGAAATCGTAAGATTTTTAGATTTAAGAGTTTGCAATGCCTGCCCCATGAGGTGCATTGCTCCCAAAGCATGTTGAAAACGCGTATGTTTGGCGCCAGGATAAACGAACTCTGCCATCCCCAACTGATTTATCCGTCGTAAACGTTGAAAATACGGATGTTGGATGACTTCGTAAACAAGTTCAGAGGGGATTGTTATAAATCCATAAACAGGATCATTGATGATTTTTCGTTTATTATGCATGAAGTAACGTCTTGTAAATGAATAATTTACCTTGTAAACGCTTTGCGAACACGAAGGGATTATGTTCGAATGTCTTCATTTTTTTTGGATTTACCAAAATTAAGCTGTTATTTTGCAACGCTTTAACGAGCAGGGCCTATAGCTCAGTCGGTTAGAGCACCTGACTCATAATCAGGTGGTCCCTGGTTCGAGCCCAGGTGGGCCCACAGAGAGGTTATCTGATTTAGATAGCCTCTTTTTTATTTTCCCCTTTTACCCATATTGCGCCCCGATGGGGCTAAAAAGGAAAATCTCAGCAAAAATAGAGTTATCTATTCTTGCTGAGATTTGATAAATCGAGTAGGAAATTAATTTATTTCACTCGCTCAGATTTTACTTTGAACATCCCCATCAGTGAGCCCTCTAAGTTATTTTCTCCTTTTTTATCCAATGTAACATTCAAGTTATATCCTGCAAAACTAAAGGCAATAGCAAGACTTTCTGCAGTCTCATCTATTTTCTCCAATGCAACTGGTTCTGAATCACCCGTAGAAGCCGTCCCAACTAATTTTCCTTCTTTTCGAGCAAAAGTAAAAGTTAATTCAACATCCCCGTTTGGTGTATCAAAAAAAGTAGTTTTCCATGCTCCAACAAAGAAATCAACTGGCTCTTCTTTCGTTGCTTGTGTTTCTGAATCATCCAAATGAGCTAATTTAAATTCTGCACCCATCATAATCATCATAGATTGCGTGGTTGCTGCTGGGTTGACGAATACCAAATAGACATCAACCAATTCTTTTATCTCTGCTGCTTTGATTGGAATAACCAACGATTTTGGAGCAAAATCCATTTTTTCACTTGGTTCTAGGAAAATAGATTCCCCTACTTTTGTACCTGTAGGACTACCCACTCGAAGTTCAATTTTTCCGCCAGATGCATTCAATTGTGGTTTCGGTGCAGCTGCAAATACGTGTAATTCTTTTAGACCAGATAGATCAATTTGTTTCAAAACAACATACGAACCGTTGACAGTCGGAATGGCTAAATTATTACCTCCGAATGCCATTTTATTCACATCGTGAAACGCATCAAAAGCATGTGCATCTAACTTTGCATTCCGAAGCACAAAGCTTTGTTCTGAGCGCAGAGAAGGATACCCGTTTGCACCTTGGTCTTCGTACGAAGCACGCACAACAAAAACGCCTTTCCCAGCATCCCCATTAGGTAATTTGGTCACATAGGTGCCTTGTGTTGGCAATGTTTTCTCTTTTGGTTTTTCGTTAGCAATATTCAAGATATACTTGACCATTTCAGATGCATCCGCTGTAGATAATTGTGGATGACCCGCCATCGCAGTTTCTCCCCAGACTCCACTTCCACCATTGATAACTTTCTTTGTTAAGGTTTCCAATGCCTTAGCATCTCCTTTGTAACGCATCGCCACTTCCCGGTAAGTTGGTCCAATAGACTTTTTATCTTTGCTATGGCAAGCCATGCAGTCACTTGCTTCGATTAATTTTTTACCTGTTGCAAATGCAGCTGAAGCATCAGCTGAACGGTGTCCTTGTGCAATCGCTATTTTATCAAAACCTTCTGCTAGGTAGTCAATCGTAACAGCAACTTGCTCTTCATCAATACCTTCACCTAACTTTCCATCCTCTTTGTCTGTCACCTTGATTGCGTATTCAAGGGGTTTATTCGCAGCATAAAATGATTTATTTCCTTTACGCATTTCTAAACTAAGTACTGGCGGTTCGTTTCCAACAACAACTTCCATAGCTTGCGTTCCTACACCACCTTTGCCATCAGATACTGTTAATACAACTTTGTATGTACCCATTTTTGTCAAAGTTAAGGCAGCGTCTGGCGTAGTGATTGTTTTGGCATATCCAGTAGAAGTCACAACCCATTTGTACGTTAACAAATCACCATCTGCGTCAAATGTACCTTTAGATGTTAACTTTAAGGCAAATGGAGCAGAACCACCCATTTGATTTGCTGCCATCATCACTTGTGGTTTTCTGTTACCTCCATTGTATTCAATCCGAATCAGCCGTGCATCATCATTGGCAGTAAACCAACCTGAACCATATTCCAACATATATAAGTCACCGTCTTCAGCAAATTCCATATCCATCGGATTACTGAATTTATAACTTGGCATGAAACGTTCCATTGATACAAAATCCCCGTTTTTATCCATTGTTACTGCCATAATCCAGCCACGCATCCATTCGTATTGGAAGAATTTACCATCATAATACGAAGGAAATGCCCGAGGCGCAGTTGCAAACTGATCTTTATAATACACAGGTCCTGCCATAGCATTTCTACCGCCTGTACCTACAAGTGGAAACTCTTTGGAGACACCGTACGGATACCATATAAACGCTTTTTGAGCCGGTGGTAAAACCGTTAATCCTGTATTGTTTGGTGATGTATTGGTAGGCGCATCGACCGACCATTTTTCGCCCGATTTACCTGTAGCAAAATCAAACTTATTGTACGCCTTGTTGTCTCCCACAAAATGTGGCCAACCAAAATTACCCGCTTTCCGCGCTTGTCCGATTTCATCATGTCCAGCTGGCCCACGTGAATCATCTGGTTTTGACGCATCCGGCCCGACTTCCCCCCAATACACATAACCAGTCTTGGAATCTACCGAAATACGGAACGGATTCCGATGCCCCATTGAATAAATTTCAGGTCTTGTTTTTGGTGTGCCTACAGGAAATAAATTTCCTTCTGGAATTGTATAAGTTCCATCTGCTTGTGGTTTGATACGAATGATTTTTCCTCTCAAATCGTTCGTATTGGCAGATGATTTCTGTGCATCCCAAGCACTTCTACCCTCCCGCTCGTCACTCGGACTAAATCCGTTTGACCCATGCGGATTTGTGTTATCTCCAGTTGATAAATAGAGGTTTCCAGCTTTATCCCACGCAATAGAGCCACCCGTATGGCAACACTCTTCTCTTTGAACCGGCACTTCCAATAAAACTTTTTTGGAAGACAATACTAGCTCATCTCCTTTCAATTCGTAGCGAGTAAGTATATTTTTAGGCTCTTCAGGAACAGAATAGAAGAGGTAAATCCAATTATTTTTGGCAAAATTAGGATCTTTATTCAAGCCCAATAAGCCATCCTCTCCCATCGACTCTTTGCCTTCTTTGTTCACGTATTTCGTACTGACAGGAATCTTGGCAATAGTTTTTAATTCTTTCGTTTTCGTATTATACAAACGTACTTCTCCTTTTCGCTGAATGAACAAAACGCGTTCTTTATCCAATAGCGTCAACTCCATCGGTTCATCCAATTTATCAGCCAAAACGACTTTAGTAAAACGATTTTCTTCTGGACGGGATTTTGAAAAATCCAGCGATTTAGGTGCTTCTCCACCCGCTGTATATACTATCCCTGCATACAAGTGATTTAAGAAAAGAGGTTCACTGAAAGTTTCATCCGTATGTCCCATGCCAGTGTAGAATGCGCGACCTCCATCAAATTCTTGATACCAGCTCATTGGGTGGTCGTCACCATTTTTCCCGCCGATATAGGACTTTTCGTCGATTTTTAGAACAACATTTATCTTCGAGGAAATATCTTTATAGCTGTAGAACTCATCTGTCCTCTCAAACTCATCAGGCATTCCTTTGGTAGCCCAGTGGTTCTTCAAGGCGACGATAAATTTACCTTTTTGTACATTACTTGGACTAGAAGGATGGTCTAAAAACCAAGCGCCAGCAAGTTTTCCATACCAAGGCCAATCATACTCGGTATCTGTCGCTGAGTGAATACCTACATACCCTCCACCAGCTTGTATAAAACGTTCGTATGCCGTTTGCTGTTCTGGATTGAGAATATCTCCTGTTGTATTTAGAAATATAACAGTATTTAGTTTTTTAAGATTTTGCTCAGTAAATTGAGCTGCATCTTCCGTAAAACTTATACCAAAACCTTTTTCTTTCGCCATTTTGGCTAAAGATGCTTTACCAGCTTCGATGGACTGATGCCGGTATCCTGTCGTCTTGCTGAAGACCATTACCTGCATTTTTTGTTGACCCATCGCCCACTGGAAAATCAATAAAAAAACCGCAATATGCGCGGTTAGCTGTCGTTTTTTTGATTTCATTTTGATTGAATAATTGATAAGTTCAAACAAATATAAAGAAATATTTTCATTGTCTATTTACTAGACAATAAATATTATTCTATAATTTCACGAAAAAATAGCATTTATACCTCAAAAAGCTACCTTTTCAGCTTTCATCAAAAAATACAAAATTAATAATATGCAAGATTTCACACTAGAAAACTACATCCCTCAACTTTCCATTGACTGCGTAATATTCGGGTTTTCCAATAAAAAACTGTTTGTGTTGCTTCCTCAACTAGAAAGTGAACATCAAATTTGGGCTTTGCCGGGTGGATTTATTAAACAAGATGAAAATATCGAAGAAGCTGCCCAACGGATACTTAAAGAACGTACAAATTTAGAAGCTATATATCTTGAACAATTCGCCGTTTTTGGACATAAAAATCGAATAAATAATTTATTCTTGGAACGGGAAAACCAGGAAAAAATACACTATTTAGATACCTTAACCTTGACCCCCTCCCAACAAGAATGGTTAAGTAAAAGATTTGTATCCATTGGCTATTTTGCCCTAGTGGATATGCACAAAGTAAATCCACAAAAGGGAATGTTAGATGAGTCAATACATTGGGTGGCATTACCAGAAATCCCACAACTCATCATTGATCACAACCAAATGATCGATTTAGCTTTAAAACGATTGAGAGAAAGAATTGATGACAACTTACTGGCATTCAATTTATTACCTTCTACATTCACCATGAAGGAATTACAGGAATTATACGAAACGGTATTTGATAAACCTTTTGCACGAAATAATTTCCAAAAGAAAATCCTAGATTTAGATGTATTGGAAAGATTAGAAAAAAAATATACTGGTGCTGCAAACAAAGCTCCTTATTTGTATCGATTCAAACGTAAATTTTTCGAATAAATCGCACACATAAATTTAACACTTGTATAGAATGGGTAAAAAAACAGCCTTCTCACGACATGAAAAGGCTGTTTCAGTATGAATGTATTTTCAATCATAAATCAGTAAGTACCTGATTATATACACGATTGGCTGAAACGACTGCACCCTCCATATAGCCAGGGTGATTATATGACGTTTCTGTACCTGAAAAATACAATTTATTACCTAATTGAGGTTTGTGAAGAATTGGATGTCCATTGTTCTGATGTGATTGTAAATATTTCGGTTCTTTCACTTGAACAAATTCATGGTTCCAAACTTTTTCGTAATAATCCAAAAGAAATTCATCACATTCACCAAAAAGTGTTCGAATTTGAGATAATACAGCCTTTCTCCGTTCGAGTTCAGTCATCAATACCGCTTTCGGATTCAAGAAACCCATAAGCGAGTAAGTCGTATTTTCAGCATCTGTATGGTCATACATTTCAGTTGCTATATCCACATGACTAAAGGCCGTACCTGAAAAACCACGTTCACGCCAAAAAGGGGCTGAAAACTCAACAGCATATTTAATCGACCCACTCATCCAAGTTTGAACATAATTCATGAACTGAGCGAGTTCGGTAGGAAGTGCTGGAGAAAAAGTTACAGAATGAATCAGAATTTCTGGCGAAATCGTACAAATGACCTTTGTTCCCCGAAATACCTCTCCGTCCCGAGTTGTACAAATCAAATTATTTCCTTCTTCTTGAATAACTTCAATGACTTTTTGTAGCTGGATAGATGAACTTGGCAAACGGTTTTCAAGTGCTTGGAGGAGCGAATCTGTCCCTCCCTCAACCCGAAATGATTTCATATCGGGCGGAGATGAAGGATACGGACGCGCAGGTTCGGAAGGGCTGACACGCCAATACGATGTTCCACTCGCAAACTGCTCAAATACAGGAATTTCTAGTTTTTCGAGCAAGCGGAGCAGTGTTGTATGTTCCTCACTTATCCAGGTTGCACCCAAATCCATGGGCGTATTTTGGATACCTTTTTGGGTAAAAATACGTCCACCCAAACGTGCTTGCGCCTCCAAAATCTGAAAAGAAATTCCTTTTTCTTGCAAACGAAGTGCCGTAGCTAATCCACTCAGTCCTCCACCGATAATCAGTATATGTTGTTGCATATCTTCTTTTTTAACCAATTCACAGAGTAGAAATCTATTTATTTTCGTTCGATTTCACGGAGATTCTCCATCTTTTTACGTGCTAAAAATCCGTTGATGTCTTCAAAATGTTCTTTGACGCGTTTGTTTCCAAATTCAAACACCTTAGTTGCCAAGCCATCAAGGAAGTCTCTATCGTGTGAAATCAAGATAATTGTTCCTTCAAATGCATTCAAAGCACCTTTTAGAATATCTTTTGTTCGTAAATCGAGGTGGTTGGTTGGCTCATCGAGGATAAGGAGATTGACAGGCTCAAGGAGTAATTTAATCATAGCCAAACGAGTGCGTTCGCCACCGGAAAGCATTTTTACTTTTTTATTTAAGTCATCTCCACGGAATAAAAATGCACCCAATAAATCTTTTATTTTGGTACGAATCTCACCGACAGCGATTTGATCGACCGTTTGAAAAATAGTCAAATCTTCATCTAATAACGAGGCTTGATTTTGCGCAAAATAGCCAATCATGGCATTATGTCCCACTTTTACCTCGCCGGCTTCGTAGGTTATTTCTCCCATGATGGCTTTCACCATCGTCGATTTCCCTTCACCGTTTTTACCAACAAAAGCAACCTTTTCACCTCGCTCAATGGTCATGGAGGCATCCTGAAAAACGGTATGCTCTCCGTATTTTTTTGTCAGTTGTTCGACAATAACTGGGTAGTTTCCAGACCGTGGCGCGGGTGGAAATTTAATCGAAATAGCACTTGTGTCCATTTCATCAACCTCCACGATTTCCAGTTTTTCCAGCATTTTCACACGAGATTGCACTTGAAGGGTCTTGGAATAAGTCCCTTTGAAACGCTCGATAAACTCTTGGGTTTCAGCAATCATTTTTTGTTGGTCGTTGAACTGCTTTTGCTGCTGTTCTTGGCGTTCTTTTCGGAGTTGTAAATAGTGTGAGTAATTCACCTTATAATCGTAAATCCGTCCCATTGTGACCTCAATCGTCCGATTTGTGATATTATCTACGAATGCGCGGTCGTGAGAAATGACGATAACTGCTTTGGCACTATTGATCAAAAAGTCCTCCAACCATTGGATTGAATCAATGTCCATGTGGTTAGTGGGCTCATCCAATAAAATTAAATCCGGATTTTGCAATAGGATTTTAGCCAATTCAATACGCATTCGCCAGCCACCTGAAAATTCACTTGTTTGACGCGTGAAATCCTCGCGTAAGAAACCTAATCCAAACAAAGTTTTCTCGACTTCGGCATCAAAATTAATTTCTTCGATAGAATAATACTTTTCGCTTAAATCAGATACTTTTTCGATGATTTGCATGTATTCATCGGATTCGTAATCTGTTCGGGTTTCGAGTTGGTGATTCAATGCATCCATTTCTGCTTTCATCGCCAAAACACCCGAAAATGCCTTGGAAGCTTCTTGAAAAACCGTACTGTCATCCTCTGTCAACAAATGTTGGGGTAAATAAGCAATAACGGCTTCTTTTGGAGCAGAAATTTTTCCTTTTGTAGGTTTATTTACGCCTGCAATAATTTTTAAGAGCGTCGATTTTCCTGCCCCATTTTTTCCCATAAGACCAATCCGGTCTTTTTCATTAATATTAAATGTAACATCGCTAAAAAGCGTATGTCCACTAAATTCAACGGCAACGTTATCTACAGAAATCATACTTTTTATTGAAATTGGCGACAAAGATACACAACCGATTTGGCTTTCTTGGTCAAAATAAGGCAAGACTTCCAGTACAAATCACTTTCCTTGCCCATAATTTACCACAGACAAAATCAATGACAAAAAATAGCTCCTTTAAAAAATAAATACCTTCACCCCTCATTTTTGGATATTAACCTTACTAATTGTACGTTTTGGTGAATGAATTGCTTTTTTCAAGTATTTTTGTATTCATTCATCCAAACTAAAAATAATCAACTCCACATGAAAGACGTATTTATTGTAGCAGCCCACCGAACCCCACAAGGTAGTTTTGGGGGCGTTTTAGCCTCACAAAGTGCTGTTGAGCTGGGAACACAAATAGTGAAAGCAACTGTTGAGAAATCGGGTGTACCCGTTGAAGCGATTGATGAGATTTTCATGGGTCTAGTCGTACAAGCCAATGCTGGCCAAGCACCAGCAAGACAAGTAGCGATTCAAGCGGGTTTGGGACAACATGTTCCCGCGACGACAGTGAATAAAGTTTGCGCTTCTGGACTCAAAGCAGCTATGTTTGGCGCACAATCCATTCAACTTGATCAAAATCAGGTAGTGGTTGCTGGAGGTATGGAAAGTATGACAAATGTTCCGCATTATTTACCTAAAGCACGGTATGGATACGGCTATGGCAACGGAGTGTTGGTCGATGGGTTGCAAAGAGATGGACTTATAGACGTATATCAAACGCAACCAATGGGTTGTTTTGCGGATGCAACGGCTGAAAAATACCACATCACACGAGAGGAACAAGACGCTTTCGCTATTCAATCCTACCAAAGAGCCGCAGATGCTTGGTCGAACGGAAGCTTTGAGGCAGAAGTCATTCCAGTTCAATGGACGAATAAAAAAGGAAGTCTAGAAACAGTAACTGAAGACGAAGAGTATAAACGGGTTAATTTTGAAAAAATTCCGCAATTAAAGCCTGTGTTTACCAAAAACGGTACAGTAACGGCTGCGAATGCCTCTACGATTAACGACGGAGCGGCAGCACTTGTATTGGCTTCACAAGAAGCGATTGATACGTATCAATTGACCCCATTGGCTAAAATTATCAGTTACGCTGACGCAGCCCAAGAACCAGAGTGGTTCACAACAGCGCCTATTTTGGCAGCAGAAAAAGCACTCAAACGTGCTGGTTTGAGCATCGAACAAATGGATTTCTTTGAAGTCAATGAGGCCTTTGCTGTTGTACCTATGGCTTTTGCAAAACATTTCTCGATACCGTATGAAAAACTGAATATTCAAGGCGGCGGCGTGGCTATTGGGCATCCGCTTGGCGCATCTGGTGCACGTATTTTAACGACCTTAACACACATTTTACACAGAAAACAAGCCAAATACGGCATGGTTGCCATTTGTAATGGAGGTGGCGGTGCAAGTGCTTTAATTATTGAAAGAATCTAATGTAAAATAAAAGAAGCGGCCTGGTTTTCTTTAAACTAGGCCGCTTTTTTGTGCGCGTTTCAGCAAACATTCTTTTGAATTATTGTGATGAATCGACAATTGCCCGTAATTTTGCCTTTCAACTATTTAGTAGGATTCCGAATGACAGAGTATAACCATCAGTCCATTGAGAAAAAATGGCAAAAATTCTGGGAAGAAAACCAGACGTATAAAGTAGAAATCGACCACACAAAGCCCAAATTTTATGTCCTTGATATGTTCCCGTATCCATCGGGTGCTGGTCTTCATGTAGGACATCCGCTTGGTTATATTGCCTCCGATATTTACAGTCGCTATAAAAAACTCAAAGGATTCAATGTGCTTCATCCCATGGGATTCGACTCCTTTGGTTTACCTGCCGAACAATATGCTATTCAAACTGGGCAACATCCGGCAAAAACAACTGAAAATAATATCACAACCTATATTCAACAATTAAAAAATTTAGGTTTTGGCTACGATTGGTCACGCGAAGTTCGTACTTCTGAACCTGGCTATTACAAGTGGACGCAATGGATTTTCATGCAGCTTTTCAATAGCTGGTACAACAAAGCAACAGACCAAGCGGAAGATATAGAAACACTGACAGCACATTTTGAAAAATCAGGCACTTCGTCTTTACAGGCCGTTTGCGAAGAGGATTTACCTGCATTTACAGCGGAAGAATGGTCAGGTTTTTCGGAAGATAAAAAATATGAATTGACATTACCCTACCGATTGGCATATTTGTCTGAGTCAGTAGTAAATTTTTGCCCTGCTTTGGGTATGGTTTTATCCAATGACGAGGTCAAAGATGGTGTATCCGAACGAGGCGGACATCCTGTCATTCAAAAGAGAATGCCCCAATGGATGATGCGTATTACAGCTTATGCTGACCGACTTTTATCTGGATTAGATACCATTGATTGGTCGGATTCCATCAAAGAACAACAAAGAAACTGGATTGGCAGATCAGTGGGTGCTATGGTCAAATTCCCACTATCCGTTAGTCCTCAAATTGAAGCAAACGGATTATCAGCTGAGAAAATTGAAGTATTTACCACCCGTGTAGATACAATTTATGGTGTATCCTTTTTAGTCCTCGCTCCTGAACATGAGTGGGTGCCGGCTTTGACAACCAATGCGCAAAAAGAAAGCGTCGAAAAATACATTGAAGAAACACAAAAAAGAAGTGAACTAGATAGAATGTCGGACGTTCGCTCGGTTTCTGGAGCATTTACTGGAAGTTATTGCATCAACCCTGTCAATGGAGAGTTAGTGCCTATTTGGATTGCCGATTATGTACTTGCTGGATACGGAACGGGAGCCGTGATGGGTGTACCTTCAGGCGACCAACGCGACTGGAATTTCGCGACGCATTTCAATCTTCCTATCATTCAAGTATTGGATGCTCAAAAAGACATTGACCAACAAGCAGATGCTACAAAAGAAGGAAAATACATCAACTCAGGCATGATCAATGGTCTTGGTTATGCAGAAGCAACCAAAACATTAACAGATTGGCTGGAAGCAAACGGAGCGGGTAAAGCAAAAGTGAATTACCGTTTACGAGATGCTGTTTTTGCGAGACAACGTTATTGGGGTGAGCCTGTTCCTGTGTATTTTACAACCAACGAAGCAGGCCAACCTATTCCGCATTTAATTGACGAAAGTGATTTACCCCTCGTTTTACCAGAAATCGATAAATACCAACCAACAGAGTCAGGAGAACCACCTCTCGGACGTGCAGAAGGCTGGAAATACAAAAACGAATTTACCTACGAATTAAGTACCATGCCGGGTTGGGCTGGAAGTAGCTGGTATTGGTATCGCTACATGGACGCACAAAATCAAGAGGCATTTGCGTCCAAAGAAGCCATAGACTATTGGCAAAACGTGGATTTATACCTTGGCGGCACAGAGCACGCCACGGGTCATTTATTGTATAGCCGTTTCTGGAATAAATTTTTGAAAGATAAAGGATTTGTTCAGAAAGAGGAATATGCCCAAAAGTTAATCAACCAAGGGATGATTCAGGGGCGTTCTAACTTCGTTTATCGTGTGAAGAATGCTGAAAAGCCCACCTTTGTTTCGTTTGGATTAAAAGATCAGTACGAAACTGTGAAATTACACGTAGATGTCAATATCGTAGATAATGATGTTTTAGATATAGAACGTTTCGTTCAATCGCGCAATGATATTGGTGAAAATCCAAGTTTCATTTTGGAGGATGGCAAATACATTTGTGGTTGGGAAGTAGAAAAAATGTCAAAGTCCAAGTTCAATGTGGTTAATCCAGATGATATTGTCGCTCGAACTGGCGCGGATACTTTCCGTTTATACGAGATGTTTTTAGGGCCCTTGACAGAAAGTAAACCCTGGGATACACGCGGAATCGAAGGTACATATCGGTTTATTCGCAAGTTGTGGCGCTTATTTTATGACCAAAACGACCAATTCTTAGTCGTTGATACAGAGCCTACGCGAGAAGAATTAAAAACGTTACATAAAACGATTAAAAAAGTAGGCGAAGATGTTGAGAACTTCTCCTTCAATACGTCAGTGAGTAGTTTTATGGTTTGTGTGAATGAATTATCAGCTGCAAAATGCCATAAAAAAGCTATTTTGGAACCATTATTGGTTATCATGAGTCCGTATGCACCACATATTACAGAAGAACTTTGGGCACAATTGGGCAACGAACCAGGAAGCATCACAAAACAAACATTCCCTGAATGGAATCCAGCGTATTTGGTAGAAGATTCATTCGAATACCCTATCCAGATTAACGGTAAAGTGCGTGCTAACATGACATTCGCGGCAGAAACAAGCAAGGAAGAAATTGAGAAAGCCGTTCTTGCGGATGAAACTGTACTAAAATGGATGGAAGGAAAACCAGCCAAAAAGGTAATCGTTGTTCCGAAAAGAATCGTGAACGTCGTCATTTAAGAAAGACGAAGCAAAAAACGCCTCTGGTAATCAAGATACTAGAGGCGTTTTAATTTTTTATGAAATGAATGAAAAACGAAATCGTATTCTTTGACTAAAAGTAGCCAAAACAGAATCTACGCTTGAAAATTTGATAAAAAATAGCCTTGTGTTTGATCAAATAGCTAGAAGTACAAACAGATATATACAATAAATAAGCCCGCACACGGAATGTACGGGCTTTGAAAAACAGAACAAAACAATTTACTTTATTTCAATCGGGAAAACGACATCTACATCTGTGCTACCAGGTGTTGCTGTACCGTCTTTGGTTGCTACCCCATTGACAGGCGGTTGGTGACGTAAAACAACCCGAAGTTCACCCGAACCAGCGGTCGTTGTTGTAACTCTACTTTCTATACCAATCGGAAGATTTTTCGCATCTCTATCTGTTACATTTACACTGACCAAACCAGCAGGACTTACAGTAAATACCACCAAATGTTCGTCCGCTTCTTCTTTTACTTCCTTCGTGATGTCCTCCACGGGTGAAACTGTTTCGTTCAAGAAAGAAACCTTCATGGAATACGTCTTGCCGGGCGCTAAAGTTACCTTTTGAATAACAGGTGCATTTCCTCCTTCACCGTCCAAATCTTTCCAAGTAAATTTTTGCGTATTCATCCCTTCGGTCACTTCGAGTTGAACCGTTGAGATAAACTCGTTTTCCTCAGGTTCTACATCTTCTCCTGTTTTACATGAAGCTACAAGTAAGGTAGAACAAAGCCCTAAATACATGAATTTTGATGAAAACATATTTTTAATGTGTTAAGTGGATTTTTGTTTATGCAATTATGTTGCAAATGTAACACTATTTCATTTAAATGCAAATTATTGAAGAGTAAAATGTAAACGGAATTGATACGACCGCCCCATTGCATCATTAAAATACCTAAATCGATCTAAATAACTTCGATAAACTGTGTTCAACGCATTCTGTACTTGGAATGAAAAACGCCAATGTATTGTATTTTCTACCTCTCTTTCCCAAAAAAGACCTAAATCTACTAGATGATAAGCAGGTGGTGCAGCCATAAAATCCCCATTTATCAACGGAATTTGGTTTACATTTTCATTATTTGACTCCCGAATATACGGCTCAAAAGGAACTCTTTTTTGTTCAGCTGTCCAACTATGTTCTACTCGCACCAGAGGTAGCCATTTGGACGAACGGAAGTACGCCAAATCAAAATCTATTCTATGTCTAAACTGATTGGGAGTAATAAAAAGAAGTGGTTGTTTTCTTTCTGTGTCATCTGCACGAAGTAAACTGACTTGCGGGCTATACATGAGCCACCGCATTATTTTTGTATTTATACGTGCATCAATTCCTCTAAATAATGCATTTGTTTGCCAATATCTAAAGAATGGAAATGCTCCACGGATGCCGATAACTGCCTCACCTGTTGGCGCTAAAAAAATATAATTATCTACTCTTTGAACAAATGTGCTAATTTCTGTTTCAAATTTCTTATTCCAAATAGCATCCCAACGAAGGGTAACTTGCTGGGAGGTTTCTGCCTGTAAATTCGCATCTCCGACCTCATAACTTGCGGCTCCGTGGTGAACACCATCGCTCAAAAGTTCATTCACACTAGGCGCACGCCACGCAGAAGCAGCCGAAACTAGCAAAGATTGGCGCTCTTTGGGTCGGTAAGTCAAGGCAAATGAATTTGAAAATTGGGTAAATTGAAAGTCCATCGTTTCGATTTCCCGACTACTAGCTAGGGCGTACGAATTTATTTTACGAATGTCGTAGCGAATTCCTGCTTCTACCTCCCACTTTTGATTATCGCTAATGAATTTTTCCAATCCAAAAATACCAAAGGTCGTTTGTGTATAATTCGGGATGATGACTGTTGAACGCAGCGGATTGCGTAGTTCTCCCGTTGATAAGTTCGTTTGTTGATTTAATTGCGTTCCCCAAGTACCTTTCCAACTGGGTTTCCAGGTATGTTCCCACTGAAAATCGGTTAGATATGTAACCAAGCGGAATGTTTGTGTTAGGTTTCTGTCTCCGCGCAAAACATCTATCTCTTGTCTAAAATTATACTGACGGGAAGCCTCAAGCAGAAAACGATTTTGCGCATTTGTATTCCAAACGAGCTTATTTTTCCAGAGCGAATGTTGTAAATCTTGGTAAGGGCGACCAATTTGGTAGGTGAATTTATCTGGCGTATATATTTTAGCTGGCTGCTTTCCTTGAATTGCCCTTTGTAAATCCACCAAATTGCCAATATGTGACCCGCTGAATATCCCAATTTGAGAATTGAACTGACTAAAAAAACTTTCGAACTGTATATTTTTTTTGGCAAAAAAAGTAGTAGCCGAGTAATTTAATTCAGATAGCCCCGTGTTGGCTAGTGTATAAGTTGGCGTATGGATTTGTCCCCCTCTTTTGGCACTTCCTTGCAGACGAAATTTCCAGTTCGGTAACTTTTTAAAACCTTGTTGAATAGCGAACGAAGAAGCCAATTGATGGCCATTGGTAAAATAACTTTGTTGAAAAGAAATTGAATTTTTCCCATCGAGTCGTAGTTTGCTTGGTTCTACCAAAACAACGCCAGCTAGTGCATCTGAACCATATTTTACACTTGCTGCGCCGGTAATAACCGTAATTTGATCGGCGATGAGTGGATCAATTTCTGGCCCGTGCTCGCTTCCCCATTGCTGTCCTTCTTGCCGAACACCGTTATTCAGAAGTAAAACACGATTGGAATGCATCCCGTGAATGACCGGCTTAACAATCGAGTGTCCCGTTTGTAGAAGCGACACACCCAATGTTTTTTTTATAACGTCTCCAAGGCTTCCTCCTGCATTCTGTTGAATCTCTTGCTCTTTTATTTTTTGTTGAGGTAAACCTGTATTTTCGAGCTTTTCAGCATAAATATCAACCCGTTCCAAATGAATTTCATCTTCTGTTAATTCAAAAGCATGAATTTCTTGATGTACGAGATTAATCGTCGTTGAAATTGCCTGATAACCAATGATTTGCGCTTCAACCTTATAAAGTCCTTGGCATAAATCCTTGAAACGGTATTTGCCTTGCGCATCTGTAATTGCCACCCATTTACTTTGTGAAATTTGTACGATAGCCCCTTCAATAGGTCTTTTTGTGATACGATCCACAACAGTTCCTTCAATAAAACAGTCGCAAGGCGTTGCAATTTGTGCAGTTGTCGTATCGAAAGAACGTAAAAAAAGAACAAGGAATAGATGAATTATCTTGTATTTTGTCATTTTTGCAATCATGTTGCAAATATATAAAAAGTCCTGCATAACAAAGGCTATGCAGGACTTTTTGGTTTTCTAAAAATACTTACAAATGAATTATTGTAAACCTAATTGTTGAGCAAAAGTGCCGTATTTCTTTTCTATACGCGTTGCTTGTTCTGCATCTCCATATTGATTTGCTATATTTCCGAGCACTTGTAAAATTCGAAGTTGAGCACCAATATTCTCTTGAATCATACTTATACTCCATTGCGAATCTGGTTGACGACTCTTGGCAATGTAATATACAAGCGACTCCTCTGCTCTTTTAATCAAAATGTCACCTATTTTGCGAGCAGTTTTTTTATCTTCTAACTCATAATAAAAGAGGGTATAATTCGCTGAAAGTTGGTCGAAAGGAATGCTTTCATCTGGAATTACTTTCAATGCATAATCGAGTACTTCTTTTGCACGTGTCTTATCCCCTTTCCTGATGAGTTCGTCTGCTAAACGAAGGAAGCTATATCTTGCCGTAATAATCGGGACTTTTTTGTATGTCTCCGAGTCATAATATACATCCGGATTATTCAATTCACGCCAAGCCATTTTTTTCATCACATTTTCATACATCACCTCTACATTCACACCACCATCTTTTGCTTCTTCTAATCTAAACGGCATGAGCCTATAAGCATATCCTTCTAGCAAACAATATTCTTTTAGGTTCAAATATGAACTTGGAGATAGTGAACCTGCAAAATAAATCGGGCGTTCAAATTTGTTTTGTGCAATGATATCCAAAACGATGAGATCATTTTTCAACAAATCTCTTTCTCCGATATTCCACTTGAACTCATTTTGAACCAATGGTTTATATTCTTCTGGAATGAATGGTTTTGCTTTCAATTTTTCTGCATCAATCGTGAAAAATAAATTGGCCGAAGGAAGAATACTGATTTGCTTGCCAGACGTCACAGGCATTTTAATAGCGGGATTATTCTCACGAATTAAGTTCAAGTATTGTTCCAAATTAATTCCCTCTTGGATTGCTGGATTGCTGTTTTTTACAAACGGAATTTGATCGTTAATTCCCTTATTGTAATGTTCCATTGATAGAGAAATTGGAAGCGGCGTAGATTCATACGTTTGTCTCTTCATTTGCTCAATGTACCATTCAGTACCCAAGAGACTTAAATTACAAACGCGAACGTCTGTCCGTATTCCTTCAACTTCTTGCGCATACCAAAGTGGGAATGTATCGTTATCACCACCTGTAAAAAGAATCGCGTTAGGTGCACAAGAATTTAACAAATTTTTAGCAAAATCAATCTGATGGTATCTGTCAGACCGATCATGTCCTGCCCATGTTTGCGTAGCCATTTGAACAGGGACAATCAGTGCCAAAGCACCTACAACTCCAGTTTTAACCATCGAGTTTTTCAACCATCTTTCCGTAAAATCGATAATTCCAATGATGGAAAGTCCAATCCAAATTGCGAAGAAATAAAAAGATCCCACGTAAATATAATCTCGTTCACGTGGTTCAACGGGTGGAGAATTGAGGTAAACAACAAGTGCTAGACCTGTAAACAGAAATAGCAAAAAGACGACGATAAAATCTTTATCGCGGCGCATAAATTGCACTAAAACCCCAATAATTCCTAAAAGAATGGGAAGACCATAAAAATTTGTTCTTCCTTTATTCGAAGCAATTACTTGTGGCAAATCCGCTTTGGATTCAAAAATATTGACCGCACCAGAACCTTCAAAATCCGCGGCACGTCCCCAGAAATTCCACATGAAATAGCGCCAATACATTCGTCCCATTTGGTCACTAAACATAAAACGGAGATTATCAGCTAAGTTTGGTTCTTGTCCATCGGGTAATCCAAGACGAGAACGGTACAGTGACACATGATTAGGGTCTTGGCTCCAAACACGTGGTAAAAGCATTTGTCCTTTCGGATCCCATGTATATTCCGAGGCATAATCGTATATCTCGTACTTGTCTTTCCCCATTTTATACATGGGTTCCCCTTGTGTAATAGCGGTTAGTTGTGTCGTGTAAACTGGACCATAAAGTAAGGGACGACTACCGTATTGTTCCCGTTTTAGGTAAGATACGTAATTGAGCACATTGCTTGGATCGTTTTCATTGATGGGAGGATTATAGCTTGAGCGAATCAAGGCAATAGTATATGTTGAGTAGCCAATCAAGATAAAAGCAAACGAAAGCAGCGCTGTATTTGCGATGACTTTCCCTTGTTGACCCGTTTTAATAATCCCGTACGTGAGCGCACCAATCAGAGCGAGTAAAAAGAAGATTAAACCAGAGCTAAATGGCAGTCCAAATGTATTGACAAAGACACGTTCGAAGGCAAAGCCAATGGAAGGAATACCCGTAATTACGCCTGAATTTACAATACCAAGAACGACCATACCCATTAGGAAGGCGATGATTCCACCTTTCCATGTGATTTTTTTCGTTTTCTTATAATAATAGATGAGTGCCAACGCGGGAACAGTCACCAAGTTTAATAAGTGAACACCGATGGAAAGACCCACGAGGTACGCAATAAAAATCAACCAACGATTGGCTGCCGATTCGTCTTCGATGGTTTCCCATTGGAAAGCAGCCCAAACGACGATAGCAGTAAAGAAAGAAGAAAGCCCATAGACTTCGGCTTCCACCGCAGAAAACCAAAAAGAATCTGAAAATGTATAAGCGAGTGAACCAACAAGACCAGAGAGGACTACAGCAAGTGTTTCAAGTTGGGATAATTCATCGCCTTTTTTATTGTAAAACTTGCGACCTAGAAGGGTAATTGTCCAGAACAAAAACAAGATGGTAAAAGCACTGGCAATAACAGAAATCATATTTACCATGAGAGCTACTTTGGTCACATCGCCGAAGGCAAATAGAGAGGCAATTCTACCTAAAAGCAAAAAGAAGGGAGCTCCGGCAGGGTGTGGAACTTGCAATTTGAATGCACAGGCGATAAATTCGCCACAATCCCAAAAACTCGCGGTTGGTTCAACAGTCAGTGTGTATGTTACCAAGGCAACAACGAAAGCGAACCAGCCTCCAATTCTGTTTAGTAATTTAAAATTCATAGATATAGAAGGATAGATGATATATGATTAAGTTGGGGCTCTGATTGAGCATTTTTTACTTTAAATCGTGTAAAGTAACGAAAATGTTGGGATACCATTTTGTGATTTTTGCATTTTGCGTGTAAGCTTATCTTTTTACTGCTAAAACTTTGTCGATTTGCTTGGTTATAAGTCGGAAATCATCTGGATTCTGTACAAAGTCTAGCTCGTTCACATCAATTTCCAGTAAAGGGCCATGTTCGTATTTATTTGAAAAGTTTTCATACAAAAGATTTAGGCTTTCTAGATAATTGACATCAATATTTTGTTCAAAATCGCGGTTTCTTTTTTGGATTTGACGAACGAGTTTCGGTGTATCGGCTTTCAAGTAAATCATCAAGTCAGGTGGAGAAACAGCTTTCATTATGGTAGTAAATAAACCTCTATAAGTCGAAAAATCTGTTTCGTTGAGCACCCCTGATTCATACAGATTTTGGGCAAAAATATAGGCATCCTCGTAAATTGAGCGATCTTGGATAACTGCTTCAAATGGATTTTCTTTGATTTTCAACACTTGCTCAAAACGGCTATTCAGAAAGTAAATTTGTAAATGGAAAGACCATTTCGCCATATCCGTGTAAAAAGGAGCCAAGTAAGGATTGCCTTCAACTGCCTCGTAGAACACGTCCCAACCATAATGTTGAGCTAGCTTTTCGGCCAAAGTTGTTTTGCCAGCACCTATATTTCCGGCGATTGCAATATGCATGGAGTCTGATTTTAAGAGTAAAAATTCGTGCAAAATTAGGCTAAAATGACAAATATCATAGAAGTAAATTAGATGTTTCGTATTTTTGCATCCAAAAAATGGTCAACTATGTACAGTGTCTTACTTTATTATATTTACAGCCCCATCGAAAATGTGGTGGAGTATCGTGATATTCACCACCAATTTTGCATAGATAATCATCTGTTAGGACGTATCATCATAGCGCCCGAAGGCCTTAATGGCACGGTTTCCGGAACAGTTGAAGATTGCGAAAAATACATGGCTTGGGTAAAGTCAGACCCTCGATTTAGTCAAATTGACTTTAAAGTTGAGTCTCATCACCAACTTGCTTTTAAGAAATTGTACGTTCGCGTAAAAAAGGAGATTGTACACTCCGAACTACCTGTAAATCCTTTGGTAAAAACAGGAAAACACCTCGAACCCACTGAATTTAAAGCCATGTTGAATGACCCAGATGTTGTACTGGTGGATATGCGTTCCAATTACGAGCATGCGGTTGGGCATTTTAAAGGTGCGATACGCTTTGACATGGAAAACCTCCGCGAGCTACCCAAGCATATTTCAGAAATTGAACATTTGAAAAATAAAAAAATCATTACCTATTGCACAGGCGGTATCAAGTGTGAAAAAGCAAGTGCTTACTTATTAGACAAAGGTTTTGAAAACGTGTATCAATTGCATGGTGGTATCATAAAATATGGTCTGGAAACGGGAGGCGAAAACTTTGATGGCAAATGCTACGTTTTTGATGGCCGAGTGACGACAGAAGTCAACTCTATTAATCCAACTATTGTTTCTACATGTCACATTTGTGGTACAGCCTGCGACAGAATGGTCAACTGTTCAAATCCTTCCTGTAACGAACATTTGCCAATTTGTGAAAAATGCGGTTGGGAGATGGAAGGTGCTTGCTCAAAATCTTGTCAAGAAAATCCGGAACGAAGAACATACGACGGCACAGGATTGTACACAAAAAGTACGGAAGGTTATAAACCAGAAGTGGCACTTAGAACTCGAAAAAATACAAAGAAATTGCACATCATTGAAGAATTAGGCTTAGCTTGAGGTAAATCTCAAGCTAATTTTTTCTTCATGATATAATCAGTCAAAACATATTCTCCAAACGGGATATCAACTATTTCTTTAATTTCAAATTCCATTTTTTGATAAAATTCAACTGCTTTGTTCTCTCTGTGTACATTTAATGTGAGTACACGATATCCTGCCTGAAGTGCAATATGACTAACTCGATCAATCATTTCTTTGCCCGCACCTTTACCTCTTGCTACTTCTCTGAGGTATAATTTATTTAGCTTGCAATGCGTTTCATTTACGAATGAATACGCCAAAAAACCTAGAATTTGATCATTTTCATCGAGAACAAGCTCAAAATGTTGACCCTCTTCCTGTTGTTTTTCGAGGGAAGAAAGCGAATAAATTTCTGCGAGCATGAAGTCAATTTGGGCTTTTTGTAAAATCGGTTGATACGTGACTGGCCAAATTTCATAGGCTAGATCACGAATAATGGACAAAGATGTCGAGTTTACTTCAAGAAATTTCATAAATGAATAATGAGCCAAGATAAATAAGATACGCTGACAAATGCGTAATTTGCCAATAAAACAAAGATAAGCACATAATTTAGAACAATGAAACCACTCATATTAATAACAAACGACGATGGAATAACAGCAAAGGGCATTGCTACCTTAGTAGAAGCTATGCGGAGTATTGGTACTATCGTCGTCGTAGCTCCTGATAGCCCAAATTCAGGGATGGGTCATGCGATAACAATGGATACAACTATCCAAATTAAGAAATCGTCTATTTTTGATGGAATTGAATCCTACGAATGTTCTGGCACTCCAGCTGACTGTGTAAAGTTGGCAAAACACGAACTATTTGCAGATAGAAAAATTGACTTGGTCGTAAGCGGAATCAATCATGGAAGTAATTCTTCATTATCAGTGATTTATTCGGGAACGATGTCGGCAGCCATTGAAGCAGCTATTGAAGGGATTCCTGCGATTGGTTTTTCTTTAGATAACGGACATTATGACGCAGATTTCTCACATACTATTCCTTTTATACATACGCTTGTTCAAAAAGTGTTAACAGAGGGTATTACGCCTCATACCGCTTTGAACGTCAATTTTCCGAAGAAAAAAGAGGGAGAGGAAATCAAAGGTATCAAAGTCTGTCGCCAAGCAAACGGGTATTGGAAAGAATCTTTTGATGCGCGTCAAGATCCATACGGAAGGCCCTACTTTTGGATGGGGGGTAGCTTTGTGAACCGGGAACCAGTAGATGCTACAGACCACGATGTTTGGGCATTGGCAAATGGTTATGTCTCCGTTGTACCATGTCAATATGACTTGACAAGCTACAAAGCATTGGAAAAATTGACAAAATGGAAATTTGATTAATTTTGTTCACGTTATTCGCATACAATAACTCAAACATTAAACACGATTTGTATGGCAGTACTTGGAAAAGTTTTAAAAAGCGGTATTCGAGTTGGAAGTACCATCAATCAAACACGAAAACTTAAACCGGTCAAATGGCAAAAAAAAACATTGACCAAACTCATCGAAAAAGCGAGAAACACACAGTTTGGCGAAAAATATCAGTTTACAGAAATCTTAAATGACTGTATTTTTGGCAAGGGAACTACATTTTATGAAACGTATAAAAAAAATGTACCTATCTATGATTACACCAAAATTTACAATGAATGGTGGTATAAAACGAGGGCAGGAGAAAAAGATGTCACTTGGCCAGGGAAAATAAAGCATTTTGCCTTGAGTTCAGGTACATCTGAAGCTGCCTCCAAGGCAATTCCCGTTTCAAAAAATATGATTAAAGCGATTCAACGAACCAGCATTAATCAAATTATTTCGCTTGGTAATTACCCAGATTTACCAGCTGACCTGTACGAAAAAGGCTACTTGATGTTGGGGGGAAGTACGCTTCTCAACGAAGTTGATTCCCATTACGAAGGAGATTTAAGTGGAATTACAACGGGTACTATTCCATTCTGGTTTGAACGTTTTTACAAACCCGGTAAGAAAATTTCACAAGAAAAAGATTGGGCAAACAAACTCGAAGAAATCACCAAAAATGCTCCAAATTGGGACATTGGTTTCATTGCAGGCGTACCCGCATGGGTTCAAATTTTGTTAGAGAAAATTATCGAGAGATATAATTTGGACAATATTCATGACATTTGGCCCAATTTAACGGCTTTTGGCTGGGGAGGAGTTTCATTTGAACCGTACAAAAAAGGATTCGAAAAGCTACTTGGTCGCCCAATCATTTACATTGAAACTTATCTTGCCTCCGAAGGTTTCTTGGCCTATCAGGCGAGACCTGAAGCAGATATTCAGCTGGTTTTGAATAATGGTATTTTCTTCGAATTTATTCCTTTTACGAGTGATAATTTTGATAGCGATGGCAATCTGTTGGAGAATCCGACAACATATATGATTGACCAAGTAAAGGAAAATATAGATTATGCACTTTTGATTTCTACTTGCTCTGGAGCTTGGCGCTACTTGATTGGTGATACTGTTCGATTTACGAATGTCGAACGTGCAGAAATAATCATTACTGGGCGAACGAAACATTTTTTAAGTCTATGTGGTGAGCATTTATCTGTCGATAACATGAACAAAGCTATTGATTGTGCCAGCCGCGAATTTGGACTTACCTTCGGCGAGTTTACGGTTATTGGTATTAAACATCCACCATTATTTGCCCACCAATGGTACATAGGTTGTGACGACAACGTGGATGCAACCGTACTCGGCAAATACCTTGATACCAAGTTAAAAGAGCTCAATGACGATTATGCCGTTGAGAGACAACACGCATTGAAAAATGTATTTTGTCGAGTTTTACCAACAAAAGCATTTTATGAATGGATGAAATTACGCGGAAAAGAAGGTGGACAGAATAAATTTCCGCGCGTATTGAAAGGAACAATTCAACAAGATTGGGAGAGTTTTGTTGCCATTCATTATCCTTCACAAGTAGTTGACTAACATATCCCAGAGTAATTTTCCGGCAATACCAAGAAAAATAAATCCTGATCCTTTTTTGATGTAGGAAACTGTATTGTCGGAAAGTTTTTGTTTTATTTTATGTGCGAAGATAGCCATAGCCGACTCACAGATAAAAATCATCACTAAGCAAACCCCCAACGCCGTCATTTCTTCAAAAGATGAGAAACGATACGTTTTTAAACTAGCAGAAAGAACAACCCAAGCAAAAAAATTAACTGGATTAATAACATTCAGCAAAAATCCTTTTGTAATAAAATAAATATAAGAAAACAAACGTACTTCAGCTGCTTTGTACGACACACTACCTGACTTTCTGAACTGCGCCAAGCCCAATCCGATCAAAAGTACGAATCCTACGATGCGCGAATAAATTTCAAAATCAGGCAAATTGGGTAAATACGAAGTTCCCCAAATCGCAAGAGCAATAAGTATAAAATCGCCAATTAAAACGCCTGTAGCAATTTTAATTCCTGCTTTATATCCATGATCAATACTAGTTTGAATCAAAGCAAAGAAGACACTACCAAATCCTAAACTCAGCAAAATTCCGCTAAAAAAACCGACTGTTATTGCTTGTATCATACCTTCTTAGAATCCTTTTAATCGTGCTACTTTTAGAATACCAGCAACACTCAATGAATCTGTAATTTCGTTATTCAGAACCATTTCCAATGCTTCTTTGAAGGGCAATTTTCGAATCACCAACTGCTCTGTTTCTTCCGGCTCAGAGGTAGTTGTTTCAATGTCTTCTGCTAAAAAAATAGTTCCCACTTCATTGCAAACAGAGTTTGATGTGTGGATTGTCGCAATTGCTGTCCATTTTTGGGCGATTAATCCAGCTTCTTCACGAAGTTCCCTTTTGCCAGCTTCGAGTTCATCTTCCCCTGATTCTATCGAGCAACCTCCTTCTGGTATTTCCCATGAATATTTTCCAAGAGGAAAACGATATTGCCCCACTAGCCACGTATTTCCAAATTCATCGATAGGAACAATTCCAATTGCTGTATTTTTAAACTGTACAACACCATATACACCTGGATTACCAGCGGGTGTACGCACGTCAAAATGTTCAACTTCAATCCAATTATTGGCATATACAGACCTTTTGCTTGTAATTTGCCACGGGTTTTCTTCTTCCATTTTCATACATCAAAATTAAAGTAGGAACCTCGAAAAATAAGTATTCGGAACCATAAAGTTTTCCTTCACGTCAAAATGGAGTAAGTTAAATCGATAAAAAAAGGATTTGTATCTATTTTGTTCTATTTAATCTAATATTTATACTAATTTATTTTAAATTTGACTTGTATTCAACCTTTGCAATAAAACCTACTTTTACAATCAATTATGGAAAATTCAAGAAGAGACTTTATGCGCACCCTATTGGCCTCCATGGGCGCTGCTACATTTTCACCTTTACTTTTGCAAGCAACTCCGCCGAAGGAGTGGTTTGAAATTTCATTGGCAGAATGGTCACTACACAAAGCTATTTTTGCTGGAGAACTAGATAACCTCGATTTTCCTGCCTTTGCTAAAAATACGTTTGACATTGATATCGTGGAGTACGTCAATACGTGTTTCCGTTCAAAAACCAAGGGTTTCAAGGAGAACGGAGCAGATAAAGCCTACTTAGCGGAGCTTTTGAAGCGAACAAAAGATTTAGGGGTTCGAAATCACCTCATTATGTGTGATGCAGAGGGAAATCTCGGTGATGCAGATGCAAAAAAAAGAAAAGAAGCGGTTGAAAATCATTACAAATGGGTGGAAGCGGCAGCAATTTTAGGCTGCCAGACGATTCGTGTCAATGCGGCAGGCGTTGGGACTGCAGAAGAAGTAGCAAAAAATGCAGCAGATGGTTTATTCATGTTAGGCGAACACGCGGCAAAGTCTAAAATCAATGTCATTGTTGAAAACCACGGAAGCTATTCATCCAACGGTAAGTGGCTTTCCGGTGTAATGAAGAGTGTAAATTTAAAAAATGTGGGTACACTTCCTGATTTTGGAAACTTCTGTATAAAGCGTAATAAAGATAACTGGCGTGTTTGTGAGGACGGCTACGACAGATACATTGGCACGGAGGAACTCATGCCCTTTGCAAAAGGAGTAAGTGCAAAGGCCAATGGTTTTAAACCAAATGGAGATGAAATCGAGATGGACTATGCACGTCTTTTAAAAATTGTTAAAAAAGCTGGTTTCAAAGGTATTATTGGTATCGAATACGAGGGAGATGAACTCAGTGAAGTGGATGGTATCAAAGCTACAAAGGCACTTCTTGAGCGATTAAGAAAAACGGTTTAAGCTTATTTCTTCCAAAGTAATGGAGGATAATCAGTCCAATTCAAGGGATGGAGTGCAGCATGCCATCCCTTGAGATATTGTTGTAGACCTGCAATTCCGATAAAATGTCCTCTTCCAGTTCCACCTGGATTATTGTCACGCCATGGTCCTACCATCTCTGGATTTGTTAAATCTAATCCTCTGTAAATAGCAGTTTCATCTTGTATCAAAGCTTCAATTTGCTGGTTGATATCTGTGTACTGAACATCCTCTTTGGTTAAAAAAAGTGCTACTGGAAAACCGCCTGCTTCCATATTTCTTATTTGATTTATGACAGTTTTAAAATTAGATTTGAAATTAAACACGTTCCCACCATTCGAGACAGTTCCGTGATCATTTAACCCGTGATGAATCCAAATTGCCCTTACCCCCGTGATAGGTATATACCTTTGGAAAGTCACTGACATCACTTTGAACGGGAAACCATTCTCTTGTAGTACTCCTCCTCCAAACCAAGTATATCCAAAGGGCTCATTTACTATGTTTTGTCTATTTTGGTAAATATTTGACCCGCCAAATGCAGCAGAATAAATAAGTACAGGCATTTGTAGTTTTTTGACTAGAGAATCTGCCAATGCACCAAAAATCCATGAACTACTCTGAAAGGGCCCTAAATTTGTCGCTGTGATTTTCTCAAAAATAATGGGTAAGGCAGACACATTTCTAAAGAGTCCATTTGGGTCATCAAACGATTCAATGAAAGAATTTTTTACGGTTCTGCTTCTTGGGTCAGTAGCATCCTGTCCGATTCCTGGACCTTGCATATAGGAATGTCCCCAAGCCACAAATACTTCCCCAATTCCAGCCCTTTCAATGGTTATTTCTTTTGGATTAACACCATTTTTAGGCTTGAAGGACCATGCATAATCCCCTGCTGGTAAAGACCAAGTCGTTGAGAATTCATTATTCACTGGATTAACGTATACTTTTTTCTCATATAGCACTTGGGACTCATACGAAATCGCCTTTACTACAACTGTATCTACAGATCCAAATACAGTTCCCCGAATCGGAATTGGTGTTAATGTTTCATTTGAACGTTGAAAAACATGTCCTGGCAATGGTGAAAACACCGTATCAATTCCACTCCAATTGGGGTCAATCAATGCAGAATAATAATTACCATCAGGCACAAAAAAGCCCGGGTTCAGTAATATAAACTGACTCCGGGTATCTTGTACTCTTGCATTTCCGAGGGCTGTATTTCTCGTTAATATTTTATTAGATTGCGAATTACAAAAGCTAAGTGAGATAAAAAAGAGAGTTATAGTAAAGAGAGTTATAGTTAGGACAGTTTTCATATATCTGAATTACGTTCCTACAAAAATAATAGATTGTAAGAATGACGCTTACAACTTTCTTATTTTTTTATTAAACGGTCACTTCAGCGTACCCATTCCGCCATCTACACCTAAAATTTGACCTGTTACCCAAGAGGATTGCGCACCAAGTAAGTAACAAGCTGCATTCGCCACATCTTCTGATTGCCCGACCCTACCCAATGGATGGCGTTTGTTGGATGCTTCTATTTTCTCTGGTGAGGATAAAAGTGCCTGAGCCAACGGTGTAGAAGTCAAAGATGGTGCAATGGCATTTACTCGAATTTGTTGACCAGCTAACTCAGCTGCAAGCGAGCGAGTTAAGCCTTCAATAGCTCCTTTCGAGGCAGCAACCGAAGCATGGAAACTCATTCCTGTTTGTACTGCTACCGTACTAAAAAAGACAATCGAAGCACCTTTTGCTGCCTTCAAAGCTGGTAAAGCAGCTTGTGCTACTTGGATAGCTCCCAGAACATTTATTTGGTAATCCAAGGTAAAGTCTGCCATACTAAAACGAGGAAAGGGCTTCAAAGAAATTGTGCCCGGGCAATAAGCAACTCCGTGCAAAACCGCTGGCAATTCTTCTTTAGGAAAAGAAGTTGACGTGCTTGCATCCCATGTAATGTGTTTTGTAACAGCAAAAGAAGGGGCAGTTCTCGACGCTGAGATGACTTCATTTCCAGCTGCTAGCAATGTTTTCGCGATAGCTTCTCCTATACCACTACTAGCACCTACCACTAAATATAAATTCGACATTTTACTTTTATTTTATTCATTTAATTCGTTAACACCCAAATAAAAAAAATGTTTGGAAAGTAAGCTACCCTCCAAACATTCTCAAAATCAACAAAACGAACGATTAGGCTTTCAATTTCACTAATTGAACAAATTCATCGCGTTTACTTTGGTTCTGAAAAATTCCACCGTAAAAGGATGTTACAGTAGAACTCGAATGGTCGTGTACGCCTCTGGACGATACGCACATGTGATCTGCATCTAAAATAACAGCTACATCTTGCGTATCAAGCACTTCTTGCAATGCTTTTCCAACCTGAATGGTCATCCTTTCTTGAACTTGCGGGCGCCGTGCAAAATGGTTTACAATCCGATGAAGTTTCGATAAACCTATTACTTTACCAGAAGAAATATAGGCAATGTGTGCTTTTCCAACGATGGGCACAAAATGATGTTCACAGTTAGAATTGAATTGAATATCGCGTTCAATCAACATTTCACCGTATTTGTATTCGTTGTTAAATAAAGTCAAGGCAGGCATATTTTGCGGATTCAACCCTGAAAATATTTCTTTCACATACATTTTTGCTACACGGCGCGGAGTGCCTTGCAAGCTATCATCGCTTAAATCAAGTCCAAGAATTTCCATAATTTGACGGAAATTTTGCTCGATCAAATCTATTTTGGTATCGTCGTCTAAGGCAAAAGCATCTTCTCTTAGCGGCGTATTCACCGATGTAAACGTGTGGTCATCGCCCATGGCATCAGCCCACTCAGCTGTATTATTTTTAAGCAGGGTATTCGACATAGTTTCTTTCAGTTTCGTAAAGTCTAATTTTAACTTCTAATGCTTGGTTGTTTATTTGTTTTTCAATGATGTCATGAATGACCCTTGCGATGTTTTCAGCGGTAGGATTTAAGTTCTTAAATTCTTCTACTTCAATATTCAAGTTTTTATGGTCAAATTTATCGAGGACATGCTCTTTTATCAAGTCACTCAATGCTTTCAAATCATACAAATAGCCTGTTACGGGGTCTGTTTCCCCAATCAGTTGAACAATCAATTCATAATTATGCCCATGAAAGTACTGGTTATTGCATTTACCGAATACTTCTTCATTTTTCTCTGCACTCCACGCGGGATTGTGCAGGCGATGGGCCGCATTAAAATGCTCTTTTCTAAAAACAGCGGTTTTCTTTTTCAATGATATATAATTTACGAGTTAGTGCTGTTACAAAGTTTGTGTACAATGCAACTAGCCCGTCGAGACGGTATCTCTTTCGCGAAAGACTCTTTTATAACCGAACATTTTGTATGCTTGTTCAAATTTATTCAAAATTATTCCTATTTTGCTCAATCAATTATAACCTAAACTTCTATGAACCGACGTAATTTTCTGTCAACGACTTTAGCTACTTCTGCTGTTCCATTTGTTGTTAAAATGGCTCCCGAACCTAAAAAAACGGTTCGTTTGGCTTTTATTGGTACCGGATACCGGGGTAGAAATCATATAGAACAAGTCCTTTACAGACCTGATGTTGAAATTACCGCTATTTGCGATATTGATCTTTCTGCTATTGCTGAAGCTTTAAAAATTTGCAAAAAATTTGGCAAAAAAGAGCCTGCCATCTATGGTAAAACAGACAAACATTATCTCGAAATGCTCAAACGAGACGATATTGACGGCGTCATTATTTCTACCCCTTGGGAACTGCATGTTCCCATGTCTGTGGACTCCATGAAAGCAGGAAAATATACAGCCGTGGAAGTTTCAGCGACAGTCACATTACAGGAGTCATGGGACTTAGTAGATACGTACGAAAAGACTGGCGCCCATTGCATGATATTAGAAAATGTGTGTTATAGACGAGATGTCTTAGCCGTCTTGAACATGGTTCGCCAAGGTATGTTCGGACAAATGACCTACGCGCACTGTGGCTACCAGCACGATTTACGAGAAGTCAAATTCAATGATGGCAAACGATATGCAGGTGGAGGTGTTGAGTTTGGCCCCAATGCACACGCAGAGGCACGTTGGCGCACACAACATTCGGTAGATAGAAATGGAGACCTGTATCCGACACATGGCTTAGGCCCCGTTGCACATTGGTTAGATATCAATCGTGGAAATCGATTTACCTATTTATCCTCGTATGCCACGCCAAGTTTAGGATTACACAAACACATCATTGATAAAGGAGGAAAAGACCACCCAAATGCCAAAGTAAATTTTAAATTAGGTGATATTGTTACTACCATGATTCAGTGTGCAAATGGTGAAAATATCATGCTCATTCACGATACAAACTCACCACGCCCATATTCATTGGGCTTTCGAGCACAAGGAACAGAAGGAATTTGGATGGACGATAACGACTCCATTTATCTTCAAAACCACAGTCCAAAACCACACGTTTGGGAGAAGTTTGAGGCGTATCAAGAAAAATATGACCACCCACTATGGAAGAGTCATGCAGAAGAAGCAGAGAAAGCAGGACACGGAGGAATCGATTATTTTGTCATGCGGGGCTTCATTGAAGCCATTAAAAATCAAACTGCACCACCTATGGATGTCTATGATGCCGCCGTTTGGAGCGCAATTAGCCCACTTTCTGAACTTTCCATTCAGCGAGGGAGTGCCCCTGTTGAAGTTCCTGACTTCACACGAGGAAAATGGAAAACTAACCCACGTATTTTTGGTTTAAATGATCAGTTTTAATAAATCAATTCGCATTAAATATTCAAAAAAACGGCTTTTCCAAACAAGCATGATTCGCAGTTTGTTATGGGTTACAAATACTAAAAAGATGAAGATAAGTATAAACAAAAAGGAATATTCCTTAGCGGATATTGATCCAGAAACGCCACTTCTCTGGGTTATTCGAGATGAGGTTGGACTCAAAGGAACAAAATTTGGTTGTGGGCTTGCCCAATGTGGTGCTTGTACAGTTCACATAGATGGGGATGCTGTCCGTTCATGCTCCTACCCTGTTCAATATGCTGAAAACAAAGAGATTACAACAATCGAAGGACTTTCGCAAAATGACCAAAACCTGCACCCTATCCAACAAGCTTGGATAGAGCATCAAGTACCACAATGTGGCTATTGCCAACCTGGTTTTATGATGGCAGCAGCAGAACTTTTGGCAAAAAATCCAGCCATTACAGAGACCGATATTCGCGAAAATATCACCAATATTTGTCGATGTGGAACACAACCTCGAATCATTTCGGCAATTCTAAAAGCTGCTGAAATCAACAAATCCAACGCATGAAAAAAGACGAAAAAAAATCAATCTCAAGAAGAAAATTCCTTATACGCTCTGGAATTGGATTAGCTGGAGCTTCTGCCCTCCTCTATTTTGGTTGTACGCCTATTCGTCGCGCAATTGGTTCGACGGCAGCTGAAATGGACTTACCCTCTGGTATTCTTTCTTTTGATACTGACCTTTGGTTTACATTAGAAAAAGATAATACACTGACAATCCGCTCCCCAAAAGTAGAAATGGGTCAAGGTATCTTTACTGGACTTGCTATGCTTGTTGCCGAAGAGCTAGATATGGACATGCAACAAATCAAGGTCATTCATGCCTCCACACAGAATGGCGCAGCAGATTTTGCAGGCACAGGTGGAAGTTCTACGACGACCTCTTTGTATGTCGATTTGCGGGAAATGGCAGCCACATTGCGCGAGACAATCAAACAAGCAGCAAGCAAGCAGTTAAATATCCCTACAGATCAGCTTATCACCAAATCAGGAAAAGTAATTTATGCCAACGGTGAAATGACGTATTCAGAAATTGCACTGAAGTCACCCGACTGGAAAATAGCCAAAACACCTGAACTTCGCCCCGAAAAAGAATTTAAAATCATTGGTACAAGTCAAAAAAGAGTTGATCTTGAAGATAAAGTTTTAGGCAAGCCAATTTATGGTATCGATGTTGATCTTCCAGAAATGGTTTACGGACAAATTGTCTATTCTCCTTTTCTTGGTGGAAAAATGGGAAAGGTAGATACCAAAGAAGCCCAAAAAGTAAAGGGCGTTTTGACTATTCATCAGGACAAAGAATGGATTGGCGTCGTTGCGAAAAATCAGTATGCGGCACTCAAGGCAGCAAAGTTGATTCAGGTTGATTGGCTAGTAGCCAAAAAAGCAACCAATGAAGAAATTATAGAGGCGATTACAGTTGGAAAAGGCACACATGTAAATATTCAAGATAAAGGAAATGTAGAACGTACATTTACTTCAACCACGAACGCAAAAGTAACCGCAGCGTATAGAACCCCACCCGGAATACATGCCACCATGGAACCTAGTGTAAGCGTTGCATCTGTGGAAGGAGACAACGTGACCATTTATATGGGCACACAAATGGCTCAAATTGTTAAGGGACAAATTACAAGCAAAACGCGTTTCAAAAGTGATAATATAAACATTCAACCGACTATGCTTGGTGGGGGGTTTGGTCGCAAAGCTACCTTGTACAATGTCGTTGAGGCCATTACATTGTCCGACAAGGTGAAGAAACCAGTCAAAGTCATCTGGACAAGAGAGCAGGAATTTCAAAATGGGTATTTACGCCCCAATACACACCACGCTTTACGCGGAAGTGTCACAAAAACGGGCGAGATAGAAAGTTTTCAGCATGAACAAGCAACGGGCGATATGATTTTGCAGAATTTCCCTCCAATTGCTTTGAAAGCGTTGGGTGCAGATATGTTCTCTGCAGGACATGGCGCACGCATCCCGTACATAATACCGAACAAAAAAGCGGATATGTGGCAAAATGTACTGCCATATCCAACAGGAATTTGGCGGTCTGTTGGGATGTTTTCCAATACATTTGCAGTAGAATGTTTTGTTGATGAACTTGCACATGCAGCTAAAAAAGACCCCATTGAGTTCCGAATAAATCATCTACAAGATGATGATAATTTGGTACGAAGAAGAAAAGAACTTTTGGTATTATTGGCACAAAAAGCTGGCTGGGACACACCCAAAAAACCTGGTGTTGGTCGGGGTATCGCAACTGGAGAGGACCGCAAAGCGATAGCAGCAACAATGGTTGAATTGGAAGTTGTCGAAGGGCAGATTCGCATAATACGGGTCGTACAGTTATTGGACTCAGGAAAAATTGTTAATCCAGATGGAGCTAGACAGCAAGTTGAAGGCGCAACCATGATGGCTTTGAGTGCTGCTTTATTTGAAGATGTTTCGATTGAGGATGGACAAATAAGTGCAACCAATTTCCATCAATACAATGTAGCGAAATTGGCACATACTCCACAAATCGAAGTCTATTTCCACGAAGGAGGCGAAAAGCCTTACGGGGTCGGAGAACCACCTATGGCGCCCGTTGCACCAGCAATTGCCAATGCTCTTTTTGATTTAACGGGAAAACGATTCCGAAGTTTACCTTTGCAACCAGCGTTTACTGTTTAATAAATTTTACGCTATTCAGAATCTACCTTTTCTATGAGAAGAGGTAGATTTTCTGTTTTAAAACGCCACCAAGTGTAGAAAGTTAGCAAGATTAGGAGGATTTCAAAAATACCTAATGCCCATGGAATACCTAGTGAGTCGGATAAATAACCCAGAAAAACAGCTGGAATACCAAAACCGATGTAGCCAACAAACATATAACCCGAAACAGCTCTTGCCCGTTGCGCCCCACCCAATTCTGCAATCATACTTAGTCCTCCCACATAAGAAAAACCATACGCTGCAAAGCCGATAAGTGTAGTTCCAAATAGAATAACGGTTATTTGGTGGATAAAAAGTCCGGTAACGACAATGGCAAAACCAATTGGAACAAGAAGAAAACCAATCTGCATGGCATGTGCAGAGGAAAAAGTACGTACCCATTTTTGAATAAAAGCACCTGTCCAATTAATTAACACAATACAAAATCCCGCATAAGCTGTTAAACCCAGTTTACTAAATTCTGCCGGAACAATGGCAATGATTGTACCTGTTGCAGCCCAACAAATACCAATACTTGTATTGATGGCAAATGAGCCCCTCGGGAAATACGGAAGCCGCACCATTGGCCCACCAATTGGTGGAATAGCGGGTAAAAAAGCGAGTAAAACAAGACCGATTAAAGTAAGAAAAAGAAGAATATAATAACTGAGAGGAGTTAAACTGAAGGCAAAAAAAAGTATCAAAGTTGTTGCCAAAGCACCTCCACTAAAACCAAAAGCAGTGGATAATGAAGCTTTATTTGCTGCGCGTGATGGGGCAAGAATCCCTTTATCCGTCATCAATTCTGCCATATAAGCGGTACCCGTGCCCATGCTTAATGCAAGGGCAATTCCTTGACATAAACGGGCAAAGACCAATGCTTCGACATCAGGTTTCCAAGTAATCAAGGCAGTAGATAAGAAGGCAAAAAACACACTAGTAATCAGCACGGGCTTCCGACCTAGTCGATCCGAAATTCCCCCTAAAAAAATATAACTGGGTAACATTCCTGTAATGTAAGCAGCAAGAACGAGCGCGGTTTGACCTTTAGAAAGTCCAGCGTTTTCAGCATATACTTGAAACAAAGGCATGGAGACATTCACGGCTAATGTCACTAATAATAGACCAAATGCAATGGTATTTGGAGGGGAAAGGATTTTTTTCATCCTGCAAAAAAGGAAAAATCAACCAAAACTAGAGGAAAAAAAATGGTTAAATAAGATAGAAAAGGGGATTTAATCGTCAGAATTAATGAAATTGAACAAAGCACGCACAATTTTTGTCACTTTCCATTAATTTGCAAATTCATTAGCACAAATCAACATGCAATCTATTTTTCGTTCACTCGTACTTATTACATTTATTGGTGTTACCGGTTGTATCAACCAAAAAACCCAAACTAATTTAACGCCTATCTCCGATTTTTTGCGGTATGATGCGCAAAAACCTGCCTTAATTTCTGTTCACCGTGGAGGAGGTGAAGAAAAAAATATCCCTGAAAACGGCATTGAGTCGTTCACGTATTATGCAAATAAACTTCCGTTTTGTGTCATAGAGTGTGACATCACAACAACCAAAGATTCTATTTTGGTCATGATGCACGATTATACTTTGGATAGAACTACAACGGGAAATGGTAAAGTAGCTGAAAAAACCTATGCAGACTTAAAACCTTTGTTCTTAAAGGATAATTCAGGCAATATAACCACATTTAAAATCCCTACTTTGGAAGAAACCTTGCGTTGGGGAAAGGGTAAGGTATATTTCACATTGGATGTGAAGCGAGGAACACCTTTCAAAAAAGTAGTAGAACTCATAGAAAAAACAGGTACAGAACAAACGGCAGCCGTTGTTACCTACAATGCAAACCAAGCATTTGAAGTGTATCAATTAAACCCCGCATTGATGATTTCCGTTGGAATTATGAAAATGGAAGATTACGAACGTCTCAAAGCAGGTGGACTTCCAGACAAAAATATGATTGCCTTTTTGGGTACGCGTGAACCAAACAAAGAACTCATTGATTTTTTGCACAGCAAAGGAATTATGACGATATTGGGAACTTTGGGTAACCTTGACAAAAAAGCAGCGGCAAACAAGGAATATCTTTATCAAGAATGGCGAAAACAAGGCGTCGATATTTTTGCTACTGACCGTCCATTGCAAGCATTTAAATCTATTTCAGAACTCAACTAAACTGTACAATGAAAAAACAACTATTTACACTTTTGGCTCTTGGTGTAACCACAAGTATTACCGCACAATCTTCGCTTAAGCCAGCCATTGCTACGGCTACGGCAAAAGTTGAATCCAAAGTAATCGAGTGGCGAAGAGACTTACACCAACATCCAGAACTAGGGAATCAAGAATTTAGAACAGCGAAAAAAGTCGCGGAACACCTTCGTTCCCTTGGCATTGAAGTCCAAGAAAATGTGGCCGTTACGGGCGTTATTGGTGTCTTAAAAGGTGGAAAACCTGGCCCTGTTGTTGCACTTCGTGCCGATATGGATGCGCTTCCTGTTACAGAGCGTGTAAATATCCCGTTTAAGTCGGAGGTAATGGCAGAATACAATGGGCAAAAAACGGGTGTCATGCACGCATGTGGACATGACAGCCACGTTGCTATTTTAATGGGTGTCGCTGAAGTTCTTTCAGGTATGAAAAAAGACTTACAAGGAACCGTTAAATTCATCTTCCAACCTGCAGAAGAAGGTGTTTATGATACCAAAGACCCTTTTGGTGCAGACGGCATGGTTCGCGCTGGATGTCTTGAAAACCCCAAAGTGGATGCTATTTTTGGACTACACATAAACTCACAAACACCTGTTGGTGTGATTGCCTATCGTCCGGGAGCAACAATGGCAGCGGTTGACCAGTTGAAAATCCGATTGAAAGGCAAACAAACGCACGGTGCTTATCCTTGGTCTGGTGTTGACCCGATTGTCACGGCTTCTCAAATTGTTATGGGCTTGCAGACAATTGTTAGTAGAAATGTCACCTTAACAGAAAATCCGGCAGTCGTTACTGTCGGGGCAATTCATGGTGGTATTCGGAACAATATCATTCCAGAAAACCTCGAAATGATTGGTACAATTCGTACCCTTGGCAAAGACCAAAGATTACTTGTTCACCGAAGAATCGAAGAGATTTCGACCAATATCGCTGAGAGTGCGGGAGCAGCCGCTGAAGTAACCATAGACCACGGCTATCCTGTCACTTACAATGACCCCGTATTAACAGACAAAATGGTGGCAACACTTGAAGGAGCAGCAGGCAAAGAAAATGTTCGTATTGTTCCGGCAACAATGGGTGCGGAGGATTTTAGCTACTACCAAGAAAAAGTCCCTGGCTTATTTTTCTTCTTAGGCGGTATGCCAAAAGATAAAAAACCATCTGAAGCTGCGCCACATCATACACCCGATTTCTATATAGATGAGTCAGGGTTTGGATTAGGAGTAAAAGCACTTTCTAGCTTGGTAGTAGATTATATGGAAATGAACTCACCTAAAAAGAAATAAGCATGGCAGCAGAATTGATTCAGATTTTTCCTCAAAACCCAGATCCAAATCGGGTTGAGCAAGTGATTCGCTGCCTGAAAGACGGCGGCATCATTATTTATCCTACGGATACTGTTTATGCGATGGGCTGCGACATTTACCAAAACAGAGCGATGGAAAAACTGTGTCAATTGAAAGGCATTAAACTAAAAAACAATAATTTGTCTATTATTTGCAAAGACCTGAGCGATATTGCAGCATACGCTCGGGTCTCTAATGCCGCCTTTAAACTGATGAAAAAGGCATTTCCTGGCCCATTCACTTTTATATTACCCGCCACGAATGAACTTCCCAAAACCTTGCAATCAACCCGTAAAAACATTGGAATACGGGTTCCAGACCATGAAATTCCTCGCTTGTTGGTCGAAAGGCTTGGAAACCCCATCATTACTGCCTCTCTAAAAAACGAGGAAGGAGATGTCATCGAACACCCCAATGAGATTGATTTTATCTACGAACAATACAAACATCAGGTGGATTTGGTCATCGATGGTGGTTGGTGCGGGATTACTTCCTCTACAGTGATTGATGCAACGACAGACGATTTCGAGCTGGTTCGCCAAGGGCTTGGTGACTTATCCGAGTTTTTATAACTTCGAATGTTTCCATCTTCGGTGACTCCAGAGCCAAATACTCGGCTCTAATCGTATATTTTCCTCCAAAAGTTTCGCGTATTTCTGTGTTAATTCTGTGAAATCCAATGATTTTGGATTTGATGTAATTAATTCAAATTCAAGTTTATAATACCCCCTTTTCGGTCTTGTTACTTTTGCGTAAACGACGGGACAATCCAACCAATTTGCCCATTTTTCAGGACCTCTGAAGAAAGTTGTTTCCCGACCAAAAAAGGGAATCCAAATCGATTTAACTGGACTTGCAGCTTGATCTGCTGCCAATGCCAAAACAAAGGGACGAGTATCTTTTCGTAGGAAAAAGGCAGATTTTTCAGCCGGAAAAAGAAGAGCACCAAACTGACTTCTTGATTCGTTTACCCAATTTTCAAGAAATAAAGGTTTGATTTTTCGAAAAGGGATTTTAACCTCCGCATTTACAGTAAAAGGGAGGCACTTCGCAATAAGCTCCTGATTACCAAGATGTCCGATTAATAATATACAAGATCTATCTTTTCCGTTTGAATCCGTTAAATCTGGAAATTCACCAAAAGTAATGTGTTTACGTAGCTCTTTTTCTTTTAGGGTAAAGCCCTTGATAGTTTCAACCAAGACATCCGAAAGATACGTATAAAATTGCTTTTCCAATGCAACTTTTTGCTCAGATGAATAATATGGGAATGCAAAATTTACATTTGCTGAAACTACCTTTCGACGATATTTGATGAAATAAAAAAGAACCGGAAATACAAAATAATCAGAAGCGAAATACTGCCACTTCCAATCCAAGGAACTCCATTTGAGTACCCCTTTTTTTAGGAGAGAAAATAGAAAAGATTTCATTAGTTTCGACGAATAAACGACGCATAATCTTCCGGCGTATCCAAATCAAATGCTCCGTTAGGAAAATCAACCAAAGCCAGTTTTTGTTTATTCTGCTGAATAAGCTTTCGTGCACCCTCCTCTCCTGTCAACTCCAATAAGTCGGTAAAAATCTCCCTTTTAAAAAGAGCCGGGATACCCACTGTTCCACCGTATTTACTAGCTACAATAAGCGCGTCCGTCTCTTCTGCCTTTTGAATTATTTTTTGGATGTACTCAGAGTTCACGTAGGGCATATCTGACGTAAGGAATAGTATAGAATCTATGTTTTTTTCAATCATATACGAACCAATCAACCCCATTTTTATGGAACTAGCCATCCCAGATTCCCAATTGGCATTGTCAACTAGATTGATGGGCATATCAACCAAAGCAGGAACAATTTTAGCTTTATTTGCACCTAAAACGACGGTTATTGGGTAGCAAGACGTTTTCAATGATTCATCAATGAGAGTTTGAATCATATTTTTAGAGCCAATTGGCAATAATTGCTTCGGAGTTCCCATTCTACTTGATGCCCCCGCTGCTAAAAGAACAATACTTGTTTGCATGATGTACGTTTATATCACAAATTTTCCCAAATTTGCATCCCAATTGTGTAATTTTCCTTGTATTCTACGTTTTTAACCAAAATCAATCTCAAAAATACATGAATAATTCTGTTCAGCGCGTATTTGCTCTTTTAATCCTGTCCTTTGTTTTAACATTTTTCACATTTTCATGTGACCCAAAAGACGTCACTCCTCAAAATGTCACTTTTCGTATTTTTCTTGATTTTTGGAATACAACCGGAAGAACCCCGGAAATACGTTTTGATGAACAACAAACCTCACGAGAGATAAAAATCGACTTCAGTAAAACTTTTGGTGGGTTTCCTGAAGGGACCTCATTCACGAAAGTTATTATTGATAATTTTCGAATTGTAGACCAGAATTCAAATAATTATACTATCGAAAATATCAAAGCATACGAATTTCGACCTGAACTTCAAGATTTTAAAGAAGACGTCGAATTCACCATGTCTTTCACGCAATCCGATGACATTGCTGTCATGTTGGTATTGGATAGAAGCGAATCTTTAGGAGATGATTTTCAGAATGTAAAAACATATGCCTCTAATTTTGTTGAAAAAGTATTTACAGACAGAGGAGCTTCTGTGGAGATGGGTATTGTTGATTTTGCCGATAATATCAATGTATTACCACTTTCAAAAGATAAGGTAAAAGTAAAAAATTATGTATCTAATTTAACAAAGGGAAAGTTTACAACACTCTATGAGGCTGTTGATCGGGGAATTGATGAACTTAGAAAATCACAAGCACAAAGCCGGGTTTTAATCATATTCACGGATGGTACAGATAACAATTCCGGACCCACTTTTACACCTGATTTCCTATTAAACAAAATGAGAAACGACCAAAACGCAGCTAAAATCACCAGTTTTGCCATTGGATTAGAAGGAAAAGGTGGTGTAGACAAACCTGTATTAACGAAACTTTCTAGTAACGGTGGAATCGCTGAGTTCCCTACAAATGCAGCTCAATTGAGTACGGTTTTTGATAAATTTTCAAAAGTTATTTCCAATGTATACAATTTGACTTATCTACGAAACCAACAAATCGTTCCCAGAAACGCACCCAAAAAATTACGATTTGATATCATCACAACCAAGCAATAAAAAAAGGCTTTTCGAAATGAAAAGCCTTTTTTTTTGTTCGAGAAAAAGATAATCCTCGTATTTGTGTTAATTTTGGTAAACTTGAGTATATACACATCACACCATTCACCCGAACCGAAATCATCTATCAATGAAAAAAGCAAGTATTATCCTCCTGACTTTCTTTGGTCTGGCAATAACTATCTATTTTTTAGGCCCAAAACCTACTGCACCTCAAGAATTTAAAGAAAATTTCACATTCCCTCCCCTATCAGAACTTGATGCATTCATTCAAAAAAGAGAGAGTGAAACAAAAGGACTAAAACCAGGGAATGAAGCAAAGATTGTTTGGGATGACAGTCTAACAAAGAAAAAGACACCACTCAGTTTTGTTTATATTCATGGCTTTTCAGCTAGTGGAGAAGAAGGTGCACCAGGACATGTTCAGTTAGCCAAAAAATTTGGGGCAAACCTCTATATTGCTCGGTTAGCCGAACATGGAATTGATCTGGGCGATGCCACCATGCAGACCTTGACAGCAGACAAGCTCATTGCCTCCGCAGAAGAAGCACTTGCCATTGGGAAAGAAATCGGTGAAGAAGTAGTCATCATTGGTACATCCATGGGTGGAGCATTGACAACTTATTTAGCAAGCAAACATCCAGAAATAAAAGCGATTGTATTATATTCTCCATGCATAGAAATTTTCGATAAAAACGCAGCATTGATTGATAATCCTTGGGGGTTGCACTTAGCAAAAGCAATTAAAAAGTCCGATTTCAATGATATTACCCCTAAAAATGAGTTGCAAGAAAAATATTGGACATTACATTACAGATTAGAAGGAGTCCAGGCTCTTCAAAACTTCTTAACTAATACAATGAATGAGCAGACGTTTAAAAACGTAAAATGTCCTGTTTATATGGGTTATTATTACAAGGACGAAGAAAATCAGGATAAAGTTGTTTCTGTACCTGCAATGTTGCAAATGTTTGATCAACTAAGTAGTGAAAAGAAAGAGAAGAAAGCTTTTCCTGAATCGAAACATCATGTCATAGCATCGTATGTTTTGTCCGAAGATTGGGAAAATGTGCGGGATCATACGGAACAATTTTTAACGAAAATCCTTTTGTAAACAAGAAATTTCGTCTACTCAATTCTACATTTTTAAGTTTAGTAGTAGTTTAAAATGCAAAAGCCGAGTTACCTTTCAACAGTTGGTAACTCGGCTTTTGCATATATATTTATTCTATTTGATCCTGGCGGTAATCATCAAACAAACACCAACCATTGCCAAGCCAAGGGATTCTCTTCCGAGTTCAATGTTCATAGTTTTCATTGCCATTGTATCCAGTAATACACCTTCCCACTCAGGTGGAAATTGTTCTGCTGCCCATACTAAATAAACAAACCCGAGTGTAATTTGTCCAAAAGTTCCCATACCTTTCCGCAGAAGTTGGGTATTAAACACGAAAACAGGGATTAAATATATGAATATCCAAATCAAGGGGTCAGGATCATTCAATTGGACAAGAGCAAATAACAAAAATAATCCCATGAATGATTTTAAGAGTATTTTCTGAGTTGTTGATAAAGGATTCATAGAAAGTTAGTTATCAGTTAATTGTATATTTTAGTGAGAGGAATATGAGTTAGTAGGATGCAATTTCGGAAAAAATATACAATTTTTTGTTGCTACAATTGCAAAATTACGTACTTTTGTGACGGCAAATTACCAGCTCCCGCTGAATCCCCCAGGATCGGAAGATAGCAAGGGTAAGTGGTTGTAGCGGTGAATTTGCCATTTTTTTTTCTCCCCTGCATTCCATTACCCTTTTTATAATCATTTCAACACGACAGATAAATGAAATTCTTTATCGATACGGCTAGTTTAAAAGAAATCCAAGAAGCACAAGATTTAGGTATTTTAGATGGAGTTACAACCAATCCTTCCTTGATGGCAAAAGAAGGTATCGGAGGCGACGAAAACGTGAAAAATCACTATAAAGCTATCTGCGATATCGTAACAGGTGATGTAAGTGCTGAAGTTATTTCCACAGACTTCGAAGGAATCATCCGTGAAGGAGAAGAACTCGTAAAAATTAGTGACCAAATTGTCGTCAAAGTACCCATGGTAAAAGATGGTATCAAGGCGATTAAATATTTTTCGGAACGTGGTATTCGTACAAACTGCACACTTATCTTTTCAGCTGGCCAAGCACTTTTGGCAGCGAAAGCTGGTGCGACGTATGTATCTCCTTTTGTAGGTCGTCTTGATGATATTTCAACTGATGGACTTGTATTAATTGAAGATATTCGTCAAATATTTGATAATTATGGTTACGAAACACAAATCTTAGCCGCTTCAGTACGTCACCCAATGCATATTCTAAGTTGTGCGAAAATTGGTGCAGACGTAATGACTGGACCGCTTTCAGCCATTCTTGCTTTGTTAAATCACCCATTAACAGATATTGGTCTAGCCAAGTTTTTAGCAGATCACGCAAAAGTAAATGGTTGATTCCAATAAAATTTTCTTTTAACAAAATACCCGCTTTTAATCAAGCGGGTATTTTGTTAAATTAGCTCCATGAAAAGTTCAAATATTGTTTCGTTACAAAATGCATCCGTCCTACAAAAAGAAGTAGTCGTTCTTTCAGACATTCAGTTTGACATAGCGGCTGGAGAATTTGTCTATGTAATCGGAAAAACTGGTAGCGGAAAGTCTTCCCTCTTGAAAACTTTATATGCTGATTTGTGGCTTGCTTCAGGGCAAGGCTGGGTAGCTGGTGTTCCGCTACATGAAATTAAACGTAGTGAAATCCCTTTTTTGAGAAGGAAAATTGGTATTATTTTCCAAGATTTCCAATTATTAACAGACAGAAGTATTGAACGTAATTTATGTTTCTTCATGGAAGCTATGGGCTGGAAAGATAAAGCAGCTATGAAAACACGTATTGAAGAAGTATTGAGCCAAGTAGGATTAGCACACGTTCTGTCTAAATTTCCACATCAACTTTCAGGTGGTGAGCAGCAGCGTGTCTCGATAGCTCGTGCTTTGCTAAATAAACCTCAATTACTCCTAGCTGATGAACCTACTGGGAACCTCGACCCAGAAATGTCGCAAGAAATTCTAAAACTTTTTTTTAAAATCAACAAAGAAGCAGGAACAGCCGTTATGATGGCGACTCACGACTTTTCATTGATTGAAAATTACCCTTCCAGAACCCTTTACTGCAAAGAAGGGAAAGTACAAGATCTTACCAAAAATTCGACAGGGATAGTGTAATTCTTAGATAAGAAATCGGAATTCTTCTTCTAGAAATAGTAATAGTTCCGTCTCCTGCGATACTAGCTCCTTCTCGTTCTGCAGTTCGTACAGGTTCCGTTTGAAAAGTAGAGACTACCAAATCGAGGTAAGGAGATGCTCCTATTTTGCGCGGAATTAAACGTCCAATTCCCACACCTGCTTGGTAACTAAATGCAGAAGAATGAACGCCGTCTATCCGAACAATTGACTCCGACAAATTTTCGTAAACACCTGATGTATAAAGTGTTGTGCCACCCGAAATATCAATAAATGGATTCCACTTTGAAGCCCAAACGATGGGTCTGTAACGCGCACTTCCATGTAACCAGAATACATGGTGCTGCTGAGAAAAATTACCCAATAAAACAGAACGAACAGGGTCTGTACCTAAGCCCAAATAACCCAACTGGGCTCCTACAAAAACGGGGGCGTTTGTATTTTTTTTAAACAAAGGATTCCATAAATAACCTGCTTCTCCAGTAAACTGACTATTTGGCTTGTATGCATCCAAGTAATTTGCCCAACGATTGGTTGCACGGCCGCCACCTAACGAAACATAATACGTAGCTTTATCTACACCCGATACAGTCACTTTTTGACCAATTCCATCTTTACAGATAAAGATTGATACAAAAAATGACAGTAAAAAGGCATAATTACGCAAATCAAACATGGCTTATTTGGCTTTTAAAACAGTAAATGGAATAATCATTTCCTCCATAGAAACCCCACCATGTTGAAACGTATCTTTGTAGTGGCTTACGTAATAATTATAATTATTCGGATAAGCAAAAAAGTAGTCCTCCGTCGTAAAGAAATAAGAAGTAGAAATATTTGGTTTAGGTAAACCAAACAGCTCGGGCTTGCGAACTTCAATGACGTGGTCTTTTTTATCGTCTAAGTTTAAATTTTTCCCTTGTTTATACCTCAAATTGGTATTTACATTCCTATCTCCAACGATCCGTTTTGCATTTTTTACGCGAACCATTCCGTGGTCAGTCGTGATAATTAAACGACCCTTCACTTGTGCCACTTTTTGAAGAAAATCCAAGAGAGAAGAATGTTGTAACCAAGATTTTGAGATAGACCTATAAGCTGCTTCATCGGGAGCAAGTTCCTTAATCATAGCCATATCTGTACGGGCATGAGAAAGCATATCTACAAAATTATAAACAACCACAACCAAATCGTTTCTTAGTAGATTAGAGAAATTGTCTAATAGTGATTTTCCTTGTTGTGTACTGATAATTTTATGGTATGAAAACTTCGTTTGCAAGCGATTTTTATCTATTTGGCGCTTGAGAAATTCTGCTTCGTGATTGTTCAAAGACTCCTCATTTTCACCTTCGTCATTCACCCAAATATCAGGATGTTGCCTTGCCATTTCAGCAGGAGTTAAACCTGAAAAGATTGCATTTCTGGCATACGAAGTAGCCGTTGGTAATATGGAATAATAGGTTTCTTGCTGCTCAATCGTAAAAAATTCAGTAATAATCTCTTGCATGGATTTCCATTGATCGTAGCGAAGATTATCAATCAATAAGAAAAAGAGAGGTTCATTGGGCTTTAGGAGAGGGAAAACCTTCTTTTTCATGAGATGATGCGATAAAATAGGCTTATCTGATTTTGGGTCAGACATCCAATCTTCGTACGTATCTTGAATAAATCGTGTGAAATTACTGTTTGCTTCTGCTTTTTGCATTTCAAGCACTTCTGCCATAGACTTATCGTTGGTTTTATCCAACTCAAGCTCCCAATACGTTATTTTCTTCAAGATTTCAGCCCACTCTTCGTGACCAATCCGGTCATTGTATTGCATAGCAATATTTCGGAAATCTTGTTGATAGCCTTGATTGGTTTTTTCCGTTATTAATCGTCTATTGTCCAGGATTTTTTTAACAGAAAGTAAAATCTGGTTGGGATTTAGTGGCTTGATCAAATAATCGGCAATTTTAGAACCGATTGCCTCCTCCATGATTTTTTCTTCCTCTGATTTTGTAATCATCACGATCGGAATATCCTCTCGAATTTGCTTTATTTGCGCCAATGTCTCCAAACCAGTCATTCCAGGCATCATTTCATCTAGAAAGATAACATCAAAGTTTTCATTTTGAACGACATCCAATGCATCTGCTCCACTAGGAACAGGCGTTACATCGTATCCTTTACCTTGAAGAAAGAATATGTAAGGTTTTAATAAGTCAATTTCATCATCAGCCCAAAGTATTTTATATCTCTGCATAATTTCTAGTTATATCTTTTTTATTTGTCAACGAACGTACGGTTATATCATTGTTTCTTTTTCTTCCAACTGTTGAATACGCATACTTACTTCTCGTAAATCGGAAGGTGTATCAACTCCCTTACTGAAATAGTGTGTTTCAATTATTTTCATTTTATATCCTTTCTCCAACCATCGAAGTTGCTCTAATTTTTCCGTATTTTCAAGTAAAGAAGTAGGTAAAGTCGTTATTTCGGATAATATAGATGGACGAAAAGCATAAATCCCAATATGTTTCCAATAAACGGTTGCCGTTTCCAACCACTTTTCCAGCGATACATCGCGTTGGAAAGGAATGGCTTGACGACTAAAATACAGGGCATTTTGATTCGAATCGACTACTACTTTTACTACATTAGGATCTGTGAGTTCTTCAAATTCATGGATACGTGTGACCAATGTTGCAATTTGCGTGTTTTCATTCAAATTTTGAATTAATTCACGCAAAGATTCAGGCTCAATCAAAGGTTCATCCCCTTGGATGTTCACGATAAAGTCAGGAATAAAATCCAACTTCCATTCGTTTAATGCGGCTGCACATCTATCTGTCCCACTCTGAATCTCTGAGCTCGTCATGACGACGTTTCCACCGAAACTTTGTACGTGTTCAAAGATGGATGAATGATCAGTTGCCACAATGATTTGAGCAAATTCATTTACTTGGGTAACGCGTTCATACACCCGCTGTATCATGGTTTTTCCGTGGATTACTGCGAGTGCCTTTTGGGGCAATCGACTTGAAGCCCACCTTGCCGGAATAATTCCAAGTATTTTCATGTATTAAAAATTAAAAGAGGAACAAGTAGAACCCATTCCTCTTTTTTAGTAGTACTTAAATAGCTTCAAGTATTCTCTCTAAAGCGACTGCATAGCCAATTTTTTCCTTTAGAGCTGATATCGGAACTCGCTCCTGCTCCATCGAGTCACGGTGTCGAATTGTAACCGTTTGGTCTTCCATTGTTTGATAATCTACGGCAATACAAAAAGGCGTACCAATTAAATCTTGACGCGTATATCTTTTTCCGATGGCACCACCATCATCATAAACGGCTCTGAAGCTAGATTTCAAGGATTGGGTAATTTCTTGTGCTTTCTCAGCCAACCCATCTTTTTTAACCAACGGTAAAACGGCCACTTTGATAGGTGCAAGCGCAGGGTGTAATTTCAGATACAAACGTTCTTTTTGCGTATCCCCTTCTCCAACGGTTTCTTTAGTGAAGGCATGGCAAAAAGTGGCTAAGAAAAGTCGGTCAGCTCCGACAGAGGTTTCAACCACATAAGGAATATAATTTCCATACGGTTTGCCATTCTCATCCAATTCTGGATCAAAATATTGTTGTTTTTTCTTAGAAAGTTCTTGGTGGTTTTTGAGATCAAAGTCTGTTCTAGAGTGAATTCCCTCCATTTCTCTGAAACCAAACGGGAATTGATATTCAATATCTACAGCAGCATTGGCATAATGCGCTAGTTTTTCGTGGTCGTGGAAACGAAGTTTTTCAGCAGGCAAACCAATGGCTTTGTGAAATTTAAGACGCGTTTCTTTCCATGCGTTATACCATTCCATTTCAGTTCCAGGGCGAACAAAGAATTGCATTTCCATTTGTTCAAACTCACGCATTCTGAACGTAAATTGACGCGCTACAATCTCATTTCGGAAAGCTTTTCCAATTTGAGCAATCCCGAAAGGAACTTTCATTCGTCCACTTTTTTGCACATTCAAGAAGTTAACAAAAATGCCTTGTGCAGTCTCCGGACGCAGATAAATCAAGCTAGAGTCCTCCGCTACTGAACCAACTTGGGTAGAAAACATCAGATTAAACTGCCTAACTTCCGTCCAGTTTGTCGTTTTCGAGATGGGACAAGTAATATTCTGATCAATAATTAATTGGCGAACACCTTCTAAATCTTCTGCACCTAAAAGGCGACCCATTTCTTCCAAAAGTGCTTTCGCAGCTTCTGGTTGTCCATTTGCTTCAAGTTCTTCGGCTTTGCCTTCAAGAAGCTGGTCAGCGCGGTATCTTTTTTTCGAATCTTTGTTGTCTATCATTGGGTCGTTGAAGCCATCCACGTGACCCGACGCCTTCCAAGTAAGCGGATGCATAAAAATTGCCGCATCGATACCTACAATATTATCGTGCAACTGCGTCATTGACTTCCACCAAGCAGCTTTTAGATTATTTTTAAGCTCCACACCATTTTGCCCATAATCGTATACCGCTTGCAAGCCGTCGTAGATTTCAGAGGAAGGAAAAACAAATCCATATTCTTTCGCATGAGCGATAATGTCTTGCAAAGTCGTTGCAGGCGCGTTTGTCGATTGACTCATCATATTTTTTTTCTAATTGACCGTTTTTGTGCTACAAAAATACAGAAAACTGTGTTTTGAGCGATGCAAATTGTATCTTAATTTCTATCAACCCCAAATTGGCATTCCTTCTGTACAGTTTTTACACATTTCAATTTGTGAGCGATGCTGTAATAACTGCTTCCTGAAGTGTATATATGCCTCTGATTTCCAGATTTTTTCAAATGAATCTTCTTTCACCTCACCTAACACATAATGTGCGTCTTTGTCAAAACAGCAGGGTATTACTTTACCATCCCATGTGATGACACAGGAATGCCACATTTTCCAGCAATGATGGAGTAATTTATTCTTGATTTCGTATTTTCCTGACTTCAATTTACGGTATCTTGCATATCTATCCATCGTCGGGATCAACTCAGAACCGCTCTCATAATCATATATTTGGGCGGTTTTCAAACGTACATCACTTACGCCCAGCTCTTTTGCTAAAGCATATACATCCCCAATTTGATGCTCATTTGGTTTTACCACTAAAAACTGAAAAACGATGTGCGGCGTCGTACTTTTCAATTTATTTTTCCATTCGATAACTTTTCGTGTACCTTCTATTACTTTTTCTAAGCTACCACCGATTCGGTAACTTTGGTACGTATCCTGCGTTGTTCCGTCGATGGAAATAATCAATCTTTTGAGTCCAGATTCAACTGTTTGTTTTGCAATAGTATCTGTGAAATAATGCGCATTGGTGGATGTTGCCGTATAAATCCCCTTTTGATTGGCATACGAAACCATTCGAAGAAAATTTGGATGTAAATACGGCTCACCTTGAAAATAGAAAGTCAAATAAAATAATGAGTTATGGAGTTCGTCAATTGTTTTGACAAAAATAGCATCACTTAACATCCCTGTTGGCCGTGTAAATGAGCGCAAACCACTCGGACATTCTGGACACCTTAGGTTACAAGAGGTTGTAGGTTCAATAGAAATTGCTAAAGGGAATCCTGGCTGAACTGGGCGTTTTAGCCATTTAGAAAGTATATAACTCCCTACCACGTGCAGGGCATTCCAAACTTTAGAAAGTCGGACGGTGTGAAGTAGTTCTTTGGTATCATTCCAATGTAAAAATGCCATTTTATTCGGATGTCAAATTGGAATACACTGACTGAAGAAATGCATCTTTTTCTTCTCGAACAGCCTGCTGAATCAATTGATTAGCTTCGGGATGGTGGGCAAGATTTTGAGCTAATTGCATAGCACCATACCGGACGGCAATCAATGGATTTTCCAATAACCAACGTTTGATTTGTGGGATAACACTTTTCTGTTCACTTTCAGAGACACTAACCAAATACGCTGAGTAAAGACCCATTACAGGATAAAGTTCGGTAGAAGAAAACTGGTTCATTTGGTCAGAAATCCACGTCAAGTGCTTAGTATCTCCTTGTGAAATCCAATAATTAACAATAGCAGCAAATGTATTTACGTCCGATTGCAGGAGAAACGGTGCAATCACAGAATCAGCATCCATGGGTTTATTGATAAGAATCGCTTCTAGGGCTGCCCCACGTACAAGCATAGATGTATCTTTTAGTGCCTGTCTGAACAAAATATCATTTTGGGCATTCAAAAAGTTTTTGACAGCCAGAATAGCATCCGCACGAACGTAGGCATTGGAATCATTTTTAATGACAAATTGAAGTGCTTTTTCCACCTCTAAAAATTCCGAACCATCGTAATCGAAAAGGAGCTGAACAGCTTGGTGACGTACTTTCCAGAAGGAATCACGCGTTGCTTTCATGACCAGTTGCCGAGTTACACTATCTTCAAGAGGACTTTTTACAGCATAATCCTCTGGTGATTCATCAAACGAAAGAGCTTGAAGGGCTTTCAACCTTGTCCGAAAACTTGGTGCATGAATGACATCAAATTGTATTTCTTCCTTCTTTTTTTCGTGGTTTACCGTTCCAACAAGTATATGATCTGGGTCAATAAGTACAGATTTGGGATTGGTAATGACAGGGATTTTAACAATATGTACAGAATCCTGCATGGTTATTTTTGTCTTTTTCCAAATACCATTTTCTTCCCAAGCGATAGAGACAGGGATACGGAAAACAACAGGATTTAATGAATCCATTTCTTGGTGAAGCGTTACAACCAGTTGGTTATCAATCTTCTCGTGTTTTGCAACAAGCTGTACGTGTCCTTTCCCAAAAAACCATTGATTAAAGAATAAACGCATATCTTGGCCTGTAACTTCTTCAACAACACGACGAAAATCTTCAATTTCCGTCGATTGATACGCATGTCTATTTAAGTAGATTTGCATAGACATAAAAAAAGCTTCATCACCTATTTCATTACGTAGCAAATGTAAAATCCGTCCTCCCTTCGCATACGAGTGCGCGTCAAACATATCGTTTTCATTTTCATACTGAAAGCGAATAAGTGGTACTTGCTTTTCCTTTGCTTCCTGCAAATATTGGTCAAGTGCGTTTAGAGCTATCCATTCGGCTGCTTCTTTGCCGTACTTGTACTCGTACCATAAGTATTCTGAATAATCAGCAAATGACTCATTTAATGGTAAATGTGACCATGATTCGCATGTTACAAGATTTCCAAACCAGTGATGAAACAGTTCATGGGCAATAATACCTTCATCTGTATTATCCACTAACTGATTGGGGGTTTTCAATATAAAATCTCCGTGGATAGTAGCGGACGTATTTTCCATTGCACCGGTAACAAAATCACGCGCGACTAACTGTGCGTACTTTGGCCAAGGGTATGTTATGCCGGTTAACCTTTCAAAAAAGGTCATCATTTCACGTGTTCTACCAAAAATTTGCTTGGCGTAAGGAGCAAATTTAGGTTCTACATAATAGCTAATTTCAGTTCCTCTCAATGGAGAATCTGTCACTTTTTCAAATTCACCAACAGCAATCATGGTCAAATAAACAGCATGTGGCTGAGACTGCACCCACGTATCTCTTCTTTTACCATTTTTTAGTTTGATAGCAGATTTTAGCAAGCCATTTGACAACGTCGTAAATTGTTCATCTACTTCAAGCGTAATTTCTTGTGTATGTTTTTGATTTGGAGAATCTAGCGTCGGAAACCAACAAGAATTAGAGGAGGTTTCGCCTTGTGTCCAAAGTTGAGTTGTTAGAGTGGGTATTTCTTTTGTTGCATTTACAAAATAGAAGCCGCGTTGATCCATGGGAAGCTTATTCGTATTTTGCGTAGATGTAGAATATATAACCTGTATTTCAACCGTATCTTTATTTGTATAAGTTTGCCCAAAATCAATTATTAACTTGTTGGAATCTACCCTAAATTCTTTCTTTTTCCCATTAACTGCGATTTCTTTTATTTGAAGCTCTTTCGCATCAACCTCAATATGTGACTGCGGGTAGAAATGTGGCTTTACATACAGTTTAGCTTGTCCTTGAAGCGACTGTTTTGAAAAATCAGGAGTTATAAGCAGGTTCGTATGAATTAAATCAAAAACAATAGCATTTGAAACCTGAGTTATTTTGTTCTTTTGTGCAACTAATTGAAAAAAAACACAGACAAATAGAGGAATAAAAACCTTTTTTTTCATTTCGTGTAGAGGCATAGTAAAAGTTATATTTATACTATTGGAACATTTTTTTTGTGTAGCATCGATACTGCCTTATTTGCAGGAAAAATAGAAACTAAAATACCAATTAAAGAAATTCCTAAAGCAATCAATAAGATATCAGTCCACACGATAATCACTGGATATTGATCAACAATTGCACTTGCCATACCCATACCAACAAGACCGTATTGCAATTGAATCCAACATACAGTCAGACCCAATAAGATACCTAGTACTCCACCTATCCATGTAATTAAAACCCCTTCTTTCAAAAAAGTTTGAAAAATGAGTCGGCTAGGTGCTCCAATTGCGCGAAGTGTACGAATGTCTTCTTGATTATCGATAACTAACATAGTTAAAGAGAAGAAGATATTAAATGATGCAATACCAATAATGAATAACAGAGAGAGGAAAATAAATAGTTTTTCTATCCGTATAGCTCGAAAGAGTGCTTCATTCTGTTCGTCTCTCGTTTGAATAATCAATTGATTTCCTGTTATGTTTTGGATAGATTTTTTCAAATTTTCATGCGAAATACCTTCAGCAGCATATACTTCGAAATAGGAATAATTTCCTTTTTTTTCTGTCAAATTATCAACCACATGAATAGGGAGATAGACTAAATTATCGTAGCGTTGTTCGATGGTGAAAACACCTGAAACAGTAACAGATATTTCTTGAATGTTACTTTCAGGATTTAAGGCATTAAGCTTTTGATTTTTGGGGTACCAGATTTCAAGGGGAAGTCCAAAATCTGCGATATTGACATTTAATCCACGATAGACACCTCCACCGATGAATGCGAAAGAGTATCCTTTTTCCTCGGTTAATAAAACTCCTTGAACTGTTGCTTTAGCGAGCGAACTAAACTGTTGAAAAGTAGAGTCAACGCCTCGTAATAATACGACCATTTGCGCTCCTCCATACCTTGCTAGTGCATTCTCTTCGATAACAGGTGTCATGTACTTTACACCTTTCGTTTCAGCAATTTTTTTCTCTACTTGTGTAGATATTTGAAACGGTCGACCATCGCGAGATACTATTTTTAGATCAGGGTCAATGGTTTTAAATATCTGGCGATTTAAATCTTCTAGACCATTAAATACAGATAATATAATGACTAGAGCAGCAGTTCCAACACACACACCAAGCATTGAGAGTAGAGAGATAAAATCAATAAACCCTCGTTTACGTCGTGAAAAGAAGTATTTTTTTGCTAGAAAAAAAGGTAAATTCATAAATACATTACATTCTTCGTACTCAATCCTTGTACGGATGATTGAGTTTTTTCAAACTTTCTTCTTCATCTGGAATTTCAAGACCTGCAAATAAACCTTCAATTTTTTGTGCATATTCAGCAGTATCATCAATGTAGAATTGAAAGTCTGGAACAATCCTTAGTTGGTGTCTTGCTTTTTGACCAAAATGGAGACGAATCATTTTAGTATTTTCACGAATTTTCTGAAGTAACTCCTCTTTATCCTCTACCATCAAGAAACTGAGGTACACACGGGCTATGGCAAGGTCAGGTGTTACTTTTACATCCGTGATTGTCACAAAGGTTTGACCCATCACCGACCTAAGCTCTTTTTGAAAGATTTCTCCTAAATCTTTTTGTACTTGTTTAGCAATTTGGCGTTGTCTTTTTGATTCAGTCATTTGAATTTTAACATATTTTTACAAATATCATGAGTTATTTTGGTTTATCCTTTGTCATAAATATATTTTTGTACTTTCAAACCTAAAACTCTTCAGAAATTGTTAACATTTTTCAGGATAAACGCACTTTTTCAGATTTTATCGTTGATGACGGTACTTTTTCTGATTAAAACAAGATTTCTAACCACTCCATTTCCTTTATTAACAACGGAACTTGAATGGATCTTGTTAGGTGAAAAAATATACGAAGGGAAAGTCCTTTATCAGGATATTTTGACCCAAATTAGTCCGTTATCTGCCTACTTTTACGCCTTATTTTACTCCCTCTTCGGCCGTGACTTTCAGACAATGGAGTTAGTGGCACTATTTATTGGATTATTTCAGGCGCTATATTTCACGTATATTACACAAGCCAGACAAATACTTTCTGAGAAGAATTACCTACCAGGTCTTATTTATTTAGTTGCTTTGCATGCTTGTTTTGATATGAATAAAATATCACCCGCTTTGGTAGGTAATACGTTCATATTGATGACAATAAATCATGTTTTTAAACAACTTGAATATAAACAAGGCGTGAAAGATGATATTATCGAGGTAGGCATTTACCTTGGATTGGCAACCTTGTTTTATCAGCCCTATTGGGTTTTATTGCTTTGGGTAATTATTTCTTTATTTATGTTTAGTAGTATGAACGCTCGTCAATTACTACTTCTTTTAATCGGTTTTTCATTACCTACTATAGCATTTGTTCTGTATTATTATTTTTCAGACAATACAGGATTTAGTGAGATCTGGCTTCAAAACTTTTTAAAATTCCAACTATTCCCTTCACAAGATTGGATCAGTATTTTCAGATCCTTTACCCTTTTTGTTTTTCTTATGATTGCAGGAGTTTTACGTATGCTAAAGGGAACACGCTACAGCAATTATCAAGTAAGGGTACAACAAACATTTTTGATTTTGGGTATTTTTAGTGGTTTAACAATCTTCATAGCACCAGCTGCTACCCCCATGTACTTGGTCGTACTTTTGCCCGTTTTTGCTTTTTTTATTACCGGATTATTCATTCATTTAAAGGGCACACTCTTACCTGAACTTTACTTCATGGTATTCATTTTTGCATCTCTATTTATTTACTTTCAAGGGTCTGGCCCTATAATTGGAAAAGGGTTTCAAGAGTTAGCACATAGAAGATTATCTCCCTCGAAACTCCCTGAGATATTCAAAGGTCAACGCATACTCATCTTAGGTTCAAATATTACTGAATACCAAGACGCTCAGGTTGCCACACAATACTTAGATTGGTCCTTGGCAAAAAACATATTTGAAGAAGTAAATAATTACGAAAGTTTAGTCACTGTATTTGATACTTTTTCATCAGACCCCCCTACAATTGTTATAGACAAAATCAATCTAATGCCTACTTTAATGAAAAAAATCCCTCTTCTTTCACGAAAGTACATCGCGCTAGAAAAATACCCTGGCTATTATCTATTGAGATGAACAATTAACTTTAATATAAAATACGGGTTACTTACAGTTCTCTCTACCCATCTATCTTTGTTTTTTCCAAACAAAGATAGATGGACAACCAGACAATATATTGGATAGAAAAATTTTTCTCTGATTTCGGCTCAAGCAATTATTATGGAGAAAACGTAAGTCAATACGAGCATGCTGCGCAATGTGCCCTATTAGCCATTCAAAACACGACTTGCCAAGAAACGCAAATTGCCGCATTTCTACACGACATTGGTCATTTTTTACCTGATGTACAGACGGATTCCATGAATGAATTTGGGAACGTAAATCATGAGAAGGTAGCAGCTGATTGGCTACTTTCTCATGGATTTTCTCATAAAATAGCCTCCATTGTAGAAAATCATGTTTTCGCCAAACGGTATCTTTGTACTACAAATCCAGCCTATTATTCGTCGCTTTCTGATGCAAGTAAAATCACTTTGCAGTTCCAAGGTGGATTACTTAACGAATACGAACAAGCTGAGTTTCAAAAACATCCTTTTTTTTCAGAATCTCTTCAAGTAAGGCATTGGGATGATCAAGCAAAAGTGGTTGGTATGAAACTACCTAATATCCATTTCTTCCTTTCAATTTGCAAACAATATCTTATTCAGTAAACAATGAAAAAAACTACACTTTTTGCTCTTTTTCTTCTGATTTCTCACCAAAATTTCGCCCAAAAGACAGAGAACCTATTCTTCATCATGACAGATGGATTAAGGTGGCAAGAAGTCTTTCAAGGTATTGATTCTACGTTGCTTCAGGAACCGAAATTTGTTCGAAATAAAGAAAAACTATTGCAAACATTTGGCGGAAAAACAAGTAAGGAAAGTAGAGAAAAATTACTACCTTTTTTATGGAATACCATTGCTCCAAATGGACAAATATACGGGAACAGAGCAAAGGGAAACAGAATGAATGTTTTGAATCCCTATTGGTTTTCTTACCCTGGCTATAACGAAGTTTTGACAGGTTTTGCGGATGATAAAATTAATTCCAATGATAAAATTTGGAATGAAAACATTACTTTTTTAGAAACGCTTAACAATAACGCTTCCTTCAAAGACAAAGTTGCTGCCTTCGCGACATGGGAAGTTATACCCTACATTATTAATGAAGAACGGACGAAGATACCTGTAAATGCAGGACTTGAACCCATAGGTGAGCCGAATGAAAAAGAAAAATTAATCAATGATATTCAACGAATCTATCCAAGTCTAGCGAGTAATCGACATGATTTTATTACTTACTTCGCGGCTAAATCATATATTGAAAAAAAAGAACCTAGTGTCTTATTTCTTTCTTTTGATGAAACAGATGAGTTCGGTCACGAATCAAAATATGACGAATATTTATTTGCGGCAAATACCTTCGATAAGTTTGTCAATGAACTTTGGAATTACTGCCAGAATCACCCCAAATACAAAGATAAAACGACCTTTATTCTAACCACAGACCACGGACGTGGAGATAAATCTAAAAATCAGTGGACTAGCCATGGCTCACGGGTATCTGATTCCTATCAAATCTGGGCTGCGTTTATAGGGCCTTCTGTACCTGCCTTGGGCGAAATAGGGAACTCGAATACCATTCTATATCAGAACCAATTAGCCCAAACAGCCTTATCTATTTTAGGTATAAATGAAAAACCGAACCCGCAATCCGGTCAACCAATTGACGCAGTTCTTGGGAAATAAAAAAAGGGTGATTGAGAAATGTATCTCATTCACCCTTTTCCCTTTATTTTAAGGAAGCTAAAAATTCAACCATGTCTCTTATTTCCTTTTTGGACATCAATGTACCCATCGGAGGCATACTAGATGGATAATTTTCTCTTGTGGCAATACGAGTCTTAGGAATACGCGTAGGTTCTGTACCAGTTGTTGTTAGTACAAGCATATCTTCTGTTTCTGCGGTTAAGGTACCGCTGATTTGCTGTCCATCTTTTAGTGTAAGTGCTACTTGCCCAAAACCTGGAGCTAAGCGCGCACTTGGATTTAGGAGTGCTTGAAGAAGTGTTTTTCTGTCCAATTTCGAACCAATCTTGGCTAAATTGGGACCAACATTTGCCACACCATTTTCTCCGATTGAATGACATCTAGCACACTGTCCAGTCGAATTATAATTGAAATAATCCCGACCCTTCCAAGCGATTCCTCCAAATTGGAGGCCTTCTTCTTCCGTATCTGCATCCGAAGGTTTGGACATTTCCCATGCAGATTTCAAATCTGTTAAACCTGAGTTATCGAGAGCATCACTGACATCCAACCAGAGCTCTTTTTCTAATTTTTGTTGCAATCGCGCCTCAATCAGTTTTTGAAAAATGACACGTGTATTATCTGCCGGCATTGTACCCAATACTTGCATTAATCGTTGTTTTTCTCTCAAACTCCCTTTTCCTAAAATGGGAGAAACAATCGTAGGAAGTTGTTCTTTTGAAACTGTTAATTGGCTCAGTAATCCAATGGAACTCGTTCTCACATTTGCATCACCTGATGACATCCCTTGCGTAATAAGCGGCTCAATGTGCCTATAATTCAATTGTGCTAATGCTTGCAATACAGCAATTTGCACAGAAGGTTCACTCGTTTGCTCAAAAATAACTTGTAATTCATCGGTAAAATCAACCAGTTGTAAATGACTTATCATTTGTGCAAAAGCGACCAATGAGGTTGAGTTTTTTGTATTCAATAAAGTCGGAATAATAGGAACAATGCGCGCACGTACCCAATTTTCATCCCGTTTAACACTCCCCCTGTACCTTCCATCTACCCTATCTAATACAGATGGATTTGCCCATGTTCCAAGTGCAGCAATGGCTTCTGCTTTGATGGACTCTGGTATGGATTCACGTTGAACAAATGAAATTAAATTCCCTAGTTCCTCTTCGCCACCCACACGCAAAGCAGCACTTATAGCTCTTCTTAAAAGTGGTTCTGATTTGAATTTATCATGTGTTAAAATTTGGGCTAAATCAGGTAAAGAAGAGGGAATAGACGTGTCATCATGAATGGCACGTGCAGCTTCCGTCACAATATATTCGTCGCTATCTCTCAAGAACACACTTATTTTTGGACTTTTTAGCCGTCTAAGCACCAATACCCCCGCTGTACGCATAGATTTCAATGCATGTGTAGCTAAAGCAAAAGCAGCATCTTCCGCACCAATTCGACTCAATGCCAAAACACCTGCATGACGCAAATAAACATCGTTATCATCGTTTTTCTCAAGCATCTTTACAATTGACTCAGTCGCTTTTTTTGACCCAATTCGTCCGAGTGCTTCTGCCGCATAAAATTGTATCCTTGGATTGGTTGAAGTCAAAAGAGACAGTAATTTATCTGTAGCATTTTTCAATCTAGCATCTCCAATCGTTTTAGCAGCTTGAGCAACAATTTCAGCATCTTCATTTGATAAACATGAAAATAATATCTCTTCTACTTTTTCACCTCTTCTAGCCAATTGTCCCAAGCCCCAAATAGCATGAATTTTCGCTAATTGGTTGGAAGAATTCAGTAAAATATCTTGAAAAATCGAAATCGATTTTGTACCTCTCTCAACAAGTTCAAATTGGGCTTTTTGCCGAATTCGCATGTCAGAGTATGCCAACAATTGCTTTAAATCTGTCAATGTTTGCTTTCTATAAGCCAACTGCATGAGCCTTTGTGTTTCTATTCGCTCGTTGAAAAGGTCTTGCTTGTCGTCGGCAACATCTATTTTCCAAACCCGACCTGCATCTTTGGCATTCCAACCTGTTATCCAGTCTGCCACATAAAGTGCTCCATCTGGACCAAATTTAATGCCCGTTGGTAAAATTCCACTCAGCATATCTTTCTCTGAGTCAAGTACAAAAGAAGCTCCCTTTTGTTTGAGGCCAAATGACCAAATATGTGATCCACCACCGTAACCAACAAATTCGACAAGAAAAAATTTATTCAACCACTCTTTACCAAGAGCCGTTCCAGGATTAAACTGCATACCCGTCGGGCCGTTGTGGTAATTCATGATAGGAGGAATGATATAGGCGGCTTGACCATCCCAGCGTGGAACATACAGTTTCTCATCCATCCATACTTTGTACGCATTATTTTTAGCATCCGTGTATTTTCCATATTGCCAGTTCGAGCGCCAACCTGCATCTGAGCCCTCCACCAAATGAACCAACCGTTCACTCTCTCCTGGATGATCTCCATCGTTATCAGATGAAATGATATTTCCGTATTGATCAAATACAAATTCATGTGTATTTCTTAAACCGGAGGCAAATACTTCTAAATCTGTTCCATCTGGATTGCAACGAACAATCATCCCCTCGTTTGGTAATGCTATTTTTCTACCATCCACGGTTGTAATTTCGGCACCAATATCTCCTATTCCCCAATAAATCCGACCATCTGGGCCTTCTATAATACCAGACATTCCGTGTCCACCGAAACCAATATGTACACCAAAGCCCGAAGCAATGACTTGTTTTTTATCCCATTTTCCATCCCCGTTTGAATCTTGAAGTCGCCAAATATCTGGAGCAACAGAAATAAAAGCATCTCTTTCACGCACGAGTAGGCCTAGTGCTACATCTGTAATTTCCTCGTTAAAATCCGACAAAATTCGGGTAGAAACATCAGCATAGCCGTCTTTATTTCTATCCTGAATACGCCAAACTTCTTCTTTTTGTACAGTTAGGTCGCGCCAATCATGAGAGCCATCTTCATTCAAATCTGGGAACCATGTATTTTCAGCACTTTTTTCAGGTGCGAATGTTTTTCGTAAGAAGGCTCTTCTATCATCAACCGTCTGAAAGCCAATGGATTCCGTCATCCAATTTTGATAGCCACGGATATCAAACTCAGATTTTTTTTCACGGTTTGTACGAGTTAGATAAACAGTTCCATCGTCAGTGATTGACATAGCAATGGGGTCTGGAGCGAGAGAATCAGAGGCCCAAAGGTTCATCTTAAGTCCATCTGCTAGTTTGATTGGAATTTTGGCACGTGCTTCTTCGTCTTTTAGTTGCATGGAAGCCGCACCTTGCTCAATAGTCAATGTAGAACGATCAGACTTGATACTAACGCAAGAAAGAACTAAAGAAGAAACCACAGCTAAATAGCTGGTAGGGAGTGTAGGTAAATGAAATTTCATAGAGTTTGGTTGAATAAGTATCAACCAAACTTACAAAGTTTTTATGGCTAAACAAATCTAGATTGTAACATCAACATATAAAAAAAGGCTTTCTCGAGATGAGAAAGCCTTTTTTTGGGAAGGACTATTTCTTAGTTAAAGATATAACGAAGACCTAGTTGTGCTTGCCATAGTGAACCTGTTGAAATGCTTGGTACAAAGCTATCTCTCAACAATTGTGTTTGACCATCAATTTGTTGCGTAGCCATTCTGTACTGAGGAACACCTGCAGCATTTACACCCGCAGCTGATAACGGCTGCTGGTTTGCTGTATTTGTGAATACTCCCCATTTGTTATTCAACATATTTGCGAAGTTTGTGATATCCGCACGAACTTGAAGTGTATGACGGTTTGCACCGGCTTTCAAGTAAAATTCTTGTACGATACCTAAGTCAATGCTGTTATAGAACGGAAGTCTAGCACCGTTTCTCTCCGCATATCCTCCACGGATTGTGCTCAAATAAGGATCTTGATTGATGAATGCATCAAAAGCAGCTTGTTGTTCAGCAACTGAGAATGTTTTTCCACCTGTTGTTAATGGTAAGAATATCAAATCAGATGCTTTATTTGGAACATACAGAAGATCATTGTTAAAGATTCCGTCTTGGTTCATGTCACCTGCATATCTGTAAGAGTAACGACTCAAGTTACGACCCTCATAAAACATGCTGATTTGTGTAGAACCACCAAACTCTCCACCATAGTTGAACTTATAGCTTGCAGATGCGATAACACGATTTCTTACATCGTTATTTGAGAATGCTAAATCAGGGAAGTTATTTCCTCTAACTGTGGCATTACCTGTGTAAGAACCTGCAGCAATTGAACCTGCACTTGTCAAGTCTTTTGCTTCAGCGAATGTATAAGCAGCCATTGCATAAAATCCATTCGTAAACGGTTTCTCTAACTTAGCAGTAGCAGAGTACGAATAGCCTTGGTTTGTTGACTTCAATACAATATTGTTTGTAATGTTGTTGTTCAAACGGTTTGCAGCTGCATTACCTGCATATCTTGGTCTGTTGTCAGGACCATTGAATGTTGCTGTAATTTCTTTCTGGTTCGCGTTGATATAATAAACTGCGTTGATATTTTGGTTGAAAATAAATTCTCCCGTTGCAATAATACCACCAGGAAGTTTCACGTCAGCTGCGATGTTTGTTTTCCATACTTGTGGGAACTTGTAGTTCTCATCTGCTACCGCGATATCAAATGTTGAAGCAGCGTAAGGATCAGCAGTTGCTGGGCGGAAACGTGAAGGATCTAATGTAAATGGAATACTTGCGGCATTCGCATTTCTCAAATCTGTGAATCCAGAAAGAATACCATTATTACCAATTTGGTTTGACAACCAAACAAATGGAGGACGACCTGTGAAGATACCCGAACCACCACGAACTTGGATAGTCTTATCTCCTTTCACATCATAGTTAAATCCTAATCTTGGTGACCAAAGTGGATTTCCTGATGGTAAAACGCCTGTATTGTATTTGGCAGGTTGACCATTTTCATCTCTGAAAGTTAAACCAGTCACTACAGTGTTTTCTAATGCAGTTTGCTCAACGAATGGAATATCTACACGTAGACCCAAAGACAACTTCAATTTTGTAGAAGCTTGGAACTCATCTTGTAGATAGATACCAGGCGTTGTTGCTTTCATTGTTTGCAAAGGCGGTGCAGCACCACCAGCAAAGTCAAAACGATACTGGAAGATAGAAGGTGAAGCTCCTACAGCTGGGTTATTTGGATTTGCAAGGTATGCATCTGTTGCTGCGAAGAAATCATTCAAGCTATTATAAACATATACTCCATTAGAAGCAGCATAAAATGAGTTATTGGATACAAAACGCTCCAAAGCAACACCCGCTGTCACAGTGTGTTTTCCAGCAAAATACGTCAAGTTATCAAATAACTGGAACGTATTATAGTTCAATAAGTTATTTGGTGTGAATGGGTCAAAACCAGCAGAAATATACGTCCTGTTGTTACCATCTAGGATATCGATGGTTGGGAATAAACCATTTCCTCCCATGTACGCTCTATCTTCGTTATTTACGGTATAACCAACTATTAAATTATTGGCTAATTTATTACTTAAAGTAGAGTTTAATTCAGCAATTGTTGATGAAAGATCTTCATTCAAAATATAACCTGAATTCAAATAAGACATTGAGTTTGCACTGTTCGTCCGGCTACCAAAACCAGCCGAAGATGAGTTAGAGATTGGATTGTCTGAACCACCATCCAATAAAGAGTAACGAATATTGAATTTGTGCTTATCATTGATGTTCCAGTCAACACGTGCTAAAAACTTGTTACCAACTGTATTGAAGTTGAAGTTTTCGTAAGGTCCTGTTACAAAACCTAATTGACCCATACGCTCAGAAACTCTATCAAGATCAGAAGCCAAAACGCGTGTTACATTTGAACCTGATTGTCCTCTATTAGCTAGCCAAGTTGTACCAGGTGAAGTAATTGTTTCAAATTCACCATTTGCGAAGAAGAACAATTTATCTTTGATGATTGGACCACCTACACGGAAACCTTGTACTTGCTTATTGAACTCAGAAATGAAAACGTCTTCGCCATTTGCTTTACGACCAATGAAAGCCTTGCTATCATTTCTCATCAATGTGAAGATCGAACCTTGGAATTGGTTTGTACCTGAGCGTGTTACTGCATTCACACCTGCACCAGTAAAACCTGTTTGACGAACATCAAATGGAGCCACGTTTACTTGAACTTCTTCAATAGCGTCCAATGAAATTGGAGCGATACCCGTTCTTGCACCTGGTTGGTCACCCAAACCAAAACCGTTGTTGAAAACCGCACCATCGATTGTGATGTTGTTCAAACGGCTATCTTGACCTGAAAACGAACGACCGTTACCTTGTGGAGTTAAACGAGTAAAATCATTGATTGTACGACCAATTGTTGGTAGAGCGTTGATTGCTTCTTTTCCAACGGTGGTAGCAGCACCTGTTCTGTTTGAGCTAAAAATGTCTGATTTACTAGACTTAACAACAACTTCTGTTAAAGTTGTTCCTTCATCCGTAAGAGAAAAATCAACGTTTGCAGTAGAACCTAAGTTTGCAATAATGCCACTTTTAGATTGATCTTGGAAACCAATAAAAGTAACTTTAACTTCATACGGACCACCGACACGAACGCCCGGTAAAAAAAAACGGCCATTTACATCTGTAACTGTGCCGTACTTAGATCCTGAAGGAGTGTGAACTGCAACTACCGTTGCGCCTGGAAGTACTTCATTTTTACTGTCTGTTACACGACCACTAATAGCGGAAGAAGTAACCTGAGCAATTGAAGAGTAAGCAAAAAGCATAACCGCAACTAGCGTAGAGGCTAGTCGTAAAAGCGTAAACTTTTTTGACATAACTTGAAATGATTTGGTGATTTTGTGATAGAAATATAAATCCATAACTGGTTTATAGTTTGCGGTGCAAAATTGTGGATAATTTTTTCCCAAAAAAAACACTAAATCACTTTTTATGAGTGATTTAGTGTTTTAAATTAAAAAAAGTCAATCCTGTCTTGAAATTTCACAATTTATAAAATTATCAAATTGTAAACTCTCTCAAATTAGACTTATTTCAAAATACTATGTCCCAATTTATCCCGCTTCGTCTGTAAGTATTTTTCGTTGTGTGGATTAGCTTCAATTTCTATTTTTAAACACTCCACTATCTCCAATCCATAGCCAATCAATCCAGCTCTCTTTTTTGGGTTATTGGACATCAAACGAATCTTAGAAATATTCAAATCTCGGAGAATTTGTGCACCAACTCCGTAATCTCTCTCATCAGCCCCAAATCCAAGTTCGATATTTGCTTCCACAGTATCACGCCCCTGCTCTTGTAATTTATACGCTTTTAGCTTATTCAATAAACCAATTCCTCTACCTTCTTGATTCATGTATACAATGACTCCTTTACCTTCCTTTTCTATCATTTCCATCGACTTGTGTAGCTGAGGGCCACAGTCACATCGACAGGATCCAAAAATATCCCCCGTTACACATGAAGAATGTACACGAACCATAACAGGTTCATTTTCTTCCCAACTCCCTTTTATCAAGGCTAGATGAAGCTGGTTATTTGTTAATTGGCGATATGCAATCAAATCAAAATTCCCAAACTCTGTGGGCATTTCTACTCCAATTTCACGCTTTATCAGTGATTCCTTTTCCAAACGGTAAGCAATCAAATCTTTTATACTGATGAGTTTCAAACCAAACTTATCTGCGATAACCTTCAATTCTGGTAGTCTAGCCATGGTACCATCTTCATTCAATATTTCAATGAGTACACCTACAGGTGCTAAACCTGCCAAACGCGCTAAGTCAACCGATGCTTCAGTATGACCTGCTCGACGTAGAACGCCTCCCTTTTTTGCTTTCAATGGAAAAATATGACCAGGACGTCCTAAATCAGTCGCTTTTGTTTCTGGATTAACCAATGCTTTGAGCGTTTTTGCACGGTCAGATGCTGAAATCCCCGTAGTGCAACCATGTCCTAATAAATCAACAGATACAGTAAAAGCCGTTTCATATTCCGCCGTATTTTTTCCTACCATCATATCTAGCCCAAGTTCATCACAACGCTCTGCAGTCAAAGGAGCACACATCAGCCCCCTGCCCTCTTTTACCATAAAATTGACCATTTCTGGCGTTATCAACTCAGCAGCACACACGAAATCTCCTTCGTTTTCTCTATCCTCATCATCAACGACAACAATAATCTTACCTTTTTTAATATCTTCAACAGCTTCCTCTACACTATCTAACTTAATATCATTCATATATTTATTTGCTTTTGTTTCAATGTTTGTTGCTTTTCGCAAAGATACGCCTAAATTTTAGTCAAGCCGAATGACACTCCTAATTTGTACCTTTTATATACCAACAAAAATTAAATAAATTTGTAGTATGTTTTCTAAAAAAGTTTGACAGCAACTTATTTTATCAATATTTACCACCTAAATTCGTTTAAATTGGCATATTCTTGGATATTTGCAGTACAGATATCTAACCAAATCTTTCTTAGTTCATTTACATGAAGAAGATATATTATCACACACTTGCTTTCTTATCCTTATTTTTCGATTTCTCTGTTCAAGCGCAAAAGCCAAATATCTGCATTACCCAACCTGCTGGTGTTATTCTTGAGACAACCGGACTTACTCTATCCGCTGCTAATAACCCAACACACGGATGTAAGGACTTTGGGCAATTTATTACAATAAATGCATTAGATGTTTCATCTGATCCATCTTTAACTTTCCTTTTTGATGCACAACAAAATGCAACCATCAGTGACATTAAAGAAAGTTCTCAGTCTAAATCGCTTGATACACATGGAGAAATTTGGGTAATTAGTAAAAGACCAAACCCAAGTGCTTCTGGTGGACACATTATAAAATGTGCTTCCATCGAAATTATAGAAACCAAAAGACCAAACTTTGAATTTGCAATTTGTGGTGATCTTAGTTCAGGAGGTAATGCAGTAGTTACTCTAAATACCCCAACTAATTCAGAAGTAAATATCATTCATCGAATACAGTCTATTCCTGTCTTTGGAAATCATCCAAGTAATGTCTTAAATTCATTCACTGAAGAAGAGCTTGCCAAAAACGGGAATAAAAGATATGTCCAATTAAATATTACACAGTCAGAACCAATTATCGTCCCTATTATTTCTACTTTTTTTTCTAAAAAAAATCCATTATTCACATGTAACGGAAGTTGGAGAGATTACATTGCTTCACCTGCTCAAAAGCCTATTCGTATAACTGAACTTGCAACAAGTAATGATAAGAAAACAGTTACTCTAAAATTAGAGCACCAAAAACAAAAAACTCCTTTTAAAATTGATTACAGAGCTTCCAATGAAACTTCATACCAATTATACGATGAATATTCGTCTCCTACAGTAGTTTTTTCAATCCCTGGAGACCCGATACCTCAAACATTAAATCTTGATAAAGTTTCGCTTGATGTTAACAAACAATATTGTTTCTATGCTTGGGAAGCAAATGCTTGTGCACTTGGGAGTGTACCATCTCCTCCAATAAAGTCAAATGAAGTTTGTAGTATTCATTTAAAAACAAATTTTTTATCTGGGAATAAAAATCAATATCGACTTCGACATGAGTGGAATGTAAGTACAACAAATACATCAAAAATAATTTCTACAGAAATACTAAACCTAAATGATAAATTTGGCAGCCCAGTATTTCCCTCATCTACCACTTTTAAAGAATCTAATTTCCCGGCGAATTGTGCAGACCCGAACACATCACAAATTTCACAAAAGCTATTTGAATCCACCTCTGTTGGAGAGACCTTTGATGTAACAATATTATCAAACGCAATCCCATTAGATGATATTCGCATACCAGTTCCTACCTCACCACTCCTGGTTTCTTTTGCACAAAACGGTGCACCAGAAATTGATATAACCATCTTGGATATACCAGTAAACAATCTGTATGAAATTCAATATAATACCGATGAATCCGCCACTTATATTTCTCTAGGCGAATCAAACTCGATTAGCCAAAAACATAAGGACTTAACCAAGCCAACAGCTCAATATTGTTATTCTTATACCAAAAAAATCTGTAATCAAATATCTGACCCAAGTGATAATTTCTGCACCATTAAAAGTGAACTACAAACAGAAGGATATCTCATGAACTGGACAAATTTTCAACCCAAACCTACTTCTTTACCCTTGTTTTATGATATTGAATGGACAGATGCTGAAAAAAACGCAACTTTCAGTACTCCTATTTCTTTTGGCTCGCCAACACAAGATTTAGAAGCAGACTTGGAATCTATTTTATTAAACAACCCAGATGTAAATACGGCTCTTGTACGTGTATTCACTAGACAAGCACCAAGTTTAGCAGGAAATAGTGGTATATCCTACAGTTATCCAGTTACTCTTGTCCGCCCACTAGCTTTGTTTTTCCCGAATGCATTCACACCCAATAATGATGGCGTAAATGATATTTTCAAATCGGCTAGCCGCATAAGACAAAAAGCAGAACTACTAATATTTAATCGACTTGGACACCTCATTTTTCAAACTCAAGATGTTAATTTAGGATGGGATGGGTTAAACCTACAAGGCAAAAAAGTCGATAATGGTATGTATACCTACCTGATTCGTGTTTCAAATACAAATGGTACTATACAAACCCAACAAGGCTCATTCTTAGTATTATATTAATTTTCACACAAAAAATAAAAATCGAATATGTTTGATATGTTAGGCATGATGGGTAAAGTAAAAGAAATGCAAACGAAAATGCAGGAAGCCCAAAATCAATTACTACAAGTAGAAGCGACAGGTGAAGCTGGAGCAGGAATGGTACAAGTTATTGTTAATGGAAAAAAACAAATTAAGTCTATCCAGATTGACCCTTCCCTTGTCGATGCATCGCAACTTTCTATCTTACAGGATTTGTTGGTTGCAGCCATCAATAAAGCACAAGAAAATGCAGAAGATGTCGCCAAAGAACACCTAGCAAAAGCAACAGAAGGATTGCTACCATCTATTCCAGGAATGGACTTAGGCAGCTTATTCAATAAATAAAATGGCAGCAATCGTAATTCTTAACTATAACGGTGCTACTTATCTGAATGAATTCTTACCTACTGTTATTTCATACAGCAAAGGACACGCTATATATGTGGCAGATAATGATTCTACAGATACGTCATTAGAAGTACTATCCACCTTCGGAAAATCTATCGTTGTTATTTCCTTACCTAAAAATGTTGGATTTGCTGAAGGTTACAACCAAGCATTAAGCCACATTGTTGAAGAGGAAATTATTCTTCTGAACTCAGACGTCCAGGTAACAGAAAATTGGATCGACCCTTGTCTTGACCGATTAAATAGTAGTCCAAATATAGTTGCTGTACAACCTAAGATCAAAAGTTTTCAAAACCCAAGTGAATTTGAGTATGCTGGCGCCGCAGGTGGAAGTATCGATTTTTTAGGTTATCCATTCTGCAGAGGACGCATTTTTGATGTTTGTGAAAAAGATGAAAATCAGTACGATGATGCTTTACCTATTTTTTGGGCAACGGGTGCTTGTATGTTCATTAAGAAAAATGCCTTTCAAGAAATTGGTGGCTTCGATAGGTTATTTTTTGCACATATGGAAGAAATTGACCTTTGTTGGAGATGGCAAAGAGCTGGTTTTTCAATTTACTTTGAACCCAAAAGTACAATTTATCATGTGGGTGGAGGGACTTTATCTGTTGAAAACCCATTTAAAACATATCTGAATTTTAGGAACAATTTAGCTATGTTATATAAAAATTTGGCAATTCATGCACTTGTACCTATCATTTTTGCCCGTTTGTGTCTTGATGGAATAGCTGGGATTCGACTCCTTTTGCAAGGTAAACCTAAACTCACTTGGGCCATTATTCAAGCCCATGGAGGATTTTATAAAATGCTACCTTCATTAAAAAGACACGGAAATTACCATATAAAACTTTCTACAATGTATCCAAAAAGTATTTTGTGGGACTTTTTTGGTTTGAAAAAAAAGACATTTAATCAACTAAAATGGAAATGAAAGTTATTGGAATAACTGGCGGAATTGGCTCTGGTAAATCAGTGGTAGCTTCTATTCTTTCACACCTTGGAGTGCCTGTTTATTATGCAGACAAAGAAGCTAAAAGACTCATACATGAAGATCAAGACTTGAAAGCACAGATCATTGAATTACTAGGTGAAGAAGCCTATAATGACTCTGGTGAGTATCAAAAAAAATGGGTGGCAGAAAAGATTTTTGCACGCCCAGTTCTTAAAGAGGCTTTAAATAAACTCGTTCATCCACTCGTATATATAGATTTTGAAAATTGGAAAAAAAAACAAATTCATTCTCCGATAGTCGCAAAAGAAGCTGCTATTTTTTATGAAGTGAAGGGATACGATGCCATTATCTATGTATTTGCTCCTGAGCAAGTAAGACTCGAACGTTTGCAACATAGAGACGCATTCCGCCCTCTCGAGGTGACAAAAGAAATAATTAAACAGCAACAAACAGATGCTGAATTCAGAAGAATAGCTACCCATGTTTTAGTAAATGATAATAAATCATTACTTATTCCACCTATTTTAAAGTTATGGGAAAGTTTACAAATGGGCTAATACTATTGCTTCTATTCCAGTTTTTATTCGCAAGTGCTTATGCATACATAGATGAACTTAAACCAGACTCTGCAAGAAAAATTCATTTCTATGTAGGTTATCAAGGTTTTTTCGATAACCGTGAATTCAATAATGTTCAAAACCAATTACCAACTACTTTTTTTGGTCATCGAATTGAGTTAGCCGCTAACTTTCACATTGACTCCACCTTATCCTTCACATTTGGTATCAATCCACTTCAAGAATTTGGGTCTCCTGTGCTTTTTTCATTCGTACAATCAACTATATATGTCCAAAAACAAGGGAGAAATTATCAATTTTTGTTTGGCTCTTTTCCACGAACATACACAATAGATTATCTACCTAGAGCTTTATTTAGCGATACAATTACGTATTATCGACCAAATATTACTGGACTCTCTTTTAGACGTAAAAAAGACAATCATTTTTTTTCAAGTTGGATTGATTGGACTGCACAGAAAACCACCGTTCAAAGAGAGCATTTTCATCTTGGTATTTTCTCAAAAATGAACATGAAACAGTTCTCAATCCAATTTTACTCACTCTTATCTCATCTCGCAAATGATGCGGACAATATTCCAAGAAAACCATTGGAAGAGTCATTAATGAACCAAGTTACTTTTCAATATCATATCAAACTGAATCAGTCTTGGAACTATCAAACTGCCATTTCCTTGCTTCATTCCCTAGAGAGAGTTCGAAATGGTTCACCCACCCGTTCTGCATCAAGTATATTGATTGAAAATACCCTTTCAACTAAGTTTTTAGAACTTAAACACACGTTGAAACGAGGAGAAAGTCATTTTATCTACAGTGGAGATCCATTTTATCAGTACGCAAATTATGCAAGACTAGATTTACTTTTGAATACGCTTAAATCCCAAAAAATAAATATTCAGGGGGGATATTCTCTTCACTTTATTAATGAAAAGCTCTTACATCAACAAAAAATTACTGTAACTATGCAAATTTAATGTTCAAATGACTTTATAATTTTTTTGATATTTTCTGCCATTTCTTGATCTGCATGAATCATATCGCTCACCGTCTGAATGGCATGAATAACCGTGCTGTGATCACGACCTCCAAAATGATAACCAATGGATTTTAAAGACAAATCTGTTAATTCTTTAGCAATATACATGGCAATTTGTCGAGGAACTACTATGGATCTAGTTCGTCCTTTCCCTTTAATATCAGCTACACGAACATCAAAAAATGCTGTTACTGCCTCAATAATTGTATCAACAGAAGTCTCCTTTTCAGACTCATTTACGAGGTGGTTCAATGTTTGTTTCGCCAAGGCCATATTGATTTCTCTTCGCGTTAACGAGGCCTGAGCAATCAAGGAAACAATAACACCTTCTAATTCACGTACATTTGAATCAATACTATGTGCTAAATACTCAATTATTTCATAATCTATATGAATTCCTTCATTGATTAATTTCTTTTGAATAATAGCAATTCTTGTTTCGTAATCGGGCGTTTGTAAATCAGCTGTAAGTCCCCATTTAAAACGAGATAGCAAACGGTCTTCTACCCCTTTCAACTGACGTGGAGGACGATCTGAAGTCATCACAATTTGCTTACCTGATTGATGTAAATGGTTGAAGATATGAAAGAAAGTTTCTTGGGTTTTTTCTTTTCCTGATAAGAACTGAACGTCATCTAAAATGAGCACATCTACACGCATGTAGAAATTCATAAAGTCTTGGAGACTATTATCGCGGATGGCATTAATGAACTGATTTGTAAACTTTTCAGAAGAAACATACAGCACAAATTTATCTTGTAACTTTCCTTTAATATAATTCCCAATAGCCTGAACTAAATGAGTTTTACCAAGCCCTACGCCACCGTAAATCATCAAGGGGTTAAAACTTGTAACAGAGGGTTTTTGTGCAACAGCAAAACCGGCAGCACGTGCCAAACGATTGCAATCACCTTCAATGTAATTGTCAAATGTGTAGTGAGGATTCAAGAATGAATCACCGTGCCCACTAGGAAGTTCTTTAACTTCAAAAGGGCTTTTAAATGCCTTTTCATCAGCAGCAGTATTCGGTGCATTTTCAACTTTCCTTGTATTTGGAACTTGATACCCAATTGGAGGTTGATTTTGTGTAGTATTTCCAGAATCAACAATAATTGAGTACTCCAATGTACCTTCACGACCAATTGAATAATCGAGTGCTTTCCGCAATAAATGCACGTAATTGTCTTCTAGCCATTCATAGAAAAACTGGCTTGGGACTTGTATTGTCAACTTTTTATCTACGAGCTTATGAGGCACAATGGGCTCAAACCAAGTTTTGAAACTTTGTTCTGAGACATTGTCCCGAATAAGCTTAAGGCAGTTCTGCCAAGATATTTCAGCTGATTCGTCGACCACTTGTTCTGTAAATTTCAGGTAATTTGTATAAAAAACGGGACGACAAAAGTAGTAAAAAAATCAATCTGTCGTATTTAATTTTTAAACTGTTTTTAAATAATCGAGCTAGCAATGATTACCTATCTTCATTTAGCACATTAACTTTGTCAATCCAAAGTTCTCCTATTAAATTTACAAATCTCTTAAAGTCGTTTTAATCAGTGCAATTGAGAGTTTGCCTTTTATCCATCAACAAACTGAAAACAAGCATGTTACAAATATCAGAATTTGCATATAAGTCAAAAAAAAATTGGGAAGCCCAGGCAACAATTGATTTAAAAGGAGAAAACCCTTTTGAAACATTGACTTGGTTGTCAGAAGAGAATATTGATTGGAGACCCATCTATACCTCCGAGGATATCCAAGATATCCCAATACATGAAATAGGTGCTGCACAAAATCGTGTGAATGACCAGAAGAGGGACTTAATAGAAACTGTTTATGTGTCTGATAATCAACCTGAAACCATCCAATTAGCGAATAAAAAAGCATTGGATTTTCGATCAAAAGGAGTCAACTCATTCATATTTAAACTCCCTCCTATCGTATTTTCCGCGAACCAACTACAAAAACTAATTCAAGGAATTAAAACCTCTGAAGTACCAGTTTATTGGAAAACAACTGATTCGAAAGAAATTTATACCCATCAAAAATCATTTTCTCCTCATGTACTAAAAGGAGGTATTTTAGAATCGCTCACTTACCTTACAAAAGAAGGAAATTGGCAAGGGAACGTAAGTAATATCCATCACTTATTGCTACAAACGAAAGAAGAAAGCTCCTACAAAGTTATACACGCTTCTACATCCCCTTTTGCCCTAGCAGGTGGTACTGCAGTGCAGGAGCTTGCTTTTTTTTGCAGCCAATGGACATACATACTAGACAAACTAACAGACCTAGGACATTCCATTGACGTCATAGTCAATAAGACAATTTTTGAAACTTCGTTGAGCACCAACTATTTCCTTGATATTGCCAAAATTCGCGCTTTACGTTACTTACTATATAAAATTCACAATTCGTATGAATTAAATGTACATACATATAATCCGTATATAATCGGTGGGCTTTCTGAATACTATATAAGTCCTTTTTCAGTACATACAAATATGTTGAGGGCAACATCGGCTACAATGAGCGGCCTCACTGGTGGACTCGACGCGGTGTGTATACCTACTTGGGATAAAATAAAAAATCAAATATCTACCAATGAGCTAGCACAAAGAGTGGCATTAAACACATTTCACCTTATTCAAGAAGAAGCACTGTTTGATGCTTCAAAGAACCCTTCAGATGGAAGTTATTTTATCGAATCTCTGTCGTACGAGCTGATACAAAAAGCATGGGATTTATTTATAATGAATGAATCTAAAGGTGGCTTTTGGGATTTATACGCCAAAGGGGAAATGAGTAAAACTCTACTTGATTCACACAGAAATAGAATAACTCAAAAAAATAAAGTAATGGTCGGTGTGAATAAATACATCGAAGAAGAGAGTTTTGAAATTCCTAACTTCTCAAATGAAGTTACTTTTTTACCTAACCGTTCTTTACCTTTGTCACTTATCGAAAAAAAGGATTGATATCTTTCATCTAAATGAATAGATAAAGGTCAGATTAAATCATGTAAATTTGCATATCTGATATTAAAAAAAATGTGTGTACGTCACAATAAATAGAAATGTGGAAAACAATCATTTTCACCCTAGCAATCTCAATTGTATTATTTCTAGCTGATTATCTAGGATTTGGGGAAATTATTCATCCTGATAAATGGATTATACTTAGTTTTTTTGTAGCTATCTCCTATTTATTTCATACACTAGTAGAACAAGGAATGAGAAATAATCGGGAAAACTTTATTCAATTTTATCTTTCAACGGTTGTTATACGATTAATAGCATCGCTTATTTTCATTGGTATTGAATTGTACTTGGGAGTTGGAGATAAAAAAACATTTATTCTTACCTTTTTTGTACTTTATTTATTTTTCACTCTATTTGAATTAACCATTTTATATCGTAAATTGCGGCGTTTTTAAAGAATACCAACTATTTTTCTCATCACAAATAGAACCATGCTGAAAAAAATACTTTTAGGTGCGTCAATTGGAATACTCCTTTGCACGACAACCTTTGCAAAGTCACAAGAGAGTGAAGGACACGAACATCACCAAAGGGAAGAAGTCAAAGAGGACTTCAAAATTGGTGAGATGATTATGCACCACATTTCTGACGAACATGGTTGGGCATTCACACATGATTTTAAACTCCCACTACCTGTTATTTTGTACACCTCTGATAGAGGTCTTGAAGTTTTCTCCTCTTCTCATTTAGAACATGGACATACTTATCAAGGTTACGTAAATCATCATGAACACATTCACCGTGTTAATGAAGCAGGTGAAGTTGATGAAACAATTCACGTCACAGACTTTTCTATCACGAAAAATGTAGCAGCGCTTATTCTTAGTGCAGTTATTTTGTTCTTCTTATTTACTGCGGTTGCTAAGGGATACCAAGTTAATAGAGGAAAGGCACCCAAAGGTGTTCAATCTTTCCTTGAACCTCTGATTGTTTTCATGAGAGATGAAGTAGTTAAACCATCTATTGGTAAAAAATACGAGAAGTACTTCCCTTATTTACTCACACTTTTCTTTTTCATTTTTGTAAATAATCTTTTGGGTTTATTCCCTGGAGGAGCAAACTTAACTGGAAATATAGCTATTACTCTCGTTTTAGCATTTATCACCTTTTTGATAACAAACATCAGTGCAAACAAGAACTATTGGATGCACATTTTGAGACCACCAGGAGTACCTATTGCACTACTTCCTATTATGTTGCCGGTAGAAATTGTAGGCGTATTCATGAAGCCATTATCATTGATGATTCGTCTATTTGCCAATATTACTGCTGGTCACATCATCATGTTGAGTTTATTTGGTCTTATTTTCATTTTTGAAAACTGGGGTGTTACACCACTTGTAGCAGTATTTGCTCTATTTATGAACGCTATTGAATTAATCGTGGCTTTCTTGCAAGCATTTATTTTTACCCTTCTTTCATCGATGTACATTGGTACAGCAATCGAAGAACACGACGATCATCACTAAAAATATCCCTCCTCCCCTAGGAGGGCTTACAAACATTAATCATCTCTATGGGGGAAGGGAGATACATTCGATAAAAATATGTCATTATTGAACATTATTTTACAAGCAGTAGCTGAAGGTAGAGGTCTTATCGCTCTTGGTGCAGGTTTAGGTGCAGGTCTTGCAGCTATCGGTGCAGGTATGGGTATCGGTAAAATCGGTGGTAGCGCAATGGAAGGTGTTGCTCGTCAGCCAGAAGCAGCTGGTAAAATCCAAACAATGATGTTGATTATCGCTGCCCTAATCGAGGCCGTTGCCCTATTTGCAGCAGTAATCTGTCTTTTGATTTCTTTCAACCTATAATTAATAGGCACAGAGAATTCCGTAAACCATTATTGTTCACATTAGGTGTCAATAATGGTTTATTTTAAAAAAACTACATTTCAAACACTAATATACTTGTTCGTCCAATGGAACTTTTACAACCTAATCTAGGCCTTATTTTTTGGCAACTCGTCGTTTTTGGCGCTTTGGTATTCTTACTTTGGAAATTTGCTTGGACACCTATTCTGGGCGGACTTAAAGAAAGAGAAGACTCTATTGATTCTGCACTACGTATGGCAGAAGAGACTCGTGCTGAAATGGCTAAATTAAAAGCAGAGAACGACACATTACTTGCTTCTGCAAGAGCTGAAAGAGATGCAATTATAAAACAAGCTAAAGCTGCTTCAGACGCAATTATTGCAGAGTCAAAAGAAAAGGCTGTAGTAGAAAGTAACCGTCTTCTTCAAGATGCACGTGAAACCATGCGTCAAGAAAGAGCTATGATTATTGATCAGCTAAAGCAAGATGTTGCTACGTTGTCCATTGAAATCGCTGAAAAAATCATTCGTAAAGAGCTTGAGGATAAGAAAACACAAGAGGAATTTGTCTCTTCTCTTATTGCCGAAGCAAACTTGAATTAATTTTTTTCAATAATATTGAAAAAAAAATATCAAATAATTGCATTTATACTAACAACTATTGTAATTTTGCACAGCAAGTTACAAAATACCAAGATTTATGTCACAATCGATTGTAGCTTATAGATACGCCAAGTCTTTAATAGATTTAGCAACAGAAACTGGGGTCGTTAATGAAGTTAATAAGGATATGGATTTATTCATATCCGTTTGCCAAGAAAATGATCAGTTGGTTGCTGTACTTAAAAATCCTATCGTGCGCCATAGCAAGAAGCTAGCTATTTTAAAAGCTCTTTTCCTCGGTAAAGTTCACGATGTAACTTTTAGTATCTTTACGATTCTTACAAAGAAGAATAGAGAAAGTTTTATATTAAGTATAGCACAGGAATTTAGAAAGCTGTATAATTTAAAAAATAATATACAGATAGCTACTGTAAGTTCTGTTGAAGCTCTAAGTGAAGATCAGAAAAAAATGTTCATCACAAAAATTACTCAAGCTTTGAATAAAGAAGTAATTTTGAACGAAAAGATTGATAAGTCATTAATCGGTGGTTACGTACTAACTGTAAATGACACACAGATTGATACATCCGTAAAGAAAAGATTAGCAGATATGCGTCTTTCTTTCGCATAAAATATTAGTTTTCATGGCTATAAAGTTGAGAAAGGCTCCCGTTTTTTCGGGAGTTTTTTCTTTTTTAATGCATATTGAATCAAAGTATATACTGACTCAAGTCTTTGTTTTGAATTAAACTTGCCAACCTTTCAGTAACTAAACTTGCTTCAATTTGTACATGCGTACCCGGTTTGATTTTTTCTGGCACATCAAATAATATTTCGTTTAACAATCTACTCATAACGGTTTGTAATCTTCTAGCTCCAATATTTTCCATTTCCACGTTTGCATCAAAAGCTGCCTTTGCCAACGCTCTTATTGCCTCATCCGTGAATGAGAGAGTGATTCCTTCCGCATTTAATAATGCCTCGTACTGTTTAGTTAATGCATTTTTTGGCGTCGTAAGGATACGATAAAAATCTTGTTCAGTCAAAGATTCTAATTCTACACGAATTGGGAAACGCCCTTGAAGTTCAGGAATTAAATCAGACGGTTTTGATACATGAAAAGCTCCAGCAGCGATAAAAAGCACATGTTGGGTATTAACAACTCCATATTTAGTATTGACTGTAGACCCCTCAACTATCGGCAATAAATCACGTTGAACACCACTGCGGCTCACGTCAGGCCCACTAGTCTTTCCGGAAGAAATCGCAATTTTATCAATCTCATCAATAAAAATAATCCCTAAATTTTCGGCACGCCAAATAGCTTCACTTTTGACAACCTCCATGTCAATTAATTTTTTGAATTCTTCTTCTTGAAACAATTTTCGCGCCTCTTGTATAGTAACCTTTCTTTTAACTGTTTTTTTAGGAAATATATTTCCAAACTTTTCTAATATACTTGACATCGAAGGATCGTCCATATTTCCTCCAAATATGCCAATCTCAGGGGAATTTTTGGATTGAATTTCCACCTCAATTAATTTATCATCTAAGGAGCCGTTTTTTAATTTTTCTCTAAATGCCTCACGGGTAGCATCATTCAAAATCGAATCAGAACCGAGAGAAATTCCCTGGTTCACAGGTGGTATCAAAATATTCAAAATACGTTCTTCCACCATTTCTATTGCCTTTTCCTTCACAAACTCTTTTTTCTCGTTTTTTACAAGATGAACAGCATTCTCTACTAAATCACGTACCATACTTTCTACATCTCGACCTACATACCCTACCTCCGTAAACTTTGACGCTTCAACCTTTACAAAGGGGGCGTTCGATATTTTAGCAACACGGCGTGCAATTTCAGTTTTTCCAACTCCTGTTGAACCAATCATTAAAATATTGTTTGGCACAATTTCACCTTGTAACTCAATGGAAGAGTTCATTCTACGCCATCTATTTCGCAATGCAATGGCTACATTTTTTTTTGCTTCCTTTTGTCCAATAATATACATGTCAAGTAAAGCCACTATTTCGTGCGGCGTGAGCTGATTTACACTGAGGTTTTTCATTTAAAATTATAGTATGTTATGAATGAGATGGTCTAAACTAAATCTATGAACAAATACATAAACAGACAACTCATGCTATTGGTTAATGATTCCAAAAAAATAGGAGAAAATTTTATTTGTCTAAACAAGTATTTTTGGATTATACATTGAGATTATATTCATATTTTCAATAAATTGCATAATCATTCAAAAAAAGAGCAATTTACATGAATACCGTCACTACAACCATTCAAATTACCCGTGCAGAAAAAAGTAGAATCACGGAATTTGACCCCAACAACATTGTATTTGGATCTTTATTTACAGACCACATGCTAGTGGCAGATTGCATTGATGGTGTTTGGCAAACTCCTCAAATTCTACCCTACGGAGATATCAATTACAACCCTGCATTGGCAACTTTGCACTACGGTCAATCAATTTTTGAGGGTATGAAAGCATTCAAAAATGAAGCCGGCGAAGTTTTGATGTTCAGACCATTAGAAAACTTCAAACGTTTCAATATTTCAGCGGAACGCATGTGTATGGCACAAGTTCCTGAAGAAATTTTTATTGGTGGATTGGAAGAGTTACTCCGAATTGACGCAGAATGGGTTCCTAAAGGGGAAGACAACTCATTGTATCTAAGACCCTTTTTGTTTGCAACAGATGTGTATTTAGGCGTTAGGCCCTCACTCAATTATAGATTCATGATTATCATGAGTCCAGCTGGAAAGTATTATTCAAATCCACCTAAAGTGAAAATCGAAAGAGAATACATTCGTGCTGCCGAGGGAGGTGTAGGTTATGCGAAATGTGCTGGTAATTATGCTGCGTCGCTATACCCTGCTAAACTTGCACAAGAGCAAGGATACACACAACTTTTATGGACAGATGCAGCTACTCATTCCTTTTTTGAGGAGTCTGGTACAATGAACGTAATGTTTGTGAAAGATGGGAAAATAATAACTCCTGCAACAAGTCAAACGATTTTAAAAGGAATTACTCGGGATACCCTAATTCAAATTGCAAAATCTTTAGGTTATGAGGTAGAAGAAAGAAAAGTATCTGTACAAGAAATATTAGACGGAATTACAGACGGTACAGTTACAGAAGCATTTGGAGTCGGCACAGCCGTTGTGGTTTCACCCTTTGCTGCAATAGGAGATAACGGGAAAGACTACGCATTAGCTTCAATTACAGAAGAATCGGTTTCTACTAAACTAAAAAATGCTTTAAATGCCATTCGAACAGGTAAAGTAGAAGATTCTTTTGGCTGGGTTTGGAAAGTATAATCCACGTTTTATTTCAATAAAAAAAAGACCGCTTACAGCGGTCTTTTTTTTATTGTTCTGCGTTTTTCATTTCTTGGACTTCAGCTCTAATCTGTTTCGTCAATGCATTAATTTCTAGCATTGCCTTTCTGACTCTTGTACCAGCAGCTTTATTTCCACTACTGTAAAATTTTTCTGCGTCTTTTTCAGCGGAAAGCACCAAGTTTTTTAGTTCTACTAATTTTTCCATAAGTTTAGTTAAGGGTGAAATGAAAAACAAAACTTATAAAAAAACCAGTAATGTGCAATAAAAAACTACAAAATTTATAATTCAAACCATTTTATTAGGCATTTTGCTTTGGAGCATATTCGCCATTTTTCAATTTTGCCTGAACTTTTTCAAAGCAATTCATTGTGTATTCAACGTCTTCCAAAGTATGTACAGCTGTAGGAATAATACGAAGAAGAATTACTCCTTTTGGAACAACTGGATATACAACTATTGAACAGAAAACACCCATATTTTCACGCATATCTTTGATAAGATTGGTAGCTGTAGGTAAATCATATTCACCGTGAAGGAAGACGGGCGTGACACAAGAAGTTGTTGCACCAATATCAAAACCTCTCTTTCTAAAGCCATCTTGAAGTGCGTTCACGATAACCCAAAGTTTATCTTTCAGCTCAGGATGCTTTTTGATTAACTCCAATCGTTTCAATCCACCAACGACAAAAGGCATAGGAAGTGCTTTTGCATATGTTTGCGAACGCATATTGTACTTTAAGTACATGATGATCTCCTTTTTGGCTGCTATGAATGCACCTACCATTGCCATCGACTTCGCAAATGTTGAAAAGTGCAAATCTACACCGTCTTGTACTCCAAAATGCTCAGGAACACCAGAACCTGTTTTACCCATTGTTCCAAATCCGTGTGCATCATCAACTAATAATCTGAACGAATACTTTTCCTTGAGCGCAACAATTTTATCTAATGACCCTACAACACCAGACATACCAAAAACGCCCTCTGTTACGACCAAAATACCGCCTCCTTGCTCATTAGCTAAGTTAGTTGCACGTATTAAGTTTTTCTCTAAACTCTCCATGTCGTTGTGTTTGAACATATAGGATTTTCCTCCTTTTGCTCTGTGCAGGCGAACGCCGTCAATCAAACACGCGTGACTTTCAGCATCATAGACAATTACGTCTTTCATATCCACCATGGCTTCAACTGCCGACATGACACCTTGGTAACCATAATTTAGTAGAAAAGCATCTTCCTGTCCTACATATTCCGCTAATTGTCTTTCAAATTCTTCGTGCAAATCACTGTTACCCGTCATCATCCGCGCACCCATCGGATAAGCAAGTCCATAATCAGAGGTAGCTTGTGCATCGGCTTCCCTTACTTCCGGATGGTTAGCTAAGCCAAGGTAATTATTTAATGACCAGTTGAGCATTTTCTGCCCTTTAAAAACCATATTTGGACCTAATTCACCACTTAGTTTAGGGAATGAATAATAGTGATGCGAGTAATGTGCGTGCGAGCCGATTGGCCCCATGTTGTTTACAACTTTTTCGAATATATCTTGTGCCATACTATCAGTTAATTAAGTGCTTTTTCGTGTTTACTCACCAAAAAGTCGCTCATAATGAATAAAATAATTAAAATACGTATGAAAAAACTTCGCAATATTAGATAATTATTACACACTTTTCAAGTAAACGGTTCCTTTCCTTTTGAATGAGGAAAATATTTTATTTCTTATTTGAAAAGTTCTATATATATTGCTTTAAATTTATATTTTTCTTACTAAAGTACAATTAATAGATGACAACTTCCTCAACAATTAAAAAGTTATTAATTGCGAATAGAGGTGAAATTGCTGTACGCATTATTCGCTCTGCCAAAGAAATGGGAATCAAGACAGTGGCTGTTTTTAGTGAAGCCGATAGATCTTTCCCGCATGTTTTACTTGCTGACGAAGCGGTATGCATTGGTCCTGCTGCCTCCAAAGATTCGTATTTACGTGGTGATAAAATTATAAAAGTAGCCAAACAACTGCAAGTAGATGCCATCCATCCTGGTTACGGTTTTTTGTCTGAAAACGCTGCTTTTTCACAAGCCGTAGCAGAGGCGGGTATTTTGTTTGTAGGCCCATCCGCTGAAAGTATTCGCTTGATGGGTGATAAAATATCAGCAAAACAAACTGTAAAAAAATCAAATGTCCCGCTCGTACCTGGCATTGACGAAGCAATCACCGACAAAAAGGCAGCTAAACACGTAGCCGTTGAGGTAGGATTTCCCGTACTTGTCAAAGCAAGTGCTGGAGGGGGTGGTAAAGGAATGCGTATCGTGGAAGCTGAGTCTGAGTTTGACGAGCAATTAGATAGAGCGGTATCAGAAGCGATTCAAGCTTTTGGTGATGGCTCTGTATTCATTGAAAAGTACATTACTAAACCAAGACATATTGAGGTTCAAATCATGGCTGATAAGCATGGAAATGTCGTGCATTTATTTGAACGTGAATGTTCCATTCAAAGAAGACACCAAAAGTTAGTAGAAGAAGCACCTTCAGCTGTCTTGACACCTGAACTCCGCGAAGCCATGGGTCAGTGTGCAGTTGAAGTAGCTAAAGCATGTGGATATTACGGTGCCGGAACGGTTGAGTTTATCTTAGATGACCAGCTTAACTTCTATTTTCTAGAAATGAATACTCGATTGCAAGTGGAACATCCTGTTACAGAATTAATCACTGGAATTGATTTGGTACGTGAAATGATTCGAGTAGCTGAGGGCCATCCACTTAGCATAAGACAGGAAGACCTGAAAATACATGGACACGCTATCGAGCTTCGAATATGTGTAGAAGATCCGTACAATAACTTCTTACCAGATATCGGCCGTTTAGATACCTATATAAGACCGCAAGGAAATGGTGTTCGGGTAGATGATGGAATTGAACAGGGAATGGATATCCCAATTCATTACGACCCAATGATTGCCAAACTCATTGTTCATGCTGCAACTCGGCAAGAGGCCATGCAGAAAATGGTACGTGTAATAGATGAATTTAAGATTACGGGGGTAAAAACAACCTTGCCTTTCGGGAAATTTGTGATGCAAAACGAGGCATTTCAATCAGGAGACTTCGATACACGCTTTATCGATATACATTTTAAAGACGTCAAAGAACCAATCGACCAAGGCAAGACAGTAGAAAATCAAATTGCCGCAGCATTGGCTGTAGAACTATTCAAAAAAAATAAGAAAAGTAAAAAAACACATGTTGCTAGTAGTCAATTAGTTAGTATGTGGAAAGTAAATAGATTAAACAAATAAATGATTTTTTTTTGAAAAGGGCTTGACAAATAAAAATAAGCGTACTATATTTGCAAACCTTTTCGGGGAAACGGAGAGATGGGTGAGTGGCTGAAACCAACAGTTTGCTAAACTGTCGTACTGGAAACGGTACCGCGGGTTCGAATCCCGCTTTCTCCGCAGAGTTTTCCACTCGGGGTGTAGCGTAGCCCGGTCATCGCGCCTGCTTTGGGAGCAGGAGGTCGCAAGTTCGAATCTTGCCACCCCGACTATCAGAAAACAGCTTTTAGTTAGATAGCTGAAAGGCTTGTAACTTCTAGCTGTTTTTTTTTGAAAATGGTCCCGTAGCTCAGCTGGATAGAGCAACTGCCTTCTAAGCAGTCGGTCACACGTTCGAATCGTGTCGGGATCACGAAGTTCAAGGAAGCTAAATGCTTCCTTTTTTTGTATAATCTCCTGAGTAAATTCGCTTCCTCTCTTCTACTCTCCAATTATATACATAAATCCAAGCACTTACCTCTCTTCCATCTTCTTTCAAGCATACAGGTACAATCTGCCGAATATACTCAGAACTTTCAGAATTAGCTTTGTCATATCCTTCGTATTCATCTAAAATTTCAAAAAGTTGTTTGGAATGATGAACTTGATACAATTCTCCACAAACTTCTGCTTCATCGGAAATAACTAGCCCTGGATACCCATCGATTTCGTATAATCTTCCGTGACAAATAGCCAAACCTACATATTCTGCGTACAAAGAAAGAGGCGCATGGACTTTCTTATCTCCATACGCCCGCATCAATGTTCCATAAACAAAAAGAAATGCCATATTTCTATTTTTTTTCTCGAATAGTTTGAATCGTTAAAAGTAAATCTTGTGCACTAGTATCACCGAGTTTTTGTGCTAGTAAAAGATTTTTATACGCACCTTCAAAGTTTCCTTTTCGCATTTGCAATTCACCAATCATTCGTTCTATTGCTGCATTTTTCTCTAAATACATGCGTGAAGCACGTGAATACATTGCAAGAGCAGCATCGTAGCTTTCTATTTTATAGTACGTATCGGCCAATAAAGAATAGGTTTCAGCAATAGTTGTCTCAAGTCTCAACGATTTTTCCAAGTCAGGGATTGCTGCAGTGTAATTTTCAAAGAAAAGGTGACACTTTGCACGATATAGATAGAGGTAGGCGCATTTAGGGTATTTTTTTTCTTCTTCACAAAAGAATCGAAATGCTTCTGCAATTTTCCCCTCATTGAATAATAAAATCCCTTTATTTACCGGCTTTCGAAGTCGCTCGTCATCCGTTTCAGAAAATGAAAAGTCTCCCATTAACCAACCATGCAAAAAAGAGGGAAGCATAAAAAATAATAATTCCATACTATCGAAGTTCGTTTGTATTTAATTTATAACAAGCACATTATGAGTAACTTAATTACCCCAAAACAAACGAAACGAATATTTTTAATAGCGTGTAAAAGCTCTTATAATCAAAACGATAACACAAATTAAAAACATCACAATAGATATTTTATTAATTCCATGCATCATTTTGAGATTGAAACTCGTCGGGTATTTGCCTGATTCGTCCTTTCTGAAAACGCGTAGAAAGTACGAAAAAACAGGCATAATTTGCAGATACTTGATTAACTTATTCATTGTTTATATTTATTTTTCATTTTCTTCAACAACCTCTGGCTCAAACCAGCGTCCATCTTCTTGAATCAGCTGAATAAGCTCATCCACTGCCTTGTCAGTATGTACAGAGCGTTTGACAACCGTTTGCCCTCTGTAAAGAGCAATTTTATCCTTGCCCATCCCAACATAGCCATAATCCGCATCTGCCATTTCGCCTGGACCATTTACAATACAGCCCATAATACCAATTTTAACCCCTTTCAAATGATCTGTCCGCTTACGAATCATAGCTGTCGTTTCTTGTAGATCAAAAAGTGTTCTACCACACGAAGGACAAGAAATATACTCAGTTTTAGACATTCTCGTTCTTGCCGCTTGCAAGATTCCAAACGAAGTCGAATTAAGCATTTTTAACGAATCCGCGGACGAATTATCCATACTCAGCACTATACCATCCCCCAAGCCATCTACCAATAATCCACCCGCATCTGTAGACGAAAATAACTGCAAGTCACTATCTGACAATGCGTTATACTTTCTTTTGATAACTACCGGAACTCTACATTCGACTTCCAACAAACGCATAAAAGCAGCGCGTAAAGCCGGCATCGCATGTGGATTTGATGACTCCAGCCAAACTACAATATTCGTTTTATCCTTTAGTTTTTCAGCCAATTCAACCGTTAGTTCTTCATCTGTAAGAAGCAAGAAATTAAGTTGAGGATGTAATTTGGGTGCATTAAAAAAGAGAGCACTTGTAAGGAGGGGATAGATGAACTCTTGGGCTTCTAGTTCGTGCCAAACGGAATAATCAATGATTTCGCGCAGACCATTTGGTAGCATAAATGAAGCGGGATATTGACCCGTGTAAATGTAATCACAAGCTAAATCATTCGAACGCCATTTGTCCAGAAGCGGCATATAAAAATAACCCACAGGCTTAATTGCATCTGTCTCATTTACAGGGACTTGACTAAGATCAGCAATGACTCGTGGCACTTGGATTCCTCCAAAATTAGCGACTTCAATTGTTTTTCTTCTTTGGTAAGAAAACGGATTAATTAAATTGGATGAAGGCAAATGAATTGGACGTTGCTGCTCGGCACGATGCATATATCTATCGATGAGTGCACGTGCAACGGGTGCTTCAAACTCTGGGTCTTCGGTAAGACTGACACGAACTGTATCACCAAGTCCATCTTCGAGAAGCGTACCGATACCCATAGCAGATTTTATCCTACCATCCTCACCTTCCCCAGCTTCTGTAACTCCAAGATGAAGTGGATAGGCCTTCAGTTTTTCTTCCTCAAGTCTTTTCACCAGCAAACGATAGGCTTGAACCATTACTTGAGGGTTCGAAGATTTCATTGAAATGACAATATTATCGTATTTTTCATCTTCACAAATACGTAAAAATTCAAGGGCAGATTCAACCATACCAACAGGCGTATCACCGTACTTACTCAAAATACGATCTGAAAGTGAGCCGTGATTCGTACCGATACGCATGGCTGTGCCATATTCTTTGCAAATTTTAACAAGCGGCAAAAACCTATCTCGTATTCGGTCGAGTTCCTCTTGGTAAGCTGCTTCCGTATAATCTATGATTTCAAATCTTTTTTTATCGGCGTAATTTCCTGGGTTTATACGTACTTTTTCTACGATCCGTGCGGCTAGTTCAGCGGCATTGGGTGTAAAATGAATATCTGCTACCAATGGAACCGTAAATCCTCTCGTACGTAACTCTTTTCTAATTTGTTCCAAGTTTTGTGCCTCTTTAACAGATGGAGCGGTAATTCGAATCAATTCACAGCCACTCTCTATCATCCGAATACATTGTTCAACAGATCCAAGGGTATCCATGGTATCGACCGTTGTCATGGATTGTACACGAATGGGGAAATCAGAACCCATTTTCACATCACCAATCTGAACAGTATGCGTTTTTCGGCGTTGGTAGCTCGACAAAGAAGAACAGTACAAAGAATTCATTCGATACAATAATTAGTTGAAGTAGGCATATTTGAATAGTACAAATTTACCCGTTTTTGTAAATCATTAACAATACTTTGAACGAATCTGTTTGCAAAGTCGTAATTTTGTATCAATAATACGTGATATATGAAATCAAGAGAGGTGAAAGTAGTCGATAAATTACCCGTAATGGAGTCTTTTTATACCTTACAGGGAGAGGGAATGCACCAAGGAAAAGCAGCGTATTTCATTCGGCTGGGAGGTTGCGAAGTGGGTTGCGTTTGGTGTGATGTGAAGGAATCTTGGGATGCAGAAGCACACCCTAGCTATTCTGTAGAAGAAATTGTCAAAAAGGCAGAGGAATTTCCAGGTAGATTAGCAGTTGTAACGGGTGGTGAACCGCTTATGTATCAACTAGATGAACTGACAGAAAAGTTGCAAAACACTGGTTTTCAAACCAATATAGAAACATCTGGAGTTTACCCTATTTCTGGAAAATGGGATTGGGTGTGTTTCTCACCTAAAAAATTCCAAACACCTGTTGATTCCATTTATGAGCACGCTGACGAGCTAAAGGTAGTTATTTATCATCGCTCAGACTTTGAATTTGCAGAGAAACATGCAAAATTGGTAAAAAATGAATGTCATTTACTTCTACAACCTGAATGGTCTAAGCATGGTGAGATTCTTCCATTAATTATTGAGTATGTGAAGCAAAATCCGAAATGGAAAGTCAGTTTACAAACGCACAAATTTATGGAAATTCCTTAAATTAGTGCGTAAAATAAGTGCAGTAAAATTTCTTGGTATTAAAAGAATATGAAAAATTTAAACCGTTTAGCTCTCCTCCTGTGAATAAATAGGAGAAATTAAATCCCAAAAGTAAAACAAGTTAATTAACGGATATTCTAAATATCTTATATGTGAAGCACATCGGGCTTTACAAATTATCCCAAAACCCATACATAAAATGCAAAGCTTAAAAAACACTTTGCTAATCCATAGTATCCAAAATTTACGTGGAATAGCAGCGCTAGCTGTTGTTTTGAGTCATCTTTTTGTAAATCATACTTCATCTTCTGACGAGTTAACTCGTTTCATTTCTTCCTTTGCAGAGATAGGTACGCTTGGAGTTGAAATGTTCTTTGTTATTTCTGGTTTTATCATACCGTACTCTTTGTATAAGGGTAATTACAAAATTACTGACTGGAAAAAGTTTTTAACCAAGCGGTTGATTCGTATTTACCTACCCTATTTGGCTTCACTTTTACTCACTATTTTTTTCATTTTAGCGTGGAAATACTTCCTACCTAATTTTAATAATGCCTATAAAATTGACTCGAAAGCGATCTTTACAAATTTAGTTTTTACAAATCCTTTTTATAAAATTGACTTTATAAATTACTCTTATTGGACGTTATTTGTCGAAATCCAATACTATCTTTTAATTGCATTCACTTACCCACTTATATTTAAATATAACAACGTAGGTGTTTTACTGGTAGGACTTGTTTTATTCTCGTTAAATTTCATTCTACCAGCAGGTTCACTGCCTTTGTATTCACATTTTCTACTTTTCACAATAGGAACTGTCATTTTCTTGTATCACACATCTCAAATTTCTGCTTTCCAATTTTTATTGTATTGTATCTTCTTACTCTCTTTACAATTTTTATGGCATTTTTACATCCTTCATTGGGGCAGAACAATACCAATTTCTATTGTCTCAACTTTATCCATCTTTTTTATCGTTAAACTTAATTTCTACAACCGATTCATCCATTTTTTAGGAAACATTTCCTTCTCATTGTACTTAATTCACCAGCCTGTCATCGTTTACTTGAATAGTCTTATGTTTTTGAGAGGTATTCAAGTAGATCGGTTTATTTACCTCGTTTTTCAACTATTTATTTCCCTAATCGCTGCTTGGTTTTTCTATACTTTTATCGAAAAGCCAACCTATTCACTAGTGAAGAAAAATTTCAAAAATTAAGAAACTATTTCTTTCCCATGAGTTAAATGAATCAGTCTGTATACAATTTTGGGGAAATGTTTCAGAGTAAACAGAGTGAAAGTTGTCAACCAGGAAGCACCAAACAGAGACTGAATTTTACGTCCGACAAACAACCTCTTGGCAAATTCTTTTTGCCAAGATTTTACAAAACCTTTTTCCATTTTTTGTCGGTCAATTTTGTTATTAATGAACGGAATAATCCATTCACTAGCTATTTTCCCAGACTTAATCGCCATGGCCATTCCGTTCCCGCAGAGAGGAGCAATCAAACCAGCAGAATCACCAATCATAAGTATTCCATTGACTACCTTTTCCTTTTCTCGAAAAGATACCTCACTAATAACCAAGGGTTTATCATATAAAAAAACGGCATTTTCAAAAATATGAGCTAAGTATTTGTTTTTCATCAGAACCTTTTGTTCTAATTCTTTGATTCCACCTGCTTTTTGAACTTGTTTTTTCTCTACCAAATAACACAAACAATAACGACCCTCTTCAATGGCTGAAATTCCACAATAGCCGCCTTCAAAATTGTGCAAGGAAATCTGATTTTGTGGAAATGAATACGATATATGGTACTTTACCCCAACATATTCACTTCTTTTCTTAAAAAAAGAACGATTCAATACCCGATCCAAATGACTCCTTTTTCCATGCGCACCCAAAACACAGATAGCTTCTACTTGCCGCCCAGACTTTGTTTTTATACAATATTCATCTTCTGAAATACGCCTAATTTCGTCCACAGATTCATTTATCCAAACAGTAACTCCTACCCTTTGTGCGACGTCCATCAAGGCTTTATCCAATGCAAATCGACTCAAACCAAAACCACCCATATCCAATGCTTGAATTAATTCTTGACCGTTCGTATCTGTAATTTGTAAGGTATCAATACAGGAAGAACCCAAAGAGTCGATGGAGAAACCAAGTAATTGCGAAAGATACATTTTTACTTCATTGGAAATATATTCTCCACAAACACGATGAAAAGGATATGTATTTTTTTCAATCAAGACAACGGAAATGCCCGATTTAGCCAATTCAATAGCCGATACCAAACCAGCCAATCCACCCCCTACCACCACAACCGATGTTTTTTTCTGCAAAGCATTCATACCTTTTAATCAATTACAAGCGCAAGAGTTTATGTAACTATCTGTGAAAAATATAGTTTGTTCATGCTGTAAATTACACGCAAATCAGGCACATGACGCATGAATTAGTAAAAAAAGAATTAAAAGCTGTAATTTTGTTCAAACACATTGACGTATGCCTAGCAAAAAATTATTTTTACTTGACGCCTTCGCTCTCATTTACAGAGCCCATTTTGCATTTATCAAAAACCCAAGAATTAACTCCGCACAGCTCAATACAAGTGCTGTTTTTGGATTTACAAATACACTTTTGGAAGTACTTTCCAAAGAAAAACCGACACATTTAGGGATTGCATTTGATACCAAAGCGCCTACTTTCCGTCACATCCAATACACTGAATACAAAGCAAATAGACAAGAACAACCAGAAGACATTACGGTAGCTATCCCCTATGTAAAGCGCTTAGTACGTGCGATGAATATCCCTCTTTTGGAACTTGATGGCTATGAAGCAGACGATATCATCGGAACCATTGCCAAAAAAGCAGTAAAAGATGATTTCGAAGTGTATATGTACACACCTGACAAAGATTACGGGCAACTAGTTGAAGAAAATATCTTTCTGTATAAACCCGCCATGATGGGAAATGGTGTGGAAATTATGGGCGTACAAGAAGTTTTGAATAGATGGGGCGTTCAACATATCGACCAAGTTGTAGATATGCTCGGACTTATGGGTGATAAAGTAGATAATATCCCCGGAATACCTGGCGTAGGTGAAAAAACAGCAGCCAAACTTCTTGCCGAGTTCGGAAGCGTTGAAAATATTTTGGAAAATGCCCATACCATCTCAGGAAAAATGGGAGAGAAAATTCGGGATGGACGTGAAAGTGCACTTTTGTCGAAAGAACTTGCCCGAATTGACATACATGTTCCTGTTCCTTATGATGCAGACGATTTACGCCTTTCTCCTTACAATACGGAAGAATTAAGTGAATTATTGGATGAATTGGAGTTTCGGACACTGAGAAAAAAACTTTTAGGTGAAGAATCTACTCCAAAACGTGCGGCAGCTCCGACACCCGTTGCTACCAAACAACCCATTCAACAACAGACTTCACTTTTTGATGCCCCGCCAGCCTATACTCCTCAGGAAAATAAATATTCCGAAGAAGAACAAACTGAAAAACCGAGTATTCTGAAGACCATTTATTCTACAGCACATCGCTATGAATTGATGGAAACGGTTGCGCTGCAAGAAAAATTGGTACAACATTTACTCGCACAAAAAGAATTTTGTTTCGATACTGAAACAACGGATATTGAGTCAATGGAGGCGAAATTGGTCGGAATTTCTTTCTCTTATCGTGCCGGAGAAGCCTTTTATATCCCAATTTCTAGTGACCAAAATGAGGCAAAAGAAACCCTTCAGCGCTTTATTCCGGTATTTGAGCAGGAAGGTATTCTGAAAATCGCACAGAATTTGAAATACGATTTATCCATTTTGCAAAATTATGGAATACGCTTAGCTGGACCATTTTACGATACGATGCTCGCACATTATTTGATTGAGCCCGAACAACGCCACGGTATGGACGCTCTGGCACAAAATTACTTGAATTACAAACCTGTTTCTATTGAAGAACTCATTGGAAAAAAAGGGAAAAATCAAGGGAATATGCGCGATGTGCCGTTGGAACAAATCAAAGAGTATGCCGCAGAAGATGCTGATATTACGTTGCAACTCAAACCTATCTTGGCTCAAAAACTGAAAGAAACCAACCAAGAAAAATTACTCGAAACGGTTGAAATTCCGTTGGTTCAAGTGCTTTCAGACATGGAAAGAACAGGTGTAAATTTAGATACCCATGCCTTGCAGGAGCTTTCTACCGAGCTAGAAAAAGACATTACGCGTCTAGAACAAGAGATTTATACCTTGGCAGGGACGCAATTCAATGTTAGTTCGCCTAAACAATTGGGTGAAGTATTGTTTGAGGTCATGAAAATCGATAAAAAACCTAAAAAAACACCCACTGGTCAATATGCAACGGGTGAGGATATTCTGCTTACCTACGAAGCCGAACATTCCATTGTTAAAAATATACTCGATTTTCGGGAACTACAGAAACTGAAAAGCACCTACGTTGATGCACTTCCCGCCCTCCTTTCTCCAACTACAGGAAGAATACACACTTCTTACAATCAGGCAGTTACTGCAACGGGGCGTTTAAGTTCAACCAATCCAAACTTGCAAAATATTCCGATTCGGACACCGAGAGGAAGGGAAATCAGGAAAGCGTTTATTCCGACGGATGAAAACTACCGTATTTTCTCTGCCGATTATTCGCAAATTGAGTTACGCATCATGGCTGCGTTTTCTGGTGATGAAAGTATGTTGGAAGCCTTCAATCAAGGAGTTGATATTCATGCAACTACTGCTTCAAAAGTATTTTCTGTTTCTCTGGAAGACGTTACCTCAGATATGCGAAGAAAAGCTAAAATGGTCAATTTCGGGATTATTTACGGTATCTCTCCGTTTGGCTTAGCGAATAGACTAGCAATTAGCCGCCAAGAAGCCAAAGAAATAATTGATGCTTATTTTCTACAATTTCCGAAGGTAAAAGAATACATGGATTCGTGCATTCAAACGGCACAAGAGAAGGAATATGTAGAAACCATTTTAGGTCGTCGCCGGTATTTGCGAGACATCAATTCGCGCAATCAAACAAACCGAGGCTACGCGGAGAGAAACGCCATCAACGCGCCTATTCAAGGAAGTGCAGCCGACTTGATTAAAATTGCGATGATTCAAATTCATGCATTCATGCGTGAACAAAACATGCGTTCCAAAATGATTTTGCAGGTGCATGATGAACTTCTATTCGACGCACATGTAGATGAATTGGCGGTTTTGCAAGAAAAAGTAAACCATTTCATGACAACGGCGATTTCATTGCCTGTAAAACTTGAGACGGGCATGGGTGTTGGTAAAAATTGGCTTGAGGCGCATTAATTGATAAAAAACATGACTTCAAACGTACTTTTATTCACGCCACCCTTTACACAACTCAATACGCCATACCCTGCAACTGCCTATTTACAAGGTTTTTTGCATAGCAAAGGCATTGCAGCGCACCAAGCCGATTTGGGTATTGAGGTAGTCTTGCGCTTGTTTTCACGGAAAGGGCTCACCGCGATTTTCCGTTATTTGGATGAAATAGACGTTGAAATCTCCGAAAATAGTTTTCGGATTTACGCCATGCGTGCGCAATATATCAAGACCATTGACCCGGTTATTTCCTTTTTGCAGAATAAGAATCAAACGTTAGCCCATTTAATTTGTGACCGAACTTATCTTCCCGAAGCTGCTCGATTTGCACAATTGGAAGACCTTGCTTGGGCATTCGGGACGATGGGAACCCACGACAAAGCGCGTCATTTGGCTACGCTTTACCTCGAAGACCTCGGTGACTTGATTCGGGAAGTCATTGACCCTCATTTTGGATTTACCCGATATGCAGAAAGAATCGCGCGCGCAGCAAGTTCATTTTCTCCTATTTTAGAAGAATTAGAAAAACCTAAAACACTCCTAATAAACTATTTAGAGGAAATCATTGACCAAAAAATTCAACAGTTCAATCCTACTGTTATTGCATTTACAGCCCCATTTCCGGGCAATGTTTTAGGTGCTTTTCAAGCGGCGATATACATAAAAACAAACTATCCACACCTACCCATTTTATTTGGCGGTGGTTATGCCAATACAGAATTACGAAGACTTGCGGACCCACGTGTTTTTGATTATTTTGATTACGTCCTCCTAGATGACGGGGAAGCGCCCCTCCTCCAACTTCTTCAACACTTGGAAGGTAAAATTCCAGCGAATGAACTCAAACGAACCTTTTTTAGAAATAAAGAAGGGAAAGTTATTTTTCAGACGAACGCAAAGCAAAAAGATATTCCACAACGCGAGGTTGGTACACCCTCCTACCGTGACTTACCGCTTGACAAATACCTGTCTGTCATTGAGTTAGCCAATCCTATGCACAGACTTTGGAGTGACGGACGTTGGAATAAACTTACCTTAGCCCACGGCTGTTATTGGGGAAAATGCTCTTTTTGCGATATTTCGCTTGACTACATTCAACGGTATGAACCCGTCTCGGCAGAACTTATTTGCGACCGAATTGAGCAGTTAATCGCGGAAACAGGCGAAATTGGTTTTCACTTTGTCGATGAAGCAGCTCCGCCCGCATTACTTCGCGATGTTTCGATAGAAATACTTAGACGAGGAATTTCTGTTGTTTGGTGGACAAATATTCGCTTTGAAAAAAGTTTTACCCCAGATCTTGCTCGCTTGATGAAAGCCGCGGGTTGTATCGCCTTATCTGGCGGGCTTGAAGTTGCCTCCGACCGACTGCTTTCTATGATGCAAAAAGGTGTTACGATTGCCCAGGTGGCACAAGTGGCGCGCGCATTTACCGAAGCGGGCATCATGGTTCATGCCTATTTGATGTATGGATTTCCGACACAAACGGAACAAGAAACCATAGATTCGATGGAAATCGTACGCCAATTATTTTTGAACGGTGTGCTTCAATCTGGCTTTTGGCATCAGTTTGCCATGACGGCACATAGCCCGGTAGGCTTAGACCCTTCAGCATTTCAGGTACAAACCATAGGCCCTGATTTTGATGGATTTGCAGAAAATGACTTATTCCATGAAGACCCAACAGGAGCTGAACACGAAGATTTTTCAGATGGGCTAAAGAAATCGCTTTTCAATTATATGCACGGAATTGGGCTAGAAGAACCACTTTCTTTCTGGTTTGATTTTGATATACCTGAAACGACGCTCTCCCCTTTCCATATTCAAGAAGCTTTGGCAAGTACCGTTTTTTCGAAACCTAAAAAGTCAGATAAATGCTTCTGGATTGGCGGGGAGATTTCGGACGAAGAAGAAGTTGAAGTCGTTCAAGGCAAAACCATTAATATATACAAACAACTTATATTCAGTTATTTAAAGTCAGACAATCCTTTTTTGGTTTCTCCTGAAGTTGGAGATTGGTTGGCAGAAACACTACCCAAATTGCAAGAAAATGCGATAACGGTACGCGAATTGGAGGAGGATTTCTTGCCTTTGGGCGATTTCATTGTTTGGTTAGATAGCGAAGAAGGAAAAATACTTCGGCAGTTTGGGCTGCTCATTTTGTAAAAAAAGCCGTCACTCAGAAAAGAGGACGGCTTTTTTATTTATGCTGGATTCTGTTTGGCTTGTTCTTCCAAATGTTTGGCGATAGAACGGCCTGCTTGCTCAAGAATTTCAATAATTTTTTGGTCAGCTGTCGAATCTTTAATCATTTGCGAAAGATTTCCGATGACATCCACCGTAAAATGATTCATTTCATCGACAGGCATATCTTTGGTCCACAAATTAATCCCTAAAAGTCCTTTGTGGTAATGATCCCAAACACTTACAGAAATAGCTTTGGTCTCGTTAATTCCTTCATTTGGGTTTTCAGTAGCATCCCAAAAAATACGTTCAGGAACACGATGTTCGTCTAATTCGACGGTAAAATTAATTTCGGATTTACGCATATTTTTATTTTTCCTTGAATGGATGATTCCATTGATTGAACCTCAAATTTACGAGAATCGTTTCAATTTTTTACGGTTTCGTTGTGTTTGCAAATACTTTTTTGAGCAGTTCAGTTGTGCGTTCCAACGGATTTTCACGAATCTTTGCTTCTTCTTGTGCGATCAATACAAAAAGTCCATCCAATGCTTTCTCTGTGGCATATTGCTCTAAATTCGGATTCAGTTTCTTCACAAAAGGTACTTGATTATATCTCGTAACGATATCCCCGTACAATTTACTCGCTGTTGTTTCTTGCAGCGATTTTGCCATAATTGGTTGAAATAATTTAGATAAATCGGCGCGTGTTGTGCGATTCAAATACGTTGTTGCTGCATTTTTTTCTCCTTTTACTATCGAAATAGCGTCTGTAACCGTCATTTCTGTAATAGATTTCAAGAAAATGGGAGCTGCTTCCTTCGCCGCTTTTTCTGCGCCTTGGTTCATAGCAAGCACAAACTGACCTACTTGATTGCCCAAACCAATAGAACGAAGTGTCTTTTCTACATTTTGCAATTCAGGTGGAACTGGAATACGAATCAACGGATTTGCCGAATATCCACCGGTGGCAGAAGCAAGTTGTGTACTTTTATTTACACCGATTTCGAGTGCTTGTTTCAACGCGCTACTCGCTTCAGTGGAACTGATAGGCAACGATTGAACAAGTTTCCCAATATTGCCTAATTGAATACCTTGGCTACACGCTTGGAAGGAAAATGCGGATACAACAAAAAGTGAAGTGGCTAAAAAAATACGTTTCTTTTGAGGCATGGAACAGTAATTAATGAATGTATGATAAATAATTTGAAAGACTTCTTAACTTGAGCGTTTGAGAACAGACCCAACTAATTTCTTGTTCTTTGTTCAATGAAAAGAAGTAATTTAGAAACGCAAATATCACCATTTATTTTTTAACCATGTCTGAAATTATCTTAGCTGACGTCATTACGATTGGAGACGAAATCCTATACGGTCAAATTGTGGACACCAATACACAGTGGATTAGTGAAAAACTAGATATGTACGGTTTCAAAGTCCGTCGCAAAATGTCTGTCGGTGATCAAGCTGCTGAAATCGAGGATATTGTGACCGAATCAAGCAAAAAAGCACATATTATTATCCTAACAGGTGGTTTAGGGCCAACCAAGGACGATATAACCAAAACTACCCTTGCCCGAATTTTCAACGATACATTGGTGATTGAACCTCATGCAGAGGCACTCATTCGCGATTATTTTATTTCTCGAGGACGACCATTTACAGAACTTAATCGGCAGCAGGCGGCCATTCCAAGCAAATGCACGTATTTACCCAATCTAACCGGAACGGCGCCAGGCATGTGGTTTGAGAACAACGGAACCATCCTTGTTTCGCTTCCAGGTGTGCCTTATGAAATGAAATATTTGATGGAAAAAGAGGTACTTCCCCGCCTGAAAACGCATTTCAACGCACCTACCATTTACCATCGAGTTGTTCGAACGATTGGCATTGGCGAGTCATTTTTAGCAGAAAAAATTGAAGCATGGGAAGATAATTTGCCCAAGGAAATAAAACTTGCCTATCTCCCAGGAAATGGCCAAGTCAAGCTTCGCCTCACAGGTATTGGTGACGATTTATCCCATTTGCAGCAGTTGGTACAAATGGAAGTGGAGAAACTTGAAAAACAGATTCCAGAATATATTTACAGTACAAAAAATCAAGAAATGCCGGAAGTAATCGGCGAATTATTAGTGGAGCAACAAAAAACCATCGCTGTGGCAGAAAGTTGTACAGGCGGCTATTTGGCGCATTTGATAAGTGAAGTTCCAGGTTGTTCTCGTTATTTTATGGGGTCGGTTACGAGTTATGACAATTCCATTAAAATAGGTGAACTTGGTGTTGCGCCCCAAACCTTGGAACAATTTGGCGCAGTCTCTGAACAAACAGCGACCGAAATGGCAGAAGGTATTCGCCAAAAAATGAAAGTGGATTTTGCACTTGCGACAACTGGCGTTGCTGGGCCAAGCGGTGGCTCGGAAGAAAAACCTGTCGGAACAGTCTGGATTGCTTGTGCTGGACCTAAAGAAACGGTGACACAAAAATTGCAATTGACGACGCAACGAGGGACAAATATTCGGTGGGCGAGTTACTTAACTTTGAACCTTTTACGAAAAGAGCTGATCAAAAATCAATAATTACCAATTATTTCTTAAAATAAGCCAAGATAAGGTTATACTTTGGGCAAATATCTACTTATTTTTGTATGTCAAAACACAACATGCGTCAAGAATAAGTAAAATGTGCATTTATCATTTGCTTATTTTTACAAATCACCTTACAAATATCCATCAACAATGGCTAAAATAGAAATGATGATGCCCTCCATGGGGGAAAGTATTTTTGAATGTACCGTCTTGCATTGGTTAGTGAAAGAAGGTGACCAAGTAGAAATCGATGACATGATTTTGGAGGTTGCTACGGATAAAATAGACACCGAAATTGGTGCAACCTCTGCCGGAAAAATCGTTCAATTCTTGGTCAAAGAAGGAGAACAAGCGCTCATTGGTAAGCCTATTTGTGTCATTGAGACGGAAGCAATTGAAGTCGCTACACCTTCACCCGTACAAGCCAGTGAGGTTTCGATAGAAGAAATCAGTGCAGAAAATATTTTAAAAGAGATAGAGGTAATTCAAGATTTATCTGCGCCAAAGCTTACTTCTGCTTCGCGCTTTTATTCTCCTTTGGTCATGACAATTGCCCAAAAAGAGAATATTTCTCAGCAAGAATTAGATGCTATTGCCGGAACAGGTTTAGAGAACCGCGTGACGAAACACGATATCCTTGCCTATCTTGCAAATAAAGAAAAAAACATAACTACTTCATTACCAACTACTCAGGAGGTAAAATCAGCACCAATTCCAGTTCCTTCGCCTATCCAACGGGTTGATGGAGTGGATGAAATCATTGAGATGGATCGGATGCGCCGCATGATTGCTGACCGAATGGTGGAATCGAAGCGGACTGCTCCGCACGTGACGTCTTTTGCGGAGTCTGACATGACAGCTCTTGCACAATGGCGCTCGAAAATCAAAGGGAAATTTGAAAAAGAAACGGGCGAGAAACTTACTTTTACACCATTGCTTGTAGAAGCTGTCGTGAAAGCACTCAAACAGTTCCCGATGATGAATGTGCAGGTTGATGGGTACCAAATCATCAAGAAAAAACACATCAATATTGGGTTAGCAGTCGCTCTTCCGAATGGTAATTTGATTGTTCCTGTCATCCACCAAGCAGATTCGTATAGCTTGACGGGCTTGACAAAAATGGTGAATGATTTGGCTTTCCGTGCGCGAAACAACCAATTAAAACCACACGAATTGCAAGGAGGCACTTATACGATTTCGAATATTGGGTCATTCGGGAATATTTCGGGTACACCGATTCTCGTGCAACCGCAAGTGGGAATTATGGCATTTGGTGCGATTGTCAAGGTTCCGGCGGTTGTCGAAACACCGCAAGGAGATATGATTGCCATTCGTCAAAAAATGATTCTATCTCATTCGTATGACCACCGCGTTGTAGATGGCTCCCTTGGCGGGCAGTTTGTCAAGGCAGTTGCCGATTATTTAGAAAAGTTTGATGTGAATCGTACGTTTTAGACGAATCTAAATTACAGAAATACGAAAGCCAGAAAATACGCTCCGAGGACTTATTTTCTGGCTTTTTTGTTGGTTTTTTGGGAGGAATCTCCCCTATCAAAACACGCTATAAATGAAATTATAAACTGGAATTAGTTGGTTTTAGTGTAGCTAAGTAAAGGAAGGGTACATTGTCAAGACATTTTTTGTGGGTTCTTCCGTAATGTTTTTTCCTATAAATGCATATCCGTGTTTTGTATGAATGATTTAGCCTAGTTGTATTTCTTTCCAACTACACTATACAACTCAATCCCCACACGGTCAATATAGCCTTTTAAGTCGGGTTCTTTAATGCTGTTATCACTCATTTCAAATCGTCTTTGGGGTTTGTATAAAATTTGTCTTCCATCCATTTTATAGGATTGTTTACAATATAATTTGAAATTCGATGATAATCGTCCATAGAGCGTACAATATGGTCGTGAAATCGTGTTTGCCAATTAAATTCAATGTTGTTTTTTCGGGCATAGGTGGTTACGGAAGATTTATAACCCCTAATAATGGACGACAGATTTTTGTATTGTGGGGCAAATTGGTTTTTATATGCGATATCGTTGGCGTTTGTAGAGACGCGATGCATTGCGTCTCTACGTTGCGTATTATATTCATTTTCACCAATAATAATAATGCCGTGTATATGATTGGGCATTACCACAAATTCCCCTAATTCTAAATTCATATCGGGTCGTAATTCAATCGTTTTATACCATTCTGAATGAGCAATTTGTCCAATTTCGGTGGGTTGTAGAGACGCAATGCATTGCGTCTCTACGGATTGCGTCTCTACGCAATCCGTCTCTAAAACAATTTTACCAAAATAATTTTCCTTGTTTTTGGTACAAATCGTTATAAAATACATTGCTTCATTTGCATAATTCCAATTTTGCAAACGTGCAGTAGGAACTCTATATTTATTATTGAATAATATTGACATTATATTACGTTTAAAATTTAATTTTCATAGTATTTTTTGCAATCGATCTTGTGTCGCAAAATAGGTCTGTCGCCCCGATGGTACCACTTCTTTGCTTGGGTCGGCATTTTGTACAATAAGGTAACAGGCGTAACGACTCAGTTTATATCTTAGGAAAGTATGTGTTGCTCCCGAACCAACAGCAACTACCTCGTTGAACTCAACGAGGTAGTTGCCGATAGGCTGCCCACTATTTTACTAGCAATAATAACTTTGGTAATAACGGAAGAAAAGTTTCTAAAATCAGCAAACTCCAATATTTAGGGTCATTGCCTTGCCATCCAATATCCAGTACAATTTTCATCTAAATGGTTAATTTGTTCAAAACAGATAAACCATTTTTGCTTCATTCGTTTTCCATAGATTTAAATAGTTGGTGTTAATTTAATTTGGGCTAAATTTTCAGCAATCATATTATTCAAATCTGCATTTTGGCAATTTGTTTTTCCAATTCGGTTTTCAAAGGAGTAAAGCGTTCTGCAAAATCAAAATCATCCTCTTCATCAGCCAAGCCAACATACTTGCCTAGAGTTAGTACATAATTTAGTTTGGCTGTTTCTTCCATTGTTTCAACCTTGCAAAACCTACGACATCTTCGTAATTACCATCTGGGTTTCTTCAATTATAGTAAGTGCTTGTTATTAAAGTAATGTCCTCATCATTGAAATCTCGATTTTTACGGTTTATCAAAAATCTCATATAACCCTCGAATATGCGAAAGAGGGGTCGTCCATGCAGTTTCTTATATTTATTCCTACTTTTCAAATTTAAAGTATCACTTATCTGTCATCTATTTTTTCGTACCCTAAACTATTCTCATGACTGTTTAAACCTTTTGAATGCAATTTGTATATAAAAAGCCTTTTGTTATTTGGGAACACATTCTTTTTCACTTTTCAATCTCTACTCATGTATAAGTTAGGCAAAAATCACAAATCAATCAAAATATAATTTGATCGAAAGCCAAAATCACCCAACCAATTACCCAAACATACCTTCTACTCATCTCCCCTACAAACTTTTTTTTATCAAGCGGTCATTCTAAACGCTTTTCACAAAGCGGTATCCAAAAAATCACATATTACTCCTTTCTATTTATATCTAACTTTCTGTTCAATGCGTAGCTAACCAACACAGCTGTACGCTTCAACTATTATTTCTTGCTTTCAAACGCATCCACTTTGTAAAATCAAGAAAGTACACTAATTTTAGTCTTCAACCAAACCTAACAAAATGAATTACCTACAAAAAGCGTCTTTGGGCGTATTCCTTTGGGGTTGTGCAGCATTCTCCGACCTTTCTGCCCAAACCAACTTTATTTTACACACCGACCAATCCAAAGTGCAAATCAACAAGCACATTTACGGTCATTTTGCCGAACACCTCGGTCGTTGTATTTATGGAGGTATATACGTCGGTGAAAATCAAACCCAAATTCCTCACACGGACGGCGTAAGAAATGACATGATTGAAGCACTCAAAGCATTAAAAGTGCCAAATCTCCGCTGGCCTGGTGGTTGCTTTGCCGATACGTATCAATGGAAGGACGGGGTAGGTAAAAAAGAAAATCGCCCTTCACTTGTCAATTCTTGGTGGGGTGGAGTAACGGAAGACAACTCTTTCGGTACGCATGACTTTCTCAATTTGTGTGAGCGCATTGGCGCAGAACCGTATCTAGCAGGTAATGTCGGTAGCGGCTCTGTCAAGGATTTAAGTGATTGGGTCTATTATGTCAACCACCCAACAGGAAGCCCAATGGCCAAGTGGCGCAAAGAAAATGGACGCGAAAAGCCTTGGAATGTACGCATGTGGGGTGTAGGAAACGAAGCTTGGGGCTGTGGCGGCAATATGACAGCCGAATATTATGCCAATATTTATAAGCAATATGCTACTTTCATGAATGACGTAAACCCAGACGCCAAACTCATGAAAATTGCCTCAGGCGCAACTGGTGATGACTACCATTGGACGGAAACGCTCATGAAAAATATCCCCCATTCTCTGCTTCATGGCGTTGCATTACATCATTATGCCGTCATTGATTGGAACAAAAAAGGGCCTTCAACGGCTTTCACAGACTATCATTATTTCCGAACTTTGGAAGAAGCCTGGAAAATGAATGAACTGATTACACGCCATTCTACTGTCATGGATAAATACGATCCACAGAAAAAAGTAGCCTTGATTGTCGATGAATGGGGCGGCTGGTACGATGTGGAACCCGGTACAAATCCTGGTTTTTTGTACCAACAAAATACCATTCGTGATGCGCTAGTTGCTGGTATGACCCTCAATATTTTCAATAATCATGCGGAGCGAGTAAGAGGAGCGAATTTGGCGCAAATTGTCAATGTATTGCAAGCCGTTATCCTGACAGAAGGCGAAAAAATGCTCTTAACGCCTACTTACCACGTCATGAAAATGTACCAAGTACACCAAGACGCGCAACTTATTCCGCTTGATTTTACCTCGCCTATGTACTCGTTTGAAGGAAAATCAATTCCAGCAATTACTGCATCTGCTTCCAAAGATGCAGCAGGCATTCTTCATATCTCATTGACCAACGTGGATCCAACGCAAACACATGCTCTTCAATTTTCGTTGCGTGGAGAAAATTGGAAGAACATTCGCGCTGAAATCGTAACATCTCCCAAAGTAAATGAGTATAATACTTTCGAAGAACCGAATAAAATCACCGTCCAACCCTTCAAAAAAGTAAAGTTACAGGATAATAAAATAAGTACTGAAATCCCACCGCATTCGGTGATGATGCTCACAATTAATCCTTCTTAACAAGAATTTTCATTTCGTCCAATGAGTACAAAACGACTGACAGGTATTTTACTCGCCTGTCAGTCGTTTTTTTACCATTTTACCGAACAGCTTCCAACGTATTCACCAAATCCTGAATATCAGCCTCTTCTGTCAAATAATTCGTTATGCAAGCACGAATTGTCGGTTTTTTCTGAACACTATACACGGAAATCCATGCTTTCCCCTCACGAATAACCTTTTGAACGGTTTCATGTGGGTACGAATCTGCCACTTCCTCCGCTGGCATAAAACAAGCGATAGGCAAAGGCGAATGATTTTTCAAAACCCATCCTTTTTCCTTTAATTTCTCTTTCAAGAAATCGCCTTTACGCATCTGCTCGTCCACCAACTCCTCCCATCCTTTCCAGCCGTAAAAAAGCCAAGATAAATACACCTTCAACCCAATAAATCGGCGCGACCATTGGATAGAATGCGCAAAAGGATCGATGATTTCTTCCGCCATTGTTTCTTTGGGCATATAATCTGCAAAAATCCGAAAAGTAGCCGATAGTATAGACGTATGCTTGGTGATAAACATGCCAGCACCCATAGGAACGGACAGCCATTTATGCGCATCAAACGTAATGGAATCGACACGTTCAATGCCCTTTATGTACTTTTTGTGCGTTGCGCTCAATGCCAAAGCACCGCCATACGCGCCATCAGCGTGTAACCAAAGCTTATATTTTTGAGCAATATCCGCCAACCCGTCTATGGGGTCAATCGCACCTGTACCCGTAGCACCCATGCAAGCCACTAGCATACATGGATAAAAACCATTGGCGATATCAGCGATTATTTGCTCTTCAAGTGCAGAAATTGAAATTTGTGAAGCACTATTTGTAGCAATTTTCCGAACAAAGTCCAAACCAATACCCGTTACCATCGCTGCCCGCATCACAGAATGATGGCTTTCTTCTGAACAATACACGACAGGCTGTTTGTCAAGTTGACGAATTCCCGCATATCCAATCTTCGGAAAATGATAGGTTAATGCGCAAAGGACAGCTGTAAGATTGGCTTCTTGCCCACCGGATGTAAAATTTCCGTCAATCGAATGCGCTGCAAAGCCCATTTTCTGTCCGATTTGTTCGATCATAAATTGTTCTACTTCAGCAGCAAAAGGCGCATGACTCCACGCAGCCATTTGTGGATTATAGAGCGCAGTTAGGACATCGGCAAGAATACCAGCAAAACTTGCACGTGGGTTAAAAAGTCCAAAATAGGCCGGGTGCGATGTATGTACAAGGTACTTATTTAAACCAGTCAGTACGTGAAGTAGCGCTTCTTTGGGAGGTAAATTTTCTGTTTCAGTTGGCAATCGTACAAAATCACGAATTTCACTTTGTTGCAAAGGGGGTGCAACTGCTACATTTTTCGGATTGGCATAATGCTGTTCTAATTGAGGGATGAGCCATTCCCAAATTTCATTACGTAGTTGAGGAGATAAATCCATTTGCTTAGTGGTTGAAATGAAATAACAAAAAAGGCTATCGAGTGTATCGATAGCCTGTCAAGTTATGCGTTTTTATTAAAAATCGTGGTGTGTATCAGGAGATTTAACAGCTACTTTCTTGGGAGTAATGATTTTTGCCCACGAGAGTAATTTAATCACAGGGTAAGTTGGGTCAATTTCATACCATTTTTTGGCAAAATTGATAGACATCGGATGTTTGTGGTGATTATTTTGGAATAATTCACCCATCATCAAGAAATCCAAAACGAGTGAATTTTTTGATTCGTCGCGGTTATCAAAGTTTTGATATCCATATTTGTGTCCACTCCAATTCACGATAGCCCCATGGATTGGTCCCATCAAAAAGTGAATGGGAAGTAAGAAAAAGAATGCCCAGTGTATATCAAAATACATATAACCAACCACATAAAATGCAATGTAGCCAATTCCCCAAAGGATACGACTACCCCAAAAATCACCAATTTTATCGATGGTTTTCCATTCTGGGAAATCACGGTCGAAACGGTCTTCTACTTTTTGCTTATAATGCAAAACAGAATTATAAATATCTTTTGTTTTCCACATCATGGTGAAGATATTTTTGGTGTGATGCGGAGAATGTGGGTCGTGTTCGGTATCACTGAACGCATGATGCATTCGGTGTAAGACAGCATACGCACGCGGGTTTAGGTACGAAGAACCTTGCGAGATATAGGTCAATAGATAGAAGAATTTCTCCCAGAATTTGTTCATAGTGAACATTTTATGCGCAGAATAGCGATGTAGGAAAAAAGTTTGGCTGAAAAGGGACAAGTACCAGTGTCCGACGAAAAATGAGATTGCTGCAACCATTGGTGTACGTTGAATAAAAATAAAAAGTGTAAAAAGAGTAAAATACAAATGTGCCGAAAATCAATGAATTGAGAAAGCGTACTGAATAAGATTTGCCCCCATTTGAAGTGCTTCTCTTCTTTTTTCTGGCGGGTTATTGTGCACAGAGGCATCTTCCCAGCCATTTCCGAGGTCTGATTCGTACGAATAAAAACAAACTAACTTTCCTTTCCAAAACAATCCAAAGCCTTGGGGTGGCTTGTTATCGTGTTGATGGATTTTAGGTAAGCCTTTTTCAAACGTAAATTTTTGGCGATAAATAGGATGCGAGAAAGGTATTTCAACGAAAGAAAGCTCTGGAAAAACCTTTTTCATTTCCCGTCTGATAAATGGGTCAAGCCCGTAATTATCGTCCACATGCAGAAACCCACCAGCCAGTAAATAATTCCGTAAATTTCGAGCTTCTGACTCTGAAAAAAGGACATTTCCATGACCTGTCAAATAAACAAAAGGATAATTGAACAACTCGGAACTACCTACTTCTACGTGGTCTTCTTCAGCTAAAATAGAAGTTTTGAGTTGCTCATTACAAAACGCGATAAGATTGGGCAAAGCTGTTTTATTTGCGTACCAATCACCGCCACCACCGTACTTCACTTTCGCAATTTTCACACTCCCATTTGTTTGGGCATTGCCAACCGCAGTGAGTAAAAAAAAGAGAAAGAAAAGTCCTTTGTACTTCATATACTAATTTAAAATCGTCAATAAACTCGCCGCAACAACACCAGCTGTTTCTGTTCGTAGCCGAGAATTACCCATAAAAACATTTGTCCAACCGCATTGTTTGGCTAAATCTAGCTCAAAATCTGAAAAATCACCTTCTGGACCAATCAATATACATACTTTGTCAGACAACTGTGTATGTTCAATAGCTTCCGCAGAATCTGACAGATGGGCGATAAATCGGGTTTTCGCTACTTCTTTATTTTGTACAAATTCCTCAAAAGGTGTTATCTCATGAAGAATAGGTGCCCACGTTTGCAACGATTGTTTCATCGCAGAAACTGCGACTTTTTCAAGCCTTTCCATCTTTTGCACACGTCTTTCTGAATGCTTCGTTTCCAAAAGCGTAATTTCTTGTACTCCCAATTCTACCGCTTTTTCAAGAAAATACGCCAATCTATCTGCATTCTTAGTGGGTGCTATCGCAATATGAACCCAACGTTTTTGCTTTCTAGGTACGATTTCTTCTTTCACGACTTCTACGCGACATGCCCTTGGATTAGGGTCGGTAATCCGACAAGTAAAAACGGAGCCTTGCCCATTCAATACCTGAATTTCATCTCCCTTTTTCTTTCTAAGTACTTTTACACAATGCTTGGAATCGTTTTCATCCAAGCATTGTGTTTTCAGTAATTGCGGTTCAAAAAATAATTGCATACTTCTAAATTACTCCTCTGAATCATCAGATAATTTGAAGCTATACAAAGTAGTATCCAATTGAATCGTTCCTTCGTTAAATTCTTCAATGAATTTCTCGATAACCTCCACCGTAATTTCAGGTACATTCAGACCTACATCTAAACCTACACCATACTCAAAATCTGTATCGACTTCAATGTATTCTGCCACTTTGATGGTTTCTTCTTCCTCCATTTCTTCGATGAGTTCTTCAATCAAAAGTTCAGCCTCTTCATTTACTTTGTAATCGGGAGTTCTTTGTTCAAGAGGTAAGAAATCTTTGTAAATGGCAGCTACTTTTTTCTCCGCAGCTTCATAAACCATACTGTTGTGATAAATTTGTAAGGTATTAATTACCGCATCGTAGATAACTTCACGGCCATCGTACATTCCAACAAACTGAATATGTGCCATTTCTCCCGTTTCAGAGAGTTCCATGTCTTCGTCTTCAACCAATACAAAGGAATTTCCTTCCTCCGCACATTCTTCTTTTAACATCTGAATTTCTTCAGGATCAAAACCTGCATTCATCTTTCTTTCTTTTAAAATAAACAATTATAAAAATTAACGTACATAAAGCAATTCACGGTACTTCACCAATGGCCAGTCTTCATCATCAATAACTAGCTCTAATTTATCCACCTCTACCCGGATTTTTTCCGAGTATTGTTTTACATCTGTTGAATAGACAGCCGCCATTTCTTCAATTTTAGGAAGATTATTGGCATATTTTCGCGCTTCCACAGATTGTTCTACCAACGTACTAATCGTGGCAACGCGGGAAGAGATTTCTTTAATGATTTGAATAACGGGCTCGGCTTCTTTTGTTAAACCCAAATCTATCAACGACTTAGCCGTTTGAACCAATCTTGTTTGGTATTTTATTGCTGTAGAAATAACATGGTTTTGCGCCAAATCACCGACGACACGAGATTCGATTTGAACTTTCTTGACATAATTTTCCAGTTCAATTTCGTACCTAGCTTCTATTTCACGCTGTGACAATACACCCATTTCTTCAAAAACGGCAATGTATTCTGGGCGTAAAAACGACTTGAGTGCCTCGGGCGTATTCCGGATATTGGATAAGCCACGTTTTGCCGCGTCGACTTCCCACTCTTTGGAATATCCATTTCCTTCGAATAAAATACTTTTTGACTCAGAAATATATCTTTTCAGAATTTTTACGACGATTCCTTCTTTTTTCGAATCATCAATCAAGCGTTCAGCATCGTATTCTTGTCTAAATTCTTTCAATTGTTTAGCCACAATCGTGTTTAAGACCATCATAGGATGAGCAGAATTGGCTGTACTTCCTACCGCCCGGAACTCAAATTTATTTCCTGTAAAAGCAAAAGGAGACGTTCTATTTCTGTCCGTATTGTCTAATAAAATCGACGGAATACGAGTTAATCCAAGTTTAAGATACGCATTTTCCCCTTTCGCGATACTCACAATTTCCTTATTTTCAATATCTTCCAAGACTTTCGTCATCAAGGTTCCTAAGAAAATCGACATGATGGCGGGAGGCGCTTCATTGGCACCCAAACGATATTCATTTCCGGCAGAGGCAATGGTTGCGCGAAGTAAATCTGCGTGGTCGTGCACTGCTTTGATAACATTTACGAGGAACGTTACGAAACGCAATGATTCTTTGGGTTTCGTGCTTGGTGCTAATAAATTAACCCCGGTATCGGTAATCATTGACCAGTTATTGTGCTTTCCACTACCGTTGATACCTGCAAACGGTTTCTCATGGAAAAGTACTTCAAATTGATGCTTTTTGGCGATTTTTTTCATCAAATCCATGAGAAGGATGTTGTGATCACAGGCAAGATTGACCTCCTCAAATGTGGGTGCTACCTCAAATTGAGCAGGTGCAACCTCATTATGACGTGTTCTCACCGGGATTCCGAGGCGAAGCGCTTCTATTTCAAAATCCACCATAAATGCATTTACGCGTGGTGCGATTGTTCCGAAATAATGGTCATCCAACTGTTGGCCTTTGGCAGGTGAATGCCCGAAAACAGTTCTTCCAGACATAACTAAATCAGGTCTCGCTTGGAACAATGCCTTGTCTATGAGAAAATATTCTTGCTCACAGCCCAAAGAAACACTTACCTTTTCAACGTGTCTATCAAAAATAGTGGCAACTGACGTCGCTGCTTTATCCAAAGCAACAATAGAGCGAAGAAGTGGCGTTTTGGTATCGAGCACCTCACCCGTATAAGAAATATAGACCGAAGGAATACAAAGCGTACCCGTTCCAGCTTCGTTGAACATGATGAACGCGGGCGATGTCATATCCCAAGCGGTATAACCACGCGCCTCAAACGTTTCCCGAATACCGCCACTTGGGAAAGACGAAGCATCCGGTTCTTGTTGAACCAACGATGAACCCTTGAACACCTCAATCGCTTTGCCTTCAATCGTAATATCAAAAAAAGCATCGTGTTTTTCAGCAGAACCTCCCGTAAGTGGCTGGAACCAGTGCGTATAGTGCGTTGCCCCTTTTGAAACCGCCCATTCCCGCATGGCTGTCGCAATTTCGTCGGCTACTTTCCCTTGAATACTCTCTCCAGTTTTTAAGGCTGCTTGAAATGCACGAAAAATATCGGGTGCTAACCGATCACTCATAACTTCATTTGTAAATACATATTCACCAAAATATTCGGTGACTTTACTCGAAGGAAGGTTTACTTTGTAGGGTAAACGTTGCTGGGCCATCTCTACAGCCTTATGTCTGATAACTGCCATTGGTATGTAAATGAATAAATGTTTGCTTCAAGAACTAACAAGTGATGATACGTTCGCTACCTACTGATTTATTTAAATCCTAGTATATTTGTAGTTAAACCACTTGCCAAACTGAAAACAGTGAAAAACAATGCTGTATTTCCAACCACTTTCATGGTCAAAAATACGTCATTATATCTGTTTAGAAAAATAATTAATGAATATGAAACAACGAATTCAATTTATCATTGTGTACTTTGCCTTCTGGGTAATATTCTTTTTATCTGCGCGATTCATTTTTTTAAGTTACCATATTGAAGACACCAAACTTCTCACCTTAGAACAACTTTGGGGAATCTTCACGAAGGGAGTTCGCATGGATTTATCCATGGCAGGATATCTATGTATTGTTCCTTATTTATTTGTTGCTTTTAGTAATTTCCTCAAAAAAGGTCTCTTCGAAGGGCTAATTTTTAGCTATACGTTTCTCTCCGTTTTTATTGTAACCTTTGCTATCGTTACAGACCTAGAAGTATTTAATGTGTGGGGAAACCGATTAGACTTAACACCCATCTATTATCTTTCTTCTACAAAAGAGGCATTTGCTTCTGCCAAGGCGTCTCCTATTTTACCCCTTTTTCTTTCTTTTATCTCCCTGATTATTATCTCTTTTTATATTGTTTATCGTATTCTGGCTGAACGTATTTACGGATGGAATTACATTAAAAACTGGCCATTTATGGGTATAATATTTGGTGCAACTGTTTTACTGTTCATACCTATACGTGGTGGAATCAAGTCTGAAAAGTTGACCCCTTCCTCCGTTTACTTTTCAAAAAATAACTTTGCCAATATTGCTGCGATAAATCCGACATGGAATTTTTTATACGCTATAACTCATTCCGCGATAAAAATCAATCCATATACCTATTTACCTAAAGAAGAATTACAAGCTGCGCTAAAAGGATTATTCAATTCATCGGGTCAACAAATTCCACTCATTAAGAAAAATAAACCCAATATTTTGATTTTGATTCAAGATATTCCAACTGGAGTTGAAAATGTACAGCGTTTGTTTTCGCAAATTGATAAACCTTACGTTTCTTTTCCGAATATGTATGCAAGTGGAGATCAGGCTGAAGAGGGCCTTGTGGCACTTCTCAGTGGTTTTCCTGCATTAGCTCAAAACCAAATATTAGAAGACCCACAAAAAATCACCAAACTCCCCTATTTATCCCGCATATTTTTTGAAAAAGGATACGGAACAGAATTTTACAGTTTGAGTCCGATTCGAAGAACATCGATTTTAAAACCCTACTTAATGGCAGGAAGTTTTACCAAAATCATTGATAAAAATGACTTTCCGACCGAGATGGGAGTCCGTTCAGTCACCTCCGATGTATTGTTATTTGACCAATTTCTTGTAGAACATGCGATGATTAAAAGTCAGCCGTTTTTTGCTACTATTTTACTCCATTCGGCAGAAAAACCGACGCTTACAGTAAATCAGGTTCAAGAGAAAAAGGCAAGTTCACAAACCAATTCAGAGGAATTAGTAGCATTTTTAACAAAGGCAGCACAAAGCAACTGGTGGAACGAGACGTTGGTCATCTTAGTCCCAGCTACTTCTTTAGGACAAAGCGCGTCTGGTTCTGCTTTGGAAGCGATGCGAAGCCCCATGTATTGGACAGGTGGCGCGCTTGAGCCAAAAACGAAGACAATCTCGGCCATACATTCTCAAGTAGATTTTCCTACTATTTTGTTAAGCCAACTTAAAATGAAAGGTGCGGCAGCACAGTTCAAATGGGGAAAAAATAGCACCCAAACGCAAACACCTGGCTGGGCATTTTTCAATTTGGAAGATGGAATGGGCATCATCAAACCAGCCGGCTATTGGCTATACAACGTAGAAAAAAAGGAACGGGTGTTTCAGTCCAAAGGAATTGAGCGAAAAGACAGACAGCAAGGATTGGCGATTCAACAAAAGTTACAACAAACCTTTATTGACTTGTAACACCTGTTCATCTTGGAAGAATTACTTTTAAGTGTATTGAAAAAACGAGGAGACAGTGCCTCGTTTTTTTATTGTTTAATCTTGAAAAAATACAAAATCTTATTTTTCAAGATTCACCCATTAGACATTGTTAAATGGGACGTAAAGCAAAAAAAAAATAAAAATTACGCCAAATGAGGTATTATGAAAATTAGAAAATGATCGAAAAAATGAAAATTAACCAAAAAAAGCTATCAAAAATGGGAAAGTGAATGGAATAAATTCAGAATTTTCAAATAAATTATTGTACAATTTCAACAATTTAGAATAAAACATAACATTTTTTTAATTCTAAGTAATTTTATATTGCAAATGCTTCTATATTTGCAATCATATTTCCTCGTCTAATAATCGACCATTCTTAATTTTATACTATCATGGCAAAAGCTAAACTTGAGTACATCTGGCTAGACGGTTACAAACCAACTCAAAGCCTAAGAAGCAAAACCAAAATTGAAAATAACTTTTCTGGAAAGTTAGAAGACTGTGATTTATGGTCTTTCGATGGCTCTTCAACAGAGCAAGCAGAGGGTGGTTCTTCTGACTGTATCTTAAAGCCTGTATTCATCTGCGCTGACCCACAACGCAAAAATGGGTATTTAGTAATGTGTGAAGTTTTGAACTCAGATGGCACTCCACATGAATCAAATGGTAGAGCGACAATTGAGGATGATGATAATGACTTTTGGTTTGGATTTGAGCAAGAATACTTCCTTTGGGATCCTGAAACAAACAAGCCACTTGGTTTCCCTGCAAACGGATACCCAGCGCCACAAGGGCCATACTATTGCTCAGTAGGTGCTAAGAATGCCTACGGACGTGAAATCGTTGAAGAGCACTTAGATGCTTGTTTGGAAGCAGGTCTAAACGTAGAAGGTATCAACGCAGAAGTAGCTGCCGGACAATGGGAGTTCCAAATTTTTGCTAAAGGTGCTGCAGAAGCGGGAGACCAAATTTGGGTTGCTCGTTACTTACTTGAAAGAATCGGCGAAAAATACAACGTAGCTATCAACTATCACTGTAAGCCACTCGGCAATACAGACTGGAATGGTTCTGGTATGCACGCTAACTTCTCGAACACAACATTAAGAACTTGTGGTGATAAATCTACATACGAGAAAATCTGTGAAGCCTTCCGTCCAGTAGTGAAAGAGCACATTGCCGTTTACGGTGCTGATAATCACTTACGTTTAACAGGAAAGCACGAAACACAATCTATCGACCAATTCTCTTACGGTGTTTCTGATAGAGGTGCCTCTATCCGTATTCCGATTGCAGCAGTGCAAAAAGGATGGAAAGGATGGTTGGAAGACAGACGTCCGAACTCGGCAGCAGATCCTTACAAAGTTGCTGCGCGTATCATCAAAACAGTAAAAACAGCGAAGATTTAATCTTAGCAAACTATATTAATGGCCCCAACTACATTGTAGTTGGGGCTTTTTATTTGTAATTTTGCAGGCAAATTACACGATATAAATGCCCATCAGACGAGGCAAATGGATATGAAAAAAGTCGCTTTTTATACACTGGGTTGCAAACTAAACTACTCTGAGACATCTACCATCGGTCGAATGTTCGAAGAAAAAGGGTTTAAAAAAGTCTCATTTGATGATACTCCAGACATTTTTGTCATCAATACTTGTTCCGTAACCGACCATGCAGATAAAAAATGTAAAAAAATTGTCAGAGAAGCGAATAAAATAAACCCAAACGGGTATGTAGCCATTATTGGTTGCTATGCCCAATTAAAACCTCAGGAAATTGCAGAAATTGAAGGGGTAGACGCCGTATTGGGTGCAGCAGAAAAATTCAGAATTGTTGACTTATTGGGTACATTTGAAAAAAATACATCCTCTGTTACTCCATCCAAAGCTAGTATTTTTGCTTCTTCTATTGAGCAACCCCTTGATTATCATACATCTTACTCACTAAATGACCGTACACGCACTTTTTTGAAAGTACAAGACGGTTGTGACTATCCTTGCTCCTATTGTACGATTCCGTTGGCTAGAGGGGCAAGCCGATCGGATACAGTTCAAAATGTAGTCAAAGCTGCCCGAGAAATTGCAGAAAAAGGCGTAAAAGAAATTGTATTAACGGGCGTCAATATCGGCGATTTCGGTTTACAAAATGGCGAAAGAAACGAAACATTCTTTGATTTGGTTAAGGCATTGGATGAGGTTGAGGGTATCGAGCGGTTTCGTATTTCGAGTATTGAACCCAATTTGTTGACCAATGAAATCATTGATTTTGTGGCGCAATCCAAGAAGTTTGTTCCTCATTTTCATATCCCCCTGCAATCAGGTAGTAATAAAGTCCTCGGGTTGATGAAACGTCGCTACAGACGTGAACTCTATGTAGATCGTGTGAGACAAATCAAAGAAAAAATGCCCTATTGTTGCATCGGGGTAGATGTCATCGTAGGTCATCCGGGCGAAACTGAAGAGTTATTTTTAGAAACCTATCAATTCTTGAATGAACTAAACATCAGCTATTTACACGTTTTTACGTATTCCGAAAGACCCAATACGGATGCCATTCATATTCGTCCGCAAGTACCCGGTTCCGAGCGTGCCAAACGCTCTAAAATGCTCCATATTCTTTCTGATAAAAAGAAACGTGCATTTTACTCGCAACATGTCGGGCAAGAGTTTACGGTTCTCTTCGAAGAGGATATAGAAGACGGAAAGATGCAAGGATGGACGGAAAATTACATTCGTGTTGTCGCCAAATACGACCCGCTCCTAGTGAATGAAACCCTTAAAATTCGTTTGACTGACATCAATGCAGACGGTCTAGCTGAAGTTCAAGATGCTTCCGTATTTGTAGGATAATCGTTTTCTATGCTTATGCACGGCCCAGACAAGAATACCGCTTTTCCGCTCCCACACTACAACCGATTGTGTTTCTTAAAAAACACAATCAAAAACCCAAATATTCAGGTAGGTGATTATACGTATTACGATGATTTTGAGGATGTTGCCAACTTTGAGAAGAACGTAAAGTATCATTTTGACTTTATTGGAGACAAACTGATTATTGGCAAATTTTGCATGATAGCCTCCGATGTCAAGTTTATTATGAATGGAGGGAATCATCTGACAGAAGCCCTTTCTGCCTATCCATTTGAAATATTCGGAAATGGTTGGGAAGGTGCCATGGACGGCAAAACGTATCCGCACAAGGGCGATATTTGTATCGGAAATGATGTTTGGATTGGCTATAATGCAACCATTATGGCAGGTGTAACGGTTGGTGACGGTGCAATTATTGCAGCCAACGCGACCGTCACGAAGGATGTTTCCCCGTATTCCATTGTGGGCGGAAATCCAGCCCAAGAAATCAAAAAACGATTTTCAGAGGACATCATTTCTCAGCTTCTCTCGCTCCAATGGTGGAATTGGGAGATAGATAAAATCACACGAAATATCCCCTATCTTACTGACAACCAATTAGATAAGTTAATTCCATAAACGAATATTTCTTATTTACGAACTGTAATTACCCAGCGGAAAGCCCATTTCCAAGCAATTTGGTACGACTGAATTTCAGCCTTTGCCAGTAATGTAATCCACTCTTTTTTGGAAAAACCTCTTAGTACAGACAAAGGTGCATCGTTTTTCACGAGATACGAAGACGAGAACCATTTTGTCAGCCATTTGATAGACCAATATGCCAACGAATGTCGGTGCAAATCGGCGATGACAAATCCAGCCGTCGCGTGTTTGTTTAGCCATTTCAACATCTCGACGAGAGAATCGTCTGAAAAGTGATGGCAAAAAAGTGAGTTAAAAAATAAGGTAGGACGATTTGTATCAAATTCAACTTTTCGGTAATCATTGCACTGAAAATCAATGGTCGGGTATTGAGCAGAGGCAAACGTCAGACAATCTTCTTTGAGATCTACACCCAAAAACCGCACATCCGGAAACCTTTTTTTGAACTTCTTCTCCAAAGCAGCTAGATTATCTCCGCCTCCACTTCCAATTTCAATGATTTGTGCAGTAGGGAATTGTTGAAGCAATGGCTCAATAGCATGTATAATCACCTGATGTCCACCAAGATATGAATTTATGAAGGCTAGTTCTGTTAAATTTCGGAATAAATCTGCCTGTGGAATGGAAGGCTCATCGAGAAATTCCTTTTGTAAAGAACGGGAGGAAAAGTTAGGCATAGTTCTAATTTATTTTTTCAATTTACAACAGGAACATGTACGAAAAACGACCATTTTGCATATTGATTCCAATATACAAGTATCCTAATTCATTTAACTAGCCAAAGGTTTAAAAAGAATCCAAAACAAACGCAAACTATTGAAACGTACATCGGTATATCTACTTTTTTTGTGACTTTGAATCAACTATTCGCCGTTTCATGGAGTTTTGCTAATTATGAGCTGAAAAAATGTAAATTAGATTTTCTATTGACTAAATTCCAAACCCATTATGAGAAAAAAACTCCTTTTAATTGGACTTTTGGGGGCACAATTGTCTTTCGGGCAGTCCTTCAACGTCTTTCCTGTACAAACACAAAAACCACCTCTTCATGGCAAACATTGGATGGCTATTACGGGGAAACCACTCGCTGCAACAGCTGGTTCCTTGATTTTCGGAAAAGGAGGCAATGCCATCGATGCCTCTTGCGCGATGCTCGCTGCTACAAGTACTATGTGGGATGTTTTGAGTTGGGGCGGTGAAACCCAAGCACTTATTTACAACCCCAAAACGAAGAAAGTAATTGCTATCAATGCGTTGGGAGTTGCTCCAACGGGTGCAACAGCGGACTTTTACAAAAGTAAAGGCTACCAATATCCACCAGAATTTGGCCCATTAGCAGCTGTTACACCCGGAACACCAGGTGGATTGATGGTTATGTTGGCAGAATACGGCACAATGAGCTTAAAAGATGTATTAGCTCCAGCTATGGAAATGGCAGCCGGTTATCCTATCGAAGCCCAAACCGCCAATTCTATCGAACGAGGAAAAGAGCAAATCAAGAAATGGCCTTATTCAAAAAAAGTATTTTTACCCCATCTAGGCGAAAAAAGAGAAGCCCCAGAGGCAGGCGAAATATTTGTTCAAAAGGATTTGTTGAATACGCTTCAGAAATTGGTTGATACAGAAACAGAAGCACTCAAAAAAGGTAAAAACCGCAAAGAAGCTATCTATGCCGCTTACGACCGTTTCTATAAAGGAGATATTGCCAAAGAAATTGCACGCGGAACACAAGAACAAGGTGGACTGATTACCGAACAAGATTTGGCAAACTGGAAAGTGAAAATTGAAGAGCCCCTACATGTTAATTACAAAGGAATTGACGTCTATAAATTACAAACTTGGACACAAGGGCCCTCGCTTTTGCAATCATTAAATATGCTTGAAAATTTCGATTTGAAAAGCATGGGATACAATAGTACCCGCTATATTCATACCTTGTACCAAGTGATGAACCGCGCCTTTGCAGACCGCGATTTCTACTACGGAGACCCTGCTTTTGCGCCGGAAGAACCGGTAAAAGGACTTTTATCGAAAGAATATGCCAAAGCAAGGATTCAGGACATAGATATGGAGAAAAACGATCCAACTGTTCGTCCAGGAGACCCATATCCATTTCAAGGACAAAATAACCCATTCAAAGATTTACTTGATGGCTATAAAGTAGGTGCGTTGGACAATAACAAGCTAGATGATGAATTTAAAGAGTCTTTCCAAGCAGGTACAACGACCGTTTTAGCAGCAGACAAAGAAGGTTGGGTTGTATCAATAACGCCGAGTGGCGGTTGGGTTCCTGCATGTATTGCCGGAAATACAGGAATTGGCTTGAGCCAGCGGATGCAATCGTTTGTATTAGATCCGAAAGAAAATCCGTTCAACGTGGTAGAGCCAGGCAAACGCCCACGTGTAACCCTCACACCAAGTTTAGCAATGAAAGATGGCAAACCCTTTATGGCATTTGGGAAACAAGCAGGTGACGAACAAGACCAATTATTGCTTCAATTTTTCTTGAATGTTGTTGAGTTTGGCATGACAGTCCAAGAAGCAACCGAAGCACCGAGTTTCAAAACGTACCAAATGTATTCGTCGTTCGGGAAACACGAGCGGAAGCCGGGCGCATTGACCTTAAACGATGCAATGCCCGATTGGATTCGCAGGGATTTGCGTGGAATGGGCTATCGTCTTGATTTTCAGCCAAGAACAAGCGGGCCTGTCAATGCGATTTACTTTGACTGGAAGCATAACTCGTTCTGGGGAGGAAGCAGTAACCACGGCGAGGATTACGGCATAGGCTGGTAAACAACGAAAAAAGCCCGATAGATTTCGGGCTTTTTTGTTGTAGCATAGCTCAAATTAACCGTTTAATAAAAAAATTTGGTGGTCTAAAGATGGAGAAGTAGATTTGATGAGTAAAGTACATAGCTTTATCTAATCCCTTCTTGTCAAGAAATTCAGTCATCTCATAGAAATTTAGAAACAAAAAAATAATCAAATACCCAAATAATGAGATTTAACAGAAGTATGTAAACTTTTAAATTAATACCTATCCCAATAGAGAACAAGTCGGAATTAATAAGTTTAAAAATATTGTAAGTAAACTAACATCTTTAAATATAGTATGGAACAAACTCAATCATTGAAACAACTCATTTTAGATATTGACGATAAGAAAATTTTTCTTCCTGAGTTCCAACGAGACTTTGTTTGGGAAATTTCTAAAACTTATGACCTATTTGACTCTTTAGTAAAAGATATCTTTGTTGGTGCAATCATTTATGGTATACCATCATTTGATATAGCCATAAGAGAGATCGATAATCGAAAAAAAATAACTAAAGGAAAGAAACGAGCAGCTCTTGAAATTAGAACAATTACCAAAAAAGAAATTGAGGATAAAAATAAAATTGGTGGGAACTTCAGACTTATTCTTGATGGACAACAAAGAACAACATCTCTATATAGAGCACTAAAAGGAACTGATGAAGTTTGGTTTATTTCAAAAAACGAGGATGAAATACAAAATACTTCATTTGAAAATGCAAAACTTGAAGACCTTCTTGAAGAAATTGCTGGGGAACAAGATGCCGATAGACTTTCAATAAAAATATCAGACGTATGGGATATTGAACAGAACGATTATGATGATGATGAAGTTAAGGAGAGATTTTTCTACCAAACATCGTACTACCAAAATTATCATAATCTTGAGGGTTTTGATACTAAATCAGAATTTAAGAAATATAGAAACCTTCGAAAAAAAATTACTGACCTTATCAAATCAGAAAAACTTCTTTCTTTCTACTTACTTGATATGAACCTAGAGAAGTTTGTTATTTTCTTTGAAAGAAGTAATACAAGAGGAGTTCAACTTAACTTTATTGACATTTTAGCGGCTAAACTTTACACAGGAAACTTCAACTTAAAAGAAAAAATAAAACAATTTGAACACCAAAATCCAGACTACAAACTAGTACCTGAAATTATTGTTCGATCAATAGCCTTCATTAAAAGTTCTCCCAAAGAGATAAATAGAAACTTTATTCTAACCAAACTGGAAGCAGATGATTTTAAAGAATGGTGGGATAAATTATGCAAATGGTACAAAGTAACCCTTGACTACCTATTTCATAATAATTTTATTATTTCTCAGGACTGGATGCCATATGAGAATATGGTAATTCCACTAATGAATTTTCTAAAAGAAATAGGTGGAGACTTCCACCAAATGAACCCCAATCAGAAAAAATTCATAGACTATTGGTATTGGAATTCAATTTTTTCAATGCGATACTCTGGATCATCCAACGAAAGAATTATAGAAGACTCAAATATTTTAATTCAGATTGCAAAAGGTAGAAGAATTAACTCGGCAAGTTTCTTCAATAAACTTGCTAAGATTCAAGTTCTCGCCCCAGAAGATATCTACTCCTTTGATAAAAAAGCAAATGCTGTTTATAAAGGAATACTAAATCTAATAAATTTCGAAAATAGTGGTTTATTGAATTGGAATAATGACGCCAAACTTTCGCTCAATTCTACATTAGAAGATCATCATATTTTTCCTAAAAACTATTTACAAAAAATGCTAGTAAATGAGTCAGAGAAAGACTTGATGGACTGTGTCGCCAATAGAACTCTTATTCCAAAGGTTCAAAATATAAAAATTAGTGACCAAACTCCATCTGAGTATTTAAACCAAATAAAGGAAAAAAATCCTGAGATAGAAAGATCACTGGAAAACCATCTAATTACAAAAGAGCTGCTTGATGGCGAATTTGACAAGGAATATAATTTCTTTTTAGAACTACGAGCCAACTCAATTTTCGAACTTGTGAAGAAGCATATAATTGAACCGAAAGAGAAAATAAAGGAACAATTTTACGAAGAAATTAAATTTGAAGAAACTGCAAACGTAGAAGTTTTTTGTACATACAAGTGTAAAAAAGCAACTGCAACATTTAATCCATCGACTACAAAAGTGTTTTATAAGGGCAAACTATATGACAGCCCAAGTGCGGCAGCCCAAGCAGTTAAAATTGATAATGGAGCACCAGAAAATGTAACCGAAAACGGTTGGACATTTTGGAAATATCTCGACGAGTCTGGAATGGAGAAGAAGATAAATGAACTAAGAAAATAATTATTCTTAAAGCCCAGTTTCGAAAAAACAAACTCAAAAATCACTCAACAAAAAAGCCCGATACATACCGGGCTTTTTTTCTTTTATCTCCTCTCCTACTTCGTAAATACAAATTGCCCGCCACCTTGCTTCAATACCATCTTATTTTCAACCGGATTAAATTCCATCTGGATTCCAGCCCGGTCAAACTTGAACTTGTGCTTATCAACCGCCTCCAAAGGAAAAGCAGATTGACCCGTCGCTTGTGCAAATAAGGCATTATTTTGTATGCGTATTGTTATCTTCAAAGGCAGCTGAGCAGACGAATATTCTCCCACATAGCTGGTTAAATCTTCCTGTGAAACTGCAAAATTCGAAAAAGTAGGTATTGAATAGGGTTTATCGTACATGATACTCAGAACTCCCAAAGAAATGAGATTCATATCGTAATTGATTCCATTAGTAGTCAAAGCATACGAATAATTCCCGTCAGGAAAGTAACTAAATATAGAACGAAACTCGTCGATTCCTCCTGTGTGACCGTAGCTCGCTTTGTCATAAAAAGGAAACTTGAACAGACCTGCACCAAAGTTATCTTCCATCGTTTTCATGATTTCTACACTCGACGCACTCATCAGTTTTCCACCAAATAATGCATCACTAAACTGTACCAAATCTGTCGGCGTAGAAATGATACCACCTGCACCCATAGGGATAGACATATCTGTTTCAGACGATTTTTTCCAGCTTCCATCCCAAAAATACGAGCTACATTCGTTGTTGGCTGAGCTAATTTTACCTCCCAATTTTGTATCTTTCAAACCAAGTGGTTGTATAATTTTCTTTTGAAGTACCTCCGCGTAGGGCATCCCGTACACTTTTTCAAGAATATAACTGAGAAGAACAAAGTTTGAATTGCTGTAGGCGGCCTTTGTACCAGGTTCAAAATCACTCCCTGCTTTTCGAATGATTTCAATCATTTCTTTTTCTGTCTTTGCCGTTGTATTCCACGTCAAATAATCAGAATCATCTGTGAAGTTATGAATCCCACTTCGGTGATTTAAAAGATTTTTTATGGTTATTTTATCCGCATTCGGAATTGTTGGAAAATACTTATTTAACTGTTGATTCAAATTCAGTTTCTTCTCTTCTACTGCCTTCAAAACAAGTACCGTCGTGAATGTTTTGGAAATAGAACCAATGCGGTATTTTGTCTTTTCGTCACTTTTTATTCCTTTTTCTATGTCTGCAAAACCCACTGATTTTGTGTAAATCACTTGTCCATCTTTCGAAACAGCTACACTCCCCATAAATTTATTATTGGAAGCAAGTGTCTCAAAATAGAGATCCAACTTGGCTTTATCCAAACTTTGAGCCAAACCAATATGACATAATGCACTTAAAATGAATACAATAAAGTACTTTTTTCTTTCCATCGTTTCGTTTATAAATAGGTAAAACATGTTGCAAACATACAGTACTATGCAATACAAGGTAATTGATTCTGTGATGAACGGTATTAATTTATTTTAAATGGAGAAGCATATTTTCATTAAAAACAATCTTGATAAATATCCTACACAAGACGTACAAGCATACTCTCCATCGTGATTCCTGGCCCGAACGCTGCAACAAAAACAGGTTCGTTTTTAGCTTCTAAGTTTGTCTCCCACCACTCTTTCAACACAAATAAAATCGTTGCTGAAGACATATTCCCGTAGTTTTTTAAAATTTGATAGGCGGGCTTTAGCTGCTCTTCCGCAATCTGTAAAGATTTCTGCGCAGCTTGTACTATTTCCTTTCCTCCAGGGTGTATCAACCAATGCTTAACCTCTTCAATCCCTGCTTCTTGCAGTGCTTCTTTTACTAAAACCTGTAGCTCAGTCTCCACTAATTTAGGAACATACGAAGACAAACGCATCAAAAAACCTGTCTCCGAAATATGCCACGCCATGTCCTTCTCTCCTTCTAATGCCAGTTTCGAAAAAAACGAGTCAATTTGAATGCCTCCTTTATCATTTAGCTGATTTTCTACCAGACAAGCCGCCGCTCCGTCCGCAAAAAGTAATCCCGACGTTATCGCCTCTAAACTAGCATCTTGCTGCAAATGAAGCGTACAAAGCTCCACACAAACGACCAAAACACGCGTCGGTTTGCTCGACTGACAAAAAGCGTCCGCCAATTTCAAACCATGTAACGCCGCATAGCAACCCATAAAATTGACACTTGTGCGTACTATCGTTGGTGACAATCCAAGCGCTTTTACAAGTTGAATATCTAAACCTGGTGCTGACATTCCCGTACAAGAAACAGTAATCAAATGTGTAATCGTCTGTTTATCAATACCTTTCACAACTCCTTCTAGTGCTTCTTTACTCAGTTGTAACGCTTCTTTCTCATACATTTCAAGCCGCTTTGATACAGAAACAACTGAACTTGAGAAAAGCATTTTTTCTGAATTTCCATCTGAAAAATCGGGAAGACAAGAATACCGCTGCTCTATCCCACTGCGCCGATACAATAGCTGCGCCATGCGTGATGTACGCGCATCAAGAGATAAGTACGTCTGCATGAAACGTAAAATATCCATTTGTGCATGAAGATAAGAGGGAACAGCGGTATGTATTGCGGAGATATGAGTCATAAAAAAACGTTGATAGATGGAAATATACCTATCTATCAACGTAAATGAAAGCTTCCTGGTTTTTTATTTTCCTAGATTCCCAGAGACATACAAATCAGAAAAGTGCTTCAAAGCCGCCGGATTTCGCATCGTCCCTTCTTTGGCAACTTCGTTGATTTGCTTGCCCATCAAAATTTTCTTCACCGGAATTTCCATTTTTTTCCCACTCATTGTATAAGGAATTTCGTCCACCACATAGATAAAATCAGGCACGTGGCGGGGCGAATAATCCGTCTTTATTTGCTGCTTGATTTGTTGAACAATTTGTTCATTAAACGCTTCATTCACAAGCATTTGAACAAATAAAATAAGTTTTGATTCTCCTCCACTTTGTTCAATATTTACCACCAAGCTATCTTGCACAAAAGGAAGTTTTTCAACCGACCGATAGATTTCACTCGTTCCGATACGAATACCAAATCGGTTCAAAGTAGCATCTGAACGTCCTAAAATAGTGAGTCCCAAATGGGGTGTAGTCATGACCCAATCGCCGTGCCTCCACCAGCCAGGAAATAGCTCAAAATAAGCTTCTTTGTAGCGAATAAAATCTGGATCATTCCAAAAATAAATGGGCATACAAGGCATGGGCTGCGTAATCACCATTTCACCGACTTCGTTTTGTAGAAAAGCCCCTCCTTCATTTACAGCAAATAAGGCACATCCCAAAGCAGGCGATTGGATTTCGCCTTGCACCACAGGTAACATCGGATTTCCACCCACAAATGCCGTACAAACATCGGTTCCTCCACTCATCGACGTTAACCAGATGGACGGTTTTGTATGCGTATATATCCAGTCGAATGCTTCGGGTGGAAGTGGTGAACCCGTTGAACTTATCTGGCGCAAATGTGACAAATCATACGAAGCAGGATGTACATTTGCCTTCATACATGCCAATACAAAAGCAGCACTCGTCCCGAAATGAGCCAAAGAGAGCGATTCAGCTATTTCCCAAAGACGATCAGGCGTTGGGTACATCGGATTTCCATCGTACAGCACAATCGTCGCCCCGACAAGTAGTGCTGATTGCACAAAATTCCACATCATCCAACCCGTTGTGGTAAACCAAAAAAAACGTTCACCTGGTTTAATGTCTGCATGAAAGGTCAAATACTTCAAATGTTCGAGCAACATTCCTCCGTGCGAGTGCGTGATTGCTTTGGGAATACCGGTCGTTCCGGACGAATATAAAATCCAGATAGGATGATCAAAATCTACTTTGGTAAAAACCAATTCGGGTTCTTCTTCTTGCATTAATTCATGCCAAGAAAATTCATTTTTTTTCTGATTTAAGGCTGTATTACCAATGAGTACCGTTGCTTGCAAATGAGGCAATCCCGCTTGAATACCCGCAATGGCTTCCCGTTTATCGATGCTTTTTCCATTATATGTATACGCAGAAGAAGCAATAAAAATCTTCGGTTCAATTTGTCCGAAACGTTCCAAAATACTTTCTACCCCAAAGTCTGGCGAGGACGAAGACCAGATTGCCCCTACGGATAAAGTTGCCAACATCGCCACGGTTGCCTCCGGCCGATTGGGAATATAAGCGGCTACACGATCGCCTTTCTCAACACCTTGCGAGCGGAGAAACCGAGCAAAAATGGCAACTTGCCTTTTCAATTCTGACCACGAATAGGTAATTGCTTCTCCTGTTTCTGGTTGAAAAATAAGTGCCGGACGCTCTTCTGAAAACTGTTTGAAGACTTCTTCTGCATAATTCAAAGTAGCGCCTTCAAACCACGTTACATACGGCATTTTCCCGTCTAAAACACGGGTATAAGTCCAATTTAATTGAAAGTAATGCACCAAAGACTCCCAAAAATCAGCTGGATTTTCGATAGACCAATACCAGGTTTCTTTGTACGAGCTTACATTTTTGGATAATCTGCCCGAAGTATTTAACCAATCTATGTACTTCTGAAGGGCTGTTTCTGAAATTTCTTCACGCGTTGGAGACCACAAAAAGGGAGATGCCATAAGGTAAAATAAGGTTATTGTGTGGAGAAAATACCATCTGTAATTAAATCATGTAAGTAACTTTCCAACTCAAAAGGATTCACCGTCTCTTTGTTTTCAAGATACCAATCGAACAACCAACGGAGTGTTGATAAAAAAACGTGGCTGAGAATCGGGAGCGGAATTTCCTTCACAAATCCTTCTTTCTGCGCTTGTTCGAGAATTTCCGAAACTGCCTTTTCAAATTGTTTTTTTTCAGCCAAAAATTCGGACAAACGGGGCTCTTTCAATTGTTTCCAATCGTGTGATAACAAAGCTACCTGATACGGAAACTGAACGGTTATTTTCACATAATGCGATACAATGGCTTCTACTTTAGCTTTACCAGATAAATTTGAACGCGATAAAGTCGTGATAAACGATAAAAATTTATCCGAAATATCGAACAGAAAATGCTCCAATATGGCTTGCTTATTGGGTACATAATTGTAAATATTCGATACGTCACAAGCTAAATCGTGTGCTAAATCCCGCAAAGTCATTGCCTTAAAACCCTTCTTGTGAATCAACTGAAGAGCCGTTCGAAAAAATAATTCTTTCTTATCCAAATCCGAATTTTTCTATATATAGTTAAATTTAAAAACAAATTAAGTCAATTTATTGTACAAATAAAAAACAATCAATTACTTTTACATCAACAAATGTTTACCTGATTATGCCTATTTATCATTCATTAGGTCGTATTCCTAGCAAGCGGCACACCCAATTTGAAAAACCGAACGGTGGTTTGTACTACGAGCAGTTATTTGGCACGATTGGCTTTGACGGCATGTCGAGTCTTTTGTATCATATTCACCGCCCAACGATGGTACAAGAAATTCTCTCTTCGGTGGATATTCGCCCTGCCATTGCCGTCGAGAAAAACATCCATGCCCGCTTGTTCAAAGGGTTTGAAGTTACTCCTACTGCTGACTTTCTGGAGAGCCGCGTGCCTGTTCTTGTCAACCAAGATGTAGAAATCGTCTTGGCATCTCCAACCAAATCGCAAACAGATTATTTCTATAAAAACGCGGATGCCGACGAACTGATTTTTGTACATGAAGGAACCGGACAACTCAAAACGATGTTCGGAACAATTGATTTTGAACCCGGCGATTATCTTGTTATTCCACGCGGCATCATCTATCAATTTCATGTGGATACCCCGCAAAACCGCTTGTTGATTGTCGTTTCTAATTCCCCGATTTATACGCCTAAAAGATACCGAAATCATTTTGGTCAGCTATTAGAGCATTCGCCTTACTGTGAACGCGATTACAAACTTCCGCGTGAGTTGGAAACATTCGACCAAAAAGGGGATTTTTTGATGAAAATCAGAAAACAACAAACTTTGCATACGCTTTTATATGGTACGCACCCGTTCGATGTGGTTGGTTGGGACGGCTATAATTTCCCGTATGGTTTCTCTATCCATAATTTTGAACCCATAACAGGAAGAATACACCAACCACCGCCTGTTCACCAGACGTTTGAAACCAACGCTTTTGTTGTTTGTTCTTTCTGCCCACGTCTGTACGACTACCACCCAAAGGCAATTCCAGCTCCCTACAACCACAGCAATATTGATTCTGACGAAGTGATTTATTATGTGGATGGTGATTTTATGAGCAGAAATAACATCGAACGTGGACATATCACGCTCCATCCGGGGGGTATTCCGCATGGCCCTGCTCCGGGTGCTTATGAACGAAGCATTGGACAAAAAGAAACGCACGAACTCGCCGTAATGGTGGATACGTTCCGGCCGTTGCACGTCACGCAAGCAGCTCTAGCACTTGATGACCTTCAGTATTACAAATCTTGGATTGAAAAATTATAATATATGTGGCTTCCCATTGACCCTTCGCAGGGATTCGGACTAAAAAATTTACCTATCGGTGTATTTTCAACAGCTTTACAACCCCAAAAACAGGTTGGAATGGCACTTGGCGATTACATCATTGACCTGAATGCATTGTACCAAACAGGCGCATTAGGTCAAAATTTCCCGAATGTTTTTGACCAACCGACGGCAAACGCCTACATTGGATTGGATAAAAAAATACATACGCAAGTTCGGCAAACAATCCGGCAAATAGTCGAAGACCCTTGCAATCCCATCCGCTCCGTTGCTGACCAATTTTTGGTAAAAAGAGCGGACGCACACCTGCATCTACCCCTCGAAATCGGTGATTACACGGATTTTTACAGCAGCATAGAACACGCAACCAATGTCGGAAAAATGTTTCGTGACCCTGCCAATGCGTTGTTACCGAATTGGCGTCATTTACCGGTTGGCTACCACGGGCGTGCCTCCTCGATTTTGGTCAGTGGACAAGCCATTCATCGTCCGTGGGGACAAACGATGCCCAAAGATGCCACTTCACCTGTTTTTCAGCCAAGCAAACGCATGGATTTTGAGTTAGAAATGGCTTTTGTCATCGGAAAAAATACAGAAGTTGGTGAATTTATCCGCAGTGAAAATGCCGAAGAATATATTTACGGCTTGGTGCTTTTCAATGATTGGTCGGCGAGAGATATTCAGCAGTGGGAATACGTGCCGCTTGGGCCTTTTTTAGGAAAAAATTTCGCAAGTTCAATGTCCCCTTGGATTGTATCTTTGGAAGCTTTGGAAGATTTTCGGGTGGAGAGTCCAACGCAAGAACCAGCGGTTTTACCTTATTTGGCAACGCAGGGAAAACGTAATTTTTCTATTGATTTAACGGTAACTTTGGAAACAAAAGAAAAGGCGACGGCACAAATTTCTCGATCCAACACCCGCTATTTATATTGGAATATTGCACAGCAATTGGCACACCATACGGTCAATGGCTGCAATGTTCGCGTAGGAGATTTGATGGCATCCGGAACGATTAGCGGCCCGACCAAAGATTCGTTCGGTTCTATGCTGGAACTCAGCTGGGCAGGACAAGAACCTATTCAAATAGCGGAAAATATAACACGCACATTCATAGAAGATTACGACACCATTACGATGGAAGGAATGGCTAAAAACGAGAAAGAATGTATTTCCTTTGGCGAAGTCCGTACCACTCTTTTACCCGCTAAAACGAGATGAAAACAATCTTTGCAGAACAGCTAACAACGGCGCAAATGCAAGGCTATTTACAGTCTGCGGTGGCGCCAAGACCGATTGCTTTGGCAAGTACGATTAGCCAAGCGGGTGATGTAAATTTAAGCCCTTTCAGTTTTTTCAATGTTTTTTCGGCGAACCCTCCCGTTCTTATTTTTTCGCCCGTGCGCCGCGTCCGAGACGGGGCAACCAAACATACCTTAGACAATTTGAAGGAAGTACCACAAGTCTCTATTCAAATTGTGAACTATGCGATGGTGGAACAGATGTCGTTGGCGAGCAGTGAATTTCCCAAAGGAGAAAATGAGTTTACAAAGGCAGGATTTACAGAAATCCCGAGCGACCGCATTCGTCCTCCTCGGGTAAAAGAGGCGCCTGTCAGTTTTGAATGCGAAGTCATGGAAATTATTTCCTTGGGAGAACAGGCGGGTGCAGGACAGCTTGTTTTGGCGAAAGTCATTGCTTTGCATATTCAAGAAGACTATTTACATGAAAACGGAACGTTGGATACCACCAAACTGGATTTGGTAGCTCGAATGGGTGAAAATTGGTACACACGCATCACGAAAGATACCTTATTTGAAATTCCGAAACCCTTGCAAAATCTTGGAATAGGCGTGGATTCCCTTCCGCTGCATGTCCGAGAAAGTACCGTTTTGACAGGAAATCAGTTGGGGCGACTCGGAAATACGAAACACCTCCCGACAGAGCGAGAGATAGAAGAATTTATTCGAAAAAATACCGACTATTTTTCAGGAGAAATGCCTATGGAAACCATTCATACACTTGCAGCCGAATGGATAAACGAAGGACGTTTGGAGGAAGCCAAGCTACTTTTATGGGCGATAAAGGTCTGAGGAGAAGTTTGGTTTGCGGTTCTGAATTATGCGTAAAATGTGAGGTGTCTTAGGGCGTATGTTGGTTGAGAATAATGTATGGAAAGATAGGCTTGGTAAATTTGCTTCACGACCACTAAGTACTAAATGTATTTGATCTTATCAAGGAGTAATGGACATTTAATAAAATCTTGATTGATTACATTTCTTCAGAAGCCATGCCAAATACTATAAAAAACAAACAAAAGTTCCAGAATTTGTTTTTTTGAATTATTTTCCAAACTATTTTAAAACGTACTCATTTTTAGCCATATTTAATTTTAAGCAAGCGCTAATGCACAAAATACAACCATTTTCTATTTCAGATACGTTCTTTTTTAGCAAGACAGAGGTTGACCATCTTCAAGGCCATTTTAGGAGTGTCGAATTACAAGACGGACAGGTGCTGCTATGTGAAGGACAAGTATCGGACAAAATTTATTTTATTGAAACGGGTATTCTCCGTGAATTTTACAAAATTTCGGATACAGACGTAACAACGTGGTTGTTAGATGCTGGGAATTGGGCATGTAATATAGAAAGCTATGTGACGCAACAACCTTCGAAACGGAGCATAGAAGCCGTAGGCAAAACCAAGGTAGTTTATATAGACAAATCTTCCATTAGTAATTTATTGAATGAAATTCCTGCACTGAGAGATTTTTTGATGCTCATGTACGAAAATTACCTTTTGAAAGTTGACCAACTGAACACATTGTTTCGGATACGAAATGCCGAAAAACGGTTTTTACTTTTTGATGCAAACAACCAACGCTTGGTTGGGCGAGTAAAACAAAAACATTTAGCATCCCTTTTAGGCATAACGCCATCGCAACTTTGCCGTATTCGAGCAAAGCAACTGAAAAAATAATTTAGAATACTTTTGTTATAAATCACTTATAACCAATTTTTTATACAAAAAATTCGAACTATATGTAAGTACACGAATTGCCATACGGCAATTTATTTCTTGACGTATGGCAATTTTTTTTGTGAAACAGCGCATTTACCTTTGTAAAACAAAAAGCCTCCCGAAGATCTTGGCGGATGCAGGGAGGCATTTCTGTATTTTATCTTTTTAATAAAAAAACGTGTCAAAGTTATGAAAAGCAGGATTTTTAAATTGTAGTGTTCGAGTTAATACAAGCGACCAAGATATATACAACTACATAAATCCTTTACCGACTGTATTAAAAATAACCGCTACTGAAATTTATGCTCAAAATAATACAACCTTAGTAAGGATTCTATGAAAAATTTACTACCAATTTTACTTGTATTAAGTCTTTTTGGATGCAAAGACAATTTCTCAAGAGAGAAATACGATGTTTCATTATATTTCGAGAATGCAACTCAGACCAATTTGATATTGAGTGTAACTGAAGTAAATAATAAAATCAAATGGACGGATAAAGAAATTCTCCCAAATGAAAGTTTTACTATTTCATTTAACATAAAAAAAGACATCGGAATCCCTGAAGGAGGTTTTGTTTACAAAGCTTACTTTTCAGATGGAGATTCGACAGTCATTAATACAGGATATTTTACAAACTATCAGTTTCAAGGTAAAAACCCAGCTTACTATAAAATAACTAAAAGTGGCTTTGAAGTTCGTTAATTAGAAAATGAGAATAACAATATCCTCTAATGAAACACAGACTGATACTTTCGGCTATTTTTGCAGGTTTACTTTCTTCGTGCGAAGGAAGTAGCTTGCAAACAAATTTAAAAATAGCAGACCAACTGAAAGGGAAATGGCGTGTGAAGGAAATGAATTTAAGTAGCTTCGTTACCAAAAAGGACTCCTTAATTCTACCTTCGACCGATGCCTATATTCAGTTTGATGACTGGAAAAAAGGCGAAGCCAACGTTTCCTATTCGCTTGCAATGCCCGAACGCGTAGAGGCTACGTATATTGTGGATGGCAACGAGCTTTTCATTAACCAATCCATCAATATAGTACCTTCTGCAGCAGTGATTGACTTGAATGGTAGGCATACAATACGTGAAATTACTCCCCAAAAAAATGGTGTTAGACGGTGTAGCTACTCTAAGAAGAAGTAGTTCAAGTGGTTTGCAACAGTGGAAAATCATTTTGACATTAGAAAAGTAAACTTGTAATCTTCCCTAAAAATAGCTATACTAATTAGTGTAGCATTTTTAATTTGGAGGTAATGAAAAAGAGTATATTTAGCGAAAATGGAGGTATCTGGGATTGATGGATCTAAGTTTACTAGAATTGGAGGTGAAGGTAATTTTTCTGCCATTGTAAATTATGTTGTGTGGTATGATTTTGAATCTGGTCAAACTGCAAATGGCTAAACAAAAGGGGATTTCCGCCTCCCCTTTTTTAATTAAACTACGTATGAAAATTAACTATACTTTATGCACTATTATATTATTGTTGCTCTCTATCAAGGCAACTTCACAAGTGTATCAAGTTTCGGGGAGAGTCAAAGAGTATGCAACACTCGATGACTTGCCTTTTGTTACCGTAAAAAATAAATCAACAAAACAAGGGGCAGAAACCAACAAACAAGGCTTTTTTAGTATAAAAACCCAAATGAAAGATACCTTAGAATTTAGTTTTGTAGGATATGAAACCACTAGACTTGTCATAAATGAAATAAAAAATGATATTCAGGTAGTAATGAAAAAATCTGCAATAGAATTGAATGAGGTTATTATTATGGCAGATAAACCAACCATGATTCATGCCAACCAGACAGGTTTTTTTAGAATAAACGCTAAGCAAATAAAGGAAATGCCTATGCTATTAGGCGAAAAAGACCCCATGCGGGCACTTCAGCTGCTTCCGGGTATCCAAGAAGCGAAGGAAGGTTCTTCTGGTCTAACGGTAAGAGGTGGTTCTACGGGACAAAATTTATTAATTCTAGATGAAGCTACGGTATATAATGCAAATCATTTGTTTGGTTTTTTCTCTACTTTTAATACAGATGCTTTAAAAAATGTCACTGCTTATAAGTCCGCTTTTCCGGCAACGTATGGAGGTAGAGTTTCATCAATTATCGACTTTCAGATGAAGGAAGGAAATACAAAAAAGATGAGTGTGGAAGGGGGGATAGGATTACTTTCATCAAGACTCCTGGTTGAAGGGCCAATTCTAAAAAATAAAATTTCTTATTTACTTTCTGCTCGCCGCACGTATGCCGACTATTTAATCAAACCTTTTCAATCTGATAGAGAGCGAACATCCTATTACTTTTATGATTTTACAGGAAAATTAAAGTTTGATTTTAATCCTAAAAATCAATTTTTTATGAGTTCCTATTTGGGTAAAGATTCTTTTAAACAAGAAAATATAATACCAAGGTCGAATGGGGCTCAAATAATCGGAAACTTGCTGAATGGTACAAATTTGGACTGGGCAAACTTCACTTTCACATCTCGTTGGAATCATATTATTAACTCAAAAATGTTCTTAAATACCTCTCTAATTCATTCAGAGTATGGTATGAACTACGGCTTATACACAAGGCAAGATTATCTTGTTCCCCCTCGATTTGAACAAGTTAAGTATGGGTCGAGTCTTACAAGTTCAAGTCTAAAAGCAGACCTTGATTACTACGCTGTTATCAATTTTAAGCTAGGCACACAGTTTACTAGGTTTAATTTCCAACCTCGAAACTTTTCTTATCAATCGCATAGAATCACAGATGATTTTGAGGATAATGCAAAAAAAAGTGATGCAAATGAGCTGGTTCTCTATGGTCAACTCCAAAAAAATATAGGTAAAATAGAATTAAGTTCGGGTATCAGAGCAGTCATTTTTAACGCTACGTATAAAGCCCTTGAGCCTCGTTTTCTTTTAAGACTTCCCACAAAAAAAATAGGAAATTTTACGTTTTCTTACGACCGCATGAATCAATTTCTACATTTGGTTTCAAATACTGGTAATGGATTACCCACAGACACGTGGATTCCGAGTTCAGATGAGTTAAAACCTGTAAAAGCAGACCATTTGAATCTTAATTATTCAAAGTCATTGGGTAAAACATGGATACTTGGAGCAGATGTCTATTACAAATGGTTATTTAATAACACAGATTTCAGACAAGATGCCCAATTTATAAGTTTATTCCAATCCAATGTATCTACTGAGTCGTTTCAATGGGAAAAGAACCTCACACAGGGCAGAGGTTGGAATTATGGTTACGAATTATTTCTTCAAAAATACAGCGGCAAATTTACAGGTCACATAGGCTATACATTATCTTGGTCAATTTCGAAGAACGAAGAGCTAAATCAAGGAGTGCCATTTTATACGAGTTTCGATAGAAGACATGTCTTCGAGGGAGTAGTTTCTTACCGTGTGAAGCCAAAATTAAGGTTAGCATCTACATTTATTTATACCTCCGGTATGCCTATATCGTTAGGGCAACAAGTATTTTTTAGAACATCGCAAGGCACAAACTTCTTAGAATATATCCCTTCTTTTAACAATTTCAGGATGGCGCCTTATCACCGTTTAGATTTGGCTGCCGAACTGAATACCAGACGAGATAATTCATGGGAAATATCCATTTACAATGCGTATAATCGTAAAAACCCATATAATTATGACTTACTTGGGCGTTTCAATAAAGAAGATAAAACGATGATGGTCGTAAATAAAAGACAATGGCTATTGCCCATATTGCCCTCTGTAACTTACAATTTTAAAATCAAATGAGATTAATCCTATATTTTATTTTTTCAACCTTGATTGTGGGATGTATTGATGTTCCTGAACCAAATCCGAATACTGATGCTGTTTTTGTTTACTGTATTATAAATCCGGATGAGGAAATTACCCATCTTACATTAAATAAATTTTATAATGTAAATACGGTAATCCCAGTAGATAGTGGAAAAAGTATTGAAAATGCGGAAATCAAGATAATTGGAGATAAACAGAGTTTAGATTTGGCATATAATTCAAAAAGGCAACGTTACGAAGCACCATCAAAAGGGTTTTTCGAATCTGAAAAAACATACACTTTGCAGATTGCGCACGAGAATAAGAACTATCGTGCAACCACAACAATACCACCAAAACATATTATTCAAGTTAAAAACATTCAAAAAGACAATAATTTAGTAACGATGGAAATAGGCTGGAGCAAAATTGGAAATGTTCCTGTTCACTTTGCTATTTTTGGTCAGGTAGAACTTTCTGCTACTTCTTTTGGATTTTTTAATTTTGGCAATACCGCTGGGGTTTGGAAATCCAAAAAAACAAGCGCCTATTATGAAACTCCTATTGGAAATTTCATTTTTCCCGCCACCTACTCAAAAAGTAGAGTAAATCTAACGTTAAAGTCGCAAGAACCTATTTGGGGAGATTTTGAGGACAATCTTATCCATGTTCAGAACCGAACCTCTTTTTCAAAAAATTTCGAGTCGCCTTTGTTTTTTAAGTTTAATGTAGAAGGTGCCTACGGAATTTTTTCTTCGTTTCAAGAAAATCACGTAACAATTGAATTAAATCAAAACTAGTATGAAAAAGACTCTCGCGTTCGTATTCCTTGTTTTTATCTCATGCGAAAATGAAATTATGCAAGAAATGCAAAATTTCAATGGCGTTTGGAGGTTAAAATCTTCAAAGAAAGCAAAACTGTTAGAAAATGCAGGGATTACCCATTTTGATTTTGGCGATGGTATTTTTAGCCGGAAATCCAGCAAATCAGAAAATGTTGGAAAAATAGCTTTCATGTTAAATGACATGAAAGAGAAAAAATTTCAAGCAACTTTTAGAGTAACAAAACCCACCAAACTAACATTTCAATGGATAGAAGATTATCGCGTTATTCAGGAGGGAACTTTCAGCGGCTCTCAACCTACGCAACTTTCCAAAGACTTAGAAAGTAACTATGCTGGTGAATGGAATTATCGTTTTAATAATCAAGAACTTATTCTCATTCAGGAAAACGATACACTCCGTTTTCAAAAGCCATAAGTACACGTTTATAAATAAATTAACTTTATAACTTTCCAGTTTATGTATAATCAACTGACTAATAAGTACTTAAATATTTATTTTGAGAAATAAGTTGCATACATAGAATACGTCGTGCCTACATTTGAGAATAAAATATACACTACAAATACGAGATAAACGCATTCTTTCCAAAAGTGAACGCCTAATAGCCTCAAATCGTAAGAGAGTTTACATCGAAGTACTCGACATTTTAAAAAAATGAACGCTTACAAGCGTTGATTACCCCTTATTTCCTAGCTATTTTTCCCTTGATTAACTAGTACATTTTCAAATTTTGTACTAGTAGATCATCGGATTTACTGATTCGAATCCACGAAATTACAATTTATTGAACGTGAAGTTGTATTATCACGTTTCAAGAGTTACCAAATTGAAACTTAAAACAAGTATTTTCTACAAAACCTACACCAAAAAATCAAGAAAATCATTTACTTGCAAAACGAACTAACCCTAATTTTAAACAATGTCTGGATTTAAAAGAGAAATTAAGCTTTTTGATGCTGTCATGCTCGTTTCTGGTTCAATGATTGGCTCAGGAATTTTTGTAGTAAGTGCTGATGTAGCGCGCCAAGTAGGATCGACCGGATGGCTATTGACCTCTTGGCTACTGGCAGGACTGTTAACTATGATTGGCGCCTTATCGTATGGTGAATTGACAGCCATGTATCCACAAGCAGGTGGACAATATGTGTTTTTACAAAAAGCTTACGGCAAATTACTAGGTTTTTTATATGGTTGGTCTTTTTTTACGGTAATTCAAACGGGCACAATTGCCGCAGTAGCCGTAGCATTTGCAAAGTATTCTGCAGTTCTATTTCCAAATTTGATTAGTGATACAAACGCTTGGTTTACTTTGGGTGAAACCTCTTTTAAAATTACCTCTCAACGGATGTTAGCCATTGCTTGTATTGCCCTACTGACTTGGATAAATACACGGGGTGTAAACTTTGGGAAAATAATTCAAAATATATTTAGTAGCACCAAATTGGTGGCTATGGGTTTGTTAATCGTCTTAGGATTCACCTTGGGGGCAAGTTCTGAGGTAATCGACCTCAACTTTACAAATATATTTGATGCCAGCCAGTCAACAGTTTCAAATGGCATCTTACAAGTCGAAAATCTAACATTTATCGGAATCATCCTCGCTATTGGGGTAACACAAGTAGGAACTTTGTTTTCATCCGATTCTTGGACAGGTTTGGCCTCGGCAGGTGAAGAAGTAGTAAATCCAACCAAAACAATACCACGTGGACTGGCAATTGGCACTTTACTAGTTACAGTATTGTATTTTTTGATGAATGTGGCCTATTTAACCATATTGCCTTTAAAAGGAGATCCAAATGGAATCGATGTAATGGCGCGCGGAATTCAGTTTGCTAGTGAAGATCGAGTTGCAGCAGCTGCAGCCACTGTCATTGGAGGGCCCAATTTCACAATTTTTGTGGCTATACTAATCATGGTCTCCACTTTTGGCTGCAATAACGGTATCATATTGGCAGGTTCAAGAGTGTATTATACCATGGCAAAAGATGGTTTATTTTTCAAGAATTTTGGAAAATTAAACAGTAAAGGAGTTCCACAAAATGCACTTTGGTGGCAATGTGTTTGGGCTGGAGTTTTATGCTTAAGTGGCAAATATGGCGATTTACTTGATTATTTAATGGCTGTAGTTATCTTGTTTTATATATTTACTATTTTTGGAATATTTATCCTAAGAAAAAAAGAACCACAAATCGAACGCCCTATCAAAGCCCCTTTATTCCCATTTTTACCTGCTTTGTATATCGTTTTAGCTATGATTTTGGTGGTGATATTATACATTGAAAAACCACAATTCACCCTTCCTGGTTTAGGAATTGTTTTGCTCGGAATTCCTGTTTTTTATTTGTTTAAAACGACAAACAAGGAAAAGTAATCGAATCGTGGTAATATCTGTACATCATTCATTGATACTTGGGGTAACATTTGATTTTTAGACTTTTACTTGTCTTACTCCTCTATCTTAAGACGGCAAAATAGAGAAATCTGAGTATAAAAAATAGGACTTCCCTCTTCTGCAACTTTGCATTACCTTCATGCCAGAGTAAATGATGGATTTTATTCGTATCCATTTGAAATACGAACAACTACGAAGAGTTTTTTCAAGCTACTGTCCTCATGTGAAGACAGTAGCTTGAAAAAATAAAAATGATAGAAAAACTAGAAGGAAGATGGGGTGTAGAGGTAATGAATTAATGCAGTATCATTACCCAAAATGATTTCTTCATTATACCTTCGAGCGATGACTATATTCTGTTTCATAACTGGAAAGACAGTCCCCCCTATTTCATTTCATTGAAATCACTTTACTATGCATAAGCACAATCAGTTTTTAAAACATTTCCAGCTTTTTTTGTATTTTTGATGAGATACGATTCAATCTAATTTATCCAATGCGTCTTTCCAAAATACATACATCCGCTCATATTGATTTCTATTCGGCTGATAACCAAACGGAATTGTCTTTGCCGTATGTGAAAGAAGGTATCTCAGCGGGCTTTCCTTCGCCTGCTAATGATTTTTTAGATACCAGTATTGACCTCAATAAAGAGCTCATTCGGAATCCGTCTTCGACCTTTTATGGACGTGTTCGCGGAGATTCCATGCGCGATGCCGGTATTCACGACGGAGATTTATTGGTCATTGACAAAAGCCTAGAACCGCAAAATGGAAAAATTGCCGTTTGTTTCATAGACGGTGAATTTACCGTAAAGAAAATCAAAATTGAACATGATTGTATTTGGTTAATGCCTGCAAATGAGAGTTTTAAACCAATTAAGGTAACAAAAGACAATGAATTTATGGTTTGGGGGATTGTCATCAATGTCATTAAATTCTTCTAAAAAACATGTTTGCATTGGTGGACTGCAACAATTTTTATGCTTCCTGCGAACGTGTTTTTAATCCAAACCTACGTGAGAAACCGGTTGTTGTCTTGTCTAATAACGACGGATGCGTGATTGCTCGAAGCAACGAGGCCAAAGCTGTGGGAATTCCAATGGGTGCACCTGCATTTCAGTATCAATCCTTGTTTGAGCAGCAAAACGTACACGTGTTTTCGGCTAATTTTGCCTTGTATGGGGATATGAGTATGCGCGTCATGCAAATACTTTCCGGTTTTGCACCCGATATTGAAATTTACAGCATTGACGAAGCTTTCCTCGATTTTTCTGGATTTCGTTCGGAAACTTTGGAGAAAATCGGTCAGGAGATGGTATATAAAGTATTCAAATCTACAGGAATTCCGATAAGTGTAGGCTTTGCCCCTACCAAAGCATTAGCAAAAGTAGCTAACCGGATTGCTAAAAAATTTCCCGAAAGAACGAATCATGTGTATCTCATTGACTCAGAGGAAAAACGTATCAAAGCCCTTAAATGGCTCAAAGTAGAAGATATTTGGGGAATTGGCAGACGTTTCGCCAAAAAATTACATGATTTACGGGTGACAACTGCATGGGAATTTACTCAACTGAACGGGCAGTATGTTCACCGCACATTTCAGGTGGTTGGATTGCGTTTGCAACGAGAATTACAAGGCATTCCTACGCGTAAACTAGACGAAGTTCAAGCCAAAAAAAACATTGCTACAACACGTTCCTTCGAGAAAAACTACCATACATTTGAAGAATTGAAGGAACGAATCGCAACGTTTTCGGTTCTTTGTGCAGAAAAACTCCGCCGGCAGCATTCCGCATGCCAAACGGTTTTGGTTTTTTTACAATCCAATCGTTTTCGGAAAGATTTGCCCCAATATAACAAGAGTATTGTTGTCTCATTACCGTTTGCAACAAATTCAAGCATTGAAATCACCCATTTTGCTTTGCAAGGGCTCCGAAAAATAATAAAAGAAGGAATTTCTTATAAAAAAGCAGGCGTAATTGTCATGGACTTCACACCCGAAAATCAGAGTCAATATACCCTATTTCAGCAATCCAACCCCAAGCACAAAGCATTGATGCAGGCAATGGATTATTTGAACAAAAGCATTGGGCAGCAAAAAATTAAATTAGCTATTCAGGATAAAGACCGTGTTTGGAAAATGAAACAGGAACAATTATCTCCGCGCTACACTACCCGTTTGAAGGAAATTATCACCATTCAAGCTCAAGAAAGTGACCAAGAAGACGACACAACCAAGAAAACGAGTGCTTGAATACCAAAAATTCATTTTTTTACGCTAATTTTGGGCTCATTTTTATCTATTTATTGACTTTATGAGTTACGCAACTACTGAAATCACGAGCGCTGAAATACCTTCGGATAATCCTGTTCATCAGCGTCTTTATTTTCCTTACGAAGAAGCAGCCAAACGTATTCATGGACGTGTTTTAGAGCTTGGTTGCGGCTGGGGAAGAGGCGTTGAAAAGCTCATTGCAGCGTGCGACCACTTCACGGGATTAGATAAAAATGAAGCCCTCATTGCAGCGCTGCAAGCCAAACACCCAAACCATTATTTCAATACCGTTGATTTGCCATCCTTGGTTGAATTTGCTGACAATTCCTTTGATTTTGTCGTTACATTTCAAGTTATTGAGCACATTCAAGACGATCACCGTTTTTTACAAGAAGCGCACCGCGTACTCAAACCAGGTGGAAAACTTTTTTTAACGACAGTAAACAAAGATTATTCTTTGAGCAGAAACCCATGGCACGTACGTGAATACAAGACCTCTGAACTACGTGGCTTGATGCAAAAATATTTTTGTAAACTAGAAACGTGGGGAATAGACGGAAACGAAAAAGTGTGGGCTTACTACGAGCAAAACAAAATCTCTGTCAACCGCATCATGCGTTGGGATATTTTTGATTTACAACATAGATTACCTGCTTGGATGTTGCGCATTCCGTATGAATTTCTGAATCGTCGCAATAGAAATAAGCTACTCGACGAAACAGACGGCTTGGCAGCTTCTATCCAATGGGATGATCATTTTTTGAGTGAAACGCCCGAAAATTGCATTGACTTTTTCTTCATCGGCACAAAAAGTGTGAAATAACAGCGTATGCACCTGTATATTCATGTTCCTTTTTGCCGCCGTGCATGCCACTATTGCGACTTCCATTTCAGTACCAATCTCACGACTAAATCTGCGCTCACTAGAGCAATGATAGAAGAAATGGATTTACGCAAAGCTTACCTGCCAACTCAATCCTTGGAAACCATTTATTTTGGCGGCGGAACTCCCTCTTTATTGAATATCAACGAATTATACGACATTTTTGAGAAAATTCATGCCTTATTTCTGGTAAGTCCTACCGCAGAAATTACCTTAGAAGCAAATCCAGATGATATCACAGCAGAACGAATCAAGGTATGGCAGAAGTTCGGAATCAATCGGTTAAGTATTGGGATTCAGACCTTTGACGAATATCAACTGGCTTTTCTAAACCGCATACACACCGCAGTACATGCAGAAAATTGTGTAAAAATTGCGCAAGATTCTGGGATAGATGACTTATCTATTGACCTCATTTATGGCATTGATCCCGTGGCAAGCTACGCCAAAGCAATCAAGAGAAAATGGGTAACTCCCCCCGCTGACCGACATCAAATTTGGCAAAATGACCTAGAAAAAGCTATGAAATTGAATGTCACTCATCTTTCTTCGTATTGCTTGACGATAGAAGAAAAAACCGTTTTTGGTCAGTGGCAAAAGACAAATAAACTTCCCGAACCTGACGATATATTTGCCGAAGAACAATTTAAAATTTTACTTGATTATACAGTAAATCACGGTTTTGAACAATATGAAATTTCAAATTTTGCTCGAAATCAAAAATATGCAAGACACAATACGTCCTATTGGCTAGGCGAACCATATCTTGGCATTGGTCCCTCTGCCCACTCATTCAATGGAACAAGCAGACAGCATAGTATTGCCAATAATGCCTTGTATATCAAGGGTGTAGAAGAGAAAAACATTCCTTTTACACTAGAAAACCTTAGCCCTACAGACGAAGCAAATGAATATATTATGACGGGGCTTCGTACCAAATGGGGAGTTTCTCTTGCTAAAGTTCAGGAAAAATTTAGAACTGATTTGCCCGCTTCTTTTTTTCAAATCGTTGAAAAATACAAAAACCAAGGAAAGCTAACGGAGTCCGAGAACCAATTATTTTTAACCAAAGAAGGCAAATTTTTAGCCGACGGCATCGCAAGTGATTTATTTTTGGGCGAATGACAATCCCATGTAAATTAGTGCGGGTAAATGCGCTGCTTTTTGTCCGAAAAGCCCATTAATCGACTGCATTCCGGCAACCAGCGGCCCTGCTTGTGCATGGAAACCAACCCCCCATCTTCCATTTTGTGCATTGAGTTGCATAGGGAAACTGATTTGTCCTTTTTGCGCTTGAAAACGAGGATAAAGCAGGAATTGAGCATTTGATTCAGCGGTTTCTGTAAACTCCAACATAGTTGTCCAAACGGAACCAACAGACCAACCTGTATTTCCAATAAAAATCTCAGCAGATACATGACGCAAAGGCGAAAAGCCTCCTTCCATCGTAATTTGACGTTGCCCGTCCGCAATTAAATTGTAATTGAGAATATCTTTTCCAACATCTCCCGACCAATCAGATTCGGAACGATTCAAATTGAGCCCGAAATAGGTCGGTGATACTTGAGAAAGTTGATGAATCCCTTGGTTGATGAAACTCAAACCGAATGTCGCCCATTTCGCTTCTGGACGTGGATGAAACCATTTTTTTTCTCCTTCGAATGAATTTTCAGACTCATCTTTTCGATGAATGGAGTAAATTAGTCCCCAGTCCACGCCTGTTGCTTGTTGATTGAACGAAAAAAGCGACTTTAATTGAAAACCAACCTCGTACTGATTCGTCACAGACTCCAACGAAGGTCCAAGCAAACTGACAGCTTGGTGATATTGCCAATCATACCGACGAATTGTTCCTCCTACCGCCAACGTATGTTGCTTGAAACGAATGGGATACGCATACGAAAAATTAACAGATTGAACTGCATCGGCACGGTAAGAACCTGACGGAAACAACTGTCTAGAGCCCGGCACACCATTAAATATTAAATCGATATTTCCTGTGGAATGATGGATAGCTTGATAAAAATAATCGAAAGCAATTGAACCAAATTTCTTTGTATTTATCTGAATACCAGGACCTTGCACCAAAGAACTCTGGGCTCTTCGCGCTGTTTGCGAAGGAGTATTGCCTGTTTGCGAACCGATAATGCGCTCGTCAAATACTTGATTTGTAGCCACTTGCATGGACAGAAGCCCGACGGAAATCTGTACTTTTTTATCTGTGCCTAAAGCAATCGAAGCTGCGTTTCCATGCACTTTTTGCACACCAACTCCATGTAGCTGCCAAAGTTCGGGTGACTGCGCTGAGGCAGCCAAGGAAAGCAAGAGACAAAACGATAAAATTTGTTGAGGGAACCGCATAAATTGTAAAATAGATAGATTTTAAATGACAAATTAAAGGATTATTTCAAGATACCTCATTAATTTTATGCATTTCCATTCAAACAAAGAGAATAAACGGTTTCTTACACTTCTTGAACACGTTGTTTTCTGATGTTTTACCTACGAAATAGAACAAGAACAGTATTCTCTAAACATTGAAAAATCAGTATATTACATGCAGACCATACGAACAAAGCGATTATTTACAGGATCAAGCGTACTACAAAATCAAGAAATAAAAGTTCAAAACGGAAAAATCATCTCCGTACATCGCCATAATGGCCCTTTTATGTATGACAACCTTGCACCTGGCTTTTTTGACACACATATCAACGGAGGCTATGTACATCATTTTACCCATGAACCAACCTTGGAAAGCCTTGAAGACATGTACGAGGCATCCAAAGCAACAGGAGCGCCTTTTTTATTGGCATGTTTGATTACATCCTCCCTCGAAAATATTCAAAAAGGAATCCAAGCTGTTCGTGCATTTCAAGTAAAATACCCCACTGCGGGTTTGCTAGGCATGCACCTTGAAGGACCTTTTCTTTCTCCCAAAAAACGCGGGGCGCATTTGGAAAAATATTTACAGCTTCCTACGCAAGAAGCGCTTGATTTCATTATCAACGAAGGAAAAGGAGTCATCCAATTACTTACCATTGCTCCTGAATTATTCTCAGCTGACCAAATAGCAACATTGCGTGAAGCAGGGATTACTTTATCAATTGGGCATTCCAATGCTACCTATCAAGAAGCGGCTGAAGCGATGCAAGGCGGTATTTCATTGGTCACACATTTGTACAATGCCATGTCTGGATTTGGGCACCGTGAACCCGGTTTGGTGGGTGCTACCCTAACTCACCCAAACGTTTTTGCACCGATTATTTTGGATGGCTACCATTGTCATTTTTCAGCGGCAAAATTGGCTTATGAGGCAAAGAAAGAAAGCCTTTTCTTAGTCTCCGATGCTTTATTTTTAGGAAAGAAAAAAGAAAGATTCATTTGGGAGGAATTTGATGCAACACTGACCGGTGAAGTATATACAAACACAGAAGGAAATTTGGCAGGAGGTGCTTTATCCCTTGGCGAGATGGTCAAAAATGCCGTTGAAAAAGTACAAATTCCATTAAAAACTGCCCTTGAAATGGCTACAAGTCGTCCGGCACGTGCACTTGGCATGGAAAAAGCAGTGGGGTATGTAAAACCGAATTATCCTGCTGTATTCACTGCTTTTCCAAACGACTTGAGCACATTCGAGTCCATTTTACTTTGAGTTGACAGAAGAACGAATCATTTGTTTGGTGAACTCCACGACCGTATCTTTTCTATTCAAAAAATCAGCCCAACTTGGTTCTACCCATAAATCAGGTTGAATAAAAAAGGATTTTGCTCGTTGGTTCGGCAACCGATGGTCTATTTTAAATAAAGGAATGTGCAAGATCAGTTTGGAGTGTGGGAGTTTAGCATTTTTCCAATTTCCAGCAAAACTTCCCCAATTCGCTCCACCTGGCTGTGTTCCGATGTACGTTCCTACCCCTTGGTCATACAAAAGTCCTAAGGTAAAAGTAGTTGCGGAATAACTTCCACCGTCCATCAAAAAGTACGTTTTACCCGAAAAGGCTTTTTTCGGAAAATCATCAAAAAGTTTGGATGGGTTTTTACGACCAAAATACCCATCCATAGGTGATTTCTTAAAGACCAATCGGGTAATCAAGGGTGGAAAAACTGTAAACCAAGGTGCAATGGCGGATAAAGCTGTTTTTTTGAATGTAAGTGAGTCAACCAACTGAAAGGGTTCTTTGGCTAAATAGCTTACAAAACGACGTACATTTGGTATATATCCACCGCCATTACCCCGAAAGTCGATGAGTAAATGTTGGATACTATCTTTTTCAATTTGGGTAAATCGTTGTTTGAGTAGGCGTTTAAATTTCCGCTGAGAGACATCCAAAAATTTTCCGGAAAGGGAAAATGAGCTAATTTCAAGACGGGCGATTTTAGCCGTTGAATCCTCAATGACATATTTAAAGTTCTTTTTTAACGCATCTTTGTACCTGAAAGAAATGCGTTTTATAATTGCTGAACTACTCATCATTTCTAATTTCTTAGAGGTAAAATCAAGTGAATCTGCGTGTTTAAACGTCACGAGAAGGGAATCTTTTTGGCCGAAATTTCGGGCATAAAAACTAGGAAAAGCACCTATGGCGTAATAAGAATTAGAGACAGGATTTCCGTTATCATTTCCAAAAACACGTTCATTTAAACGAACAAGCGAGTCCATCGGGATACCCTCAATGGCATGTAACTCCATCCCTCTCTGAAAAGTGGTATCTGCAGCTGCTGCATAATTTACGTAGTATTTTCCATTGAATTTACGTATAAAAAAAGGCAATTGACGTGCATTTTTTCCATAGATTTTCGGAGAAATGAGTGTCGAAGTATGTCCATCTTGCACGGCGGCAATGACAGGTGCTAGTACACGAAAAAAGGCATGCATATCGAGTGAGTCTGTGGCAATTTGTTTTTCAGCCTCCTCCCATTTTTGGTTCAATGTATTTTTGGTTGTATAAGCGTATGGGTTGGGATGATAGCGTTCGAGAAGTTCTTTAGCTTTGAACAAATCTTCTTTCATTTGTTTGGGTGAAAGCTTTTGCGAAAAAACAGAATGAGAAGACGCTAAAAATAGAACCAAAAGCAAAAGATGGCGTAATTTAAGAGTCATGCGGGTATTTTTATTGGATTATATGAATCAAAAATAGAGATTATTTGCAAACATTAAGTGGTAATTTGACAAATTAAAACGCAATTTTGTATCTTTGCGACCTGAAAAATTAAGTTCATTGAAAGTATGTTAAATAGACGTCAAATTAGGATACGCACGATGCAAGCCCTTTATGCGTATGAAAAAGCGAGGGGAGCAAATTACATGATTTCTCAAGAAATGATTGAGACGCATTTTTCACCTGATTTGAATTCGATGGAGTTCCAAGATAAAAAGCTTTTGGAAGGAAAACGAAAACTAGGTCTATCTTTACTTCAAGAAAAGGTTTTCCCCAACCAATCTGAGCCTTCCGAGCCAGATGATTACACAGACGAAATCCGTCAGGCTGTTTCCCAAGCGTATGTTTCCTATTTGAACCGCAATAAAACGGACAAAGAGTACATTTTGACACGCTATCCTATGCTAATCGAAAAGGTATATGATGTGTATATCTTCTTTTTGGGTCTCTATTTGGAGATTGCCAAACGAAGCAAAGCCGAGAAAAATCCGTATTATCAATCGAGTTTGGCAGATAACAGAATGTTGATTGCCTTGGCTGAAAATCCTGCTTTCATAGATGCTCAAATGCGCAGAAATGCGCAGTGGGATGAAGAACAAGCCTTAGTAAATACCTTTTTTAAAGAGGCAATTGTAGAAAATACACGTTATATTGAATATTGCATGGCAGCCAACCATTCACGGGAGGAAGATTTGGCTATCTTGAAGTATTTGGTTAAAAATGTGTTTTTAAAAAATGAAACACTGGGCGCGTATTTTGACAAATACCACTTGTTTTGGTCAGAAGATTTAGAAGTACTCCGTGCGATGGTTTCTCATACATTCCAGCCTTACATTGAAGAAGAGCGTATTATGTTGGAAACTTTAGATAATACGTGGGAAGAGAACAAAAATTTTTTTAAAACTTTGTTCAAAAAAACGATTGAGGACGAAAAAGAATTAATAGATTTGCTTACACCAAAACTCCGGAACTGGGAAGTAGAGCGTACCGCCGAAACAGACCGAATATTGTTAAAAATGGCTGTTACAGAGTTAATCGAATACCCGAGTATTCCGGTGAAAGTGACAATAAATGAAATAATTGAGATTGGGAAAAACTTCAGTACAGAAAAAAGTGGTACATTTATAAACGGAGTTCTAGATTCCTTGTCAAAAGATTTAATTGAAAGCGGCCAAATCAAGAAATCAGGTCGTGGGATGTTAGATAACAAATAAGTCAACCAAAATTTTTAAAAGATGAGTAGTTCGTCCAAAACATTACTTGCTTTCGTAGCCGGCATCGCTACAGGTGCTGTATTAGGGATTTTATATGCTCCAGAAAAAGGAGAAGTAACCCGTGAGAAGCTGGGTTCTCAACTGAAAAAGTATAAAAATCAGTTAGAAGCCTTCATCAACGATATCATTGAAAGAGGTGATGAAGTAGCTCTAGAAATGGTCGGTGGTGATAGCCAAGCCAAAGCAGAAGGTCAAAAAGTAGTAAACGAGGCACGTGAAAAAGCAGAACGTTTATTGCTAGATGTAGAAAGTTTAATGGCTGAAATCAAGGAAAAAGCCTAATTTATTCATTCCCTATTTATTCATTTAATATTGTATTCATGGTACTTTTACAAGCAGCTGGTGGCGGAAATTTCAGCTTCCTAATTTTGATGGGTGGTATGTTTGTCGTGATGTATTTTTTCATGATTCGCCCACAACAAAAAAAACAAAAAGAGCAACAAAAAATGGTTGACGAACTCAAAGTGGGTGATGAAGTGGTGACGGTTAGCGGTTTACACGGTAAAGTCATTGAAAAAGATGACGCGACTGTTACCATCGCTCCTGGTGGTGGTGCTCGACTCACATTTGACAAATCAGCGATTTCTCGCAAGAAATAAACACGATGCTTACCTTCAAAAGGTAAGCATTTTTTGTAAATATGAATATAAAGAGCAGAAAAACAGAAGCACAACCCATTCAAGAGGCAATCAAAAGTTTTTTGGAGACATTCAAATTAAAGGATAAGTTTGATGAAACCTATCTGAGTGCTTTTTGGGAGAGACTCATGGGAAAAACCATTGCAAGCCGTACTGCCCGCGTATATGTAAAAAAAGAAGTACTTTTCATTGAAGTTACTTCTGCCCCACTTCGCGATGAGTTAAGTCGTGTTAAAACGCTTTTAATCAAGAAAGTAAATGATGAAGTTGGAAGAGACATGATTAAAGATGTTGTCTTCCTTTAATTCAATAAGATATGGAAAATCAGTTATTTAGACCTCCCTTGTTAAAAAAAGGAGATAAAGTCGGGATTGTATCTATGGCAAGCCGCGTAAAACCTGAAGCCGTTTTACGAGCAAAAGACTATTTGGAACAATGGGGACTTGAAGTGGTCTTGGGAAAATCGTTCTCAGATGTTCATTTCAACTTTGCAGGAACAGATGAAACACGAAAAAAGGACTTGCAATACATGCTTGATGACCACGAAATCAAGGCGATTTTCTCCTCGCGTGGTGGCTATGGCGTTTCTCGTATCCTTGATTCTTTGAATTTTTATCTCTTCAAAAAAAGCCCAAAATGGCTGGTCGGTTTCTCTGATATTACGGCACTTCATGCGCATTTATTCCAGATGGGATACCAAAGTATTCACGGCCCTATGCCTACAACTTTCCCGAATGATGCGTATTCTTTAGAAGCCCTTCGAACTGCCCTTTTTTATGAAACTATCTCGTACAGCGTTGACTATCAAGAAGATAACCGAATGGGCGAAGGTGTCGGACAAATTATTGGTGGAAATTTATGCCTTTTAGCACATACAATTGGCTCTCCTTCTGACTTTTCATTTGATGGTAAAATACTTGTTTTAGAAGAAGTCGGCGAACCCCATTATAACGTAGATCGCATGGTTTTGCAACTCAAGCGTGCAGGAAAATTAAAGAACTTGGCGGGTTTAGTAGTTGGTCAGTTTTCAGAAATGAAAGACCCCGTACATCAATTTGGAAAAACAGCCTACGAAATCATTGCAGAACATACCGCAGGTACAAATTACCCCATTGTTTATGATTTCCCGATTGGACATACGAAAGCCAACTATGCTTTCCGTTCTGGTGAAACCATGAAATTGAGTGTTTCAGAATCAGGAACACGGCTTTCCACAGTTCGTTAAGGACGAACTGTGGGGCTTGTAAAGGCGAATGTTTCTCCATCGAATAATCCTAAGTCACTTAGTTTTAAAGACGGAATAACCAAAAGTGCCATGAACGATAAACTCATAAACGGAGATAATAAAGTGCTACCAAGTTCCTCTTTTGCCAATTTATCCAATCTTGTATAGAGATCAGCCACTTGATAGGCATCTAAATCGCTCATCAAACCAGCAATAGGGAGTCCCAATACTTCGACTTTTTCGTCTGTAACAAGTGCCAATCCTCCTTTTTCGTACATAATTGCGGAAATCGCTTGTAAAATTACGTCATCATTCACACCAACTACAATAATATTATGTGAATCGTGTGCAACAGACGAAGCAATAGCTCCTTTTTTCAAACCAAAACCGTGTATGAACGCTACCGCAGGGGGCGCTTCTTTGCTGTATCTATTGATAACCACAACTTTCAGGACATCTGCTTCCACTCTACTCACCTCTGAAGCAACAATTTCTATCGGAAATAGCTTTTTTTCAGTGACCAGTTGCCCATCTAATACACGAATAGCTTGAATGAATGCATCGTTTTCATCGATTTTACATTGAATATCCTCTGTGCAAATTGTCCGTTCTACAAAGAAGTTCAGAGGGGTATCAAATACCGAAGGAATCATAGAAACGCCTGACTCAGCGACTTTCTCCCCTTTGATATAAGTTTCAAGTACGGTAAATTCTGAAAGGTTATCTACTTTGATAAAATCGGCAGAGTCTCCTTTTTGCAGCAGACCGACAGCTAAATTATAGTGCTTAATTGGGTTTAACGACGCCATTTTAAGGGCATCAAAAAGCGCTACCCCAGCTTGAATGGCTCTTTTAACCAACTCGTTGATATGGCTAATGAGCAAACTATCCGGGTGTTTATCGTCAGAACAAAACATCATCTGGTGGGCATGAGTCCGAGCCAATGGAATAAGTGCATCAAAATTCTTAGCAGCGCTTCCCTCCCGAATCAGAATTTTTACACCGAGTTTTAGTTTATCTTCGGCTTCTTCCAAGGTAAAACATTCGTGGTCGGTTTCTATGCCGTAACTGAAGTATTTTGCGGCTGTTTCTCCACGTAAACCGGGTGCATGGCCATCGACGGGTTTATTGTATTTTTTTGCTAACGCTAATTTTTCAAGCACATCTGGAAATGCATGAATAACACCGGGAAAGTTCATCATCTCAGCCAAATATCCAACTTCAGGATAGGCAAAAAGCGTTTCAATATCCTGAATATCAATCGTTGCACCAGCGGTTTCAAAAGTCGTTGCGGGCACGCACGAGGGAACACCAAAACAGAAATGAAAAGGTACTTTTTTCCCATTTTCAATCATGAACTTAACTCCCTCGAGACCAAGCACATTCGCAATTTCATGCGGGTCAGAAACCGTTCCCACAGTTCCATGCGTGACCGCAAGACGCGCAAATTGCGCTGGTGGAAGAAGCGAACTTTCAACATGCACGTGTGCATCAACAAAGCCGGGCAAATAATAGGGCCCATTTATTTTTTCATCCCCGAGCTTGCGAATCGCTACAATTCGTTGGTTTTCAACATCAAATTCGCCAAAAAAGAGCGTATTCGTGATTAAATCGATTATATTCCCTTGATAGGTCGTCATGTTGTTCAAGTTTAGGATTCCGCTGGCGTATCTTGTCTCCAATCGGTCACTTTTTGCTGTTTAATTCGTTCTTGGAGCTTTAAAATACCACCCAAAAGTGCTTCTGGACGTGGAGGACAGCCCGGCACATACACATCTACCGGAATGATTTTATCAACCCCTTTCACCACATGGTAGCCATGCTCCCAGTACGGCCCACCACAATTGGAACAAGAGCCCATGGAGATAACATACTTAGGGTCAGGCATTTGCTCGTAAAGTCGCTTAATTCTATCCGCCATTTTAAACGTGACCGTACCTGAGATAATGATTAAATCTGCTTGCCTCGGCGAGTTTCTAGGAAAAATCCCGAAACGTTCTAAGTCATAATTGGAAGCATAGGTAGCCATCATTTCAATCGCACAGCAAGCGAGCCCGAAACCCAATGGCCAAAGAGAATTTGCGCGCGCCCAATTGGTTAATTCGTCCAAGGAAGTTAAAATAATTTCAGCTTCACCCGTTTTTATTCTTTGTGCATTTTCTAGCGAGTCAAAATTCATTTTTTGGTGGATTTAGCGTATTTTTCATTGATTTTGGCGTACATATCAGCAGGAACTGGAGACTTGAAAACTTCTTTTTTCTTGTTGTTTGTGGTTTCCCAATCGAGTAATCCTTGCGACCAAACATAGGCAAGACCGAGTCCTAAGATGAGCACAAATAGACCTGCCTCAAGAAGAGTAAACCATCCCCAAAGCCCATTGGTTTCTGCAATAAGTGTAGTATCTGCAAATACCGTAGCCCAAGGAAACAAAAAAACAAGTTCCACATCAAAAAGCACAAATACCAGAGCCACCAAATAGTAGCGCACTGTAAACCGGACATTCGTGCCTCCAATTGCTTCTTCTCCAGATTCATAGGACGTTAATTTCTCAAAAGTTGGTTTAGATGGACGAATAAACCAAGCAATCCCCATCACGATAAGAAAAAGCCCAACAGCACCGAGTATAAAAAGCAATACAAAGCCAAAATCTGTTAACATTCCGTTGTGTAGTTACATTCTCCTTACGAGAATCATTATAAATCTTCAATTCTAAACAAATGAAAAGGCAAAATGTACGGGTCAATGGACACAAAATTTTGCTCTCCTTGCCAAGTATAGTACATTCCAGTCACCAAATCATGTACCCGATACGACTCCCAAGCACTTTTCCCAATCAAAGACAAAGGAACGTGAATCATGCCTTCCTGTTTTGTATTTCCAGATAAATTGGCAATACATAAAATACGGTTTCCATCTTTCGCGGTCTTTAAGTAGGCCAAAAGCTGATCGTTCGCTATGGGGCAGAATGTCAAGTTATTGGTCGCTTTGAATGCTGTATTTTCCTTTCTAATTCGGTTGATTTGACTGATTAAATACGTCAGTTTATTCTCGTGTTTCCAATCCCACCATTTGATTTCGTATTTCTCTGAATAAGCATACTCTTCTTTAGGTGCATTGGCTTCGTGATACATATACTCGTAAGACGGGCCAAATATTCCGTAATTACTTACCAAAGTAGCCGCCATGAAATGACGTAAAATGAATAGATTTTCATTTCCTGACTGAAGCATGTACGGATTTATATCATGGGTATTTGGCCAAAAATTAGGTCTAAAATACTCACTCATCTCGGTATTTACGAGTTCCGTCATATATTCCATAATTTCTTGTTTGGTGGTGCGCCAAACGTAGTATGTATAAGACTGTGTAAACCCAAGTTTCGCCAATTGCTGCATTACTTTTGGTTTGGTGAATGCCTCTGAAAGGAAAATCATATCCGGATAAACCGATTTCGTTTCGGCGATGACCCATTCCCAGAAATTAAACGATTTGGTATGTGGATTATCCACCCGAATGATACGTACGCCCCATTCTGCCCAGGTAAAAATGACATCTTTTAGCGCCAACCAAAGGTTTTTCCAGTCGTTGGTTTCAAAATAAATGGGATAAATGTCTTGGTATTTTTTAGGTGGATTTTCTGCATAGCGGATGCTTCCATCAGGTAAAATTTTGAACCAATCTGGATGATCTTTCACCCAAGGATGGTCAGGAGAACATTGAATAGCCAAATCCAAGGCCACTTCCATATCGTGGTTTTTTGCTTGGTGAATAAGGGATTTGAGGTCATCTAATGTGCCTAGTTCTGGGTGGATAGCGGTATGTCCACCTAATTCAGAGCCAATACCATAGGGTACGCCGGGTTCACCTTCTTCACAAAATACGTTATTATTTCTTCCTTTCCGGTGCGTTTTTCCGATGGGATGTACAGGCGGGATATATAGCACATCGAAGCCCATTTTCTGGATTCTTGGTAAAAGTCCCTCCACATCCTTAAATGTACCATGTTTACCATATTCAGGAGACGCTGAGCGAGGGAAAAGTGAATACCACGCAGAAAAGTTTGCTCTTTCACGGTCAACGGTCACGGATAAAATGGGATGAATGAATGCGTCTTGTCTTTGAGGATATTTTTTTATCCAACGCGTTGTATGCTCACTCAAAATAATCATGATGGCATCGTTGTACTTGGCGGGGTCTGTCATCCAAGAAGCAGCAGTTAATAATGCTTTTTTGTCTTCATCTGTCGCTTTCGTCGCCATTTCTTCGTAAAATTCTTTACCTTGTAGAAGCTCAACTTGCAAATGTTGCCCGTCTTTTACTTTCAGTTCAACTTCATGCTGCCATGTGGCGAGGTGATCTACCCAAGCTTCAATGGTATATTCATATTGGCCTATTTCTTCAGCTAAAAATTGGGCTTTCCAACGATCATTATTGATCAAAGTCATGGGAACTTCTTGCCACAGACTTGAATTTGTTGATTTATATTTGAGAAGCGCACTCACCAAATCATGCCCGTCAATAAGTATGTCGGCTTCTACATGAATCCATTCGTTTACAACTCTTTTCACAGGAAATCTACCGCCATCAATTTGGGGAGTAACTTTTTCAATAACTACGCGCTGTTTTCCTAAAATCTGTTCCATATTGTAATTCTATCATAGGTTAAGTATGTACTAGAATCAAAAATAAGCAAATCATGGAATTAGTCCATACCTAAATGCAAGATTAAATATCCTGAAACGATGATTTTGTTATTTTTTGGTAAAAAGTGACGATTTCATTGAAGTATTCGTATATTCAAAAAACCAGTCCTATTTTTTTATGAGAAAAGCTCTTTTTCTATTTCCTTTTTTATTGATTTTACATGGCAAAAAAACGTATGCGCAAACTTGGCAAGAGATTGCCCCCGTGGTTTGTCATGGAGTTCCAGAAGATGCCTTTACATCCCTTCGAACAGAATTTAATGACCCGTCGAAGGCACGTTTAACTGCTACAAGTACATTTATTATAACCTACGAGGATGTACCAAGTCAAGCACAAACGGCATTCCAATATGCAACCGACATTTGGAGTAATTTATTGATTTCCAGTATTCCTATTCGGATTCACGTAACTTATAAATCGTTGGCTTCCACGACATTAGCGTCATCGGGTGCAACAAGAATTTACCGAGATTTTAACAATGCTCCCTACCCTTCTGTCTGGTATCCAGTTGCTTTGGCGGAGGCTATCAACGGAAAAGAGTTAAACGAAGAAGCCATTGATATTAACATTAGCATTAATTCAGCGATTCGGTGGTCTTACCAAACCGACGGGAGAACGACTTCGGGAGTTTATGATTTTGTAACCGTTGTTTTACATGAAATTGCCCATGGCTTGGGTTTTGTAAGCTCATTTGGTGTAACAGATACCAATCTACAAGGGAAATGGGGTCAAGCAGATTTTCCACTTATATTTGATTTATTCGTGCAGAATTTGGCGAATCAAAATTTACAAGACACCCGAATTTTCGGAAATCCATCGTCTGATTTACTTGCTCAACTGACCAGTACCCAACTAAAATTTGATTTACCTGGGCAACGTAGCCCGCTTATCCCGCGTTTGTTTGCACCACGCACCTATGCACCTGGAAATAGCATTTCGCATCTGGATGAATCCATTTATCCGCAAGGAAATACAAATTCATTGATGACTCCCAATATTCGAAGTGCAGAGGTCATTCATCAACCGGGAGACTTGACAAAACGAATTTTGAATCAATTGGGTTGGCCGATTACGGATTTACAAAACGGCCTCATTACGGGTATTTCAGAGATTGATAAAAATCAGCCCATTGTCTATCCCAATCCTGTGGTTGGTACAGATGTCATCGTCTTTTTTCCGAAAGAATGGGTTGATAAAAACGTAGAAATTTCGTGGATTACTTCGGATGGAAAAATTCAAAAACACGAATCTAGGTTCTTAAAAGAAGGAAAAACCCAGATAAATATACCTGAGTTTTCCAATGGGCTGTATATTTTGCGCCTTACAGACGGAGTTCAAATTACACAGAAAAGAATTTATCTAAACCGTTAATTGGCAACCTCTTTTTTCTTGAAGATGACGAGAGCCAAGAAGGTAATGAGTCCGTTTAACAATAAGTTTTCAAAACCAAATTTATATCCTAGATTACTTTCTACCCAAACGACGATGAAATAGGTCAAAATCGGTGAAAGAATACAGATGAAAGGAACGAGTCGATCCATTGTTTTTCTTTGGGTGTACATTCCGAAGGTAAAAAGTCCTAAAATCGGGCCATACGTATAACTAGCAATTTGGAATGTTGCTGAGATAACATCCGTACTATTCACCATTTTGAATAACAAGATAACGACAAAAAACAAGGCTGAGAAACCGAGATGTACTCTATTTTTTATTTTCTTTCTTTCCTTTTCTTCTTTGTTCTGAATATCCATAAAGTCCACACAAAAGGCAGTAGTTAGGGCAGTCAAAGCTGAGTCAGAACTTGCGTACGTAGCAGCTGTTATGCCTATTAAGAAAGTAACGCCAACTAACAAACCTGCAATTCCCATATCTGCTTGTGCGAAATGTTGTAAGGCAAGCATCGGGTATAAATCATCTGAACTTGCTGGGGCGGTGATGCCCATTTTATTGATATACAAATACATAAGCGCACCCATTCCGAGGAAAAGGAGATTCACGATAACAAGCACAATCGTAAACCAAAGCATGTTTTTTTGTGCTTCGTTGATATTTTTACATGTGAGGTTTTTCTGCATCAAGTCTTGGTCAAGACCCGTCATGACGATAGCGATAAATGCCCCTGACACAAACTGTTTGAAGAAATTTTTACTGTCAGACCAACCGCCATCAAAAAAGAAAATCTGTGAATAATCGCTATTTGTCACCTCTCTAACAACCCCCGCTGCATCCAAACCCAATTGACCTGCAATGAGGACGATGGTCATGACAACTGCTGTAATGAGGAAAAAAGTCTGCAAAGTATCCGTAATGACAATGGTTTGAATACCACCTTTGTAGGTATAAACCCAAATCAAGGCGATGGTAATCAGGACGGAAATCTCAAATGGAACACCGAGCGGGTCATAAATCGCAATTTGAAGTACTTGAGCAGCGATATACAAGCGAACAGCTGAACCGAGCGTGCGCGAAAGTAGGAAAAAAGCCGAACCTGATTTATAACTCCAGTAACCCATTCTTTTTTCCAAATAACCATAAATCGAGATAAGGTTCAGGCGATAATACATGGGCATTAGCACTGTTGCGATGAATAAATAGCCGACTGTATAACCTAAAACAATCTGAAAGTAGGAGAATGCTTTTATTCCGACAGCACCTGGTACAGAGATAAAAGTGACACCAGAAAGCGACGTACCAATCATTCCGAAAGCAACGAGATACCATGGAACAGATTTATTTGCCGTAAAAAAAGACTGCGTATCTGCATTTTTAGACGTAAAATGGGCAATAGTAACGAGAATCGTGAAATAACCAAGTAGGATTCCGATAGCAATTAACGGAGACATAGGTGAGCGTTTAGTGTTTAAAAGGCATCAAATATGTAAAAAATTGTTTAAATTAGCGAAGTAAACAAGAAAGAATAGTGATTTATTGAGATTTCCTCGGATAATGAACTGATAAAACGTGTAATTTTGTTGTAAAAAATAAAAAAGCAGATGTTTCCAATTGCAGACCCCGCAGTCATCACACAAGAAATCACAGAGGAAGAAATTGAGTCTGTAAAGCTGTACCAACTCATTGTTTTTAATGACGATGTAAACACGTTTGAATATGTAATTCAAACATTGATTGAAGTTTGTGAACACTCGCCTGAGCAAGCAGAGCAATGTACTATCATTATTCATTTCAAAGGAAAATGCAGCGTAAAAGAAGGCGATTTTGAAGAATTGGCTGCCATGCGAACAGAAATCTGCCGACGCGGTATTTCTGCCGAAGTAATGCTTAATCACTGATCTATCTTTTATCTTGAAATATCCATCCAAACTCATTGAAGAAGCGGTTAACGAAATTTCTCGTTTGCCAGGTATTGGAAAAAAATCCGCTTTGCGCATTGCTTTGTATTTATTGAAGTCTGACGAAGCAAAGACAAATAGGCTTGCGCAAGCTTTGCTTAAATTACGGACAGAAACACAGTTCTGTAAAAAATGCCACTCCATTTCAGATGGCGATTTTTGCTTAGTTTGTAGCTCTTCCAAACGAGATGCAAAAGTCCTTTGTATCGTTCAAGATAGTCGGGACGTGATGGCTATCGAAAATACGGGGCAATACCAAGGGTTATATCATGTATTGGGCGGGGTAGTCTCGCCACTTGCAGGCATTGGCCCGAATGATTTACACATTGATACCCTCATTGAGCGACTTCAAAACGCAGAAAGTGCCGTTGAAGAAGTTATTTTGGCACTAAGCCCTACAATGGAAGGCGATACAACGGCATACTATTTACGCAAGAAAATAGAGGACTTCCCGGTTAGAATCACGACGATTGCACGAGGTATTCCGATTGGCGGAGATCTTGAATTTACAGATGAAATTACACTTGGGCGCAGCATCAGTAGCCGTGTTCAATTTTAACATACATTCATAACAAATCAAATGGAACAACATCTTTTACTTGACGAAATACCCTCTCTCGACCTAGCTCATTTTACAACCGGTACTCCCGAACAAAAACAGCAGTTTGTACAAGCACTCGGAGCCGCTTTCAATACTATCGGATTTGTTGCTTTGAAAAACCACGGTTTGTCTGAAGAAATACGTCTTCAGTTATATTCAGCTGTAGAACGTTTTTTTGCCCTATCTGATGCGCAAAAACAAGCCTACGAATTTGCTGAATTGGCAGGACAGCGTGGCTATATTGGCAAAGGAAAAGAAAAAGCCAAAGGACATACAAAACCAGATTTAAAGGAATTTTATCATGTTGGGCAGCCTGACCCACTTCCGCACATGCCGCAGAATGTTTTTCCGGAAGAAGTGCCGGAGTTCAAAGAATGGACATTGCATACTTACAAAATTTTTGAACAAACAGGAAAAACATTACTTCGTGCCATCGCACTTTATTTGGAACTACCCGAAGACTATTTTGAAGACAAGGTAAAACAAGGAGATAGTATTTTGCGTGCCCTTCATTATTTTCCGATTGAGAACCCAGATGCACTACCACCAGATGCCGTACGTGCAGCAGCGCACGGAGATATTAATTTAATTACATTACTAATGGGGGCATCTGCTGAAGGTTTGGAAGTCTTGCGGAGAGATGGGAAATGGATACCCGTTACTGCTTTGCCAGACCAAATCATCATTAATGTAGGTGATATGTTGGATAGGCTGACAAATAATAAGCTAAAATCTACGATACATCAGGTAGTAAATCCGCCGCGTGAAAAAATGAAAACCTCGCGTTATTCCATTCCATTTTTTATGCATCCGAGAGCAGATATGGACTTAACGTGTCTGGCTTCGTGTATCAATGCTGAAAATCCGAAAATTTACGAAGACATGACTGCTGGCGAGTTCCTCGATGAAAGATTACGGGAACTTGGGCTCAAAAAATAACTCAAAAAGGGTGAGTTGATCCGATGACTCACCCTTTTTAGTAAATACCTTAACGCATGATTTTACACACAAGGCAAATCCGAAATTTTATTTTTCTTCGGGAAGTATTACTACTTACCTTGACGTGTATTGGGGGGCCACAAGTTCACTTGACTTCTTTTATCAATGTGTTTGTTCATAAAAGAAGATATTTAACAGAAGCCGAATTGATGGAATTACAAGCACTCTGTATGATACTTCCAGGACCTTCTTCTACTCAAACTTTGACCGCTATTGGCTACAGAGTTGGGGGTTCGACACTAGCCTGCCTCACCGTATTTATTTGGATTTTACCTTCCACACTCACCATGATAGCTGTAGCGTATGGGATTAACTACATTGATGCCCTTTTGGTAGAAAAGTTGATTCGGTTTGTCAAGCCAATGGGTATAGCTTTTATCTTCTTCGCCTCGTATTCCATTGGTCGTAAAGTCATTAATACAAAAACAAGTATTGTTTTGATGGTTCTATCAGCGGCGATGGCGTATCTCTTCCGCTCCCCTTACATTACTCCCCTTTGGATTCTTTTGGGCGGTCTTGCGACCACTTACAAAATGAACCAGCAGGAAAAGAGAGAACATGGAAAACTAAAAATCCAGTGGGGAAACTTCTACTTATGGGCAAGTGTCTTGGTTCTTGCTGCTGTTATTGGATTTCAAACGCAGTCTTTACCCATTCGCTTATTTGAAAACTTTTACCGAAACGGAAGTTTGGCTATTGGCGGTGGACACATTTTGAAGCCCCTACTTTACAATGAGTTTGTAGAATTTAAACATTACTTAACAAAAGATGAGTTTTTAACGGGCTTGGTTGTTTCAGAACTAATGCCTGGTCCAACCTTCTCAGTAGCCTCTTTTGTTGGCGCTCTTTCATTGCGTAGTTGGGGATTTGATGGTTACATTATCGGGGCTGTTATCGCCTCCGCTGGTATTTTTTTACCTGGTACTTTTCTCATCTTTTTTGTTTACAAATTCTGGGAACAACTCAAGCAATACCGTGTTATTCGCGCCTCTTTGGAGGGTATCAATGCGGCAAGTACGGGGCTAACCATCTCTGCTGGAATTTCACTTCTTGGGCCTATGGCTGCCAATCCGCTCTCTATTTCCATCATCACGATTACTTTTCTACTTCTCCTCTCTGAAAAAATCAAACCTTACATGGTTATTTCTCTCGGTCTGTTATTAGGCTATTTTATCCCTTAAAAATAGGACGAATATCATTTTTTGTAATTCCAAAACAATAAAACTAAACAACATTGTTGTTTTTGAGGTTAAATAGTTTGTACTTTCGTACTCATTCCAGATTGTCTCGTGAAAGAGGACACTCATCACCCTAAACTTTACTTGTACATTTTATGGAAAAAATTCGCTACACAGTTGAAGAGAGATTATTTGGTGTCTCCTCAAAAATAGGTGAACGAATGGGCTTTGCAGCTAGTAGTGTTCGTCTCTATTTTATTTATGCCTCCTTTTTTACTTTCGGCAGCCCCATTATCTTGTATCTTGTCTTGGCATTTTGGCTAGAACTACGCAAACATTTGCGCCGTCATCAAAATCCAAGTGTTTGGGAGTTTTAACGGTCAACTTCGCCCATCACAAGGTCTAGACTCCCTACAATCGCTACTAAATCCGCAATCATTACCCCACGAGAAATCTCTGGCAATACAGACAAATTACTGAAAGAACATGCCCGTGCCTTTACACGTACAGGCACATCTGACTTTCCGTCTGTTCTAAAAAAGAAGCCTAACTCCCCTTTTGGATTCTCAGCTCGAACATAAAAATCCATTTTTGCCGGTCTAATTTTCTTAGGAACAACCGCCTGAGGGTCAAATAAACGTGTTCTTTGGTGTTCCTTTTGTAGTTTTTCGAGACACTGTTCAATTATTTTAACAGATTCCCAGCACTCCAATACACGCACGTGGTTTCTGTCCCAACAATCCCCTATTTTTCCCATCAAACCTTGCCCGACAGGTATATCAAAATCCAGCTCAGGATAGACAGAATACGCATCTACTCTGCGTAAATCCCATTTTAAACCAGAACCACGAAGCACAGGGCCACTGCATCCATAATTTATTGCTAGTGGTAAATCAAGGACACCTACATTGGCTGTTCTTTGAATAAATATATGATTATCAATTATAATTTGCTGTAGTTCAACCAAATTCGGTTTTAATGTTTTTATAAATTCCGTGCAACGTTCCTCAAAACCAACGGGTAAATCATAGAAAAGTCCGCCAATCCAGATATAATTATAGAGCATTCGAGCACCAGAAACCCATTCGAGCAAACGTTGAATGTTCTCACGTTCACGGAAAAGCCATAAAAAGGGAGTTTGTGCACCAATATCCAGTGCATACGTTCCAATTGCTACAAAATGAGAAGCAAGGCGATTCAGTTCAGCTACCAAAACACGAATATACTCCACCCGCTTCGGAATTTGCTCCGTGATTCCGAGCATTTGCTCTACCCCCATTGCATACGCATGTTCGGAGTTCATCGCTGCTAAATAATCCATCCGATCTACAAAAGGAATAATCTGGTTGAAAGGAAGGTTTTCTGCATGTTTTTCAAAACAGCGATGCAGATACCCAATATGCGGAACCACATCTACCAAAATTTCACCATCTGTAACGACTTCCAATCGTAAAACGCCATGCGTGGACGGATGCTGAGGGCCAATATTTAATATCATTTCTTCAGACTTCAAATCCTCCAACTTATATTTCGCTGGTTCTGAAGCCGTTAGATAATCTTTTTGAATATTTCTACTTAATGACATTGCGTGTGAATTTGATAACTCGGTAAAACCAGTGTATGAATGCCCAAAATTAAGAAACTATGTGTACTAAAAAGTAGTTCTACTTAACTTTGTTACCTCATAATTGACAATCTATGCATACGATCGAACCTTTTTATCGATGGAAAAAATACTATCAAGCGGAAAAAGACCCTGCTTCTCCATTCTATGGAAATTCGTATTCGAACCAGTACGAAGATACCATCTATGGCTATTTCATTGATCCTCAATGGGATTACATCGGTTCTGAGACGTTGTATTGTAAATTACTTTTTTCAGATTATTCGTCAAAAACGTGTATCATCGAGCTTTTTGGTGAATGGAATGATGCTTTACACAACGATTCCATGCACCTAAAAAGAACTTTGATTGACCCACTTTTACAAGCAGGAATTACAAAATTTATTTTACTTGCAGACAATCTACTTCAATTTCATGGAGGAGAAACGGATTATTACGAAGAATGGCTAGAAGAAGTCGAAGATGGATGGATTGCCGCTTTGAATGTCCGTCCGTTTATTTTGGCTGAATTTGAAAGATACAAAATTGATTATTACGTCAATTGTGGAGGTACATTAACACTTTCGAACTGGCGAACGCATCCTCCTTTCAAAGTAGCGGAATTGGTCGATTTATTGCTTATACGGCGATTAGGAAGCGGTTAATAGTCGCCTCCAGCACCACCTCCACCAAAATCACCTCCTCCGAAACCGCCAAAATCGCTATCACTACTGCTACTTCCTCCACCCCAACTACCAGAAGATGGCCCCCAGTTTGTATAGGTTGTGTAAGGCATACCGCCAGATAAACCACCGCCTCTGTTTCTTTTATTCAAAATACTGATGACGATAAAAATAAGAAGGATGATTAGAAAAGGTATCCATATTGCATCTTCTTCCGTATCTTCCTCTGCTTTGTATTCCCCTTTCAAATAATTAATAATCGAGTCAACACCCTTATTAATCCCATCATAAAACCGGCCTTCTTTGAACGCTGGAATGATGTCGTTGTTGATGATCCGCTTGGCATACGCGTCAGGCAATGCCCCTTCTAAGCCATATCCCGTTGCGATATACACCTTTTTTTCACCTGTTGACCAAAGTAAAATCAACCCGTTATTTTTACCTTTCTGACCAACGCCCCACGCACGACCGAGCTCAACAGCAAAGGTATTCATGTCATAATCACCAATCGTGGGGACAATAACGACAGTTAATTGAGTAGACGTGGTATCATTATACACGCGTAATTTTTGCTCCAGTTGATTTACCTCTTCTTTGGAGAACGCAGAGGCGAAATCATTCACTAAACGCGGAGGATTGGGTTTTTCGGGAATGGTTTGTCCAAAACCAAAAAACGACAAAAACAAAAAGGTCGAAAGAAGAATAAAATGACGTGTAAACATAGAGTTAGATAGATTAACCAATTGAAATATCGTCAGAAATTTCATTGACATCGTTTGAATCATACGGAAAATAGGTCTTCAGTTGTTGTCCCGCCTCTGTCACTGCGGCAGCAATTCCTTCCACAAATTGATCTTTTTTGAAAAAAGAGCGCATGGTTTCTTTTGTTGAATCCCAAAAATTGGAAGGCACAACTTGGTTGATACCGGAGTCGCCGAGGATAGCAAATTTACGACTTTGGTACGCCCAATAAATCAAAACCGCATTTTTCTGTTCGGTTTTTTGTAGTCCTAGATGCTCAAAAACTACTTTCGCACGTTCCATTGGGTCTATTTCACAGGTAGCTTCTATATGAACCTTGATTTCCCCGGATGTATTTAGTTCTGCATTTTGAATGGACTCTACGAGAATTTTTTCTTGTGATTTCGTTAGCATATCAAAAAAAAATAGCCCGACGTTTCCGTCGAGCTATTCGTTTACTGATTAAAAACTGACAGTTGGTGCATTCTGTGCGGATGCTGCGGCCTCAAAGTATCCTTTCGGTGCAAATCCAAAAATACCTGCAAAAAGACTTGCCGGGAAAACGCGAACGGCTTGGTTGTAATCTTTTACAACCGTATTGAAATCATTTCTCGCGACGGTAATGCGGTTTTCTGTTCCTTCCAATTGTGCTTGCAACTCCAAAAAGTTTTGGTTTGCTTTTAATTCTGGGTATTTTTCGACGGTAACGAGCAATCTACTCAAAGCACCACTTAGTTGGTCTTGTGCAGCTTGAAACTTTTGAATGTTCTCAGGCGTCAAATCTGCTGCATTCAAATTCATAGATGTTGCACTTGCTCTTGCCTGAACAACTTGTGTTAGCGTTTCTTTTTCAAAGTTGGCAGCGCCCTTCACGGTATTCACCAAGTTCGGGATTAAATCTGCACGGCGTTGGTATTGTGTTTGAACAAGTGACCATTTTTCATTCACTGTTTCATCTTTTCCAACAAGCCCATTGTAGGTGCTACAACCATACATGGTAAAAAGTAGGATAATACCTACAATAATAATCGTTCCTTTCTTCATTGCTTTACAAATGTTAGTTCAATTCGTCTTAATCACTAAGATTGACTTTCAAATATACAATAAAAAAACAATGCTGACCTATCCTTTGGATGAATGTCAGCATCGTTGGTTGAACGTATTTTTTTTAGGATAGCTTATCTTGGAGGTAAAACTCTGACAAGGGGTCTAGGGTAATTTTTACCTATTTCTACCCCTGCTGCCTTCAAGTCGCTTTCGTGCGCCAAATACGGCGTATGTATCATGGAATCGTTCATTTTTTGTAGTTCAGGAATCCAATGTTTGACGTATTTACCTTTGCTGTCATACATTTTGCCTTGTTTGACGACGTTGAAATACCGGTTTTCACGGGGGTCATTGCCAATACCTGCCACATAATTCCAGTTTGCCCAATTGCTACAAACATCGTAATCGAGTAATTGACTTTCAAAATAACGTGCACCCCAACGCCAATCGATTTCAAGGTCATGAGCTAAGAAACTAGCCACATTTTGACGTCCTCGGTTCGACATAAATCCGGTTTGTTTCAGTTCTTTCATGTTTGCATCAATGAAAGGAACACCAGTTTCGCCATTAATCCATTTGGTAAATTTGCTAATATCTTGTTTCCAGGTCTTGGATACATCTAATTTGATACCTTGAATTTTGAACATTCTCGAACCGTATTTGAGCGAAACAAATATGAAGTAATCGCGCCAAAGTAATTCAAAAATGAGCCAATAAGTCGAATCATTTGCACCATGTTTGGCTTCAAATTGGCGAATTTCTTCATATATTTTTCTAGGAGATAGACATCCCAATGCCAACCAAGGAGAGAATTTGGAGGAATAGTCTCCGCCGAGTAATCCGTTTCTTGTTTCTTTGTAAGTCTTGAGTAATTGGGTATCCCAGAGATAATAGCGTAGGCGTTTTAGCCCTTCCTCTTCACCACCTTTGAAATCCAGAACACCACGTGTATCTTTTTGAATGGGTGCATAACCTAGACTTTCGAGTGACGGAATTTCCCCCATATCGAGGTCCGCAGGAAAATCACCGATAGACGAAGGTGCGGGGAAAGTAGCTCTAATTTTTGCGCCGCGTTCCATTCTTTTACGAAACTCGGTAAAAATATCAGGCAAAAAGTGAATTTGAAAAGGTAAGTCAAGCGCATGATACAAAGAGCGTGTCCAGACGAGGTCAATGTCGATATTCAATGGTTTGAGCGCTTGAGACAACGCCGTTTCGACATCTGTCTCTTCTTCTGTCACTTCTTTGGAGGCCACTACATGCGATGCACCGAGTGAGTCTGCCAATTGTGGGAGAATTTCTTCTGGGCGACCTACCCGAACTAATAAATTTGAATTGATTTGCAGAAGTTGTTGGCGCAAATTCTGGACAGATTCCAAAATAAACTGCATTCTAAATGCACCCACTTTCGGGAAACCTTGGGAGAAATCCTTGAGCCATCTTTCATCAATAATGTAAACGGGAGTTACATTTCCTCGTTTATACGCTCTTAAAAGTGCCTCATTGTCGTGTAAGCGGAGGTCATTACGAAACCAAAAAACAGTAGAAGACATACAAAAGGTGATTAGATAAACGTAAAAGTTGTGTTATTTTTTTAGAAAGAGCCATTCAAGTCCCAAATATAATCCATATATGAAATAGAACCATTTTTTTGCAACTTCACGCGTGAATATTGATTAATCCAGTCGATGACAGGTTTAGTTTTTTTGAAATCCCCTCCATACCACGTAAATAACTTAGAGATAGTTGCGCCGTTAGCTGTCACTTTATTTTTGGTTGGATCATTTAAAAACCGAACCCCTTGATCGTCGAGTTGAGCATTCAATTTTGCAGCAATAAACGCCTCATTGCGTAGCGGTGGACAAGAAACAGCCGCACAAACCAAGGCAAAATGAATCCGTGCATCTTCAAATTGTTTGCGGATAATCCCATGTTCAATTTCATTCAAGTCCATGGATTTACCACCAATTTTAATGAATTTAATGTCCCAAGGCGTATTCACAAAGGGTATTTTGATGGAGCTTCCGATGTCTTTGATACTTTTAATATTGTCTTTTTGGTAATTCAAAATCAATTTGACGGTAAAAGCATTGTACGCATTGATCCAAAAGGCGAGTTTTTCCTCTTTTGACCAATCCGCTTTTGGAGGATTGGCAGAAAGAAGTGCCAAGTAGCTATCCAAGGTTTTTTCATCTTTGTTGAACCCGCCGTAATTGACACGACCAGTAGCGGAAACGTATTTTTTGGTTAGTCCATCCCAAATAGCGTGCGAGATTTGCGCTTGCGAAACAAACGAAATAAAAAGAAAAAAGACAAGAAAACGAGTTGTGCGCTTATTCATTAAAGACATAAATTAATTGGTAAGTAAACGAATTCCATCCGTGATGGTTTGAAATATACGTAATTCCGTCACCTTTAAGTTTGAAAAAGCTAGGTATTTTATAATCTACTTGGCAAAAAAACATGCGTTATACGAAGATTATTGTACATAAAAGCACTCAAATTGCGCACACTGTTTTGGTAATTCAATGCTAGTCACACCAAATCCTTGTCGTTATCCCGATATGGATTCCTTCGGTATATTTCACGAAATTAGGGTCAAATCACCCCATCAACATTTACTATATACTCCTCTAATTTCTTCACGTAATAAAAGGTTACTCTTGCAAAGTGATGCGAAAATTGTCGCCCAAAAAAATTCAGACTGTAAACGCAACATAGTTATGGACATCGCCAAACACAAGATACCTCCGAGTACAAAACTATATTTTCATATTATTTTGACTTTTTTTGACTTACGAAAAATAGAATACCTCCTGATGCAATGGTAAGTAACCCGAAAATTGAAAACGCTCTTAGTAGCCAATTCGAAATATTATCTCGACTTTGATAATCCATTGTATGCAACATCCACAGGAAATCGAAAATTCTCCATTTATTGTTTCTGAACTTTTGTACTGTACCTAGTTCCGTACTTACATAGACTGTTGTATTTGATGGATGCTCAAAAGTAACGGCATAAGCAGGCAGTGGACTTTCGCGATACTCATGATGTCCATTTACTGTTGTTACATATTCCACTTGCTTTATATTTACATCATCTGAAAAATTCAGTTGGGCAACTTCAATCGCTTCCGATTTGTTCAATGGTTTTCTTAATTCACCCGTGATGGCATTAGCCAATTGAATTTTTTTCCCACGGTCATGTTCTTTTGAAAAGTGAATTTGGTAAGTGGGAATTCCCAAAATTTGAACAAGTCGGGTATCAAAAATATAATTTACCGTGTCTTTTTGTTTTAGTTTTTGCAGAATTTCATCAATATTGGTCAATTTGACATCCCCTTCGATGGGATGAATATGGGCTTTTTGGTGGTCGCCATGCACTTCATCCATATCTGACCAACTGAAATATAGACCTCCCACAGTCCAAAATAAGAATTGAACTCCCAGAATGACTCCTAGCCAACGATGCGACTTTCGAATTTTACGATGAAACTCTGCTTTTTTCATTTTTTATCCTACTTTAATTTTTAAGTTTTATCATTTCCCCAATTTTAAAACTTTTCCCAATGAAATGCTCTTTCTCGAAAAATGTAAAAAATACTGAAATGTTGATTTGATTAATTTGAAATATATTCGATTTGTGCCATTGTATGGACATAGTTACCTGTATCTGCGCCCATTATTTTTAAAGAATAGACAAGCAAAAAAAGGTATAAGTCCTGTTTTTAAACTGAAAAATTATTCTAAAAGACTGTTCTTTTGTATTCAAAATCTTCGATTTTTTTGAATCAATGTGTGAAGAAGCTCATTTTGTAGCAAAGACGTTGCAACCTCAAGATTCCGAGTTAGTTCAACTTATCTGCGCAAAACGCCTGAATCACTGTTTCGTTCCTTGTCGATTTTCAGACACAGTCTTCACACTCTACTCCTTCTAAGGATATATCGAAATGTGCTTTTGTTGATATCTATTTGTCTGATAGGTTAAATAATAAAGATAAAGAGAGCTAAAAAAACCTGATTAGCTACATATTATTCCCCGAAAAATAGTATCGGAAAGTCAAAAGAGTTCGGTACTATATCTCGAACCCTTTTGACAAAATTTTACTTACTTTATTGTATCCGATACTCTCCCACAAGCAAGCATCGAACTCCCGTAGTAGGGGTTTTCTATTTCAGTTTCGTTACTCAACCATGCTGCTTTTTTCATTGGGCAATATTGTTGATAAATAGGCTCTGATGAAAGTTTGACACCTTTAGCCATCGTGAAAAAATTATCCGAAAGGCTTTGGAACAGTTCTCTTTGTTTTTTCAAATCTTTCGAATCCGCTATTTTTTGAGCATCGTCGATAATTTTAGTCTTTACTTTCATAAACTCCATGTGCTGTTTCATTTCCATTTTAGCCATGTCGACTGACTTCATTGCTGTTACCAATGTTCGTGCTGCAGCTGCTGAAGAAGTTGCGTCTGAGGCCACCAAGGCATTTTTTATTTCGTAGTAAGCAGACAGCAAAGGATGTATGTCTGCTGTTTTTGAAGCTTGAGTTTTATCCTTTAAAGACGTCGTATGATCTGTATGAACATGATTATCTGAAGTATAGCCCGTCGTGGTACTTGAAGCTGGAACACTTATCCCAGTATTTTTTTGCCATTCTGTTAGTTTCTTCTGCCAATTCTCTACAACCGATTTCACGTTTTTCTTAGCTGCCAATTCGATTGTTTTTTGAGCGGATGTGATGGCTGCCGCATACTCCTTTTGTTCTTCTAAGATTTTGGTTGTCAGATTGGCATACATATAGTTGTCATTTACTAATTCTTCAGACTTTTTAGACCAGACTAACGCTTGCTTTAAATCCTTTTTGTTTGCAAAATAATACTGAGCCGCATTATTGAAAAACTTGGCATCAACCAGCTTCTCAGTATTTATTTTGGTATTAATTTCATTCATTACTATCGCATCAGCGTTACTCTGAATAGGAATTTTTATTTGTGTATTTTCCCAGTTTAAGTATAAGTTTGCCGAATAATTTGGCATAATATCTTCCAGTGTAATTGAAAAAGATTCATATACACGAGCAGTAGTTTCGGGTTTAACTTTAATTCTAAAAACATCTTTTTTCTCATCATAATCTGATGTTCCGTGGCTCGTAGTATCTGTATTTAGAATGATTGTCCATTCACTTAAATTTGGAATGGTAAACAAAGAATAATACCCCTTTTTGACCTCCATACCTCCAAATTTTATATCATCGCTAAAACGAATTCTCGTACTTTCTCCCGCACCCGTTCGCCAAATTTGATCGAATGGAACTAATGCTCCAAATATCTTACGTCCGCGCATTAACGGACGTTCATACTGGACAGAAATATCAGTAAATCCAACTTTTTGCTTCCATTCAGCTCCAGGACTTGCTGGTGGTGTTTTTAGTCCAACTTGGGCTAATGCCATTTGGCAAATTCCGAAAACCATGATTACTATCTTTTTCATCGGTTACTTTGGTATAATTGATTAAATAATTTCTGAAAAACCTACACAGACATTACATCCATAAGCATATTTCCAATGAGACTTTCTAATAAAATGTTGTTGATAAATGCAAGCTTCTAATTCTTACCGTTCAAGTTAGCATTCGAGTACAAATGCATTCAATAGTAGTTCACCTTATGCTTTAGCACAATTGCTCAATGAAGGCAAATCAACTATTTGTCAGTAGCGCTTGGAATATATCAGGTAGACACAATCATTAAAAAGACGCTTTGTAGAAATAATCAGAACACAAATTTCTGTTATTTTTTCATTAAATTGTTACACATTTTTTCAGCGAGATATATGAGTTAGATGCTATACTCTGTGATATATATTTATATTTCTCCGCAGCTTTCCCCTCAAAATAAGGATATGTTAAGCTCTCCAGTGCGTGTTTTATTTGAAAGCCACTCTTTTGCTTCGAAGTTTAAGCAAGGAGTCTTTTATAGTATTATTGGGAAGAGATTTGAAAACCCGATGAATATGGAATTGGATACATTTGCCTATGTATCAATAAATTTGAGTCGTTTATTAGTGGTAAGTTCACTTTTTAGGTACGCAAGTGCCTTACTTTGCAATATGTGAAGAATAGAAATTAGAGTTGAAGTGTCTCAATGACAAACATCAAACAAATTTCTGCAAAATGATCATGATAGATCTTTGACATAGCACTTTTATTAAGTGCAATTATAATTTTGACTTAATTCTTCCACTCAGGATAGCCCTACATCCATTGGTTAAGCCGATACCCTAGCCTCTCTTTTGTAGAGAAGTCTAGATTTTATTTTTTCAAAAAATAAAACTAAAACTTTATAAATCAATCATTTAAGATATTACCAAATACAACCCTTGGAAAGGAATGTATTTGATTTAAGTCCGGTTTAAAAAGTCATTTTTTTAAAGATTGTATCTTTCTTGACTTCAAAGTCAATTGCAGTATTTTGAAATTGTCCATTGGAAAAATAGCAGCAACTTGTCCTTTTTGTATCTCCGTTTTCGAAGGTTAAAAGTAGCGTAAAGCTACCATCACTGCCCAAGAGTTTACGGCTCTCCTTGGCTATCAACTGTTTGGAACTACCTACTAAAATATTTTCTACAATGAATGAATCTACAAAAACTTGTGTTCCATGTTCCGCATAAAACCCAGCCTTTTGAATGGTCATCTCTGAATTGTTTGTGATATTTACGGCCATTTCTGAGTTACCAAATATACCCAGAATATCTGTGCAACTGCTTGACACGACTGACAATAAAAGAATGGCTATTTTTTTCATTTTTTTATTGATTATGAATTTGGGGGGATACAATTAGAAAAATCACATACTTAAAGCTTCTTTCTATCAAAATAAACATTTTTATAATTTTGCTCTTCTATATCAATCAGCATACTTAATTGATAATTCATCTTCAAATCCAAAAATTGTCAGGGCTTGTTTTATTCTTTCGAACTTGCCCACATTGTCAATGTTTCCCTCAATAAAATATGTCTCACTAATAGGAACTGCTTGTCTCAATCCGTTTGCGTCAGGTGTTTTAGTCAAATTCAATCTGTCACCAATTTCTGAAGTGAAAAATGTCTCCGGCTGTAAATCAAAAAGCTGCTTGAACACTTCAATATAAAGTTTTGCTACTTGCGTAACTTCAAGTTTTTGATTGAAGAAAATAGCATATTCAAGTTTCTTATGCTTAGGGTCTTCTGCATCAAAAATATTAATTTCATCATTCGTCGCTTCTAGCTCTACTTCAATTTCAGGGATTTCCCAGACTTTTATGAAACGTTCTGAAATTAAGTTTGCTCTTTTTTCAATTTCAGCTTTATCCCACTTCATTTTTTCTTTTAAATCTCTGTTTAGCCAAAGTCTGCTAAAACTGTATCCTTGTTCTTTACCATCCAAATTCATGACCTTCTTGTCTAGAAAAGGTTTATTACCCAACTTTCCATTATTACCTGATAGGGTTAAATTACCAATTGTGTTGAGGTAATTTTCCTTAATCAAATTGTACTCATCTGCACCTAATTCTATTTTCCATTTTGGGTCCGGATTTTGTGGAAAAATATGTTCGATTGTAATATCAGAATTACTTTCAATCGTAACTGGTTCATTATTTTGAAAGTTCTCTAGACGCTCAAACAAGTAAGTTCTATTTTTGGGCTTAATGTTGTAAACATCTTTTTCTTTAAGAGCATTTACCGTTTCGGTGTTTCTTGGAAAGCGCTGAACACCTGACCTTTGCAACAAAGATTTTTGAATTGAGAACAAATAATTGTTAGGTTCAATTTTATCATACAAGCCCATAAAGATTTTATTGAGTGCATTTGTCGGTAAACCTAAAATAAAACGTCTGAATGTAAATGATTGAATCGTCGATAGCACCGAAATAAATTTAGTTTTATCAATAATTTCATTTGATAAATCTTCATAGACTTTCATCAAAAAAGGAAAAGCAACATTTATTTCTAATCTGTTGATATATTCAAGTTGAACTCTAATTTGTTTATCAGATTCATTATTGGGATTAGCTAATTTGTTGTAATATTTGACGAGTGATTTCAATTCGGTAAGTACAACTTCTAATTCGTCTATAGTAGAAGTGGGATATTTCTCCTTGAACTTAGAATATACATCTGATTTATTAGGAATTTCTTTATTCTTTAGTGTCAGATAATCACGAATAAATTCAGAAATTTTTGTTTTGTTTAAGGTTTCATCTTTTGCATTTTTTTCAATTACTTCCCAATAGTGTTTATAAATCCGTTCTTGTTCTTTAGGTTTTAATCCCATTAATATGTAATTCCTAATAAGGTCGGCTTGTGACAACTCAAGCCCCGTCGAGTTTAAACTTTCAAAAATTCTTTGTGGATTATCTTTTTGTCTGTCAAGAGCAATATCGACAAAAATTAACTTTGAAAGTCCACGTTGAACGACTTCAAAATTTTCTGGATTTATTACTGACCTGAAATAGTTAAAATTCTCAATAATTTTCGAGTAACCTTTAAATTCTTCGTCGTTTGTCGCATTGAGAATATACCTAAGTGCTTCTTTATTGTTTTCGGTAGGTTTTAGTTTTAGTTTTTCCCCTTCTGAGGCAAATTCATTAATCAAATATGTTTTTTGAATTCGATTGACCAACATTTGATTATCAAGTTCTTTTGCCAGTCGGTAAAGTGCTATGTAAACTAATGTAATCGTTGTAAGCCTCTGTTGTCCATCAATTATGGTAAGTTCTGTTAATCCTGATGCTGAATAAACGTCATCGTGAACATATACAATACTACCAATAAAATGTGCATTTGTCTTATCATTTTTACCTGATTCAATAATGTCATGCAGAAGCTGCTTACATTGGAGTAATGTCCAATCGTAGTTTCTCTGATAAACTGGAATTACAAATGTCGTTTCGTTGGTCGCTAAAAATTTATCTACTCTTGTTTCGTTTGCTTTCATATTTTAAATTGTCTGTTTGTCGGTATATGTTTATGGGATGAGTACAATCCACCCAATGCCCTTCAAAATTCGTGGATTAAAATCGATGGCATGAGAAGTCGTTTTCAGGTCTTAGTATGTCCATAAGGCATTTTAGTGTTCTTTGTATCGCATTTCTTGTTTTTTTGGGAAGTTATTCGGTAAAATACGTTTTCCGCATTCATGCAGTAAACAAACGAATGTATCTACTATTTCTGTGAAGTCCAAATAATGAGTTGTTTTCTACTGGCAATTTAGTAAACCAACAAGGTATTCTCTCATTGCTAATCTGTAACCCTGAATTTTATAGCACCAAATCACTCACATTTCTCCACTCCAAGCAACGCGAGCAGGTTTCGGATTAACCCCTCAATCTACCCCAAAAAAGATAAATACTCTGGTTTCAAATTGTAAGAAAACAGCACTTCCAAGAAAAAAAGCTTGCCAACCCAACATTTTGAGAAAAAATTCAGTTTGAAACAAAGGTTTTCAGGCAAGTCTAGCACATACGAAACATAGCATGTAAAACGTATCGCCCGCAAGGACATTCCCCAAAGAAGGTTTTTCGAAGAGTCAAATCCAGTAAATGCGTTTGGCTTTCCAAAGCTTACGTGAGATAGTTCCCTTTTTTGACTCTATCTTTGCTCTCGTTGTTTTGCACTACGCGATTATTTTTTACTTTAAAATATAGCTATTCGTGTGCCGCTGTTTCCATTTCTTGTACAATATGTTAGTAAAAACTTCTTATATATCCACCACCAAATGATTGTTACTCTCACCGTTGTTCGTTTACGTACTTGGGCGATTCCGCTCGGTTTTGTTTCTATGGCGATTTTACGTCTACCCTTGGTATTGAACAAAAAAATCTCTTTCTGGAAACTCATGGGCTGTGGCAAAAACGGAACTTTCGACAAAACACCTGATTTGCGCCAATGGTCTATGTTATTGGTCTGGCAAAACGAAACCGACTATACTACTTTTCGCGAAAATTCGGTCGTCATGAAATGGTGGAATCTCATCAGCGACTCTGAATGGACTTTGCAGGCGGTTCCGTTTGCTGCACATGGCACTTGGGACAAACAAGAGCCTTTTGGTCGCCCAAACAGCAAAGAAATACCCGAAGGCAAAGTGGCTGTTTTGACTAGAGCGAGCATTCGGTTGCGTAAACTGAACGGATTTTGGTCGAATGTCCCTGCTGTAGCGCAAACTATGCCAACTGCGCCGGGTTATCTTTACTCAGTGGGTATCGGAGAGATTCCTTGGATAAAACAAGCTACTTTTTCCGTTTGGGATTCGCTCGAAGACGTCAAGCAATTCGCATACAGACAACGCGAACATGCCGAGGTTGTCAAGAAAACACGGGAACAAAACTGGTATAGTGAAGAGCTTTTCGGCCGCTTTATTGTCCAAAAAACACTCGGAACGCCTCCTTTTACGCTTTAGTGCATATAGGATGCCGCGTTGATGTCCACGGTTGTTCCACTTGCGTGATTCATGGCACCAGAGAGCATCAACGTTACCACAGGCGATATATGCGAGGGCGTAGTTAGCTCGTTCAAGCCCAATTCGTCGATGATTTTTTGCTCACCTGCTTGTGCGATGAAATCCTCCGCCATTTGTGTTTTTGTAAATCCGGGTGCGACGATAAATGAAATTATACCTTTTTTGCCGAAAGAACGCGCAACGGTTTTTCCGAGGGAAACTACACCTCCTTTGGAAGCCGCGTAAGCCAAATAATCGGCGGTTTCTCCTCTAAACGCTGCCCTTGAGGCAATAAATACCAATTGACCTCCTCCAGAATCGGGCATTGACTGCAACGCAAGATGTGTCAATTGTCCGATAGCATTCAAATTTACTTGCATGGTTTTTTGCCAAACATGCATCCAGTCGGCAGAAGAATCCTCTATGGCATGAGCCGTGAAAATTCCGGCGTTCAGCACGACGCCCGTCAAAGAACCAAGTGCTTGAACAGATTGCTCCCACAAAAACTGTACATCTTCGGGCTTATTCATGTCTGCACAAACCAATTCAATTTTTTGGGATGGGTATTCCTTTTTCAATTCTATAAGCGACTCATTATCAGAACGATAATGAAGAACAACAGCTGCACCTGCGGCTACGACTTGCTGTGCAATAGCCAGACCAATGCCTTTGGAAGCACCTGTAATGAGGATTTTTTTAGAAGATAAATCTATTTGCATTAATTTTGAGTTTAAAATCATTCGCTCAAAGATAAGCGAGTACCAATTAGTTCGGAAATATTTATCAAAAAACAGATATCCATGGGATTTATCGGCAAAATTATTGGCAAGATTATACTCTATTTTATCGGCTTCACGGTACTGTCCGTGATTTTCTTCAAGTTTGTTCCGATTCCTTTCACTTGGACGATGCTCGGGCAAAAAATGGAAGCCAGCAGTGAAGGGCGGGACTCCGAACTGCATTATTCGTGGCGAAGTATGGACGAGATAAGCAAGGAAGCAGCATTGGCAGTTATTGCAGCGGAAGACCAAAAATTCCCGAACCACAATGGCTTTGATTTCGAGGCAATGAAAAACGCATTTATGGGCAACTTGAAAGGCAAGAAACTAAAGGGTGCATCTACGATTTCGCAACAAGTAGCCAAGAATGTTTTTTTATGGCAAAGCCGGAGTTATACTCGGAAAATCGCTGAGGTGTATTTCACCTTTCTTATTGAATTAATTTGGGGCAAAGAGCGCATCTTGGAAGTTTATTTGAATGTGGCAGAAACTGGTATTATGACCTTTGGTTTTGAAGAAGGTGCGCAACGATATTTTAAAAAATCAGCCCAAAATTTAACAAGAACAGAGGCGGCAAAAATCGCGGCGATTCTACCAAGTCCACGCAAATGGTCAGTGAAAAATCCAGGTTCTTATACAGCGCGAAGAGTACAATCCATCACGCGAAGTATGCGTAATTTAGGTGGTACAAGCTATTTGATGAACTTATAAGTCAAATCTAGGAACAAAAATCCTCCACAAAACCGTTGAATACATACATTTTCTATTTTGTATAAAACTATGTTTGAATTTATATCGGACGACTCTTGGAAGAAGATTATTGTCATCGGTGATAAGGTTCTCATCAAACCGAGCAAACCTCTTGATCAAACGCACTCAGGATTGTATTTGCCACCGAGTGTGAAGGAAAAAGAAGAGGTGCAGTCAGGGTATGTCATGAAAGTTGGCCCAGGGTATCCCATTCCTGTCATGAGCGAAGATGAACCCTGGAAAAACCAGCAGGAGAAGACAAAGTATCTTCCGCTTCAAGCAGAAGAAGGAGACTTGGCTATTTATTTACAGCGACATGCGATAGAAATCATGTACCACGGTGAACAGTATGTTGTTGTTCCTCAATCTTCCATTTTACTATTGGAAAGAAAAGAGGATTTGTTTTAATTGTTTGAATGGAAGACATCTTGGATAAATCCTATTGTTTTTCCATTCATATTTCATTTTTATCACCTAAGCAATGCGTAAAACCACGTACCTTTGCTTATTCACTAAATCAATTCACCACCAAATGCTACGTTCCCAACTTGGAAATATTGGACATTTTGCAGTGATCATTTCTTTTGTATCTGCATTAATTTCCACATACGCATACATACAAGCCTCGCGTGAAAACAAACCCGCGTCGTCTTGGATTACCTTGGCTCGTTCGTCTTTTTTCATTCATACGGCGGGCATTCTTACGGTAGTCGCAACGTTATTTACCATCATATTTAATCATTATTTTGAATACCACTACGCGTGGGATAATACCTCTTGGAGCTTGCCTGTCGGGTATGCCATCTCTAGTTTTTGGCAAGATCAAGAAGGTAGTTTCTTGCTTTGGATGTTCTGGGATGCACTCATTGGCGTCCTTCTTATCTTCACTTTTTATCAGAAAATCAAACGAAAAAAAAGTACGTCTTCCTTTGAAGCACCCGTCATGACTGTTATGGCTGGTGTACAAGCCTTTCTTGCCTCCATGATTCTTGGTGTCGTAATCTGGGGAGAATTGAAACTCGGTAGCTCTCCTTTCTTGCTCCTGAAAGAATCCATGCCAGACTTGCCCGTTTGGAAAACACAACCTGATTTTGTTCCGAATGACGGAAATGGCTTGAACCCCCTACTCCAAAATTACTGGATGGTTATTCACCCTCCTACGCTGTTTCTTGGTTTTGCTCTAACCCTCGTTCCTTTTGCTTTTGGAATTGCCGGCTTGTGGCAAAAAAAATACACCGAATGGATTAAACCTGCGCTTCCTTGGACGCTCGTGTCTGCTGTGATTCTTGGAACGGGTATCATGATGGGGGCAATTTGGGCCTACGAAACCCTCAATTTTGGTGGATACTGGAACTGGGATCCTGTAGAAAACGCCGTATATGTGCCTTGGCTAATTCTAGTTGCAAGTTTCCATACGATGCTTTTGGCGCCCAAAAACTCGTCAGCGCTGAAATACACCTTCATTCTGGTTTTTGCTCAATTCATCCTCATTTTGTATTCCACTTTCTTAACACGGAGTGGGATTTTGGGCAATGCCTCTGTTCACTCATTCACAGATTTGGGGCTATCGGGTCAGTTGCTTATTTACCTACTTAGCTTTGTTTTGTTTGCTATCCTTCTTGCCGCCCTTCGTTGGAAAGAACTCCCTTCCGATGAAAAAGAGGTGGAAACCTACTCAAAAGAATTTTGGATTTTCATTGGCGTTTTGGTGCTTTGTTTGGCAGCATTCCAAGTGATTGTTACGACGTCTATTCCTGTTTATAATAAATTGGGTGAAGCCTTTGGTTTATCCCTTAACATGGCGATGCCAAGTGACCAAATCATGCACTATACAAAATTTCAGCAATGGTTTTTTGTCATAATCACGATTTTAACGGGTGTAGGACAGTATTTCTGGTGGATGAAAATCAAGAAAGAAACACTTGGAAAATTAATTAACCCATTGATAGCTACGCTTTTACTAGCAACAATCGTCATTACCGTTACGAAAGTAAACAACTGGCAATACATTTTAATCCTTACAGCAGGGATTTTCAGTATCATTGCGAATGGCGCGGTACTCATTGATATTCTAAGAGGTAAATGGCAAATTGCAGGCGGTGCTACCACACACATTGGCGTTGCCTTGATGCTCATCGGAATTATGTACTCGTCGGGTTATTCCAAAGTAATATCTGTCAATACTTCGGGTTCTGAAATTTTTGCAGACAACGACGAAGCGAATAAAGAAAATGTTGTTTTGTGGCTCAATAGACCTTTGCAAATGGGCGAATATACGCTTACCTATCAAGGTCAATTTGTTGATGTTCGGAACGTTCCCGGATACATCGAAAAACGTTTTATTCAACCGATTCCCACTTCAGGCTATTTAGGTATTGCTCGTGCGGACATTATGGACGGCGATAAACTTTTCTACAAACGAGGCGATACTGTTGCCTACGAAGCTGAAAATACCTATTATCAGGTTTCGTATAAAGACAAAGAAGGGAAAAGTTTCAATCTCTATCCCCGTTTTCAAATCAATGAAAAAATGGGGAATGTGGCTTCTCCAGATATTAAAAAATTGGCGACAAAAGATATTTACTCGCACGTAACGTTTGTCAATTTGGAAGAAGACAGAGAATGGAGTGCCCCTGAAAACTTCAAAGTTGCCTTGAAAGATACGTTTTTCTTAAATGATTATGTAGCGATTTTGGATGATGTTGTGGCTGTAAATCAAGTAGATGGTTTGGACTTAGCTCCGGGGGATGCAGCAGCAAAAGCTACCTTACGTATTTTGGAACGCGATGGAGAAAGAAAATTATACCCTACATTCGTTATCAAAAACAGAGAAATTTGGAGTAAACCCGAAGTTAGCTTAGAGCTAGGATTACGCGCTCAGTTGACCGAAATTGACCCAGTAAACGGGCAATTCAATTTCGCTATTTCCAGAGGGCAGCGTGAATTTATCGTCTTAAAAGCAGAAGAAAAACCACAGATTAATTTACTCTGGATTGGTACACTTCTATTGGTTGTAGGCATGACAATTGCCGCTTTTAGACGTTTCCAAATTTATTTAAAAACAGCGTAAATTCACTTATTTGAAAATTATTAAAAACGCTGCTCAAATGACTTTGGGTGGCGTTTTTTATGTGGAGGCATGTTGAATGAACATATTTTCACTTCATGTAGTCTCTATTTTCTCCCACCTACCCCAATTGAAACTTCAAAAACAGTTCTAGAAAAGACCGCTATTGGGGAAATTACCAACATCTTCTCTACCTGTACGGATACGAATTTCTTTCAAATTCAGACACTATCTTTCTAGAAACGTGTACTTACCAACGTAAATATTCCTTATATTTGAATTGCCTTGTATTTTTCATACATGGCTGTTTAAATTAAATATACCTCCCAAAACGTTCCCCCCTTTCTTCACAGATTTGGGGCCACTTAAAATTCTTTCCTACAACATGATACCCGTGCATCCCTTACAGAAATTCCATTATTTTCCGTTGTCACCACATAAAAAGAGTGATTTAATCCCTGCTTCTTGTCGTTCTTTATCACTTTTCATGCAATGGATTACGTTTATTTCAAAACCCAGTAAATCACATTTGCCCCTTCCGCTCGTTTTTCCGCGCTGCCTACTCTGAACACACCAACTGATTTCCGTTGCAGTGTACAAAAGTACTTTGCCGCGTTTCAATAAATAAGGCAACGATCTATTGTCCCTCTATATCACACACCTCCTAAACAATGAAATTAATAAACAACCAAGATAGTACCCTCTTGGGCGAACTGAAACCTTTGCTTTCTGCAACTTCTGAAGTTTTCATTTCAACCAATTACCTCACAATTCCAGCCATTTTTGAACTACTTGCTGAATTGCACCAAGTGAAATTCGTGAAGTTAATCCTCGATAATGAGGTGTCTTCTGACAAACGATTTTCATACGATTTCCTTGAATTTTCGCTGTATGATGACTTAAAAAGCGCCTGGAAAGCAAAAGAAGTCTATGATGTCATCGAAGCCAAGTTCGAAATTCGGCCAGGGAATGTAGGAGGCCAAAAGTTTATACTTATTAAAAATGAGGATACCGTTCACTTTTTCAGCACATTTGCGCAAGACTTAACTACGGTCACATTGGGAATTCTACCAAGTAAAACTCCCATGATACTAACCTATCTTGAAGATCAAGGAGCAATTTATTTACAACTTTTTAATCAGTATTGGTCATCCACAAACAAGGATTTAAAATCGTATGTACTAGATAAAATAAAACGCGCCTTTACCGAAAACAGCCCCGAATACCTCTATAAATATACGTTATACAGTATCTTCAAAAAAAGTATCACCAAAGAACAAAATGAAGAACGTATCAACCAAATTGGCTTCAAGCAAACTGTCATCTGGGACATGCTTTTTAACTTTCAGAAAGACGCCGTTCTCGGAGCAATTGATAAAATTGATACCTATGGTGGTTGTATTATCGCTGACTCTGTGGGGCTTGGAAAAACCTTTGAAGCCCTCGCTGTTATCAAATATTACCAAATGCGAAATGACCGCATATTGGTACTTGCCCCTAAAAAACTGCGCCAGAACTGGCTGATGTACTCCCAAAATATTGTCCATAATATCCTCGCGAAAGATAGATTGGACTTCGACGTCCTGAACCACACCGATTTGTCACGAACTTCCGGTAATTCTGGGAACATTGACTTAGAGAAAATCAATTGGGGAAATTATGACCTTGTCGTCATTGATGAGTCTCATAACTTCAGAAACGATAACCCACGCCGAAATATGGTCACGCGTTATCAAAAACTCATGAACGACATCATTAAAGCAGGTGTAAAAACCAAAGTCTTGATGCTTTCTGCTACTCCTTTGAATACGCGCATGAACGATATAAAAAATCAAATTGCGTTTATTACAGAGCAAAAAGACGATGCTTTGGCCTCCTTCGGCATTAAAAGTATCAACAGGACACTCACAAATGCTCAAACGAAATTCAATAATTGGCGCACTATTTCTTCTAGTAATACAGGAAACCGCGATAGTCTTATCTCTAGTCTTGACGGCTCCTATTTCAAATTATTGGATTTATTGACGATTGCCCGCTCCAGAAAACACATTGAAAAATATTACGATGTCAATGATATTGGCAAATTCCCAGTACGACTCCCACCCATTAATATCTATTCGGATTTCGATAGAGAAGGGTCGCTTACGGCGATCGATAAAATAAATGACACCCTCAATACCCTAAATCTTGGCTTTTACTCGCCCCTCTCCTATGTCCGAAGTGATAAAAAAGCCTCCTACGAAACCAAATACGACCTTACGACCTCCAACGGGAATGTCTTTAAACAGATTGAACGCGAAAGTAGCCTGATTCACCTTATGCGCGTCAATCTCTTGAAAAGATTGGAAAGTTCTGTGCATTCCTTTGGCTTAACGCTCGATGTCCTCCTCCGGCAAATTGAGTCCATGCTTACCAAAATAGAAAAAGTATCTAGTACCGATTTTTATGAAAATGGCCTCGATATCAATCAAATTGATACAACTGTAGACGACCTCCTCGAAGACCATCTCACCGGAGGCAAAATCAGGGTGCTCCTCCAAGATATGGACTTGGTTCGTTGCAAAGATGATTTGCTCGAAGATAAAAAATACCTCGAAAATCTCCGACAACAAACCACCATCATCTCTCCAGAAAGGGATGCCAAACTCGATGAACTAAAAAAAATCATCCGAAATAAAGTAACCCAGCCCCTCAACCCTGGAAATACAAAAATTGTCGTCTTTTCAGCGTTTAGCGATACAGCCGTTTATCTCTACGAAAATATCGCAGCATGGGCGCTTGCTAACCTCCACGTGTACTCCGCTCAAATTACTGGCGGAAACAACGGCAACAAAACCAATATGGAAGACTGCAAAGCAGAGTTCGATACTATTCTGGTCAATTTCTCCCCCATTTCTAAAAAAAGAGAACTAGTAAACCCCGAAATTAAAAAGGAAATTTCTGTCCTTATTTGTACAGATTGTATCTCTGAAGGCCAAAATTTACAAGATTGTGACTATCTCGTCAATTACGATATTCACTGGAACCCCGTCAGGATTATTCAACGGTTTGGACGAATCGACCGCATTGGCTCTAAAAATGACAAGGTTCAATTGGTGAATTTCTTCCCTAATCTTGCCCTTGATAGCTATATCGACCTGATTCAACGCGTGAAAAGTCGGATGCAAATCCTAGACGTTTCAGCGACTGGAGACGATAATATCATCGACGTTGAAAATGGCGGGTACAGTGATCTCGAATACAGAAAACGCCAATTACACCAATTACAAAACAAAGTCCTTGATTTGGAGGACATGGAAGGCGGTATCAGTATTACCGATCTTACGTTCAATGACTTTAAAATTGATGCCGAACGATTGTCTCCGCCAGAAAGAACTCGTTTCGATAGCGCCCCCAAATGCCTCTATGCACTCGTTAAAAATAATACAGACGAACCCCTCAGTGGTGTCATTTTCTGTCTGAAAGACACCGCCAACTCAGACAACGACTTCACGATAAAAAGTGCAATTTACCCGTATCATCTCTGTTTCATTGACCAAAATGACGCGGTTTTCGTTCCGGCTAATAACCCCAAAAGAAGTCTCGATTATTATAAAAAACTGTGTATGGGGCAGTCAGAAGCTCTTTTGCCTCTGGTTCAGTCTTTTGCTAAAGAAACACAAAAAGGAAAAAAAATGGCCGCCTACGTAAACCTCCTCCAACTCGCTCAAGCCCATATCCGGGGCGTTGAAGACGAAGTCGGGCTCAACACTCTCGCTTTGCCCGGTGGTACCAAACTAAATAGAGCGTCGGGAGCTGTGCTTCCGTTTGAAATCATCAGTTTTTTGGTAATTAAACACGATAAATGACATGATGCACATCCTCGAATTACCCGAAAAATGCTCCTTGCAAAAAAAGCTCACCAAAACTTTTTTTAAACGAAATTTTGACCTGACAAGCACAGAAAAAAATCTACTCGATGACCCCTCCGACTTCGTTGCTATGCTTTGGCTTGCAGCCATAAATCCACTCCAAGCTAATGTACCCACGTGGATTTCTGAGGAGGCAACCTTTGAGGAGATCCAAATGATTGTAGTGAAAACCTCACCCGAAGGGTTGGATGAAACCTGCTCTAAAATCATTGATTTAGTGCAGAAGTATATCCCCTATCATTGCATTTTGGTACTCCACGACGCCGAACGGTTTGTTTGGAATGTCGCCTACAAAAAAATTAACCAAAATCTCCCCACCAAACGGATAACGCATAAAAAATTTACGACGCCGCCCTTTCTTATGAACTCCACGGCGTCTCCGTACTTCGAGTTTCTACAAATGTTGCGTTTCAGCCAAGTGACAACTACCCACCTGAAAGACCTCTACGATAGCTACGTGAACTGCTTTGTGTCGTTGCAAATTGCCCTCCTTGTTGGGGGTATATTTAAACTCAAAAGTCTAGAGAATTTGAACGAAAATATCCTCTGTTTAGAACAAATTACTCAACTAGAAAAAGACATTAACCGCCTTATCGAAGCACTTAAAAAGGAAACCCAACTCAATATACGCATCGAAGTAAACTTGCAAATACAAACGAAAAAAACACGAATACAAGATTTAAAAATATACCTCTCAAACAACTAAGTATCAATGGAAAAACTAGAAAAAGGGCATGAACTAAGCCAAAGCCCCGACTTTGTCGCCCAAAACATCGAATTACTGAAATCACTCTTCCCCCAACTAAACAAAGAAGGGAAAATTGACAAACAAGAACTGCTGGCATTACTCGGTGACTACACAGAAACCGACGAGGAATTCTATCGCTTTACCTGGGCAGGCAAAAGCATGGCACGCCGAGAAGCCAATAAACCAAGTACTGCCACCTTGCTTCCCGACAAAGAAAGTAGCAAAGAATGGGATACGACCCAAAATGTATTCATTGAAGGCGATAACCTGGAGGTTCTCAAGCTCCTCCAAAAAGGGTATGCCAACAAAATAAAAATGATTTACATTGACCCACCCTATAACACAGGCAAAGACTTTGTCTATAAAGACAATTATAGCGACAACCTAAACAATTATTTAGCCATTACGGGGCAACTCGGCGAAGACGGCAAACGCATAAGTACCAACAGTGAAAGCAACGGGCGTTACCACAGCAATTGGCTGAATATGATGTACCCAAGATTAAAATTAGCCCGAAATCTCCTCAAAGAAGACGGCGTGATTTTTATCTCCATTGACGATAACGAACAAGCCAACTTGAAAAAACTATGTGATGAGGTTTTTGGTGAGGAGCAATTTGAAGCTAACATAATTCCAATTGTAAACCCGGGGGGAAGGGACTACAAGCAAATAGCAATTACTAACGAATATTTACTTGTATACTCCAAAACTGAAAATTTAGAATTAAACGAAATTGAAAAGAAAGTAGACTTTAAAATATTCGATTCAAATGGTGGGTATGAACCCCGAGAACTAAGGAATAGAAACCCTAAGTTTCACAGTGGCAATCGTCCAAATCTATTTTATCCATTTTTTGTCAATCCAAACTCGAAAAATGATGATGGATACTGTCTAGTTAGTCTAACAAGAAAAAATGATTTCAATATTGAGGTTAAACCCTACAACAGCAGTGGGATAGAAAGTGTGTGGCGTTGGGGAAAAGAAAAAGCGAAAAATAATATTCACGATTCCGACTTTAATACCACCCAAATCCTTGCCAAACAAAAAACAGATGGAAAGTGGAACATTTATGAAAAAAACAGGAAATCAACATCCAAAGTAAAATCAATTTGGAACGAAACTGAGATGAGAACTGAGAATGGGACTAGGACACTTCGATCATTATTTGATAAAATACATTTTGACCATCCGAAGCCAACAGAAATGTTAAAACGTTGTATTTTGATCAGTTCTAATGAAGGAGACATCATCCTTGATTTCTTTGCAGGCTCCGGCACAACAGCCCATGCGGTGATGCAATTGAATGCAGAAGATGGTGGAGAACGCAAGTTCATTTGTGTCCAATTACCCGAACGCACCGATGAGAAAAGCGAGGCGTACAAAGCTGGGTATGAAACCATTTCAGAAATCACCAAAGAGCGCATTCGTCGAGCAGGCGAAAAGATAAAAGCCGAGCTAAAAGAGGATTTATTCACAGACCAAGGCAAAACATTAGATATTGGTTTTAAGGCATTTAAGCTAGACAGCTCCAATATTCGGGCATGGGATGGCAACCCAGAAGCATTAGAAGAAAACCTGTTTACAGCGGAGAACAACATCAAAGAGAATAGAACGGAAGAAGACGTCTTGTATGAAATATTGCTCAAATACGGCTTAGATTTAACGATACCGTATGAGGAAAAAACATTGGAAGGGCAACGCGTATTTAATCTTGGTATGGGGGCCTTGTTCGTTTGTTTGGGTACTAAAATCACGACAGAGGTTGCTGAGGGTATCGGGCAATGGTATGAAGAACTCCAAGTAGAGCGAACCAAAGTTATCTTACGAGACAACGGTTTTACAGACGTAGCGAAAACCAATAGCATGAAAATCCTCGAAAGATACGGGATAAAAGAAGTAAGCACCATTTAACCTACCAAAGCACATGAAAATCAAATTTGATAGTAGTTTACCTTATCAACAAAATGCCATAGACGCTGTGGTGGATGTATTCAAGGGGCAAGAAATTTGCAACTCGAACTTCACGGTGTATTCGCCGGAGTATTTGGCAAAGAATGGTTTATTTGCCAACCAAGAGAGCACAAATTTTTTAGGATATGCCAATAAATTACAACTGACAGAAGGGCAATTGCTAGAGAATATTCAGAGGATACAGCTTCGAAATGGCTTGAAGCCCTCACTTCCCAAGGAAGTTGATCGGGGTGCGTTGGACTTGAGTATAGAGATGGAGACAGGCACGGGCAAGACGTATGTCTATTTAAAAACGATTATGGAGATGCACCGGAAATTCGGGTTCAATAAATTCATTCTTGTTGTGCCCACCATCCCGATCAAAGAGGGCGTTTACAAGAGTTTACAAATGACAGAAAGCCATTTCAAGGCACATTATGACAACCTAAATTACAGGTATTTTATCTATGACAGCTCCCGCTTGAACGAGATTCGGGAATTTGCAACCAGCGACCAGCTGCAAATCATGGTTATCAATATTCAGGCATTTGCTAAGGACATGGACGATGACTCCAGCAATACCAAAAGGTTATTATTGGACTACAACGACAAATTGGGGTATAAGCCCATTTCAATAATCCAGGATACACGTCCATTTGTTATTGTAGATGAGCCCCAGCGGGTTTTGAACACACCGTTGGGGATGAAATCGGTGAAGAACCTAAAGCCCCTCGCGATTATAAGGTACTCGGCAACCCATAAGACGACGGTCAATTTAATGTATAAATTAGATGCCGTTGATGCGTACGAAAACAAGTTGGTCAAACAAATTGAGATTGGCACTTCCGAAGTAATTGGGGCTGTATCAGCAGGAGCATACATACAACTACAGAGTGTATCAAACAAAAATGGGTTCAGGGCGAAACTAGAGCTCGATATCAAAGACAAAAAGGGAGTCGTGAAGCGCGCGAAAAAAGAAGTCAAGTCAGGCGATGATTTACTCCAAATAACGAGACTCGACCAATACGATAACTACATTGTCCGGGATATTTCTACTGAAACAGCGAACGAAAGCATAGATTTCACGAACGATGTGCGTGTTCGGTTGAATATGACGGTTGGCGGCATAGAAGATTTAACGTTCAAACGCGCGCAAATAGCCAAAACCATTGAAGAGCACCTCACTAAAGAGCTTATTTTGAATCCCAAGGGAATCAAGGTACTTAGTTTATTTTTTATTGATCGAGTAAGCAATTACCGCGAATACGACGCTGACGGGAACGTGAGTAATGGTATTTATGCTAGAATCTTTGAAGAAGAATACAAGAAAATAATATCCAGACAAAAGTATCATACGCTTTTCAAAGGAATCAAGGATCTTTCGGAAGAGGTTTCACAGGTGCACAACGGGTATTTTTCGGTGGATAAAAAGAGGAAGGCGAGCAACCAGGATGACAAATTTGACTATTACAAAGACACGACGGGAAAGACCAAAAACGACGAGGACACGTATAATTTGATTATGAAAGACAAAGAAAAACTATTGAGTTTTGAGTCAAAACTGCGGTTTATCTTTTCGCATACGGCACTCCGAGAAGGTTGGGATAACCCGAATGTATTTCAGATTTGTACGTTAAAAGCAACAGGTGGGACAGAAATTTCCAGAAGGCAAGAAATAGGCAGAGGGTTGCGGTTGTGTGTCAATCAGGACGGAGAAAGGATTTACGGTTTTGAAACCAATACCTTGACAGTCATGGTGAATGAGTCGTACAAAGATTTTATCAAGAACTTCCAGAAAGAGATGGAAGAAGAGACGGGCATTCGGTTTGGTTTCCTTCAGACGTATAATTTCAATAATCTGACGGTAGAAATGCACGGAAATGAACCAGTATTCTTCGGGCAGGAAAAGTCTGAGGAATTGTTCGATTTCCTACTGATGAAGGGCTATGTGGACACACGAGGAAAGGTTCAAGAGTTGCTCAAACATGATTTAGAAAAAGGGGAAGTACAGTTACCAGAGGAACTCTCTCAAGAAGTGAAAAACCAAGTAATTAAGATTTTACGGAAACTTACGCGAGGGCTACCCTGTCAGAAGTATGAAAACAAGCAAAAAGTTCTGGTTCGAAAGCAAATCTTGTTAAGTCCAGAATTTGAGAGTCTTTGGAACCGCATCAAGTACAAGACGACGTATGCTGTACACTTTGATGAAAACAAGTTAGTAAAGACGTGTATACATTTAATCGACAATCAATTGAGCGTCAATCGGGGAAAGTTAATTTTCACCAAAAATAAGCTAGAGATAACCCAAGGAGGTATCACGAATGCAGAAGATGAAGTGACGGCATACGGGCAAATTGAACAAGATGTACACGTATTACCAGACATTGTCACCTATTTGCAAAATGAGACCAATTTGACGCGGAAATCCATTGTAAAAATTCTGTTGGGATGTTCAAAATTGAATTCGTTCAAGGTAAACCCACAAAAATTTATCGAAGCTTGCATTGAGATAATCAACGAGCAAATGCGCCTTTCGATAGTGGACGGCATCGTTTACAAGAAAATCGGAGAACACGACTATTATAGCCAAGAACAATTTGTTGATACTGAGCTAGTTGGGTATCTGAAGAACAATATGGTTGAGAGTAAAAAATCACCATTTGAGTACGTAGTACACGATAGCGATGTTGAATCAAATTTGGCAAAAGAATTTGAGCAAAATGAGAATGTTAAGGTTTATACTAAACTCCCTTCTTGGTTCAAAATAGATACACCGCTAGGTACATACAATCCAGACTGGGCGCTTTTGTATGAAAAAGACAATGAAGAGAAGCTGTATTTTGTTGTAGAAACCAAAGGAGAGAAAAGCTTGGATTTACTTCGCCCCATAGAAAAAGGTAAAATTGACTGTGGTAAGAAACATTTTGAAGAACTTTCTCGGGATCTAAATGCACAACAAATTGGACTTATTTTAGCAACCAAGTTAGAAGACATAACCGATGAGGTATCGAAAGTTTATTAAAATAAATCCATTTTAGGGCTGTTGAAACATGTAATATACAAATTGGAATGCAAGTCAGTTTTTAGTCGTTTACTCCTTCCAATTTGCGTATTGCCAACCAGAGGAGTCTCGTGTAAAGGCAGAGGAATTTACATTGGTGTGGGCATTCTTCTGATGGTTGTAGGTAAGGATGATGACTGCTTTCAGACGTTTCCAAATCCCTTGAAAACAAGGTATTACACCTATCTGAAAATCAACAAAAAACGCTACTCAATAAAAAATTGAGTAGCGTTTTTGAGAAATAGTCAGCAGGAGAAATCCTTAATAACCTTCGTTTTGAACGAGCGATTTATTTGTATCCATTTCTCTTTGCGGAATAGGTAGGATAAGTCTTGGTGAGTTCCAAGCCAAACCACGAACACTGCTTCTTGTTCTTTTCAAGTCGTGCAATTGAACACCTTCAAAGGCAAGTTCCAATTTACGTTCTTTCAAGATTTGAGCAAGTGTAACATCTTGCAAGGGAGAAAGCCCAGCTCTTTGGCGGATTACGTTTACGTCCGCTGCTGGCGATGCGCCTACTGCAGTACCTAAACGGAAGTTTGCTTCCGCACGTGTTAGATACATTTCAGCTAAACGTACAACAGGTACGTGTCCGAATCTGTCCAAGTGTTTTTGAGAATACGTATTGTTATTTGCTCGGATGAAGAAAGCAGCGCGCGCGTCATCTTCTTCATACAAAGCCAAATGCGAAGGTAAAATACGGAAATCACCACGACCTGAAGTTCCAGGAATTGAACCTACCGTTACGCCGTAATACGTATTTAAACCATTTGCACCGTCTTGTGCTGTGACAGTCATCGAGAAAATATATTCAGCTGGAGTAGCACCACCGCCACCAATAAATGTATAGAATAATTGGTCGTAAGAAGGCGCTAAACGATATGCATTCGACTGAATAACGCGGTTTGCTGCGTCACGTGCTGCGGCATAATTACCTTGTTGCAAATAGACACGAGACAACATGGCTGCTGCTGCCGATTTTGTCGCGTAGTTACCGTTAGTCATCGGCAATGCTGCTTCTGCCTCTGTCAAATCTTTGATAACTTGCGCATACACGTCTGCTACTGAATTTCTTGCCACGAAATCTTCGTCTTGTACGCTACGTGTCGGTTTCAAAACCAACGGAACACCTGGGTTTGCTGCATTATCGCCGTCACCCCATGTTTTACCATAAATGCGTACCAAATCAAAATACAAAGCGCCACGAATGAACTTCGCCTCGCCTTCAATACGCGCTCTTTTGGACTCATCTACGACAGAAAGCGCAGAAAGTACGTTATTTGCGCGGTTAATTGCATTGTAAGAAAAGCGCCAAGTATTGCTTGCCGTTGCGTTAACAGTCGTCATTTGCTTGTCAAAAATCTCCAACAAGTTCTGGAAAGTACCTCCAAAACGCATGTCATTATTATCTCCAAGTAAGTCAGAGATATATTGGATAGCACCGCCGTACACGTCCACGCTCTGAATACCATCATAGCAACCGATAAGGGTCACTTCTACGTCACGAGAGGTAGAAAGCGCTGTTGTTTCATCAATACTCTGCGTGGGCGCCACATCAAGTTTACTTCCACAACCGGTAGCGATAAACAAGCCACCAGCAGCAAGAAGCGAATATATAAATCTATTTTTTTTCATGTTCGAGTCATTAAAATGTTCAACTTAAAAACCAATGTTTAGACCAACTAAGAATGTTCTTGGTTGTGGTGGCGTGTAGAAGTCATTACCAATCGCGAAGTTCGACGAGAATGAATCCGAGTTTACTTCTGGATCCCAAAGCGGGTATTTCGTAAATGTCGCCAAGTTCATACCTGAAACATACACGCGTAAACGCTCTAATTTAAGTCTTTCAATCATTTCTTTTGGAACTGTATAGCCCAAAGAAACAGTACGTAAACGGATAAATGAGCCATCCACGATATAGCGGCTAGATGCTTGGTTTCCGTTACCACGGTAGAAACGCGCTTCTGGAACATTCGTTTCTCTGTTTTCTGGTGTCCAAGCGTTCAATTGGTCTCTTGTTTGGTTATCTTCATAAATACCATTCGCAGAAGAATACTGACCTAGACCATAAATATTGATGTCGTTTCCGAAAACGCCATTCAAGAAAATACTCATGTCAAATCCTTTGTACGAGAAGTTATTCGTGATACCACCCACCAATTTCGGGTTCGGATTACCTACAACAACACGTTGAGCAGAGTTATACCCGTTGTTCGTTACAGTCGAGCGATCCAAAGTACCATCCGGGTTTTGTGTATTGCGGAAGAACAAAGCATCTCCATTATCTGGGTTTACACCCGCATATTCAACTGTATAGAAAACCCCAATTGGCTGCCCTTCCATAACACGGTTCATGTTACGGATACCGCCCTCAATGATTTGTCCTTGAATATCGATGACTTTGTTTTTGTTTGTCGCAAAGTTAAGTGACGTGTTCCACTTGAATTTACCCACTGTATTTTGGGTATTCAAAACGAACTCAAAACCTTTGTTTTCCAATGAACCAACGTTACGTACTTGTGTGAAGAAACCAGTCGTTGCAGGTACATTGACGTTAAGCAATAAGCCAGTTGTATTTTTTACGTAGTAGTCAATTTCACCATTGATTCTGTTTTTAAATAAACCAAAGTCAAGACCAAAGTCCAACTGTGCAGTTGTTTCCCAACGTAAATCAGGGTTTCCGATTTGAGATGGACGCTGACCAGCTACTCCCGCATAGCCTGCATCTCCAGAGAACAAGCCCAATTGTGGGAAGTTACCAATCTCTGCATTTCCGACTAGACCGTAGCTACCACGAAGTTTCAAGAAGCTAACATATTTGTTTTCTTTCAAGAAGTCTTCTTCTGTAATTACCCAACCCAATGAAGCAGCCGGGAAGAAACCATAGCGTGCGTTTGAACCAAAACGGGAAGAACCGTCCACACGACCACTCAATGAGAGTAAATATCTATCTGCAAATTTGTAGTTGGTACGAACGAAGTAAGACAAGAAACGGAAGTTTGTCTCTGAAGAACTACCCGCTGAAATCGTCGCAGCACTTGCAATACGTTGGTATGAATCTGACGGGAAAGCAAGACCTTCTGCAAAGTTGTCTTTCGTTTGCGACTCTTGGTATTGCATTCCAAGTGTTGTGCTTGTCGAATGACGACCAAATGATTTATCGTACGAGAAGAAGTTGTTTGTATTGTAATTGGTTACAAAACGACCGTAGTTCTGTCCAAGTCCGTTGGTTGCACGTGTTTGGTTACGAACCGTTTGACTTTGGAAATACGCTTCTTCATTTTGTGTGAATACGTCAACACCCAATTCAGAACGGAAACGCAAGCCTGGAGCTAAGTTAACTTGCGCATACGCATTGCTCAAATTTCTGAAAGACGTCGATGTAAAGCGACCGTAATTTACAGTAATCAACGGATTATAATAAAGGGGCAAGCTGACATCACCTGGAGGTGTTCCTGCTGGTAAACCTGTATTTGGGTCATTGAAAGGCGTCAATGGTGTCAAGGCAGCCATTTGAAGCGGGTTTGAAAACGCGTTATCATCTGGGAGACGACGGTTGAAAGTTCTCGCCAAACTCATGGTCAAACCAACCGATAACCATTTATTTGCTTGGTGGTCAATATTGACACGACCCGTCATTCTATTCAAATTATTACCAATGATGGTACCTACTTGGTCATAAAACTGACCTGAGATAAAGAATTTTGTCTTTTCATTTCCGCCATTCATCTGGAAATCAGCTTGTTGCAAAGAGCCTTGTTGGAACGCCTGCTCTTGCCAGTTGTAATCACCTTGTTGTGGCGTACCAAATGTACCGTAGCTATAATAATCCAAGAAACCGCCAGGGCCTAAGATATACTGTGTCCAAGAATCTGGGTCATTTACATCAGTTCCTGACAATCTATCTCTGTAACCAGCGGCTTGTGTGTAGAACTTCACAAACTCGTCTGCGTTCATAAATTCAACGCGTCTCGTTGCATCACTCACCCCTGATTGGTAGTTGAATGAGACATTTGTTTTGCCTGCGCTACCTCTTTTTGTTGTGATTAGAACAACGCCATTGGCTGCTCTAGAACCGTAAATCGCACCCGCTGAGGCATCTTTCAAGATTTCGATTGACTCTATATCGTTCGGGTTCAAGTCCACTAATGGGTTAGTAGCTCCCCCGTAATTACTCTGGTCACCTGTTGTAACAGGCATACCATCAATTACATAAAGAGGCTCACTGCTTGCAGAAATCGATGAATTACCACGTACACGAACCGTCACGGCTTGGCCTAATTTACCCGACCCGCTGTTCACATACACACCTGCCGCTTTTCCTTGCAAAGCTGCATCCACGCTCGCAGTCGGCATGTTTTCGATGTCTTTTCCTTTCACTTGCGCGATGTTACCCGTTAATTCACGTTTGATTTGTGAACCAAAACCAGTTACAACGACTTCGCTCAACGTCTTCACATCAGACTCCAAAGCTACATTGATGGTAGATTGGTTGCCAACTGCTACACTCGTTGATTTAAAACCAACAAAACTGAATTCCAATGTAGCTGATGAACTAGCCGAAATGGAATAGTTTCCTTCTACGTCTGTTTGGGTTCCTTTTGAAGTTCCCTTAATGGAAACCGACACGCCTGGAATTCCAGAGCCATCATCTGCTGAAGTTACTCTCCCTTTTACAACAGCTTGCGCATACAAGCTCATCGTCGTTAAGGTGAACAACATGCTAAGAAGTAAATTCTTTCTCATGCAATAAATTGGTTTAGTTTCAAATTAATTCTTATAAAACAGATTTAAAGCCATAAAAGTTGAGTTTAAAAGATCTCCAACGCGATTTAGATAGCATGTGAGAGAGGTCATTTGATACTTTTAAAACAACTTTATTCCATATTTTGACTCTTAACATTTTATTTATCAAATAGTTACGTATGACATTTGCGAATACATTCATATCACAGGAAAACATATTTGAAAAATGAATAAATGGGCAAAAAGTAAAAATTTATAGACGAAAAATATATTTACGTATTTTTTTCAATCGAATTAATTTAACTATTTCAAGATTTTTTTGAATAGTTTCAAATTAAAATACTGATAAATAATTACTTGTAAATGTATCTATTTGTATTTAATTATGAAATTATCCTTCGAATATTTCGTCATTTTTGGAAATTCATTCCTACGTATGTACATTCGAATTCATTCAAACAAAGCCCACCTATGTTTTATCGGTTCAAGTCTTTTGTATTCTCCGTAGCATTATTGATTTCCTATTCTTCTGCACAAGGTCAAGTTACCGAAAAGCAATACCTACTTGGTCAATTTGACCCCACAGTTCACCCTGATTTTATCAAACCCGCCGATATATACACAAAGGGTTCTGCTCGAAATCAATGGATGCGAAAAGAAGCGTACGCCGCTTTTGTGAAAATGGCAAAAGAGGCGAAAAAACAAGGCATATCCCTTGTGATTATTTCTGCAACAAGACCTTTTGCCACACAAAAATCCATCTGGGAAAAAAAATGGAAAGAAAGAGAGGCGTTACCCGAACTAGAACGTGCGAAAAATATTCTACTGTTTTCATCTATGCCCGGAACCTCCAGACATCATTGGGGAAGTGATATTGACATCAATGAGTTATCAAATGCCTATTTTTCGCAAGGCAATGGATTAAAAGAATACGAATGGCTTAAAAAGAATGCCTCAAAGTACGGTTTTTGTCAAACTTACACCTCCAAAACAGACGGAAAACGGACGGGATATGAGGAAGAAAAATGGCATTGGTCCTATCTTCCATTAGCATCTCACTTCACGAAGCGTTATGAAAAAACAGTTCAATATGCTGATATAAATGGGTTTTTAGGTAGCGATTTAGCGACTGAACTTCAAGTCATTGAAAAATATGTAAAGGGTGTGGCTTGCCCATAAAAAATGCCTTGTAATCCATGAATTACAAGGCATATATAAATTATTTATCAGACTATTTATTGAAAAAAGTCTTTCATTTTATCAAAAATAGAGCGGCTAGAAGAGCCTGATTTGGGTTGGAAATTCGGAGAATCTCTTAGTTTTTCCAATACCGCTTTTTCTTCTGATGAGATAGATTTAGGCGTGTAAATACTCAAATGTACCAATTGATCGCCTACGTTGTATCCATTTAATTCTTTCAAACCTTTGCCTCTCAGGCGTAAAACTTCGCCACTTTGAGAGCCCGCTTTGATGGAAATACGTACTTTCCCGCTAACAGTCGGCACTTCCACTTCTTTACCTAGTACCGCATCTACGAAATTGAGTGGGAGATCATAAATGATATTATTTCCATCGCGTTTTAACTCCGGATGTTCTTCTTCTTCAACCGCGATGAGCAAGTCGCCGGCAACTCCACCTCTTGGCGGGACATTTCCTTTGCCCGACATAGACAGCTGCATTCCGTCGGCTACACCTGCAGGAATTTTGATTGGAATTACGTCTTCTACAAGCGAACGTCCTTCACCAAAACAGACTTCACAACGTTCTAGAACTACTTTTCCTTCGCCATTACACGTCGGACAAGTAGTGGTTGTAACCATCTGTCCGAGCATTGTTTGCTGTACTCTACGTACTTGCCCTTGGCCATTACATGTACCACAATTTTGAAGCGATGAACCACTTTTAGAGCCATTACCTTGGCATGAAGAACACGAAGTATAGCGCTTCACCTTTATTTTTCGCTCGGTGCCGTTTGCAATTTCTTCGAGGTTCAGTTTAAGTTTGATGCGTAAATCTGCTCCTTTCCGAACAGACCGACGTTGGCCACCTCCCGAACGACCGCCTCCGAAAAAGCTTCCAAACGGACTATCATCGCCAAAAATATCTCCAAAATTACTAAATATATCCTCCATGTTTGGTGCACCACCACCAAAACCACCTGCACCACCAACGCCTGCATGACCATATTGATCATAGCGTTGTTTTTTTTCTGGATTGGATAGCACATCGTATGCTTCAGCAACCTCTTTGAACTTTTCTTCCGCTTCTTTATCCCCTTGGTTTTTATCTGGGTGATACTTGATTGCAAGCTTCCGATATGCTTTTTTTAACTCTTCGGGGGTTGCATTTCTGTCAACTCCAAGAAGTTCGTAGTAATCTTTTTTTGTTGCCATCTTGTCTTATTGTCCAACCACTACTTTGGCGTAGCGAATTACTTTTTCGTGTAAGAAATATCCTTTTTCTACTTCGTCTATGACGATACCTTTTTTGTCTTCGCCTAAGTTTAACTGGGTAATGCATTCATGCAGCTCCACATCAAACGGTTGTTCTTTTGACTCCATTGCTTTCAAACCCTTACTAGCCAATGTTTTATGCAATTTGTCATAAATCAAGGCTACTCCTTGCTTGAGCGCTTCCACGTCTTGCGTAGTTTCCATTGACTTTTGAGCCCGTTCAAAATCATCCAATACTGGTAACAAATCCTTGATTAAACCTTCGGATGCATTTTGAATCGTTTCAATTTTTTCTTTCGCTGTTCTACGTCTAAAGTTCTCAAAATCAGCGTATAAACGAATAAAACGAGACTTACTTTCCGCGAGCTCTTGCTTCAAAGCATCTAGTTCGCTCAGTGGCTCCGCCGTAGTTTCATCCTGCGTTTCCCCCTCTTCGGTTGGCTTTTCATTGACAACTTCGCCTTCTAACTCTGGCTGTATCTCTTCGTTATATTGTTCACTCATTACGGTAAAATCTTTTTGTTGATGGATTTTCAATAATCAAACCATTCTTACTTTCACTGACAATATGACAGATTTACACGACATCCATCCAATTTTCTGCCGTAGGTAATCGCATCTGCTTCGCCATTCCTGCAAGTAAACCTGTATGTATGCCATCCAAGATAACTTCTAAGGAATTCGAAAAGTCCAGGTGATAATCTTCTGGAAATGCCTTTATTTTCTTTAAGACGCTTTCCAGTTTTTTCAATAAATAGGGCATCAATTTATCCAATTTTCGTGAATACGTTTGAAAAACAGCGCCGTTTTCAACCAAGACACGCTCCAGAAGGAAAAGTGTTAATTCAATCTCGCCATATTTATCTTTCGTCACTTTCACATGCCGAGTAATTGCACCACTGCAAGCCCTCATATCCATCAAAAGCCAACCTATTGATGACACATGAACTGCTGTAATTGTACTTATAATCAAGTCCTTAACATCATTTCTCCGTCTTTCAATTTCAGATTCATCTTCCAATAATTGAAACGTAAGCTGTTCGACCAGCAAATCATTTTTTGCAATCAATCGCAACAAAAGTTTATCTTTTTCTTTATCAGATAGTTCCAAAATCGCTTTTTGGAGTTCTTTCGCTAATTTCATCTAACTTTGTTTTTACTTGCTAAAAATATGATTTAAGTTACAAAATGGCATACATTGTTCGGTCTGACATTCAAGAAAACATACGAAAAAAAGCATATCAACTTGGTTTTCAATACATTGGTTTTTCGAAAGCTACTTTTTTAGAAAAAGAAGCACCTCGTCTTGAGCACTGGTTGAATCAAAATTACCATGGAAAAATGGCCTATATGGCTAATTATTTCGATTTACGACTTGACCCCAGAAAATTAGTTGACGGAGCAGAAACTGTTATCTCATTGCTTTTTAACTATTTCCCGGATGAAAAGTTAGAAGAAAGCGATGAAGACCTAAAAATCTCAAAATATGCATATGGAACGGACTATCATTTTGTCCTCAAAGATAGAATGAAGCAACTTTTGGATTTTATGCAGGAACAAATTGGGGAAATAAATGGGCGTGTTTTTGTGGACTCCGCACCGGTGATGGACAAAGCATGGGCAGAAAAAAGTGGCTTGGGTTGGATTGGTAAAAATGCCAATTTGATTACCAAACAATCGGGTAGTTTTTTCTTTATTGGAGAAATCATTTGCGATGTTTCCTTTCAAGATGACGGCCCAATTCGGGATTATTGCGGAACATGTACGCGTTGTATTGATGCTTGCCCAACAGATGCCATTGTAGAACCGTATGTCGTTGACGGCAGTAAATGTATTAGTTATTATACCATCGAATTGAAAGAAGCAATTCCGCAGGAAATGGCTGGAAAATTCAAAAACTGGGTATTTGGATGTGATATTTGCCAAGATGTTTGTCCGTGGAATCGATTTTCTAAACCTCATACAGTTCCAGAATTTGCCTTATCCGATGAAAAAAAAGCGCATCAGAAGAAGCAGTGGGCGGAGATTACGCAAGAAGTTTTTCCAAAAGTTTTCAAAAACTCACCCATAAAGCGCACCAAATGGGAAGGGTTTGTACGGAACTTGGCATTCGTAACTACATAATTACATCAAACATGTGGCAATATAACACTGAAAGTACTTCCTTTTCCTAACTCACTTTTGACAGTCAGTCGCCCTCCATGAATCTGAATAATCCGCTTACAGATGGATAAACCGATGCCATGTCCTTTGAAAACTGAGGCGTTTTGAGAGCGATAAAACGGCTCAAATATCTTACTTAGTTCACCTTTCGGAATACCTATACCCTCATCATAAATAGAAATAATACAATTTTTCTTATTGAAAATAATGCGTATGTCCGCGCTTTTACTTTCGGAGTACTTGCACGCATTCTCAATTAAATTTACAAAAACTGTTTTTAAAAGTGCCGCATTTCCATGAACTGTCACTTGATTATCGTCTTCAGGGATCGCATCAAAATCAATTTGAACAGCATAATCTGGATACGAATAATTGATTTCCTCCTGAGTTTCAAATAAAATCGCATCAATCCGAACAGGATTCATGAGAACTTCTGAGTCAGATTTTTCTGACTTTGCCAACTGCAACAATCCATTGATTAATTTTATAATTTGCTGATTATCAACCAATAAAGATTTTAATATATCTTTATAGTCCTCTGTTGTACGGTCTTTTTCTAGTGCAATTTGAATTTCTGACTTGATGGCAGCAAGAGGAGTTCTGAGTTCATGTGATGCATTGGAAACAAAACTTTTCTGTAACTCAAACGAGTTTTCTAGTCGGGCAAGCATCTGGTTAAAATTAATAGCAAGACGGGCTAACTCGTCTTTTTGATTCCCTGTATTTAACTTCGTTTTTAGATTATAAGCAGTAATCTTTGAAATTTCATTATTCATGGCTGCAATAGGTTTCAAAGAATGGCTTGCGAAGATAAAACCAAACAATACAGTGATGATAATCGTAGAAAAAAGGCCAATAATTAAAGTTTCCTTGATATTGTTAAGTTTGTCTTTTCCATATTTATCTGTTGCTTGGGCCAAAATAACAAAAGAACGGCCTTCGTCATCTGTATAAATAGAACCCACTACTTGTTTGTCTTTGTAAGAAGTTTCTAAATATTTTTCTGTCCGGATGCGGTTGATTAACTCAGGATTGTAGTAGAACGTATCGGCTTCGTAATTGGAGTAAGCCACGAGATTTTCATCATTGAATACAAGAACTTGAACACCATACAATGTATCTAGCGTATTTCTGTCAATGATTTTTAGTAATTTTTTATCGATTTCTTTCTCTTTGATGAGCAAACGAGCTGTGGTAGCCGCTCTATCCTTCAAGCTATTAAAAAACTCTTGTTGTCTGTAATTTTCTGATAAATAATAAATGACCAGACAGAAAACAGTCAAGATAGTTGCCACCGTAAAAGTGAACTGGAGTGCGATTTTAGTTCCTATTTTCATTCTTCTTTCAAGAAATAACCCATGCCAGTTTTTGTATGTATGAGTTTTGTAGAAAAATCTTTATCGATTTTTTTTCTAAGAAAGTTAATATAAACTTCAATGATATTAAGACTTTTTTCTGGATTTTGATCCCAAACTTTTTCAGCAATTTCACCTTTTGAAATCACTCTTCCCTTATTTTTGATTAGATACTCAAGCAACAGAAATTCTTTGGGTGTCAGTTCAATATGATGCCCATCTCTAGTTACCACTTTTGATTCAAGATTTATAGTCAATCCATTAATAGAAATTGATTGGCTAGTTTCCTGAGAAATACCACTTTTACGTTTTAGTAATACCTGTACTCGTGCCAATAACTCTCTAAAATCAAACGGTTTGACAATGTAATCATCAGCTCCTTTATCAAAACCAAGAATTTTATCTTCTGTTTCACCGAGGGCAGTCAGCATGATAATTGGAATTTCCGTATTTTTTTCTCGTACCTTTTGACAGACCTCATACCCATTCATAACGGGCATATTCAAATCTAAAATAATGAGATCAAATTGACCGGAAAGTGCAAAACGAAGACCAATTTGTCCATCATAGGCAATTTCTGATGAAAACCCTTTTTCTTCTAAGCCCTTTTGAATATTTTGTGCAATGCGTTGATCGTCTTCGACAATTAAAATTTTCATTCCGAGATTCGTTTAGAGAAAAATACATTTTGGAAAATCCAACTCAAACCTAAAACTAAGCCACAGCCTATCGGATTGAGCCATAAGAAGGCAACTAAATCTAGATACCAAATGGCAATAATCAAAATTTGGGAAACGATAGCACCATAAAATACGGCATCTCCTTTGATATTTTTGGCATAGAAAGCTGTCAGAAAAATACCTAGAATCACACCGTAAAACCATGAACCTAGGATATTGACCAGCTCAATCATGCTGTTTCCGAGATGGTGAGCAAATTGGGCAACAAAAATACAAAAAATACCCCAGAGAACCGTGGCAGTCTTTGAGGCTTTTAGCTCCTCCAAATCGGTTAGTTTCCCTTTGGCTTTCTTATAAACATCTAAAACTGAACTTGCAGCAAGTGAATTGTAAGCAGAAGCAACCGAGGCCATAGAGGCTGAAAAAATGACAGCAATCAAAACACCAATTAACCCTTTTGGAAGGTAATCTAGGATGAATCGAAGAAAAATATAATTCACATCGTTCGTATCGCTTGTTGGACTTACCCTCTTAGCCAACTTGGCTACCTCTTCTTTGATGGAAGCCGCTTGGGCTGATAGCTCGTCAAGACCACGCTGAATTACAGATATCTTGGGCGCATCGTTTGTTTGTGACGCAGCATGTAAAGCATACATTTTTTCTTTTTTCTCTGCATAAATCGAATTATGTTTGGCTTTTAATGCTTCATACTCTTGTTTGTACACTGAATTCTCGACGGTTGTTCCAATGGTTTCATTGAAAAATACGGGCGGTGTATTGAATTGATAATAGACAAATACCAAAATACCGAGCAAAAGAATAGAAAACTGCATCGGGATTTTAAGCAATCCATTCATCATCAAACCGAGCCGACTTTCGCGAATTGAGCTACCTGTAATGTATCTACCAACCTGAGACTGGTCTGTACCGAAATAAGATAATTGCAAGAAAAAACCTCCTAATAGTCCCGACCAGACATTGTATCTTTCTTGTGGGTTAAACGAAAAGTCAACAACTTCCATTTTGTCTGCATGACCTGCTAAAACCAGTGAATCAATAAATCCGATTTCTGGAGGAAGTAATTTGACAATCATGTAACCTGTAAAAACCAAACTGGACGTCACAATGAGCATTTGTTGCAAATGTGAATACGAAATCGCTTTTGTTCCCCCAATAGTTGCATACGTAAGTACAATACTTCCCATAAAAATATTGGTGTAGAGAATATCCCAACCGAAAATAGTGGAAAGAATGATGGAAGGCGCGTAGATAGAAATTCCTGTAGAAAGACCGCGTTGAAGTAAAAAAAGTAGGGAGGTAAAAATGCGTACACGTACACCAAATCGCTCTTCTAAAAATTCGTACGCGGTAAAAACCTTCAAGCGTTGGAAAATAGGAATGAACGTAATACTCAGAACAATCATGGCTAGAGGCAAACCAAAATAAAACTGTACGAACCCCATTCCACTTGTAAATGCTTGCCCAGGTGCCGACAAAAAAGTAATAGAGCTTGCTTGTGTAGCCATCACAGAAAAACCAACGTGATACCACGGAAGCGACTTATTACCAAGTAGATAGCCATCTATATCTTTGTCATTTCTATTTTTATACAAACCATACAAGAGAATAAAAGCAAGCGTAATTGCCATGACTACCCAATCCAATGTACTCATGAGAATAGTTGGGTTAGGTAACTAAAAAGTATAATTTGTAGAATTAGAACGAGTGATAAAGCTATATACCATTTCAACCAGTACTTGTTTTCTTCTTTTTGGGTCATTATTTTAAGGTGTTTGGGTCGTTATTTTTTGCCTTGCTTGTACGTCATCAAGTAGTGGACTCGTCGAATTATAGGTAATAAAATCTTGAATTGCTTGCTTGTATAAAGTCAAATTTCCGCTTTTAGCGAGCAATAAAATACGTAAATAAGCTAATTTATCCTGCATTCGTGTGCCTACATATTTGTAATAATCTAGCTCCATTTGTTGCAATGCTTTCTCATTTTCCCCTTTCTCAAACAAAACATACATTTGTTGATAAGCATGTATTGCCTCCTCTTCAGATCCTAGACCTACTCCTTTCGAATCCATTGCTGCCTGTCTGGCAAAAATAGATTCCGGATATTTTGAAATCAAAAGCTGTTGGTATTTTTGCTTTTCGTTTGTCAATAAACTTAAAAAATAGAGTACCTCTGCTTCGTGAACAGACTCTGGGAAGAGTGCCAGATGTTCCTCAAAAGTTTGCTTTGCTAGGCCAAGTTCATTGAATTGGAAGCGGTAAATTTTACCCAATTGATAATATGCTTCTTCTTGTTTTTGCTTACTCGCCGCCAACTGTTCAGGTGTTTTGGGCAAAATTTTCTCCAATTCTTGGCGTCTGCCCGCATACAACGCCATTATTTCAGTTTCTTTTTCACTTCTTTGTTGCGAGGGCAGTGGCAAATTGCGCACAAAAGTGGAGGTAGATAACGTGTCTTTTTTTAACTGGAAGCTAATTCCACCCATATCTTTGTCTTTTCTCCGCCAATTATCCTCCAATACGCGAGATCCCCAAATACCCAAAAATGCTACTTTGTCTTTCGCCATCTGAATGGGATCAACCAAAGCAAAGCGCACACTATTCATAGGTAAATTTCCAGCGGATGAAGTTGTTTTTCTAGCTTCTTTTTCTTTCAACTCGGTTTCAATCATTTGCCGGACAATTTCATCCACCTGCTCCACAGGATACGTAGCTAGGCGCTGCAAACTGTCTTCTTTTTCAATGATCGTAATGAAACGAACGGCATCTTCGAGCGATTTTGACTTAGAAAGCAAAGTTGCATACGAAGGATTTTGGGGCGAAAGTATCACTAAGGCACTATCATAATATTTTTTTGCCTGCGGATAATCTTGCCATTCATCAAATAATAAATCGGCAATGGCCAAGTAGGAATTCCCTTTTTGATTTAAGTCTGAGACTGAAGAAGCGACTGATTTTTTATAATACGCCAAGGCTTTTATCCAATCCTCCTCATTTTCTGCTAATTCGCCTAATTTATAATACACTTGGTCTTTCACCGTCTCATTTCGTCGGTCTGTAACCAATTTTTCAATATTTTTTTGGATGGATTTATCTCTATTTTTACTATAAATCATTGCGTTTACATTTGCTTGAAAACGCATCGCGTATGGAACAGGCATTTTAGCAATTTCTGCAAAACGAGCATAAGCCAAATCTGTCCGACCAAGTAATTCATACATTTGTCCAGAAATATACAAAAGTCTTCCTTTTCTGAAAGATCGTGCTAGCGAAGGCAAAACTTCATCTAATAAAGCCGCAGATACCGCGATTTGTCCTTGCTTTTGTTGAAAGTATGCCTCAGTAAGTAGAAAGTTAGGAATATTTTCTTTAGTTAAACTACTCTTTTTAAGAATTTCGGATACTTGTCGTGCCGTATTCAAGTCATTTGCCTCAATATATGCACGAAATAATCCGGTCAATGCTTTTTGTTGAATATTTGCATCGTTTGTCAAACCGTTCACGTATTTATATACATCAATTGCTTCAGAATACAAGCCTTTTTGAAGTCTAGCATCTGCTAATAAAAGATAAGATGGATAAAGGAAACGGGTATTTGAATGTCTTTCAGCGACCAATGAAGTCATTTTAATCGCTACATCGTAATGATTTTTAACGGCACTTGTTGTCAGGGAGTCAGCGGGGAAGAAAATAGGCAATAGTTTGGAGTAATCTTCAATAAGCGTATCTTCGAGGACTTGCTGTGCAAAATCCATGTTTTGTTTTGCCAATAAATACGCATTGTATTTGGCATTCAAGCCATGCCAAGCCTTACTTGTGGGACTATTACTAAACTGAGAACAACTACTTAGTCCAAGAAAAATCAAAAACCATACATAGGTAAATCGAGACATATTCTATTATTTATACATGCTTGAGAAGGAAGGAATCGCCGCTTGACCATATCGATAACCTAACTCAAAAATTTCTTTCGCTTTTGTTAAACTTAGCCCATCATACTGAATAATCTCCGTTGGTTCAATCGCTACATCGCATTGTAGCAATTTGTCATTGGATTGCTTGCTTACGGCTAAATAAAAACTTTTCATTAAAATATCTTTTGCTGAAGCCAATGGTAACTCACTACCCACGGGCGTCACGTTAATTCCTATCAAAAAGTCGCATTTCCCTTGCAGCGGTTCGATGGGAAAATTATTCAAAACACCCCCATCAATGTACGTTTTATTTGCCATTTTAACGGGTTCAAAGATACCAGGAAGGCAACAGGAGGCTAAAATGGGTGTTATTAATTCACCCGATGAGAAATAGTCTGCTTTTCCATCTGATAAATTCGTCGCACAAACGGTTAATGGAATTTGTAGTTTTTCAAATTGATTGTGCGGGATGTATTCGTGCAAGAGTTCATTTACCTTCGAAAACGAGAAAAGCCCAAAGCGGTTAAACGCCAACTTCAAATAATTTCGGATTCCCTTTGCAAGAATGAGGTCAAAGATATAATCTGGACTATAACCAGCTGATAACAAGCCACCTACTAGTGCCCCCGCGCTGGTTCCAGAGATACAGTCAGGATGTATCCCCTCCTCTGCCAAGGCTTTGATTGCACCCAAATGGGCAAAACCACGTGCGCCACCTCCTGAAAGTACAAATCCTATTTTCATTTTTTCTGAAATAATTTTATGAAGTCGTGTTCATTTTTAACGCTTACACCCCAAAAAAGTGTCTAAAGTCACCCAAATCTTTCGCTCGATACCCTTTTTCAGTTCGTTGAATCGTCGCCATGTCATATAAAGGATCGTGATCAAAACAGATAATTATTTCTTCATCCGTAATTCTTTGAAGCAATGCTTCTTTTTCGAGCATCGTCTGAACAGGGCGAATGTCGTATCCCATCACATACGGAATATGAATGTGCGCATGAGAGGGGATGGTATCTGCAATGAATAAAATAGATTTTTCTTGGTAAGTTAAAAGAGGCATAATCATTTTTTCTGTATGCCCATCTGCCAAAAGATAACTTATTTGTTCTCCCCACGGATTTTCAACTTTATCCACGAAAAAGAGCTGTTCTGCTTGCGCAATGGGTTGAATGTTTTCCGTTAAAAAAGTGGCTTTTTCCCGTGCATTAGGTTGAATAGCTGAAGCGTAGTGTGCGCTATGTGTCCAGTATTTTGCATTGGGACACACTAATTCGAAGGTAGTTTTATCAGCTGACCACCGTACAGCTCCACCGCAATGGTCAAAGTGAAGATGAGAAAGGATGACATCTGTGACTTCATTGGGCGAATAACCCGCTTGCTGGATTGCGTCTCTGAGTGGGATCGTCATGGAACGTTGGTAAAAATTCAACCATTTTTCCGGTTGCTTATCTCCCATTCCTGTATCAATTAAAATGAGGCGATCGCCTGTGTTAACAAGCAAGCAACGCATTTGCCAATTACAGAGATTACTTTCGTCGGCTGGAATTTGTTTTTGCCAGATTGTCTTGGGCACAACTCCAAACATCGCCCCTCCATCTAACTTAAAGTAACCCGTTTGTAGAACATGAATTTGCATTGTTTTTGGCTTGATTGATGAATTTACGTTTCATTGTTAATGAATAGATAACCTTTTGTACGGGGTGAAAGCCTAAAAAAACACGATTTTTGCACCATGATTTGATAGTTACATCATCTCGGTTTAGTTTAGGTTATGTTCAAACCTCCACATACCTTTGGCATGTGGAGGTTTTCTTTTGACTTATACCAAACCTGGCACTTGTACGTCTTCAGCGGTTTCGGCTTCATAATTTACGCCATCCCACTCAAAACCGAATAATTGATAAAAATCTGAACGATAACCTGCTAAATCGCCAAGAATTGGTAGATTTTCTGTAGTTGCCTGTTCCCAGAGCATCGCAACTTCAGCTTGCACATCTTCTCTCATTTCCCAGTCATCGATACGTACTCTTCCTTGTTCATCAGTTGGAATTTCACCTCCTGTATAAAGTCTATCAGCGAATAAACGTTGAATTTGTTCGATACAACCTTCATGTAATCCTTTCTCTTTCATTACTTTGTAAAGCAAAGAGATGTAAAGAGGAATGACAGGAATAGCAGAACTAGCTTGCGTTACCAATGCTTTGTTTACAGAAACCACTGCTTTTCCGTTTAAAGATGCCAACTGGGTAGTGATGGTTTCAGCGGTAGCCTCCAAGTGGTCTTTTGCCCGGCCAATGGTACCTTTTCTGTAAACGGGTTCTGTCAATGCAGGCCCGATATACGAATATGCAACCGTTTTTACACCTTCAGCCAAAACACCGGCAGCTTGCAATTCTTGCATCCAAAACTGCCAATCTTCACCTCCCATGACTGTCACGGTATTGTCAATATCTTCTTGATTACATGGTTCGATGGTTACTTGAGTTACATTTCCTGTATGGAAATCTACCGTTTTATTGCTAAAAACTTGACCAATTGGTTTCAGAACAGAGTTATGCGTCACACCCGTTTTAGGATGAACCCTTCTGGGTGATGCCACACTGTATATCACTAAATCAATTTTACCTAAATCTGCTTTGATTAATTCAATGGTTTTCTGTTTGATTTCATCCGAGAAGGCATCTCCATTGATACTTTTGGCATATAAACCTGCCTCGTGTGCTTTTTTCTCAAAGGCAGCAGAATTATACCAACCAGCAGAACCTGTTTTACCTGGAGAAGAAGGTTTTTCGAAGTAAACACCAATTGTTGCTGCTCCTGAACCAAAAGCACTTGTAATGCGTGAAGCCAAGCCAAATCCAGTTGAGGCTCCTATGACTAAAACATTTTTAGGCCCATCGATTGACCCTTTTTCTTTGACATAATCAATTTGCTTCTGGACATGCGCCGCGCAACCATCTGGATGTGCTGTTAAACAGATAAAACCGCGTACTCGAGGAGAAATAATCATACTTTTTTATGAATTAGTAAATAATGAATACAAACATCTATGCACCTCCACAAGCAGTAAACAACTGATTAATGGAGTTTTGGTAGATTTTTGAAATACAAAGTAAGGAAAGATTTTTGTTCCGTTGACGGATTGACTCAAAATCTTGTAAGCTCTTCCTAAAATTTTGGATTTTAACTACTTTCTATTTGTATAAATACAAGACCATTTATAAAAAAAATTAGGAAGTTCTACATACTTTTTAATAAAATTGTATTTTAATCTAACCTAGTAGAATTTATGAAAATGAATCCCAAAAGGAAAACAAAGGCTTTCGTACAAGCCAAGTTTGGGGTGTTTACACTCCTACTCCTGTTTTCAGCACAAATTTTTGCCCAACAAAGCTATGTAATAAGCGGAAAAGTAACCGATGCCTCTGGTGCTATTCCTGGTGTAACCGTTTCTTTGCAAGGTACAACCTCTGCCACCTCTACAGATGCTGATGGCCAATATTCGTTGCGTATCAATAGCAAGCCAGGTGCGTATACACTCGTTGCCTCCGCCATCAGTTACAGCACACAAACTAAAAAAATCGACTTAGCAAATGCCTCAACCCTCACAGTAAACTTCGAATTGAAGAATGACGTCATGAGTTTAGACGAAGTAATTGTGGTGGGATCAACCGTAAAGGAATCTAGAAGACAACTTGGAAATGCTATTTCTTCCGTAAAAGCAGAACAAATTAGTAATGCCGGGACGCCCAATTTAGTTTCTTCACTTCAGGGGAAAGTACCAGGTGCGCAAATAACACAAAACTCAGGTGACCCTTCAGGTGGTGTAACCATTCGTTTGCGTGGTGTAAAATCTTTGCAAGGGAGTTCAGACCCTCTGTATGTTATTGATGGAGTTATTGCAAGTAATAATTCCGTAAACGTGTCACAAACAGCACTTGCCAATCAAATTGGTTCGGCAGTTGTTGGGACAAACCGCTTAGCAGACTTGAATCCGGCAGATATTGAAAGTATCAATATCATCAATGGTGCGGCGGCGGCGGCTCAATATGGTTCACGTGCTGCCAACGGGGTGGTCATTGTTACCACTAAAAAAGGTAAATCAGGTGCACCTAGAATTAATTTCACTTCGAGTGCAACTACCTCTGAACTACGTAAAAAAATGCCATTTAGTACGTATGGCAAGCAATTCGGTTTTCCAGGATTACGTCTCCACACCATTTTTGGCGTTTCCCCAGCAGCCATTGCAGCAAATCCTGGAACTACCGTTGTTGGTATTGTTCGGGATGGAGTAACAACCAATTTAGCAAGCAATCTTGTGGACGTGACGCGCTACGATTACCAAGACCAAATTTTCCGTCAAGCGTTTGGTACAGACAATAACGTTTCCATCAGTGGTGGTTCAGACAATACTCAATATTTTGTTTCTGCCAATTATTCAAACAACGAAGGGATTATCGTGGGTACGAATTTCCGTAGATATGGGCTTCGTGCGCGTGTTGACCAACGTTTAGCAAGTTGGGCAAAATTATCTGCTGGTGTAAGCTATACAAACAGTTTTGCTAATGAAAAAGCAAACGGAAACGTATTCTACTCGCCTATCAACTCCATTAATATTACGAATAACATCTGGGATATTACCCAAAGAGATGCCGCTGGACAATTATTGGCCGTAGAACCTACCCGTGTAAACCCGTTAAGTACTATTGAAGATATGGTCTTTACACAACAAGTGAACAGAACAATCAACGATGTACAATTAAACCTAACGCCACTCAAAGGATTGACTATCGACTGGCTCATGGGGGTTGATGCGTATGCGCAAGTTGGTAGCAATCTAATCAAACCGTATCCGTACCAATCTGTTGCGAATTTACCTGCGGAGCGTTTCCCACAAGGTTTTGCTTCTAGTACCACAAATACATCCATCTTCTACAATACAGATTTAAACATTGGCTACGAAAGACAGCTATCTAGCAAATTAAAGATGAATCTATTAGCTGGATACAGTTACCAATACGGTCGTTCTGACTTCACAAGAGCGAGTGGAGAGCGTTTAGCTCCATTCATTGAAACCCTCAACGGAGGTGCTGTCATTACAGCCGGTTATGGGTTAGATCAATATGATTTGAGCGGTGTATTTGGTCAGACGACTTTTGGATACAATAATTTGGCTTTCCTTACAGCTGCCGTAAGACAAGATAAATCGTCGAAATTTTCACCTTCAGAAACCAACCAAATTTATCCAAAAGTATCTGGAAGTTTTGTACCTTCTGACTTAGCTGGCTGGAAAGATGGTGCATTGGCGGACGTTTTCAATTCATTTAAAGTGAGAGGTTCATGGGGTCAAGCTGGAAATTTAACTGGAATTGGCTCATATGACCGTTTTTGGCAGTTTAATCCCGTTAATTATTTAGGAAGAAATACCATTGTTCCAAGCAGCCAATTGGCAAACCCACGTGTTCGCCCAGAACGCATGACAGAAATGGAGTTCGGATTTGATGCTTCCTTTGTAAATGACCGTGTTAATCTTGTATTTACTGCTTACAATCAACGTATTAAGGATTTGGTTGTGAATGCCGTATCTGCTCCAACAACTGGAGGAACGTCAATCGTAAACAATACGGGAGAAATGACAAACAAAGGGATTGAATTAGGCTTGAACCTAACGCCTATCAAAACCAAAGACTTTACTTGGGACGCTACGGTTATATTTAACAGAAATAGAAGTTTAATTGAAAAACTGGGAACAGCCACAATTGGCATCAATAACGTTGCAGGTGCTCCCATTTTCTTGATTGAAGGACAAGCGCCTTCTGTGTTTTTTGCTGTACCTTACGCAAGAAATGAAAATGGAGAGTTGATCCTAACTCCACAAGGATTCCCACAAAGAGAGAAAGGTATCCAGAATGGAGCTACGTTTACCCCTCAAAGAAATGCAGAAGGACAACCAACGGGTACAAACGTACAAGGAATCATCGGAAATCCGAACCCACTCTGGACAGGTTCTTTCTCTAGTTCATTCCAGTACAAAAAATTAAATGTTCGTTTCTTACTAGATGCAGTTCAAGGTAATCAAGTGTTTAATGCAGACTTTAGAACACGTCAAGGTGTTGGAGTTGGTGAAATCGCTGAGCAAGAATTGAAAGGCGAACTTCCACGTGGTTACATCTTTGCCAATTATTTAATTGAAGAATGGCGTATTGATGATGGCTCTTTCGTAAAATTGAGAGAAGCTGCCATTTCTTATCCATTACCTAAAGTAAAAGGAATAGCTAACTGGTCACTTTCTCTCATCGGTCGAAACTTAATTTCTTGGGATAATTACAGAGGATATGACCCTGAAACCAATGCAGGTGGAAATAGTGACTTATTCAGAGGTGTTGACTTCGGAAACGTTCCGATTCCAAGATCGTATCAACTACAACTCTCCATATCGCTTTAATTTCAACTTCAATTTGATTACTCTATATGAAAAAATATATTCTATCAGCCGGACTAATAGCTACCTTACTTAGCTCATGCACCGGCGAATATCTTAATCCGGGCACAGCAAGTGAACAACAAGTTGTTGCTAGTCAAAGCGGTCTTATCGCCCTAGTAAATGGTCTTCAGCAAAAGTTTACTACAACGCGTGCTGGTGTTCTTTACACTGCTATTAATGCCGATGGCCTAACAACCAAGCAATTAACTGTCTTAAACGCTGGAAACACAGACGAGGTTTTGCTTGAATCCGGTGGTTCGTCATTAATTAACAACAACGGAATACTAACAAATCTTTGGAACCAAGCACATTTGACAAAATCAAATGCTGATTTAATCATTGCCAATGCCAATAATGCACCTGACCCGGCTGTACGTTCTGGTATTTTAGCCTATGCACATTTATTTCGTGCCTTATCTTTGGGAACTTTGGCGACTTTTTGGGAACAAGTACCTGTTGCTGTAGGAAGTAACGCGGCATTCAGCCCGAGAACGGTTGCCCTGCAAGAGGCGGTTAGTTCATTAGAAACGGCAGCATCTGCCCTGGCACAAAATCCTCCGTCAGCTGCTTTTACATCTCAAGTCGTTCCAGGCATTGTTATCGCCCCAACCATCCAAGCATTGTTGGCACGTTACCAACTCATGTTGGGTAATTTTGATGCAGCTATCGCAGCAGCTGACAAAGTACCTAGCTCTGCAAAAAGTGGTTTTAATTTTGATGATGTCAGTCCAAACCCCATTTTCTTCAGCTCCTTTGGAAATAGAAACGTGACTGAACCAACAGCAAACTTTGGTTTACCATCAGCACTCGCACCTTCAAGCACTGATGGAAGAAGAGGCTTCTACTACTCAACTGGTGGTAGCTTGAATCTAGGAAGAGCAGGTTTTTACACATCAAATACATCCGCTGTACCTGTTTACTTACCAGGAGAGATGAACCTAATTAAGGCAGAAGCACATGCTCGTAAAGGAAATCTATCGCAAGCAATTACAGAACTTAACACGGTTTTAACTAAAAAATCAGATGTTTGGGGAGTTCAAGCAGGGGAAGAAGCCTACAGTGGAGAAAATTCAGCGACTGCGGTATTAGCTGAAATTTACCGCCAAAGAGGTATCGAATTATTCTTATCGGGTATGCGAATCGAAGATAGTAGACGTTTTGGAAGGCCGACATCAGAAAGAAGCCGGAATTGGTATCCTTACCCACTTTCTGAGAGAAATAATAATACAAGCACACCAAGCGACCCAACTAACTAATTATCAATTAGTTATATATAAAAAATAGGTTCAGTACAAATTGTATTGAACCTATTTTAGTTTAAACTTTTTACCAGGCAGTAGATTGACATACCCTTGAAATTCCAATTGCAGTAAAATACCAGCAATCTTGTTATGCGGAATTCCTACCTCCCAACTCAATTTATCAATATGTACTGAATCGTATTTTGCTAATTGTCGAATGACAGCGGCCTCATCTTCACTGAACGTGCTGAAGTCCAATGGATGTTGCTGACCCGCCTCTTTTGCGATTTTAGAGCCGTCCCATTGGAGCAAATCCACCAAGTCCTCAACACAGGTGTAAATTTGCGCTTTATTTTTTTTAATTAATCCGTGCGGGCCTTCTGCCATCTTATTTGTCACCAATCCCGGTACAGCAAATACTTCTTTGTGGTAATTATTCGCAAACTCAACCGTCACCATTCCTCCACCTCTTTGGGCTGATTCGACCAAAATACAGACGTCGCTCAAGCCCGCTATGATTCTGTTTCTCGCCAAAAACAGAGATGCAATGGGTTTCATACCCAACGGACTTTCTGAAACCAAACCTCCATTTTCAAGCATTTTTTCAGCCATTTTTTTATGCACTGCGGGATAGATTGTATCCAATCCATTGGCTAAAACAGCAATTGTTGGTAACTGACAATCCAAAGCAGTTTGGTGCGCTACAAAATCAATTCCAAGAGCTAAACCACTGACAATTGTAGGCTGCAAAGGTTGTAGTTCTCGAACAATTCGTTGGGTCATTTCTTGTCCGTAAGCAGTTGATTTACGTGTCCCAACAATAGCGACTGTTTTGGATGCATTCAAATCCATGTTCTTACCTTTGGAGTACAAAATTGCAGGGGAATCGTAGTTGGGGATAAGACGATTGGGATACTTGTCACATTCGTACGAAAAAACATCTACGCCTTCTTTGCTAAGCGAGTCCAATTGTTTTTTTGCGAGGTCTATCCATTGATTTTTTTTCCTAATTCGTGCAGCTGTTTGCTCTCCAATCCCAGTTACCTTTCGTAATTGTTCAATAGATGCTTTAAATACAGCCTCTGGAGATCCAAAAACATGTATCAATTGGCGGTGTAATATGCCACCTATTCCTTCCACTTGTGCTAATGCCAAGTGAAACATCACATTTTCATCGGTTTTCATGGTTAATTTTAATTACTGTTTGATTAACTAAAGCGTTCTTTCATCATCAAAAGTACTTCTTTTATATTTTCAAGTCGTTTAATGGCTTCTGTCTTTTTGTTGAAAACTTCTTCACGTTGTGCTAACTGCTTCTTAGCCCCTTCTACCGTGTATTTTTCTTCTTGGATAAGTTTCAGAATTTTTCCGAATTTATTTACCTCTCTTTGCGAAAAATATAGAATTTTTCCTCTTTTCTTCCCTGTAATTGAAAACTCTTCGGCATAATACCGGAGGTGCGAAACAGATACATCAAATTTTTCGGATAAATCCTGAAATGTATAAAAAATCTTAGTTTCTGCCATAATCTAACATAAAATGCCCCACGAGCAAGAGCAAGTGGGGCATCGTATTTATTTGATAAGACTGAACAATCTACTCCAACGAATTTTCGATAAAATACCTCCTTCAGCGTCTAATGACATCCAAATAAAGACAGCTTTACCAACAATGTGGTCTTCAGGAACAAAACCCCAGAAACGCGAGTCATCGGATTCATATCGGTTATCTCCCATCATGAAATAATAATCTTGTTTGAATGTATAAGACGTGATTACTTTACCATCGATGTAAATTTTTCCGTCTTTATACTCCGCATTGTCATTCCAATCAAATGTGGTAATAACCCCTTTGTACAAAGCAATATTCTTTTCATTTAACTCGATAGTCATTCCTTTTTTAGGGATAACTAACGAACCAAAGTTATCTCGGTTCCACTTGAATAGCGATTTATTATAGGGAAATGCGCCATAAACGGTCGTCGAATCATCTTTCGGGATAATATCAGGAGTTACAGACTTAATAAAATCCATTTTCTTCAATTCGTTAACAGCCTCGTCAGTAGCATTCACCAAATAGAGGATTTTCCCGTTTTCTTCCGTTGCACCACGAATACCAATTTCTAGTTTTTCGAAGAGTTTCGGGTTAATCGTTGTATTGCTTTCCAAGGTGTAATACATTTGGCGATGTGGCGGATTTTCCATCATTTTATTGTTGATGAAAACCTGTCCGTTATCAATTCGGATAGTATCTCCACCAATTCCGATACATCTTTTAATATAATTTGTACGCAAATCAACAGGGTATTTATCGAAACCGCCAAACTCATCAGGGCGCTCAGGGCAACCCGGATAGTTGAAAACAACGACATCTCCATTTTTTACATCTGTAAAGCCTGGTAATCTAAAATAAGGTAAATCAATCCAAGTGAGGAAAGAAGGGATTTCTGTGAACCAGATTTTTTGATGCGTCAATGGCAACTGAAGAACTGTTTTAGGTGTTCGAGTCCCGTAATGAACCTTGCTTACAAACAGAAAATCGTTTACAAGCAAACTACGCTCCATCGAACCCGTCGGGATGGTATAGGCTTCTAAGAGTAGCCATCTAATTAATGTTGCCGCAACTACTGCGAAAAGTACGGAATCAAACCATTCTCTCAAAGGAGATTTCTTCGTCACTTTTTTCTCTTTACCCTCTAAATTTTGCTCTTCTGCCATATTTTACGATTCTTTATTTTGCGAATATACTATTTCTTCAACTATCACAAGGCAAGCATTTCTTGCATTGTTTGAACACCCGTTTTATCTTGTAGCCACTCAGCAGCAACAACTGCGCCAAGTGCGAAGCCCTCACGGCTATATGCTTCGTGTGAAATTTCTATTTGATCCACATCAGAGATATATTTAATCACGTGTGTACCAGGCACTTTTCCTTCTCTTGCAGACCAAATAGGCACTTCATTTGCTGCTGGAATTTCATTACTCACCCATTTATTTTTTGATGAATATGCATCGATAATTCCTTCTGCAAGCGTAATGGCTGTACCACTTGGTGCATCCTTTTTCTCTGTGTGGTGAATTTCCGTGGTCGTTACCTCATATTGACTTTGCGTTTGCATTAGTTTAGCTAACATTTGGTTTAGCTTAAAAAAAATATTTACACCAATGCTGTAATTTGACGCATAAAAAAAGGCGGAACGACTATTCTGCCGGCATAATTCCTCAATTTCTGGCTTTTTGTCAAGCCATCCTGTTGTACCACAAACCACTTTCAAACCAGCAGAAATACAGTGTGAAAGGTTTTGAAATGCTGCTTCAGGTGAACTAAACTCGATGACCACATCGACTGTTTCAGGTTTCAGTGCAACTAATTCATCGTTATTTTGCCAATCTACTTTGGCTACGATTTGGTGACCTCGTTCAAGCGCAATTCGCTCAATCACTTTGCCCATTTTTCCGTAGCCTACTAATGCAATTCTCATTATCTATTTTTTAAGGTAGTTGTATAGAAAAACCAATTCCAGAAGTAAAAGCTCCTTGGAATGTTCGTTCGATTTTAGGTTCCAATCGCCAAGATAAATCTTCGGACATATTGAATGTTTTTAAATGACCTGCCACATTTGCTTCTAATGCCAATAATAACCAACCGACGGTAAACCCAATGATGGATAAATCACGTTGGCGACGAAATGTATTGACGGCTGGTTCTAGGTTTTGACGAACAAACGGTCCGCGTAAATCAGCTAAATTCAAGTTAGGAACATCGGTAGCAAAAAAAACGGCCTCACTTGCGGCACTAGGCAAGGTTTCCTTTGTAATTAACCAATAACCTCCTTGCGTATCTGGGGCATAAACGGCTTGATTATCTGTTCGGGATAAAAAAAGCTGAGAGCCCGTCAAAAAGCCCCCTGATGGCAAAATAACTTCACCTGCTCCTAGTTTGATCAGCTTTTCGAGGTATCCTCGTGTTCTTTGATATCCTTGATTATTCCAAGAAACGCCATACACTCCTCCAGCTGCCGCAGCATAGACAATACCCATTTTCCAGTACTGTTTGTTGGTAGCTTGTCCCCAACCTGGGAGAAACAAGGAACGATAAAATGCAATCTTTGGCATTTCATAGGGTGCTGTAGGGGTAATACCTATCAACTTTTTGGCAAATTGGCTCGTTTTGGCAAATCCGGAGCGTATTTTTATAGAATCCAAACGAGTAGTAACCGTTTTTTGCACAGAATCTTTCTGTGAGCTAAAGCTATTTTGGGCAATACTAATGAACTGTGAGGACATGAGAATACCCAATACTAACAAAAATTTATTCGCTTTTCGCATGGAGAGCTTGTACAATTTTTTCCAATTCTTCTTTTGAAGTAAACGGAATTTTAATTTCCCCTTTATGTGTTTCATCTGCTTTTACAATCACTTTCGTACCCAAAAAACCAGATAATTGAAATTGTAAACCAGATACATCTAGACGTTGCACACCTTTCTTGGGTGGATTTTTTGTTTCATCTAGGAACGCAAGATTACGTACTGCTTCTTCTACTTTACGGACGGAAAGTTCTTCGACGATAATTTTTTTGAATAATTTCATTTGATTATCGTAATCGTCCATATTTACCAAGGCACGCGCATGACCCATTGAAATTTGAGAATCACGAACAGCTGCTTGGATAGCTGGTGGAAGTTTCAAAAGACGCATGTAATTGTTCACAGTTGTCCGATTTTTCCCTACACGTTCGCCTAATTCTTCTTGCTTTAAGTTACACTCCGTCATTAAACGTTGGTAACTTAATGCAATTTCTATGGCGTTAAGATTTTCTCTTTGAATGTTCTCAATCAAAGCCATTTCCAACATTTGTTGGTCATTGGCTGTACGCACATAGGCAGGAATTTGACGTAAACCTGCTAATTTAGAAGCTTGCAAACGACGTTCACCTGAAATCAATTGATAACGACCATTTTCGCTCTTTCGAACAGTGATTGGCTGAATTATACCTTGCAGTTTAATCGACTCTGAGAGCTCCCGCAAGGCATCTTGATCAAAATGAGTCCTCGGTTGGTATGGGTTGGTGTCAACTAAATCAATGGAGATTTCGTTTATAGCACTTGTGGTTTCTGGAACAACCCTAGCAGCAGGGCTAGGAGTTTCTTGTTGTGACGCCGGCGTAGCGTCTTGATCTGCCAAAAGTGCACCTAACCCCCGTCCTAAGCCCATTTTTTTATTTTTGGAAGCCACGTTCGAATTCATAATTCTGTATTTTAAAGTATGACGATTTGATGTTACAAAACAAGCAAACCATTTTTCACTAATATCTCTTTTGCTAAATTCAAATAACTAATTGCCCCTTTACTTTCTGCATCTTGAGCTAAAGTTGGAATACCATAGCTTGGTGACTCTGATAGACGGACGTTTCGAGGAATCAAGGTTTCAAAAACCATATTTTTAAAGTGAGCAGTCACCTCATTCACTACTTGGTTCGATAAGCGTACGCGTAAATCGTACATAGTCAGTAGGATACCTTCAATTTTTAGTTCAGGATTTAACCTTTGTTGAATAATTTTGATGGTATTCAACAATTTACCCAAGCCTTCCAAAGCAAAATATTCACATTGTACAGGAACTATCACTGAGTCGGCTGCGGTCAAGCTATTGATAACTATCAAACCCAAGGAAGGAGAACAGTCTAAGATGATGAAGTCATAAATATCCTTGAGAGGTGTCAGGGCTTCCTTCATTTTTTCTTCCCTTTTAGGTAAATGAATCATTTCGATTTCAGCACCGACGAGGTCAATGTGGGAAGGAAGTAGATGAAGATTCGGAAAGTCTGTTTTGATGATGATGTCCAACGGATTCACCTCAGAAACCATACATTCATAGATACTATACTCTACTTCTTTCGGATTGAACCCCAGTCCAGAAGTCGCATTCGCCTGTGGGTCGGCGTCAACGATTAATGTTTTGAACTCCAATGCTGCTAAACTCGCAGCTAGATTGATGGTTGTTGTTGTTTTACCAACGCCTCCCTTCTGATTAGCAACTGCAATTATCTTACCCATTGATTTCTTTGTACTAAATGGTTTATCAAAGATCTATTATTTATGTGTAAGTACCAAATAATTGTTCCACGATTTTTTAGTGTTCCACGAATTAACAAATCTATTTCTTTTTTTTGATTATTTTAACTATTCAAGATTAACTTATTGATAATCAATCAAAAAGAAAATCAGTCTATACCTGTTTCAAAAACCCTATTTTTCAATAGGGTGCCAAATAGAAGATAAAGTTGCTTATTACTAACCGCTTATAAAAAAATCGGGTCAGCTCTCATAAACTGACCCGATTCCAAATAGAAACGTATGTATTAAACGCCTGCGTATGTCGCAGATAACATAGAAACATGTTTTGACTCGAGTAAAGAACTACCTGCCAGATAAATATCAATCTCTCTAGCAGCTTCTCTCCCTTCAGAAATCGCCCAGACAACAAGCGATTGCCCACGACGCATATCTCCGGCTGCAAAAACTTTTTCAACAGATGTTTTGTAATTGGCATCTTTCACATTTCCACGTCCATCCAATTCTACACCAAGTTCTTCCAATAAACCTGTTGGTTGCGGGTGAAGAAAACCAGCTGCAATCAGAGCTAATTCACACGGAATAACTCGTTCTGTTCCAGCTACTTCTACCATTTTCATCCGGCCACCTTCCAATACCCATTCTACATTTACTAATTTGATGCCCGTTAAATTACCCTCTGCATCTCCAATAAACTCTTTTGTATTGATTGACCAATTTCGATCACAACCTTCTTCATGCGAACTAGACGTACGAAGCTGCATCGGCCAATTTGGCCAAGGTGTCGATTCATCTCTAGTTTCAGGAGGCATCGGCATAATTTCAATTTGCGAAATAGACTTTGCTCCATGTCTGTTAGAGGTACCCACACAGTCTGAACCTGTATCTCCTCCACCAATAACAACTACATTTTTTCCTGTTGCCCAGATATCACCTTGTTGGTATGGTTGTCCTTGGTGATCTTTTGTTTCAACCAGAGAGATACCTCTCTCCTTAGCTACTCGTTTGTTTTGTTGACTCAAGAACTCCATCGCGAAATGTACACCTTTCAGATGGGAACCTTTTACTGTATCTAGCCCTCTTGGAACGGTCGAACCGCCAGAAAGCAAAACGGCATCAAAGTCGTCCACCAGATCTTTTCCTTTGATTGTTTCGCCAACATTCACATTTGTCTTAAAAACAATTCCTTCGGCTTCCATCACTTTAAGACGACGGTCAATCACAGATTTATCGAGTTTAAAATCAGGAATACCATATCTAACAAGCCCACCAATTTGGTCAGCACGTTCAAAGACAGTTACGTGATGTCCAGCTTTGTTAAGTTGCGCAGCTGCCGCCAAACCTGCCGGACCTGATCCTACGATGGCAACTGATTTCCCCGTACGTTTAGCAGGATTTTTTGGAACAACCCATCCGTTTTCGAAAGCTTTTTCAACGATTGATTTTTCGATGTATTCAATGGAAACGGGCGGCTTATTGATACCCAATACACAGGCTGCTTCGCACGGAGCTGGGCAAATTCTTCCCGTAAATTCAGGAAAGTTATTTGTTGATGAAAGTAGTTCAAAAGCCAATTGCCAGTTTTGGTCATAAACGGCGTCATTAAACTCCGGAATTATGTTTCCGAGCGGACACCCACTGTGGCAAAACGGAATACCACAGTCCATGCAGCGCGCGGCTTGTTGTGTGGTTTGCTTCTCATCGTAAGGCAATTCTACCTCTTTGTAATCTACTTTTCTTTCTTCGACAGGCCGCTTTACAGACGGCTGGCGGTCATATTCTAAAAAACCTGTTGGCTTTCCCATAAGATGTAGTCGTTTTTTGTACTATGCTAACAAATCCTATTTTTTATAAATTAAGCGGCTTCTATGGCTGCTTTCTTTTTTCTTTCTTCTAAAATTCGCTTGTAATCTCTCGGATATACTTTTACAAATTTAGCCAATGAAACCTCCCAATTGCCAAGAATTTCAGCGGCTACTGTACTGCCCGTTGTGTCTAAATGTTTCTGAATCATGGCTTGAAGTATCAACTCATCTTCAGAGCTAATTCCTTCTAAATCAACCATCTCCATATTACATTTACCAGCAAAATCATTGAATTGGTCATATACAAATGCCAAACCGCCACTCATTCCGGCAGCAAAGTTTTTGCCTGTTTCACCCAATACAACGACTGTTCCGCCAGTCATGTACTCACATCCGTGGTCACCTAATCCTTCTACGACAACGCGTGCACCTGAATTTCGGACACAGAAACGCTCGCCTGCTATACCTCGAATATATGCCTCCCCAGATGTAGCTCCATAGAAAGATACGTTTCCTACAATCATGTTTTGCTCCGCCTTGAAAGACGCTTTCTTGTCTGGGTAAACGATAAGCTCTGCACCACAAAGACCTTTTCCAAAGTAATCGTTGGCATCACCTTCCAGCTCAAATGTCAAACCTTTGGTTGAGAAAGCACCAAAAGATTGCCCTGCGGTCCCTTTGAATTTATAGTGAATTGTTCTTGCGGGCAAGCCATCCCCTTTAAATCTTTTCGATACTTCGTTTGATAACATCGCTCCGATAGAACGGTTGAGGTTATTTACAGCGTACTCGCCCGTTACCTTCTCCTTCTTTTCTAGCGCAGACGCTGCATCTACAATAAGCTGACGATCTAAAACAAACGCTATGCCGTGATCTTGTTCTTCTTGTTTGTAAAGCGCTACCGACTCATCAGCAGGTTCTTTGTAAAGAATACGAGATAAGTTCAAGTTTTGATATTTCCAATGCTTTAAATCTGGTCTTTGCTTCAACATTTGGACTTGACCCACCATCTCATTGACAGTTCTAAAACCTAACTCTGCCATGATTTCACGCATTTCACGTGCCAAATAGTGGAACATATTCACGACATGCTCAGGTTTTCCACTGAATAGAGCGCGTAATTCCTCTCGTTGCGTTGCTACACCAACTGGGCATGTATTCAAGTGGCATTTCCGCATCATAATACATCCAACAGCTACCAATGCCGCAGTGGCTACACCGAACTCTTCGGCACCAAGAAGCGCTGCAATGGCCAAATCTCTACCTGTTCTAATCTGACCGTCTGCTTGTACTGTAACGCGACCTCTGAGTTTATTTTTTACCAATGTTTGGTGTGTCTCTGCTAAACCAAGCTCCCAAGGAAGACCCGCATGACGAATCGAAGAAAGAGGAGATGCTCCTGTTCCTCCATCATGTCCTGCTACAAGTACGACGTCTGCATGTGCTTTGGCAACACCCGTAGCGATTGTTCCAACACCTGCTTCCGATACCAATTTGACAGAAATACGTGCCTCTCTGTTTGCATTTTTCAAGTCATAAATCAATTGAGCTAAATCCTCAATCGAATAAATATCGTGGTGAGGCGGAGGAGAAATTAAACCTACACCTGGTGTTGAATGACGCACACGACCAATCCAATCATCGACTTTATGACCGGGTAACTGCCCACCTTCACCTGGCTTTGCCCCTTGTGCCATCTTAATTTGAAGCTCTTTGGCATTCGTTAAATAATAACTCGTCACACCAAATCTACCAGAAGCCACTTGTTTAATGCTAGAAGATAGATTATCTCCATTTGCATCCAATTCGTACCGTATTTCGTCTTCTCCACCTTCCCCAGAGTTTGAGCGACCTCCAATCCGGTTCATGGCAATAGCCAACGTCGTATGTGCTTCCCATGAAATTGAACCAAATGACATCGCACCTGTGGCAAAACGTTTGAAAATCTCTGTTTCAGGCTCTACCTCGTCTATCGAGATAGGCGTTCCTTTAGCAAATTTCAACAAACCGCGAAGCGTCAACGCATCTTTGGTTTGGTCGTTGATGAGCTGCGAATATTTCTTAAATAAAGCATATCCTTTGTCCAAATCTTTTTCACCCACGCGGCAAGATTGCTGCAATAAATGAATTGTCTGTGGATTGAAAATGTGTTTTTCTCCCCGTTGTTTCCATTGGTAAACCCCACCAACTTCTAATCTTTGAACAGACTCAGACGGTTTTTGAGGGAAAGCTACCGTGTGACGAATGATACATTCACGCGCAATTTCCTCCAAGCCCATTCCTTCTACTCTTGAAACCGTACCTGTAAAATATTTATCAACAACTTTTTTATTCAAGCCGACACATTCAAAAATTTGTGCTCCTTGATACGATTGAAGTGTTGAAATCCCCATTTTCGAGAAGATTTTCAATAATTCTTTATCTACAGCTTTGGTGTAATTCTTGAATAATTGTTCATCGGTAAATTCACCATCAATTTGGCCCTTTCTATTCATTCCAGCCAATGTTTCGAATGCCATGTACGGACAAACGCCAGCCGCACCATATCCGATAAGTGTTGCAACATGGTGTGTTTCCCAGATATCTCCAGATTCTACCAAAATACCGACTTTTCCGCGCAATCCTTTGCGAATCAAGTAGTGATGGACAGTAGCCGTAACCAAAAGTGATGGAATTGGCGCATGTTCAGAGTCAATGGCTCTGTCAGAAAGGATAATGATTTCAAAACCGTCTTCAATCGCATCTGTTGCGTATCGACAAATTCTATCGAGGGCAAACTCTAAACTTTTTGCAGGATTTGCATTATTTACACTGAAATAAGTATTGATCGTTTTTGCTTGGAAACCATTTTGATCTACAAAACGAAGTTTATCAAACTCTTTAGGTGTCAAGACTGGCTGCTCCAATTGCACTTGGCGACAGTGCGAAGGCGTTTCTGTCAAGATATTTTCGGTAGAACCGACATATGAAATCAAAGACATAATCGACCTCTCCCGAATCGAGTCAATCGGTGGGTTAGTTACTTGAGCAAATAATTGCTTGAAGTAATGCGATAAATGTTGACTTTGGTCGGATAAAATTGCCAATGGCGTATCGATACCCATTGACCCGATTGCCTCGGCACCTGAAATACTCATTGGTGCTAAAATCATACGCAAATCTTCCGAGGTAAATCCTGCACTGATTTGGCGTTTCAATAAAGAAGCATCGTCGTAGCTATTGTACGGGCGAATAGATTCAGGTAAATCTGCTACTTTGATTTTATTCTCATTCAACCATTCTTGGTAAGGTTGTCTGGTACAAATATCATTTTTCAGTTCTTCGTCAGGGATGATTCGACCTTGTTCCATATCCACAACAAACATCCGACCGGGTTGCAAGCGACCTTTGGAAATAACAGTTGCTGGATCGACGTCTAATACACCTGCTTCAGAAGCCATGATGACTGTATCGTCGTTCAGAACCCAATATCTGGAAGGACGAAGACCGTTTCTGTCCAATGTAGCCCCGACAATTTTACCATCTGTAAACGAGATAGAGGCAGGTCCATCCCAAGGTTCCATGATGGTTGCGTGGTATTCGTAAAAAGCCTTGCGGTTGGCATCCATGTGCTCATTTCCATCCCATGCTTCTGGAATCATCATCATCATTACGTGAGGTAATGAGCGACCTGAGAGATAGAGAAGTTCAATTGCATTGTCTAGCTGAGCAGAATCTGAGTTTCCGGCATCACAGATGGGGAGAATCATATTCATTTCCTCCTCTGTGAAAAACTCTGAGTAAAAGCTTTTTTCTCCTGCCCGTATCCAATTGACGTTTCCTTTTACTGTATTGATTTCGCCGTTATGGGCAATAAATCGGAAAGGCTGTGCCAATTTCCAAGAAGGAAACGTATTCGTTGAAAAACGAGAGTGAACGATAGCAAAAGCAGAGACAACATTTTTGTGCAATAAATCAGGGAAGTAGTACTTAAGTTGCTCTGTTGTCAATTGCCCTTTGTACGAAATAGTTCTACACGACAAAGATGAGAAGTAAAAATGTTCAGCTGCACCGGCAACAGACTCACGAATCACACGTGAAGCATATTGTCTAAAAACATACAGACGACGCTCAAAAGCGATGTCATCCTGAATAGAATCCGGTCTTTTTATAAAGATTTGTTCAACAGAAGGTTCGACAGAACCAGAATCTTTTCCAAGCGAGTCGTTCAAAGTAGGTACTTCTCTGTATCCTAATAATTCTAAGTCTAATCTTTCCAGATTACGGAATAGAATTTCTTTGCATTCTTTTTTGGCTAAAGGATCTCTTGGAAAGAAAACCATACCAACACCATACTCACCAGACGAAGGTAACTTCACGCCTATTTTCCGGCACTCGTCTAAGAAATACTCATGCGGAATTTGAATGAGAATACCTGCACCATCACCCGTTTGTGGGTCACAGCCACAAGCACCTCTGTGATCCATGCGCTCCAGCATTGTAATTGCATCAGCCACAATTTGGTGAGATTTACGTCCTTTCAAATGGGCTCTAAAACCGATACCACATGCATCGTGTTCGAACTCAGGACGATACAAACCTGGTTGTTGTTTAACTTCTGTCATCATCAAGTTGTAGTTGTAGTAATATTGGTCAAATTGTACTCGTTTTAACCCTGTTTTTCCACATTAAGACGTTTGGCAAATAGGGAGTTATATATATAGATTATATAATATTCTTGCAATATAATAATTAAAAAATTTGGTATTCATACTTTAAATCCAAATTTTATTTCAAAATTTTAAAATAATTAATATATTACCAAAATCTATAAAAATTATACAATTCGCAACCTGATTACTAACAAAAAATCAGCTAGACTAGCCTTAATTAAGGTCTAACTTAGCTGATTTCGAATATAAAAATAGAAAATAGCTGTGTCTATTTCATCAATCTATCCAATGCATTTTGTCTATCCAAATGGATTTGTTTTTTAAGCTCATCTAATGAGGAAAACTTCGTTTCGGGGCGAATAAAGCAATGCAGATGAACGGTTAATATTTCCCCATAAATATCTTCATTAAAATCAATAATATGCACTTCGTTTGTACGGCCAACCCCATCAACAGTTGGTCGATTCCCAATATTCATTACGCCTAGAAAAGTTTTATTTCGACAGCTTACGCGAACTGCATAAACCCCATTTAAAGGAATCAATTTATAACTTTCTGATACATAGATATTTGCAGTAGGAAACCCAATAGTCCGTCCCAATTGACGACCTTTGACAACAACTCCTACAAAACTATACGGCCGGCCAAGTAAACCGTTGGCTACATCTAAATTTCCGTTTACTAATGCCTCACGAATTTTTGTCGAGCTAATAGCACTATTATCAATTTCTTGGCGAGATATTTCTTCAATTTCTAGATTAAAACGTTCTTTATTGGACTGTAGGAAATCAAACCCACCACTTCTGTTTTTGCCAAATCGATGGTCGTATCCAATAATCAAAGTCTTGGTGCCTATACCATTTAACAAAATATCTTGTACATACCTCTCAGCAGTTAGCTCCGAAAAGTCTCTTGTAAAAGGCAAAACCAACAAATGTTGAACACCCAAACCAGCTAAAATCTCCGCCTTTTCATCAATTGTTGTTAATAATTGAACGGGTAAGTCAGGGGATTTAGCGACTACAAGTCTCGGATGCGGCCAAAAAGTGAGTACAACAGACTCACCACCCCGTGAAGTGGCTAACTCATTCAAGCGATGAATAATTTTTTGATGTCCTATGTGTACCCCATCGAATGTGCCACTTGTTACCACAGCATGTGATAGAGGGATAAATTCGGATAAACTATGATATATTTTCACTTTTCTTAAGTTGCTCTAAATATTCTTCAATAGTTAATGCATCCTCTACACAAAAAGCACCAATCTTAGTTCTTCTCAAAGAACCTAGATACGCTCCACTTTGCAACTTTTGTCCAAAATCACGTGCCATACTCCGAATGTACGTCCCTTTTGAACAAACAATGCGGAAAGAAATGACTGGGAAAGCACTACTATCAATTTCAAACTCTTTTACTTCTACCTGTCGCGGTTTCATGATTACCTCCTCGCCTTTCCGCGCGGATTCGTAGGCACGTTTCCCATTGATTTTAACAGCAGAATGTGCAGGGGGAAACTGTTCGATGATACCTGTCATGCCTGCAACGACATTTTCAAGCATTTCCTGTGTGATATGCGAAGTAGGGTATTCGGCGTCAAATTCCGTTTCTAAATCAACAGATGGGGTTGTTTTTCCAAGGACAAATGTGCCAGTATACTCCTTTTCTTGGGCTTGATACGACTCAATTTCCTTGGTTTTTTTTCCTGTACAAAGGATTAATAAACCGGTAGCAAGTGGGTCGAGTGTACCTGCATGACCTACTTTTTTAAATCTTCCTCCGTACCGAATTTTATTTACGACATCAAAAGAAGTCCAGCGGAGTGGCTTATCAATAAGGATGACATAATCACGGGACAACGGTATAGTTGATTCTTCCATAGAATTAAATGACGCTAAGCTCAACGCCAGAAAGGATTAAGGCGATTATCACAAGACCTAAACCGATACGATAATAGCCAAAAACACGAAACCCGTATTTTTGTAAAAAGTGTATAAAAAACTTAATAGCAAGCATGGCAACGAAAAAGGCAATAACATTACCAAATAGTAATAAATTGATTTCTTCGGTAGTAAAGGTCAAGGTACCATTCAAGTAACCTTTTAATAACTTGTAAGCTGATGCCGCAAGCATAGTTGGGACTGCCAAAAAGAAAGAAAACTCAGCAGAAGACTTTCTAGATAAGCCTTGGAACATCCCTCCAATAATCGTTGATGCTGAGCGAGAAACACCTGGAATCATCGCAATACACTGGAATAATCCGATTTTAAAGGCATCTGAATAGGCTATATCTTCTTTTTGCGCTTTTTTCTCAAAGTAATCATCTATAAAAATCAGAACAATACCACCCAAAACGAGCATAATAGCAACAACTAATACACTTTCTAATAATTGATCAATTAAATCACCGAGAATAAGTCCAACAAAAGCAGCAGGAATAAAGGCAACCAATAATTTATAGTAAAATTGAATAGATTGAAAAAATCTACGCCAGTACAACACTACCACAGACAAAATTGCCCCAAATTGAATATTCACTTCGAAAATTTTGGTGAAAGAGGCTTCATTGATACCCATAAGTGCAGCACCAATAATCATGTGACCCGTAGAACTTACAGGTAAATATTCTGTGATTCCTTCAATGATGGCTAAAATAAGTGCTTGAATATACGTCATTTGTACAGTTTATTTTTTCTTTAGAATTGCATAGAATTCAACCATAAACCCTAAAAAAGTAATGATTGGCCCAAGGGTTAACCCTAAGAAACCAAAACCGAATTCCTCTTTATCCATCGTCATGATGATGAAACCGCCAAGAATAAGCGCTAGACCAACAAACATCAACTTGTAATTTGCCTTTCCAAAAGGCAAAGAGGGGTCATTTTTAGGGATCATTTTTTCTTGATTATTCATTATTTATTCGTTATTTATTCGTTTAAATCGTCCAAATCCATTATCAAATATTTGCTTATTGCTTGAAATGTGCTAGCAAGCCCCAATAAGACTCCCAAAATTACAAGTAAAACTGAAATCAACCACAACTGAGTGTAATTTTGCACAAGGGACAGACCGGGAATTTGCGAGACTGCAATTTGTTGAATGCCAAAAACACAAAGAAAAGACAGCACTCCTGCTAAGAATCCATGAAAAGCAGAGCGTACTAAATACGGTTTTTGAATAAATCCATCTGTAGCTCCTACCAATTGCATAGTACGTATCAAAAAACGCTGTGAGTACAAAGCCAAACGAATGGTATTATTTATGAGAAGAATAGTAGCAACGAGAAAAATCAATACGATACCTGAAATAAATAAGTATATCTTATTAATGTTCTGACTAAAGTCACGAATAATTCCTTTTGCATATTCTACTTCATAAACTCCATCAAGCCCCGATAGAACCTCCTTAACTTCTTCTAGATTTTTATCCCCAAAATATTTTTCTTGAATTCGAATGCTTACAGCATCTCGGAATGGGTTTTCTAATAATACCTGACGAAAATCTTCCTTAGCATCCTTTATGAACGAATCTGCGGCTTGTTGTTTCGAAATAAAACGAAGCTGAGGTATTCCTTTTTCTTTTAAGACAAAAGGATAAGTAGATATAACGAGTTGAAGGGAATCCGTTTGGGATTTCGTAAGATTTTTTTCAAAATAGACTTGTACTTCGATATTTTGCTTCAGGTAACGAATAATTTCGCGAGAGGTTAAAGCAGTCCAGCCACAAAACCCAATGAGAAAAAGTGCCACTGTAAGACTGACAACAATTAATACGCCCGGATAGCTTCCTAGTTTCTTATTTCTACGCATAACTCTCAACAATTTTAAGTATGCCCTTCTTTGTGGTTTATATTACTACTTGGCTTTCATCAAAACCTCAACTGCCTGCGTCTGCTTCTTTTTTCCATTCGGCAATCTGCTCGGGCATACTTTGCTCCAAAATATGGGTCACAATTTCAGTAATTTCCTCAAGTGTTTGTTCTGCTGTAAAATAAATAGGTTCTTTGAACTTCACACGTAATTGTGTATTTCTTCGCTTGTACTTTAATCCCGTTTTATTGAAAGCCCGACGAAATCCATCAATGACTACAGGGATAACGATCGGATTATTTTCTTTTATTATATGAGCTGTCCCTTTTCTTATAGGTGCGTATGGGCTTGTTGTTCCTTGTGGAAAACTAATAACCCAACCAAACTGCAATCCTTTGGAAACTTGCTCCCCAGCGCTTGTATCTACTCCTCTTTGTACATTTTGTCCCTTGGCTCTCCAAGATCTTTCTACCAATATAGCTCCAGCAAGGCTAAACATCTTTGGCAAAAGACCATCTTGCATCGTTTCTCGAGCAGCAATGTAAAAGGTTCGTGCTCTTGGTGCAAACAAATAAAAAGGAATAAGACGACGTCCCATTCCCCATTTTGAAGCACAAAAAATATGATAAAACGTAATTACGTCTGCAAAGTAGGTTTGATGATTTGATATAAAAAAAACATTTTGGTTTGGCAAATCCTTCAAATGTTCTGTTCCATCTACTTTTAATTTGTTTGCCACAGCGATTCGCCAAAAAGTAGGAAAACCAGCTACAAAAATGATTAAGCGCTTCAAAAATAACCAATTACCAAAAGGATCTTTCTCAAAAATTCCCAAGAAATCAAATCGTGATAAAAACCGAACAGTAGAATTGTTCGTATGGGATGGGATAGGCAAAAAGTTTTGTATTATTTTCCACATAGCAACCTTCATGTTATTAAGCCCTACGGTCTAACTCGTCACGAATCAAAGCAGCCATTTCATAATTTTCTTGTGTGAGTGCTTCATGTAACATCTTGGTTAGTTCGTCTAGTGAGAGACTGCGTAGTTTGTCTTCTGGTCTTGCAACGATGGGTGGAACGTCAATTTCCTCTAGCTCGTCATCTGACGGGAGTCCTTGTTCTCTTAAATCCTCCTCCGTGTTAATACCCGCTTCAGTTAGTATAGAATCATGGATATATATTGGAACATCAAAGCGTACAGCTAAAGCTACCGCATCTGACGGCCGGGCATCTATACTCTTTTGTCGAATGCCATCTGTACAAATAATTTGCGCATAAAAAACACCTTCACGAAAATCAGAAATCACAATTTCTTCGAGCGTGAAATCAAATGCTCGAGCAAATGACTTAAATAAATCATGCGTCATCGGACGTGTCATTGGCATCTTCTCCAATTCCCATGCAATGGCATGCGCCTCTGGATTACCAATAACAATTGGTAAACGCCTTTTTCCTGACTCTTCAGCCAAGACCAATGCGTATGAGCCATGTTTCAATTGACTCTCCGACAAACCAATAATTTCTAGTTTAATTTTTTCCACGTCGCAAATATATCTAAAAACCCTTACTAAGAAAAGATAATTGTAGATAACACTACATACATACGTATTTATATAATACTTGTAATTAAAGTATACACTATAGTTTCTGTAGTGTAACCTTCATTTTCCCTGACTTACTTTCTCCTGGATTCAACAATATAAGTCCCTCGTGATTATTAAATGAGTTGATATTAGCCGTTTGGGGTTCGATGGCAATACAATCCCGTGTATTCGGCGTGTAAACAACCAAATATTTCAAACCTTCTGACAAATCACACCACTGAGAAACTGTTAAAATTTGTGTACTACTTATTAATTTGGTCTCTACCCAATCCATCTCCTTCAATAAATAGGCGGTATCCAAAGATAATCCATTCAACGCGCGAGCTTGTCTTTCTCTTGTTGGAAAGTTCCCAGTCGGAATATGAGCTGAATTTACTTGCACCTCTTGGTGTTTGGGTAACTCAAGTTGTAATGTATCAATCGAATAATCTTCTAAACGAAAATAAGGATGCCAGCCGAAAGCTACTGGAATATGTACATCTTCTTGATTTGTGATTCTAAATGAAAATTCAAGTCCTTCATTCGTGAGTGAATAATCAAGCATTAGCTCACATTTGAAAGGATACCCTTTTTCTTCTCCGTCTAATGAATAAGCCAATTGCACTTGGTGTTCAGTAGTTAACAAAACATCAAAAGGTTTTTCAGCAACTAAACCATGAATAGCATGGCCCCTGCTTATTTCATTGATAGGTAAGTGATATTCACTATTCATATACGTGTATTTCCCCCCATCAATTCGATTTGGAAAAGGAAATAAAACCGACGAAGGAAACCCATCTCGCCAAGAACTTGAATTTATGAGGGGAAATTGAATTACCTCACTTGTATTTAATTGTAAAGAAGCAAGCGTGCCCCCTAGCCCTGGGAGTATGACCGCCTTGTGTTTCCCATCAGGGGACTGAACATTTATTTTTTCTGTATTCATTTCCACAGTATTTCTTTATAAATACCCTTCGACACCCATCCCAAAAAGAGCGAAATCAAACTTGACAGGGTCATTTGCGTCAATTAATTTTAAATTTTCTGTTAATTCTTGAGCCATATTCCAATCTGGTTTTGGGCGTGTAACTAAATCTAACTTCTTTGCTACCCTTTCAACATGAACGTCACAAGGACAAATTAGTTCTGCTGGTTTAATTTTCTCCCAAAGGCCAAAATCTACTCCTTTGTCATCTTTTCGAACCATCCATCGTAGGTACATATTCAACCGTTTACAACTCGACCCTCTTACTGGGGTAGCAACGTGTTTGCGCGTACGGTGTGGCGCATCTTCTAACGAAAAAAAAGAAGCATGAAAGTGGGACAATCCAGCTAAGGCGGTCCATTTAGTCGTACCTGAAGGAACGAATGCGTGTTCAAGTGAATCGTATTTTTCGTAATGAAGCTTTAACCAATGAACAAAATAAAGGGCGTCCGTGGCATTAAATGTTCGGTGCTTAAACGAAAGAAATTTTTTTAAATCCGACTCTGAATGATGAAGTATAAAATCATGTGGAGAGTTGTCCATGAATCTAAGTAATTCCTGGCACTTATGGATAATCGTTTTACGCTGTCCCCACGCTAGAATTGCAGCAAAGAAACCTGAAATTTCGATATCTTGTTTTTTGGTGAATTGATGAGGGATAACTATTGGATCATTTTCAATAAATCCCCAAGTATTGTATTTTAAATACATTTCCTCCAGCAAATCGGCAACTGTATTGGGCATACTTACTTTTTTAGAATTTTGCCAACTACATAAACCAACACTCTAGATAAAGCGGAAAAAACAGTCAAAACTCCAGTAAAAATCAATGAAAATAAGGTAATTATTGGGTACATTAATGCAAAAAATACCGTCCAAACTATCTCTTTCCACTTTTTTTCTTCTTTGATTGGTTCTAAAGACATCTTCTTTTTATTTTGGATAAACCATGTACGATATTTCTGCGCGTAAACGATTGTCCTTTGGTTGTAATTTAACAAATGCGGCAGGTGAGACTCGAATCATAACTCCATGATTCTCTCCAATTTCTGGAAGTGTTCCAATTACCTTCACTAGAACACTTGCTCCTGTAGCTTCGTTCCGTACTTTCACCAAAGAACCAATTGGTGCTTCGCGATGAAGGGCCACGTGCTTATCACTTTTATTTTGTGTTTTAATAACCTCCGCGATACCTAGCTCTGTTACAGGTACAGCCATCAAATCTTTTCTATCAACCCCATACATGGTTCCGATCGGTTTGGACAGCATTTCTGGCGTAACTTTACCGGTTAATACTAGCTCCTGACCTGGTTTTAGATTTTCATCTTTTAAATTATTCCACTGTTGTATCAAATTCACTGGAATATCATACAAGCGACTTATGGCAAACAAAGTTTCTTTTTCCTTTACCACATGTGATTTGGCTTTGGATACATTTGAAACTAAGGGCACTGGAAAAAAAATCTCTTGGTTGATGGACAAAACAAGCTCATCCAAATTGATGTCTGGATTCAATTCCTTAAATTCGTCGAGTGAGCAGTTATACTTTCTTAATAAACTATAAAGAGTTTCTCCTTTCTGAATCTGGTGTACAACTTTTGCTGTATTTGGTGTTTTTGTAACTAGGCTAGCTTGACTGTACGAAATCAATGTCAAAAGCTGAAGCGAGAGAACAAAACCTAAACGAGTAAATACAATTGAACGGCGCATAATTCGAGACTAATTAAGGTGTTTATGAGGTTATTATCGATTCTCAACTGGCCTAGTCGAAAATGTAAAAAAAACTTTCATTGAGGCTAGACTATATAAAGAATAACACAAATATAAATTATTTCAGCAATTTTTCGATATCATTTATCTCAATTGGAATATTTGAACCCAAATCTATTGGGCCATTTGTCGTGATCAATATATCCGTTTCCAACCTGATTCCAATCCCTTCCTCTTTTATATAAATTCCCGGTTCGCAAGTCAATAACATTCCTTCTTGCATGTTCATTGAATAATCACAGACATCATGCACATCTAATCCTAAGTGATGTCCAATACTGTGAGGGAAATATTTTTTTACACTTTCTCTTTTTTTTACCTCATCCTTCAAATCACGAGCAGTGAGGAGTCCTAAATTTAGTAATTGTTCGGCTACTTTTTCCTCAGCAAACTGCTTCCAATCTTGTATGGAGTAACCAATCTTCATTTGAGCGATACACTCACGCATAATAGATAAGACGGCCGCATAAACTTCTTTTTGTCGTTCAGTAAACAGACCATTTGCAGGAACACAACGCGTTATATCTGCCTTATAGTTACCATAAGATGCGCCAAAGTCCATCAAAATAAGACTATTCGACGTTATTCGTTGGTGATTTGTAACATAATGCAATACATTAGCTGCTCCACCACTTGCAATAATGGGTTGAAAAGCATGTCCATCTGCCCCTAACTGAAGCATTTTATAGGTCAATGCAGCCTCAATCTCATACTCGAACACACTCATTTTCACCTGTTTACAGGCAAATTCAAATGCTTGATGCGTGATTTCCAATGCTTTTCGTATTGTTGAAATTTCCAATTCAGATTTACACGTTCTCAGTGTTTTTGTCAAAACTGTCAATGGGATTAATTCCCCACCAAAAAGTACAATCAACTCTTTTGTGAAAAGCTCTGCTGTCGTCTTCGGAGGAATAGAATGAGGAATTTCTTTAACATTTATATATATATGCTGTATTTCAGGCAGGTAGATATGTACAATTTCTTTCCAATCCTGAGTGCATTTAATTTTTTCTTGATCTATGCCTGAAAGTACGGACGCTTCGGCTATCGTCAACTTTTTCCCTTCCCAAGTTTGTATCCAATCGTTGGTTTCTCGAATGAAAAGCGACTCATGAGCCATACCCTTACCATCTATGTACATGATAAAAACGGTATCTTCTTGGTCTATTCCTGTTAAATAATACAAATCACTTTGCTGAACAAAAGGATAATGTGCATCCGCATTTACGGGCATTACGTCATTTGAAAAGCAAATGACCAAAGAAGAAGGAGCAAGAGAGCAATGTAATTTTTCTCTATTTTTCTGAAAGAATTCGGCAGGTAGAGGTATGTATTTTGTCATAAAATGAAAGAAAACTCCGTACTACAATAATCTATACACAAAAATACCGGCATGTTTTTTTATTCGGTTTGTATATGCTGAAAGTGTTTCACTGCTTAGTTCAACTTTTTTGTTTTCTGAGGAGGCATGTACAAAGCGAAGTGAATTATCAAGCCAAACGGCAATACCTTCATGATTTACATCGAGTCCATCAATTGTTGATGTAAAAGCTATAATATCTCCAGATTGTATAAGGTTTTGATTTACTTCAATGGAATCTTTCGGTAAATAGAAGAAAGAACTTTGTGAAAGTTGCAATTCTTGTGCTTTCACTTTATTCCATTCTTTTACAGGAATATTCATTGGATAAAGACCTTTGTGAGTTGACATAAATTGTATCTTTTTTTCCAACAGTTTTCCCGTATCTTTTAAGACATCGACAACAATTTTCTTCTGACTTGCTTGTAATATCCATCCCGAAAAGTAATGTAAACGAGAACCGTATCCATCTATCATCCCTTGATGATATCTAAGTTCAGCCAGCAGTTTTTGATAATTTTCATAAGATGGCTTATCAGAATGTGCATTTCGAGTAAGAGCAACACAATGTTCTACGAAAGTAAAACAATCGAAAGCATCGGTACGACAAATGAGTGTTTCCTTGGGTTGTTCTAATGTACCTGCCAAATAGGGAGTACCAACATATTTTTTGGCAACTCGCAATATAGTCTGACTTACCTTATCATTCGGATTATTTTTATACGTATAAATAGCATCTTGTGATTGAGCGAAAGCGAATGTAAACGACAACGCTACAAAAAGAAGCGTTGTTAATTTTTTCAATTGGAACATAGAATATGTAAATTTAGTCGATAATTGGTATGGGTCTATTTAAGCTTTCCTCAAGCGATATAAATGTTTCAGTTCGTTGGATACCTTGTATTTTCTGTATTTTATCGTGCAATATTTCACGTAAATGTGCTGTATCTCTACAAATAAGCTTGGCAAAAATACTATAAATTCCTGTAGTATAGTTGATATTCACAATTTCAGGAATTTGATGAAGTTGTGAAGCAACCTCGTCATAGAGAGAACTTTTATCTAAGTAAATACCAAGAAACGCGCTTATATCCCAACCGAGTTTTGCGATATCGACATTCACACTGCTTCCTTGAATAACCCCTTTGGATTCCATTTTTTTAACGCGCACATGGACAGCTCCTGGCGACAAGAATACTTTCTCGGAGATCTCAGCATATGATAATTTGGCATTTTCCATGAGAAGAGATAAGATTTTCAAATCTAACTCATCAATATCAGCTGTTTTTGTCATTAGATGTTTTTTAGTTGTGATGGATAATTCAATACAATAAATAGATAATATTTAAAAAACTAAGTACTTATCAATAAATTATCTTTTATTTATGTTTTATTTTTAAATAATTTGCATTCAAGTTCAATTGTGTATTAACTTTGCAATATCAAATCAGAACAAATATAGCTACATGTTTTGATTTGTCGAGTTCTTTTCAACAATGTAGGATGACGAAACTGGCAGCCGTGCCCTCCTGTCTCGGGGGTGGTGAGTTCAGGACAAACACAAAGTAAAGCCGGACGGGTTTTTTCCAAGTCGACTGGGGTTGACCACCAAATCATTTGCTTTGAGGCTAACTGCACCGTGGGCGGTTCGACTCCCCCTCCTACAGCTATTAAAAAGGGTATGCAAGAAATTTTTTTAACCTAAATACGTTTCTTACATACTCTTTTTTTTGTATTTTTGCTAATATAAAGATATTATTTGGTTTTTAGTTTGTTGATGAAGTGTAATTGCGACACGCAGTCCCAGCTTGTGGACTGTGTGTTTTGCTTTTATAGTCTATTTTATAACTTTTTCACAAACTCAACAAAGTGCCATTTTTACATACCTATGCTCTTTTAACGCCATTTTCTTTACTATATTTGAGCCTTATCTTAGCAATTTACCACTAATCTATGGCAACCTCTACTCCATTTATAACCAACGATGCTGTTTTGCTTGGTATTCTTATTGGCATAATCTGGCTTGTTTTCGTCGCAGCAAATTCAACGAACCCAATACTGAAAAAAATATTCAAGGTGGTTCCGCCTATCCTTCTATGCTATTTTATTCCAAGTATTCTGAATTCATTACATGTCATTGATGGCCACAACTCCAAATTATACCCTATTGTATCCAATTATTTTCTACCTGCTTGCCTAATCTTATTTACGATAAGCGTTGATTTTAAATCTATTGCCAAACTTGGTCAGAAAGCCATACTTGTTTTTCTGGCAGGTACAGTTGGGGTCATTATAGGAGGACCTTTGGCAGTTTGGATTGTCAAACTCTTTCAACCCGATTTATTTGCTCCAACACCTAACCCAGGTGACGAAGTTTGGCGAGGTCTTGCCACAATTGCCGGAAGTTGGATTGGTGGCGGCGCAAACCAAACCGCTTTAAAAGAAATCTTCAAACCATCTGATTACTTATTTTCACAAACAGTTGCCGTTGATATTGTCGTTGCTGAAATCATTCTTGCGGTTTTACTTTATGCTGTTGGTCATACAAAAAAGATTGACGCATTTCTAAAAGCGGATACAAGTAGCTTAGAAGACATCCAGCAGCGCGTGAGCCAGTTGCAGACAGCAAATAAACGCATAGCCACTTTTTATGATATTGTCACGATGCTCGGTGTCGCGTTTGTGGCAACTGGCATCGCCCATTTTTTTGCCGGATACATCACCCCGTTTATCCAAAAGAATTACCCAGAATTAGCTGCATTTAGTTTGACTTCTTCTTTCTTTTGGGTGATATCGATTGTTACTTTGCTCGGAATTTTAGCCTCATTTACCTCGCTAAGAAATCTTGAAAATGCAGGTGCTTCTCAATATGGAAGTTTCTTTTTGTATCTCTTAATTACGACTATAGGGATGCAAATGGATTTAACAGCCATTATTAACAATCCTGTTTTATTTATCATCGGTATTCTTTGGATGACTTTCCATGTAATCGTCGTTGTCCTTGCTTCGATCTGGCTAAAAGCACCTTTCTTTTTCGGCGCTGTTGGCTCACAGGCAAATATAGGTGGGGCAGCATCTGCACCGGTCATAGCAGCAGCTTTTCATCCTTCTTTGGTTTCTGTTGGTGTATTACTCGCTGTACTTGGCTATGCAATTGGTACGTATGGAGGGTATATATGTGCCCTACTCATGCAATGGGTGGCAACGGGCTAAACATTACAATTTACTCTTAAAAATATGTCCCAAATTTACAAAACATTACTTCTCATTGCTTTCCCATTGGTTTGCATATGTCAAAACATACCCAATATTCGCATTCAATCAGGTGTATTTGCCTCGAATGGTTCGGTAATTCCTTTTTGGCTTCATGCAAACCAATATGGAGCTGTGCCTGCCACAGGATCTGCACTTTTTTTTGATGTAGAGGTTAACTCCAGAGAGGATTCGAACGCACGTCTCATTAAGAATATCCTCTATGGAGCAAATGTGTTTGTTTCCACTGGGAAAAATGCACAAATAATTATTCCAGAACTTTACACTGGATACCGAATACTAGGTTGGGAAATAACAATCGGACGTAAGAGGACAATACTGGGATTGGTAGATTCAACACTCTCTAGTGGTTCAATTACTTGGTCTGGAAATAGTCTTCCGCTACCAGCAATCACAATTATAAGACCCCATTTTTCGAAACTTCTTTTTCCGTGGTTTAGTTGGAAAGCCTCTTATAGTCATGGCTGGTTTGGAGAACAAAGATTTGCTTCGTCCTACTTCCTTCACCAAAAATCACTATATGGTCGTATCGGAAATGAGTCTAGCAAATTGAAACTGTACGGAGGTATTTTACACCATGTTCAGTGGGGTGGATTTCCCACCAGAGAACGAGATCAAAATGGGCTTCCTATTCCCTCAACTCCATTTTCATCCGACCTAAGAACCTATATTTTAGCCATATATCCTTCAAAAAAAATGACTCAAAAAATGGATGGATATGACCCCTTTGATACTGAAAATAGGTTTGGAAACCATCTCGGCCAACTCGATGTAGCAGCCACTTTACAATTAAAAAATAGTTCTATAATGGGCTATAAACAGACCTTATTTGAAACAGGTGCCACTTTTTCTAGTCTATCAAATGTAGACGATGGGCTTTACGGGATTGGTTGGAAATCTTCAAACAAAACATCCATTTGGCAACACATTACCCTTGAATATCTACAAACAACCAACCAAGGAAGTTATCAACCTGCTTTACCGAGACTGTTGGGACTTCAAGACCGTCATTTTGGGGAAAATAATTTCTACTTTAATCACCAACAATATTATGATGGCTGGTCATATCAAAGACAAACAATTGGCACGCCTTTTTTACTTGCAGAAGAACAGATCCGTTCTCAAAAGTTTGGTGGGAATGGATACGTCTTTACCAATAATAACCGTGTCAAAGTTGGCTACCTAGCCATGCAACATAAATTTGGACCAATTGATATTATTTCAAAATTAGCATACAGTAGAAATTTTGGGTCCGATTGGAATTCCATTCGTCCAATTTCTCAACTATCTACTGCACTAATGTTTGAATATATTCCCCAATTAGCCAACCAAAAGTGGACTCTTTCTATTGGAACAGATCGAGGTGACTTAATAAAAGACACGTATGGAATCTCGATTCGTTTTTTGCAACAATGGTAATTATCCTCGTTAGTTTACCCTGTTTTTTTGGCAAATGGTATATATTTGTTTGTTCAACTTATAGACAACCTTATCTCTCTAAAATTACCATAAGCTAACACTTGTATGATGAGAAAAAAAATATTCTATTTATCACTTTTGCTTTCTAGTGTTCTTTTTTCTTGTAGAAAAACAGGCACGAAAGCATTGCAAGAAGGAGACTATGTAAACGCTGTCATACAGTCAACCGAGCGATTACAACGCGAAGGGGATCATGTCAAATCGCGAGAAGTACTACTACAATCGTACCCATTAGCAAAAACAGATTTACAAACTCAAATTCAGCGCACGCTACAAAGCCAGATAAACTTCAAAGACGAAAAGTTAATCGGTTATTACCAAGAGTTGAATAAAATGTATTGGGCTATACAAAACTGTGTAGCATGTAGACGGTTGGTTGAACCCGAAGATTTTTCAGGTGCGGAACAAGACGCTCGAATGCGTGCTTATGAGGAAAGAATTTTTGCTGGTGAACAATCCATGGCATTAAATACCATGACAGCCGGGCGTATGGCTCTTACCCATTTTGAAGCAGCCGATCGGCTTTTACCGGGACAGCCAGGCATAGTACAAAAAATAGAAGAGGCTCTTTTTCTAGGTTCTGTACATGTGGTGGTAGAACAACCTACGCTGAACTCTCGTTTGTACGATTACAGTCAAGCTTATTTTCAAGAACAAATCAATGGTTTTTTACAGACGAATCGTCGATTAAATCAATTTATTCGTTTTTATCAACCAGAAGAAGCAGAAGCGATTAAGCTAACCCCAGATCAAATTATTCGACTCCAATTTGTGGACTTTTCGGTAGGGCAAACACGAATACAGTCTGAAAAGCAAACGCTCATCAGTAAGGACAGTGTAAAAACGGGAGAGGCGACCATTGATGGGAAAAAAGTACCTGTTTTTGCAAAAGTAAGTGCGGAGTTCATTAAAAATAGAAAAGAAGTTCTATCACAAGGCATTTTACAAATGCAAATTTTGGATTATAGACAAGACAAAATTGTATATTCGCAAGAGTTTTCGGGGCAATACAAATGGGTGAACGAATGGGCAACTGTAAATGGAGATACACGCGCTTTAACTCAGCAAGAACTAGCCTTTACAAAACAACGCGAGGAACTTCCACCTGCTCCACAAAAGTTATTTATAGAATTTTGTAAGCCAATTTATAATCAGGTTACTAGCCGGATTCGTTCGTATTATTCAAACAAATGAACCAATTTATTCACTATAATTTTAGAAATGCAATGCAAAAGAATACCTTTCTACTTGGGGTTTTGATGATCATTAGTTCTTTTATGCCTAGTATGGCACAAGAGCAACTTGCTATTGAACGTGTTGTTAATGATTTTTTGATTGGAGGGACAAATGGTGAAGTTGACCGTTTCCGGAACGCATTCGTACCAGATGCCGTTCAGCGCTCTATTGGTTCAAACGGTAGTGTTACAGGGATTACTGTCCGGGAGTTGAGTAGCCGAATAAAGCCAAACCAAGTAATGGACAGAACCACCAAAATTGTCTCTTGGAGCTATGCAGGCAATGCAGCTACAGCCATTACAGAAACGGAATACCCTACTAACAAGGTAATTGACATGTTGAATCTACTCAAAGTAAATGGAGAGTGGAAAATTGTAAGCCGGGTATTTACTCGAATTGAAAAGACGGATGAAGTAACTTCGAGTCAAAAAACAACGGCAAAACCTGGAGCTAAACCAGCAACTCCACCAGCCAAAAAACCAGCACCAAAACGTCCTGCATCTGATGATGGTTGGTAAAAAAAAGAGGCATCTGGAAAGTTCAGATGCCTCTTTTTTTTAGAAATTAGGTTTCAATAAATATTTGCCATAAAACTCATCAATTACACGAACTGCGTCTTCCGGTGTATCGACCAGCTGCATGAGCTTCATATCTTCAGGATTGATATTTTTTTCTTCCTCTCCCATGGTATTTTCAATCCAATCGATAAGTCCTTTCCAGTAACTTGTTCCGACTAAAACGATGGGAAAGCGTCCTATTTTTTTTGTTTGTATTAAAGTTAGTGCTTCAAAAAGTTCATCCATTGTACCAAATCCGCCTGGCATCACAACAAAACCTTGAGAATATTTGATAAAATTTACTTTTCGAGCGAAGAAATAATCAAAATTAATACTTTTATCAGAATCAACGTAAGGGTTGGGTACTTGTTCAAAAGGCAACTTAATATTTAGTCCGACGGATTTCCCTCCTTTTTGATGGGCACCTTTGTTACCTGCTTCCATAATTCCTGGGCCACCACCTGTAATAACTCCGTAACCTTTTTCAACGAGAAGTTCGGCGATGCGCTCGGCTTGTTGGTAATATTTATTTTCCTTTTTTGTACGGGCTGACCCAAAAATAGAAACACAGGGACCTATTTTAGCTAATTTATCAAATCCCTCAACAAACTCTGCCATTGCTTTAAAAATTTGCCATGCATCTTGGCTTTGGATTTCATTCCAATTTTTGGCTTCAAAAGCTTCAATGATTTTATCATCCTCATTATTATTGGACATATCTAAGATTGGTTAGTTTAAAACACATATTTTCATAGTAGAAAGGAAACGAATAACGTATATTTGTTATGAAAAGTTTAAACCAAGAAAAAATGTCATTAAAAATTGCGATAGGAAGTGACCATGCGGGTTATGGTTACAAACAACAAATTATTCAGTGGTTGGATGCAAATGGATACCCGAGCATCGATTTTGGTCCTTTTTCAGAGGCTTCATTCGATTATCCAGATTCAGCACACCCACTTGCTTCTTCTGTCGAAAAAGGAGAGACCAATTTTGGCATTCTTATTTGTGGTAGTGGAAACGGTGTCTGCATGACAGCTAACAAGCACCAAGAAATTCGTGCTGCTCTTTGCTGGACAGCTGAACTTGCTGAGCTTTCTCGCCAACATAACGATGCGAATGTCCTTTGTTTACCCGCACGTTTTATCGATATTGACCTTGCATTGGCTTGTGTAAATAAATTTCTTACTACCCATTTTGAAGGGGGGAGACACGCAAATCGAGTAAACAAAATTTCTTGTTAAAAAAGCTAAGAATCTTTTTTAACAAGAAATACGAATGAGATTCTTTTTTCATCTATATATTATTTTGTTAAAATGAAATGTTACAAAATATAGTTTCATTCGCTCTATTCACGAAAACTCCTTACTTTTGTGGTACAATCTACATAAGGTACGAAAATAATTTTAATTAAAAGAATGAAAAGAATTGCTGTTTTTACCTCTGGAGGCGATGCACCGGGCATGAACGCATGTATCCGAGCTGCTGTGAGAGGAGCCATTTACCATGGAATTGAAGTGTACGGAATTCGTAGAGGGTACAACGGAATGATCAGTGGTGATATTTTTCCGATGACCTCTCAGTCTGTTAGTAATATAGTACAACGCGGTGGTACAATCCTGAAATCAGCGCGAAGTAAAGAATTTATGACCCCAGAAGGTCGTAAAAAAGCCTACGATAACCTCATGGCACACGGCATTGAAGGTCTTGTTGCTATTGGTGGAAATGGTACGTTCACTGGTGCTGAAATCTTCTATAACGAGTATGAATTACCTACCGTAGGATGCCCAGGAACAATCGATAACGATTTATACGGAACAGATTATACCATCGGTTTTGACACTGCCGTCAATACCTCCTTAGAAGCTATTGATAAAATTCGAGATACGGCCGATTCACACGACCGTGTCTTTTTTATCGAAGTTATGGGACGTGACTCCGGCTATATTGCCATTCAATCTGGCATCGGAGGTGGTGCTGAAATCATCATGGTGCCTGAAACTCATACTCCGTTGAAAAAAGTAGTTTCAACCCTGAAAGAAGGTTGGAGTCGCTCAAAATCATCTTCCATCGTTGTGGTGGCAGAAGGTGATGAGGAAGGTAACGCTGCTCAAATTGCGAATAATATCAAGAATCAGGTAGAAGATAAATTAGATATTCGGGTCACAACACTTGGGCATATTCAACGTGGGGGTACTCCAACTGCCTATGATCGTATTTTGGCAAGCCGTGTAGGACTTGGCGCAGTGGAAGGACTTATGAAAGGATATAAAAATGTGATGGCAGGGGTTGTAAACAATGAATTGGTCTATACGCCTTTCATTGATACCATCAAAAAACAAAAACCTATTCACGACGATTTGCTGCGAATGGTTCATATTCTAAGCATCTAATACAAAAGAGAGCGAATAGACATCTATTCGCTCTCTTTTTAAATATACCCTACCATCCAATAGCTTACATAGCCGAACCATTCGTGGTATAAGTTTAGAAAATCTTCTAAGGCATGTCTACTTGGAATCAAGAATATCCACTTCCATTCTAGGTTTGCCTGGCGTGGATTCGTCCCAAAATGTACAAGATTAAAACCTTGTTTTTTGAAACAAGCAACTGCTCTTTTTGTATGATACGAAGAAGTTATTAAATAACAATCTGATGGTAAAATACCTTGTTGTTTAGCTAGTGCCACAGAAAAAAGTGCATTTTCATAGGTATTTCGTGCTTTTGTTTCCAAAATAATATCTGCAAGTGGGACACCATTTTGTATGAGAAAGTCCTTAGCCAATATCGTTTCAATTTGTGTTGTTCTTGAAACAAGCGGAACATAGCCACCTGTGATAAGAATCTTTTCAATTTTACCTTCCTTGTACAAACGATATGCCTGCCAAATACGGTCACTTGATGAACCCAAATGAAGGTTTTCTGTGCCCATCTCGGCATCCGTTTCAAAAAAACCTCCAGTCAGCACAATACCCCATTTTTTGGGGGATAATGAAGTCCTGCTTTGTACTGGTACTTCCCAAGCACTGACTAGCACATTCACAATCCATTGATTGGATACAACATATAAACCTACGACTATACCAATTATAAGTAGTTTTTGGTATTTTTTAAGAAATAAAACCAAAAACAAGCTAACAAAACATAACCCCAAGGGCGTGATAAAAAAGCTTACTACTTTGGAGAGGAAAAAAAACATAGAATGTAATACTATATGGAATGTCAAAAATAAAAAAAAGACAACCAAAAATCAGTTGCCTTTTCAACTAAACCCTAAACTATTGAAAAATAGACATTTATAGTGAGGTAGAAACAAAGCCCACACCCACTGTATTATTTGACATTTCATCAATTAATATAAATGAACCATTTCTAGGATTTACAACATAATCATCTGCAAAAATCGGCTGAGAAACCTTTAATGATGCAAGACCAATGCCATTTAACCGAATTTCCTTTGGTTCTATACTTGTTTCCAAAGATGGCATATCTACAGCTGAATTCAAAGAAATAAGTTTACTTTTTTGACGATTTACCCCATGTTGCAGAAGATATGTTTTCCCAGCACGCAATGGTTCCTCATCTAACCAACATATATTCGCTTGAAATTCTTTTTTTCCATTTATTTCCTCACCTTTCCGAACCAACATATTGCCACGACTGATGTCAATGTCATCTGTTAACGTCACCACCACTGACTCTCCGACCGTCGCATATTCTTTTTGCTCTTCCATTTTTTCAATGGTCGCAATAGTGCTCGATTTACCGCTTGGATATGCAATAACCTCATCTCCTACACGCAATGTTCCTGATACAATACGACCTGCATATCCTCTGTAATCATGGTATTGCTCTGTTTTCGGACGAATTACATACTGTATTGGCAACCTTGCGGGTGCATCTTTGAATAAATCGCCTTGTGGTGGAATACGCTCAAAAATCGATAATAAGGAAGCTCCTTCATACCAACCCATTTTTTCTGACTTTTCTACCACATTTTCACCATATAAAGAAGAAAGTGGAATAAACAGCACTTCCTGCCCTTCAAAACCTACCTTTGCACATGTTTCCTGAAAATCTTGCTTGATTTTCTCAAAAACTGCTTGGTCATATTTCACCAAATCCATCTTGTTTACAGCTACCACCACATACGGAATCCGTAGTAAAGAGGCAATGTAAAAATGTCTTTTCGTTTGCTCGCTCAAACCGTGCCTAGCATCGATTAAAATCACGGAAACTTGCGCATTTGATGCCCCCGTTACCATATTTCGTGTATATTCAACGTGACCCGGTGTATCGGCAATAATGTATTTTCTACGCTCCGAGTGAAAATAAATATGTGCAACATCTATCGTAATTCCCTGCTCCCGTTCTGCGATGAGACCGTCTGTCAAAAGTGATAAATCGACAAAATCAAGTCCTTTTCTTTTACTTGCTGACTCCAGCGCGTCCAGTTTATCTTTTGTAATTGACTTGGTTTCGTAAAGCAAACGTCCAATCAACGTACTTTTTCCATCATCTACCGAGCCCGCCGTTGCAATTTTTAATATATCCATTTTTGTATGTCTTTAATCAAATTAGAAATAACCTTGTTGTTTTCTTTTTTCCATGGCAGCTTCTGAACGTTTATCATCGATTCGCGCTCCTCTCTCTGAAATTTCAGCGGATAGAATTTCTTCGATAATTTGGTCAATTGAATCTGCATCCGACGAGACAGCCGCCGTACAGGTCATATCTCCAACTGTTCTGAAACGAACAACTTGTTCAAACGGAATTTCATCAGCCGACTTATTGATAAAAGGCGAATCCGACCAAATCATGCCATCCCGTTCAAAAACTTGGCGTTTATGTGCATAATAAATAGACGGAATGGCGAGATTTTCTGCTTTGATATAATTCCACACGTCTAATTCTGTCCAATTTGAAATCGGAAAAACACGAACGTTCTCACCTACTTCAATTTTTCCATTCAGCATATCAAATAATTCGGGACGTTGTTTTTTTGCATCCCATTGGCCGAAATCATCACGAACGGAAAAAATTCTCTCTTTCGCACGCGCTTTTTCTTCATCTCTACGCGCACCGCCAATACACGCATCAAACTTTAATTCTTCGATGGCATCAAGTAGAGTGACCGTTTGCAGTGCATTTCTACTCGCATACTTACCCGTTTCTTCCCGAACTTTTCCAGCTTTTATCGAATCTTCAACTAAGCGAACGTGTAATTCTACACCAAGAGAAGCCGCTAATTCATCCCGGAAAGAAATCGTTTCAGGAAAATTATGTCCTGTATCAACATGCAATAATGGAAATGGAATTTTGCCTGGATAAAAGGCTTTTTGTGCCAAACGTACCAAAGTTATGGAGTCTTTCCCTCCTGAAAAGAGAATGGCTGGGCGCTCAAATTGTGCAGCGACCTCGCGTAAAATATAAATGGCCTCGTCTTCCAATTGACGAGGAAAAGAAGCATGAATTGCTCCAACGTTTTCTGTTTGATTCATAAATAAATATCTCTTTTTTGATTAAGCGGAATGCAATCCACATTCTTTTTTCGACTCTTCCCACCACCAACGGCCAGCTCTCGGGTGCTCACCAGGCTCGATAGCACGTGTACAAGGTGAACATCCTATACTAATGTACCCTTTTTTATGAAGTGTGTTTTGAGGCACTTTATTTTCTTCTAAATAAGCTTCAATATCTTGCAACGTCCAATCAATCAATGGATTAAATTTGAAAATTTGATTGGACTCGTCTCTTTCCCACATTGTCATTTGTTGTCGATTTTCAGACTGTTCCGCGCGTAAACCAGTAATCCAAACTTGTTGATTTGCAAGAGCGCGTTTTAGAGGTACAATTTTACGAATCCGGCAACATTCTTTTCGGTTCTCTACAGACTCATAAAAACTATGGAAACCTTTGTCTGTAACCAATGTTTCTACTTGTTGCGTGTCCGGAAAAAACACCTGAATCGGTTTTTGATACTTTGCACGTGTTTTATCCATGACCTCGTATGTCTCGGAAAACAAACGGCCAGTATCCAGCGTGAAAATAGAAATAGGCAGATTATTTCGAAAAATAAAATCCGTTAATACTTGATCTTCTTGACCAAAGGAGGTTGAAAAAACAACTCCCGTCGGATAATTTTCTAAGATGACCTGCATGCGTTCAGCTAAATTTAGTGCAAGTAATTCGGGTTCGGTTCGCATTGTTTAGGAGTATAAATCGTGTAAAATCAATGATAATGAGGCGGGTTGTTTTTGGATAGCATGAACGACCTCACCGATGAGTAGGATGGCTGGATTATGCAAATCATTTTCTTCGGCAAGTTTCACCAATTCAGAAGCAGTACCTATCGCCCATTTCTGTTCGTCTGTTGAAACAGACTGTGCTATTAAAACAGGTGTATCTCCTTTTGCGGCTTGGGCATAAATTTGTTCAATTTGCGCTAATTTTTTCATTGCCATAAGTAAAACAACCGTTGATGACGACTGACAAGCCAAAGCCAAATCACTTGCCAATTCCCCATCCGATTTATGTCCGGTTAGTACCCAAAATCCCTCTGAGTAACCACGTGCTGTAAGTGGAATATCACACAAACCCACAGATTGAATACTCGAGATGCCTGGAACATACTCTGTTTCAATTCCTTGTTGGCGAACAAAATTAATTTCTTCGTTTCCTCTTCCAAAGATAAAAGGATCTCCACCTTTCAGTCGCACTACATGCCCTTTTTCGAGTACTTTTTCTAGAATTAAAAAATTAATACTATCCTGTGTAATAGAAGGTACATGTCCTTTTTTTCCCACAAAAATTTTCTCACACATCGGATTAGCGTATGCTAAGAGTGCTTCATTGGCTAAAGCATCGTACAAAATGACATCTGCCTCACGCAATAACCGAATGGCTTTCAAAGTGATGAGTTCAGGATCACCTGGTCCTGCCCCAACCACAGAAAGTTTAAATTTTGTATGTAGCTTACTATATACCATATACTTATGCGTGAATGGTTGACTGTGAATTTTTCCAATCTTGTGCTTTTGCTAAAAATTCACTCGCTTGGATTCGGTAACGTTTCGCAAACTCTTCTGTTGGATTATTTTTATTAATTTGAAGAATCTGCTCTGCAATTACACCACCAAAAGTGGGAAAATGTGTATCGAAAGACGAGATGACTTTCTGTTGCGTACTGCAAGAAACTTCTTGATATAGCAATAATGCTTTGGCCGTATTCACCTGTGAGGCGTAGGCGTGATAGATGGCGTCTGCCCAAGCTCCAGTTTTCAGTGCTTCGTCAGCCCATTCGATTTTCTCTTCCGATTCAAAGAGAAGTGTGGCTACCAAATCTACCATAACGCCGGCACATTCACCTACACCAATAGCCGTCGCAAACGTCTCATCATGCCCCCAATCAATAAAGTCTTCGTTCGTCAACGACTGGATAGAAGCAAGTGGCTTTAATAATTCATAGAAATAATTTTTACCAACGCGATCAAAATAATCTGTAAAATATTCGCCTTCAAAGCAGTTTGCTTCGTAGTCATTCAAAACCCAACGGATGACGTCAGGTGTTCGTTTTGTAGGCACTTTGATTACTTTTTCAGCGATCCGCCCGATACCATTTCCAACAGTTCCACCACCGAGTAACACTTGAACTGCGGGTAAAACGCGTTTATCAGCCGTTTTGAGCGAACTTCCATGAAAGCCAATTTGAGCCATTCCGTGTTGCCCACAGGAGTTCATACATCCTGAAATCTTAATTTTAATGTCATTATTGTGTACAAAATGAGCATATTCTTCATCAAGTATTTTTTCCAAAGCAACGGACAAATGCGTACTATCGGCAATAGCCAAATTACATGTATCTGTTCCTGGACACGCCGTAATGTGGGCTGTACTTATCGCACCTGGACTTGCAAGACCTAATTTATCTAGTACTTGGTACACATACGGAAGATTTTCTTCTGGAACAAATCGAAGAAAAATTCCTTGTTGAATCGTCGCACGAATATCATCTGCCACAAATCCTTGGAGAGATTCAATCAATTGATTGGCCAATTCTGTATGTATATTCCCCAATAAGACCCGGATATACACACCATAATAGCCATTTTGCTTTTGTTGAAAAACATTGGTCAAACGCCAAGTTTGGAATGCCTCCCGTGTTTCAAACTGAACTTTTGGCGCAGTTTGAATAGCAGAAAGATTCACGTTATCCGTGTGTTCAGGAATCTCAAAAAGTGTATGCGGTAATGCTTGGTATTCTTGTTCGATGAGTTCCATGAACGCATCGAGACCAATTTTACCGATGAGAAATTTAAGTCGCGCTTTGCTTCTTGAATTACGTTCGCCATGTCTATCAAAAACACGAAGAAGAGCTTCAATAAAAGGAATAATCTTATTTTCTGGCAAAAAATCGTAGGCAACATCCGCCAATTTGGGTTGTGCGCCCAAACCACCTGCTACCATAACCTTGAATCCCTTTTCTCCCTTTTCATTGATTTTTGCAACGAGACCAATATCGTGAATATAGGAAAGTGCGGTATCTTTTTCGTTGTTTGAAAGAGCAATTTTGATTTTCCGACCCATTTCTTGACAAATGGGATTACGAAGAAAATAACTAAAAATAGCGTGTGCGTGAGGAGTAACATCAAATGCCTCTAGTGGGTCAATGCCGGAGGTCTCGGAAGCCGTAACATTGCGAACTGTATTACCACAAGCTTCGCGGAGAGTCACGTTTTCCTCCTCAAGTTTTGCCCAGAGTTCAGGCGTTTTATCAAGACTTACATAGTGAATTTGAATATCTTGACGGGTTGTTAAGTGCAGATTTCCATTGGAATACTCATCTGAAATACGACAAATTTGAGCCCATTGCGCGAACGTCATTTTTCCGTAAGGCAACTTTATTCGTACCATTTGTACGCCAGGTTGGCGTTGGCCATAAACACCACGTGCCAGGCGTAAACTACGAAATTTATCTTCGTGAATTTTCCCTTCACGAAAAGCTCGAATTTTTTGGTCTAACTCGATGATGTCTTTTTCTACCAATGGATTTTCTAACTCCGTTCTGAAACTTAACATGCCTTGACTTTTTTTAACAAATATACATAACCTATAAAATATATAGAGTATATACAGTAAAAAAATCAACGAATTTGCTTCGTTTTCCCCAAAAAAGTCAATTGAATATATAAATAATAAAAATTACAAGGAAATCACCATTCCTTCTTTAGCTAAAACTGTAGCAGGGAAAATCTCAACGGCCTCAGTTAAGAGGTGATCAACCGTTTTATAACGGGAGGAAAAATGTCCGATAACTAATTTTTTAGCTTCTGCATCGTGTGCAATTTGAGCTGCTTGTTGAGCGGTAGAATGAAAAGTCTGGGCAGCTCTCTCCGCATGTGATTGATCAAAAGTTGCCTCATGGTAGAGTAAATCAACACCTTGAATAAGTGGGATAATAGAAGGCAAATAAGCTGTATCTGAACAATATGCAAGAGCGCGCGGCTTAGAGGCAGGCAAAGTCCACTCGTCAACAGCATATAATTCTCCGGTTAGTTCGTCAGTAACATCAAATCCATCTGCTAGTTTCTTGAGATAAGGGATGGGGAAATTGGCAGGAATTTTCTCTTTTATGAGCTTTCTTTTCGTTACTTTTTCACGAATTAAAAACCCATGACAAGGAACACGATGGGATAATGGAATGGTTTCAATGGTAAAACGGGGATGATCTACTATCAGTTGATGCTCTGTGGGTCGAGTTTCAATAAAATGAAGAGGATACGAAAGAACTGTTTGTGAATATTTGAATTGTACTGTAATAATTTCAGCCAAACCAGGAGGGCCAACGAGTGTAAGTGGCTCTGTTCTATGCCCTAAACTTAAACTAGACAATAACCCGATGAGCCCAAAATAGTGATCACCGTGCAAATGACTTATCAAAATATGGCGGATACGTGTATGTTTGATTTTGTACTCTAGTAAACGATATTGGGTTGCTTCCCCACAATCAATCAAAATACTATCTGCATCCAACTGTACCAAAAAAGCAGAAGGAGGTCTTTCTAAATGAGGACTCGCAGAGCCCGTTCCAAATACAGTAAAGTCAAAGTGCAAGGTAGTCATCGATTAATGTAAGTAAGTGTTGAATGAGATGTATCATTCAACACTTGAGAAAATCTATTTTTTTGCCGCTACCATTTTTTGTGCGGCTTGCGTAAAATCTTTAATTAAATCGTCGATGTGTTCCAAACCAACAGAGATACGCATCAAAGTAGGCGAAATTCCTAGCTTTTCTTTATCCTCTAGACTTAATCTTGCGTGCGTTGTCGTTGCTGGATTCGTAATCGTCGTACGTGCATCACCCAAATTAGACGTTAAACTCGGGATAGTCAATGCTTTTGTAAAGTTAACTACATCGTCAAATGTGCCATCAAGACAAAAAGTAAGCATTGCACCACCGGCTGCCATTTGTTTTTTAGCTAATTCATATTGGGGGTGTGAAGGTAAAAAAGGATATTTCACTTGCTGTATTCCTTCCACTTCAAGGAGCGCATGAGCTAGTTTTTCGGCATTGGCACAATGTCTTTCCATACGTAACTCCAATGTTTCTAAGCTCTTCGATAATACCCACGCATTGAAAGGCGACATAGAAGGTCCTGTGTGGCGGCAGAAGAACCGAACAGGTGCAATTAACTCTTTCGTTCCTGTTATAATTCCTCCCAAAACGCGACCTTGACCGTCCATGAATTTTGTAGCAGAATGTACGACCAAATTTGCACCAAATTTAACGGGTTGATGAATCAAAGGTGTTGCAAAACAGTTATCGACGAAATAGATTAGATTGTGTTTTTTTGCAATTCTACCCACCATTTCCATGTCAATAATCTCCAAACCAGGGTTTGATGGTGTCTCGAGATAAATCATTTTGGTAGTAGGTAAAACAGCTGCTTCCCATTCTTGTTCAGTAGCGGTTGCATCTAGGTACGTATGCGTCACGCCCCATTTGGCAAGTATTTGTGTGATAATTTGATGTGCAGAACCGAAGAGTGCCCGAGAAGATACCAAGTGGTCGCCCGCTTGCAAATGAGCGGCAAAACCAGCAAAAACTGCAGCCATACCCGTACCTGTTGCGATACCATCTTCACAATCCTCAAGAATACATACTTTATCAACAAATTCTTGCACGCTCGGATTAGAAAAGCGTGAGTAAATATTTCCTTCAATGGTCTCATTAAAAAGCTCCATTCCTTGCTCTGCATCTTCAAAACAGAAGCTACTTGTTAGAAATAATGGAGTAGAATGCTCTCTATACTGCGTTTTCGGTGTTTGCGTACGAACCAGTTTGGTTTGTTTTTCCATGATACATTTGGACTAATTATGTGAACAAAAAGAGGGTAATTTGTTAAAAAGATAATTGAGTAGTTCTTCTTACATTTAAAAGATAACTCAAACAATTCCTAAAATTCTCCGGCTTGGTATTTGCGAATCCAATCTTTCTGTACACCCTGAATAGACGAGAAAAAAGGAACGAAATACGCAAGCATATCTGCTTGGAAATCACCCGACGGAGTAAATGCAGGCGCGAAAATCACTTGTTTTCGAGGATAGTCAAAGCCAACCATTATGATTGGAATTTTCGCTTGAACGGCCATATAGTAGAATCCTGTTTTTAATTTTTCTACATTTTTACGTGTCCCTTCAGGTGCCAAAGAGAATAAGCAATTCTCTGCTGAATCTACCGCTGCGACTTGGTTTGCAACGAGATTGGTTCGTTTATCTCTTTTCACAGGGGTTCCTCCTAACCACTTGAAAATAAAGCCAAATGGAGGCTTAAATAACTCTTCTTTTCCTAGAAATCCAATATGTAGGCGTAAGGTAGCCCGAGTACCAAGACCAAGAAAGAAATCCCGCCAATCTGTGTGTGGGCAAACTGTCATCACTGCTTTGGGAATGTTGTAAGGAAAAACACCCGTTACCTTCCAACCGGCCCATTTAAAGAAATGTCTTGCGAAGAAATTAAGCATATAATTGATTAATAAAGAGGATTTGGGCTAAAACACAATACAAAAATACCCAACGAAAGCCAACCAATAATCTGACGACCTAGCCCAAGTGGTTGGTCGTTTGTCGTGCTTGGATGATAAATTCCCATAACCCGACCGAGTAAAAAAGCAAAGGCTAAAAAACCGCTATAGCCTTCCCAGTTTGGCAAAAAGTAATTGAGTATGACTTGGGATATCACTACGATGAGTGTTATCAATAGATTCGTAATTGGAAACGATGTAATGCGTGAGAAACTGAGATAAATGAAATATACATAGAGGATAAATTGACCAACCAAGCCGAGATATTCCTCGTCTGCAATCGTCATGAACTCCTCGATAGAGAATAGACCTAATCCTGAATAAAAGACGAGAGAAACAAAAAAGAGGGGTGAAACAATATCAAATGCTTTTTTGCCGATTAGTCCATACAAAATATGTCCCCCATCTAATTGACCAATTGGAATAAGGTTTAATGCAGTAAAGAAGAGGCCTAAATAACCAGCTAATAAAAAAGGGTAATGAATGACTTCATTTGGATGTGGCATCAGTGCGGGATCTGCCAAATAGGTTCTGAGTAAATAAAAGAGGAGGTTATCACCCAAACGTACGAACTCAGAAGCATCCTTTTGAGTATAGACAAACTCACCATAATGGGGTCCAAAGGGAATATATTCTGGATGAATTTGCATGACATACTCCCACGTAGGTAAATGCGTAAATCCCCAAAGCAACACACTTACAGCGACAACAAAACCTGCCAAAGGCCCCGCATATCCAACATCAAAATAGTCTTTGCGAGACATTCGTTTACTCTTAATTCGGATGAAAGCACCGAGGGTACCGATACTTGTCAAGATACCTATATAAAAAGGAATATAGTAAGGAAGAGTTACCTTAATGCGCTTCGCTTTTGCCATGAAAAAATGACCAAACTCGTGCGTTGTCAAAAAACCTAGAAAAGGGATTGAAAAATAAAAACCGGCAATAAATTCATCCCAACCCATTGCTCCTGAGGAGAACCAAAAAGATTTTCCCTCTATCCATTCAGCACCTGCTAAGGTGGTTGTGAGAATCGTTAATAAAAACAAAACGACTTGGATAAATAGACGGATGGTAGCTGGCTGTGGGCGCATTTTTCGGGTAAATTATGTTTTCAAAATAGGGCTAAAATCAACATCTAGCATGGTGAGAGAACTCGGCTGAATGAAAATAGTTTGCCAGCCTACTTGGTTTGCGGCCTCCACGTTTGCTTTGTTATCGTCCAAAAACAGTACTTCATACGGCTTCAAACCTAGGTCATCTAAGACATAGTTATAAATAGCAGTATCAGGTTTCCAAAGTCCAATCTCATACGACATATATGCTTTCGTAAACAAGTCTCTTACATCACGAACGCCAGTAGACTTAAATAAAATCTGGTTTGCCGCCCGGATATGAATATCATTTGTATTGCTGAGAAGATAAATGGGAATTGACTCGCGAAGTGTAAGTAAAAACTTGATTCTTTCTACTGGAATATCGAGCAAGAGCGCATTCCAAGCTTGGTCTATTTCGTAATCATTAAGAGGGAAGCCAAGGATTTGTCTGATGGCATCCCGGAACTCATCTTCCTCAAAAAGACCTGTTTCATATCTTTTAAATACCTCATTCTCTTCAAAGAGTGCCATCACTTTTTCCTCTGTTTTACCACAGAGTTGTGCAAATGCTTTATACGTTTTGGGAACGTCAATATTTATAATGACATTCCCAAAATCAAAGATAATTACTTTCGTATTTTTTGAAATCATGTAAGCTTATTCTTCAAAAACACCCATCTGACAAAACTTATCAATACGTTGGTCAACGCGCGTTTGTGCGTCTATTTTTTGAAGTTTATCAATCTCTGAGAGGATTGTTTTCTTCAATATCAGTGCCATTTCATTCCAATTCGTGTGCGCGCCACCAATAGGTTCCTTGATGATATCATCAATCAATTTATTTCCTTTCATATCCGTGGCAGTGAGTTTGAGTGCTTCTGCGGCTTGTTCCTTGTAATCCCAGCTACGCCAAAGAATTGACGAGCAAGATTCAGGAGAAATCACAGAATACCATGTGTTTTCGAGCATCAGAACGCGATCACCGATAGCAATACCCAACGCGCCACCGGAAGCACCTTCCCCGATGATTATACAAATAACGGGAACTTTGAGGGTCATCATGTCGCGAATATTTCGGGCGATAGCTTCTCCTTGCCCTCTTTCTTCTGCTTCAAGCCCAGGAAATGCACCTGGAGTATCAATAAGTGTCACAATAGGCACATTGAACTTTTCGGCTAGGCGCATCAATCGAAGTGCCTTTCTATATCCTTCTGGATTAGGCATCCCGAAATTGCGGTACTGACGCTCTTTGGTTTTCCGCCCCTTTTGCTGCCCGATAATCATCACAGACTGACCATCTATATTCGCGAAACCACCGACAATGGCAGGGTCATCTTTCACCGTTCTATCCCCATGTAACTCATGGAATTCTTGGCAGATTAGTTCAATGTAATCCAAAGTATAGGGTCTATCTGGATGTCTTGAAAGCTGTACTCGTTGCCATCTTGTCAAATTTTGAAAAGTTTCTTTTCGTAAATCTGCGATACTCTGAGTTAAGGTACGAACTGCTTCACTCACATCTACATTATTTTGTGATGCAAGTCTTTTCATATCCTCTAATTTCGCTTCAAGGTCAGCGATGGGTTTTTCGAATTCGAGTAATGTTCTCATCAATACTTCTTTCTTCTAGGTTTAAAGTTCAAATGTTTGGTGGTAGGAAGGAATTTCAACGTTAGTAAAACCTCTTTCAGACAAAACACCTTTAAAATGCTCCATAGAGGATTCTTCTCCATGTACCAAAAAGACTTTTTTAAGTGATTCTGGTCTTTGTTGTTCGACAAAGTTAATCAAATCGTTTAAATCACCATGCCCACTGAACACATCAATTTTCTCGATTTGTGCTTGAATTGCGTGTTTTTTATTATTTATCGTCAATTCCTTTTGTTCTCTGTGTAATAATTTATACCCAATTGTTCCCTCTGTTGCGTAGCCAATCATCAAGATAGTTGCATACGGATTTTCGATATTTTGTTCAATATGGTATTCTACACGCCCTCCTTGAACCATCCCAGAGGAAGACAAAATAATGCAGGGTTCTCCATGATTTGAAACATCTTGACTTTCTTTTGTGGACTCTAGATAGTGTAAATTGGCAAAGTCAAACAAGTTTTCATTTTCTTCCTTGAACTCCCTTGCTTCTTTATTCAATAGACGGTGATATTTTTCATACACTTTGGTTGATGCCTTACCTAATGGACTGTCTGTGAACACTTTAATTGGCTCAACTTCATGATTTTCATACAATTTATTTAAAGTATAAAGCATTGCTTGCGTACGTCCCACACTGAAAGCGGGAACAATAAGCCGCCCAGGTTTATCAATACATGCTTCTTTGATGACACGTTTTAATGCTTCTTCTGGAGAAATTTTATCTTGGTGGTATCTATTCCCGTAGGTGGTTTCCATTACTAAATAATCCACGTCTGGAACTGGCTGAGGATCCACAAGTAGAGGATAATTTTGTCTTCCTATATCACCTGAGAAACAAATTTTCTTGATTTTCCCCTCATCCCAAATTTCTAAAATTACGTGTGCTGCACCCAATAAATGACCAGCTGGAATAAATTGAACCGAGCACCTATCATGAAACTTGAACGTACGTCCGAATTCAATAGGCACAAAGTTAGACATGGCCTCTTCAACTTGCCGGCCAAAATAGAGTTCCTCACTGTCAATACTTTTTGTCTTTTTGGACTTTTTCTTACTTTTCTGTATCGACTTTAATTTCTTTTGGTTGATTCTAGCCGCATCTTGGAGTAATAAATCGGTTAACTCTAACGTGGGATTGGTGCATAAAACTTGTCCTTCATACCCTTCACGATACAAATTAGGGATTTGACCTGAGTGATCGATATGCGCATGCGTTAAAATTACCAAATTAAGTAGGGATGCTTCAAATGGAAATATTCCAAACTTACTTTCTTCCCTTTGTTCATCTCTTGACTTACGGTCTAAATTGACACCACAATCTACTAAAATCTTATATCCATCTGATAATTCTAACAGGAACATACTGCCTGTTACTTGCCTTGCAGCACCAAAAAATGTTAATTTCATTCAATATATATATAGTTGGATAGAATCCAATCGATTAATTTTATTTTCAGAACCGCAAAGATAACAATATAATTGTTCATCGTATTGTTTGTACCTAATCCAAAAATCAGATGCTTTTTTCACTAATTCTGTTTGTTTCTACTATTACATCCATCGATTCACTTCAAAATAAAGTAGAAAAATTCCAAAATTCACTTCAAATGAGGCATTCGACTGTCGTAGCGAGCGTTTGGAATAACACAAAAAAACAGCAAGTTGTTGGTTTCAATGCTGAAAAGTGGATAAATCCAGCCTCTACTTTAAAACTCATGACAACAGCAACAGCATTTTCTATACTAGATAATAAACAACCTTTTACAACCTCAATTTATCTAAGCGGAAGTATTCTGAATAGTGAGTTAATCGGTGATATTGTCGTATATCCGTCAGGAGACCCAACGTTTGGTTCATCCAGATGGCCAAGCAAAGACGTATGTAAAGAAATTTGTGATGTACTTCTTGCACAGGGAATTAGGCGAATTTCGGGACAAATTCGTCTTTCGACTACCTATTCGTCCGAAATTCCAGACGGTTGGATTTGGGGGGATATTGGCAATTATTACGGGGCTGCACCTCAATTCTTCAATTTTGCGGAGAATAGTTTTACAACCTACTTTGAAGGAGGAAAACAAGAAGGTAAGCCATCAAAAATTTCTGGTTTTTCTCGAAATTTACTTGATTATCAAATTCTTAATGAAGTAACGACCGGACCTCTAGATTCAGGAGATCAAGTCATGATATACAGTTCTCCACTCTCTCAATCGATATCGCTGACAGGAACTGTACCTGCAAATAGCAGCCGTTTTCCAGTCAAAGGGACATTGCCCAACCCTTGGAAAACGTTTTGCACGGAACTAGAAGAATCCTTGAAACTTCACGCTATTTTATTTTCGAAATCAGAAACTCCTGACTATTCACCAGAGAAACACTTAGTTCATTTTTTTTCTCCTATCCTTTCAGAAATCGTCACATTATGTAATCACGAAAGTATTAATTTGTATGCCGATGGGCTCTTGAAAGCGAGTTTTTCTACTAAAAACTCTTATGCTACATTTGATGAGAGTATAGAAAGGTTACGTGCTCATTGGCAAAAACAAGGAATAGATTGGTCAAGTTTTCGCTTAGAAGATGGCAGTGGATTGTCAAGTCAGAACTTAGTTCAAGCAAAAAGCTACAGTCAGTTTTTGGGACAGATTATTGATACCCCTTATTTCCAAGAATTTGTAAAAACTATCCCACGAATGGGAATTTCCGGAACAGTCAAAAGTTTACCCACGCCCAAACGTCCTGTTTATGTCAAGAGTGGGACAATAAATGGGGTAAAAACGTATGCTGGTTTTGTGAAAAACGGGGCAGGAGAATGGCTTACTTTTTTTGTTGGTGTTGATAGATATACCACCAAAGAAGCGAAAGAAGTACGAAAATTTCTAACTGATTTTTTGATGGAGCTTGGTGATTAAGAGTGAACATTAGTGATTTTACACAGGTAACTTCTAGTATAAAGTAAAATTAACTATCTTCGGTTTCTTTTACCAAGGTTCCAATATTATTTCTTCCACATTGAAACTAAAACTTCTTTTTTCGGCTGGATTTCTAATTTCTATTGTGTCACTTTCGGAAGCTCAAACAATAGAGAGACATCCTTATTTACAACAACCAACGCAAAAGTCCATTGGAATACAGTGGAGATTTACTGAACCAAGTAATGGAACTATCAGGTATTATTCTGTGGATAATCCTGGCGTTAAGTTTGAAAAAAGGAGTGACAAAATTCAAAAAGACCATTTTGTTGTTCTAACTGAGTTAACCCCCAATTCAAGTTATAGATATGAGGTCAAAGGGAATAATAATGTTTGGCAAAGTCATCCCGAATATTATTTCCGTACGGCTCCCTCAGATGCGAACCAAAAGATACGTATTTGGGCAATGGGAGATTTTGGGGACTTGCGTAAACAAGACTATGTACGAACGCAAACGGGTGTCCGTGATACCCATTTAAAAACAAAAGCCAATCACACGGATTTGTGGCTTTGGTTAGGAGATATGGCATATGGAAACAATAAAGACTCAGTTACTCAGAAAAACGTTTTTGACTTTTTCGAACCGAAAATACTCAGCAATACACCTATTGTAACCGTACCAGGAAATCATGAATATTACGAGAACAATGTATTTGATCGGCTTGATAGCCAAATCGTCTATTTTGACCTTGTTAATCCACCCGTAAGCGGCGAGGCGAATGGACTTCCATCGTATAACAAGTCCTACTACTCTATGCGTTACGGCCCATTACATATTATTGCGCTCAACTCGTATGGAAAAGAAAATGGCAAACTTTTGTACGACACAGACAGCAAACAATACCAATGGCTAAAAAAAGAGTTAGAACATTCAAAAGATGCACTTTGGAAAGTAGTAATTCTGCACCACCCACCCTATACTAAAAGATCTCACGATTCAGATGCAGAACAAGAGCTAGTTCAATTAAGAAAGGCTTTGGTCCCTCTTTTTGATACATACAATATAGATTTAGTTCTCACAGGACATAGCCATATTTACGAACGTTCTCATTTGATAGCAAATCATACAGGCCATTCAGCAGAATTTAATTCTACAGTTCACATAAAACAAGATGTTACTGGTCGCTATACATCCACAGAACCTCCATACATAAACAAAAAAGAAGGCACTATTTATTGTGTGGTTGGATCAGGTGGGCGACTAGAACTACCCGCTCGAAGTGCAGAATCACCCCACCCTACTTCTGTGTATAGTCAAATTGAAGTAGGTGGTTCTCTCTTATTCACCATTGAAAACAACAGACTAGATGCCCAATGGACAGCCTCCACTGGTGAAGTAATGGATCAATTTACTGTCTTTAAAAATGTCAATTCAACCATAAAAAAGAAGATAATTGAAAATGAAGTCTTTACACTAGAGGCATCTTGGCCTGGAAGTTACAGATGGAGCCACAGCTCGGCTAAAACGAAAAAAATCCAACTCCAAACAGACAAAAACATTCAAGTAACAGTTACAGACTCCCTAGGATATCTGAAAGATGTTTTTGAAATCGAGGTAGAACCCTTACCGCCTCTTAAAGCAGTTAGTATGCTTTTGCAACCTAAAAATTTTTATTGCCCATTTGATACATTAACTATTTCTACTAAAATTACGCATGCACGACCTGATTTGGCCTATAAGCTTCAACTTTCCGATGAAAATGGAAATTTTGAACGACCTATTCTAGAGACAATTTGGTCATCTGAGCTAACAAAAATTAGCATACCCAACAGCATACGTATTTCAAATAAGTATACATTTCGAGTCATTCCCATGAATTTTACAAACTTTGAAAGTGTCGGCACAGAATTTATCCAATTTCATAAGCCCCTGCGGATTACAACGGTTTCTCCCTCACAAATTCCGTACAATTCAACAATTGACCTTACCTTTCAGTCAGAAGGTTCTCTTCCTGGTCGTGGACTAATCAATGCAACTATTCCTGTAGTTATAGACAAACCAAACCAAGCTTTTCAAGTAACTGTTCCTCCCAATTCGATACAATATGAACTAACTGAAATAAGAAATCAATGTGGTTTGGGTATGCTTGACAAGAAGAAAGTGACCGTCTTAGCACCCTTGCAAGCAGAACCAAATCAATCCCAGCAATGGATTACATTTCCCAATCCTACCGAGGATAGACTATACTTACAAGTACCAAAAAATACATCTGATTATTCTATGAGATTGGTTGACATATCAGGTATATCTAAGAAAATTACTTCAGAGAAGATAAATGACTCTCTTTTATTACTAGATATTAGCCACTTAGCAAGTGGGAAATATATTTTGGAAATTCAATCTGGCACACAAAAGATTAAGAAAGTTTTTATAAAAGTAGAATAATAGGTTTCAGATGAATAGTTAATTGTGATTTATTCAAAAATGAGAAGAAAACGAGTTTTGAAATGAGTTTAAAACTCACCTAAAGTCTCAGACATTTAGCTCGGATTTCCACTTTTATTTTGCAGATAGTTACCGTAATAAATTTAGATTCTTCTACTTCAATTTAAAAATTCAAATCACCTTAGTTGTCAGCTTTTTAAGGTTTCATCCAAGGAAAAGTGGAAAAAATAGAGATTTAAAGTATCTTTATGCTCATTTACTATAACCACTTTAACGAAGATAACCCTATGAGCCTCAATACTGACCATATTCGATTGATTTTCGGACTGAAACTCAAGCAATTACGCCAAGAAAAAGGGCTATCTCTAAGTGATCTTTCCCAAAAATCAGGTTTATCTGTATCTTACATAAATGAAATCGAGAAAGGGAAAAAATACCCAAAGTCAGATAAGATTGTCTCACTTGCAGAGGCGATGGAGGTTGAATACGACCACCTAGTCTCTTTGAAGTTGAATAAAAAGTTACAACCTATTTCCGAATTACTTAACTCAAATTTCTTAACCGAAATTCCCTTTGATTTTTTTGGAATTGACCCCGCAAATCTCCTTGAAATGCTTTCAGATGCCCCCATTAAATTGAGTGCATTTATCAATACAATTATTGAAATAGGCAGGAATTACAATATGAGTGTGGAGCGTTTTTACTTTGCTGTCCTGCGGTCTTACCAAGAAATGCACGATAATTATTTTCCAGAATTAGAGGCAGAAGCAGACCGCTTTTTTTCTGAACTAGGGATCGATATTAACACACAATTGGACGAATTTTTCCTTTCTAATTTACTCGCTGATAAATACCAAATCTCCATCGAATATTTTGATGAAGAAGAATACCCAACCATCGCGAATATTCGCTCTATACTACTACCAAAGAAAAACAAACTCATGATCAACAAGCGGATTTCATCAGACCAGCGTGCTTTTACGATGGGAAGAGAAATCGGTTTTATTTATATGAATTTGAAAGAAAGACCCTTGACTTCTTCGTGGGTGGAAATCAATTCATTTGATGAAGTACTCAATAATTTTAAAGCATCTTATTTTGCAGGAGCCATTCTTATTCGTCGTGAAAAGATGATTCAAAAACTTACTCATTTCTTTGAGCAAGAATCGTGGCAACCTGAGTTACTAGGTAAAATGGCCGAATCTTTTCAAGCTACCCCTGAGACACTTTACCATAGAATCAGCAATGTTCTTCCTAAATACTTTGGTATCAATAAGTTATTCTACCTCCGTTTTGAGTCTATGGTTGGAAAAAATAACTATTCTCTCACCAAAGAAATGCATTTATCCAAGCAGCATGATCCGCACGAAACACAAAAAGAACATTATTGTAGAAGATGGGTTTCATTGAATATTTTAGACGATTTATCTAGTAAACAGTTATCAAATAGCTATAAAAAGCCACTTGTTGATGCGCAAATATCTGAATATACGGATGTTGATAATCAATATTTCGTGATGTCAATGGCGCGTCCTTTAAGCATTTTGAAGCAAATAAATGTAAGCGTCACACTAGGATTTGAAATAGATGCCCAACTCAAGGAAAAAATAAAATTCCTAAATGATGAAAAAATTCCTGTACGGAAAGTCAATCAGACATGCGAAAGATGCAGTATTTTTGATTGCCAGGAAAGAATTGCGGCTCCTATTGTATTACAAAAAATAAACCAGCAATCTGAAATGAAGCGAATCTTGGAAGAAATCAGTGAGAACTGATCACTTCCAATCGATCAAAGGTTCCTCGATGGTTTGATGATTCCATAACCACTCTGCCCATAAAAAATCTTTGGGAGTATCTAAATCTACTGAAAAACGGGTATCCATCTTATACTTTTGAATAAATCCAAAGTCTGAGAACCCGTTTGCTGCTTGTAATGAAGCATTTCTAAATAAATACAATGAACCATTAAATGCATACGTAGGTGGACAGTCTTGTCGTCTCGTTATGTTTCCCAAAGTTTTAGATAAGTGCAAAAAACCGTTTGTATTCTCTTCAAATAAATTAAAATATGGGCTATTTTTTGACTCTGTAACAGATACAATCACGTCTGTATTCTCCTGAAAACTAGCTAACATTTCCTCTAAATGACCTTTTAGCCGAAAAGGAGATGTTGGTTGGAGTAACACAATGGTCTCCCAATGTTGTCCTTTTTCTGCATAAAATTTGATTGCATGTTTAAGAACATCAAAAGTGGTAGATGTATCTGTAGATAAAGATTCTGGACGTATGAAAGGAATTTCATATCCTTCTTTTTTAACCAATTCAACTATATCAAGATCGTCTGTTGAAATACAAATTTGAGTATCAGGAACAAACAACCGCGCATAGGACAAACTATGCATAATTAAAGGGCGTCCCGCTAGTATTTTTATATTTTTACGAGGTACGCCCTTAGATCCACCCCGAGCAGGAATTACAAAAAGTGTCTTATCAAAATTCATATCCCTAAATGCTTAATGTCTTCTTGTGCTTTCTTATAATCTTCCATCCTGCCAATATCTAACCAATAGCCAACAATAGGTTCAGCTACTAATTTTAGCTCTTTTTCAATGATTAACTCCATTAAATCTGTTGCATCAAACCGTTGATTACTAGGGATATAACTCATTAATTCTTTTTTAAATAAATAAATTCCAGCATTTGAGAAATAGGTAAAAGACGGTTTCTCTTTGAATCCAAAAACTTGTTTTTCATCTCCTCCGACCTCCAGCACAGCATACGGAACATTGACGGTATAGGGCACGGCAGCAACAGCCATATCTGCCTTTTTTTCCAGAAACGAAGTAAAAAAATCAGCCAGGGAAATATCCGTCAATAAATCAGAATTCATTACTAAAACATAGGGATTCTGAATTGTTGCTAGCTGTGCAGCGGCTCCCATTGTTCCGAGCGGCGTAGTTTCGTGTAAATAATCTATATGGATATTTCGAGAGCTACCATCCCCAAAATAGGACTGGATTTGTTCACCTAAATACCGAACAGAAATAGCAATATCTGTGATACCATACTTTCGAAGTAAATCCAAATTATGTTCGATAATCGGTTTTTCACCTACCTTGAGCATGGGTTTAGGAGTTGTATCTGTCAAAGGTTTTAATCGTTCTCCTCTTCCACCTGCCATAATCACGGCTGTGATGGGTAAATTTGCTTTTGTTTCTTGTGCATCAATAAACCGAATCAACTGCTTCTGTTCGTCTAACAAAGGAACCCAACGGATATTCAATGCTTTTATAGCAGCAATTTCCTTGTAACCAAACGAAGGCGTAAAATAGCGGAAATTCGGAAACATAAATTGCGTAACGGAGTCATCAATGGATAAATGTTGAATGAGCCCGCGCCGAATATCGCCATCTGTGAGTGAACCAACGATACGTCCTGCTTCTTCCACAAATAAAACAGGCGCGACAGCACCCAATTTGTTTAGTTGACGGAGCGCGTCACGTGCAGATAAAACAGAAGAAATGAGTAGTTGGGAAGGATTCATACGTCAAAAAAGGGTTTTCGAAGGTCAATATTCGTCGGAAACTGAGACAGATGGTCACATATTTTTTCTGCTGTTTGCCCATCTCCGTACCCATTTATCACTCGTCTTGCTTGTTCTTGAAAATCGGCAGAAAGTGCCAATTTCATACTTTCTATAAGCGCCGAAACCTTCATTTCTGGACAATGAATAACACTGGAGGCGGCCAATCTGCCTGCTTGTCGATATCCAACATTTACAGTTGGCGTACCCAAAGAGGGTACTTCAATGATGCCACTTGATGAATTACCCACCACAGCACTTGCATATTTAACGGCAGATAAATAGCGTAATTGACCGAGACTTGTATGTAAAACTAAGCGATTTGGAAATTTACTTTTTAACGTTTTCCATGCCTCAATAATCGAACGCCCCTCAGCATCTGCATTTGGTAAGGTACAAACGAGCATATGATTGGAAGCCGTAAACAGCGCTTCAACCAAAATTTCCAACTGCTGGACTGCAGGTATTTGATCCAACGTTTCTGGGTGATATGTAATTAGTAGATACTCCTCTTTCCTATCAATGCCAAGCGATTCCGCATTTTGCTCTTTAGAGAGTAAAGTCAACGAACGAATATTATCAAGCCCAATTGCGCCAACATTGAACACACGATCTGGAGATTCACCCAACTGAATTACTCGCTTTTTATGTTCCTCAGACGAGGTAAAATGCCAATAAGCCATTTTCGAAATCGAGTGTCTAAACGCCTCATCTGTAGCACCTTGTGTAGTCTCTCCACCATGCAAATGAATAATTGGAATATGTAAGATGTACGCGGCTGTCGCGGCAGCAAAAGCCTCAAATCGGTCACCTAAAATAACAAGAAGATCTGGAGACATTTGACGAAGTGCATCTCCATAACCCATTAAACCCAGAGCAGTTGATTTAATTTGTGCCAGCGGCGTATCGGCTGAAAGAAGGTTTTCAACCCGATAATCAACCTTAAAACCATCTTTTTCAATCTGTTGAACCGTATATCCAAATTCTGGAGATAAGTGCATACCCGAAACCAATAACGAAATTTCCCAATCAGGGGAAGATTGCATTTTTTTCATTAATGGAAAAAGAAGACCGTAATCGGCACGAGTTCCTGTAAAAAATCCTATTTTTCTAGCCATTGTATAGGTTCGTCTGGTTCATAATTTCTTGTCGCTTTCTGTCCGATAATTTCCTCCCAACGCATAGGATTTATGCCGTTCCCGGGTCTTTTTACAGTTAAATTTTCCTCTGTAAATACATCACCAGGTTGAATGGAAGAAGCGGCCACTATACTTTTTCTAGCTACCACCTTATTTTTTTGTTCAGACGGTGTCACTGTCTTTTCAGGCGAACCTAACGAAACAGCGATGCGTTCAATCCCATCAACCATCGCTTTCAACTCATGTGGTTCGAGAGAAGCACGATGATCTGGACCTTCCATATTTCTATCCAAGGTAAAATGTTTTTCGATTACCGTTGCACCAAGTGCAGTTGCAGCTAATGGCACTTCTACCCCCAATGTATGATCTGAATAGCCAACTTGTACACCTAGTTCATCCTTTATTCTATTCATAGCCAATAGATTAACATCTTCAAAAGGAGTCGGATATTCTGTATTACAATGCAAAACAGTTACCGTTTCAGGAGTATGCCCAAATCGATAAAGCACATCAAGTGTATCTTTAATTTCGTATAATTGCGACATCCCCGTTGACAAAATCAATTGCGGAAATGATCTAGCCATTTTCCGTAAAAAAGGAAAATTTGTCAATTCTCCAGAAGGAATTTTACCCAACGTAATCCCTAATTCAACCAATAAGTCAATACTTTGTAAATCAAACGCCGTGGATAAAAAAGAAATTTTTTTCTCTTTGCAATAGGCGATTAAATCCAGATGGTTTTGAGGAGTTAATTCCAGCTTTCGAAGCATTTCTTCTTGGCTTTCTTCTTTTGCGTTGGCATTTTTTTTCTGGTATTCTGCTTTTTGCGCATTCTTAACAACCAAGGAAGCTGTTTTAAATGTTTGAAACTTGACATAATCTACCTTTGCTTTTGCGGCAGCATCGATTAATCGATAGGCTAAAGCCATATCTCCGTTGTGATTTACACCAGCTTCTGCAATGATGATTGGCTTTTTTCCCATATGTACTTACATTTTTCTAATCGGACTACCTACGTAGATTCCCTCTTCATTTATAGACTTAACAACCGTTGAATTTGCCCCAATTACGACGAAATCCGTAACTCTAACTCCTTGAATCAGCGTGGCACTACTTCCGACTAATGTATCTGAGCCAAGGATTGAATCCCCATTAATAACAGCGTTGGTTGAGACATGGCAAAAATCACCCACACTTACTCCATGTTCGATAATTGCGCGCGTATTGATGATACATTGGTTACCTATTTCAGCTCCTGCATTTACAATTGCTCCGTGCATAATGATTGACCCCTCACCTATCAGTGCGTGGGGCGAAACATAGGCAAGCGGGGAAATAACCGTTGCCCATTGCACACCAATTGACGTATAAAAATCATGTATCCGTCTTCGTGATGTAGTGAATCTAACTTGGCCCACTGTATTTATAAAAAGTAAATGAGGCTTATTTTGAATCAAATGCGGTGCGATTTCATCCTTTCCTAAATACGGTACGGGTAAATTTGTAGGAGACATATCAAGTACGCCTACCACATGGTACTCATTTGTAGCTTCAATTACATCAAGGCAAGCTAGTGCATGTCCACCACCGCCGACAAGCACAATTTCTTTCTTATTTGGCATAAAAAGAATGAATTACATCTAAAACTCGAGTCTGTTGTTCCTCCGTTAAGTTACTGGAGGAGGGCAAACTAATACAAGATTTATATACCTCTTGGCTAACATCTTGCTTTTGAACATACAAACATGATGTGTACATTGGAAGTTGATTCATTGGTATCCAAAAAGGACGTGCTTGAATATGATGTGCATTCAAATAAGCAAGAAGTTCCCTTTGTTTTGGAAATTTAGCTGTAAAGAGCCAATAATTAGGTTGAACGGCAGGTAATACTTTTTGAAATGCGACTCCTTTTATACTTTCTAAACCTAATTTATATTTATCAGCGATACGTTTTCTTACATCTAGAAAACCTTGCAATTGTTCCATCTGAGCAACTCCAATAGCTGCAAGCACATTGACCAATCGATAATTATATCCTATTTCATCATGTAAGTATTCTGTAGGATCTGCTTTAGCAGTGGTAGTCAGGTGCTTAGCTTTCCGGGCGAGATCTGCGTCATCTGATAAGATCATACCTCCTCCCCCTGTTGTAATCAATTTATTCCCATTGAAACTGAGTGTACCAAGTGGAGCAAAAGTTCCTGCATGCTTGCCGTAGTAAGTCGAACCAAGGGCTTCAGTTGCATCCTCTACAACGGGGATTTTGAAACGATCGGCTATAGACAGAAGTTCATCCATCGCACACATATTTCCAAGGACATGAACTGCCATGATAGCACCTATTTTCTTGCCAGATTTTTTGTGCAAACAGCCCGTATCGGACTGGCTGGTTTCTTCAAGTAGAAAATCAAAAAGTAAATCTAGATCCATCTGCCAAGTATCCGGATCGACGTCAATAAATAAAGGTTCGGCACGTAGATAAGACACTGAATTGGCAGAAGCAACAAAAGTGATATTGGGTACAATGACCAACTCACCTGCTTGAACACCCAATAGTCGCAAAGAAACATGTAATGCAGAAGTTCCATTCATGGTAGCTACCGCATGAGATGCTCTCGTAAATGTTTGTATATCTTCTTCGAAACGAGTCACGTAACTACCAACCGATGAGACCCAATTTGTATCAAGACAGTCCTTTACGAACTCCCACTCGTTTCCATGGAGTGTAGGTACAGACAATGGTATAAATTCATCTTTCATCATAACTTATATATTGTAGATGTCTGTTTTATAATTTGCTCTGTTTTTAGGGTCGGAAAACCACTCAATTGTAGCATCGAGTCCCGAGAAGAGTGTATAATTAGGTGACCAATTCGTTAAATTCTTTATCTTTTCATTACTTCCAAAAAGACGTTCAACTTCACTTTTTTCAGGGCGAAGTCGTTGTGCATCTGTTTTTATTTCAGCAGAAGGATTGATTTTTTGTATCAGATACTGTGCCAAATCACCAATTGTGATTTCTTCCATCATAGCAATATTGACTTCCTCCCCGATTGCTTTTTCACATTTAGCAATTTCGATAAATCCTTGTACGGTATCCTTTACAAACAAAAGATCACGGGTTGGATGCAGTGCACCTAATTGAATAGTAGATGCGCCTTGCAAGAGCTGAGTGATGATTGTAGGAATCACAGCGCGGGCACTTTGGCGAGGTCCGTATGTATTGAAAGGCCGAACAATTGTAACAGGCAAACCGAAACTCCGATAAAAAGAATCTGCAAGTGCATCTGCACCAATTTTTGTTGCAGAATAAGGCGACTGCCCTTGTTTTGGGTGTTTTTCATCGATTGGTACATACAAAGCCGTTCCGTACACTTCAGAAGTTGACGTAACTAAAACACGTTCAGTACCTAGTTCTTTGGCAGCTTGTAATATATTTAATGTTCCTTTCACGTTTGTATCCACATAGGTATCTGGTGAATGATAACTGTATGGAATTGCTATCAATGCGCCTAAATGAAAAACCACATCGATATCTTTCATTGCTTGTTTTACACCATAAGGATCTCGAATGTCACCACTAAATATGTCTAATTGCTTTTTCTTCTCCGAAGTAAAAGTATCAATCCAACCCCAAGAATTAAACGAGTTATAATACACAAATGCACGCACTTGGCAACCTTCCTCAAGCAAGGCTTCCACGAGATGACTTCCAATAAAACCGTCAGCTCCGGTTACCAAAACCTTCTTATCTTTTAAATTCATCATTTATTTATCTTTTCAAATTCTTCTGTTTAACTTCTCTACTTATTTATTAAGGTTTAATTTATTAATAATCAGTACATTATAATATAGTTTCAAATTCTCCATACACCAAATGCTTTCCAAAAATGACATGGACGCGTCTAGAATATTTTATCTATGTTGATGTTCAAACTTATTATTCAAAAAATCAATTATACACTTTCGGTTGACTTTTAGCAAACAAAATTATTTTTTTAATCTATTGCTTAAAGAACGCAATGATTTTTCGAAGATGCAACCTACCTCTTGTTCAAAATACATTTCTAACGAAAAAACGCTTCAAAGATAGCGTAATTAAAAAATACTACATGGATAAATATATTTTGCACAATATTCTGCATTCAAGTAGATGGATTTTATCTGGACTTATAGCACAAAGCTTTGATTAAACCACTTCGTATTTTCAATGATTCTGTTTGACCCAATATTGATTTTTTTGTGTAGGCCTTTCAAGTACTCAAACATCATCAAAAGAAGTTTTAAACTATGTTTTTAGCGTAGTAAAATTGGAAGTACACACAAAACACGTAGGACAACTGAAGAAACTTTCGAAAGTACTTCGCCTCCCTAATTAGCTAAACTATGAGACCAAACAAACGCGTACAAGCAGTCAAAACGTTACATTTGACGCGTTTAATAGAGTTGATACAGGTCTTGAAAAAATCCTCAACTTACCTAAAGAATCTACAGTGTCAATACTCTCTTACAAACAATTAGCCCAAAACAGGAGAGCGCTAATATTCATTTAGTGCTCACGTAAAGATACTATTTTGAAAAAAAATCTAAAATGTAACAAAAATACATGGTTTCATCAGATTAAGCAGGTAATTTTGTCTAAAATTTTAAAGCGAAACCGAATTTCGTTAGACCTTTGATATGCCTAAACTCAGCATCATTACTGTAACTTACCAAGCCGAAAGGTATATAGAAAAAACACTTCAAAGTATCTCGGAGCAAACGTACCAAGATTTTGAATTTATTTTAGTTGATGGCGAGTCAACAGATAGAACATTAGATATTGCCAAGGAATATGCATCTCGTATTGATAAGTTAATTATCGAAAAAGATGAGGGTTTATACGATGCGATGAACAAAGGTTTAGAAAATGCAAGTGGTGATTTCGTTTGGTTTATTAATGCGGGAGATTACCTCACAAGCAAGGATTTGATTGCTCAATTAGTCCCCTATTTGACAGATACTACGGATGTAGTTTACAGTGATACCTATTTTGTGAATAAAGAGGGGGTAGTACGCGGGCTTCGTTCGGTATTAACTCCACATAAACTTCCTGAGAAATTGACTTGGCAATCCATGGAGAAAGGAATGCTGGTTTGTCATCAATCGTTCATCGCACGACGTTCGATTGCACCCCATTACTTACTCTCTAATTTGAGTGCAGATTTAGATTGGGAAATCATCGTCTTAAAACAGTCGAAAACAAATGTATTCTTCCCAATCCCCCTTTCCTATTACTTGGAAGGAGGTATTTCAAATCAGAATTTAAAACGTTCACTTTTAGACCGATACGAGGTTTTAGTAAAGCACTTTGGCATTTTTAGAACGATAAAAAACCACCTTCTTATTTTGCTTCGGGGTATCACAAAAATTATCAAAGAAAAGAAGGTGTATTGGTAGAATTATTCTTTTTTTTTGAAATTTCCTATCTATTTTTTTCTAGAATGCATTAAAAAATAGAGAATAAATTACGAACCCCAATGGGTTTTGGTAATGTAAAACCTTCACCAAAAGATACGCCTATTTTATGCCCCATATCTCTAGAGCGAGCTTCGACAAAGTGTAGGAACTCTGGAGATGTTAAATAACTTTCAGGCTCATTGCTATTGGGATCATAAAACTGGCTTTTAAATGCTCTCACAGCTGCATCTTTTATCGACCAATAATCTGAAATATCAACTACAAAATCAGGCTCAATGTACCTATCTTGGATATAGTGGTACACAGCTTTGGGTCGCCAAGCCACTTGTACTTCCTTTGTATGAATATCTAAGGTTTCAATCATCCGAAGACCCGAATAAAAACAAGCGTCTGTAGCCAATTTAGCCGCCCTTCCGTGGTCTGGATGGCGGTCATCAATCGCATTAGCTAGGACAATTTCAGGCTGATATCTTCGGATAACCTCCATCAGTTTCATTTGATGTGCCTCATCATTTGTAGAAAAACCGTCTCGAAAATTTAAATTTTCTCTCGCTGACAATCCAAGTATTTTACTAGCTTCAGCAGACTCTGCAAGTCGTATTTCAGGTGTACCTCTTGTACCTAATTCACCGGTAGTAAAATCAACAATACCTACTTTTTTTCCTTGGGCTACATGCAACGCAATAGTTCCTGAACAACTCAACTCGGCATCGTCTGGATGCACAGCCATGACCAAAATATCTAATTTCATTTTATTTAATTCTAAGTCTTGTACCAACCAATAATTTAGTGGAAGGTCTGATTTTATTTAATCGACAGATTTCAGAGATAGTTGTTCCGTTTCTCGAGGCAATTTTGTACAGCGTATCCCCTGATCTTACCTTAATCCATACTTTTTGTACTGTATTTACGGGCTTTTCTTCTTCCTCGTACTCAAAGTCTATTTTTGATGAACCTCCACGAAGGTAGTCGTACAGTTTAGAAGAAAGTGTAAATTCTTGTGAACGAATTTCAGCTTTCCCAGAAGCATAACTATAAATATTTTCTGTATTAAAAGGGTTCCCTTCATACCGAGTTTCAAAGTGTAAATGGGGTCCTGTACTTCTACCTGTACTACCACCAAGCCCGATTATATCTCCTGCTTTGACGTATGTACTAGAGGGGAAATTAATTTTTGATAAGTGACCATACAATGTTTCGAGTCCGTTAAAATGCCGAATTACAACGCATCGTCCGTATGCACCGACTACAGTTGCAACCCGAATAATTCCATCAAATGCAGCCCGAATAGGTTCACCAGTTGTAAGACCAAAATCAGTACCGGTATGCCATCGCTTCCATCTCCAACCAAAATGAGAAGTTAATCTCATCGTTTCCATAGGTGAGGCCCAGAGTCTTCCTTCAGAAACGTCATAAAGTTTAATTTGAATAACTTCGTCAAATTCACGTGGACTAATCCCATAAGGATTCACTCGGCGAGTATCCCAAACAGAGAAATAACTAGCTATTTGAACCATTTCATCACTTCCCATGAAGGTAGCTTCCTCCTCAATTTCAACGATTTGGATATCCCCTTCATCAATAGAAGATGTATCGTCTTGAACGGCTCTATTCACATCTTTCAGCGGTTCAATAGGAATCAATTTTATACCATTCTGGTTGGATATGACAGAAGAAGATGTTGCTGCGGATGATTTTTTAGTAGTATTGTACGAATCTAAAAAGCGTACTTGTGTTTCTTCTTCAAAGACAAATGGGAAGCTCTCTTTTTCTGTGGGTTTAGAAGAATTTTTCTTATTATTTGGACTGCTCGATGTGTTAATCTTTGGTGCAGTAACTACTTTCCCTTTTTCTCGTTGGGCAACTCCAAGAATGGGAGATAATACCAATGCAACGAGCCATATATTTTTTTTCATTCTTGAGTCTTGTTTCAACAAATTCGCAGGATGACGACCAAAAGATAAATCGTGTATGCCAGAATTTACAGTTGGCATACACGATTTTCAAAATAAAAATCAAGCAATTTTACAAAAAAGACAGCAAAAAAGCTAAATTAACAAGGTTATATTCGAAAATATTACTCAAACGAAGCCAAGTAACGTTCTGCGTCTAAAGCTGCCATACAACCCGTCCCGGCTGCAGTAATTGCTTGACGATAGATTTTATCTTGCGCATCACCACTTGCGAAAATACCAGGGATATTCGTCTTAGTTGTCCCTTTTTCTGTGATAATATATCCCGCTTCGTCTAACTCCAAGTAATTTGCGAAGATATCTGTATTAGGTTTATGGCCAATTGCAACAAAGAAACCTGTTGCCTCTACCACCGTCTCGTCACCTGTCACAACATTTTTTACTCGGGCACCTGTAACTCCTTCTTCTCCTAGAATTTCAACGGTTTCTGTATTAAACATAACGTCTATGTTAGGAGTAGAAAGAACTCTTTTCTGCATAATCTGTGACGCCCGGAACTCGTCTCTTCGTACGAGCATAGTTACTTTTTTACATAATTTAGATAGGTAATGAGCTTCTTCACACGCAGTATCACCAGCTCCTACTATAATCACGTCTTGCCCACGGAAGAAGAAACCATCACAGACCGCACAGGCAGAAACACCCAAACCATTCAATTTCTGTTCAGAAGGCAAACCCAACCATTTTGCAGAGGCACCTGTCGAAATAATCACCGTTTCAGCAGTTATTTCGTGCATGTCATCGATGATAACTTTGTGTGCCAGCGGAGTAGAAAAGTCAACTTGTGTAGCCATTCCCCACCGATTATCTGTACCAAATCTTTCTGCTTGTTTTTTCAAATCTTCCATCATCGCCGGCCCTTGTACTCCATCCGGATACCCTGGAAAGTTTTCTACATCATTTGTAATGGTTAATTGGCCACCTGGCTGAGACCCTTGATACATGACAGGATTTAGACCTGCTCTTGCAGCATAAATTGCAGCTGTGTAACCTGCTGGTCCAGAACCTAAAATCAATACTTTTACCTTCTCTGTTGTCATCTTACTAATTTGAATTTCTTATATGGATTACCTTTGAAACGCATAATCATAAGGCAAAGTTCGCCATTTAAATCCGCAAATTCAGTATGATTTATCACCAATTATGTAAAATAATGCTATCCTAATGTAGTCATTCTGTATATTTAAACATTCAAATTTTATCATTTACATACTCTACATATTTATGAAAAAAAGAATTTTGGTGGGTTTATTCTTTTGTGCTTTCCAGCAGTTTGGTCACGCACAAATAGAAAAAAGTAGCTCTAACTATGATCACCGCGCGGCTTTTGCACCTTTGCAGTTTAATCAACCGGGTACAACCTATCGAAGTGGTTCTGGTGCACCCGGCCCCATGTACTGGCAAAATACAGCAGACTACAATATCCGCACTAAGCTAGACCCCAATAAAAACACCATTGAAGGAAACGTCACCATTTCATATACTAACTTTAGCCCTGATGAGCTTGCTTTTCTTTGGTTACAATTAGACCAAAATCAGTTCAATGACGAATCCAGAGGTGGAAAAACGACACCTCTTACAGGAGGCAGATACGGAAATACTGGTTTCAATGGTGGATATACGCTCGGTGAAGTGCAAGTGACTAAAAAAAGCACCTCATCCAAATCAAAAAGTACAAATACTATACTTCGAGAACAAGTCATCTCGGATACACGTCTTCAATTACGACTTACTGAACCACTTAAGACGGGTGAGACAGCCTACATTACGATAGCCTATTCTTTCCCAATTCCGAAGTACGGTTCAGACAGACTCGGGAAGTTGGAAACCCCCAACGGAGTCATTTACGAGGTAGCTCAATGGTATCCGCGTATGTGTGTCTATGATGATATTCAGGGATGGAATGTCTTGCCTTATCTTGGCGCAGGTGAATTTTATTTGGAATACGGAAATGTCTTGTACGAAGTTACTGTACCAGCAAGCCATATTGTAGTTGGCTCCGGAGAACTATTGAACGCAAAAGAAGTGCTTACAGCAACCCAACAAAAAAGATTAGCTGAAGCAGCCAATTCGGATAAAACAGTCATTATTCGTTCAAAAGAAGAAGTCAATGATGCGTCTTCTCGCCCCAATGGAAAAGAATTTCTGACTTGGAAGTTCACTTGTTCACAAACGAGAGATGTTGCTTGGGCAAGTTCCGAAGCATTTGTTTGGGACGCGGCGAAAATCAATTTGCCAAGTGGGAAAAAAGCTTTGGCACAGTCTGTCTATCCAGCAGAAGTAGCGGGAAACGACGCTTGGGGTAGATCCACAGAATACGTCAAAGCCTCTATCGAATTTTATTCTGATTTTCTATCAGAATACACCTATCCTGTAGCAACAAATGTAGCAGGAATAATCTCTGGAATGGAATATCCTGGCATTGTATTTTGTGGATCTAATGCAAAAGGAAAAAGTCTTTGGGGCGTAACAGACCATGAATTTGGACATAACTGGTTTCCTATGATTGTCGGTAGTAATGAGAGGAAATACGCTTGGATGGACGAAGGATTTAATACATACATCAATCAATATTCAACAAAGGCATTCAATACAGGTGAATATTACTCCCCCATCAATGCACGCCAATTTGGGCCGATGCTACACGACAAAGACCCAATCATGACGATTCCAGATGTAATTCAAGCGAAAAATCTTGGATTAATGGCTTATTATAAACCAGGTATGGGACTCACTATGCTTCGTGAGGTAGTTTTAGGACCTGAACGATTCGATTACGCTTTGAAAGAATATATTCGGCGTTGGGCTTTTAAGCATCCTACACCAAATGACTTCTTCAAAACAATTGAAAATACTGCAGGAGAAGATCTCAGTTGGTTTTGGAAAGGATGGATTTTGGAGGATTGGAAAATAGACCAAGCTGTTAAATCCGTTGAATACATTGAACAAGATCCCTCAAAAGGAGCATTAATAACCCTTGAAAACAAAGAAAAAATGCCGATGCCTGTCACATTATCGATTCGTTTAAGTAATGGAAATGTTGAGCGTATTTCTATGCCCGTTGAAATATGGCAGAAAGGTGCTGAATGGACATTTTCATACCCTTCTACAACTACAATTGAGAGTATTACGCTGGACCCGGACGGGCTTTTACCGGATATAAACTCAACAAATAATACTTGGCGACCTTCTCGATATACACGCCCTTCATCCAATTAAATCCTAGTTTCAATACAAGAATGATATGTCATACGAACATATCATTCTTGTAAAATACGGATGATTTTTTCTGTCAACGCATAGAGGGGTTCATCATTTTGCCGCTCAAAAGAAACGAGCAGATTTCTAGCCATTCTTCGGACAATATCAATGTGTGAGCACGGTTGTAAAAATGCGTCATTCTGAGGAATTCTAATTTGTTTCAAGTATTGAACCAAGGCTGCCCGATCAAAAATTTCGCCCTGATTAAATACATTAATATAGAACTGAAGACTTCCTTTTTTATAAGTCAGGACAAAAATGTTTGGCAAGTTTACACCAAAAATAGGTAAACCTAGTTTTTGAGCAACGAGTAAATAGACGCAGCATAAAGAGATAGGATTTCCTTTTCTTTGTTCAAAAACTTCCCCAATTAAAGAGTTTTCAGTTGCGTAATACGTATCCGTATTTGAAACGAATTGCCATTTAGAATAAAAAACATGATTCATAGTTTCAACTTCATCCATTGGGTGCAAGTTTGCGCGTAGTTCTACCCATGCCTCTCGGTACAATCGATTTACCTCATCTCTCATTTCGTTTACCTTCACCTTTTCACTCACCAGATTACTGAGTAAACACCAGCCCTCCAATAAATCTAAACCTCCGCTATTTTTCCATTCTAGCAAATCCTGATAAAGAATATCTGGAAACTCGATGGCTGTTAAACGAATGACTTTTCTTTTCAATTCTGTCTCATCCGTTTCTTTTAAAAAAGAGGTTATCAGTTCAGGAAAAGTGCGTGCCACCTCTTTCACTTTTGTCTCGATTTGATAAACAATTTCATCATCTACGTCATTTAGAAGCGAAACCATTGCATTAAATTCTCGTTTTTCCATGCTCTATCATTCTAATTTCAAGTGAAAATTACACTAACTATACGGTCAAAGACAACTATATATACCCGGGAAACAGTTAAATTTTTAACCAATATATTGTTCTAAAGAATATAAATTCAATTAAAAAAACAAAAAAACTCCTATTCAATACGAGAAAATTTGTTTTCACTTTTTAGATTTAGAAATAAACTTTCGTATATATTTACGTTATTTTAAATAATAAAAATGATATACTTAACTGATTTACAAACCACTACTACCCCTTCTCCTATATGCTTACCCACTTAATTTTACCGTTAAATAGCCCTGTTGCCATGCTTGATTAAAACATTCTTGTTACCTTTGCGGATAGTAACTTAATTCAGATTCCATGAATATTCTTGTAACCGGTGGTGCCGGATTTATTGGTTCTCACACAGTTGTTGAACTCTTTTTAGCTGGCCATAATCCAATTGTCCTTGATAATTACAGTAATTCAACACCTGCGATGATTCAAGGCATTGAGTCTATTATCCACCAAAAAGTCTCTGTTTATGAGGGAGATTTTGCAGACAAGTCACTTCTCAAAAGAATTTTAGAAAAAGAGAATATAGAAGGTGTTATCCATTTCGCCGCATTCAAAGCCGTTGGTGAATCTGTGAAAAAGCCACTAAAATATTACAAGAATAATGTTTCGGGCACAATTGATTTAATGGAAGTTCTATTGGAAAAAGGCATCCAAAACGTTGTATTCTCTTCTTCTTGCACTGTTTATGGAGAACCTGATGCCATTCCAGTTACAGAGGAAACGCCCCGAAAACCAGCAACTTCTCCCTATGGTAATACAAAAACCATGTGTGAAGATATTTTGCGTGATATAGTGGTGGCGGGTGAACCCATGAAAATCATATCTTTGAGGTATTTTAACCCAGTTGGCGCACACTCAACAGCCGCAATCGGTGAACTTCCCAATGGAGTACCTAGTAATTTAGTTCCTTTTATTACACAAACAGCAGCTGGAATCAGAGAAAAATTAATCGTTTTTGGTAATACATACCAAACACCAGACGGTTCTAATGTACGAGATTTCATTCATGTAGTTGACCTTGCCAAAGCGCACGTTGCTGCTTTGTCTTTCCTGACAACACAAAATGCCCCCCTTTACGACATCTTTAATATTGGTACGGGGCAAGGCAATAGTGTCCTAGAGCTCATTAACGTATTTGAAAAAGTAAATAACTTGACTCTTTCGTATGAAATCGGACCGGCACGTGCAGGTGACGTCGAAAAAATCTATGGAAATGTAGACAAGGCAGCACGTATTTTAGGATGGAAAACAGAAAAAACGTTAGAAGATAGTTTACGTGACGCATGGTCTTGGCAAAAAGCTCTATCCAAAAAAGTATAATTTATCATAATTTTTCAGTTAATCTCAATGAAGAAATCAATTATTATTACAGGTGGAGCTGGTTTTATTGGCTCGCATGTGGTTCGTCTTTTCGTGACAAAATACCCAAATTATCAAATAATTAATGTAGATAATCTTACCTATGCAGGAAATTTAGAGAATATCAAAGACATTGAAAACGAGCCTAATTACCTTTTTGAAAAAGGAGATATTGTAGATGCCACTTTTGTCGAAGGATTATTCCAAAAATATACGATAGACGGTGTTATTCATTTAGCCGCAGAATCTCATGTGGACAGATCCATTACAGATCCTTTGGCTTTCGTGATGACGAATGTAATTGGAACGGTTAATTTACTTCAAGCGGCGAAGAACGCTTGGAAAAACGACTTTTCAGACAAACTTTTCTATCATGTCTCTACCGACGAAGTTTATGGTGAGTTGCATGACCCAACTACTTTTTTTACAGAAGAAACAAGCTACGACCCACGTTCTCCTTACTCTGCCTCCAAAGCGAGTTCAGATCACTTTGTTCGTGCCTACCATACGACATACGGTCTTCCGATTGTCATTTCAAATTGTTCAAATAACTACGGGCCAAATCACTTTCCAGAGAAATTAATCCCGTTAATGATTCATAACATCAAGAACAACAAGCCTTTACCTGTTTATGGAAAAGGGGAAAATGTTCGTGATTGGCTTTTTGTAAAAGATCATGCACGTGCAATAGATGTCATTTATCACGAAGGACAACGCGGCGGAACTTATAACATTGGGGGTAATAACGAATGGAAAAACATTGATTTAGTTCATCTTTTATGTCAAATAATGGATGAAAAACTAGAAAGAAATCCAGGTACTTCCGCCCAACTAATCACGTATGTGACGGACAGAGCTGGGCATGATCTACGCTATGCAATTGATGCGACAAAACTTATGACAGAACTCGGTTGGAAGCCATCCGTTACCTTCGAAGAAGGTCTCGCACAAACAGTTGACTGGTACTTGTCGAACTGGGCATGGATTGAAAACGTAACAAGTGGAGATTACCAAAGTTATTACCAAAAAATGTATCAACAATGAAAGGAATCATTTTAGCAGGAGGTAGTGGAACGCGCCTCCATCCGCTCACATTAGCGGTAAGTAAACAGCTAATGCCTGTCTATGACAAGCCCATGATTTATTACCCGTTATCCATTTTGATGTTGGCGGGAATAAACGAAATATTAATAATATCTACACCGCATGACCTTCCCCATTTTAAGAAACTATTGGGAGATGGTGCACAAATTGGTTGTACCTTCAGTTATGCAGAACAACCAAGCCCAGACGGTTTAGCACAAGCTTTTCTTATCGGAGAATCATTTATTGGAAACGACAGTGTGGCATTGGTTTTAGGAGATAATATCTTTTACGGAAGTGGACTAAGTAAGTTACTCCAATCATGTGCCAATCCGACGGGAGGTATCGTTTTTGCTTATCCTGTTCATGACCCAGAAAGATATGGCGTTGTAGAGTTTGATGCAGATTTCAACGCGTTGTCTGTGGAAGAAAAACCTACTGAGCCTAAGTCAAATTATGCCATTCCTGGACTATATTTCTATGATAATCAAGTTGTTGAAATAGCTAAAAGTATTAAACCATCTCCACGTGGAGAACTTGAAATCACGGATATCAACCGAGTATATTTGGAAAAAGGAGAACTAAAAGTAGGTGTCATGAACCGAGGAACTGCCTGGTTAGACACCGGAACATTCACTTCTTTGATGCAGGCGGGTCAGTTTGTTCAAGTCATCGAAGAACGCCAAGGTTTGAAAGTTGGCTGTATTGAAGAGGTAGCTTACCGAATGGGTTACATTACAAAGGAACAATTAATCGAAATTGCTCGTCCTTTGGTAAAAAGTGGATATGGTCAATATTTACTGAATCTTGTTAAATAAAATACAGATTGGATAAGTAAAATGCCTCTTTTCATATCAGAAAAGAGGCATTTTGATTTATAGATACGAATACAACCACCAAATGAGAACAAACTGAAGTGGTAATCTCCCCCAGCGAATCCATGCTGGGATTTTAGCAAATTTCTGATCTTTCGCCATGTATATATTGGCAGGAAAAACAGCAATGAGGAGAGCTATTAATCCCAAAATAGAAAAACTTTTGGCAAATGGGAATAGCAATCCCAAACCACCAAGTATCTCAAAAAGGCCGCTCAGATACACCAATAACTTTGGATTTGAGAAATTGGGTGGGACGATTTTCAAGAAAAATTTCGGCAGAAGAAAGTGCATAATACCAGTAAAACAAAAAATAGTTGCAGGAATCCAAAGAGAAAAATTCATAAGTACGCATGGATGAAGTGATTACTAACTTATATGGAAGTGCTAAAGCAACAATCAGTTGATTGAAACCGAAACGAAATAATAAACCCAAAGAACACCCTATGAAGTTAGCAAACATATCATCAAAATCAAAACTTCTTGTAGGTAACAGGCCTTGCAAAGTCTCAATAAGAATGCTGATAAGTAAAACGTATAATAAGGTATGGCGAAATGAAACTGATTTGGATGTAAGAAAAAGAGAAATAGATAAGAAAAAAAAGAAATGAGCTTCTTTATCACTAATGAAAATAAAGGATGCAAGTTGACCTACACCTGGAAGTAAAAAAACAAAAAGTGTAGCCAAAGCCCAGCCCCAAAGCCGGTACTGTCTTATCAATTGTTTTAAACGCATTATTTTGTGTGAATTGTGGTAACCGTAAAATAAAATCTTTATTCTACAAAAACCAAATAATCGCTAAAAAAAACGATTTAATCGCTAAAATCACACAAATAGACTATATAAATCAGTTGACTATCAATTTAAAACCCACACCATGGATATTCTCAATTTTAACGCGTGCGTCTAAAGATAACATTTTGCGTAGCCGAGTGATAAAAACATCTAAGCTTCTACCCAAAAAATAATCATCTCTACCCCAAATCTGTACGAGTATTTCTTCCCGTTTAACAACAGAGTTAATACGCTTCACTAAAAAAAGAAGTAATTCTGTTTCCCTAGCCGTGAGATGGTAACTTTTAGCGGGATGAGCTAATTTTTGTTCCATGGGAGTAAAAAGAAAACTACCTAGAGTGGAACCAGTTGGTTCATTTCCATGAATGCTCTGATTTTGGATAACTTTCCGTCTGAGAAATACTTTTATTCGAAGCAAAAGTTCATCCATATTGAATGGTTTTGCGATGTAGTCATCTGCACCAATGGATAATCCTGCTATTCTATCTTCTTGCTGGTTACGAGCTGTTAAAAAAATAATTGGAATAGACATATCAACTTTTCTTATTTTTTCAGCAAGACTAAACCCATCTAAGTGAGGTAGCATGACGTCTAGGAGACAAATATCGTATGTACTGTTTTGAAATACATCCCACGCTTCTTTTCCATCCTTACAGTGATGAACAACATATCCTTCAATTTCAAGATTATCCTTGATAACAAAACTTAAGTTTGGGTCATCTTCTACATACAAAATTTTATACATATACCTTGTGGAATTTAAGATTGAGGAATTTCAAATGTAAAAGCAGTCCCTTTACCGACTTCACTTTTGACCATCACATTCCAATGATGTGCTTTAGCAACAGATCGTACGTAATTCAATCCTAGTCCAAAACCCTTCACATTGTGAACATTACCCGTTGGAACTCTGTAAAAACGATCAAAAATGTACGGTAAGTATTCTGAAGAGATACCAATTCCATTATCCTGAACTATTAATTGCAACCTTCCTTCTACTTGTTTTGTTCGAATTGTAATTTCACAAGAGCCCGACGCATATTTGACTGAATTATCAACTAAATTTCGAATCATATTCATAAAATGTCCTTTATCTAAACGTACTTTCGTTTGAGTCGCTTTAAGGTCAAAATGAATCACAGTTGAGCTCTCTGTCAATAAAGATTCAAATACTTCTTCAATTATTTCATGCAAATCATAGGTATTTACGTTTAGCGGAAATGTCGCTTTCCCAGTACGAGCAGTCGTTAACAAAGTTTCTACTTGTAGCTTCAAACGTTGATTTTCTTGACGGATAATATCGACATACTTAAACAATCGTTGCGGTTGATCTAAAATTTTAGGTAACCTGAGTACATCTGTAGCAATATGAATGGTAGAAATAGGGGTTTGAAACTCATGTGTCATATTATTTATGAAATCACGCTGAATCTCACTTAATCTTCGCTGCTTTAGAACAACAAACATCGCATAGGTAAAGAAAATAATCACGACAAATGTAATGCCCGACGAATATATCCAAAAATCTAACGAACCTATTAAAAAGCTATTCTTTTCTGGAAATCGAACGCCAAAATAGTTTAGAAACTGATCTGTTTTGGGTAGTGTCGATGGAATTACATTTGTTTTTCTTGCTTCTTTTGCAATATAAGCTCCATATACAATAGCGTCGGTATCACAATCATAGATTCCAAATTCGAAATCTGTTTCAATGCCATTTTTTAAAAACTCTTCCTTTAGCAAATATTCCAATACTTTTTCGTCCAGTGGAATTCGAATGTTTACTACATAATAATTGGAAGATAACTGACTAACAGGGTTCTCAATTACTGCTAAATCATGTGAAGTTGCAATCTGATTGGCAACGTTACGAAGCGCAATCATTACCGTTTGACGGAACTGTTGTTCTTTTAAGTCAAAAGCCTTTTTGACCCAAAATATTTGGATACTAATAATGCCTACTAGGGATATAACTCCCAACAATAAAAAGTACTGTATCGATTTACGGCTCAAGGTTGTTATTGTTTTGGGTAAATAAGTGCTTCATGTATTCAGACAGTAACACCATGAAAGAAAGCATGTGTAAATCTATCTATATTTTGTAAAATAACGATGAAAATTAAGCTAAAAGAGTGTATTCATTGAGTAAATGGTTTTTTTTAAGCAAGTATGGGATGATTTACCAAAAAGAAATCTATTTTTACCAACTATTTTTAGCGAAATAAAACCCTTATTAACCCTTTTACAAAAACTATGCAACAACTTACTTCTTTAGATTATTTGGTGTTTCTCGTGTATTTCGTGGTGGTAGCTGGCTACGGATACTGGATTTTTCAGAAAAAGAAAGCGGCAGAAACTTCCACAAAAGACTTTTTTTTGGCAGAGGGTTCCCTCACTTGGTGGGCGATTGGCGCCTCTCTCATCGCTTCAAACATTTCGGCCGAGCAATTTATTGGCATGTCTGGCAACGGCTTTTCTATGGGTCTTGCGATTTCAACGTATGAATGGATGGCCGCCGCTACATTGATTGTCGTTGCGGTTTTTTTTATGCCAATTTATTTGAAAAACAAGATTTTCACTATGCCCCAATTTCTAAGCCAACGCTACAACAAGAGTGTCAGCTTAATTATGGCGATTTTCTGGCTAGGACTTTATATTCTTGTCAACCTCACTTCCATTCTTTATCTAGGTGCTTTGGCAGTGTCAGGTATATCCGGGATTGATTTTTGGGTTTGTATGTGGGGACTAGCTATTTTTGCCATTGTTATTACTATCGGAGGTATGAAAGTAATTGGATACACGGATGTGATCCAAGTATTTTTCTTGATTATTGGTGGGCTTGCTACAACATATCTTGCCTTAAACCTTGTTGCAACTGATGGTGGAATGGAAGGCCTCACGGCTGGCTTTAATCTGATGACACAAAATCACGATGATCATTTTCATATGATTTTTAAGGAGGGTGATACCTTTTACTCACAACTACCTGGCTTAACAGTTCTTATTGGTGGTATGTGGATTGTTAACCTGAACTATTGGGGCTGCAACCAATATATTACGCAACGTGCTTTAGGCGCTGATATCAAAACAGCTCGCAATGGTATTCTCTTTGCAGCCTCACTCAAATTGTTGATGCCAATTATCGTTGTCCTCCCGGGCATTGCTGCTTACTCCTTATATCAAAGAGGAATGTTTCAGGAGGAAATGCTCGGTCAAGATGGTTTAATTGCCCCTGATAAAGCATATCCAGTACTTCTCAGCTTATTGCCAGCTGGACTAAAAGGTCTGTCTTTTGCTGCATTAACTGCTGCGGTTGTCGCGTCATTGGCAGGAAAAGCGAACAGTATTTCAACAATTTTTACATTGGATATTTTTAAAAATTACATTGGTAAAGATAAATCTGAGAAAGAATTGGTGTTTATTGGGAGAATTGCCATCATGGTAGCTATGGTTCTAGCAATTATTGTCGCTCCTTACATGGGTATTGATAAGAAAGGAGGCTTTCAATTTATTCAAGAAATGACTGGTCTTGTTTCACCTGGTGTCTTTGCTGCATTTATCATGGGATTTTTCTGGAAAAGAACCAACTCAGCAGGAGCATTATTTGCTATTGTGGGTGGTTTTTTACTCGCCCTAGCCATGCACAACAATGTATTACCTTTTGCAGACTGGACAAACGTACCTTTTCTTGACAGAATGGGAATCGTATTCGCCATTTGTGTTGCTGTTATGATTCTATTAGGTTACGGCTTAAAAGAAGAAAATAAAGGGTTAGCTATTGATGTCTCCATGTTTAAGGTACACCAAACATTTGGCATTGGCGCAACAATTGTTTTAAGCATCATTGCATTCTTATATTATTATTTCTGGTAATTATGGAAGCACTTGTCATTGGCGCAACGGGTTTGGTCGGTAAAACGCTCACCCAACAACTGCTCGATTCTAACTATTACACTTCAGTACGTGTACTTGTTCGACGAAAAACATTCACATCTCATCCGAAATTACATGAGGTTGTCGTTGATTTTGATTCGCTAGCTGATTGTTTTTGTGTAGCTGACCATGTCTTTTGTACTTTAGGTACTACGATAAAAAGAGCTGGTTCAAAGCAAGCATTTCGTAAAGTGGATTTCGAATATCCACTTACTTTTGCTAAAAAATGTTTGCAGGGTGGTAGTCGCGTATTTTGCTTGGTTACAGCCATGGGAGCTGATTCAAAATCACTTATTTTTTATAATCAAGTGAAAGGAAACATTGAAGACGCAGTTACCGAATTACCCATTCCTCAAATTGGAATTTTCAGACCTTCCATGTTGCTAGGAAACCGTGAAGAACACCGGCTAGGTGAGTCGATTGGGCAACGTGTTATGGAAATATTTGATTTTTTAATTCCTGCTAAATACAAAGCAATTTCTGTAGATAAAGTTGCACGTGCTATGGTTTTGTTTGCTCAACAGCAGCAATTAGGCGTCACTATCGTAGAATCAGATGCTATGTTGCATACGCACCTACATTAATTAAGTCTATAATTTTGAAGAAAATAGATAGCCTGACGATTGAATTCGTCAGGCTTCTCTACATTTACGACATGTCCACAAGCAGGGATAACAAAAAGTTGAGATGAAACATGGTTCTTCACAAGCTGTTTGATAGACGGTAAAAACATATAATCCTCCTCCCCCATGATATACAAAGTCGGAACACCTGAATCTTTAATTCGAAATAGATTTAAAAGCGGATTTACTTCTGAAACAAGAGTAAACCACCGTTTAAATTCACGTTGATATAACTTTTTTGCCTCATTGATAAACAAATTACGTGATTCTTTGTGTTTTTTACGAGGCATGATTACAAAAGCCAATAATTTGTATAATACCAAATAAGGTACAACCGACTGCAATAAGGCACCTAATCGCATCAAAATTTGACCTCGGACATTAAGCTTCATTACAGCTCCCCCTAAAACCATAGATATTGTACGGTTGGGAAAACGCTCTGTTATCTCCCGAATAATAATTGTTCCTAGGGAAATGCCTACAAAATGAGTTTTTTTAATTTGTAAGTAATCCAATACTTCCATTACATCATCTCCTATCTTATCAAAACTATATCTTTTTAAGTTTTCGTAATCAATTTTTTTGGATCGACCATGACCGCGCAAATCAACTAACAACACGTTAAATGATTTTTTAAAGTCTTTGATTTGTCGAAACCATATTGAACTACTCCCTCCTGCACCATGGATAAACGTAACCCATGGGCTAGACTCTGACAATAAATAGGTGGTATAATGTAACATACTCAAATAACGAGAGATAACCAAAAAGGTTTCGTTGGTAAATTCAAAAATATCTAAAAATATTCAAACCAAATCCACGAATAATACCAATAGGAATTGGTTTAAGATTTCTGATTTCAGCCCTAGTACCATCGATATTTACTTGAAAATAGGATTTATTCAGTCGATATTTGGCATATATATCATCAATAACAAACTCTTTTTCACTATCTGAGAGTCTTTCTAGTAAAGATTGATTGGCTTGTGCGAACAAGGAAGATGCATACCCAAACCGAGGCCCTATTATTGTCCAATCAACTCCCCATTTGCCTTTTCTAAATTGGTAACCAAGCATGATGCCTGCAGAAGTGGACTGAACTGCGAAATCAATAGGTATAATTGAACTATACACTTTGTCTTGAAAAAGTATATCTAACTCCGAAGGAATATTTAGATCAAATTCTTCTGCGTGGGCATAAATGGATAAAAATGGTCTAGTTTGTTTGGTTCCAAAATAGTAACGAATCTCTGGGGAGATACCTTTAACACCTACTTTGGCTTTCTCAAATTGGACATATTCAAAATTAATACCAATGATTTGCTCACCGTATCTACCTGCCAATGAATTCAGTGTATTACCAAGTGGAATTTCGCGTTTATCACGATAATATCCTGTTAAAGAGACACTTAAGTGTTTTCCAAGCATTTGTTCAAACTGTCCCGAATAGAGCTGAGCTGCCGCACCAACGATATTTAATTTAAAAGCACTTTTATTTTTAATAGTAAAATCCTCTCTATGTTGTGCTGAAACAGATAGGTAAGATAGAGAGAGTGTGAGGAGTGTGGTACAGATTTCGTAACGAAAATTCATTAAATCAGTGTTGTTAAATGGGTACATACATAAGCAAGTTGGTCGTCATTAAAATCGAGATGCGTCACAAATCGAATATACTGACCGCCAAAGCTTACAGCCTTAATTCCTTTCTTATATAGGAGTTCTAAAAATAGCGTTGGGACAATATCATCATTCAACTCGAATATAACGATATTCGTTTCAATTGGCAAAATTTGTTTTACAAAAGCTGCTTTTTTGAGAGCTTCCCCAATTTTTTGGGCTCTTATATGATCTTCTTTGAGTCTATCAATATGGTTTTCAAGTGCGTACAGACCAGCAGCTGCTAAAAAACCAGCCTGTCTCATTCCACCGCCCATCGCCTTCCTATGTCTTCTCGCTTTTAAGATAAATTCTTTGGAACCAACCAATACAGAACCAACGGGGCATCCAAGTCCTTTGGAAAAGCAAATAGATATTGAATCGAATTCTTTTCCAACTTCTTCGGGAGAATCCTTTGTTTCAACTAAAGCATTGAATAACCGTGCACCATCCAAATGAAGCGGAAGCTGATGTGCAGTACAAACCTCTCTTATTTCGCGGATGGATTCAAGAGTATAGTACGCACCTCCCCCTTTGTTCATTGTATTTTCTAAGGAAACCAGAGATGTGATTGGCTGGTGAATATCCTGCGGATTATTGATTGCTTCTTTTACTTGTGCGGCGGTAATCCGCCCATAATTTCCCTCTAGCAATTTCATAGAAGAGAGGCTGTTGGAAGCAACCCCTCCTCCCTCATACAAATAAATATGTGATTTTTTATCACATATCACTTCACTTCCAGGGAATGTATGCACCTTAATTGCAAGCTGGTTTGTCATTGTTCCAGATGGGCAAAATAAACCAGCTTGATGGCCAAAAAGAGTTGCTGTTTTCTCTTCAAGCGCATACACTGTCTCGTCTTCTTGAAAAACATCATCACCTACAGAAGCTGCAAACATGCTTTCGCGCATGGCTGGTGTAGGCATTGTCACTGTATCACTTCGTAAATCTACAATCATTTGTACATAAATAGAATTTAAAAACCTCCAAATGTACAAACGAAAAATCAAATAATCGGTTTAGATACAAACAGTAAACATTTAAAACTTTACATCAGTCAACCAAAAACCAGCCACAACAACAAGTAAAAGGAGAGCTACAAGTAACATTGCTTGTGCATTAAGATTTTTTGGGGTAGGATTTTCCATGGGGGTACGAATTTAGTGGGACAAACTTTATACCAATGTAAATAAAAAAAATGAAATCAAACATGTTTTATTCGAAATAATAAACGGTCGATCACATAAAAAGTATCTATTTTTGCAAAAAAAATCGTAAAATCAATTATGTCTAAAGTTATCATCATTGGCGCAGGGGGTGTCGGCACAGTAGTCGCACACAAATGTGCTATGAACAGCGATGTTTTCAGCGAAATTTTATTGGCAAGCAGAACCAAATCAAAATGTGATAAAATTGCAGCTGATATCCAAGAGATGCACGGAGTTACTATTCAAACAGCGCAAGTAGATGCAGACGATGTTCCGAGTTTGGTGGCACTGATTCGTTCATTTTCACCAAAAATGGTGATTAATGTAGCTCTACCCTACCAAGATTTAACCATTATGGACGCTTGTTTGGAAACGGGTGTTCACTATTTGGATACAGCTAATTACGAACCCAAAGACGTCGCTAAATTTGAATATAGTTGGCAATGGGCATACCAAGATAGATTCAAAGAAGCAGGTCTGATGGCTCTTTTGGGTTGTGGATTTGACCCAGGTGTGACACAAGTCTTTACAGCATATGCAGCCAAACATCACTTCGATGAGATGCACTATTTAGACATCATTGATTGCAATGCAGGAGATCATGGAAAAGCATTTGCCACTAATTTCAATCCGGAAATTAACATCCGAGAAATCACTCAACCAGGCAGATATTGGGAAAATGGAGAGTGGGTAGAAATTCCGGCTATGTCTATTCACAAACCCATTGATTACCCCGGTATTGGACCGAAGGAGTCCTATGTTCTGTATCACGAAGAATTGGAATCTTTGGTCAAAAATTTCCCTACCTTAAAAAGAGCGAGATTTTGGATGACTTTTGGCCAAGCCTATATCACCCACTTACAAGTTCTTGAAAACGTAGGCATGACGAGCATCAAGCCCATTCAATTCAAAGGAATGGATGTTGTCCCATTGGAATTTTTAAAGGCTGTTTTACCAGCACCGGAGTCATTGGGAGAAAACTATACGGGCCAAACGTCTATCGGCTGCCAAATAAAAGGTATCAAAGATGGACAAGAGAAAACCTATTATGTTTGGAATAATTGTGACCATGCAGAAGCCTACAAGGAAGTTCGGTCGCAGGCGGTTTCTTATACCACGGGTGTGCCAGCCATGCTTGGTGCTATGTTGATGTTAACGAACGAAGAGTGGTTAAAACCAGGGGTTTACAACGTAGAAGAACTCAATCCAGACCCATTCATGGATTTATTAAACAAACATGGTTTACCTTGGAATGAACAAGTAAATGGAGTTTTACCCCACGAATATTAATTAAAAATAAACTATGAGTCACAGAAATTACATTTTTGTGACTCATTTTGAAAAAACAAATCAATGGCCATTTCATTTTCTACTATCCCCTCCCCTTGTTTTGTCCTAGAGAAAGCATTGCTTAGAAAGAACTTGACCTTACTTCAGGAAGTACAGGCGGCCTCTGGAGCCTCTATCATTTTGGCATTGAAGGGTTTCTCCATGTATCATACATTTCCGTTTGTAAAGCAATTTCTATCCGGTGCGACAGCAAGTTCATTAAACGAAGCTCGTCTCATATTTGAAGAAATGGGCTGTTATGCGCACGTTTATTCACCTGCTTACAAACCTGAAGAGTTTGATGAACTCATGCGATACAGCAGCCATATCACCTTTAATTCATTGAGTCAATACCAACAGTTTTATCCACGAATAGCTACATTTGACCGAAAAATATCTATTGGTCTGCGTATAAATCCTCAATATGCGGAAGTTGAAACAGACATGTATAATCCTTGTATTGTTGGCTCAAGACTAGGAATCACGCGTGAGGCACTTGGAGACAGTCTTCCCGAAGGCATAGATGGGCTTCATTTTCATACACTTTGTGAGAATGACTCCTACGTATTAGAGAGAACATTGAAGCACGTAGAGGAAAAATTTGGTGATTTATTGCATCAGGTATCTTGGCTAAACATGGGTGGTGGCCATTTGATGACACGTGAAGGCTATGACCACGCACACCTGATTGAACAAATCAAGCGACTAAGATCAACTTATCAGCTGGACATTATTCTTGAACCTGGCTCGGCAATTGCCTGGCGAACAGGTTATTTGAAATCCACTGTTTTAGACATCGTGGATGCTCAGGGTGTTGATGTGGCTATTTTGGATGTTTCTTTTGCGGCACATATGCCTGATACACTCGAAATGCCCTACAAACCAAAAATTTTAGGTGCTACAGATGCAGTAGAAGGAAAACCTACGTACAGAATGGGTGGAATGACCTGTTTAGCAGGTGATTACATGGGAGATTATTCTTTTGATTCCCCTCTAAAAATTGGAGATACCTTGATTTTCGATGATATGATTCATTACACAATGGTCAAAACGACGACCTTCAATGGCGTTGGCTTGCCTTCTATGGGTATTTGGGAAGAGGACGACTCATTTACCTTGTTGAAATCCTTTGGATTTGAAACTTTCAAGGACAGAATATAAGCTATTCCTGAGATACAAATCATCGTACGGGCGTTTCAAATACGCTTACCAGCCAAATGTGATTCGCCCATACGATGATTTAAAAGTAATAGTAAGTTAGTAACGGCCAAAGGGACATCATAATTAGCAAAAAAACGACTCCCAAAATAAGTATTTCCCACATTAGACTCAGCTTTTCCTTTCTTTTTCGACCAGCGAAAAGTAGGAGTAGTAAGCCCAAAGGAAGTACAAAACTATTAAGTGTTCCTGCCAAGACGAGCATCGATGCTGGCTTGCCTAAAAAAACAAAAATACTTAAGGAGAATAAAATAAAGCCCGTCGTGGAGGACAGATTGTATTTTTCAGCAAAAGAAAACTCTGTTTTTAAGAAAGAAATAGAAGTATAAGCCGCTCCCAGAACAGAAGTAATTCCTGCCGCCCAGAGTAATACACCAAAGAGAGGCCTTCCCCAATTTCCAGCGAGTTGAATAAAAATAGTAGCGGCGGGATTTGATGCATCAAGTGTGAGAAACGGATTTTTCACCAAGACACCGACAACGACCAAAAAAAGTAAAAAACGAATAAAGGCAGTGACCAAAATACCAATTACTGCACTTCTACGAACATAAGGTTGGACATCTTTTCCGATAACTCCTTGGTCAATTAATCGATGTGCACCAGCAAAAGAGATGTATCCTCCAACGGTTCCCCCTACGAGTGTAAGTGTTGCAATCGGACTGAATTGAGTTGGAAAGAATGTGAATTTAGCTACTTTTTCGTACGAAACATCCACTTGGAATACAACAAGTAAGAGCAGCCCAATCAGGACCAAGCCCATCCCAATTGTAAATACATCCAACCCTGATTTCAAGAAAGGTTGATACAGTACAAAAACGGCAATGCTAGCACAAATAATGGCACCTTGTATGAGCGTAAGTGACGGAAAAACAAGAGAAAGACCTAAAGCTGCTCCTGCTAAGTTTCCAATATTAAAGGCAATACCCCCGAAACTCACGAGTAAAGCCAAGCCTGTTCCAGCATACGGGATAACCGAATTAGCAAGCTGTTGTGCGCGCATCCCAGTTTTGGTGACTTGTTGCCAGATGGTTAATTGGATGACAATATCTAATAGTGTCGATAACACCAAAACAAAGCCAAAGCTGTATAAAAGCTCTTTTGTAAAGAGTGCGGTTTGCGTTAAGAAACCTGGCCCTACAGCAGAAGTAGCCATTAAGAAAATAGCACCAACCAGAGAGCTACTACGTGATTTAAACATAAATTACGGAATGAATAACGAAAGATAAAAGAAATAGGAACATCTATCCAAACAGACAAATTACGGTTAATCAACGGGATAATACAAATAGATAGAAATACGTATTTTATCTACATTCTCATTCACCTTATCAGATGCCCGTGAAAGCAGACTATTTAAAAGCCTTTTTATGGCATTTTTTGGTTAAATTCGGGCTTTAAACATACTAGAATTAAAATAAATCAATCAACTTTATGCGTCCGTTACTTATAATTGGTGCTCTTATCCTCTTGCTATTTATTGGAAAGCAATTTTTTTGGGGAGAATCAAAAGATCAAAATGCAACTTCCCAAGGTGGTGCACCAGGCCAGAAAACACCTACATCGAGTGTGCCTGTTGATATCTTTATCACACAAATTAATGATGCTGACCAACTCATTTATGCCTCAGGAACGGCCGTTCCAAACGAAGAGGTCGAGCTTCGAAGCGAAACCTCCGGTCGTATCGTCCAGCTGAATATCCAAGAAGGAGGAGTCGTTCAAAAAGGGCAAATGATTGCAAAAATAAAAGATGATGATTTGCGTGCACAACTCAAAAAAATTCAATTGGAACAAACATTAGCCAATCAAATTGAAGCAAGACAAAGGAAATTACTAGATATAAACGCCATTAGTCGAGAAGAATACGACTTAGCTGTAAATAAGGTAAATACGCTAAAAGCGGACGAAGAGTTACTTCGAGTTCAACTAGATAGAACAACAATACGTGCACCATTTACAGGTCGAATTGGCTTAAAAAGTATAAGTGTTGGCGCATACATAACACCGACAAATGCAATTGCTACTTTAGTCCAAATTAATCCAATTAAAATCGACTTTTCTGTACCTGAGAAATATCTTGCCAATGTACGGGTAGGTCAGGTTGTTCAATTTGAGGTGGATGGTTTAAAAGAAGGATTCAGTGCGAAAATCAGCGCTATAGATCCACAAGTAGATGCTTCACTTCGTACATTACGCGTTCGTGCCGTTGCTTCCAATCAAAATAATAAGTTACTTCCAGGTATGTTTGCTCGAATTCAGCTTGCTGTTGCAAGTAATCGTTCCATTAAGATTCCAACAGACGCGGTTGTCCCTATCTTAGATGGCAAACAAGTATACATCATGCAAAATGGGAAAGCTACCCCACGCCCAATTGTTACGGGCGTTCGTGACCAAAAATACGTAGAAGTACTTTCCGGCTTAGAAGTTGGGGATTCCTTAATTGTGAGTGCCATTATGTCTTTACGTCCTGAAATGCCCGTTAAAGCTAAATTAGTCAAATAAACTATGTCATTATCAACCACATCTATCAAAAGACCCGTATTGGCTATCGTCATGAATTTGATGATTATCATTTTCGGGGTGATTGGGTACCAATTTCTGGGAGTTCGTGAATTCCCTTCTATTGACCCACCGATTGTTACTGTCCGCACCAATTACCCGGGTGCAAATGCGGATATTATTGAATCTCAAATTACGGAACCACTCGAAAAGGCATTGAATAGCGTTGAGGGTATTCGGTCAGTTAGCTCTGCAAGCAACCAAGGTTCAAGTAATATTACAATTGAGTTCAATTTGAATGTAGACATGGAGCGTGCAGCAAACGACGTACGCGATAAAGTATCCTCCGCTGTGGCCTTATTACCACGCGATATAGATGGCTTGCCTATTGTACAAAAAGCAGATGCAGACGGGGAGGCTATCATTTCGATGACTTTACAGAGTAATTCTAGGTCTATTTTGGAAATAAGTGATTATGCAGAAAACGTTATCTCGCCTCGTTTTGAAACCATTGAAGGAGTGAGTGGTATCAGAATCTGGGGATTCAAGCGCTTTTCGATGCGTCTTTGGATGGATCCCGCCAAGATGTCTGCCTTAAAAATAACGACACAAGATATCAAACAGGCATTAGATAGAGAAAATATTGAGTTGCCGAGTGGGAAATTACAAGGAAATACAACAGAACTTACCGTAAAAACAGTCGGACGCTTCACAAACGAAGAGGATTTCAATAATATGATTATCCGCAATGAAGCCGAACGTGTTGTTCGTTTCAGAGATGTTGGATATGCCACGTTAGGGGCTGAAAATGAAGAAACGATTTTACGATGGAACGGTGAACCGATGGTTGGTATTGCCATTTCTCCGCAACCTGGTTCAAATTACCTAGACATTGCCAAAGAAGTATATAAAAGAGCCGATGAGATAAAAGCGAGTTTACCCAAGGATTACAAAATGGAAACCATCTTGGATTATACCACTTTTATCTCGCAATCTGTAACAGAGGTAGCCGAAACACTTCTCATTGCGATTGTACTCGTTGTATTAATTATTTTCCTTTTCTTCCGTGACTGGATTGTTGCGGTTCGACCTTTGATCGATATTCCAGTTTCATTAATTGGTACGTTCTTCATCATGTATATTCTTGGGTTTTCAGTGAATGTACTGACTCTTTTGGCCATTGTCTTGGCAACAGGGCTTGTGGTGGATGATGGTATTGTAGTGACCGAGAATATTTACAAAAAAATTGAGGAAGGTATGAAACCCATTGAAGCGGCAATCAAAGGTTCCAATGAAATTATCTTCGCTGTTTTATCTACCTCAATTACGTTAGCAGCAGTTTTTTTACCTGTAATTTTCATGGAAGGATTCGTAGGAAAACTTTTCCGTGAATTTGGTATTGTACTCGCCTCTGCAGTTCTTATTTCGGCTTTTGTCTCTTTGACATTAACCCCCATGTTGAACGCATATTTGATCCGGAAAGACAGTAAGAAAAGCAAATTCTATATTGCAACCGAGCCATTTTTTGAGCGATTCGAGATGAACTATAAAAATTCGTTGCTTGGTTTTCTTCAAAAACGTTGGTTAGTTTTACCAATCCTTATCGTAACAGCAGGGATGATTTATTATTTCGGAAAGCAGCTCAAATCCGAACTAGCTCCTTTGGATGACAGAAGCCAACTACAGATTTCAATGTCTGGTCCAGAAGGTTCTTCCTATGAATTTATGGATAGATATATTCAGCAAGTAGCACAAATGATCCAAGATTCCGTGCCTGAACGAAACGGGGTATTGACCGTAAGTGCGCCAGGCTTTGCGGGTTCGGGTGGTGCGAATACAGGATTTGGACGAATTACATTGCAAGATAAATTAACAAGGAAAGGGCGTTCTCAGAGTGAAATTGCCGCTTACTTGAATGCGAATATCAAGAAAATTCCAGACGGTCGTGCATTTATTAATGAACAACAAACAATTTCTGTGAATAAAAGAGGAGGACTGCCCATTCAATATGTAATTCAAGCACCCAATTTTGCTAAATTACGTGAGTACCTACCCACTTTTATGGAAAAAGTACAAGTGCATCCAACTTTCTCTGTTTCAGATGTGAATTTGAAGTTTAGCAAACCTGAATTAACCATACAAATCGATCGTGAAAAAGCAAAAAGTATGGGCGTTTCGGTGGCAGATGTGGCACAAACTATGCAACTAGCATTCGCGGGACAACGCTTCAGCTATTTCAATATGAATGGACGGCAATACCAAGTAATTGGTCAATTTGATCGAGGAAATCGAAATGACCCATTGGACTTAAAGTCGTCGTACGTGAAAAATAACGCCGGTGAGCTTATTCAATTAGACAATATCGTTCGCGCAGAAGAACAAAGCAGTCCACCTCAATTGTATCATTATGATAGATACATGAGTGCCACGGTTTCTGCTGGCTTAGCTCCAGGAAAAACAATTTCAGACGGTATTGCAGCGATGGACGAAATAAAAGAAACGTTGAATGACCCTTCTATTCGTACAACATTGACAGGTTCTTCCCGTGATTTTGCCGAAAGTTCGTCTAATACACTCTTTTCATTCCTTCTCGCTTTGCTTCTTGTCTTCCTTATTTTGGCTGCTCAGTTTGAGAGTTTCATTGATCCACTCATCATCATGTTCACAGTTCCATTGGCTTTGGCAGGTGCAATTTTCTCGCTTTGGTATTTCGACCAAACATTGAATATCTTCTCACAAATTGGTATTATCATGTTGATTGGTTTGGTAACTAAAAATGGAATTTTGATTGTGGAATTTGCCAATCAATTGCGTGAAAAAGGTATGGAACTCAAAGAAGCAGCACTCGAGGCGTCTTCTCTTCGACTAAGACCTATTTTGATGACAACATTAGCCACAGCTTTAGGAGCTTTGCCTATTGCAACCGCATTTGGGGCAGCAGGGGAAAGCCGTAGATCCATGGGAATCGTGGTCATTGGTGGATTACTATTCTCCTTGATCCTTACCTTGTACGTTATTCCTAGTATGTACATCTATCTAAGTAGACCCAAGAATTTTGATAAAATGAAAGAAATCGAGGCACTAGCTGGAGAGACTGCTTAATATTGAAGAAAAGAATGAAAAAAAATATCTTATTTAAAAGTGTGATAGGTGCATCTCTCGTTTGGTTATTGAGTCATCCAAGTGAGGCACAATCAACGGTTTTATCATTGGATGATGCTATTGAACAAGGACTAAAAGCCAATTTCAACGTCCAAATTGCCCAAAAAAACGAAGAAATTACAACTCTTCAGATTTATAAGGGAAACGCGGGTATGTTACCAACAATCCTAGCAAATGCTGCTTTTGGCTCGAGTTTTAACTATGTGAATCAATCGTTTTTTGATGGTCGAGAAATTAACCGGTTCGGACGTCAGTATTCGCCAAGTACTAATGTTGCATTATCTTGGACTCTCTATAATGGTAAATTGATGCAAGCTAATTTTGCAGCACTTCAAACGCAAGGACAACAAGCCAAGCAACAAACCCAATTAGTGGTTCAAAATACAATCAGCCAGATTATGTCCACGTATTTTGATATACTTCGCCAGAAACAATCTGTCGAATTTCTCCAAACAATTATCAAATACTACGACGAACGCTTGCTCATTACGGAACAAAGATGGCAAATTGGACGGGCTTCTAAGTTAGATTATTTACAGTCAAAAACTGATTTAACTACGCAATTATTGGAGCTTACTCAAGCTAAAAATTTACTAGCGAGTGCAAAAATCAGGTTAAATACCTTATTAAATAGAGATACAACTTTGGATTTTGATGTTCGGGATGTTCCTTCGTTTCGGTCAGATTATCCAATAAATCAACTCATTGAACAAGCTAAAACGAGCAATCCTGAGTTACTTATTCTCCAAAAATCGATTGAACTAGGAAGTATAGCTGAAAAACAAGCCCTGTCTTTCACATTACCACGTCTATCACTCAACTCTTCCTTTGCTTATTCATCTACCAATAATAATGCAGGCTTATTTATTCTTAACCAAAGTACGGGACTAAATACAGGTCTAACCTTATCTTGGTCGATTTTTGATGGGCAACGAATACGCAGAAATATAGAAACAGCCAAACTAAGAACGGAATTGGCAAAAGAACAAAAAGCAAGTGTATTCAATCAAATTTTGGGAGACTTGTCCACGACATATAACCAATTCAAGGCAGACCAAGAATTGCTTGCCATCGAGGAAGAAAACAGAGCATTAGCAGAAGAAAACTTAACCATTTCCCTCGAAAAATACCGCTTGGGGAGCTCGACAATTCTGGAGTTAAGTGACGCACAAAGACGTTTCGACACGTCTCTCAACAGACTTGTTAATGCACGTTATAATGTGAAAATCTCAGAGCTAGAACTTCTACGATTGAGTGGCGAACTAATTAAATAAACCATTCATTTTGTATTGAAAAAGCCGCAAAAGGATTCCCTTTTACGGCTTTTTTGTTTGATTATTTGTATGCATATCAACTTTTCTTTTTAGCTAACAAATCCTGCTCAATTTCAGTCAATGAAAGCGCATTGTATGTATTTTTTGAGAGTAATCCTGCCTTTCTAGCCACCGCAACACCGTATTTCATATCAAAAAAACCTTCCATTTCGTGAGCATCTGGATTAATGCTAATTCTCACTCCTTTTTCCATACAATACGGAATCCAGCGCCAATCTAAATCAAGGCGATAGGGACTTGCATTTAATTCCATGGTTACTTGATAGGCAGCACAAGCGTCAATAATAGCCTTATAATCAATCGGATACCCATTTCTAGACAACAATAAGCGCCCTGTCGGATGCCCTAAAATAGTGGTAGCAGGATGCGCAATGGCTTTGATGAGTCTATCCGTTGCCTTGACGATATCCATCGACAAATTTTGGTGCACAGACGCGACGACATAGTCAAACCCGGCAAGAAGCTCATCTGGATAATCAAGCGAACCATCTCCCAAAATATCGGACTCTATTCCTTTTATAATCTTAAAATCTGTCCATTCTGCATTCAGTGCGTCAATTTCTGCCCATTGTGCCTTGACTCTTTCTGGCGACAATCCATTTGCATAAGTAGCTGTTTGCGAGTGATCGGCAATCCCGAAATAGGAAAGCCCAAGACTACGGCAAAATTCAGCCATTTCACGCAAGGAATGCTTTCCGTCTGAGTACGTCGAATGATTATGTAAGGTTCCTTTTAGCGACTCCCATGTCACCAATTCCTCTATTGTATGCTCTTTTGCCCAAGCCCATTCATACAAACCTTCCCGCATTTCTGGTAAAATATACGGCAAAGAAAGGGAATCGTAATATTCTTTTTCGTACCCTCGAGGAGAATCTATATTCAACGCCTCTTGTAAAGTTTTACCAGTAGGAGAAACATATGATAAATGGTCTGTATGTGCCGTTAATTGAAGTTTAGTTGCTACAAATTGAGACGCCGAGACGGCATGAATTTCAACTAAAATCTGATTTTCTTTGAATTTCCCACGCCAAATAAACGGTTGAGAAATCAATAGATCTTCCACAAAATCAGGGTGCGAAATCGTAATAGGCATTGAAACATCTTGTACAACTACCAGTTGAATACAGGAAGCCACCTCACAATTCCGGGCAACCTCTCCAACGATTTCAATTTGAGTAAAAAAGGGAATAAGCGAGTCCCGAATATCCAATGCCAGGTCGGCGGCTTTGTTCATTCGGAGTTTACCCGCTTGACTTTGCAAAAATGCAAGAGAGACCAAAATCGCTTCTTGTGTCTTCGTTCCGAAACCTTTTACAGTTGCAATCAACCCGTTTTCACAAGCAATTTGAAGATCATTGAGGTTATCAATACCAAGTTCTTTCCAAAGAATTTTAATCTTTTTAACACCCAACCCTTTGATTTTGAATAAATCCAATAGCCCCTCTGGTGTTTGAAGAACTAAATCGTTCAATTCTTTCAACTGCCCTGTTTCGACCAATTCCCGAATATTTTGGGCTACTAATCTTCCAACGCCTTGTATGCTCGTCAACTCTTGGAATGACATAGCAGCTAGCGGTTCAAGGACTTTGCCTAAAGAGTAAGAAAGCGCGCCATACGTCTTGACACGATTGGCGTCTCCGTCGTGTAACTCGAGAAGCTTGGCAGTTATTTCTAGGGTATCTAGTATGTCAGAGTTTGTCATTTTTTTAGTAGCTTTGAAGCCTAAACTTGAAAGAAAACCCTAAATTAAGGTCATTCCATGAATAATTCGTTGTTTCGAAGAAAAAATATCAACCAAGCCGTTCAAGAGTTAGAAGGCGGAAATGGGCTACTCAAAACCCTTGGACTAAGAGATTTAGTTTCCTTCGGGATAGCGGCAATCATCGGCGCGGGCATTTTTAGTACAATTGGTTTAGCTAGTTATAATGGCGGCCCCGCGGTCTCACTACTCTTCGTTTTTGTTGCCATAGCGTGTATTTTTACTGCATTATGTTACGCCCAATTTGCCTCTATGGTACCTGTTTCTGGAAGTGCCTACACCTATGCGTATGTTTCGTTTGGTGAGTTATTTGCTTGGATTATCGGCTGGGCGCTTATTCTTGAGTACGCAGTTTCTAATATGGTAGTAGCTATTTCATGGTCAGAGTATTTTACCTCCATGCTGGCTGGATTTGGTATCATTTGGCCTGCTTACTTAGCCATTGACCCAGGAACAGCAAAAACAGCATACGAGACACTTCAAGCAGCACTAGCTTCTGGTACTGCGCAAAGTTTACCACTTAAGACAATCACATCTGCTGAGGCATATAAATTAGCACCTGAGTTATTCGGTCTTAAAATACTTTTTGACTTACCCGCAGGACTGGTTACTTTATTGATAACAAGTTTGGTATATGTCGGAATAAAAGAATCAAGAACGGCTAGTAATCTATTAGTTATTCTCAAATTAGGGGTTATTTTTCTTGTAATTATTGGAGGCGCTTTCTTCATCAAACCTGAAAACTGGTCTCCCTTCGCCCCTAATGGCATCGATGGTGTTTTAAGCGGTGTGGCGGCTGTCTTTTTTGCCTTTATTGGTTTTGACTCTATCTCCACAACTGCCGAAGAATGTAAAGACCCACAGCGAGATTTACCCAAAGCTATGCTGCTTGTTTTGTTAATTTGTACTGTTTTGTATGTCATCATTTCACTTGTTTTAACAGGGATGGTTAGCTACAAAGAACTGAACGTAGAAGACCCACTTGCTTATGTTTTCTCCTTAGTTGGAATGGACTTTGTAGCGGGTGTAATCTCTGTGAGTGCCGTGGTCGCTATTACAAGTGCCTTGCTTGTTTACCAACTAGGGCAGCCACGTATCTGGATGACTATGAGCCGTGACGGGCTACTTTGGAAGAAATTCCAGACCATTCACCCCAAATACCAAACGCCTAGTTTTGCAACCATTGTAACTGGTTTCTTTGTTGGTGTTCCTGCCTTATTTCTTGATTTAAACCTATTTGTTGATCTTACAAGCGTTGGGACTTTCTTTGCCTTTATTCTTGTTTGTGCAGGCGTTATTTACCTAGATTATACGGGTGAGTCTCAAAAAGCAAAATTTAAAATACCGTATATCAATGGTAAGTACATCGTAGGTATTTTGTTTATCGTGGCATTGTCATACGCTGTTTATTCAGGTAACTTCATCACTATGATTCAAAGCAAACCACTAATGGTTCTATTTTGGGCAACGTGGCTTGGTTTATCTATCTTAAGTTTCCGAATTAATACGTCTCTTTTTCCTGTTTGTGGAGTTTTGACAAACCTCTATTTAATGACAGAGCTGGGTTGGTCAAACTGGAGAATGTTTATCATCTGGCTAGCAATAGGGCTCGTCATTTATTTCATGTATGGAAATAAACACTCCAAATTAGCTAAGTAAAAAAAGTACTTTAAAATAAAAAAGGAGTATATCTATGGCAGATGTACTCCTTTTTGTTTGTACATTATCTGACAATCTGACAGCCTTTTTTACAATGGAACATCATTTGATTCATTGGTTTCTACTGATTATTCACATTAATTAATACTAAAAAATGGTTGCAGAAAAAGGTACAATATCGATTAACACGGAAAATATTTTTCCCATTATCAAGAAATTCCTTTACTCGGATAACGAAATTTTCCTTCGTGAATTGGTTTCTAATGCGGTGGATGCAACGCAAAAAATCAAAAAATTATCCTCTATTGGTCAATACAACGGAGAACTCGGCGACTTAACTATCAAGGTGACGGTTGACAAAGAAAATAAAACCATTACTATCTCGGATAGCGGTCTTGGTATGACAGCTGAGGAAGTAAAAAAATATATCAACCAAATTGCATTCTCTGGCGCAAAAGAATTTGTAGAGAAATTCAAGGAAGATGGAGATAAAAACCAGATTATTGGTCAATTTGGTTTGGGTTTTTACTCCGCCTATATGGTTGCCAAAGAGGTGGAAATCATCACGAAATCTTACCAAGAAGAACCTGCCGTCCGTTGGATTTGTGATGGCTCAACCACTTTTGAAATTTCAGAAGCTACTAAAGAATCTCGTGGAACAGACATCATCTTACACATTGCAGACGATGCCGAAGAGTTCTTAGAAGAGTTCAAAATTGAACAAATATTAGAAAAATACGGCAAATTCTTGCCTGTTCCAATTGAGTTTAAAGAAAAGGTCATCAACAATCCATCTCCTATTTGGACAAAAAATCCAAGTGAATTAACCGATGAGGACTACAAGGCATTTTACAAAGAGTTGTATCCTTTTAGCGAAGATCCGCTTTTCTGGATTCACTTAAATGTTGATTATCCTTTCAACTTAACGGGTGTGTTGTACTTCCCAAAAATCAAGAAAGATTTCCAACTCAATCGCGAAAAAATTCAATTATACAGCCGTCAAGTTTTCATTACTGACGATGTAAAAGATGTTGTACCGGATTTCCTTCAGTTGTTGCACGGTGTCATTGACTCGCCAGATATTCCATTGAACGTTTCACGCTCATACTTGCAAGCAGACGGGAATGTACGTAAAATCAATACGCACATTACAAAAAAAGTTGCCGACAAATTGAGCGAACTTTTCTATCAAGACCGTGCAGGATTTGAGCAAAAATGGGAAAGTATTGGCTTGTTCGTAAAATACGGAATCATTTCTGATGAGAAATTCTATGAGCGAGCAAAAGATTTCATCCTTTTGAAAAACACATCAGGCAACTATTTTACGACCGAAGAATACCGCAAACATATCGAGACACTCCAACTCGACAAAGACAATAAATTGGTTGTTCTCTATGCTTCTGACGTTAAAAAACAAGATGCTTATATTGCAGGTGCAGCTAAACGCTCGTTCGATGTCGCTGTTTTCGATGATATTTTGGATCCTCATTTTATCAATACACTCGAAGCCAAACTAGAAAATGTAAGTTTCAAAAGAGTAGATGCAGATACTTTTGACAAACTGATTGACAAAGGCTTACCACCTTCACTAGTTCTTTCAGACGAAGAAAAAACAAACATTGAAGAAACATTCAAAGGCATTGCGGGCTCTAATACAGTACAGGTTGAGGCACTTGCGCCAGATGAACTTCCTGTTTCGATTGTGATGGCAGAATTTATGCGTCGCTGGCAAGAAATGTCCAAACTGAATGGTCAAGCAGATATGTTTGGTGGAATGATGCCGTCAACTTACACCCTTGTTGTCAATGGAAATCATCCTCTCATTAGCAAAATTGCACAAGAATCCGACGCGGAGAAAAAATCCAATTTAGCTAAACAATTGCACGATTTGGCATTGCTTTCACAAGGGTTACTCGAAGGTAAAGAACTAACTCAGTTCATTGAGCGCAGCGTTCAAACACTCAGCTAATGAAAATCTGTTTGCAGATAAATAACAAACGCCTCGATTAATTCGAGGCGTTTGTTATTTCATCATCTCCACTTTGCGCTGACCGATACAGAGACGTAATAGTCGCCATTTCTTTAACGAGAAAATGTTGCAACTCCTCGTTGAAAATCACTTTCTCTTCTTCTGGCAGACTAGCGTACAAATCCTTCAATTCTTGGTTAATCGACTTCTTTTCTTCTTCCGTAGAGGCGTTCATGGAACGGATGTGGAAAGCTTTAAAATTATATTTTGCCATTTGCATAGTTTTTCACAAAATAAATAAATTCTGTATGAGAACTTCTACAAAAAAGTCGATTTTTCAAAAATAGACTTAGTCGCGAACCATTTTTTGAGTACAAAAGCGCCCATCCTGGCTTGTCCAATACAACGTAAATGACTGACTTACAATTTGAGGTAATTTTACTTCAACTGACTGATTAAGAGGGGAATATATTCCAATATTCCGTCTTCTCCCAAACGTATCTATCCATAAAACCTGCCAAGAACCAGCTAAAGAAGATTGAATTCGAACACTTCCTGATTCAGTAACAGGATTTGGAGAAACTAGACAAAAGGGTATCCAAGAACTAGAATATAATGTATCTTTCGTAAGTTCAAAGTAGGCAAAAGAACTCAACCATGCATGTAATCGAAGGATTGGATTTTTCCCAATTACATCTTTTTCAAGCTGAACTTCTGTTTCTTGTGTTTGTGTCAAAAGTATCCATTCATTTCCTTTTTCATCCCATTTTTCAAGTGAATAATGGCGAATATTTTGGGTATTTTGTATTTCCCACTGAATTGACAAATACATACTATCTGCTTTTTCAACTCCTTTTAAAGAATTTAATTTAGGCATCACTCCACGAAAAAACAAGGTAGATTGGTCTTTGTACAATGGAAGACCTAGTAAAATTTTCCCATATTTTGTGAATGTTGAAACCGAATCAGGCAGAATTTCATAAGGAAATTCAATTCTATTTTCACACCAGTCATTTCCTATTTTTCTCCTTGCTTGATACCACCTATTCTGAGGCAAATCATTAAGTAATGTAGAAGTTAAAAATAGATGAACGAATAGAGAATCTGCGTTTTTTAGCGTAAAAAATGCTGGAAACCAGTTTTCCTCCAGGTCATCTCTTCCTTCTTTTCTCACTAACTGAAACACCTGACCATGTTGGTTGGTATCAACAAGGAAATCACCCCAGGTCTGAGATAAACTATCTGTTAACCAATTAATTACACGTGAAGTATCAGCGAACAAATTTGCTTGAAGACAGCGACTCAAAAGCGAATCTTGCGCATAAAAACAGGGAGAAGGAACTACCTCAAATGTTTTTGATGTACGACTGCACGTAGCAGTTCCTTCCGACTCAAACTGCACATTTACACGCCATTTATTTCCGAGTGAATCTATAACCCGATTGGTTGGAAGCAAATCTCCTTCAAAAAAGCGAGTCCATTTTCCACCAATTTGAGCCTCCCAATTTACTTTTCTCGTTTTTCCCTTTGCTCCTATCTGAGATACGGTAAAAGCAACAGAATCGGGTAAACAATAGCCTATTTTGGATGGGATATTGTTTAATTTATTAATCACTAACTGAACAGTATCGCTGAATAAGGTGGCATCCGCATCTGAAATTTGGCAAACGTACCGCGAGCTATCGGGAAACAAGTGAGAGCCTGACGAGTCAATTCTTATCGAACTACCAAACTGATTATCAAGCAATTGAAACCCTTCAAGCCCTTTTTTCTGTTGATACCATTTGTACGTAATCGGTAAATAACTCGTAGCGCGAACGGAAAAAGACGCCGCATTTCCCTCACATTCAAAAAAAGAAACCGGTTGACGTTCGATAACTAGACTATTCACTAGCTCCGTTTGAATCAAGAAGCGTTCGCTTTCACAACCAAAAGAATTTGTCGATGTAACATAATAACTTACTTTTCCTTTTTTCGTAAATACGGGAGGATCAAATGAGAAATCTTTCGTTGTTTTTGTTCTGTACCATTTTAGATTTTCACCGTTTGCAGACAAAGTAGCCGAACCTGTAATTAATAGCGGATTTGGGGTTGTAGAAGCCGGTATTGGAGCAGTCGGATGTACACGAATAGGCAGAAGAATCGGTTTACTTTGGCATTTATCACTCGTTACTTCTGAAATATACCAATTTGTAAGTTGTGGAATAAAAATATCTACCTGCGGATTCTCAACCCAAGAATTAAGATTATTTTCTTCTCTGTACCAACGAATTTTAGAGCCAAAACCGGGTAATCTGGCTAAAGAGACGACCTTTTCCTGTTGACAAAACGGAGAGACGGATAAATCTGGCGGAGCTGGTACCTCTGCAACTTTTAGTGTAAATGTATCCGAATTCCGAATACAAACCTCTTCTTCTGGTAATTTAAATGCAACAGAAAAACGGTAAGAACCCTCCTGAGCAATAGAAACGGTTGGCAAGAAAAGCTGCGTTTTTTCATTCTCATCCGTTAAAAAAGTCCATCCATTTTCCGTATTTTTTTGCCAACCCGTACGCGCTGTTGGACCAGAGATAAATCGAAAGGAGGTAATTGATATATCTAAATCGTCCCCTTCACAAAGGGTCATATTAGGCATTAGAAGTCCTTGAAAAGTATATGCTTTCAGAGTGGCGGTTTGACTAATTAAGGTATCATTCTCATCATAAATAAAACAACGAAATGAAATTAAATCAGAAAATGCACGATTTCCCACATTTTGCCACCGTAATTCAGACGTAGTTGCCCCATCTGCGAAGTTCGCAAGTGAATCAATTTCAACAAAAACAGAATCTGTTGCTTGTTTCATTTGCCATTTGTATCGAACTTGTCCTGAACCAATCGCACGCGTCGAAAATCGTGCGGAACGCCCTTCACACGTTCCAAATGAAGTTGGCTCATTCACAATTTGTAAAGACTGAATAATTTTAACTGTCACTTTTTGAGATTGACTCCAACAATCATTCAAACGCTGCGCTAAATAAAAAACATAATTTCCCGCTTCCAATAAAGGCACCTCCGCATTGTATTTTTCTAATAAAGTTGAATCCAAAAACCAACCAATTTTCCCTTCTCCTAATGCAGATAAACGGAGTGAATCAGTTGTAAATGCCATTGTATTTGTCTGATTAATCGGAGGTTTAGGTCGTTCAAACTCTGTTACAAACCACGTCGTATCTTGCTTACACCCCAACGCAGTCTCAAAACGCAAAATATTACTTCCAAAAGGAAGTCGGAAAGAAGACTCGTTAATAAAAAAACTATTTAGATACGTAGAAAAAGGTATATTTCCACGATTGATTATCTCAACAAGAGGTTGACCACAGTCCACATTTTGTATTTTGAATTCTTTCATAATTCGTTGTACTTGCACACGACCGTCATCAGACGTAAGTGTGCAAGTACCACCATCGGATGTTGTAAATAGTTGCCGATTTCGAAAATAATACCCATCTAAAGAATCAGGAAAAGTGGAAAACGAAGTGGGATAAGACCAAACAGACCAACTTCCTGAGTTTGTAGCTCTGTATTGCCAACTTGACTCTAAGCTGTTGCCAAAACTTTTAGGGCTCTTTAGTTCAAAGGTGCTTTTCTCGCATATAACTTGGCTTGTGAGTGTTTCTGTAAACTGATTAACAAGTAAAAGCATTTCTGCCGAAGACAAAGTACACGTTTCATTCTGCCAAATGAGTCGAAATAAAGTTCCTGATGGATTAGTTGAATTACCGATGGATCGGACGGTTAGATTCAGCTTATTTTCACCTACTAAATCTGTAAAAGTAGTCTCGCTTGGTCGTTTCCTTTGCCATTGTAAAGTACCTAATTTTTGAGGTGCTTTTTTCCATTTTACCTCAAAATTGACTGTATTTCCTCTGCATTTTTGTTGTGTCAATATTGGAATTTCAAATATTCCAGCTTTAGAAAATAGAACCTTTTGTCTATCCGTCTCACAAAATTCAGCAATTCCAACTTGTTTGGCTGATATATATACGGCAAAGGAATCTATTGGGACAGGAATTTTTAGCGTATCACCTCGATAAAACGCATGGGGTGTTTGCGAATTCAAATACCAATCATACGTTACATCGGTTCTAGGCTGAAGACCAAAAACAAAATTATTTTCCGAACAAATAGAAACTGTACTGGACAACATACCTAGATCGATTTCAGATTTTTTAGCTGTAATATCTATCGTTTTCCTCACTCGACAATATTCATTCTTTGCTACTAATGCATACTCTTGTACAGAATCTACCATCAACTCTTTCGATACTCCAAGCAAATCTCCTTTCGAAGTAAACCACTGATAATCAGTAAATTCATTTGTATTTACTTGAGCTAAAAGAATTACTTTTTTGTTTAATTGACCCGTTGAACAAATGAAATCATTCGTAGCTACAATCTGTGCAGTAAAGTCAGGACTAACTTTCAAATCCACACGTGTTTTAGTTGATTTACATCCATTTTCATTCATGCCTTGGACATAAAATGAAAAAGTCCCGACCGAACTCGGAGTAAATGGCAAGACCTTTCCTACAGGCAGAGCATCTCCTTCATTTATGAACCAAACAGAAGTATTTGATTCATCAAAAGGCCAAGTAATGCTTTTCTCAACTTCAGATTTACAAAATTCAAAATAAGACGAATCCAAGATAGACATACTAGGTATATCAAGGATTGAAATTATACTTTCTTTCAATGAAATGGTGTCACCACAAACGGTAATTCCATGTATATTGATTCGAAGTAATTGAAAATTAGTCAAAAACATGTCTGGCACTTTACACTCAGAAGCAGTTTGAGGCAATAGTATTCCATTGATATTCCATTGATAAGCTGAAATTAAATTTGAATTATTCACAGAAACGGAAAGTTTTAAAGAATCATTTCGACAAACTTGTTTGGGGAATTGGGGCTCTAGAAAAAAAGGTGTTGGTTTAAGCAGTAGTTCAAACGTATTGGATACTTTTCGTTCACAAACATTTTCGGCAATAAATTGATAAACCCCTACTTTATCTATCTCAAAATCAATAATTTGCAAAGTGTCTAAGACTTCTTTACTCATTTTTTCTTTTTGAAATAAAACATACCTATTGGTACGATTTCCAAAATCTTGAAGTCCATTTGGAATAATAATTGATTCGCCCAAACATAGCGAAAGAGACTCGATGAAGGAGAAAGAAGGAATTTTTCGGTGTTTTTGGATACTAATTTCGATAGGATCTGCCTCGCACTTTGTAATCGAGTCTATGACAAAAAGTGTGTATTTGACGTCACCTTCTTGAAAAAATGAAGCGGGAAAACGTATTTTATTTACTAAATTTTGACCGATTTTCTGTGAATTACTCTGATTTCTTCTAATCGAAATTTGTACGGAATGTGGAATAGATTTGAGAAGAGGAAGGTCAATAAACTCGTCAGTGTAACAAATCTCAGGTAGTGAGTCAAGTAAAATTTCGACGGCTGGGTGTTGAATAACCCGAAAAGAAATGGTGTCGCTCAGACATCCTTTTTCATTGAGTTTTGCATAGCTAAACAGCGTTGAATCTGGCTTTGAGAGCTGAATGCTTAGAGAACTTAACTTTTCGCCTATTTTCTTTCCAAGAGAATCAAACCAAGTATATTTTTCATTTGCAACGCCTTGAATGGTTAAACTTCCTGGGCCACAACGGGTCTGAGCGGAAAGAGAGTCTGGTGGAGATGGTTTAGGAGTGATGGTAAAGTTACGGTATATTTTAATCCCACATTCACTTTTTACAGAATCGCCCTGTATAAATTCAAATTTTTCAAAGAAAGGTTCTGCTCGAAAATGAGTTTGATTCCTTTGAATTGACGTCAAATACAACGTCTTTTTCAGTGAATCCTCTATTGGAATGTACTTATCTAACGAATCACGAATAGCCCATTCCGTTCTTTTCCAAATTCCTTTAAAATTAGTAGTTTCTAGTTTAAGATTCCCTGCCTCACATACGATTTGAGAAGCTGTTGGGCGTATTGTACCTGACTGATTAACAGCTAATTGTACTTCATTAGAAAGAACTTCACATCCATTTACATCTTTAAATAAAAGAATATAAGAAGTAGCATCATCTGAATTTATTGTTCTTTTAATGGTCAGCTGTGATGATTTTACACCTTTAAATTTAGACGATTCCATCAGATTACTGAACGTCCCATTTATCTTTTTCAGCCATTGATAAGACCCACCTACAACATTGGATTGAGCTTGAATTAAGGCATCCTCTCCTGAACAAATCCGGGGACCTTTGGGTTGCAAATTCCAACCTGGTTGATTTCCATATACTACAACTGAATTCGAAAAAATAAATTGACTTGTACTATCAGTTACTACAACTCGATATTGGATATTTTCTTTTGTCGCAGTGACTTCAAATTTTGCCCAAAAATCAGCAGTGGAAAAGCCCGTTTTACCTGTTTTTATCCAATTATCATCCTCGGCTAATTGTTCAAGTTCGTATTTATAACCTGGTTTAATCCAAATTTCGAGCATTGCATACGAACCGAGACAAACAGTTGGGTTTTTGAGAATAAGCCCTGAGTTAAATACAGCGGTTTGGGCAAAACCAGTAGAAGTCATCATGCATAGATGGGTCACGAGGAAGAAAATTCCACGTAAAGGAGGTACTGTTATTTTCATGGTTTTTCATTTACAACGGTAAGTATAGCTGCTATTGACCCATTGCCTGTATTAGTGGAAACATAGAGTCAAACAAAACAGCAGTAATTTCCGTTGGATTTATAAATTGGCTATTACAAAATAAAATAGGTCAATTATTCATAAAAAAACAAGAGTAAATTCAAATGAATATAAAAATAAGTACACAAGTAGAGTCAAGTGTAAATCAAGTTTGGGAAAAATTCGACATTACACTTTTAAAAAAACTAGCTCCTCCCTTTCCACTTATGAAAGTTTTAAAGTACGAAGGAAACAAAAAAGGAGATTTTGTTTCATTCGAGTTAAGTTTTCTATTATTTAAACAAATTTGGACAAGCGAAATTACGGAGAGTCAACAAAATGGAAAGCACGCTTATTTTATTGATGAGGGACTGGAATTACCTTTTTTTCTAAAGGACTGGAAGCACAAACATTTGATAGAAGAAAACGAAGAAGGAAAAACAGAAATTATAGACTTAATTCATTACAAAACACCGTTTGTCTGGTTAGACTATTTGATGTATCCGCTTATGTATGCGCAATTTGCCTACAGAATTCCTATTTATAAACGTTTCTTTAAAATCTAACCGACACTTACTTCGAATTGCGGACAGCACTAAGAAACTCCGATTTACGTCTGCGAGAAATAGGTAGTTGGAGCCCTGATTTGAGTTTCGCATATGCCCCATCGTGTAATTGATACCCTTCTAACTGACTCATTGCAATCACATATGTTTTATGAATTCGTAAGAAAAGACTATTTGCGAGATAATCTTCAACAGATTTAAGTGTTTTGGAAACAGTTAATATATCTCCGTTTAACAAGATAATTTCTGTGTAGTTTGCTTTTGCTCTAGCATACTCAATTTCATCAATTGCGATTTTTTCTAATCGATCCATTTTTCTTGTTTTTCTGGGAGACTCAGTTGGTACCTTTGTCGAGTTTTTCATCTGCAATATTTGATGTTTGGAGTTAAATATAAAATCTAGTTGTTTCTTTTCTCTTGTCTGCGCAAAGCTCTCATTTCTCTACGGCTTAAACCCTGTTCCTGCTCTCTTGGTTGTTCGACAACCTTATTTGTATTGGATGAACTGATCGGTTTACTCACTTTGTTTACGCGTGACGAATCTACATCCTCCACACGTCTGTTGGTTGAAGATGGCGCATATTCATTCGTACTTCTTGAATCAGATTGATTTGACACACTATCTAATCCATTAGTACCATAAAATAAAGAATCATTGGATGATGTATTCTCATTTGAATTTATATAACTGTCCGAGCAGCCCGAAAGCATTTTATCAGTCATTTTGCCTGGCTTTAAAAAAGCCCCAGGCTTATAATTTCCATCTTTTGAACGGTATAACTTATCTAGAAATAATCCGACAATAGGTAGTGCAGAACGACTTCCTTCACCCATACTACCCTTGAAGTGGATACTTCTATCATCTCCACCTACCCAAACTCCGGATACTAAATCTTTTGTAAATCCTATGTACCAGGCATCTGAGTTATTAGAAGTCGTACCCGTTTTGCCACCCATTTGTCCGCCTTGTTGGAAAATAGCCCAATAGTTTCTCATTCTTTGTCCTGTTCCACCTGCATCATCGATATTACCACGTAACATTTGTTGCATAAGGTAAGCAGACTCTGGAGAAATAACCTCTATCGGCTCTGATTCAAACGTTTTAATTACTTTTCCATTTCGATTCTGAATTTCTTTTATGAATATAGGCTCTACTCGCTTACCTTCATTTACAAAAGTGGAGTATGCTCCTACCATTTCAAAAAGGGATACATCTGAAGTGCCTAAACCAATTGAAGGGACAGGCTGCATCGGCGAACTGATGCCAAATTTACGGGCATACTCAATCACTTTCGTATAACCTACAGTCTCCGTCAATTGTACTGCGATAGAATTAATAGAGCGTACTAGAGCTTGACGTAAGGTTAAATTCGAATTTGAAAAAGTTCCATTTGCATTTTTAGGTTCCCAGGTTACCTCTTTGCCGTTTTCGATAAAAGTTTTCGATATAGGCTTATCTTGTAAAGTAGTACAGGGACTATAGTTGAGTGGACCATCAATTGCAGCCGCATATACGATTGGCTTAAAAGTGGAGCCAGGTTGTCTTTTCGCTTGCTTCACGTGGTCATATTGGAAATGATTGTAGTCTACTCCTCCAACCCATGCCACAATGTGTCCAGTGTAGGGATTCATCGACATCATGCCACATTGTAAAATCTTTTTGTAGTAACGAAGCGAATCCATATGACTCATCATTGTGGAGTCTGTACCTTCGTAAGTAAACCTTCTCATAGGAATTTTTAGATTCATATAGTAATTCACTGAATCTACATTTCCTTTATACTTTTGTTCTAATTTTTTATAGTAACTTGTTCGTTTGGCAGCGGCCTCAATAAAACCGGGAATTTCCTCACCACTCTCATAAACCCACGGATTTTTATCACCCCATTGTAATTCAAAGTCTTTTTGTAATACTTTCATGTGCTCGCGAACAGCCTCTTCCGCTAGTTCTTGTGCACGCAAATCAATGGTTGTTACTATCTTCAAACCATCTCTGTACAAATCTATTTCCAAATCATTCTTTTTCGCATAATTATCTATGTACTTCGCAATTGCTGACTTTAAGTAGCCAAATCCATCCTTTTCAACTTCATCATCTACTTCTGTATTCAATGACAACGTCAAGGGTAATTGCATTAAGGAATCCGTTTTTTCTGGCGTTAATACTCCTTTCTTTTGCATTAACTTGAGTACCACATTTCTACGCCCAAGCGACCGTTCTGGATTCCGGACTGGATTATAATACGTCGTTGCTTTTTGTAAACCAATTAAAACTGCTGCCTCTTGTGGAGCCAAATCAATGGGCTCTTTATTAAAAAATGTTTTAGCTGCCGTCTTAATTCCATAGGAATTATTTCCATAAGAAACGGTATTCAAGTACATAGTTATAATCTCCTTTTTACTGAACCGTTTCTCTAGTTGAATTGCCGTAATCCATTCTTTTGATTTGTATACGATTGTTCTAATACCTGGAATGTAGTAGAGTAATCCATGCATTTCCTTTTTTCGTGTATTGTACAAATTTTTAGCTAATTGCTGAGTAATTGTACTTCCACCTCCCCTTTCTCCGCCTTTGAGCAATCCAAGAATTACACCACCCATTGAACGTAAATCAATGCCAGAGTGCTCTTCAAAGCGGATATCCTCTGTTGCAATTAGTGCATCAAAAACAACAGGCGCAATTTTATCACTTGAAACAGGCTCCCTATTTTCTGCATAAAATCGACCAATCTCTGTGGTACCATCCGCAGCTACGATAGTAGATGCTTGCGCCAACTTTGGATTTTGAAGTTCATCAACACCAGGCATCGAACCCATTAACCAAAGAAAGTTGGTGTAAATTAAAAATAGATAAATTCCTATTGATGCTAAAAGGGTGTAGACCAATTTATAGAATCGACGAATCGTAGTATACCTCTCCCCACTTTTATCTAACCAGCCATAAAGAACCCTCTCTTTCATTTCTAGGAAAGCATCCCATCGTTCTTTACCAATCAATGAAATTAGTGGTTTTGACACCCATCTTGAGATTAACTCATTTATTTTTTCTATCTGTGTTTTGAACATCACAAAGGGGAGTAAGCGTTTTTGAGCGTAAATTAATGGATTTATTAGCTATTTATAATTATCCCAAAATTACTTTTTTTTTCAATCTACCAAAAGAGATTTTTATTATTCGGTTATTCAACGTGGAATAAAATATGCTTTTATACTTATATCATGCCTTTTAACACGAAAAACATACAAGTAATCTGTGGTCTTGTTAACTTAGCTTTTAAGGTTACTAATTGCAAATATTTCCCTTCTACATAACAAATTATTGTATGAAATACATACTTGAAGCACATCACATTCACAAAAATTATGCTGAACATACGGCTCTTCAGGACGTTTCCATTTCTATACCAAGTGGTAGTATTTTTGGTCTATTAGGCCCTAATGGTGCTGGAAAAACTTCCCTCATTCGTATTATCAACCAGATTACTGGACCTGATTCAGGGCACATACTTTTTGACAACCAACCCTTAAATGCGTCACATATCGCACAAATTGGGTATCTGCCAGAGGAAAGAGGCCTTTATAAAAAAATGAAAGTAGGTGAACAACTTCTCTATCTTGCACAGCTCAAAGGGCTTTCCAAGAAAGAAGCCATGGATAAACTCAAATACTGGTTCAAAAAGTTTGAAATTCAAACCTGGTGGGAAAAAAACGTTGAGGATCTTTCCAAAGGCATGCAGCAAAAAATCCAGTTTGTTGCCACCGTTCTCCATGAACCCAAATTGATTATTCTAGACGAACCCTTCTCTGGTTTTGATCCTATCAATGCCAATCTTATCAAGGATGAAATCCTTGAACTAAAGGAAAAAGGATCTACCATTATTTTTTCTACTCACCGCATGGAATCTGTCGAAGAACTTTGTGACCACGTCGCCTTGATACACAAATCCCACAAAGTCCTTGATGGCTCTAAAAAAGAAATAAAGCAAAAATTCAAGACAAATACGTACACCATTGAATATATGGGGCAACTTCCATCATCTGATTTGTATTCCATTGTGGAATACCTCCCTGACACCGATGAAAAGAAAAAAGTAAGTATCAAACTTTCTGAAGATACTACTTTACAAGCGCTCCAACATTTTCTCATTGACCAAGTGGAGCTTCGTTTTTTTAGTGAAAACATTCCTTCCATGAATGAAATTTTCATTCGCTGTGTCCAAGAAAATAATTAATAACTCTGTCATCACTATTTATTTATGAAAAATATACTGTTAATTATTCAGAGAGAATACCTTACGCGAGTCCGCAAAAAATCATTTATTGTCATGACAATTGTTGGCCCTTTGCTTATCGCTGCTATGTATGCCATCGTTATTTGGGCAGCGGTTTCATCAATAGACCAGAAAAAAGTACGCATTGTTGATGAAAGTAAATCTTTCCAAGAGGCTTTCCAAAATTCGTCTGAATACCTATTTTCTTTCTCAGATAAAGGACTTGTAGAAGCCAAAAAGGAGTACGCAACCACCAAAGAAGATGCGCTTGTATTCATTCCACAAAATATCTTCGATGACCCTAAAGGAGTAAAGATTTTTGCAGAAAAAGGAGTACCCTTAGAGCTTCAAAGTACCATCGAACGTACCATTGAACGTGAAATTGAGACACGTAAACTGACAGAAGCAGGCATCACACGTGAAGTACTCGAAAGTGCCAAGATGAATGTAGAAACAGAAACCATTCAGCTCAGCGAAGGCGACGAAAAAGCAAGCAGTGCAGCTGCGGCAACCGCTATTGGTTTCTTTTGTGCCTTTCTCATCTATATTTCTGTATTTATTTACGGCGCGCAAGTTATGCGTGGAATTATGGAAGAAAAAACGAGCCGAATCGTTGAAGTCATCATCTCTTCTGTTCGACCTTTTCAACTAATGATTGGTAAAATTGTCGGTGTGGCACTTGTCGGGCTTACCCAATTCGGCCTTTGGATTGTTCTATCTTTTGGCGTACTGACCATCGGAAGCCAATTTTTAGGTGAACAAATCCTGTCAAAAAAGGAAATCACGGACCAACAACTCCAAAATCTCTCACCAGAAGCACAAGAAGCCGCCAAACAACAATTGGAGGCAACTGGGCAAAATGCGGACATCTCTTTTATCTTGAACGCATTGGATACATTACCCGTCGCCACGATTGTCATTTCTTTTATATTTTATTTCCTCGGTGGCTATTTACTCTACAGTGCACTTTTCGGTGCCGTAGGTTCAGCAGTGGATAGCGAAACAGATACACAGCAATTCATGATGCCGATTACTATTCCGATTATTGCGTCGTTCATTTTTGCTCAATTCGTCATGCGTGACCCCAACGGTTCTTTGGCAATTTGGCTATCTATGATTCCGTTTACCTCTCCCATAATCATGATGGTTCGAATTCCTTTTGGCGTACCCATTTGGCAAATAGCACTCAGTATCAGTCTATTAATCGGTGGATTCATTTTTACTACCTGGATTGCTTCACGTATTTACCGCGTAGGTATTTTGATGTACGGCAAAAAAGTAACTTGGAAAGAAATGGCAAAATGGCTTTTCTACAAGGGCTAAGGAAATTTACTTTTCTACGGATGTAAATCAAAATAAAAAAGGTCGGGCAAGCCCGACCTTTTTTATTCATCCGTGTATTTAAAATTTACTTCAAATATTTCGTAAACCAAGCTACGTATCGCTCAATTCTATCTTTCTGATAACTTGGCTTTGAAATTCCATGAAACTGTCCAGGATATACAATTAATTCTGTATCAATACCTAATGACTTGAGTGCTTGGTACATTTGCTCACTTCCAACTGCCGGAACATTGGAATCCTCCTGCCCAACCATAAACTGAGTTGGTGTCTTGATTCTATCCGCTTTTAAGAAAGGATATGATAATTTAACATACTTATCAAAGTTTTTCCAAGGAGAACCCAATTCGTATTCGTATTGCTGAATATACTGATCTACCCCATACATGGAAGAAATCATGGCAACTCCTGCTCCACTAGCTCCCGCCTTGAAACGTGTATCTGTTGCAATGCAATAATTCGTTAAAATACCTCCGTAACTCCAACCCCCAATACCTAGTTTTTCAGAATCTGCAACGCCTTTTGCCACCAAAGCATCTACCGCGCCGTGGATATCCATGACTTCCAAATTACCCCAATCTGCTGAAATAGCTTTGTTAAAAGCCAATCCACGCCCATTTGACCCTCTATAATTGACGGCAACCACATGGAAACCGTGGGCAGCCAATTGCTGGCGCGTCATATCAAATGAATATTCGTCTTGCGCTGTTGGTCCACCATGAATGAAGAAAATAGTCGGTGCTTTTTGTCCCTCGGGTACTATTGGCGAGCGATAAAGAATATTTGAAACTTTTGTTCCATCTTTACTTACTGATGTAAAACCCTCCACTTTTGCTAATGTCAAGTCTTTGAAAAAGGCCTCTTGGTGTGTGGTTAAAATGGTCAAGGTGCCATTCATATACGAGAAAATTTCTGACGATTTGGACGGATTACTTGTTAACCCAATAAATCCCGTATTTCCAGAAGCTGCTTCAAGTGACGAAAAAACGCGTTCACCATTTAGAACTGTAGTCACTTTCCCTGTTTTAACAACTGCGCTAGCAATGTATCGCGAACGATCGTCTGTTACCGTAACCCAAATAGATTGATTATCTGCTTGCCAAACAGGCGAAGAAACAGGTCTATCTAATTTTCCTGTGACAACAACCGGTGTTCCACCTTGAGAAGGGACTACACATAAAACCGATTGATCGTACATGAAATAATTCTCTGAAGAGGTAGAACGTAAATAAGCAATTTGCCGGCCATCCGGACTCCAAACTGGATTTTCATCGCTTCCCGTCCAAGTGGTAATTTGTCTAGTTTCGCCTCCTTTTTGTGCTTCAATGACGTAAATATCTGTATTGTCATTTTTATCTCTGTCTTCTGTTTTATTACTTACGTAGGCGATTTGTTTACCATCTGGCGACCAAGCAGGAGAAGAAATACTGAACTTCCCACTCGTTAATGTATCCATCTTTTGGGTTGCGACATCAAACAAATACAAGTGCGTGTATTTTTCAGAAATATACCCTTCTCCATCTTGTTTGAACTTAAAACGATTGACAACAATGGGCTTGGGCGTTTTTGTCTTGCTTGTGTCAACTTGTTGTGAGATAGCTAAAGCAATTTTGGATCCATCGGGCGACCAGGCATAATCTATGATTGACCCTTTCTTCAACTTGGTCAATGCCTTGGCTTCCCCTCCTTTTCTGTTTAAAATGTAAATTTGTGTTGTCGCATCTGTTCCTCTTTTAGCTAAAAAAGAAAGAAATTTTCCATCAGGACTCCATTCTGGCGCGCTTTCCCCTTCCTTAGTGAAGGTCAGTTGAACGACTTCTTTGGAAGCTGGGGATACCATATAAATATCGCTTGAACGACTGTCTGCCACAGAATCAACTTGGGACACGGTATAAGCAATCCACTGCCCATCTGGCGACATTCTGGGGCTACCAACCCCCACAACTTTGTATATATCCGATGGTTTTAATACGCGTGATGCTGTCGTTTGAGCAGAGACAACCCAACTAGAGCAAACAACTGCTAAAAGTAGAATGAATGTACGCATAAATAATTAGTTAATTTTTACTTGTTCGAAAGTACTATTTTCTATTTTCCCAAACGCCAACCAACGCTCAACTGTTTAATTTTCTCGACCAATAAGCCCGAACTTCGGAAATACACACTGTACCGTCGTGCCTTCTCCCGAAGATATAATTTCCAAGAAACCTTGATGTTGCTCCATAAATTCTTTACACAACATCAGTCCCAAACCCGTTCCTTTTTCACGCTGGGTTCCTTTTGTTGACTGAACTGTCCGTGCCTCTTTGAGTGAATGAATTTGCTCTGGCAACATTCCCACTCCTTCATCTTTGACTTCCACAGTAAAGTAATTCTCTGATTGAAAGTAACTTATGTAAATTTTCTGTTTTGGATAGCTAAACTTGATAGCATTCCCGACGAGGTTTCTGAGTATAAATCGGAACATGTCAGAGTCCACAACCACTTGGACTCCATCTGTATGAATAGCTTCTACTTTAACTTCTTTCCATTCCAAAGCAAGTGAATGCAAAGCAAGTGTTTCCTCAATGAATTCTTGCAACAATACTTTCTCTGGGCGAAACGTAATTTGTTGCATTTGCGACTGTGACCAAAGTAATAAATTAGAAAGTAATTGATTCAAATTACCAAGAGATTGTTTTGCTTTCTGATACAGCGTTGTTTTCTCTTTATCCGTTAATTTTTCTTGGTGATGAATCAATAAATTTAGGAAGGAATCGAGTGAAACCAAGGGATTGCGCAAATCGTGCGAAATAATAGAGAAAAGCTTGTCTTGCAGTAAATTAATTGCGCGAAGATCAGCGGTTTGTTCAGCTACTTTTTGTTTCAATACGATACTTTGTTCTTCTAAGAGTTGTTTTCTCTCTCTTTCCCGTTCGAGTTCAAGTGTTGACACCCGTACCTGCGCCGCATTCAATCGACTCGATAAACCCAATGAAAACAGCACCATTTGGCCAATAAATCCATATTGTACAGCTGAGCGAGTCATCGGGGTAGATGGCAACCAACCAATTTCTTGTAAAATGAATAAAATCCCGCCCAATACAAAAGCCAAATTAGCCATCGTAAAATAATGTGCAGGACGGAATCCCCGTTCAGACATATAAAAACCTGCAACGAGCATCAAAGACAATACAGCTATACCGAGAAAGCCAACTAAATCAACTAATAAATCCAACCAATCTAGGTTAAACAGCCAACAAAAAGAGGCGATCAACATGATGAAAATACTAAAAAGAGAAAGTAATAGAGAGAGTCGTTGAATCCAGAAGGATGACTTGGGCAAATGTAAATATTGCTTTGTAAAATAAATTCTTGCTAAATTAGTAGCGGGTACAATGAAGGCAAACGAATACAAATCCCAATAAGGATATTCTTGCCAAAGCAACTCTATTCCAAAGCCATAATAAAAGAAAAAATAAAGTCCAAAACCTAGAATCGAAAGGACATAATACAGGTAGCTTGTATCTCTTACTGAAACAAATATGACGAAATTATAGCACGCCATCACCAAGATAATACCTAGAAACAAGGCCTGCACCCACACTCTTTGGAAGTCACGTTTTACAAATTCCGAATATGTAATCCACTCATAATCAAGCTTTTTTGGAGTTAATATACTGTATTCACCATGTAATTTTAAGCGAAGCTCAACGATATTTTCCTCTAAATCACGTACTAAAAAAGCCGTTTGAGCAGAAGGCAAACTTCTTTCCGACATTTTAAGTAATGCGCCACTCATTAATTTATGAATAATCTGCCCTTTGGCATCCAAAAATTCCAATTCGGCACGTCCCCATTTTTGGGGTGTACGAAGAATAAAGGGCTCTTTTTTCAGTTCCTCTCTCTTATTTTCAATTGAAATTCGCTGTACGTAAATAAACTTTTTCTGCAAAAGCCTATTTTCTTTCCAAGCTAGGTTTTGTGGAAGTAATGGCGCTGCGAAAAGTGCTGGAAAAAACAAGAACACAAAGAGAAACAAACTCCAAAAAGAACATTTTTTGCCCAAAGTTGTATAGATAAATCGACACCCTCTGTTTTTCATTTCACCTGACATTATGTACATTTGAAGAACTAAGTTAGGTAACAGAATGGAGCAAAAAAAAATTATTCTCGTTGAAGACGATTGGATTATCGCCAAAGAAATGGCCATTCATTTACAATCATACGGATATCATGTTCCTGAAATCATCGAATCAGGTGAAGATTTTTTAGCCAAATGGACATCGCTCGAACCCGTTGACCTCGTTCTCCTAGACATTGACTTAGCCGGTGAATTAACAGGGCTTGATATTGCTCGTTTTTTACACCAACAACACGTCCCTTTTCTATTTCTGACAGCTCAGGCAGATCATCAGACAATTTCAGAGGCAAAATGGATGAACCCGCAGAATTATTTAATCAAGCCCGTACGCGCAGAAAGTCTGTTTTCAGCCGTTGAAATTGCACTTCATAATGTGGCAAATACCAAAAATGATGCGCTGCTGCCAATAGAAAACAGTCAGAAATTAGATTACAACGATGCCCTGTTTGTCAAAGCAAAAAAACGCCTTGAAAAAATCCGAATTGCAGATATTCTTTGGATTGAGGCCAAAGATATTTATGTCCTCATCATCACAGCAAAAGATAGTTATATTTTAAGTGTACAGCTGAAAAATATGGAAGAACGACTTCCATCAAGCCACTTTATGCGTGTGCATCGTTCATTTATTGTACAAATTGACCAAATTGAGGCTATTGAGGATTCTGGCGTACGAATTGGTCAACAACTTATCCCCGTTGGTAAAACTCACCGGGAAAAACTCATGAATCAACTGAAATTCCTCTAATTCTATTAGCTGTTAGTGTTTTAAAATCAAAAATCACTTTTGAGCGTAGAAACATAATATAATGACACTTGTACAAGACAAAATAGGAGATTTAATGTGATACAAATTAGAAACCTATTTTGAACGTAAAAAAACGAACTGCAACACCCTCCATTCTTATCGTAACAAAATAAATCAATGCAAACTTGTAAAAATGCTAATTATCTTTAATTTTGCAATTACTTGTTACAACAATTATTTTTACAACAATTAGTATAATGACAATGGAGGCAGTTGAAACGTTAGACCAAGTCTATGAAAAATATACAAAGGAAGATCAAGAAATTTGGCAAACGCTCTATAAGCAACAAATGGCTATTCTTCCTGAGTTAGCAAGTAAAGTTTACTTAGAAGGCTTGCCTAAAGCAGGTTTTTTACCTTCAAAAATACCCCATTTCAAAGAAGACATTAACCCGAAAATCAGTGCTTTGACGGGCTGGACTGTGGGCGTTGTCCCAGGACTCGTTGATCACCGCACTTTTTTTGAGATGTTGGCAAAGCGCGTATTTCCCTCTTCTACTTGGTTACGTACAGCAGAACAATTAGATTATTTGGAGGAACCCGATATGTTTCACGATACATTCGGACATATTCCTCTCCTCACCAATCCTGAGTTTTGCTCATTTTTAACTGACTTTAGTGCTATTTCTCTCCGATATCTTGCGATTGAGCCTTGTCTGGAAATCATTAGACGCCTCTATTGGTTTACGGTTGAATTTGGACTTATCAAAGAAGATGGCAAGCTGAAAATTTATGGTGGCGGTATTATTTCTTCACCCGGCGAAAGCGTATATGCTATTCACTCCGATATTCCTTCCCGCCGTGATTTTTCGATAGACGAAATCATTCAAACGCCCGTTAAAATCGATGAATTTCAGAAAAAATATTTTGTTATTGACTCCTACGAGCAACTTTGGGCGATTCTTCCTGAATTTGAGCATCGCCTTGCTGAAATAAAAGCTTCAAGCGCTGCTTAGACTCTTCTCGATATAAGTAGCCCTCATGTCTTTCAAAAAAATATAGAAAGACGTGAGGGCTTTTTTTATATTTGTAGTTCTTAAACTAAACAAAAACGCATTTCAACCTGCGCCAAGTACCAAAAAATATGACACATACTGACCAACGCGCCTATTATTTTAAGATTGATACGACAATCAAAAAAATACGAAGTTTTATGCAAAAGGGTCTTTCAGATGCACAAATTGACCTTACTGTGGACCAATGGGTTGTGATTGATCACATCAAACCATGCCCTGGTATTAGTCAAAATGACTTGGCTCTTAAAACAGCAAAAGATGCACCCACCGTTACAAGAATACTTGACATTTTAGTTCATAAAGGATTGATTAGAAGGCAAATGAGTGAATTTGATCGCAGAAAATTCAATGTATTTTTAACCGAAGAAGGGGAACAAATTCATCAACAAGCCTTTGCGGTCATTGCAGATATTCGAAAAAAATCATGGAAAAACCTGACAGACCAAGATTACGACCACCTCGTCCGGATTATGAACCAAATTTATGAAAATGTAAGTGAATAATTACGTTGCAGACGAGTCAAAGGGTCGATTCAAAAATTGAACAAATCGCACGCCAGAAGCCAAACAAGTACGAACATCTTCTAAAAAGGTAGGCGTATACACCTCTTCTCCCCTATATGACTTAACTACTACAAAACCCTTGTATTTTAAATAATCAATCGCAGGATTATCAACTGTATATCCTTTCGGTGGACGAGAAAGTTTCATTTCTGAAGTATACGCCAACTCTTTTCCAAACGATTCTACAAAATGCTTGTCTTGTAAAATCTCTTCCCATTCCTCCAAACAATAATCAATCTCCTCCCGTATTCCCTTCAAAATTGTAGTCTCTGGCAGGTAGTTTCCACAGGCAATAAACGTCTCGGAGGGTGATAAATGCAAATAATAACCCGCTAAAAGTGATTTTTTACCGCCAGCAACGAAGTTCAAACCAAAATGATTTTTATAGGGAGATTTATCTTTGGAAAAACGAATATCCCGATTGATTCGAAAGAGACAATTCTTGATTTCCAACGATTGTAGCGAAATATCAACTTGTGCTAGTTCCACTAACACAGACTGCCCAAAATCTAGAACGGCTGCCTTTGCTTTTTCATATTGATTTTTGTTCGCGTGAAACCATTCGCGGTTATTATTTTCTTCTAATTCTTTCAAAAAAGCAAAAGCAGCACATAAATCTGACATACTAATCTATTTATAATTGAGAAGCTAAAAGCGCGATTCCCTCCCGAAAACTTCGCGGGGTATACCCCAACACAGCCTTTGATTTGGTCAAATCGAAACCTGTTCTTGCAGGTCTTTTCGCCGTTTGTTGGAACGTTGAACCGTCAGCTTCTTGAATGAGTGTAGCATCTAAACCAAAAAAGGCAGCAGTTTGTTGAGCCATTTCGTAAGGCGTAAGAAGTTCTTCACCAGAAATATTGAAAATCCCTTCTGCACGTTGATCGGCAATCAATTGGCAGCCCACAGCCAAATCTTCTGCCAAGGTAGGTGTGCGCCATTGATCTGTTACAACACGAATTGTTTTTCCTTCTTCCAATGATTTTTTTACCCATAAAATAATATTAGAACGACTCATATCGTGCGCAATCCCATACACCAAAACGGTCCGTGCAATACTCCAACGAACGGAAGAATGTAGAAGAATATGCTCGGCTGCGAGTTTACTCCAGCCATAAAAACTCAACGGATTAGCCGTCGCTTCTTCTTTGTAGGGACCGTCTGCACCATCAAAAATAAAATCAGTTGATACATGCACTAAAAAGGCATCAACCGTTTGGCAAGCCTCTGCCAAATAAGAAACAGCATACACGTTTTGTGCCCAACATGCCTCTTTTTCAACTTCACATTGATCCACATTTGTCATGGCTGCCGTATGAATAACCACATCAGGTTTTTCCTCCGTAATTACACGCATTACTTCTTCTTTTTGCGTGATATCCATGGAAATATATGTATATAAATCACTTATAGGCAAGCGATTAGCACCTCGAGCTGTCGCAACCAGAGTTGTATTTGCATCTTGAGTATATAAGGAAACTAACTTTTGTCCGAGAAGACCGTTCGCCCCTGTAATGAGAACCTTTTGCATAAATTGCCTTATTTTTGTGTCGTTGATTTGTACTTATATCCGTAAAGACGTGTGATTTTTTTGCGTTTCATTTTTTCTACAGAAACCTTCATTTTAATATCGTTTACGGGTCTATCCGCTTTGTCTTTCGTTTGCTTTGCGATTAAATCTACAACCGGTAGATTATCAATCACTTGACCAAAAACGGTGTAATTATTATCCAAATGGGGTGTACCACCCAAAATCATGTAATCTCTCCGCTGCGCCGTTGTGTATTCCATTTTATTTTTTGCTGCCAACGCGGTAAGCTCGTCATCTGTAAACGTTTTTCCTTGTACAATGTAAAACTGGCAAGCACTTGATTTTTTCTCTGGATTATTGTCCCTAGCAGCAGCAAGAGCCCCTTTTCTATGAATATGGTTGGACGTAAATTCAAAAGGAATTCGTTCCAAATTATCTCCACCACTACCTAATTTTTGCCCCGGCTTAGCATCTCTCGAATTTGGGTCTCCCCCTTGAATCATGAAGCGTTCAATAATACGATGAAACAAAAGTCCATCATAAAATTTATCTTGTGCTAATTTGATAAAATTGGCTTTGTGTAGTGGTGTATCGTCAAATAAAATGAGTTTCATTGTACCGAAATCCGTTTGTAGTGTAACCAAATAATCTTTTTTTGGCACCTTTTGTGCAAAGGAAACAGATGGTAAGAAAAAGGCTGTAAACAAGAAAATACTCCACTTTTTCATGAGAATAACTACGTTTAATTGGGTTTACAATTGATTTTTAATCGACGCTAATATAGTTTGTCCGCCTGCTTGAAGCACCTCTTCCGCAAGTTGCTTACCAAGCTTTTCTGGAGAGAGTTCGTTTGTCAAAATTCCTTGTTTTTGTATCCACTCGTTGCCATCTAGACTAACTATTCCAGCGCTAAAATGCACTTGACCGTCCATCCATTGTGCATGACCAAAAACTGGAATCGAACAACCGCCCTGCAATTCTTTTAAATAGGCACGTTCTGCACGCAAGCAAATTTCCGTTGATTCCTCATTGCAAGTAGCTCGTACAAATGCTTTTTTGGTTTCTTCTAATGACGTAGCACATTCAACAGCCACCGTTCCTTGTCCGACAGGCGGGATAAACGTCTGGTTATCAAAACGATGAATAATCATATTTTCGTAACCCATTCTATGCACACCCGCATACGCTAGAAGTAATGCATCACAAATGCCGGATTCCATTTTTGCAATTCGAGTTTGTAAGTTTCCACGCATATCAACTATCTGAAAATGAGGAAAGTAGCGTTTCAACATAGCAATTCTGCGCGTAGAAGAAGTACCAATAACAAGGGATTCATGTAAGCGGTTTGCCAACTCAGGTTGATTACTTATCAGAACATCCGCTGTGTTCTCTCGTTCTGTAAATGCGATGATTTCAAACGTATCTGCCAAAGTAGATTGTAAATCTTTGGCACTATGTACTGCGATATCAATGCCGCCAGAAAGAAGTTGTTCTTCCAATTCTTCCGTAAAAACACCTTTAGAGCCAATTTTGGAGAGTGCTCGATCTAAAATTTTATCTCCTTTCGTTTCAATGAGGCAAATTTCTGTGGTTGCTCCTGCTTTTTCTAATTTATCTTGAATGTAATACGCTTGCCATAAGGCCAATTTACTGCCTCGTGTTCCGATTTTTATGTGCATAATGAATAGTCAATAAGCCTGTTGGGAACAGACTCTGTAAAAAGTAAATGCTTCAACAAGCAAATTATTCAAGATTTCCCAAATAGCCATACTTTTTCTAAAAAACACGTAGCTGAACTGACCTTTTGCATGTTTTCAGACAAAAATTCTTTAAAAACAAATCTACCAATTATTTATTTTTAAATGCCATTTGTATCCATTCATACAAAAAACTACATTTGTAGGTAAGAAAAAATGGACGATTACCACCTCCCTATCAAATGAACATAGAACTAGAAACAAAGCGACTTTTTATCCGTCCGATTCATCCAAAAGATGCTCCATTCTTGTTTGAATTAATGCATACGGAGGGCTGGTTGAAAAACATCGGAGATAGAAACCTCCACACGATTCATGAAACGGAGAAATATATTCACGAAATCAACGAAAAAGCATTTTTCAATTATTACGTGTTACTATGCAAAGAAAGTAAAAAGTCAATCGGGATTCTCTCATTCATTCACCGCCCAAACCTAGAATTTCCAGATTTAGGTTTTGCACTTTTACCTGAATATCACAAACAAGGACTAGCTTACGAAGCTAGTAGTCAGTTTCTTACAAAAATAAAAGAACAAAAAAACATAGAATCAATCTGTGCAATTGCCTTAGAAACCAATATAGATTCTATTTCGCTTTTGAAAAAATTGGGTTTCAAGTGGACGTCCGAAATGTTAGATGAGGATAAAATATTACACTATTTTACATTCAATTTTTAAATGAAATCAGGAAAAATACACACCTATAAAACAAACATTAGATGGGAAGGGAATTTAGGAAATGGAACAGCAAATTACCAATCTTATAGTAGAGATTATGTAGTTCAGATTGAGCATAAATCTCCGCTATTCGGATCATCAGATGCAGCATTTCGAGGGGATTACACAAAATACAATCCAGAGGATTTATTCCTTACTTCTGTTTCAGCTTGTCACATGCTTTGGTATCTTCATCTTTGCGCAGAAGCGGGCGTGGTTGTTACAGATTATCAAGACAATGCGATTGGGAAAATGGAAGAAACGGCTTCGGGAAGTGGAAAATTCGTTGAAATTACCTTATTTCCACGCGTTACAGTTACAGATGATTCCATGATAGAAAAGGCAAAACAGCTTCATCAAAAAGCGAATGCCTTCTGTTTTATTGCCAATTCACTTGGATTTCCTGTTCATCACGAAGCAACTATTTTGGTTTAATATCACCTAAAAATCATACAATTAACTTGTAATCAATAGGTTAATTATTTTTTAACAAAAAACGCATAGGAATAGAAAACCGAGATTGCCAAGCCGTTTCAAGATGTCCTTGACCCGGAAAATAATGCGTTTGACTTTGATTTTTCGTAAATCCTTTCTTTTGCATCAATGCATCTATTTGGCGTTGAATAGGTGGATAAAGCGCATCTAAATCTTGATCTCCGGTATCAAAATAAATGCGTGTTCGAGCGGGTGAAGGTAGTTTTTCCTGTAAATAAGCCAAGAAAGAAGCCGGAACTGGGTTATTTTCAGCAGTGAATGTGCCAATCCAATGTGTAGAAAGGCAAGCAGCCCCTCCGAAAACTGTAGGATATTCGCAAACACCGTATAAAGAAATGAGTCCACCCATGCTACTTCCAGCTAAAAAAGTATGCTCAGCGTCGGTTAAAACAGAAAAATTCGAATCAATATAGGGTTTTAATTCATTGACCAAAAAGGCCAAATAAGCATCCGAAGTAGGTTTAAAAATAGCATCCGTACGACCCGCCTCTTGTAGTTGTTTGACAACAACTTCTTTGTTCTCTTTTGACAATGACTCAAAAGGTTTTTGAGGGAAATAGTCAGCATGTCGTCCTGCACCGCTATTCCAAACACCAACAACGATACAAGGTTGAATTTCACCGGATTGCATGAGTGGCGTCAGTGTTTCATCTACTTCCCAAGCTTGTTTGTTCCAAGTGGTGGTGGCATCAAACAACATTTGACCGTCGTGCATGTACAAAACAGCGTATTTTTTTGTATTATCGTACCCTTCGGGAAGCCAAATATCAATAGGCCGTGGTTCAACAAACTGCGAAGCGAAAGACGGAATGTGAATTATTTTTCCAAAAGTAGGTTTTTGTTGGGTATAACTTGAAAGAGAAGTCATAGATAGAAAAATAAAAAGTAATGTTTTATACATAGAATTTAGATAAGTTGTTTGCCAGATATTTCCTCTACGAGTGAGGTGAGTTCAAGGTTTTCATTATATATTCCACTAAAGGCAAAAGGAATACTTTTTGCGATATATTCATAAAGAAAAAAATCAGTTGGTGGTGTAGGAATGGACGATAAATTGGGAAAAAATATCCATTCTAAAATACCTTCAGGACAGAAAGGTGGATTTTGGTAAGGAATATCAGCTACATATACGTAACTTATCCAATTGTATTTTGTTGGGGAGGTTTCTGTTAAAATTCCAGCAAAATGAATCTCTGAAAGAGCAATGCCTGTCTCCTCCCAAGTTTCTCGAATGACACCTTGGCGTGGCGACTCAAAAGGTTCAATTTTTCCACCAACGGGCGTAAATTGGTCTTTGTTTGGTTCTTTGAATCGTTTTAGGAGCAAAAACTGGTTTTCACATCTTAAAACGCAAAGTGTAGCTACTTTTTTCAAACCATCCATTTTTTATTCATTTTACTTTTGATTCGTCAAAAATAACCCTGAAGTGAGTAAATATACAGATATGAAGTTAATTTTCTTTCTTTTGCATAGATAAACAGAGGAAGCACAAGTTCAAAATAATTGTACAAAGCAAAAAGCGAAATCACACGATTCTTTTATCAAAATGAAATAACTACATTTATTAGACTAACAAACAAGCATGAAATATGAATTTATTTATTTGGATATATGTTGGGCTGTCATGCGGAATAAATTTATTGAATTTTTCCAAGTTTTTTTAATACTAAAAAAGCTATAAAACCATCCATAAAACTGAATTGAATAGAACTGATTTTTTTTACTTACATTTGAGCCCAAATTTTTCAAGAACAGACCCAGTTCACAAGACTATTACAATTATTTGACCGTTTGATTACAAAATGAAATCAAGAAAAACAGATATGAAAATCCACCTCGTGTCATCCACTGACTTTGTTGCGAAAGGGACAGGAGTTCATAGTGCTTTTATTGGAATGATTGACTTGTTGAAAGAAAAAAATGATATTGTCGTACTCAAAAACCAAGAGGGTTTTGGAGATATATTCCACTCACATTCCTACGGACTTTATTATTTTTTAAAGTCAAGAAAATACAAAGGAAGACGGGTACATACTGTTCACACGACTCCCGCGACTATCAAAGGTTCTGTGGTTTTTCCACGCTTAATTCTCCCATTTGCAAAATTGTACTTTAAGAAGGTTTTCAATCATGCCGATGTTTGTATTGCTATTTCACCGATGGTAGAAAAAAACCTGCGTGAAATGGGTGTAAAATCGAAAATTATTCAAATCGGGAACCCGATTGATTTGGTAAAATGGAAATTTACGGAAGATAAAAGGAAACAGGGTCGCGCGCTCCTTCGGATACCTGAAGGCCAGAAGGTTGTGTTGGGCGTAGGGCAATTACAAAAAAGAAAAGGGGTTGAAGACTTCATCGAAATAGCCAAAAATCACCCTGATTTACAATTTGTTTGGGTGGGTAGCCGCCCTTTCGGACTCATCACAGAGGGCGTTCGGCGTATCAATCACAAAATTGAAACAGCCCCTGCAAACGTCCATTTTGTAGGTCAATTTGAGTACGAACAAATGCCAGCGATTTATGCAGCCGCAGATATTTTTGTATTTCCGTCGTACCAAGAAAATAGCCCGTTAGCACCCATTGAAGCTGCTGCAACTGGACTCCCTGTCATTTACCGTGACTTAAAAGAATACGAACTTCTGTATCAATCCACCTATCTAAAGGCGAAAACAAACGAGGATTTTTCACGACTCATTCAAGAAATGACCTCGAATTCAGCTTTTTTAGAGGATGCAAAACAAATTTCCGCTCGATTGACTCAACAATTTGACAAAGAAATCATACGAGAAAAACTCATTTCTTTGTATCAATCACTTTATTTGAAAGGAGGGAAATCACGAAAATAAGGTCATCATGCGTAAAAATATAAGTTCAATCGTTTTTCTTGGCATTTCTATTTTATTGGTTTACTACGTTTTTAAGGACATTCCATACAAACAATTTGTAGAACAAATAAAAGAAATCGATTGGAGAATGGTTGGACTTGCTACGCTCTGCTTGCTTTCCTCTGCTTGGTTCCGGAACTTGCGCTGGATCATGTTATTTTCTCCGTTGGGTTACTCAATTTCTCAAAAACAAGGGTTTGCGGCTTTACTTTTGAGTTATCCAGCAAATCTACTTGTTCCACAGTCTAGCTTTTTTGTTCGTGCGAGCTATATAAAAAAAGTAAGCCAGGCATCCTTTACCGCCAGTTTTGGGACTATTTTAGCCGAAAAAGCAATGGATGGGCTCGTTGTATTTGGTTTATTTTTTATTTTTCTGTTCTCCTCTTTTACCTCCACGATTTCCATTCCGTCTATATCCCGTGCATCCATCTTTCTTCTTGTATTAATTGGCGGTGCTTTCCTCTTCTTTGCAACCTATTTATACAAAAAAAGCAAAGGAAAATGGAAGCAAAAAATCAGCGAGCAGCTTGGTCAATTAAAAACAGGATTACTGTCCATTTTACACGTTCATAACCTTCCGTTATTCCTTTTGCATACCCTTCTAATTTGGCTTACGTATTTTGGCATTTACTTTTTTTTACTTCGGGCGACGGTTTCTCCTCCGTTTTTTGGACTTCAACTTCCCGTAGATATCAGTGTGATGGCGAATGTGGGATGGATTTTCCCTACGCAGGGCGGCGTAGGTTCCTATCACTTTTTTGTTTCCAAAGTCATGGAAATGCAATCATTTACACTTGTACAATCCGCTTTTTTTGCGTTTTTTACCCATTTATTTATCATTGGGAACGATGTCGTCTGGGGTGTTTTGGTATTCTTGTTCAACCGAGACAACGTAGTTTCACGCAACGAACTCAACACCAAAACTCCCACGGGATGAGCATCTTCATCTATCTTCTTTCGAACCAGGACTCTTCAGCAAAGCGGGTAACTTCCTTTACAAAAACTTCGAATGGTGTGCGATGACCATGTGGATAAAGCGTTTGGTCAAAGTTTGGATAGGTATATTCTTCTAGAAACTGACGAGTGTTTTGAGGTAAAATCAAGTCATCTTGTTCACCATAAACACAACGAATGAACGGTCTTGCAGATGGATTTCCCTCTTTTCCTGTCATATCAGGCTCCATACTTCGGTAAGTCAAAGCAGGATTAAACAATAATGCAGGAATGTTTAGCTCTTGGGCAAGGTAAAACGAGAAATATCCACCCATGGAAGACCCCACGAGAAAGTCAGGGGCGAAATCCCGGACAGCCGCACGAATATTCGCGTAAATAGCCTCTTTTTTATAATCAATAACAGGGTCGTAGGCATGATAATTTGCATGTAACCACTCATTTTTAGGTCCTTTACCACTCGACTCTAGCCCGTGTAGATAGGCGATTTTGATGGCTTGATTGTTGGGATTTTCTATATTCATATTTTTTTAATTATTCTTCTGGTTCTGCTGCAATTAGAAAATCAGAATTGGGGTTAAGTTTATACGTTTTGGTTGCTGAAAAATCACTTGCCATCATTTTTGCTTGCTCTATTACTACTTCTGTTGCTTTTAATTCTAAGTCTGGCGGGTAACCATGTTTTCGTAGAATTCGCTTCACTGCTATTCTCATTTTGGCTTGTACGTTTTCTCTAACTGTCCAATCGATACTGCTGTTTTTACGAATTGTATCTACTAATTCTCTGGCAATATGTCTTAAAATTTCATCACCCAAAACAGCTACTGCACTGTCATTTACTTCTAAAGCGGAATAGAAAGCAAACTCCCTAAAATCAAGGCCTAAATCTTCACCTTTACGGTCTGCTTCTTTTATTTCTTTGGCAAGATTGATTAGTTCTTCAATGACTTGTGCTGATGTAATTAAGTTATTTTGATAGTTACGGACAGCATTTTCTATCATTTCAGAAAACTTTTTGGATTGTACGATATTGGTTTTCTGTCTTGTTTTTATTTCATCGTTGAGTAATTTTTTAAGCAATTCTAATGCTAAGTTTTTATGCTGCATTCCTTTTACTTCTGCTAAAAACTCGTCTGATAGAATAGAAATATCGGGTTTCTTAATACCTGCTGCATCAAAAATATCTACTACTTCATCTGCTACTACGGCATCTGATAAAATTTGTTTAATGGCTGTTTCTATTTCTTCATCACTCTTGGTTTTGCTACTTTGGGTAACTTTAACAATTCGTGCTTTAATGGCTTGAAACAAGCCTACTTCATCTCTAATATCACTCGTGTATGGATGTGGCACTGAAATAGCAAAGGATTTTGAAAGTGCCGTTACGGCATTGGTATATCTTGCCTTACCATCTTCTAATCCTAAAATATAATTGGCTGCCTGAATAGGGAAATACAATTTTTCTTTTGGAGTAAGCCCAAAGAAACTTATGTAATCGAAACCTCTGGGTTGCGATTTGTCTGTCGGTTGCTCTCCAAACATTTGAGCCACTATCTCATACTTACTCATCATTACTGATGCCGCTTCTTCCTGATTGAAAGCTGGCTTGCCTTTTCCTCCACTCTCGGTATAAACAGAAAGTGCTTTTTTAAGGTCGGTAGCAATGCCAATATAATCTACTACCAAACCGCCTTCTTTGTCTTTGTAAACACGATTTACTCTAGCAATGGCTTGCATTAAATTATGGCCTTTCATAGGCTTGTCAATGTAAAGTGTGTGCATACTTGGAGCATCAAAACCTGTAAGCCACATGTCTCTTACAATTGTCAATTTAAGACTGTCTTTTGGGTCTTTTAATCTATCGCCTAATGCTTTGCGTTTGGGCTTGTTTCTTATATGGGGTTGGAAGTTTAACGGGTCTGATGATGAACCTGTCATTACTACTTTAATCGTACCTTCTGTTTCCTCATCACTATGCCAATCGGGTTTTATTTTAATAATTTCAGCATACAGATCCACACATATTCTACGGCTCATACACACTATCATTGCTTTCCCGTCTAATATGGCGTTTCGTTCTTCAAAGTGTTTTACAATATCCTGGGCTATGAGGGAAATTCGTTTTGGATTACCTACAATCGCTTCCAGTCTTGCCCACTTGGCTTTTAGTTTTTGTTGATCTGTGAGTTCTTCGCTTTCTGTGAGTTCTTCAAACTCCGCATCCACTCTTGGTTTTTCTTCGTCTTTAAGATTAATTTTTGCCAATCGGTTTTCATAAAAAATACGAACCGTTGCACCATCTTCAACTGCTTGCTGAATGTCGTACACATCTATATAATCACCAAAAACGGCTTGGGTATTTTTGTCTGTATTTTCGATGGGGGTGCCTGTAAAACCGATAAATGAAGCATTGGGCAAAGCATCTCGCATATGTTTGGCAAAACCATCCATAAAATCGTATTGGCTTCTGTGAGCTTCGTCTGCTATAACTACAATGTTTCTACGGTCTGATAATTCTTCAAACTGTCCTTTGATGTTTTTAAACTTCCCATTTCCTAAATCAATTTTTTCCTCTATTTCAGGTAAAAACTTTTGAATAGTTGTGAATACAATACCACCTGATGTAACCGATAGTTTTTTCTTTAAATCGTCTCTGTTTTCGGCTTGTACAGGAGTTTGCCTTAGTATATCTTGACTTAATGAAAAGGTATCAAATAATTGGTCGTCAAGGTCGTTTCTGTCTGTTAATATTACCAATGTAGGGTTGTTGAGTGCCAACACTAATTTACCTGCATAAAATGCCATAGAAAGACTTTTTCCACTGCCTTGTGTGTGCCAAATAACACCTGCTCTTTGGTCTCCGTTTTCGGCTGTTGCTTTACGTGTAGCTTCTACCGCTTTGTTAACTGCAAAGTATTGATGATAACGAGGTACAATTTTGGTAATCTTTTCTTTGTTTTGGTGGAATATGGTAAAATGACGGATTAGGTCTGGCAACACTTCTTTGTTGAGCATTCCTTTTGCCATGACTTCCATTTGAGGAATATTTTCGTCTGCTACTAATTTCCCATCAATAGATTTCCAAGGCACAAAAAACTGTTTGGGTGAAGTCAGCGAACCATATAAGGCATCCCAACCATCAGAAGCTATCAATAAAGCATTGTATTGAAATAGGCTTGGTATGGTTTGTTTGTAGGTTTGTAATTGGTTGAAGGCTGCACTAACATCTGCGTTCTCGTCTGCTGCATTTTTAAGCTCTATCACTACTAAAGGCAAACCATTTACAAACAGAATAACATCTGGCCGTTTGTTGGTGTTGCCTTCTATTACGGTAAACTGGTTAATGACTAAAAACTCATTGTTACTCGGATTTTCATAATCTATGATCCAAACTTTATCGCCTGCAATTCGGTCTGTTTTGCGGTATTCTACATCTACACCTTCGGTTAGGTATTTATGGAATTGGTAGTTGTTTTGAAATAACTCTGGACTATCAGAACGCAACACTTTACGCAAGGCTTCTTCTTGAGCATCATACGGAATGGTTGGGTTTAGTTTGGCAATGGCTTCTTGTAAGCGGTTTTTGAGTACTACTTCGTTGTACTCTCGTTCAGGCATTGCCCCATCAGGCGAAATGTCTGAGCCATTGATGTACTGGTAGCCTAATTCAATAAACTCCTGTATGATGATTTGCTCTATGTGGTCTTCTGATATTACTGCCATTTACTTTTTTTACGCCTTTATTTGTTTATGTCTATTCTATTCGTATCTTTGCACCATCTCAGTAACCAAGTGTTAAAGGAGAAAAGAAGCCGCTCTAATCAAGCGGTTTTGGTTTTTATATACTCTTCATATTCTTTTATTAGTCTTCTTATTTTGTTCGGATATTCGATGTAATAAGCTGTCCAAGGCAAAATATATTCTCCTCTATCCTCCAATACAACAAGGTATTGTTCTGTTTCACTAAATATTAAAATACGTTCTTTAGAACCTCTTTTGACTCTCCAAACCCTTAAATCTGTATGGTTTGAATTATCAATCATTGGACGAGGAAAAGGTATTCTTTCCATTCGTCTAAAATCTGGTATTCTGTCTATTTCAATATCACCACTATGCGTAAAATGGTAGTAGGTATATTCTTTGCCATCTACATATGGGTGCTTTTTTAAGCGTAATTTAGTACCGTTGAAAGTTGGTCGGGATTTAATAAAATCTTGTTGGAATACATCATATACAGCCTGATTATAAGTATCAAAGTTTCCTCCAAAATCTTCCATTAATATTAATTCGGGTAGTTCTAATTCTTCCATTATCCTCTTGCTTTGGGTTTCCAAATGAAAATATTAGACTTTTCCTCCCTGTATAAGGTGCTATGCAGAAGCGAATAACCTGACCTTTTTTGAATTTGCTTGATTAAATCCATTTTAGCTTCACTTTCTTTTAAGCCCCTATGTAAATAACTTACTGCTCCAATTAATAAGTCTGCTAAGGGTAGCAACTCCACTTCATTAGATTTGATTTGTTGAATATTTCTAACAATGTGATGGTTGTAATCGTAATGAGAGTTACGAAGTACTTCTTTTAATTTTTCTACTTTTTGTTGGCTTTTGGTATCTTTTATATCTATGAATATGTTATATCCGTTTGTTGGCGATAAAATAACTTTGAGTAAATCAAAATACATTTTATAGTAAAAATCATCGTGGGTTTGGTTAAACTGATCGTGATTTAGAATAGACTTATCAGGTACTACCAATGCTCTAAAATGCAAATCATCATCATCAAAAAAATAATCAATCAAATGCTTGTAAAAATCAACTTTAGCAGGAGACACTTTATTCCATTTCACTTCAAAGGTAGCAGGCAAGCCGTGTTCTTCTTTTATGTTACGAATGCGTTTAAAAATTTCACGTTTCTTTTCTTTTAAGCACCAGATAGCCCCCAAAACCATCACATTGCTGTTGTCGTTTTGTAGGTGGCAACTCTCATCACAGTATATATTGTATTCCATTGCTACTACTATTATAAATTTTCTGCCATTACTTCTGCAACCTCCAACTCTCCCGAAATGAGCTTGGGCAAAAGTGTATCTCTAAGGTTTGTTAGGGATTGGTTTTCTCTGACATTATTTTCAATAGTCCAAAACAATGATTCTATCAACGTCTCAAATTCCCTGAGTTTTAAAGAATGTGGCAAAATAGTTTTAATCGTTTGAAAAGTTGATGATGTTATAGTGTCAAATACTGCTCCGTGCGTATTTTGCTTTAATTCTTGAACAGCCTTTGATAAATTTAAATAATTGAAGAATACACCAATACCATCTTTACCATTTACACCATAGCAAGATTGATTCATTGCCATTGGAACGGCTACAAACGCTAATTTCCCTACTGTACCTCGTGCTGTAATAATGGTAGTACCGACTGGAAGTATTTTTGTTGAGGAATTTTTCAAACCTGCTAAAGTAATTTTCTCTTTAGTATCAATAACTACCACTTCAGAAAGTTTCGGTACATCCTGAACTGAAAACCAAGGAATTTCACCTCCATCCCAATATTTACTGTTACTTCTTTTAGGAGTTCCCCCTCCCGTTAAAGTCACTATTTCGGAAAGTGTTTTCACTACCCACCCCTTCGGAATTTCGCCTAACTCGCTCTCTACCATTTCGCCACCTGATGATTTATAGCCTTCGACTGCGCTCAGGGTGACACCGTCTCCGCTCAGGATACTTTTATTCTCTTTGGGTTTACCCTGAGCGAAGTCGAAGGGAAACTCAAAATCTATAAACCACTGCTTAAAGAGGGTTTGGGCAAGGTTTTCTAACTCTTGGTTTATTTTGTTGTTGAGTTCTATTTTATCGTCAAGGGATGTAAGTATCTCAGAAATGGCGGTTTGTGTTTTAAAATCTGGTGCTGAAATTAAAACTTGTTTTAATTCAGCAGATTTTATACCAGTAACAGTTGTACCTGTTTCCCTTTCTTTAAGCCTATGTTGCCCTTTAGCAGATTGTAGGAAATATTTTAAATAACCATTATCAATAATACCTTCTTTTCCCCTTATGGTTATAATTCTTTGAGCCAATGCAAAACTCGCATCTTTTATTTGAGCAACTTCACCTAAAGGTGCTTCGGTTGTTAATACAATGTCACCAACTTTTGGAAAGCCTCTCGTCATCCATTTGGGATAATCTTCCTTTGAAATATATTCGGTAGGCTCTTGAATTGTACCGTTCTTAACAATTTTAGCCGTTATCAAAGGAACACCAAAAGTTGTTTTATTTGGAGTTTTACCTCTATAATCGATAAAATCTGCAATATCAATAAGTTTATATTCCTTCCATTTGGTCATTTAGATGGTGTTTAGATTGTCTGAACCTTGATTATTATAATCCTTTGAATCTAATGAATCAGAAGAATCAAGGTTAATTTGTTTGTATTCTTCCCAGTCGGTCATAAGCAAACAGTACATTCAGGAGGATTTGGAATATTTAATCTTTCTTCCACATAGTTTCTACAAAGCGCCAAAGTAGAAAAAGGACCTATCCAAACACCGTTTTCACCACGGTTAGGAGCATTTTGAAGGTTTCTACCTGTACCGTAACAGCAGAAACTACAAGTAGCTTTATGTATTTTATTCTTCTGGTTGGCTTGCCAGTTAGAATAGAAGTAGAATAAATCACCTTCAACTGCTTGGATATTAAGGTTGACGTTCATTTTGTTTGTTCTTTCCATTTGGTTATTTAGATGGTGTTTATTTTTAGTAATGAAAGAATAGAAAATAAATCAAAGTATTGATTATCAATTATTTGCGTTATTTTATTTTCGGTTTTATTTTTCATTTATTTTTTTTAGAATAGTGAGTTTGGCTTTTTGTAATCAAAATCAAATGAATAGGCACTTTTGGTATCTTTTTTCAGAATACTTTCCTCAGACAATTGGTTACATATAGAACGAACCTTTCTACCGAGTGTCTCATATGTTTTACCGACTATATTTCTCCCATACATCCTCCTGTACACTTCAGGGGTGATTTCTGCGGCTTTCAATGCTTGATTATTATATTTAGAGAAGAGATAGACCATATTTAATATCTCTTTTGTCACTTGATCAAGGCTTATAAAACTTAATCCCATAATTTCCGTCAATTCCTCTCTAAAGTCAGTTTTTAATAGGACTCTATCCAACACATAAATGGGTATTAGCTCCGATGATGCCTGATGTTCAAAAAGTATCCCATTTCTCCTAAGCTCATCAATTACTTCAAAATGGTTATTACTTTCACTTAACAAAATAGTAAAAAACCTTCTTCTGTTGAGCAATTCTGATTTATAAAAATAAGCGAGTACTGCTTTATGTTCGTAAGTCAGGGTGTTTTTGATTTTTAATTCAATATATCTTTGAAAGCCATTTAGCCAAGTTTCTATCGAATCATCCACTAACTTTCCCGTAGGTATTCTAAGTGAAATCATTTCATCTTTGATTTCGTAATATGCCAAATCCACTCTGTTCTCTAAGGCAGCATTTACAAGCGATGCCATACCTCTTCCTTGATTTTCTATTTTATCAAAAACCTTTAGAATAGAAGCTAATTTTGGATTTTTACTTTCAGGAATACCAGGAATTATTCTTCTAATTTCAATATCTGTTTCTGTGTGTACTATTTTTATTTTCTCTTTGAAACTACCTGGATTCTTAATTTCAATAAATTGATTAGGTTCAACTTTAACCGTTACAAAGTTATCCTTACTGTAATCTCTATGAGCTAATGCATTATTGATGGTTTCACGAATTAATTTTTCTGGATATTCAGGCTCGCTTTTACCCCCATCTGAAATAGTTCTATTGATTTTTATATTTCCCCAAACATATCTGAAAGATTCTTCCATAAGATTTAATACATCCGACCGGAAAATCTTTTTATCCTTTCCAATATCTGTAGTTGTATCATAATAGGCATTCACCTCAACTCGTGAAGCTAAAAAATGGAAAGGGTCTGTTCCGCATATCAACATTCCTAGTAGTGTAACTTTGTCATCCTTTACGAAATGTTGATTATTTAAAAATAGTTTAGCTTTTGAAATCGTAGGTTTAAGCGTTTCACTTCTAATTTCTCGATTCAATAAGTTGATATAATTATTAATCTTGTCAATATTCAAATCATTTATTGTCGCATTATCAATGGGAGCAATCTCCTTGGCAAACTCTAACTCTTGCTTGTATTCTTTTTGTTGATTGACTTTTTTTAAAGGAATTTCTTTATCTTGAGTTAGTTTTCTTTCATAGTATTTGCCATTAAAGGAAACATACTTTAGATCATCTGACAAAGGATAAACTGCTATTATCAATAAGTCAAAACTCATATCGCCTATAGTAATCGGGCTGTAATCAAAATATATTCTATCTGTCAAGTCAATATAAACTTCATTGTCATTTTTAAAAACTGATTTTTGAAGTTCAATAATCTTACTCTCATTTTTCCTGTCAAAGCCAGTTAGGTTATATTGTCTATTTCTTTCCCTTACTCCACAAATTACTATACCGCCATCCGTATTGAGATAGGCACAAATAGTTTCTTTTAAAGAAGTCCATTCTCCACCAGTAGAAAGGTCTTTTAATTCTACTTTAGTCCTCTCTACATCAATAAATTGATTGTTAGTAAGTGATTTATTGATTGTATCTAAAGTCTGATTTATAAATTCTGACTTGAATATATTCGTAGCATTCATATTTCTATCCCCACTTTTTTAAGGTTCGTTTTAATTCTCTCCTGCAAGGTTATAGATTTTTCAAAATAACCCTTTAAGTTTTCAGAAATAGCTGTCACTTTTTCATCGTAGGGTATGCCATCATCTTCTACTTCTTCAGTGCCTACATATCTTCCCGGTGTGAGTACAAAGTTGTTTGCTTCTACTTCTGCCAATTTTGCAGACTTGCAAAACCCTTGTACATCTTCATACTTACCGTCTATGTTACGCCAATTGTGGTAGGCTTCTGATATTTGGGCTATGTCTGTATCGGTTAGGATTTTATTTTTACGGCTGGTCATCGTGCCTAATTTTCGGGCATCTATAAACAGTATTTCGCCTGAACGATTCCTTAATTTTTTATCTGAGTTGAGCGTAGTCGAAGCTCGGTTACGAGCCAAGAACCACAAACAAGCGGGGATTTGGGTATTGTAGAACAGTTGCGTTGGTAAGGCTACCATACAATCTACCAAGCCATCTGTAATCAATTGTTTTCTTATTTCGCCCTCTGTACCTGCATTGGTAGTCATAGAGCCATTGGCTAAAACAATACCTGCTGTACCTGTAGTACTTAGCTTATTAATGAATAATTGTAACCAACCATAATTGGCATTACCAACGGGAGGTATTCCATATTTCCACATATGACTGTCTTGCAATTGCTCGCCACCCCAATCGGAAATATTAAACGGTGGATTGGCAATGATGTAATCTGCTTTTAGGTCTTTGTGTCTGTCGTTATGGAAAGTATCGCCTAACTCAATTTTGGCATCAATCCCTCTAATGGCTAAATTCATTTTAGCCAATTTGTAGGTTGTAGGGTTACTCTCTTGACCGTAAACGGCAATATCTCCAATTCTACCACCGTGGGCTTTTAAAAACTTCTCACTTTGAACAAACATACCACCACTACCACAACAACCGTCATAAATACGCCCATTGTAAGGTTCGAGCATTTCAACTAATAATTTTACGATACTTTCGGGTGTATAAAACTGACCGCCTCTTTTACCTTCGGCATCAGCAAACATTCCTAAAAAGTACTCATATACTCTACCTAATAAATCTTTACTGCTGTGTCCTTCCTGTTTGAAACCTACGTTACCGATTAAGTCCACTAACTCGCCCAAACGCTTTTTATCTAATGCAGGTCTTGCATAATCTTTAGGTAAAACACCTTTAAGCGTTGGATTGTCTTTTTCGATGGCATCCATAGCATCATCAATATCTTTGCCTATACTCGGAAGCTTTGCTCTTTGATATTGTAAATAGTTCCATCTTGCTGAAGGTGGTACATAGAAAACATTTTCTGCCAAGTACTCGTCTTTGTCTTCTGCATCTGATAGATTATCTTCTTTGAGCTTGTTGTATAAATCTTCAAAGCTGTCTGATATGTATTTTAGGAAAATCAAACCTAATACAATGTGCTTGTATTCTGCTGCATCCATATTGTTACGCAACTTATCTGCTGTAGCCCAAAGGGTTTTTTCGAGTTCTTGATTCATTGAATTTTTCAAAATTAATGTTTTACTAATTCATGTATGTCATCGGATAAAATACCCATAGAAGAGTCAATATCTCATACTCTTCAATTTATCCTATTATTTCTACAATTAAATGTTGACTATTATTCGGATGTATGTTTTAATATAAAATGTCAATTTAATCAAAAATCACTGATATTTTACAAACTCCTTCTTGGATTTACATTCAACAACTTAATCAAATTCCACTCCTACTTACTTCCCAATACAAAACTTACTGAAGATATTCGCCAGCAAATCGTCGGTGGTGATTGTTCCTGTAATTTCTCCCAAATGGTGTAACGCCATTCGTATATCTTGCGCCAAAAAATCGCCCGTTACTTGCATAGAAAGTCCTTCTAAGACGTCTTCTAAGGCAAGGTATGTTTTTGTTAATTGCTCAAAATGGCGCACGTTCGTCAAGGTACTATCTGCCTGAGATACCGCACGTGCCAAGTCAATTAAATGTGCTTTTAATTCGTCTAATCCTTCGCCTGTTTTTGCGGAAATCCCCCAACTGTCTGCTAATCGGGACGTTCCCTCCAAATCTATTTTCGTTTGTACCCACACTTTCTTTTTATCATCTGGCAACTCGTTCACTAAAGCCTCCATCACTTTTCTATCTTGCTCATTATCAAACAATAAAAGAAGAATATCGGCTTTTTCCATAGCTTTCAGAGAACGTTCGATACCCATGGATTCCACGACGTCTTCTGTCTCCCGAATCCCTGCTGTATCAATAATTCGGAACTTCACTCCACCCAAAAACAGTACGTCTTCAATGACATCACGGGTTGTACCTGCAATGGCTGTTACGATGGCTTTTTCTTCGTTTAACAAAGCATTGAGCAACGTTGATTTTCCTGCATTCGGTGGACCAATAATGGCAACGGGTATGCCTTCTTTGATGGCATTTCCGTTCTCAAAAGAATCAATCAACGGTTTGATTTGCGCTTCTAACTTCAGAATTAATTGACGTAAATCTTCTCTGTCTGCAAATTCGACGTCTTCTTCACCAAAGTCTAATTCCAATTCTACCAGACTTGCAAAATGAATGAGTTTCTCACGTAGTTCGGCTAATTTCTTGGAAAAACCACCTCTCAATTGGTTCATCGCAAGCTTATGCGCGGCTTCTGAATCCGCAGCAATCAAATCTGCGACCGCCTCCGCTTGAACTAAATCGAACTGACCATTTAGAAACGCGCGTTGGGTAAACTCACCGGGCATCGCCATCCGACATCCTTGCTTAACCAATAATTTCAATACATATCGGATAATATAGTCGCTGCCGTGCGTAGAAATCTCAACCGTATCTTCTTTCGTGAATGACTTCGGTCCTTTGAAAACACTGATTAGAACTTCATCCACTACTTTTTCTCCATCCCGAATCGTACCGAAAACAACTGTATTTCCAGGTACATCTTTAAGGTTTTTCCCTTTAAAAATGGCTGAAACCTTCTCAAACGTATCTGGCCCTGACACACGAATCACTGCGATAGCACCTACTCCTGGCGCCGTCGCCAAAGCACAAATTGTTTCGTTCATACCGTATTTTTTATCCTTCACTTATTCCTATAATTGATGCAAAGGTACGACCTTTTGGAGGGTTCGTACAAACGGTTAAAAAAACTAAAATTGATATGTAAAGCTCAAAATAGGAGTCAGACCTGTTCCCTTACGTTGAAAGTCTATCTCTTGACGTACAAAATTGTATGTAACCCGGCTAAAGTTGGCATAGTTAGTCAAATTTTGAATATCCAAGGCAAATTGTCCTGAAGATTTCTGCGTCTGAAAACGATAAGAGATACGCATATCTATTCTTCTGTATGCGGGAACATAAGAAACGTTAGTTTTATAATAATCTGGATAATACGAACCGTATAAATTCGATAGGAGAACATCAGGTTCGGTATATCGAAAGCCTCCATTATATAAAAAACGTAAACCTGTTTGAAGAACACGTCCTTGCTTTCTTGAGAACTCACGTCCAGCCGTCCAAGCGCTCCCAAAGCGATCACTAAATGCAGAATGAAACCAATCACCTGCGAATGTTTGAAATTTTGCTGCGTTTAAACTACCAGTAAAAATGAGAAAATATTTTTCATAAAAAAGCTTTTCTAAAGTAATATCTAGGCCTCTATTCATCCCTTTGCCTGATGCTTCTAAATTAGTAACTTCTGGATAACCGTCTGCATAATTTAACATCCAATAACTACTTTTAACATCTGTTTGTACGAGAACACGCTGGAGATTTTGCTGATAAGCTTCAAAAGATAATTTGAATTGTTTGGGTAACATAAAGCGGTAACTTAGTACCAAATGCTCGCTTCTTGGGAATGCTAGACTCCTATTGGGATAGGTATAAGAAATGATTCCCTTTTCTTTTTCGTCTCTTTTAGTAACAAAATACGTACTGAGTGGTAAAATTTGCGAATGGATACCCCACGATACCGCAACTATCTGCCGAGAAGTAGGTGAAAATTTGAATGCAAATCGAGGTTCCAAAGAACCTTTTTGGTTGAAAAAGAAAAACTGATGATGAAGACCGGCACTCAAATAGAGTTTTTTAAACAAGACAGATTCGGTAGTAAAATACATATTTGAGACGAGTGTTTGCCCCTTACCATTTGCCCAGATTAGTAGCCCATTGGTTCGTATTTGTTCATTATCTAATGCACGCTTTGGATACACATTTTTAAAAAAATCAAAGAAGATAAATTGGGTTTGAATCCCTGCTTTCAATTTAAATATGGAATTAAGCTTATACAAAACAGCCACATTAGATACCAATCGTGTATCTACATAATTTTCCACATTATATCTGAAGCGATCATTTGTTGCAGATAAAGTATCAGACCATCTTCGAATATCACTTCTTGTATAAGCCAATACCGCATGAACAGACGAGCGTGTGCTTAGCGTCCTTCGATGCGTTAGACCGAGAACACTGACATTTGACAAACGTGTTCTATCTTCCCAATCATCTATCTCACCCACTCGCCTATTTTCTGTATTTTCTTCTGGATATGCTCGATCAAAACTTTTTCCAGTAACCCCAAAGATAGCCGTCTGACTGTTTCCACTTCGGGCATGTGAGACAAGGTGAAATGAGAAATCAGAAAATGTATTTATTTTCCGAGTATCAGCCAAATAAAACGTAATCCAATTCAAAAGACCTAGTGTTGAGTAGCGATAATTTACTAAAAAAGAAGATTTATTTTTTTTAATCGGTCCCTCGGCTCCTATATCAATGCCAAGTACACTTGTACGCATCGTAGAGTGAACATTTTGTTTGTCCCCTTCTCGAAGTTTAATATCAAAACTAGCAGAAAGTGCGTTGCCGAACTCCGCCGGCATAGCCCCTGAAAAAAAGTCAGAACGACCAATTACTTGCGCACTAAATACACTCAGACCACCACCAGCTGCACCATGTTTTGCAAAATGATTTGGATTAGGAACATCTATACCTTCAATACGCCAAGACACACCAAAAGGGGAGTTCCCACGAACAATAATTGGATTTTCAAGATCATTTCTCCCGCCTTGTACCCCTGAGTAGCTAAGCGCAGCACGGGCAGGGTCTTGTAATCCGACGGGAATCCTATCTGTCTCCTCAGCAGTGAACGAACGGCTACTAACATACGCAAGTGGGTTAGTAGATTCATTAGACACCAATAAAGGGGTGGAAGTAACAAGTAAAGTTGGTAACTGAACTGCATTTTCCGTTAAAAACAAGGTATAAAAAGTTGCTTTTTGACTCTGGATTAGTATCGTTTCTGTGATGACAGATTTAAACCCTTCTTTTTGAACAAAACAATGGTATCTTCCAGATGGGATATTTGTAAATATAGCCTTACCCGTTGAGTCTGTTAGCCTCGTGGAATCTATTGGTAAGAGCTGAATTATACAGTTTGGAATAGGACGTTTTGAAATATCCGATAGAACATGGATTTGAATCGATACATGTTCCTGAGCTACGCCAGACTTGGAAAATAATAGCAAAAGGAGAAGTATTCGTTTTTTCAAAGTTGGAACAATTAAGTGAAGGACATAAAAGCAAGTAACACAAAAAATGTTTCATATCCTTTATCAAACATTTCAAAGTTAAAAAAGTATGCTTAATACTCCTATGAAGTAGGCTAATAAAAAAGAAGTGTAGAAAAATTTATGCAAAATATTCTCATAAACTAACATTTCGTATTTTAAGTAAACGAAGTAGGCTAATCCTCCAATAGCTAGAAATCCAGCTACATAAGAATTGGAAATATGTTGGATAAACCAAGTGAAAGCAAGAGATCCAATAACCAAAAAAGCCCCAACGTATATGTGGTTTTTAATACGTAATCCTGGGTCTGTGGAATGAATAGAATCATACGATTCAACATAACCATTCTGAACATAATTGGTTCTCCTTGTGTAGGTAAACGTATTTTTTTCACGATATTCTCTCCAACTATCATTCATATATTTTCGATACACTTTCTTTTTCTTATTGTACTCATCTTGGTTTTTTTTAGTAAACCGAATCCCAAGTAACCAACAAACGTATAATACTCCTATACAAATGACAAATACTAAAACAAGAATTCCACCGATAATTTCAATTATTTCTTTCATTGATTTACTTTTATATATTTTGACAAAACATACCCATTATATTGTACAGAATTAATTTCTGTTGAGACAAAAAGCCATTCTGAATTCATTAGTGTATCATTCGAATAAATTGTCACTAGTTGACCCTTCTTAAGTACTTGTAACGACGTACTGTTTTTTGTTGGTTCTTGCCTCAGATTTAATCCTTTCGTTTTAACATTTCCTTCAAATGTATAAGCAAACGTTTGTGTTTCACCTTTTGATAATAATTTTTCATATACTGGAAATGAAGTATAAAGAGAATTAGAAACGAAAATTAGTATGATAAAGGTTGTGAGAATAATTGGAATAATACGAACGGCTTTTTTTTGTTCAGCAAACCTTTGAAAATAGAGATTACTCACAAAATAAACACTTGGTGGAAGAATTAGATAAAAAATATTCCATATATGCATACTCACAAACATGAAAGCTCCTAGATATACCACTTTTTCATTATAATACTCCTTCTTATTATATAAGTTGGATTGAAAAATGAGAAGTGACAGTGCCAATAAAAGCAGACCGTAATTTGCTCCATTTACTTCATTGTAAAGCTGATACTGATTGTAAAAACCAACTAGCGTAGATACAAACAATAGGAAAATAGTCAACCTTGTTGAAAAAACTGTTGACTTTTTAGTATTCAAATGGCTTAAAAACTCTTTCCCCTCCGCTACTACTCGTACAGGCACTCTTTTCTTTTCATTCGATGTCTTGATTTCAAAATAACCCTCAAATTTTTTCCCCAACGTGGCAGATTTATCTTTTTTGAGATTAATCCGTACTTCTAAATTGAAAGGTAAATCTTTGTGTCTAATAACAGATTGGTTAAAAGATAACCAAGAGAAAGGGGTAGAAATATCTGCCTTAAATACACCACCACCTTCATTATAAACTTTTAAAACTTTTGCAACAGGCTCATCAATAGGAACATCAGCCAATTCAAGTCCGATGGTCGGATGAAAAGTAGGACTCCCTTCAATTCTTATCTTGGGTCGTCCATCAATTTTACCTTCAGTTACCACTTCATCATTAACTTGTACACTCACGTTGTTTTTCTTCAGTAAGTTTAGAAGTTCTGATTCAGAGAGCCCATTCTCCAGTGCGATTTTTAGTGCTTTTTTAAATTCACTTTTTTTCAAAGAACCATCGACAGCCATAATTTTAATCCCATCCCATAAATTAGTCTCTTTATAGAGTAAAACTTTGTCATCGTAGGCTGCTCTTAGGGTTGGTACTTTAAGAATGGAAGCCGATTTGGTAATTAATTCTTTCCCAAAATTCAGTAATTTAATATCAGTAGCAAACTCCCTTTTTATTAAGTCAAATCTCTCCTGAGAATATTTAGGATGAAAAGAATCATCTTTAGACATACCCAAAATTTCATAGGCTTTGGTATTGACCAAATAATCAATTTTCGATATACCGAATGTTTCATTCAGATTTTTTATGAATTGTAAATACGATCTTTCCTCTTCTTTATTCATAAGATATTGGTATTTTTATTCCACAGTTAAGGACTTAATTTTTTGTACCCCCTGATTGATTTCTTGGCGACTTAGGCTCTGTTTTCGATCAATTTCGACGTAAATATGTTTGTTATTTGTAACATCCCGTGCGGTAACTTGTAACATACCTTCCTTAGTCATTTCAAAAGTTACATCTAACGGAGCCCCTGCTGGCATTTGTGTAACTATTTTAAGTGTCGCCTCTTGGATGATTGTGACTCTTTCTGGATCACTACTTTCACCTTCTGTAAATTTAAAAGTGACACTTGTTTGATTATCTTCAACTGTATAAAATCGCTCAATATTTTTACACGGAATGACTTGGTTTTTATGAAGTAAAATAAAGTTCTCGTGTTCTTTTCGTTCATTTAGTGCGATACTTCCTAGTGAATGGCTCAGTACATCACTAATTGAAACAGTGCTTAATTTTCGCTTTATTATTTCAGTGGCTACGCCCAAGTCAACGCCTGCATCAATTTGTTTTTTTGAGGCCATAAACGCTGCCCCCAAGGCGACACATTCATCTGGATTCACTAAGTTAGTCTGAATCTCTTTTCCACTAATTTCTTGCAAAAAGTCAATAATCATAGGCATTCGAGTGGAACCTCCCGCTAAAATAATCCTATCAATATCTTTCCAAGATAAATCTCCTGATTGAGATAGCACGTTCGTACAAAGATTAGATACCCGTTCAATTAAATCTCGACAAATTTCATTGAACGTTTCTCGTGTAATTTCAATAGGCATAGAAGCTCCATCCGAAGGTTTGATAACCACTTTAGCTTTATCTTTTTTACTCAGGGATATTTTGGCTATTTCCGCACTTTCAATCAAGGCACCGTAGGCAAGAATATCATCTTTTGGATCAAATCCGTGTTCATTAAGGTAAATATTACAAGCGTAGTCAATAATTTTTTGATCCCAATCTTTTCCACCAAGTTTATGATCACCATCTGTACTAATAACACGAAGATTCTTCTCATCTCCATTTACATCAATTTGCAAAACGGTTACATCAAACGTACCACCTCCTAAGTCGAAGACAAATACTTTTTGTGTTTTATCTAATTTTTGATCTAATCCATAGGAATAAGCAGCTGCAGTGGGTTCATTGATAATTTGAAGTACATTGAAACCTGCCATTTCACCCGCCGTCCTTGTCGCATTTCTTTCTGCTTCACTAAAGTAAGCAGGCACGGTAATTACAGCATCTTTGACTTCCTGTCCACCGAAATAATTTTCAGCATCTTGCTTCAATTTTTTTAGTATTAAGGCTGAAATTTCCTCTGGAGAATAAACGTGCCCGTAAAAATCATACGGTTTGGGTTCTCCGTAATTTTCTTCACTACGAACCTCCTCTTTTCGATTACCCATTTCTCGCTTCACGAATGAAACAACCTTTTCTGGTTCGTAGTGCAACACATTTTTAGCCTCCTTTCCAACAATGATACTGGTGGGACCTTCAAAAAATACAACGGAGGGGGTTATTCGGTCATTCGTGTCATTGGGGATGATTTTAGGCTGCCCAAACTCATCAATATAAGCAATAGCTGAGTAAGTTGTGCCTAAATCTATACCAACTGCTATGTTTTTTAAATTACTCATTTAATCGTTTGTTAAAGTTCTTAAAATGACTTCGTGTTTTCTTATTATCGTATCTTGGTAAGTCAATCCTTGCCGTACTATCACTACAGTATTGGCAAGATTTTCTTCCAATGTAATTTCACGTTTTATAACTTTGTGCAACTGAGTATCCATTTTATTGGATTCTCCTAAAGCCAAAACCTCTATATCGTGGCGATATAAAATACTTTCAATCTCCTCTTTGAGTACTTCCAACTCTTGACCGATTTGTCCATCATACATGGAATTAAAACGTACACAAAGTCTATCTACCGAGTCGTACAGAGTGATAATTTCTTTGAGTAAAGGTTGTTTGATTTTCCAAAGAATATCCTGTTCATGCGATTCAATTTGTTTGGACATCCGTGCTATTGCCTCATCCTTGAAACCTTGTACCAATAGACCCTTATCGAGCATTTCTTTAATTTCTGTAAGATAGCAAGCTATTTCAGAATAGGGGTTTTCAAGGTTACCATGTATCTCTTCGTCCATATCCAGATTTACCTTTGGATTCGATTCAGGAAGGGTCTCACCGAAATTATTCTCCATATCAAGTTAAGTAATGATTTAAATCAACTGTTACATATTTTTCATGAATTCACTCTCTATCTTTTAGTAGAAAACTTCCATTTCCAATCCAGTAAACATCCTTTAGTGTGGAATTTTTACCTATAAATTCAAAAGCCAAAATTGATATTTATATTTTTGAGTAGTTTTTGTACTCCTTCCTACTAACTTAATTCGTACATGTTACCGTGAAAAAATCAATTCTGAGAAAGGGAAACTCCCCACTTGAACCTTTGTAAACAGATTCACTTCTAACAGCAGATATTTCCCCGTTTTTTTGTTCATATGTATTCTTCAAGTTATAAACGGAGGTTTCTCCTCCAGATTCATTGTATGTGATAGAGCTTTGAGAACTAATGAACGCAATATTGGCACTTTCATCAGCACTTAAATTGAAAACAGCGTAGCTTTCCTGATTTTGGAGTCTTTCGAAAAGGTTTGGAACAAATTGTAATTCAGCATATTCAAACTTTCTAATACTAAATAGTTTGTCTTCACCGTTAAAATCTCTTCTTTCAACAACCAAACCTTTGTCATTATACGTGTATATTGTGTAAAAGGGGGAGTTCCTTAACTGGAACCTTGTAATATTCCCTTTTGAATCTACAGTAACATTCGCATTTACAGCGTTCACATTTGTAAGTATTCCGTCAGTATATTCATAAATGACAGAACCTCCATACTTTGATAAAGATTGCGGAAAATCAATTTCAATTCTTGAAATTTTACCCTTGCTATCATACCTATAGTGTTCTTCTTGCCTAGAGGTTTCTAGTCCGTCCTTAGAATAATTCACAAAGATTCTACTTACAAGTTTTTTATCCGAATTGTATTCGTATCTTTCTTCAGTTGCGGTTCCATTATTGATGTTTACTCTTTTCTGTCTCAATAATTCTGGAAACTCAGTATAATACTCAAGGTTAAATGTTGCCCTGAACCCTTCACCATAACGTTCGTAGTAAACAAGCTGATTTTTTTGATTGTAAACATATTGATAACATATACCATTTGTCACTCCATTTGTAATTGTACCAGAACTAATAACTTTACAATTTGCAATACGCACAAGTATTTTCACAACAACCGTCACTACTTTCGTACTTCCATCCTCAGCTGTTATCGTATATTTAACTGGATTTGTAAAATCTTGGACAGAACCAGACGCAGGCACTGATACTGCCCCTTGTGACAATGTAAACACGAAAGCAATCGATTTTACATCTGTATTTTCAGGGACTGTGTAAGTATATGTATTCGTACTTTCTTCATACGTAAAAGTTGCATTCGCAACGGAAATACTTGGATTACTTAGTTCTTTGGCGGAACTTTTGGGTATTTCAGGAATGGATTCTGGTGTGCATCCCATCCATGAGGTAAAAAGAAAGAAAACCGAAATGAGGTAAATTGGGCGCATAGATTCATCTAATTTATGTATTTCATAAAAACCAAATCTACCTTTTACCAGACCTAGTTGCAAGGCAAACCAAACTTACACACGTATTTACTTGGTGAATGCCAATAAAAACTTATTGAAGAAAGACTACATTGTTGTTTTCAATGACTTTCCTTACTTTTGAGCTATATTTTCAACCAATGCGTCCCAGTATTTACATATCTTTTTTCGCTTATCTTACTTCTATTTTTTCTCTTTTTGCTGAGCAATCTATAACAAAAAAGGAAAAGGAAGCTGAGGAATTAATACAGGAAGGAAAACAAAAAAAGAACGACCTACTACTCGCCGAGGGATATTATAGAAAAGGGAAAATTTACGATGGAAAAGGGAATTTAATCGAAGCAAGTAAATGGTTTCAAGAAGCGCGTCTGATTTACGTCAAAAATGGTGCATCAAAAGAACTAGCACGAATCCTAAACAGACTTTCTGCCATAGAATACAAACAAAATCACCTTCTCGAATCTATTCATCTTATCAATGAGTCAATCCAAGTTGCGAAAGAAATCAAAGATGAACGATCGCTTTATATGGGTTATAGTAGCCGTGGTCTCGGAATCGCCAGTCTTGGGCTAAGTAAAGGGGACACCATTCAACTTTTTAAAAAAGTAATGCATGACTTTTTGTTAGCAGAAAAAGTTGCCCGAAAGTTAAACGATAAAGAAGGTTTAAACGAAATGTATTTGATGTATGGAAGTATTTTCCAAAGTTTAAATATGCCCCAAGAAAGTCTAGTTTTATTTCTAAAAATAAAATCAGATTATGAGAAAATGGAGTTTAGCCAGCCAAAGGCTATCTTTTTACTACGTTTAGCACGTATTTACCTAGACCTTAACCGGATTGCAGAAAGTCAACAAATAATTCTATCTATAGCACCTTTTATTGAAGACCCAGAATATGCTGATTTCAGTGTACAAATTTTCTTCCATGAAGTTGCTGGACTATTCTTTGAAAAAACAGGTAATTTTAAAAAAGCCATTCAACATCACAGAGCAGGGGTATCTCTAAAAGAAAAAATAAGTATGCAAGACAATGAAGGACAATTAACCTTATTAAATAAAAAATTTGAACTTGACGCACGAGTTGCTGAAATCAATCAAAAAAACAAAGTAATTTCTATCGAAAGAAAGCAGAAAGAAACACAATTGGCTTTACTAATTGTCTCCATTCTATTTGTACTTTCCTCATTACTTCTTCTTTTCCATCTTTTTCGTTTATACCTCAAGTACAAACAGATAAGTAAAAAGAATGCACTACTCATACATGAACAAAATCATCGCGTAAAAAATAACCTACAAGTCATTTCAAGCATACTGAACATTCAAGCCAACATGTCGCAAAATCCTGAAATTGTGGATAGTATTCATGAAATTAAACTACGTATCAATTCAATGATTGAATTGCAGAAACAATTATATAATCAGGATCTTGAACAAGGTGATGTTCATTTGAAGATAGTCATTCAAAATCTCATAGACTATGCCTCTTTTAATTTTAAAATTTCTACCCTAGATGTTAATCTACAAATTAAAGAAGAACCATTTGATCCTGACCAGTCATTATCTATTATTCTTATAATCAATGAATTAATAACAAATTCTTTTAAATATGCATTCCATGATATACCTAATCCAAGTTTGACCATCTCTCTTGAAAGTAAAAATCAATTTGTACATATTACAGTACAAGATAATGGAATACACCCAATTATTGACACCAAAAAATTAACTGAAAATTCCACCTTCGGATTTAGAATGATTCAATTACTTCTTCTTCAGCTGGATGGTCATTTGAATTATGTGTATCACAATGGCTCCCATTTTAACCTCACCTTTAAGCACAAATGGAAAAAATAAATATACTAATCATTGAAGACGAACTCATTCCAGCAACCGACCTTAGAGAAATTCTTCAAAAAAGAGGGCATCATGTGGTGGGTATCGCAAAAAACTACAACGAAACCATCTCTATTTTAGAAAAACAAAACCCTGACCTTGCCTTGGTAGATATAGTTCTTAAAAATTCAAGCCATAATGGAATTGAAATCGCAGAACTACTGCTCCAAAAAAGACAGATACCCCATATATTTCTAACGTCCCATTCAGATTTACATAGTTTTGAGGAAGCTAGAACTTCTGCACCCAAAGCCTATCTTTCCAAACCGTTTAGACCGAATGAAATTATTTTTCAAATCGAATTGGCTTTTGAACAACACATTCGAAAACTTAAAACAGTGCTCGACCCAGTTGTCTCTGAAATATTTTACATTTATTATGGGCAATCCTATTTTAAAATCAATAAAAAAGAGGTAATTGCGATTCAGGCAGAAGGCTCTTACGTTAATATCTACCTAAAAACACAAGAAAAACCAATATTACTAACTATCACATTAAAAAAAATATCTTCATACTTCCAATCACCTAATTTTTTACGTCTCTCTAGAAAACATCTCATTAATCTAGACTACCTGATTAAATTTGATACCGAGAAAGTCTGGTTGGAAGGCGTAATTGATACAATCTCAATTCCTCAAAATGGAAGAAAGGAACTCCTAAATCAACTTGCCATTGTCAAAATTGATTGAAATTCTTTTTTTATCCTTATTGACTGATTTTTTAAGGCTGCTTTCCATCCAAAATTCATTTTCAACGCGTTTCCACTTATATTTACAGACTAAACCACTCGGTACAGTAACCCATTTGGCTGGTTTATTTTGTTATTCTGAGCCCAATTAATGAACTAACTTTGTCATTATCAATGAATTAGACTATTTACTTGTTCGATACTCTACGCTCGTCTTTACTCATTTACCCTACGACCCCACGTCTTTATGCTATTCGATAATTTACAATTTTTCTTCTTTTTTATCGTCGTTTCGGTCCTTTATTACCAACTCAGACACCAAGCAAGAGTTTGGATGCTCCTACTTGCGAGCTGTTATTTCTACATGGTCTTCAAACCTATCTATATTCTCATTCTTCTTGTGACTATCCTAGTGGACTACTACGCAGGTATTCTCATTGCACAAGCAGAAGGAAACAGACGACGCAACTTGTTGATTATCAGCTTAATTACAAATATTGGCTTTCTTGCTTATTTCAAATATTTTAACTTTTTCCACGAAAACCTTACCTCTCTTCTCCATTTATTTGACCTCACAAATCCCATTCCTCGCTTCGAATCTGAACTCCCAATTGGCCTTTCGTTTCATACGTTTCAAGCCATGAGTTATACCATCGAAGTTTATCGACGAAATGAGAAACCCGAACGGAATTTTTCCATTTACGCACTGTACGTTTTATTTTACCCGCAACTCGTCGCTGGCCCCATCGAACGCCCTCAAAATCTTCTCTGGCAATTCCGAACGCAATTCGCCTACGACTTCGAAAACATCAAACAAGGACTTATTCGCATCGCTTGGGGTTTGTTTAAAAAAGTAGTTATCGCAGACCGCCTCGCTCTTCTCGTGGATCAAGCATACGCCAATCCCGCCGAACAAAATGGCTCGACGCTTTTCATCGCAACACTTTTCTATACTTTCCAAATTTATTGTGATTTCTCAGGATATTCAGATATTGCCATCGGTACGGCGCGCGTCATGGGCTTCAAACTCATGGAAAATTTCGACGTTCCATATATCTCAAAATCTATCGCTGAATTCTGGCGCAGATGGCATATTTCGCTCTCCGGCTGGTTCCGCGACTATTTGTATATTCCGCTTGGTGGTAATCGTGTGGGCGAACTACGCCTTTACTTCAATTATTTCCTCGTTTTCATGATTAGCGGCCTCTGGCACGGTGCCGCCTGGACATTCATCATCTGGGGTAGCCTTCACGGTATCTATCAAATTGCTGCAAAATTACGCGATAAATACATTCATTTTAGCTTACCCAATCATCCGATTTCTTCTTTTTTTCATTGGCTTACTACCTTTTTACTCGTCATGCTTACCTGGGTTTTCTTCCGTGCCAAAGGGCTTTCTGAGGCAAAAACGGTCTTGAAAAAAATCACTATGCTGCATCCCTTTGAACCCATCACTATGCCGTTTTCCGTCCAAGAATTTATCTTTTGCTTTCTACTCATCGGTTTTCTCATGTGGAAAGACGTGTTCGTCAAAGAAATTAAAACACGCTCTACTTGGCAATTTGGCTTTGTACTGGTTTCCTTACTGACCGCCTCCTACTTTTTCGGCGTATTTACGTCCAATCAATTCATTTATTTTCAGTTTTGATATGTCTATGTCACGTATATTTGTCTATATCGTCTTACTTCTTTTTTCATTCCTTTGGTTTTTGGGATGCTCCAAACAATCGGTTCGCAGGCTGAGCGAAAAAGGTTTCGTCGCCGATGATTACCGCTACGGCGACTTATACCGCTTCTCGCATCTACCCGAATTCCGCGTTCCCGTTGAAAAATGCAGCGAAACACCTAGATATACGACACAAATCGACTCTATTCATCTCGTTTTGGCTGGAGATAGCTTTACAGAAGAAGGACGTATTTTCGCCTCTGATTTTCAAGCTGGACATTTTACCCGCGTGCATGTAGCCAGTCCAACGAGCGTTTCCATTGATACCAACCAGTACAACGTGCTTGTCATTCAAACGGTGGAACGACATTTTAGAGAACGTTTTCAAGATACGTATCAAAATGTACGCGTCAATGAAACACTTACTCCTGAGGAACTTAACTGGAAAGAAAAATTGCTCGCTATGCGTGTGCCTTACAATGAAGAACGACACGAAGCTACCCTCTTCTCCAATGATTTTTTCTTACAAATAAAGGAATGGAAAGCCATCTTGAATGATCGTATTTTCGGACGAATCGACGAAAATGTCATCAGAAGCTCAGATAAAAAACATATTTTCTATGCCGTGGATAGAAAACCAGGCATCACTTCGTCACTCGATGTTGTAACAGATGCTCAAATCCAAGCATACGTAACTCGAATCAATCAAACAGCTAACTATTACCAATCTCTTGGTTTTAAAGAAGTTATCTTGAGTATTATACCCAATAAATCGTCTATTTTAGGACAAGCCGATGGGCCGTACAACCACCTGATTGAGCGCATCCAGACACATCCTACTTTACAAGTTCGTTGTATCGACATGTACAATCCTTTGCTTCAATTGGGCGAAAAGGGCTTCGATAAAGGAGATACCCATTGGACGTGTACGGGCAAAACTATCTGGATTGACGAAGTAAACAAACTACTCAACCCAAAAAAAGCCAGCAAGTAAATCTGCTGGCTTGCTTTTTGGGTAAATAACCGTCAAATGGGGCTCAAAAGCCGTATGTTATGTGGATGTATGTTCTAATTAAGCAGGTCTTCCTACTTGAATATTCAAAATAAGTTTTACTTCGTCGCTTACGACAACGCCACCTGCTTCTGTAACGGCATCCCAAGATAAACCGAATGCTTTGCGGCTTACTTTACCTGAAAGTTCAAAGCCAGCTTTCATGTTACCGTAGAAATCGCCCATTTGTCCACCATAATTCGCGATTAACTCCACAGATTGTGTAGTTCCGCGCATGGTTAAGTCTCCTACAACCACATACGTTTCGTCGTCTTTTTTTGTAAATGAAGTTGACTTAAAAAGTAATTTCGGGTGATTTTCTGCATCAAAAAAGTCAGCAGACTTTAAGTGTCCATCTCTTTGCTCATTACCTGTAGAGATAGAGTCAATATCTGCGGAAAAAGTAGCTACTGCACCCTCAAAATCTGTGTCGTTCGTAGTTTCAATGGTTCCTTCATATACACCAAAGTCACCAGTTACAGTTGAAATCATCAAGTGTTTTACCTTAAATTGTACTTCTGAGTGCGATGCGTCGATTGTCCAAATTTCCATAGTTACGTTTGTTTAAATTATTATATGTATATACATTTAATGTTTGTACACATATAACGGAGATGAGTGAAAAAAAGTTTACATTCAATAGAAAAAAGTATGTGTTGTCGATTTACTAGAAGAGATATTGGTAAAATTTAAAAAATTACCAACCTTTTTCTTCAAACAACCGTTAGAGAAAAGGAGGACGCGGAGAATCCGAGCGTCGAATGAATTAAATCATACGCACCGTTCCGTATTCCCTGTAAGTTTCTTAAATTTGGGGGATTGGGGTGCTTTCTAAAGTTCCAACGTAAACAATTTTAATTTATAATTAACCCGTATGATAACAGACGAACAACTCATGCAGTCGGAACCATTATTAATGGATGACCCAAGCCGATTTGTCATCTTCCCGATTAAGCATAACGACATTTGGCAGTTTTACAAAAAAGCAGAAGCATCTTTCTGGACAGCAGAGGAGATTGATTTGTCACAAGATATCAAAGATTGGGAGAACCTAAATCCAGGTGAAAGACATTTTATCTCCCACGTTTTGGCCTTTTTTGCTGCTTCTGACGGTATCGTGAACGAAAATCTTGCCGTGGACTTCATTTCCAAAGTCCAATATGCAGAAGCCAAATGCTTCTATGGTTTCCAAATTATGATTGAGAATATCCATGCTGAAACCTATTCTCTGCTCATCGATACCTACATCAAAGACCCTGTTGAGAGAGACAAAATGCTTCATGCCGTTGAACATATTGACTGTGTTCGTAAGAAAGCGGATTGGGCGATGCGCTGGATTGACCAAGGAAATTTCATCGAACGTCTCATCGCTTTTGCAGCCGTTGAAGGTATCTTTTTCTCGGGCTCATTCTGTTCCATCTTCTGGTTGAAAAAACGGGGTTTGATGCCCGGCTTGACTTTCTCAAACGAATTGATTTCACGCGATGAAGGCTTGCACCGTGATTTTGCTTGTCTGCTTTACACAGACCATATCAAAAACAAAATGCAGGAAGCAGATTTATACGCCATCATCAAAGATGCCGTAGAAATTGAAAAAGAATTCGTAACAGATGCACTTCCGGTTTCACTAATTGGGATGAATGCCGAACTGATGTGCCAATACATTGAGTTCGTTGCAGACCATTTACTTGAATCTTTGAACTTGCAAAAAGTGTATAATGCAACCAATCCGTTTGATTTCATGGATATGATTTCGCTTCAAGGAAAAACCAACTTCTTTGAAAAACGCGTGGGTGAATACCAAAAAGCGGGGGTTATGTCGGACAAAGAATCCATGTCTTTCTCTTTAGACGAAGATTTTTGATTGGTTTCAAACTACGCACAAAAAACGCCGGATTATCGTATCTGGCGTTTTTTGTTTTAATTTGCCTAGCATTTTCTTCCATTTTAGTAGCCATTTAATACTTTTGCGAGATGAGCTCATTTTTTGATACCAAAATTGAATTTCTGAAAGGCGTTGGTCCCCAAAAAGCCTCTCTTCTCGGCGAAGAACTGAGTATTTTTACGTACGGAGATTTGCTTGAACACTACCCTTTCCGTCATGAAGATAGAACTCAATTTCATCGAATTTGTGAACTGAATGACCAAATTCCTGCTGCACAAATCAAAGGACGATTGCGAAGTTTAGAAAAAATAGGCGAAGGGAAAAAACAACGTCTAGTCGGTGATTTCACAGATGGGACGGGGACATTGACGCTGACGTGGTTTCAAGCAATTACTTGGCTAGAAAAAAGCTTAAAGCCTGGTAATGAATACATTGTTTATGGAAAACCAACTCTTTTTGGAGGTAGTTTCCAGATTACACATCCTGAAATGGATGTACTCACACCAGCAAACGAAAACAAGGGATATTTCCAAGCGATTTATCCACTGACCGAAAAGCTCAAGCGAAAATACGTTGACAGCAAGCAAATCGGGAAATGGACGCGCACCCTTCTGGACTTAGCGCTTCCGCATATTAAAGAAACACTTCCTTCAGATTTGGTGGAGCGGTTCCGCCTTATTTCAAAGAAAGAAGCTGTTTTTTTCATCCATCATCCTCCCCACTTTGAGGCACTTCGGCAAGCAAATCGTCGTCTGAAATTCGAAGAATTATTTTATAATCAACTTCGACTTATTTCACAGAAACTTCTCCGCCGAGAAGAATATCCGGGACAGATTTTTAATGAAACCGAACTTTTGCGCTCATTTGTTCAAGAACATCTTGCCTTTGAACTGACCAATGCACAAAAACGCGTGATGAAAGAAATTCGCAGCGATTTTGTTTCGGGTAAACAAATGAATCGACTTCTGCAAGGTGATGTAGGGAGTGGGAAAACTGTTGTTGGATTTATGGCGATGTTGCTGGCGATAAACAGTAAAACCCAAGCATGTTTGATGGCACCTACCGAAATTTTGGCGAATCAACATTACGAAGGCATCAAAAAATGGGGGGATACCATGGGGCTCAACATTGTGAAATTAACAGGCTCCACGAAGAAAAAAGAGCGGACAGTCATTCACGAAGGATTGCAAAATGGGGAAATACATATTATTGTAGGCACACACGCATTATTGGAAGATGTGGTACAATTCAAAGATTTAGGCTTGTGTGTGATAGACGAACAGCACCGCTTTGGAGTGGCACAAAGAGCGAAGTTATGGGAGAAAAACAAAAGGATTCATCCACATATATTGGTTATGACCGCAACGCCCATTCCGCGAACATTGGCTATGACGTTATATGGCGACTTGGATATTTCCATTATTGATGAATTACCCAAAGGTAGAAAACCCATTCAAACGGTGCATCGTTATGACAGTGACCGGCTCCGCGTTTTTGAGTTTTTAAGGTCTGAAATAGCGAAAAAAAGACAAGTATATATTGTATATCCGCTCATCGAGGAGTCAGAGCAAATGGATTTTAAGAACCTTATGGACGGCTATGAAAGTATTTCACGCGCTTTTCCGACGTGTGCTTTGAGTATTGTACACGGGAAAATGAAAGCAGCGGAAAAAGACTATGAAATGCAGCGGTTTAAAAAAGGAGAAACCGAGATAATGGTTGCAACAACCGTCATTGAGGTGGGTGTTGACGTTCCGAATGCGTCTGTAATGGTCATAGAAAATGCCGAACGTTTCGGACTATCCCAGTTGCACCAGTTACGTGGGCGGGTTGGTCGTGGCGCAGAACAATCGTACTGTATTTTGATGTCCGACGTAAAATTGAGCAAAGATACCCGCAAACGACTCGAAACGATGGTGGCAACCAATAACGGATTTGAGATTGCGGAGGTGGACTTACAGCTCCGGGGCCCTGGAGATATGGCAGGTACGCAACAAAGTGGTTTGGTTGATTTACGCATCGCGGATTTGGCGAAAGATAGCGAGATATTAAAATACGCACGCGAAGCAGCCATGAAAATCTTGGAGGAAGACCCAGATTTGGAGCAAACTGTCCATTTACCCATCAAAAATCATCTTGCTAATCTCAAGACCAATGAGAATAACTGGAGTCGAATTAGCTAATATTCATTAAAAAATAAAGTAGTAGGAAAGAGATTGAGACCGAGTTTATTTCTTACCAGCCACCACTTTTTGATAGACAGCCATGGTTTCTTTAGCTACCTTTTCAGGAGAGAAGTCTTGTGCTCTTTTAGTACCGTTTTGAATAAGTTGCTGGCGTAATGCTTCCTCTTGATAGACCCGTTCCATCTGGTTTGCCATGGAAATACTGGAGTCGGGTTCAAAATAAAGAGCAGCTTGTTGAGCAACTTCGGGAAAACAAGACGCATTACTTAGTAAGACGGGACATTGGCAAGCGAACGCTTCTAAAATTGGAATTCCAAAACCCTCGTACAAAGATGGATAGACAAAGGCGATGGCATTTTGATACAAACGGTACAAAATTTCATCATTGATATCATAGAAATGTACAAAATTCTGAATCTTCAAACGATTCATTTCTTCTTTTTCCGCTTTCGAAAACATCCCTCCACCGGCACAAATAAGCTGAATTTCAGGGTATTTTGTATGTACTTTCTGGAAGGCTTCAAGGAAAAGAGGGAAATTTTTATAGTCATTTCTTGCACCTACGTACAAAAAGTAGTGTTTGGGAGTCTGGATGATAAAATCAGGACTGGGCGCAATTTTGCCAAAATTTGTTGCGTGATAAACGACGGTAATTTTTTCAGGATTTACTTGATAAATCTCTACCAAATCATTTTTTGTGCAGTGCGAAACCGCAATAATAGCCGATGCACGATTGAGAAGCTTTTTTTTACTTTCTGTACCGATATGATCTACATGTGCGTATTTTTCACCAAATTTCTCTTTAATTAAATCGTGATACGTCAATACAAGCGGTTTATTACCTATGATGGGCAAGAAATACGGATGGAAAAAAGTCGCATGAAATACATCGTATTGTCTTCCCAAAATATGTAAACCGCTAACAACTCGATTAATTTGAGAAAAAAGTAAGTTAGAGAGCAGTTCATTCCCAAGTGTAGGAATAGGGGTAACTTGAAAGTCTTTATCTGATTGAATATACTGATTATTCGAAAAAAGAACCGAAGAATACGCTGTGATATTTTGGTCACGAAAAGTACGCATCAGACCATAAAAATAGCGTGCGACACCGCCGAATTTTTTACCCGTAAAAGCCTGATGATCGTATAGAATTCTCATAGTAGAAGAGTAGGATGTAGCGGGTTCGAACCGCTGACCTTCGCCCTGTCAAGGCGACGCTCTGAACCAGCTGAGCTAACATCCTTTATTTAGATGGTTTTTTATGCCTGAATTCTACGGACTGCAAAATTAAGCATGAGATTTAATTTTCCTATTATCTGTCTGCATATATTTTTTGTGACGGGATACGGGTCAATAAAGCGAAGCCAATCACGAAAAGAATTAAGAGAAATAACACTGAGTTACGCATTTCACCTGTGAGTTGAATGATTCCTCCGAAAATAAGTGTACCCAATGCCGTTGCCAATTTTTCAACGATATCATAAAAACCAAAAAAAGAAGCTGTTTGTGTGGTATCGTCCGGAATCAACTTGGCAAAAGTAGACCGCGAAAGTGACTGGATTCCGCCCATAATCAGCCCAACGACGGCAGCAATTACATAGAACTGTTCGGCAGTTGTAGTAAAATACGCTCCAAGGGGAACTAGAGCCCATAGAAAAATCTCAATACGTAAAGCAATTGTATTCCCGTACTTATTAGACAATTTTGAAGCCAAATAAGAACCTGGAATTGCGACCAACTGGATGAGTAATAACGTGATGATAAGTCCTTGTTTAGGAATAGCCAATTCCTTGTCTGCAAATAAAGTGGCTACATAAATCACGGTCATAACACCCATATCATAAATGAAGAAAGCTACCAAAAAACGTTTGAGTAGAACCCTTTCTTTGAGTTGAGAATATACCTTCTTTAATTCGGTGAAACTGTTTTTAATCCAAGCTGACTGATAAGGATTTGCAACATCTTTGGGAAGGAAATAGAAAGGAATCTGCGCAAAGGCAATCCACCAGATGCCCACAGTTAAGAAGGAAATTCGGGCAGTTAAGCCGGAAGCCGAGTCAGCCTCTGTCAATCCAAAAAGTGTGGGCTGCATGATGAGCAATAGATTGAAGATTAACAATAAAACACTTCCAACATAACCGAAGGCGAATCCTCTTGCACTGAGTTGGTCGTATTTATCTTCAGTTGCAATTTCAGGCAAGTAGGAATTATAAAAAACGATACTTCCACCCCACCCGATGATGGATAAACCAAATGCGATGATGGAAGAATTGATATTATTCTTTGTAAAAAAGAAAAAATAAGCACAACTCAAAGCGCCCAAATAGCAAAAAAATTGCATAAAAAGCTTCTTACGTCCACTATAATCTGCCATGGCAGTTAAGAGGGGATTGAGAAGTACTAGAAAGAATGTAGCGAATGAAATAGTATAAGAGTAGAGAACTGAATTGGTAATAGAAAGCCCAAAAAAAGAAATAACATCTCCCCCGTCTTCATTGACGGCAGTCGAGAGAAAATACATGGGAAAAACGACGGTAGTAATGACTAAATTATGAACAGAATTAGCCCAATCGTACATGCACCACGCATTGAGCACCTTTTTTTGATTTTTTTCAAACATATTTAGTTAGGGTAGTTGCTGTCCTTCTTTTTAAAAAGAAAATGCAATATGAAACTATTTTCGAATAAATGCAAAATTACGGGTCTGATCAGGCCTGCTACCCAAATTTAGTTTAACAAAATTTTATTTTAAACTTTAACACAGTGCAGTGAGAAAGATTAAACGACATCAAAAAATATGAATATATGACAAACGACTTTTGGGAAAGTGTAAAAAAACAGTTAAATCCTTATAAAATGCTTGGAGAAAAAACATTTTTCCAACTATCTAGCAAAGAATTTTTCATACAATTAAATGAATAAAGTAACAGTATTGATAGAATTATAAAGCGTTTATCTAGAAATACGCTATTAAGTTGGACAGATTTCTTGGCAAGAAATGGGTGAAAGGATGGAAATATTTATTTGATTAAATTGATTTATTTATTGACTGAAAACAATCTCAAAAAAGAAATTTTAATCCAAAATGAAGTACACATGGTTACTGACAACTTACCCACAATTTTTACCATATTGGACAAATTGTGTTTATGACAAAACTCATTTGTAAGTAGGAACGGACTTCTCGCTCAATACGTAGCGGAAAATCAAAGGAATAGAATACGGAAATTCATGAAATCTAAAAATACTTGATCTTTTCCGAGATAAAGAGGTATCAACTTTCGTAAATTTCAGAGCCAAATGAGCGTTTACTTATTTTATTTTACTATTTTTCACTACAGCATAATTAGATTTGACTTTCGATTGATAGGTGTTAATAATTCTGTTATTTGTGTTCGTGCATGTCTATTTTTTAAAATAATTTTGGATAAAAAGAAATGAATAATCCGATCATACATTCAAAATCAGTAGCAGAAATTTGTGCAATTTTTGGCTTAGCTGAACCAACACACCCTTTAATAACCATTCTCGATACTCAAAAAATCGCTTATGGCGAAGAAACTGTTGGCAAAAAATTTACTTCTGACTTATATCTTATTGCGTTGAAAGACGTAAGTTGTGGGATTGATTACGGCAGAAACAACTACGATTTTGATAGTGGTGTTTTAATTTTTACAGCGCCAATGCAAGTAATAACTGTCAAAAAACCACAAGAACTAAATCAAGTTAAAGGTTGGATGCTCTATTTTCATCCAGACCTACTTAAAAATTCAAGTCTTGATTCAAAAATTGATTCATACAGCTTCTTTAACTATGATGTTCACGAGGCACTTCATCTTTCTGAAAATGAACAAAATACGCTCCATCAAATTGTTCAACTTATTCAGACTGAATTAAACGAGAAGATAGATAATCATAGTCAGCAAGTATTGGTATCTAATATAGAATTGTTACTGAATTATAGTAAACGATTTTACGAAAGACAATTTAATACACGTTCAGCCAGAAATACGGATATTATCGCAAAAGTTGAATCTTTACTCAAAAAATATTATGCAGAAAACCAATTGACAGAAAAAGGGAAACCTACTATACACTATTTAGCAGATCACTGTCATTTATCGGCCAGTTATTTAAGCGACCTACTCGTAAAAGAGACAGGACGCTCCGCTAAAGAACACATTAACGATTATATTATTAATCAAGCAAAACTTTTACTCCTCAACTCCACTGATTCAGTGAGTGGGATAGCTTACTCCCTAGGATACAATTATCCACATTATTTCGGTAGATTATTCAAGCAAAAAACAGGAAAAACACCTCAAGAATACAGAACACTGAAATAAAATTGTATTTGGAGAGATCTTCAAACTAGAAAAAGGGCACATTTTCGATGTATGCGCTTTTAATTGATGATAAATACAAGTTCGATAAGGTATTTCAGTTACCTAAATTATGCTTTGTTAACTTGAAAAAGCATTGGTATTTTGAAGAAACGAAAATTATTCTATTTTAATCCATGCGCATACTAACCTCCTGATAATTTGACAAATCTGTCCATTTATTAATTATTTAGCCATGCTAATCGCTCAATTTGAATACTCTGATTTAAAATTGGGGGCCGATTAAACTATTTTGATCCAACTAGACACAAAGTTTTGATAAAAATGGACTAAGTTTTTAACGCATCATTGATCTAATTTTTAATACCAGAAAACTATTCATTTCAGCTATTTGTGTTTAATACTCCCTATTTCGTGTTACTTCACGCTTTCAGCTTTTAAGATATTTGTTACTTCAAATGACAAAACTAAAATGATTAAAAATATCACGATATGTATTGTTACAAAAAAGTGAAAAGGTACTCCTTACGAATTACTATTCAAAAGATCTTTTACACTACGAATGAAATCCTCAAATTAGGGCATTCATGATTGTTTGTCACCTCCTAAAAAAGGAGTAACTATTTTTAGGAGATGAAAACCTTATAAAAACAATCTGAAAGTAATGTATTAAAAAAAATATACCCTACTATGAGCTTCTTGAAAGCGATTTACGCTACAAATGGTAAAAAATTACTTATACTAAATACAAAATACAATGAAAGAGAAAGAGAATAAAGTTTCACGGAAAAATGCATTGAGAAAAGGTGTAATGGCACTTTTAGGAGTATCCACACTGCCTTTATCGGCTATGACTAGAACATCCAAAAATAAAGACATAACTACTACTTCAGAATACAAGGGAAAAACAGCTTTCATTACCGGTGGTGCTAGGGGCATAGGGCTTGCTACAGCCGAAATGTTTGCCTCCGAAGGAGCTAATGTGGTATTATTTGATATTGCCAATGATAAAATTGAAGGCATCGGTTATTCTGTTTCAAGTAAACAAGATTTGGAAAATGCAAAAGCAAAAATTGAGGCACTAGGAGTAAAGTGTCTTGCGATTAGAGGTGATGTTCGAGACAAAAAATCATTAGATGACGCCGTAGAGCAAGCCATTTCAAAGTTCCAATCCATTGATTTTGCTATTGTAAATGCAGGTGTAACACAAATAGGGAACCTAACAGAATTTAATGAACAAGAAATTGCAGCAATTTTGGATATCAACGTGGCAGGAGTAATAAAAACTACGCAAGCAGTCATTCCTCAAATGAGGAAACAAAAGTCAGGTAGAATCGTGTTTATTAGTTCGATTTTAGGCCGGAAAGGAAATAAAGATTGGCCTGTTTATACAGCAAGTAAATGGGCTGTCATTGGCTTTGCTAAAAGCGCTGCGCATTTACTTGGTAAAGATAATATTACATGCAACATAATTTGCCCAGGGTTGGTAAATACCAAGTTAGTCAATAATTCATTCATACTTGAACGATGGCTTCCGCAATCACCTAAATGGGAATCTGTAAATGAATGGGTAAAGTCAAATAGTCCTATCCCTATGGGTGCTTATGAGCCTTCTGCCATTGCAGAAATTGTAAAAATGTTTTGTAGCCAGCGTATGTTCAATATCACAGGAGAAGTATTTGATATAAATCAAGGTGAATCTGCTGAATCATACGCCTAAGAAATTCTTAAAATCATATACTGAATAGAGTAATGAAAAAAACAATATTTATTACAGGAGCAAGTAGTGGAATCGGGAAAGCGACTGCTATTCATTTTCAACAGAATGGATGGAATGTAATTGCTACCATGCGTTCACCTGAAAAGGAATTAGAATTAACTAGATTAGAGAATGTATTGATTCAAAAGGTAGATGTACTCGATGTGGCATCCATAAAAGAAAGTATCAACAACGGTATTTCTAAGTTTGGCAAAATTGATGCTCTTTTAAATAATGCCGGTTATGGTGCGTACGGTCCATTGGAATCATTTCCTCGGGAAAATATTTTAAGACAATTCCATACCAATGTCATTGGACTAATCGATGTAACCCAAACGATGATACCACATTTTAGAAAAAATAAAAGTGGTGTCATAGTCAATATATCCTCTATTGGCGGTCAAATGACTTTTGCATTGGGTTCTCTTTATCATGGAACAAAGTTTGCAGTTGAGGGAATATCAGAATCATTGCATTATGAGATGCAAGAAATAGGTGTAAAAGTCAAAATTGTTGAACCAGGATTCATCGCGACTGATTTCGGTGGTCGTTCTTTTGACTTTCAGGCGGGGGATATTGATGCATATCAGGCGCTTATTGCATCTCTCATGAAACAATGGCAAAACCCTGATAACATAGTTTCACCACCTAGCTTGGTTGCGGAAGTAATTTTTGAGGCAGTCACTGATGGAACTACTCAATTAAGGTATCGGGCTGGAGAAGACGCTGAGATACTACTTGATAATCGCAAGAAAATGACGGATTCTGAATTTTTTGAAATGATGAACAAGCAATTAGAAAAATAAGTGTTTGGAATCTAAAAAAAGAATACATCACGTATATCTGAAAAGTGTCGTAAGCAGTAGCTGAAGTCTCAGCAACTCTGGGTATAAACATGCGGTGGTTCCTTTACTTACCTGAAATTTAAGTCAAATAATTACGTAATGCTACTGAATTCCGTTTTGAACTTGTTTGAGCAAGTTCCTTGCACGAAGTTGGTACAGATGTCCGTCCGTTTGGCTTACTTTTCGGAGTTTTTCCATGGCTAAATTTGTTTCTTCTAAGCGAATTAAAGCTAAAATTACATACCATTCACCATAAGGTCTAAGTTCGTCAAAACGACTTTCTGTAGTTTTTTCAAAAAGTGCAAGGGCTTGGTTGGCTTCTCCTTTTTCCAATAAGTCTACTCCCTTAAAGAAAGCAGTTGTTTCTGTCTCCCAAAGTTGTAAAAGACCAGGATTCATTCCCATTTTTTCTTGAGAGAACGGAGAAGAAGGACGTGGGTTCGCATCAAAATTCTGTTCAAAGAGTGTTTTAAGCGGTGATTTATTTGCCTTCGGTTTTTTCTTTATGTCTGCTGCCACGTTTCTTTCTTCTGACAAAACTGGGGCGGCTACTGTATCCCGCTTTTCTTCCGTTTTTTGGGCCAACGGCGCTGAAGATGGGGATTCCGTAGGTTTTACGAATACAAACAAAGCCGCACCTGCAACAAATAAGATACTTGCCGCAGCTAACCAAGGTTTCCAAGAGGACTTTTTGGGTTTCAGGGGTAAAATGACTGTTTGGGGAGCTTCATATTCCAGATTGCCCAAAGTTTTTAACTCAGCATGAATGGCTTCAAAGCGTTTTTTATTCATCAAAACTCTCAAACCCGTCTTGATTCGTTGCTGATTAGTCAATTCTTCAGCTAATGCGACATCGTCGCGCAGACGTGCTTCAAATTGGGCTCGTTCTTGTGGACTACCTTCTCCACGTAGATACGCATGTATTTGTTCAAATGCTGATTCGTCAAGTTCTGTCATGGGAAAAAGAATAAAAAAGTAAAAATTGAATAGTCATTTCCTTTACCTGTAATTCTATGAATTAATACGAAACGATATAAAACCTTACTAGACAAGTTCAAATTTCTTCTTGAGATAGGTGGCACATTTAAACCTTTTTACGGTTGCTGATGCCTCTGTTAAACCCAACGCCTCTCCAATTTGGCGCAATGACCAGTCTTCTACATAAAACCACGTGAGTACTTGCCGGCAGTCTTCCTTCAATAAATTCATCGCCTTTTGGAGTTTCGTGAAAATCCACGTTCGTTCTTCCTCCTCGTACGCTTCCTCTCCAAATATACTTAGACTATTCAATTCTTTATTATTTGGTTTGATGTCCTCTAAAAAAGCTGCTTCAAACCAAGGAAGTGCAACTTCACCTCGCTTTACTTTACGTTCTACTGATTTTTTCCATTGATTGACGTAAATTCGATAGAAGTAGGTTGTAATTTTCACATTTTCTTGAAACTCGTAGCTCCCGTTTCGAACTTTCTCGATGAAGATGGCCAAACATTCTTGCAGGAGATCTTCGGCTTCCTCTTGATTTGCCCCTTTCCTTTTGGCGTATGGCAAGCACATTTGATACGTCTGCACGTATAAACATTGAAAAGCTGCTTCTCGCTCTACTCGTAAATCTTGGTAAAAAAGCAACTCATTTCCTAGATAGGGTTGGCAAATAGTAGAATTTGTCATAGAAAAAATACAGGTAAATGTCTTATTTGCAATACGATACAGAAATAACTTGATTTATAAAGGAGATACAATTCGAAGTCCAGTAAAACGTCCTTTTGACTCCGGGTCTTTTGATGCACGTGATGAAACACGCATCTTGGAAGGGATATTACCCCAAGCACCACCTCGGTACACCTTAGTTGTACCGATTAATTCACCGATAGGATTAGACTCTTCCTTTGCAGAGTACCAATTGTACCAATCTTGACACCATTCGGATACGTTTCCTGTCATGTCATACAAACCAAGAGAATTTGGCTTGAAACTACCCACGGGTAGTGTCTTTTCTCTATTAATTCCTTCTTTTGAATAGGCTTTTTTGTAGGACATATTCCCATTAAAATTAGCTTCTTGCGGGCTTAAAATATCCTTTCCATTACCAAAGCGTGTTCGATTATTCACACCTCCACCAGCGGCAAACTCCCACTCAGCTTCAGTGGGTAATCTATAACCATCCGCATATGCATTGATTTCTACACGCAAGCCATCTCGCTTGTACACGCGTTGTTTTCCAATTAAATCGCTTAATTTATTGCAAAAATCAACTGCATCGTACCAGCTAATGTTTTCAACTGGGCAATTGGAACAATTTGAGAAATAACTTGGATTGTTGCCCATGACAGCTTCCCATTGCGCTTGTTTTATTTCATATTTGCTCATCCAAAAACCATCCAATGTAACCGTTCGTGCTTTTTCATCTGACTCCCCCTCTCCTTTTACATCACCCATCTGAAACGTTCCTCCTGGAATGAACACCATGTCTGAAAAAGGTAAATCAGTAAATTTTGTATTTGAATTACCTTTTGACTTTGCCTTCTCTTCTTCTTTTACTGCCCACTCCGAAAATATACTGGGTTCTCCAACTATTTCCAATTCCTCCTGCCTAATTGGTATTTCTACATTTGTCACTACATTATTTGTCGTGACAAATACAAAATCTCCCGTCAATTCATCGTACCTACCTGGTATCTGTGCCTTATTTGAAAGTGTGCTAACTCCTTTTGTTGTTCTGTCTAAAATTCCACGAATACCTAGATTGGGTATGACTATATACTTTAAAAGTTCGGATGTAAATAACCCGTTTCTTCCTTGTTGGTTATCATCTGCGGTACTCCCAGCACGCGTTGAAAACGCCACAAAACTACCAGGAGGATTATTGGGTATGCTCAAGCCTTTTGCCACGATACTTTTGGATGAATTAGGAAACGGATTATCCCGACACGCATCTATGAACGCCAGAGAAACATCCAAATTTGCCCCCTCCATCTTTGCCATTGTTCGACCTAATTTAACACATGAATATTCAATCTCTGGGGCGGCTTTCACATCAGCATCAATCGGAACTAAATAATTTTCGCCGGCATACTGCACTCCGTGACCGCTGAAGTAGAAGAGACCAACATCGTATTTTTGAAGCCTATTTCCAAATTCATCAATGGTACGTAAAAAATCATTTTGTGTCAGGTTTTTCTTCAATATAACCTCAAAGCCCAAACTCTGGAGAGCCGTAGCCATATCATCTGCATCATTGACCGGGTTATTCAAACGAGAGGTATATTGGTAGTCTTTGTTTCCTACCACCAGTGCAAGCCGCCGCTCTGTCCCTTCAGGAGCAATACCTTGGACAGGCTTCATCCCTTTGTTTTGTGCCGAGACAGGAAATATCGCCCACAAACAAATGAAGAAGAAACCAATACAAGAAGGACGAAGAGTAAAATTTATTGTCATATTTTCGATAAAGAAAAATTAATTCATTTTTCAAAAAAACACGAATTGCGCTGTCCTTGATTACCACAAGAACAGCGCAAAAAATACACAAATCATTTCTTATTTGTGGACAATCCGAACAAGCATAGGAACGATACTTCCTGATGGATTTCCCTTCACTTCAAACGCTACTTGGTTCGGTTGATAAGAGATACTTACTGGAGCAATGACTTGATTTCCCACAGCTGCCATTACCTTTTGTGCAAAATTACCAGGTGCATTTTTGATGCGCGATGAAACTTCTTCTATGTTCAATTCTTTCTCTGAAACCAATACCAAAAAGTAATCTGTACCCACTTGTGTGTCCATTGTGAAAGAACGATCTGCCGCTGGCAACAGGACACTTGCATTCTGCGGAACTATCGCACTTACGTTTTGACTTGTCTCCCCTTGGTACGGGAATAATTTAGTCACACGGTTTATTTCATCTGAACCAATAATATATACATACGCTTGTTTTGAGTTATTGATACTCATTTTGAAGCGAGTTCCTGAATTGTACGGCGAAGTCATTTGATACGTTACTAAATCTGCTTGTGTGTCAAGCGTCACGTCTAGACCGCGATACGTTGGAACAATGGCAACCGGCATTGGCGCATTTGTACTTGCCAACTGGAAAGACATATCTGATTTTAAAGCCAAAGCTGTTGGTTGTGGAGACGGATTACTAACGGGATACACCTGAAAGGCGTATCGAGTGAAACGGGCTAAATCATTGTAACGCGCCCATGTATAACCGTTTGTTCCCCAGTCTTTTCCCCAACTATTAGCCACTAAAAATGCACCACCATATTTGGTATCATCGTAAGCAACAATCGTCATGGCATGGCCACCAAGAGCCGTTTCTGGACTTTCACCGGGTGCAGGCTGCCATAAATCAGTTGCAGAGAAAAACGACCGAGGCAAAAGCATCCCGAATGGAACTGCTTGCTCTCCTTCGGCTAATGCCTCTTTTATTTTAAGGACTTTTACCTCAGACGGTGTTTGAACAATGTCAAAAAGTGTACTAAAATCTTGGATTTTGTACTGAGCTGCCTCCGCATCATGTCTTGCAAAATTTGGGTCACATGCAGAAGGCATACTACTCAACAAAGCAGCTCCTTTGTTACGAAGTAGATAGAGAGCATCCGGAATTGTTGCGCCGTCTTGGCAGTCGTAATCATTCTGTCCTTTGATTTGCTCGTAAATGTAAAAGGGAGAAAAACGATACGGAGCAATGCTTGAAGGAGTAGTTAAGCGTCTTTTTTGCGCTTCCATACCTGTACGCATGAGTGCAACAGCTTGACCAACACACGTTCCGTTATCACCTTGGTCTAAGACATCGGGCATAAACTGAACCAATGTTTTAGACGACGGTAAAATGCCACGGAACTTGATATTTTGTGATTTTCTTGGTGCTTTCAGATACTGGTCGTCATCTATGCGCATCCCCAATTTTTTGGAATAGTCTTTTTTCTGAGCTACAGTTGGCTGAACGCCTGTCCAGACAATAAGAAAGACAAGTAGGCGAAAAATGTTGTTCGTAAATTTCATATTTTTAACTAATTAGAATAGGTAGATGGACAAAATAAATTACTTTTCGTTGATAACTAATTCAATGATTTTCCAAAATTCTTGAGCTGGAATAGAGCCCGTAACAGGCATTCTTGGGCCTACACTGACCGTTCCGACGGGGATTCCGTTCTCAAATCTTTTGGCGTCTGCAATCGTCGTTACGCGACAGAAATAGCTATCCCGCGTATTTGACCTAAAATCGTCAAATTTGGCGTAAGTACCACTTACAATTTCGTAAAATCCTCTATTTTTTGCTGCCCGGCTTAGAAAAGCTTTTTTAGCCATACGAAGTGACTGGCCATCGCGTGTATTGACAGTTACGAAGCCACTTTCATCAAAAAGGAGCTCAAAATCACGTTTCATTTTTTCTAGTTCTGCCTCTGTCGCACCAAAAGAAGCTCGTTTTGCATATTCTAAAACCATAGCTTGCTTTTTATCAGGCAGCCAAAGTAACATATTGGAATTATTAGAAGGTACTATCTTAGGATCTTCTTTTTTAGGTTCATAGACAGTTGGCTCTGGATTCTCGTAGTTAGGAACCAATGGAATTGATTTTCCATCTTGCGACTGAATTGCTTGGATTTTTGCATACTTTACAGAACGCTTTGAGTCCATATAAACCAAGACGAATAAATCGATATCTTTCTTAAAATCTACGACGATTTGTCCGTTTATTTTACCTTTAATTTTAGCAGGCAAACTAATGCGGTATTGATACACAAAGCGTTTTTCGTCTTCACTGTCGGTCAATGCTTGAATAATAATCTCCTCTGTATCAAGCAGATATTCAAACTCATTTTTGTATAATCCCGCAGCTAAACGAAGAAATTGTGTCGCACGAAGTACAGGACTTTCTGCCAAATTAAGTACTTCTTTGGGTGCTTTGATGTTGTCAGGCGTGATGTGATTAATGACTGACGACGAGTCTGTTAGAAAGAATAATTGGGCAAATTCATTGCTAACAGTTGAGTTTGGGTCTCTGTATAAATTGGGCACTAATTCATTTAATTCTTTCTCGTAGCTTTTCAAAAGCTTAAAAATAGCGCGTTCGTGGGAGTTAGGCACTTTATTAGCGAAAGTCCCGTAAAGTGGAGTAATGAATAAAATCATTAGCAAGAGAGCCACTTTGTTTGCATTGCTTTGCATAATTCTATTGATTTAAAGTAAAAAATTGGGTCAAAGAAAATATCAAAAAACCTTTTGATGTACATAAATACGCCAAGGCATCATTACCTTATCAGTTCAAAAAGAATATTTTACTCTTTTTTTAATTCTTCCTCTTTTTCCATTCCTTTTTGATAGTATAGATTTGTCACCAACCATCCTGAATTTTCAGATATACGAATAAATTCACTCAGTTGGATTTTCCACCCGCATTGCGTGTCGATGAACAAAGTGGGTGGCAATATACTCTCAACCTGTACTTTTTTTTCTCGAAGTAAAGTCTCTAAGCGACGTAAATCAGGTTGCTTATTCCCATTTGACGGGGCTAATCGCGCGATTGTCAAACTATCCGTCAGGAAAGAAGAAAGAGACAAAAAAGATAAGTCATGTGCATTTGGAGGCAAATAAAGTCGTTTGGATAATGTATCAATCGATGAATAGACAGAGTCTGTATGCAGGATTTTGGGTAAACTCACTTGGTTTACCTCCCAAAAAGTAGCCCCATCTGCGCGATATACTTTTTCCAAGTTCACGACCAATGTATCGACTTTTTGCGCCGATTTATATTTAACAAGAACAGGAACGCTTGCTTGCATTTGTGGTTTTTCAGGAATATAAATCGGTTTTTCTCCACAACTTTCAGCGATGAAGCGCGCTATTTTTTCTTTGTATTCCCCATTTTCACTAGGTAATAAACGCGCATCGTATTCATCAAATAAAGAACGAATGTAAACTTGGCGTGGAAAAAGTTGGCGTGTTGAATCATTAAAAGCCAAACCGCCGGGCATTGTTTGATGATTGAATCTCGAAATCCATTCGCTGACATGTTTGACTTGCCAAGCCATCCAAGGTTCGTTTGCTTGGCGCGTAACTTTCTGTTTTGAAGGCGATTGCGCACAAACAATTTGGCAAAAAAGAAGGGCAAAGAGAAGAATCCATTTCTTCATAAGACAAAGTATAAATAGTAAAGTAAAGGCATTTGGGACATCAAATAAGTATATCTACTTTTCACCTTCGTGCTTCCTTTGTCGTAATTTGTAATTGCCTTTCTACCACCGAAATACCTGCATTTTTAAAGGCGCGTGCCGTCGATATTTTCTTAATTTCTGCTAATGGATTCTGAATGATTTTATACCCATCCACATCTTGTGTACGGAGACCATCAAAAGCTTCTGTGGAAGCGTAGGCGATTAAAAACTCCGCACCAAAAGGCTCCCAACAGATAAAATCTTGTGGAATTTCAATCCATCGGTTCAATTCGTATTCATCAATTTTAAAATCACTATCACGTAGCAACACCATTTGTCCATCAGCCATCCGATACACCAGACGAACATAGCACGGTTTATTGGCACGAACAGCCACACGCATAGTGTCATTCCGTTCATAGACAAGACTGTTCATTCCTCGGTTTGTTGCCAAGAAAAATTGCAATGTATTCGCATTGGCAGGAGGAACAGACACTGTGTTCAATTCTGACTTGACATTTTTTACATCTTGGATAATCGCTGGCGCAATAGAAGGAGTATTAAGGGCATTGGGGTCAATATTTTTGGGAAGAAGGCGGTCAGAGGCGGGTTGACTTAAAATACGCTGGTCAGCACTTTCAAGTAAAGCAAAGAACTCTACAAAATTGCCTTTTATCTGGTAACTTCCTTTGATTTTCGTTTCTTCTTGTAAACTTCGAGATGGAGACGTGATTTGCAGCGTAGGATTCAGACGAAGTAATTCTGCTTGAAAAGCAGTTGTTGTTTTGAGGGAAAACTCATCGACAACACCTTGTTGCTCATAGGTGAAGGCAGTCAATTGAACTTTTTGAAGTCCTTGTTTCTTGATTTCAGTATTTAATTGAGCAGCAATATTTGCTAGTGTTTCATTGAGTGTTTTGTAGTCAAGCGGAGACGTTCCATCGTCTAAAATAAATGAATTTTTGAGTCCGGTCATATCCTCGTCGATGAAGGCAATTTTGCAACCGGCGCGGCTATTTCCTAGCGCGTTTAAATAGACACCAATTCGGCAGGGTTTATTGCTAAGCTCCACGTATTCTCCATTTCTGCGTACGCCACTGACGCTTTTTTTAGCATAAACTTCAATCAAATAGCCATTTTGTGTATTCCGGATGACATTGTGGAAAGAGGCTTTTCTCAATTCAATTTCAAACAAAAGTCCGTTTGGAAACTCGAGTGGAACGCGTTTTACAAATTCAAGCCAATCAAGTGTGCTTGACCCTTTGAATAAGTCATTCAGGATACGAAAGTTTGCTGCTGCATACCCATTTACTACATCGATGTTCCTTCTTCGTTGTACAACATCTTGGTCTTTTGGGGCACTTCCGAAAAGTGAACCCAAAGAAGATTGGAAGTCACCGAGGGCTTCTTTGACGGTCAGAGCTGCTTGCCGCTTTTGGGCTTCTGTTTGGGCAAATGTAGCCGAGATAGGACAAAAAATACCTACGATAAACCAAAATACATAGACCTTATTTTTCATATATGTAATATTCAAGAGATAGGAAAGAGTCTTATTGACCACTCAGCACAGTTGTTTCGCGGACGACCACATCACCGAAGTAGATTTTCAGGTCGTCTTCGTTCATGTCTTGGTTTCCAGCTCTGCCATTGACGGCGATGTCTTTTCGGTCTTTGGATCCGTAGAGAAGTCTGCCGTTGGCATCAAACCCTTTAAATTGCTGAAAATACGTGGCGGTGGCGTAATAGTCGCCGTCGGGACCTTTTTCAAATTTCGAGACAGTGGCGACATCATAGAAGACAATTTCGATTCGGTTGTACTGGTTGAGTCCCATGAGGCGGTTTAGGTAAGCGCGGATGGGGATGGGCGGTTTGGGTTTGCCGTCGCGGCCAGAGACTTGCATCCGAGCGCCGTCGATGAACAGCCCCATGGCGAGGTCGATGGCTTCTTTGCGTTGTTCGATAGATGCTTGTTTATTTGCGATGATGGAGAGATATTGTTGAAAGTCCGCGACGCGTTGTTCGGTGAGCTTCCGAAACTCCTCCATGCGGGCGGGGGAAAAATCGGATTGTGCCTGGGTTTCAGGCATAAATCCAATGAAAAGCAATAGAAAGAAAAGCGACGTTCGTATCATAGTTTATGGGTTTGTGCACCTATATATCGCGTAATGAAATCAAAAAATACAAATTTAATTTTGGGTGACGACGCGGAAGCCAATACCAAATGAACCAGTAAATAAGCCTGTTCCAGATCTTGCAGTCACTCGACAACTATATGGACTATAGAACCAACTACCTCCACGCAAAATACGGGGACCTCGACTCTCCAATGTCCCCACTCGTGGGTTACTCACCGACCCACTAGAATAACCGAGGGGCACATCCCAACACCATTCCGCTACATTCCCACTCATATCATATAAACCCAACCTATTCGGTATGAAACTTCCTATTATCACCGTCCTTGCACGATAAGGACCTTCTTTGGAGTAAGGCTCTTTATCTTGAAGAGTTGCTTTAAAGTTTGCTTCTGTTGCGTCTAAAATATCTCGCCCATTCCCAAAGCGAGTACGGTTTATTGCACCACCACCTGCCGCGTACTCCCACTCGGCCTCCGTAGGCAAACGATACCCATTAGCAATCCAGTTTGCTGTCACATTATCACCATTGATTACATATACTCGTTGTCTTCCCTCTAGGTCACTCAATGCATTACAAAAAGTTACCACCTCCAGCCAACTCACTTGTTCTACAGGACAATTTGGGCAGTCGGAAAAGGAGCTCGGATTGTTACCCATCACGGCTTGCCATTGTGATTGGGTTACCTCGTATTTACCCATTAGAAAACTACCCAATGTAACCGAATGAACAGGTAGCTCATCACTATCGCCCGCAAATCTTATACCCCCCTCTCCTCTTGTATCTCCCATCTGAAACGTACCCCCAGGAATACTCACCATCTCAACAAAAGATGCTTTTACATATACTTGACTCACATCAAACTGAAAACCACAGCTGTTTCTACCAACTGCTTTTATAGTATAGTTCCCACTCGCTAAGGATGTCGGGTTGAAGGAAAGACTTGTACCACTCGAACTCAACACAACAGAGCCTGAACTATTCACCAAACTCCAGTTTGCTGTATTTCCACCAACTGTAGCATTTATGGTAGTTCCTGTATTCACACTTAAACTTGGTGAGCCCTCTGTACACTCATCTGGCAAATCCCAAGGAAGACAAGAACTGAAATTAAACCCTAAAAGAATATATATTAATCCCTTTTTATACCAATTGAAATAATTCATTTTTATATTATTTGTTTTTCAGAGACGTACCTGTAAAGACATTCCAACCCCAAAGGGTCTTACTTGTACAGCTGCTGTTTTGGGCTTCCGAATAAATAAAATAGTATCAATGCCAGCTGCCATGACCGCAGCTACTACACTCGCGTTACGTATGCCTAACTTTGTTCTATAATCCTCCGCTTCTTGATAAGCCAATTGGTATTTACTTCTGTCCCCTTCTGTCTGTGCTTGCGTTATGGCATCCACTCTTGTTTCCCACCCATTATTTAAAGATACTGCATACAAGGCACCGCCCACGGCTACTCCAGTCATGATGACTTTCAACGGAACTCCAGATGAGGGATTTTTATCAATATCCACCTTTTTAACACGCGGACGGACTACTTTCCCATCAACTAACATATTCTCACAACGTTGGAGTTTTTTTTCTACATCGGCATCTGCTTTATATGCCAGGGCTTTTATGAAATTATCAGAAGCTTCCTTCCAACTTTTCTGGTTCATCGCTTGATTTCCCTTGTTAAGCCAAAGGTTAAATACCATATTTTTAATTTGTTCATCAGCAGGGTTTAACTTTAACAAAGCATCTACAGAAGCTTTGGCGTTTTCTAATTGATTTAGTCCATTCAGGCGATTTATTTCGGCTTTCATCTCCACCGCTTTTCGACAAACATCTACTCGCTCTATTGCATACACATCTCGCTCATAACCAGGCACTTCTAGGCAGGACAAATACTTATTCAATGCCTTCTCGTATTGACCTGCTTTAAACAATTCATCTCCTTGTTTCCTAAACTGTTCGTATTCGTCATCAAAAATTATAGTCGATAAAATCAACGTAGTTGACTCCTTCGACATGCTGTGTGCCGAAAACACACTCAACATCAGGAGTACCCCAATCACTATTCTATTGCGCATATCATAATTTTGTTTGACAGTCATTTATTTTATTTCTTACCTCGTTTGTATCGTTTATCGACTGCGCAACCTTCAACCACTCCAACGCCGTCCCATATTCCTCGTATTGATAATACCGATTCGCCTTCGTTAAAATCGTATTGTACCATTGGATGGACGAACTGTTCCGAATACCGTACTTATTCCCCAAATCTTGTGCCTTTTGAAATGAAGAAATCGCTTGAGGACGGTTATTCTTTCCTACTTCTTCAATCCCTAACTGGAAAAATGTTTGATATTCTTTCTCTATGCTCTGTTTGTCTTCCTTCACAAAATAAAAGCTCCCCAACATCTTGTTGTAATCTGATGGCAACTGGTTCTTGCCACTTCGTTCATAAACTCCTTGACGTGTATTTAAAATAATATCTGATAGACTTAAATTCGGTACAGGTAAATAACGTAGTAGCTCACTTGTAAATAATCCATTCCGCTCTTGTCGGTTGTCATCCGCAGTGCTACCTTCTTCTGTTGCAAAAACAACCACACTTCCTGCCGGATTATTCGGAATAATTAAACCACTCCGCGTAGTTCCACGTGTTCCATCAGATTTTGGAAAAGGATTGTTCCGGCAAGCATCTAAAAACACCAAACTACTCTTCACATCCGCAGCTTTCATTTTGCCCATTATCCGACCCAAACGAATACAATCGTCCTCCGAGTCTGACAATGTCTGCAATCGCGCATCAATAGGTACTAAATAGTTTTCTCCGTTGAATTGCACCCCATGTCCACTGAAATAGAACAAGGCAACATCGTAATTTGGCAATTTTTCCCCAAATTCATCAATGGCGCGTTTGAAACCAGTGAAACTTAAATCCGTATATTTTAATACATCAAACCCCAAACCATCTAAGGTCTTCGCCATGTCATCCGCATCATTTATCGGATTTTGCAGTATGGCATCTTTGCGCTCATAATTCTTATTCCCGATGACCAACGCAATACGCCTCTCCGTTGAACTAGCGGAACTGAGTGCCATCATGCCTTTGGTTTGGGCAAAAACCGAGGTAGAGATTAGAAAAAAGAAGTAAAAAAGTCTCATCATATCGTTCATTATTTAATTGTTTTGTTATTTTCTATCGAACCTCTTGAACTGTCAAAAGTTTGTATTTCCCGTCTGTATCAGTTACTGATAAGCGCTGTACAATATTCACTTGCTGAATCTGAGGGCCGTTATTGATTAATCGACTCAGAAAACGAGTCAATGGCTGTGTTTCAACAGGTCTTTCCGGATTATCAACGTATAGTTTTATCTGCGCGTCGGGAAGAAAAAAGGAATCCTTCTTTTTACTCCGAAGTGCTGAACGATTTTCATAGGATTGGCTTTCATCCGCCAACCGATTCAAAAATTCATTTAATTCAGCAAAATTAATGGTATTTTGTTGGGACGGATTAGCTACCTGTGTGTTGATACGCCAATGCGGTGTCTGGCGTAAAGTGGACATCGTATTTCCAAAAAACGGAGAGGAAGAAAAAAGAGCTAAACGTGACTTGCTATCTTGCAATAAACTCTCCCAATCTATTTCTGTATTCCCCGATTCTGCAAAACCCAACGCTTCTAACCAAGAGCGGGTGTACAAACCTCCATACACTGGAATGGAAGCGGCTAACTCCCCAGATTTTGTACTGCAAATCAAGACATCTCCTTGCGTCTCTGTAAACAATTGGGACAGAATCGTCACATCTTTCCGGACATCAATACCCCGAAAAAGAGGTTTGTGCATGGGTGGAATCGCTTGAGGAAGCAACTGCGAACAGCAATCTCCGAGCGTAACGCATAATTTGGCACGTTTTGCTTTCAATTGATCATGCAAATCTTCCAACCCAAATGTGTTATCGTCTTTCAATAAAAGCAATGGAAATTGGTTCGGACGCCCTTGCGTTGTAAAACCGTGGCCTGCATACAAACAAAAAATAATATCTTCTGACGAACATACAAGCCTTGACAAGGCACTTTCCATACCTGTCTTTCCGAAATCACCCGCCTGAATAAGAACTGGATTGTACTGATAACCAATAGCTTGTGCAACTTGAGCCATTTTAGAATTCATGGAATCTAGGTCAGCTTGACAGGTTATTCCGATAGACGCATCGAATGTATCTGCAATCAAAAAAGAGTGAAGAGTTTGGGATTTAATCTCACAGATTATGCCAAAAAAAAGATACAAAATAGTAATTCCACAAATCCGATTTCTCATAAGTCTTCTCTTATTCTATTTTACTTATATCCTTAATCTCTCATTTATCTAAAACCTTATCACCCATTTAGTGAATTTTTGCATTGCTTTAATAACACTAAACACGTGATACGATTCTAAAACCAAATGAGCTACTTTTGATTCTAGGATACGTACGTAAACGATAATTGACTCTAGAAACCACTTTTGCATGATTCCAGGAACCTCCTTTCAATATACGCATTTTCCCAGTTGTTGCACCCATCGGATTTACCTGTGATTTGCTTTCTAAACTCCCAAACCAATCTTGACACCATTCAGCCATATTCCCGCTCATATCATACAAGCCAAGTTGGTTTGGCTTATATCCTCCTACTTGCTTACTACCGGAGAGTCTAAAATACACCGCATCTGCATGACTCAATGAATTTCCTCCATGCCCAAATTGTGTCCTATTTTTGCTTCCTCCACCCGCTGCATATTCCCATTCCGCTTCTGTCGGTAAACGATATCCATCTGCGCTCATATCGATTGTAACATCTGTACCAACAAAAGAATACACTTTCTTTTTGTTATCTCGTTCACTAAGTTTATTACAGAATTCAACAGCCTCTGACCAACTAATTTTACCTATTGGACAAGTAGGACAGTTTTTTTTCGCCTTCCCTTGACTCGTTCCCATTACAGATTGCCATTGTGCTTGCGTTATCTCGTATTTACCCATCCAAAAACTGCTCACAGTTACCTGATGTGGTTTATTTGCATTTCCAAGCATTCCACCCATCTCAAAAGTACCTCCCGGAATGTAAACCATCTCTGCGAAAGGTAAAGCCATAAACGTCTTTGTATTTTCGACTGGCAATTCTACCGTACCTACATTCAAATCAGCACCGACCCTCTGGCTATTTGTTGGTATATCCGACACAACCTGACTTTGCCTACTGAATACATTAACAGGTTCCTTATTTGCCTTATTTACTGTTTGTATTTCAGTCTTTGACTCTTCTGAATCCGTAATCACAAACTTAAAATCACCTGTCAATTCATCATATCTACCCGGTATCTGATTTCTGTTTGAACGCGCACTCACCCCCTGCGTCGTACGGTCTAATATATCCCGAACCCCTAAATTCGGTATCGTCAAATGACGCAATAACTCCGACGTAAACAACCCATTCCGGCCTTCTTGGTTATCATCCGCCGTACTTCCCGCACGTGTTGAAAAGGCTACAAAACTCCCCGGTGGATTGTTCGGAATACTCAGCCCCTTTGCCAATGTGCTCTTCGTCGTGGCTGGAAAAGGACTATCCCGACAAGCATCTATAAATGCCAATGATACCTTCAAGTTCGCACCCTCCATCTTGGCCATCGTACGACCTAACTTCACACAC